>Ga0208789_1000049_pt1 | contig 210803 bp, 172 predicted proteins | sample Methanotroph_Enr_FD_187368 | JGI IMG/M metagenome (GOLD analysis project Ga0208789, IMG submission 187368) | Enriched soil microbial communities from Old Woman Creek wetland in Ohio, USA - Methanotroph_Enrichment_5 (SPAdes) (version 2) | ecosystem: Environmental > Terrestrial > Soil > Wetlands... | reverse complement strand
TGAATCGAAAAAGGCCTGCAAATCCGCAAGGGGCCAGGCAGCAGTTTTATCGCTGCCGGCTCTGTCGAAAATGGACGAGAAAATCTTTACTTAAAGAAAGGTGTTCGCTGAAGATCTTCCAGAGAAGGCCATCAGCGGGAATTTTCGGCACTACCTTGCGTGATTTGCGGCCTTTTTTGAGGGCGGGGAGATAGCATTGCTTTGACTAGAATTTTGGCTTCACCTTTTGTTCATGCAAAAGGTGAAAAGGAAAGAAAAAATAATTTTAGCCGGGATGCGGTGCTGTTGGCTCGAAACTAGAAACAGAAGAGGTGTCCTTTGAAGACAACACCGTTCCTCAGGTTTTCGGTATGATCTGAAAGGTGTCTTGCCTCCTTTTTAGACGCTCAAAAATCTATGCTTAGTTTTTGCTCCTCAATAATCCGGCTTGATCCCCTGTTCCGGGCACAAGGCAGGTCGAAAGGTCTGCTTTTTTTTTTTGGAACAGGACGAGAAGTTTATCCCGCCTTTTTTTGGCGGGAAGTCCTGTTCTGGACATGATAAAAAAACGAAAGGTATTGATTATCAATACCTTTCGTTTTTTTAGGTATCCAATTAAGTGCCGGTTTTTTGAAAATGCTGAGAATCACGGTAGGGATGGCTCTTGAGGATTTTTCAATACTTATGCTTCCCTGATTTAAATGATAGAATTTTTAAAGCAATCAATCCCGGCCAATAATGCAGACGGGATTGCGGTTACCAACCATTATTAATATAACCATATTGCATCTTTAGTGCGAATGAATTTTACATCCGGACATTATTTCTGTCATTTTAAAAAAGGAATACCTTGACCATCACCAATAATAAAATTGCAAAAAAAATACCCACAAAAAAAATTGCTTCCTTGGAAATTTTTGATTTTTTCATCTACTTAGTATTTAATATGTGTAAATTAGTATCACGAAATTACACACTTATATCCTTGAGGTGCATTAGAATCTCATTAGAAAATCTTTAGAATCCTATTAAGAAGCCTCTTCGTTCTTTAGTTATTTTACTTTTGTTAAAAATAGGTAGTTGCAATGGAAAAGCTTAACATATTAATTGTTGAGGATGAACGACGGCTGGCTGACATTCTGAAAAAGCAGATGGAAGAGGCAGGGTATATTGCCGTAATAGCTAATGATGGCTATATCGGAAACCTATTAGCTCAAAATAACAAATACGATCTTATTATTTTAGACATTAATCTTCCATTAATGAATGGTTATGATTTATGCAAGGAGATTCGCAAAACGAACCGCGAAATCCCAATAATTATGTTGACAGCACTGGGAACTCCTGACAATAAATTAGCGGGGTTTGATGCTGGTGCTGATGATTATGTTTTGAAGCCTTTTGATATTCGGGAACTATTAGCCCGGGTGAATGTTTTTTTACGACGAACCGAGTCGGTGAATAAGTCTGAAATCCTCGGAATTGCCGATCTGGAAATGGATTTGAATAATAAAACGGTTACCCGGGCTAATATAAAAATTGATTTAACAGCGAAGGAGTTTCTGTTGCTGGAGACTTTTTTGAAAAATAAAGGTGTATTACTCACCCGCGAATTCATTAATGAACATGTATGGGATATTGATTTTGACCCGGGGACAAATATTATAGATGTTTATGTTAATTATCTCAGAAAAAAAATAGATAAGGGCCATGAACTTAAATTGATACACACAAAGTATGGATTTGGTTTTTACTGTAGTGAAACCGAAATATAATCGATGAATATTAAAATAAAATTATCATTTCAATTCTCGCTGATTGTTGCAGCAGTACTTATATTCTTTTCCGGATTCGTTTACTATTTTTCGTATTCAAGCCATGTGAGTAAGTATAGGGAAAGTCTTTTGGAAAGTGCAAAGAATACAGCTATTTTGCTAATAGACGTAGTAGAGGTCGATTCAACTTTGCTGAAAAAAATCCAGCAATCAACTATTTTGTTGGATAATGAAGAGGTCGCGTTAACAGATTCATCCTATAAACAGATATATAGCAACAATGTTCTATATCTTACAGAAAATGTAATGCGGGCAAATTTCAGTAACAGTGATGTAAGCTACTTTTCTTTTGCTGAAAAAGATGGCGTTTATTACAAACACAAGGTGAATAATCGTACCTATAATGTGTATGTGATGGCTTATGACAGGGCCCGTAGAGAAAATTTATCTGCGCTCTTAGGAATATTAATCTGGAGTATTCTGATTAGTATTTTGTTGTCCGTACTATTATCGTATCTGTTTTCAAAAAACGCTATTAAGCCAATTTCTAAAATAATTAAAAGCATAAAATTAATTAGTTCATCAAAACTAAGTAGCAGGCTTGATGAGGGGAATAATAATGACGAAATTGCTCAACTGGCAAAAACATTTAATGAAATGCTTGCTAAATTGGACATGGCATTTAAAAATCAGGAAGATTTTATTTCAAATGCTTCACATGAGCTGCGAACCCCGCTTACTGTTATGATAGCTGAATCGGATTATATGTTGAGCCGGGATAAAACAGTCGAGGAATATAAACAACACATAAGAAGTGTCGTCAGTGACCTGAAAATTCTTAATTCGCAAATAAATAGCTTGCTCGAATTAGCCCAGTTAAACAGTGATAATAAAATTCAGTTTACAGCCATCCGGATTGATGAAATCATATTTAATACTATTAAGCAAATAAAAACCGAGTATCCCGGAAGAAAAATAATTACTCAAATTCAATATCCTGAAAATGAAAACGAGCTGCTTGTATATGGCAACACCGGATTGCTTGAAATAGTTTTTAATAACCTTCTCGAAAATGCCTGCAAATTTTCTGATGATGATGTGATAATAGCATTCCAGATAAGTGAGGAGTATATAAAAATCATGATTACTGATAAGGGTATCGGAATACCCTCAAATGAACTGGCGAACATTTATAGTCCATTTACCAGGGCTTCGAATGTGAAGTTTAGAGCAGGATTCGGTGTCGGGCTTTCATTAGTTTCAAAAATCCTGGAGCTTCATGAAGTGGTTTTTACTGTCCATAGTATAGAAAAGGCAGGGACGGAATTTGAAATGCTATTTAAAAAGAAATAAATACCGGAAATTGGATGGAGCCTTTATAAATATTCGAAAGATGGAATCGATGATTTGGATCGGATCATCTGCCGGTGTAGCGTTAACCAACAAATTCCCTGATGCGCGCAATGTAACATTATGGCTAAGAAAAGGCTGGCATGTGACCCTTGCCTTTATTTTAGGATTTTTCTTTTTATACATTATTTAGGGATGGCATACAACCTCCAATAAAGAGCACAAAGAGCCCGCTATTGAATGCAAGGCTGAAGGGTGTTAAGTGGGAAAGGAAGCGCTAGTGAAATTGCATTGGATGAATAACTAAATCGAAATATCGATACTTCAACGGGCTGATAATTCAGCCCGTTTTTTTTTTGAGAAAATGAAGATTTCTGTCCGCTCATTTACTCCTTTTGCGATTTTTGAGTTGTGCCTGTATACTTCCCTTTTCCTTAAATGATACACCTTGCAGGTCACAAGGTGTATCATGCCAGACTCTTAAAACAGCTCCCTCCCGGGCATAAAGCAGATCGAAAGGGCTGCTTTTTTTTTTCAGACCGTCCCAATAATCGACTTAACAATGCCATAGGTTTCCTCGAAAGCACCCTGCATGGCCTCGGCTATTGTGGGGGGCATTCCTGCTGACATTGCAGAAGTGTTCATAAGTGCTACATATGCTTTGCCGTCTTCTTTTTCGTACACGGATATACGACAGGGCATCATTACGGAAACGATTCTCTCGTGATTTTTCTCGAGCATTTTGCCCGAATATTCAGGCTTGCAGATTTCGACCACCTGCACGGGCCTGACTTCTTTGCCCGATTTGGCAAGCGATTGCTGAAGGTTGTGGATTGCCGGTACCTGCCATTCTTTGGCGGTTGCAGCGTTAATGATCTTTTCTACGGTAGTGGCAACGTCAAAAGGACTTACGTGCTCAATGATTAATTGGTTTGTGCTCATTATGTTATGGTTTTTTCCTGATTAATTTAATTCTTTTGCAATAGCGATGGCTGCGATGGTTCCATCGGCAACAGCAGTGGTAATCTGCCGGTATTTTTTGCTGATAACATCACCAACTGCGTAAACGCCCGGCATACTGGTGAGCATGTCTTCGTTTGTTTTAATGTATCCCCAGTTGTCGAGTTCAAGTTTATCCCGGAACATATCAATGTTTGGTTTCATCCCGATAAAGATAAATACGCCATCGCTGGTCAGCCGGGTGATTTGCTTTGTCTTAAGGTTTTCCGTTTCCGTGATAATTTTGTCTCCTTCACGCACAAACGATCTTGGTTCATGCTCAAACAGGGTGCTGATTTTTGAATTCGAGAATAACTTTTCCTGGGCTTGCTTGTTGGCAGTAAAGGCGTCAAACTGATGAATCATGGTTATTTTACTGGCAAACTTGCTGATAAAATCGGCCTCTTCAACAGCAGAGTTTCCTCCGCCAATAACCACCACTTCTTTACCTTCATAATACTTGGCATCGCAGGTGGCGCAATAGGAAATGCCTTTGCCTTTAAATTCTTTCTCGCCTGGAATACCCATAAGGTTGGGAGAGGTACCGGTGGCAATAATGATTTTCTTCGCTTTTATGGTCTCATATTTATCAATTACCACCTCTTTCTTTTCGAGGTCAATTTTCGTAACATCAACAGCTACTTTATAACTGGTGCCGCATAGTTTGGTCTGTTCCGACATGTTATGCGAAAGCAGATAACCGGGCTGGGGGTCAATAAAGCCGGGATAGTTGGAGACTTCGTGTGTGGTGGCTACCTGGCCACCGGGAAGTGCGATATCGATAAGTACGGTATTTACTTTCGACTGGCAGAGGTACAAACCAGCGGTAAGCCCGCCAGGTCCGGCACCCAGAATCAACACATCAAACTCCGAAACGGTGGGCTTAATCAGTGCTTCTATTTCCTTCACCCTTCCCATAGTCAACATGCTGTTGAGCTGATGAATAATATCGCTTCGCTTAATACCGCCCGAAAACGTAACGGGTAATTGTACACCGTTATCGAAAAACAGGAGCGTTGGGGATGATCTTACCCCCAGCTTCTCAGCCAGTTCTTTGTTTTTCTGACGAAATATTTTCAGGAATTTAATATCCTTGCCATAGAGTCCGGCCAATCCCTCAAATTTTGGTGCAAGGGCTTCGCAGGGCGGGCATTCTGAGGAGTAGAAATCGAGAACGACTTTGCCTCCAGAAAGAACTTCTGTTTCGAATTCGGTTGATGATATCTCTTTCATTTGTAATTGGTTAGTTTTGCTTTTTGTTTAATTCCCAAGTTCGGTAATAAGTTTTAATGCTGAATTTCTGATCCCGGCAAAGGTTGCTGTTCAAAATAAGCGCTCATTCCCAACTCGAGCAATTCTTTTACCGGCCGGCAATCGGTTGAACAGATCTTACCGGTTCTGTTTTTGGCCACGGAACCGCAACCTCCACCGCAGGCAAGTTGCATATTACAGCTGCTGCATTCGGGAATGGCCGTTACATCGCGGCTTTCCCATGCATTGATGAGATCGTCGCGGCGCGATACTTCGGGGTAGAAAGTCCCGAGGGCTTCTCCCTCTTTTCCAACCGTAGCGGTGCACGAATAGATTTGCCCGGTGTAGTCGAAGGCCCATTCTGTTTTGCAGGCCGGACAGGCATCAAACAAGGGATCGGGCAGGTTTCCGTTTTCTGCAAGGAATTTTGAAACGGAATAAGCCGGTTTGTAAAACTCAAGTATGTGAGGATGTTGCGCAACCAGATGGTAAATGGTTTCGAAGAGCGATATACGGCTAAACAGTTTTTCTGAAGTTGCAGAACAATGGTGCAACTCATAATTCCGGCCCAGCTGGGTTTTGAAAATATTACTTGCGGTCCAGCCTTTATCTATCGCAAACTGAGCTAATTCAGGCAGTCCGTCAATGTTTTCCCTGTCAGCAACTATGCGCAGATTCACCGGTAGCCCCTCCTGAAGGCAGGCATCGATCCCTTTCACAATTTTTTCGAATGTTGCCCCGCCACCTTTCAGAAAACGACGGGTATCGTGTACACTTCCTTTTCCATCCAGGGTAACCTGAATTTCGCGGATACGGGCCGTCTTAAGTATGTCAATGTATTCTTCCAGTGCGTAGCCATTGGTCACAAAGCAAACTTCCAGATCAGCGGCATTGGCTTGCTCCAAAAGATACGTAATGATGGCTTTTTGTTTGGGTGAATTCAGCAAGGGCTCGCCACCGAAAATGGTCAGGTATTTTTTTCGTCCGGCAAATTCACTGGTTATGTAGGAGAAAAAGGCATCGATAACTTCGTTCGATAATTCCTTTCCCGGGTTGGCGTATTCGTCCTGATAGCAATAGGTACAGGCGAAATTGCAGCTATAATTCGGCACAAAGAATAACTGTACCTCATCCTTATCGCGGGTATCGATAAAATCGAGGTACCTTGATCGATAAAGACGTTCTTCTTCAGCAGCATCGACAAGGTATCCCTGTTTGGTCAGATTTTCAAGGAATTCGGGGGCTACCTCTTTTCCGGCAAGGAAATGCTGGAGCATTTCACCTTCCGGTGGATTTAAAATATCCGCGCTTCCGCTAAGCGGATTGATAATGAAATAATTATCCGACCCGGAAATCTTGGAGAAAATATTATGCTTAGAGTAAATCATATTCGCCTTGTTGTTTTATGTTGCTGAAGAAAACAATGCCTGAGAATTTTCCCGGTTTGGATGTAAATCCCCTCAGGGATTAATCATGGCAACCCACGATGGTAACCGAGGTTTTAGCACAGCATTGGGCTGTTTTCCGGGTGCTTACTTTTTCAATTTTAACTTTTACGAGACTTTTCATAGGTTGAATTTTTAGATTTTAGTGTTGATTTTTATTGATTTTCACTATTTATGTAATGATTTCTGAAATGCAAGCTGGTCAATGTCCACAGGCACAACCAGCTTTTTTTCCGGCTATGGTAAAACTGACCACCTTTGCATTTCCTTTAGCATAGGGCGCCGATTCTTCGATGATTTCCACGGAAGTGAAACCGGCATTTTCAAGATGTTGCAGGTATTCAGCACGGGTTACCGCACCAGCCCAACATTCGGCAACAGCCAACGGGTCGTTTTTGTATTCGTCGGCAATGGGAGCAGTAGCATAAATATCGCTGATTGCGAAACGCCCGCCTTTCTTCAGAATGCGGTATATTTCGTTCCAAACAGCCTGTTTGTCGGTAGCGTGGTTCAGGGTGCAGTTGGAGATTACCAGGTTGGCAACCTTATCGGGCAGGTCGAGTTTTTCGAGATCGCTGTTTACAAAACGGACATTGGTCACGTTGAATTTCGCTGCATTCAGCCGTGCTTTTTCGAGCATGCCGTCCGAAATATCGATGCCATATACAAATCCTGTGTCACCCACCGCTTCGGCCATGCGGAGCACATCGGTGCCGCGGCCACTTCCAAGGTCAACGCAAACCTCACCGGGTGCAGGCTCTGCATAATTAATGGCCCCACCGCACGACAGGCAACATTCTGATTGCGCCAGTTCACTATATCTATTGTTTATTTCTTTGATTTCCATGTTATTATAATTTAAAGTATAAAAAATCAGCAAGTCTTGCAGGGACGGTTAACGACAAAGTAGCCCATAACTGCTCCCAGAATAATGCTTGATACCGGGTGCGTGGTGAGCGAACAAGATCCTGAGGAACAGCCCACAAAGTAGTAATACAGAAAACCGAGTACGCCTCCTATAATTGCTCCCGATGCCGGTTTCCAAAAATAGGAAGAGCGCATCAGTTCTTTGAATGTCGAGGGTTTGCCCTTTGTTTCGCAGGTTTCGCTCATGATTGTTTTTTAAAGGTTTTAAATCCAAAGGGCAGATAAAGCGGACATAAACCAATTATGCCCGTAATTATTAATATGCCTGATAAAACGAGCAGCACAATGGCTGAGGTTCCGTTAATTACGTTACTAATATACAAAATTAAAACTGCAACAGCTATCAGTATTCTGATAATTCTGTCAATCATACCCATATTCTTTTTCATGATTCTGAAATTTATTATAATTCATAGTTTATAAATAAACTTAGTGGCTGATCATAAAGTTCTCTCGCCTGAGGCAACACAAGGACAGCGCCGCAGACGGACTTTATGGACTGACACTAGGCGTATTGGTTTAATTCTTTTAATAGAAATTCTTTGTTTTTTACGCCCACATAGCGGTTTATTTCTTTTCCGTTTTTAAACAGGATCAAGGTGGGGATGCTCCTTACCTTGTACCGGGCAGCGACTGATTGATAGTCCTCTATATTTAATTTTCCTACCGAAGCGTTTCCTTCAATCTCGCCGGCCACACTATTAAGAACCGGTACCATCATTTTACATGGCATACACCACGCCGCCCAAAAATCGACCAGGGTGAGTCCGGATTTAATCTGATTTTGAAAATTCTGATCCGTAAGAATCTTTAATTTTTCATGATCCTTTACTGTGGGTGCATTTTTCATTTTCCGGAAAGCGAAATAGATGTACAAAGCAAAGGCTATAACTACAGTGGCGGTAATGATCAGAGCTATACTCATTTAAATAAAGGTTTAGGTGGATTGACTATTTGATTTTTTTATCGGTACAAAGGTACGCCAGTCAAGCACAGCAGGGGTCAAACTGACCCACCGCAGCCACAGTATAATAGTTGATCTTGCACAAGTTTATTCTTGAGATATTCCTAACTTTACAGTCAAAATGAATATAATAGCTCAATGAAACCTATTACAGAAACCGATAAAGACTTTGTTTGCGAAATACAAGCTCCTTGTTTTCAGCTGTTATCGCCCGAAGAAACTGAGCTGATCCGTGCCAGTAAAACCCAGGTCCTGTTTCGTAAAGGGGAAAATTTAACGAAACAAGGAGCTTTTGCTTCTTATGTATTATTTGTTATGGAGGGGTTCGTAAAGCAATATGTGGAGGGTGATGGCAAGCACAACTATAACCTGCGTATCATTCAGGCCGGGGAGTTTCTGGGTCTTTCCTCGGTTTTTACAAAGAATACCTTTACCTATTCTACCATTGCAATCACCGAAACCAGAGTATATTTGGTTGAAAAAGAGGCAATTGCTAAAGTGGTACAACAAAATGGCTCTTTCGCCTTTAATATTATCAAACGATATTGTGAGAATAATTCAGGGCTGTACGATTCGATCAGAAGCCTGATGTACAAGCAAATGAATGGCAAAATAGCAGATGCACTGCTGTATCTGAGTTCTGACGAATTTACCGGACTGAATATCTTCGCGCATTTATCCCGTAAGGATATTGCTGATTTTGCCGGACTATCAACCGAAAGCGCGGTGAAGCTGTTAAAAAGCTTTGAGAAGGACGGACTGATACAACTCGGCGAAAAGAACATTACGGTGCTCAACAAAGAAGCATTGGTTAAAATCAGTGAAAAAGGGTAGGCCCTTAAACCAGGTTTTCAATTTCATAAAAAAAAGGGACACGAATTTCGTGTCCCTTTTTGTATTTAATTTATTGGTAACCTGCTATATCCACTTTATCAGATTGAAATCCTGACGGTGTGGTAAAAGCGGATTTTTGGGGTAGATCCGGAAGGCATAATCAAATACCCCTGCCTTGTCAGATTGAATTTCGCAATAGAAACGCACCCGGTTATCGTCGTGTTCCATCATCTGCATTTCCTGCTTGTAGGTGATATGAGCTACTTCATCGTTGACTCTCTGACCGAAAATGATTTCGATGCCAATGTCATTCTCTGATAACTCGTTCATGTTTAACACGATTTCTGCAGCAAAGCTTTCGCCAATCACCAGGGGCGAATTGTTGGAATCTGTAATTTTTGTGCTGATCACCTCAATACTTTCCCATCCACGGATAAGCCGTTGTTTCCAACGCGCGATCTCTTTGGCTGTCTTATATTTATTTTCGACCAACAGATGCGTACGGTCAAACATATGATTATAAAACCTCATATAGTAATCCTCCGTCATGCGCTTCATGGTAAAATAAGGTGCAATTCGGGAAATGGTATTTTTAACGTACGACACCCATTTGGGCGAGTATCCCTGTTCGTTTTGAGCGTAGAATGTTGGGATGATCTCCTGCTCGAGTTTTGTATAAATAGTCTCTGCATCAAGGATATCCTGTATGCTTTGATCAGTATACGTCCGTTCTTCTTTTAATGCCCAGCCTGCACCGGGTTTGTAGCCTTCTGCCCACCAACCATCGAGTACACTGAAATTGACCGTGCCGTTCATTACAGCTTTTTCGCCACTGGTGCCCGAGGCTTCCAGGGGGCGGGTAGGAGTGTTCAGCCAGATATCTGAACCGGAAACCAGTTTTTTTGCCAGTTCCATATCGTAATTCTCTATGAATATGATCTTTCCGATAAATTCGGGCCTCTTGGAATATTCATAAATCTTTTTAATATAGTCCTGTCCGGCGCCATCGTTTGGATGGGCTTTTCCGGAATATAAAAACTGAACCGGACGATCAGGATTATTTACGATCTTGCTTAGCCGCTCAAGGTTGGTAAATAGTAAATGGGCCCTTTTATAAGTGGCAAAGCGTCGTGCAAAGCAGATGGTCAGTGCTTTATCGTTTAATGTTTCGGTGACTTTGAAAATATTCACAGGACTTTCCTGTCTTGCCGTCATTTCTTTGTTGACACGGTCTTTTAAATATTCAATTAATTCAGTGCGCATGGTATTGCGCGCCTCCCAAATAGTAGCATCTTCAATTTGCTGCACTTCCTGCCAGTGCCCGGCTTCATTTTGCTCCGTCATGAAATCAGCCGGGAAATGCTTCTGATAAAGTTTCAACATCACAGGGTTCACCCAGGAGGGGAAATGGACGCCGTTGGTTACATAACTGATGTGGGATTCTTCTGAAAAATAACCGGGGTAAAGATATTTAAACATGTTTTGAGATACACGGCCATGTATACGGCTTACTCCGTTCATTTCCTGCGATAAACGGGCTGCAAGGTAACTCATGGAGAATTTTTCGGTGGGATCGTTTTCGTGTAGCTTACCCATATTTATAAAGGATTCCCAGCTGATTCCCAAACGCGCGGGATAATGGGGGATATAGGTCCTGAGTGTGTCCTCCGTAAAGGCATCATGTCCGGCAGGGACCGGCGTATGTGTAGTGAAAAGGGTGGATGCCCTTACCACTTCCAGGGCTTGGTAATAGTTTAGCTTTTCGTTTTGAACCAGCCTGCGCAATCTTTCCACGCCAATAAATGCGGCGTGTCCCTCATTGCAATGATACAAGGTGGGTTTTATCTTCAGCGCATCAAGAAGACGGATGCCTCCGACACCCAGCAGGACTTCCTGCCGGAACCGCATTTCCAGATCACCACCATATAACTGACTGGTAATCGCCCGGTCCTCAGTAGTATTTTCCTCAATATCAGTGTCAAGCAAATATAATTTTACGCGGCCAATATCAACCTGCCAGATTCTGGCCCTGAGTGTACGGCCGGGAAAAGCGATTGAAACCTTTGCCCAGGATGATTTGTCTTTTCCATTGGCCTTTTTTTCGTTGTAAACGGGAATAATGGGCAAGTGCGAGAAATTCTGCACTACAGTTCCTGCGATCTGGTCGCCGAGCAGTGAAAGACTTTGGTGGAAGTATCCAAAACTGTATAACAACCCGATTCCAACGATGTTCTTTGCAGAATCGCTGGCTTCCTTTAAATAGTCACCAGCCAGCATACCTAAACCACCGCTGAAGATTTTCAGGGAATCGTGAAGTCCGAATTCCATACTAAAATATGCAACAAGTTCGTTTTCAGGTGTTAATGGACGTTTTAGATACTCGTCGAATCGTTGCTCAACCCTCTGTAATTTAGCTAAGAATTCCTGGTCATTTTCCAGTTTCTGATAATCGTTTAATGTGAGCATTTCTATGATAGCCACTGGATTATGAGAATGTTTTTCCCAGAGTTCAGGATTCACTGAGGCAAATAATTCCTGTGCCTCTGCATCCCATGACCACCATAAGTTCATGGAGAGCTTTTTCAGTGCCAGGAGTTTTTCAGGTACACTTGATTTGATGAGAACCTTCTTCCAGCTGGGTTTTGCATGGATGATGCGGAAAAGTTCGCTGATGGTTTCCTGCTGCTGTTTGCCGCGGAAAAAATCGGACCTTGTTTCCACTTTTCCAAGCGCAATATCGTAGGCCTGATGATAATACTCGATCATATGCTCCCATAAGGCGCTACGCGAAACTTCCCAGGCATTATGCCGGGCAACTTCTTTTATCGCAGGATCAAGGTCTGAACATTTCTTTATTTGCTTGGCTATTCCATTTACCACTTCCTGGTAATTATCGTCGTTTCGGGTCAAAACAGCGATACAACCATTACCATCCGGAAATTTTGATTTAACCCACATTCCAAAACCAGATAAAGAAGTAATGATGGTTGGAATATGAAAGGCAAGGCTTTCATGCGGAGTATAACCCCATGGTTCATAATAAGATGCAAATATGCTAAGGTCAAATCCGATCAGCAGGTCGTAATAGTGCTCATTAAAGATCCCATCATTCCCATCAAGGTAGCAGGGTACAAAAATGACTTTCACCTTGTCCTCCGCACGGTTAATCAAACCATTCTCACGCAACCGCTTTAATATCGGGTCGTCCTGAGGGTGTAATAACGCATGAGTGGTATGCTTCCCCGGAGAAGGCTGCGAAAAATCCGGATTTTCCATACTCTGTTTAACCCGGTCTAAGAACCCCGCATATCCTGCAGGAACCATGATATAGGCGAGAATGTTGCGTTTCTGGTCCGGGTCTTTGTTACACTTTGTCAGCGAATCAATAAAAACGTCAAGCCCTTTGTTTAAAAATTCGTAACGTCCGCTGGTGACGATTAACAGGCTGTCCTGGGCAACTGGCGCGGAAATCACCGCCTCAGCCACTTTTATCAGCTTCTGGCGGGCACTGGCCCTGCGCTCCTGAAATATTTCGGTACCGGGTACAAAACTGTCATCAAAACCGTTGGGTGTGACCACATCTACCGGTTTATCAAGGAAGTGAACACATTCATTAGCCGTAAGAGTACTCACCGTTGTGAAACAGTCAGCCTCACGCGCAGCAATTTTTTCGAGCGAAAACTTTGCAGGGACATTTAAGCTATGTGCAAGTATTTCAGGGTTATAGTTTTTCATTTCGCGGTAGAGCGGCATTGCACTTCCGGCAATCGAACGTCCCAAAACCGTGGCATGGGTGGTAAATATCAACCCTATTTGTGGGGTGCGGTCTTTAAGGTAAAGCAAGCCAGTACCGGTCATCCATTCATGAAACTGGGCAACCAGTTTGTCGGTGGAAGACATATGATAATCGTAAAAACTTTCGATGACCTTAGCCGCTGCATACCCGAAAATTGCGGGTTCCGTATAATCCCAGGGATCGTTAAGCGAATCAAGTTTGAATTTTTCCCATAATTCGGCAAAAATCTTATCCTTAAGCGGGTAATACTGTGTAAAACCAACAAGTATAACGATCGGATTACCAGCTACATTCCAGCGGCCAATTCTTAAATGCAATCCTTTGGCTTCTGCTGTTTCTCTCCAGCTTCTGTAAATATAGCGATCTTCGATAAATTCTGGATTCTTTCGCGTTTCCATCCAGACGTCGGGCCCGATGAGGATGTACTGATCCTGTAATTCTTTGATTAAGGTTAAGGCTTTGGTTGATATAACTGTATGAATACCACCGACTTTATTGCAGACTTCCCAGCTAACTTCAAATAAATAATCAGGTTTTCGTAATTTCTCAGCCATAGTGTATGTAGTCTATTATGTATATAGTAAGAGTCATTTATATATGGCAAAAGTACACTATTAGCAATGCGATTATGCGTACTTGCAAATATTTAACTAAAAGTAAATGGAAAAAATACCTCGTTTAGGGTATGATGATTTTGAGCGATAATGGGTAAACTTTCACATTCAGTTCTTTAGATAGATAAATGTGATCACCATCAGTATGCGTAATGTAGTTTTTGCGTTGTATTACCCTGACTTCTTTGGTTTTAATAACCTCAAGAAAAGGCGTTTTGTGCAAATGACCTGTGAAAAGTATGGGGAGAAAGAACAGTATAGCGTATAATGGGGGCTTTTTTAGTATGCATAAATCGAGCAGTCCGTCGTTTAACGATGCAAGTGGAGCTATACGGGCATTAAAACCAAACTGATTGGAATTAGCGAAGGTCAGCATAAAGGCTTTTCTGCGTATGGTCATGCCGTTTACGTAGATTTTATACCTTTTCGACTGGTAAAACAAATATTCCTGCACAACCATGCGGGCATAAGAGAAGAATCCCCTGAGTCTCGATCCGGCAAATTTCTCGGCAACACGGGCATCAAAACCAGCGCCGGCAACGCTGATAAAGACCTTGCCGTTAATGGTGGCCGTATCGATCAGTGTGGTTTTCATCGTACAGATCTTGCGGATGGCCTTTTCTTTATTGAATGGAATCTTCAGGAAATGGGCGAGCCCGTTCCCCGACCCGGCTGGAATGATTCCCAACGCTGTTTGGGTTCCCAATATTCCCTGAGCCACTTCGTTGGCACTTCCATCTCCTCCAATGGCCACCACAGCATCAAAGCCCCTTTGTGCAGCTTCTGACGCTAATATTACGGCATGACCGGCATATTCAGAATAGGCAATTTCGAAATCAACCTCACTTGCTTCCGTATTTTTTTCGATCAGATGAGGAATCTTATTTCGCCTACCAATTCCTGATACAGGATTGATAATGAACATTATGCGTTTTTTTACAACTTTTAAGGGAGGGGTCATGGCCTTTGTGTGAGTTCGTTGTTTTTTACCCTGGTATTATAGCTTTGAACAATGGCTTTTACCAGTTGTACCGATGCTTTTATTTCTTCGGACTGCTGGCCGGCCAGGTTGTTCATCAGGAAAGGGTCTGCTTTGAAATTATAAATCGCCAGAACCTTCTCTCCGTTGAATTGTATTAATAAATCATTGAATATCAGCTGATAAACATTATTAAAGTAGCATATATTGTAATGCTTGCTTTCCGGACGAAAAACGCTTTCACCGAATGCCACAAACGGGCGGGGGTAACCCAGGTAATCAAGTATAGACGGAAAAATATCGATCTGCTGGGTTACTTCATCGCGCTGACCGGTGAGGCTGCCCTCAGGTGTAAAGTAAATCATCGGCAGGGCAAGATTTCCCATACTGTTTTGGTAATATTCCGAGAAAGTAGGTGAGGAATGATCGCTGGTAATTACAAATAAAGTATTTGAATACCAATCCATTCTGGAAATTGTACTGAAGAATTTTCGTAAGGCAAAATCGGTGTAACCGATACTTTCGTGAATCTCCAGTGTCCCTTTCGGGAATTTACCCTTGTATTTTTCCGGTATGGCATAGGGGTGATGCGAAGAAAGCGTAAAGACTGATGCGATGAAGGGTTGCTTTAATTCGTTGATTTTGTTTGCAGTATATTGAAGAAATGCTTCGTCCCATATGCCCCAGTGCCCGTCAAAATCCTTTTCATTGTTGTATTCGCTCCGGCCATAATACTTATTGAATCCCGCGAGAGCGGCAAAAGCATCAAATTGCATGGTGCCATTGGTTCCCCCATGATAAAACGCAGACTGATAACCATAAGGTTTCAGCAATGAAGGCAATGCGTTGATCTGGTTTCCCGCATAAGGGCTTGTAATGTATGGACTTTCGGTCATGCTGGGAATCCCTGCAATAATGGCCGGTATCCCTTCTATTGATTTTTTACCATTGGCAAAAGCGTGGGTAAAGTTCATCCCATTGGCTGCAAGAGAATCCAGAAATGGTGTATATCCCTTATAACCACCACCGTTCAAATCACCATTGCCAAATCCCATTTGCTCTTTCGAAATCCCTTCCAGGATAATGATGATTACATTTTTTTTCTTCAGGCTGTCAGGATTTATATGATACTGCCTGACCGGAGAAAACTGCGCAGCCAGTTTGTTTTCATCAGGATAATATTTGTTGATTACAATTTGTTCTCTTCCAATTGTTTGAATGATTGTAAATGGCGTATTCAGCACCAGGGGAATGTTTTGTGCACTGGTATATTCGCCGGCTGAAATAATACCCAACGGCCGTAGCTGGGTTCCCCCACGGCTTATAACGACCCATACAGCCACACCCACTGCCAGATAAAGAGTGTTTTTAAGGTAAAACACCACCCTGTTGCCCGAAGAAGGATTTCTGAATATGGATCTGTTCGTAAGCAAAACCATTACGAGAATAAGTCCGGACCATATAAGCGTAATATACCAGAAATCAGTTATATAACTAGGTAACAAACGCAGAAAATCATCACCTCCCCCCATCGAAATAAACCCAAAAATATCTGCACCTGTTCTTTTAAGTGTGTAAGGAAAATAAGCAAGGTCGATGCAGTTGGCCAGTAAAGCCAGCGCATTTATAATGTAAAAAACACTGACAGTCAGTACAATATACCATCTCTTTATCCTGAAGGGAAAGGGGAACAGGCTTAACGCGATGAAGGGGGCATTAATCAGAAAAATCACCGACAGATCGAACCGAAGTCCGGCAAAAAATATCCAGAATACCTGTGCCGATCCCCCCGGTTCAAAATATTGCTGGTTGAATAATAAAAACAGTATCCGGCAGCAGGTAAACAGGAATACTATAATTAGTAGCCTGTATATTAATGCGATGTGATTTTTTTTTAACGAAAGTGCCTGCTGCCACATAGACGGTTATCCCTAAAGTTCTATTAGCTTAATTTTATGATTGAATGAAAATGCTGATTATTGGCGGGCAATGGTTGCGCTGTAAAGTTTTGTCTCATAGTAGATTATTTCTCCATAATTGATATCCAACCGGTTGTCACTCACTTTAAGGCCATTCCCATATATAGTGATGTTCAGGCTCTCGGTGGGGCCAACATGATATTGCAGCGAGTCGATCGTAATCAGGTTGGCCGACAAATGTGCCTTAATAGGGGCATTGTCGTAATTGCTGAAGCGGGTAAAAGTGAACAGCCGGTTTTCGGTGGTTGAAGCATTCAGGGTTTCGATGTAGATCGTGTCGGGGGTTCCGCTTCCCTGCAAATATTTAGAAAATGCCCAGTTGCCATTCAGGAACTCTGCTTCGTTATAAACCATTACGATCCGTTCAGCATTCCCCACATTCCCGTACTCATCGGTGGCGGTAATTTTTACAGGATAAGAGCCTGTTTTATTTACATTTACAGCACTTATGTCAATGGTTGCTTCAAGCTGCTTATTCATATGGTCAAGCCCGTATGCACCCGCATCGGTGTAAGGTGTATTGAGAATATGACGCTGGGTTTGGTCGCCCTGCAGCACAATTTTTACTTCGTAGGTAGTATCATCTTTACATGCTGATAATAAACATGTTATCAGGATCAGAAGCCAGAGTTTCTTCATTATAAACGCGACAATTAAGATGGATAGCGGTTAAAATACCATAACATTCACTGTACGAACGACTTCAGTCGCTTTATTTCCGGCGGCATCCGAAACGTTGTAGGTAACAGTGTAAGTTCCTTCTACATTGGGATTAACCAGATTGATTACTTCGATGCGTGAGGTAATGTCGCCATCCACATCGTCAAGTGCCGTGGCCCCTGCATCGACATAAACCTGGTCTTTTTCCGCAGCAACCGGATTGGATCCGAGCAATGTAATTACCGGAGGATTAACATCTTTATCTTTGTCATCCTTGTTGCAGGCCGAAAAAGTCAGGGCAAGCAGGGTGAAAATCAGAACCAGGATTGGATTTTTCATATTTCAAAGGTTAAATGTTCAAATTCAAAGTATTATCAATAATTAACGATCTATTTTACATATTGGCTGACACCGTGGATTACAATCCCCGAGGTGCTGTCGGTGAAATTAATAGTAATTAGCACGCTGTCAGTTATATTGGCTGTTCCAGTCCCCGAATAGAAATGGGTATTTCCTCCGGAGGAATATTCTTGTTTTTGTATACTAATTTGATTATCAGTAATATCTGCGTAAATTACTGCCGTGGAATCCATAGCGTATCCCTGGATCCAAAAACGTTTATTTACCGTGGTGGAAGTGGAGAGAACTGCGTTAAAAGTAATTGTATCTGAATTACTTACGGAAACAGCTTCAAAATTTCCACAAACGGGTGCAGACTCATTGTACACGTGCACCCACCTGGTGGCCCTGCCACTGTTGCCGGCTTCATCGTAAGCAGTATACGTTATCTCATAAATTCCTTCCAGGGCCGTGTTGACTTCCCCTTCGATATTTACGTACACTTCGCCCTCCTCAGGGTCGGTTGCAGTGGCTCCCTCTTCAATATATGAACCATTCAAAACCAGATAAATATTAGCGTTACCTTTAAGTGTAACTTCAGGTGGATTAAGATCCTTTTTCCCACAGGAAAAAAGTGCTATAAATACAACACTGATGATAAGAAAATGGATGATATTTCTGGGAAATCCGAAAAGCTTCTTCATAGAAATTAGTTCTGCTGGTCAATTATTGTCTGACATAAGATCCGGTTCCGGTTATCGGAGAATTATTCAGCACCCGGGTGTAATCAATAAATAATGTGGAGTCGGTAAAATCGCCAAAGCCAGTAAAAGTATAATTGTCAGGTGGGGTGCCGCAAAATACCGCTTGCTGATACACGGTCATGGTATTTCCGGCAATCGTTGCATTCACTGTTCCACCGTTCATGTACCCGAACCACTTAAAGGATACTACATTATATGCTGTATCACAAATGCTTACAGTGTCTGTATATAAAGGAGAACTACCATTATCATTTACATCCAGCACATTATATACTCCGGCAATATAGGGTGCCGCATCAACAATTACGATCCGGTTGGCCGTGGCTTTGTTTCCGGAAGCATCAGTGGCTTCGTATAAAAGCGATTGCACCCCGGCGGAGTTAAGATTAATCGTCCCGATCACCGTTACGGTTACCGGCCCGTCAGTAGCATCCAGGGCACTGTATCCCGGATCAGTATAGCTTGCGGCAGATTTATAGAGCACTACGTCAGGGTTATCACCCAGTAATGTTATTGTAGGAGCATTAATGTCGTTGGGTTTGCAGGCAGCAAAAAAAAGAGCGATCATCAAAAAGGAGATCGTTCGTGCGGTAAAGTGTTTGAATATCATAATATAGGAATTCACTAAATTAGATAGTAAAGATACAATAAATTCAACGTACAAGTCCTACTGCAATAATTATATCACAAAAAAAAAAGACTGTCGTTTGACAGTCTTTTTTTAGAAAATGAGGATAACTTAGTTGATTACATAAACATCATGACAATCATATTCACCATCTGCACTGCTATCGTGGAAAGTAATGGTGAAAGTCAGAGGGCTGCTGCTGGTAAAGGTACCTGAGCCGTTGAAAGTATGGTTCTTGTTATCCGGAGGAGTACCACATTCCATGGTCTGAGTGGGGATGGTAATGGTTTTGCCACTGATGGTTCCGTAAACGGTAGCATTTACATATTTTCCGAATTTCGTGAAATTGATTCTGTTAAAAGAGGTAGAAGAAGCTGTAATGGTTTCAGCATAGGTTCCATAAGAAGTTGATCCTACAAAATCTTCTACTGTGTAGCTACCAGCAAGGTATAAGCCACCATCAACAGTAACTTCGCGGGCTGCTGTTGCTGAATTGCCTGCTCCGTCTGTAGCGGTATAAGTAATAGTATAAACACCGGCGTTGTTCATGTCAACAGTACCAGTTGCAGTAGTAGTCAGTGTGCCGTCTTCAACATCAGTTGCAGTTGCACCTGGATCGGTAAAGGCAGTTGCTGAGAATTGTTCAACCCTGTTGTGGGCATCGTCATCATTGGTGATCGTAATGGTAGGTTTTGCAGTGTCTTCTGTAGTACAGCTGTTCATTAAGGTCATTCCGCTAACAAGAATGATTGAAGCAAAAACTAAAGCTAACTTTTTCATAAATTTGGGTTTTGGTTAATAATTTTAAATTTCGATAGTGTCTAGACAAGTAAATCAATGCAAAAGTAAACAAAATATCAAAAATTAATCAAAAAAAACTTTTGGTTTTTGTTTTTCAATTACAAATGTTATTAATTTTGCGCCAAGGTTAACCAAAATTTAAATTTACTATCATGAAAAAATTGTTCAGTTTACTCGTTTTGGCTGGTATGGCAGCTATGGTTGCATGTGGACCCAGCGCTGAAGAAATTGCTGCAAAAGAAAAAGCAAAAGCTGATTCTATCGCCGCAGTTGTAAAAGCAAAAGAAGATTCTATTGCTGCTGTTGTTAAAGCAAAAGAAGATTCAACTGCTGCAGCTGTTAAAGCAAAAGAAGATTCTATTGCTGCTGCTAAAGCAAAAAAAGGTGGAACAACAACTACCGTTAAACCGCCTAAAGCTACTACACCTACTGGCCCAAAGGGTAAAGGTTGATTCTCAATCAACTGACACAAAAAAAAGATGCTTCGGCATCTTTTTTTTTTGCCCGACGAAAAAAAATAATTGATTTTTATTTGAAGTTATCAAAAAATGTTACTTTTGCCGCCTAATAACCAACGTTCAATAACCAACGAAAATGAAAAAATTATTTAGTTTACTCTTACTTGCCGGTATGGCTGCTTTTGTAGCTTGTGGACCGAGCGCTGAAGAACTTGCTGCAAAAGAAAAAGCAAAACAGGATTCTATCGCAAAAGCACAGAGGGAAGTCGCAATTGCTGACTCTATTGCTGCTGTTGAAACTGCAAAGGCTGATTCTATCGCTCTTGTTGAAAAAACAAAAGCTGATTCTATCGCAGCTGCTGCTACCAAAAAAGGCAAAAAATAATTTTTACGCCTTTAAAGCAAAAAAAGGGGTGCTTCGGCACCCTTTTTTTATACCTTAAATCTGAAAACTGCGATTGATTTTATTAATTTCGTGCCCAATATTTAAAAATAGGCACAAAAAAATGAAAAATAATTGTTTTTTAACCGATTGAATATCAGTACATAAGCTGTTATTTGATGAAATTTACAAAAAAATAACAGGGAAAAACAATTTTATTTCTTAAAAAATGTTAATTTTGTAGCGCACTTAATAATCAAAATTAAAACTTAGGAAAATGAAAAAAGTATTGAGTTTAGTTGCTTTAGCCGGTATGGCTATGTTTGTTGCTTGTGGACCTTCTGCTGAAGAAATCGCTGCTAAAGAAAAAGCAAAAGCTGATTCTATCGCTGCTGAGCAGGTAAAAGCTGATTCTATCGCTGCTGAACAAGCAAAAGCTGATTCTATCGCTATCGTTGAACAGGCTAAAGCTGATTCAATTGCAGCTGCTGCAACTCCTAAAAAGAAGTAGTTAGCAAAGCAAAAAACCCTTGATACTTTCTGTATCCAGGGTCATTAAAACTTTTAAAAGGGCTGCCCAAAAGGCAGTCCTTTTTATTTGCCGCAGATTTCGCGGAAAGTACTCAACACTGTGTAAACTTCCAGTGAAGCATTTGCCGGGTATACCAGGTGGGTTTCATCGCCTGCCCCGGTTATGCGATCAATGAACAGACTGTATTTTTCGCTGTGAAAGTCGGGTAACTTAACCCTTTGCGCAATCAGCTGGTTCAACTCATTATTGTATTGGGCAATCAATCTGGTTTCCTTGTCATTGGTGGCGGTATACACCTTTTTTGATTTAGAACTCTGTACAGTGTCGGCCAAATGCTGAATACGATATTTGGCCGGCAACTTCCTGATTTCATCATCAATGGCGGCATTGCCGATTTTTGCCATCTGAACTTTATCGGACGACCATTTTTCTTCAAAACGTATAACCACCTGAGGTAAGATTCTGGTTCCTGATTTTTTAATGCGCTCTGTTCTGGATTCCTTGCTTTCAGCAGGAGAATCAGCCATGTTTTCTTCCAAAACCCAGGCAGAATCCCGAGCCGTGATCAGGAACAGATCCTGGGCAGATGAAAAACTCCAACCTGTTGGCAAATAATTTATTACAATGCTTAACTGAGCATCTGCCTTATAAAATTCTTTGTTGATTTCGCGTTCCGAACTTTGAGCGAGGGCCATGGTTGACGATACTACAATGGCGGCAAAAACACTGATTATCCTGGAGATCATATTAAAAGTGTGTTGGATTATGATTGAAAGTCAGGCTGGTTGAGGCCCTGATACAAAAGTAAAATTTTCCAGCGTAATTCAAATAACATACCAATGATCGCTTAAGGAAATTGTTGATAACGTTGAAAAAAAACCTCTTTTTTTTGGAAGAATAATATGTAAATTTGTCCATCCATAAAAAATTAAAAAATTCGGTTAAAGATATGATTGATAAGAAAATAGGTACTTGTGGGGCCAAAGGCAAAGGAGTACGCTCCGACGTTTTTGTTACCGTAGAGATCGAAAAAACCGGAGGAATCGACATCCAACTGACTTCCAAGGTTAAAACGATGTACGGCGAAAGTATTTTGGAATTAACACGGGAGATTTTTGAATTTTTTGAAATCAAACATGCAAAAATCTCTTTAGAAGATTCCGGCGCTTTGCCATTGGTTATTGCAGCCAGATTGGAAGCCGCTATCAAACAGTGCATTACAACGAATAAGGAATATTTGCCTGAATTATTAAAATCAAATGTTTACCAGACTGAGCGCGACAGAAATCGCTTTTCGCGTCTGTATCTTCCCGGCAATACGCCCAACCTTATGATTAATGCGGGTATTCATAAACCCAACGGCATTATCCTTGACCTTGAAGATGCTGTGGCTCCCGATAAAAAGGAAGAAGCCAAGTATCTTGTCAGGAATGCATTAAGGGCGATCGATTATTATGGCGCCGAAAAAATGGTCCGCATTAATCAGGTTCCCAGGGGATTGGAAGATCTGCCCTTTATTGTCCCACATCATGTGAACCTGATCCTGATTCCGAAGTGCGAAAGTGCCGATCAGGTTAAAGCAGTGAATGCTAGCATAGCTGAAATTCAGGCCAAACACAAGCAAAAGAATAAAATCTGGCTCATGCCGATTATCGAGAGCGCCATGGGCGTACTTAAATCGCTCGAAATAGCTACTGCTGCTGATAACGTTGTGGCCCTGGCCATTGGTCTGGAAGATTATACTGCAGATATCTGTACCCGCAGAACCAACGAAGGCTCTGAGTCGTTCTTTGCCCGCAGCATGGTGGTGAATGCCTGCCGCGCTGCCGGAATTCAGCCGATTGATTCAGTTTTCTCGGATATTGCTGATATGGAGGCCCTGAAAGAGAATGTACTGCGTTCCAAAGCACTGGGCTTTGATGGAATGGGTTGCATTCATCCCCGGCAGATTCGTGTGATTCATGAGTTCTTTGGACCGGATGCCGCCGAAATTGAAAAGGCGAAAAAAATCGTGGATGCGTTTATCCAGGCCAATGAACAAGGGCTTGGTGTAGTTTCTTTGGGGACAAAAATGATTGATCCGCCGGTTGTAAAACGTGCACAACGTACAATTAACCTGGCGATCAGTATGGGAAAATTATCTAAAAACTGGAGGGCTGAAGCAAATGAAAAAGTATGATAAGCTGGTGAAAAATGCGTTGGGACGAATGGTTCCGACAATGGTGAACGGTAAACCCCAACTTCCTTACATGGGAGTAGGTAAAACGAAACCCACCGGTTTTAAAGCGGCTCCTCCCATTGTCAGCTGTGCCGATTATCCCGCTGACGGGAATAAAATACTACCAACACTTAAGGATGCCCTGGTTAAAGCCGGCCTTAAAAGCGGTATGACCATTTCAACCCATCATCATTTCAGAAACGGTGACCTCGTGGGGCCACAAATTTTTGATATTGCTGCTGAACTTGGCGTGAAAGATCTTACCTGGGTTCCATCGGCTTCTTTTGAGTGTCATGCGCCCTTGATAAAATACCTCGAAGACGGTACCATTCACCATATCGAAGGTAGTATGAATGGCTCTCTGGGCCGTTTTACTTCAGAAGGAAAAATGAAAGGACTGGGAATATTAAGATCACATGGTGGTCGCTACCAGTCGATTCAGGATGGTGAAGTGCATATTGACATTGCTGTAATTGCGGCTCCTACGGCCGATCCTTTCGGTAACGCTACCGGAGACCGGGGACCGGCAGCCTGTGGATTGCTTGGGTTTGCCCTCGCTGATTCACAATATGCTGATAAAGTGATTGTTGTTACAGATAATGTAGTGCCTTTCCCCTGTATTCCCTGGCAAATACAGGGCAATTATGTGGATTATGTTGTGAAAGTAGATCAGGTTGGGATTCCCGAAAAAATTGTCAGCGGAACGACCGAAATTACCAAAAGCCCCGACAGGTTGCTGTTGGCCGAATGGACCGCTCAGTTTTGCGACGAAACCGGGATCATCCAAAATGGATTTTCGTTTCAGGCAGGAGCGGGTGGTACCGCTTTATCTATTGGGATTTATTTTGCCGATATCCTGCGCGAACGTGGCATGAAAGCCAGGTGGGCAAGGGGTGGCAGCAATAAGTACCTGGTGAAAATGCTTGAAGATGGCCTGGTTGATTACATTCTCGACGGACAAACCTTCGATCTGGAAGGCGTGCGCTCAATGCGCGAAAACGCCGGTCATGTGAATACCAGTCCCTTTACCAGTTACAACTACCACGGAAAAGGAAATTTTGCTTCTATGGTAGATGTGGTCATCCTCGGAGCGACCGAGGTCGATCTGAACTTCAATGCTAATGTGGTAACCCACTCCGATGGTGTGCTGCTGCATGGCATTGGTGGCTGGCAGAATTGCATTTTCTCAAAATGTACCATTCTCCCGGTTCCCTTGTTCCGCGACCGTATTCCTGTAATTGTTGATGATGTTACCACCATTTGTGGTCCCGGCGAACTCATTGATGTGATTGTTACAGAACGTGGTATTGCAATCAATCCTTTACGTACCGATTTGATTGCAAAGATGAAACATTCAAAATTACCGATCCGCACCATAAAGCAATTGAAGGATGAAGCCGAACGAATCTGCGGTAAGCCTGCTAAACCAAAATTTGCGGATGAAGTAGTAGCTGCTGTGAAATGGGTGGACGGAACCATAATTGACTCTGTGTGGCGCATTAAATAAAAAAAAGTGCTGACATTCAGTTGGTTACTGGGTTCATGTTGCCATTATAAACCTAAATCAGGAGTTCCGGATTTACAATTAAGGAAGAAGATCTGAATAATGATTAAAAGAAAAATGATAAAAATGTTTTGGATGGTGCGAACCACCTGTAAGGCATTGTGTTTGTTTCTTTTACTTTTTATTTTGGCCGCGGTTAATCCGGTGTTTTCCCAGGAAACGGTTAAAATTATTGGTAAGGTACTGGATGCAAAAACCTCGCATCCCATTGCTTTTGCCAGCATCGGAATGTTGGGCAAGCCAATGGGCACAGTTACCAACGGTGATGGAAAGTTTGAATTTAACGTGCCGTCGTCTATGCTGCGCGATACCATGATTGTTTCTAACCTGGGGTATTTTTCGTATAAAGTTGCCGTTAAGGATATTAAAAATACGAAGAGCTTTTTTATACTGTTAAAAACAAAGGTTTACGACATTAAAGAAGTGGTTATAACCACTGAAGGTACTGATGCTTATGAAATTGTAAAACGGGCATGCGACAGTCTGAAGCGAAACCTGTCTTCGGTTCCTTACATTTCAGAAGGGTTTTACCGCGAGTATATCAGCGAAAACGGGAAATGGTCGAGGGCTATTGAAACGGCACTGAGCGTTTATTGCGATGGTAAGCAATACATTGGCGACTACTTTTTTCCCATTCGGATGAACGGTATCCGGTTCAGCAAAAATTTTCTGAGCGAATTTGTTCAATCGGAAAATTACAATCAGGTTTCTCTTTTCATGACCTCTACGCTTGATGTTAAACGCTTTACGATGGCCCTTACCAATATGCAGTTCAAGGTCGATAGTATGATCTACCTCGATAACCAACTGATCTGGGCCATTTCAGCAAAACCGGAAAAGACCAAAGAAAAAACTTACTATCGCTATGATTATCAGATGGATCCAAATAGTGGAAAGGTGATGAAGGTCAAAACGAAGTGCACTTTTGAAGTCGATAAAAACACCGACCATTTTTATGAGTATAAGTATTTTATTACCGATGGGGATTTTGCTTTTGTTAAAGTCAGCTACCGCGATACCTCTTACAGGCCCGTGGTCAGAGATGAACTTAAAACCTACACGGGATTGTTTATCTCCTATAACACCACCCGGAAATCACTCGAATTTGCGAAATACAATAATCATTGGTATCCGAAATATTTATCTGAATATAAAGAGATTAACTATTATAAGAAGAAAGACTCCGCACTTTATATTAACGTGGTGAAAGAATCCGACTTTCTGATTAACGCTTATCAAACAGAGTTGGTCACTGAAATCCCCAAAGCGCTTGAAATAAAGATGTTTAAAGACGTCTATAATCAGGGGTTTGTGTATGATAAGTTCTTCTGGAATAAGTATAATAAGATAGCGGATGATAATCTCCGCAGGGAGGTCTTTGCCGACTTACGCCTGGCTGAGCTTGAGCGCGATTCAACTAAGGTCTTACTTTATATCGCTTTGCGCGATAGTCTTGACCAGGCGAGGTCGCAGAGCTCTAATGTGGCTCTCTTTGGCAGGAGAGATACCACTGCAACAGATGTTAACGAGGCTTTTGTGGAGGATTTATTCTTTAAAGTGCAGCTGATGGCCGGGAAATCTGATTTGCAGGAACACGATCCGCAATTCAAAGGCTTGCGGGGGGTAGAGAAGCATCAACATGACGGGATTTTCAAATATACTTACGGAAACGAAGGCTCACTGAATGATGCGCTCATGCTGCAAAAGCAGTTATTACGGATGGGCTTTATGGGCGCATTCATTGTTCCCTACTACAAAGGCGAAAGAATCACCCTCGATGAGGGCGTTGAGATACTGAATTCCCGATAAATACTAATTGTTATTTGATGTGTAATCGATAGTTTATTAATCACTTATCAAAATTTAATGCTATGAAAGAACAAGAAAAAAACGAAACAGGTGTCAACAAGGAAAAATTAAAAGCACTCCAACTGACACTCGACAAAATCGAAAAAAATTACGGTAAGGGCACCATCATGAAATTGGGTGATGAAGCCGCTCCCGGCATTGATTCCATTTCGACCGGTTCTATTGGTCTGGATAATGCCCTGGGTGTTGGCGGTTTTCCCAAGGGCAGGGTGATCGAGATATATGGCCCTGAATCTTCCGGAAAAACGACACTGGCCATTCATGTCATTGCAGAATCACAGAAAAAGGGTGGGATTGCAGCCTTTATCGACGCAGAACATGCTTTTGACGTGAATTATGCTAAAAAACTTGGCGTGGATATCGAAAATCTTTTGGTGTCTCAACCCGACCATGGTGAACAAGCCCTCGAAATTACCGAGAACCTGATCCGTTCAGGAGCCATCGACATTATCGTTATTGACTCGGTTGCTGCCCTTACCCCAAAAAGCGAAATCGAAGGCGAAATGGGCGATTCCAAAATGGGACTGCACGCCAGATTAATGTCGCAAGCATTGAGGAAACTTACAGCAACCATCAGTAAAACAGGATGCTGCTGTATTTTTATAAACCAGCTGCGCGAAAAAATCGGGGTCATGTTCGGTAATCCCGAAACGACTACAGGTGGTAATGCCTTAAAGTTCTACGCTTCTGTGCGTATTGATATCCGCAAGATCAATCAGATTAAAGAAGGCGAGAACGTTGTAGGTAACCGCGTGAAAATTAAAGTGGTCAAGAATAAAGTGGCTCCGCCTTTCCGCATCGCCGAAGTGGATATTATTTATGGAGAAGGTTTTTCCAAGATGGGCGAAATTATCGACATTGGTGTTGAAAAGGAAGTCATTAAAAAGAGCGGTTCATGGTTTAGTTATGGCGACACCAAATTAGGCCAGGGACGCGATGCCGTTAAACAATTGCTGTTCGATAACCCCGAGCTTGCGGAAGAACTCGAAACTAAGATCCGCGCCATACTTAAAGCCCATTAATTTTCTGGTTTACACATCAGGCGCGCACCATTAGCGCGCCTGTTTTTTAATTCTATATTTATGCAGCCTTCAACTTCAACATCCAACTCCACCCCGGTCATGGTCCCGGCTTCAAATCGGCCCACAATTTACAGTTCAATAGTCGTTGTAATGATTGCCTTTGCAACATTGCTGGTGATGTCGTGTGGCAGTTCCACTACCGACAAAGTAGAAACCAACCTCGACAGTCTGCCCCCGGAGCTGGCCGAACTGACCAAAGCCATCGATGCGCAACCCACCGCGGCAGGCTTATACAATAAACGGGCGATATGGTATCTCGAACATGAGTCCCCCGACAAAGCGCTTTCTGATATCGGCAAAGCGATTGAATTGGAACCTAAAGTTCCGGCATATTACCGGACCATGTCCGATGTATATTTTGCGATGGGGAAGCCCCAACGCAGCAGGGATGCATTGAACAAAGCGATAGAAATTAATGTGGACGACACCGCCTCATACCTGAAGCTGGCTGAGCTGGAGTTCTATTTTAAAGAGTATAAAAATACTTTCGATTTTCTGGATAAAGCATTGCAGCTCGATCCTCAGAATGCTAAAGCCTACTTTATCAGGGGGATGGCATACAAAGAAATGGGCGATACTGCCAAGGCAGTACGTGCTCTGCAAGTTGCGGTTGACTATGACCAGGATTATTACCATGCCTATATGCAGCTGGGTCTGCTTTATTCCGTAAAGCATAATCCCCTCGCGGTGGATTATTTTAATAATGCGCTTAACCTCAACCCTCAAAGTGTTGAAACCTATTATGCGCTGGGAATGTATTACCAGGAAAATGAAGAGTATAACAAAGCAATTGAAGCTTATACAACCCTGCTTAAAATAGATCCAAAATTTAAATATGCCCATTTTAACCTTGGCTATATTCATCTGGTGTATCTGCAGGTATATGATGTTGCCATTAAACATTTTACGGATGCCATTAATGTGGATAAAAATTACGCCGAAGCCTGGTACAACCGGGGTTATTCCTATGAATTAAGGGGCGATGTAATGAATGCCCGCAAAGATTACCAGCAGGCCGTTATGATAAAACCCAATTATCAACGTGCGGTGGAAGGGTTAAACCGTTTGGATAAATTGATCAACAAATAATTGTAACACTATGAATAAAAGGTTAGCAATTCGCGCAATCGCCATTACAGTAATAATGGCTTGTTCGGCTGTTTTTTCATACGGACAAGGGGTGCTTACCCCAGAACTTATGTGGAAAATGGGCCGTGTGAGCGATGTTCAGCTTTCGCCGGATGGTAAAACCCTTTTGTATGGGATTACCGTATATAACCTGGCCGAAAATAAAGGCAACCGCGATTTGTATACCCTGCCTGTGACAGGTGGCGAACCGGTAAAGATCACTGATTTTCAGGGAACGGATTTTAACGGACTATGGCGCCCCGATGGAAAAAAAATCGGTTATATTTCCACCTCAACCGGTGAAGCACAGCTATGGGAGATGAATCCCGATGGCTCGCTCAAGCAGCAGGTTTCTTCGATCGAAGGCGGCATTAATGGTTTTTCTTATGCACCTGATGGTAAAAACATTCTGTTTATTAAAGATGTAAAACTGGATAAAACGGTTCAGGATATTTACCCGGATCTTCCAAAAGCTGACGCCTATATTTTCGAAGACCTTATGTATCGCCATTGGGATAACTGGACAGATTTTGCCTACAGTCATGTTTTTATTGCCCCTTACGGGGATGGGAAAATAGGTGCACCCAAAGATATTATGGCGGGCGAAAAGGCTGATTCCCCGCTGAGTCCGGGAGGTGGAATGGAGCAAATTGCCTGGAACCACAACGGACAAAAAATCGCCTACACCTGTAAGAAAATGGAAGGGATTGATTATTCCCTGAGCACCAATTCAGAAATCTGGTTGTATGATCTTCAAACTGGATTAACCGAAAACCTTACGGCAGATAATAAGGGTTATGATATGGAGCCCAGCTTTTCGCCGGATGGTAAATATATGGTGTGGAGCAGCATGAAAACGCCCGGATTTGAAGCCGATAAAAGCCGAATTATGCTGATGGAACTTGATTCAAAAAAAGTAACAGACATTTCAGCAGGATTTGACCAGAGTTCATCCACCTTTAAATGGAGTCCGAAAGAATCCGGCCTGTTGTATTTCATTTCCGGAATTAACGCTACGTATCAGATTTATTCGGTAAATGTGAAGAAGGACAACATCAGCCAACTCACCGCCGGCCCACACGATTACACGGAAATAGCTGTGGGCGAATCCTCCCTGACCGGCGTCCGCATGTCGTTATCTGCGCCATCAGAGATTTATAAGGTGATGGATTATAAGCCTTTTGCTATCGAAACCCAGATAACTTTTACCAATAAAAGTATCCTCGATGGAATTACGATGGGGAGGGTTGAGGAGCGCTGGATTACCACCACCGACAATAAGAAGATGCTGACCTGGGTAATTTATCCCCCCGATTTTGATAAATCAAAAAAATATCCTGCAATCCTTTATTGCCAGGGCGGACCGCAAAGTGCGGTGAGCCAGTTCTGGTCGTATCGCTGGTGTCTGCAGCAAATTGCGGCCCGCGGTTATATCGTGGTTGCGCCCAACAGGCGTGGACTACCCACTTTTGGTCAGGAATGGAACGACCAGATCAGTAAAGATTATGGTGGACAGAACATGAAGGATTACCTGGTGGCGATTGATACCGTATCAAGCGATCCATGGGTCGATAAAGACCGTTTGGGTGCTGTAGGTGCCAGCTATGGCGCTTATTCCGTGTACTGGCTTGCCGGTCACCACGAAGGACGTTTCAAAGCGTTTATCGCTCATTGCGGAATGTACAACCTCGAAAGCTGGTACGCCTCTACAGAAGAACTCTGGTTTCCGAATTACGATCTGGGCGGCCCTTATTGGGATGCTTCTAACGCAAAGAGTTATGAATTCTCACCTCATAAGTTTATTGGAAAATGGGACACGCCGATCCTGGTGATTCATGGCGGATACGATTTCCGCATTCCCTATACCGAAGGCATGCAAGCGTTTAACAGTGCTCAGATGAAAGGTATCCCAAGCGAATTCCTGTTTTTCCCCAACGAAACCCATTTCGTAACCAAGCCCCAGAATTCTGTACTCTGGCACCGTGAGTTCACCAAATGGCTCGACAAGTACCTGAAATAACTGATAAGATAATTGCCCGGGTCTTCATGTCTTGGCAATTAATTCAATCATCATATCATCACATTTGCACATTATCACATTAATGGTTTCTGTGATCGATAAACTTAACAGGCTTGCGGCTGGCGGGCGGGAACGCAATGCTGCTCAGCGTTTCAGGGGTTTCGAAGCGTATCACAGGCGATACCCTTAAGCGTGCACGGAAATGGTCTTTCAGGTCTTTTTCGAGCTGCTCTGAAGGTTCGGGGGTGGCAATACGGATCAGGATTTCATCGGTACCGAGGTTGTTGGTTGAGACTTCAACCACATAAATCAGCACTTCCGGAACATTATCCAGAATATCGTATAAAGCGGGAGGATATAACGTTGTTCCTTTAAACTTGATCATATGTTTCTTCCGCCCGATAATCGGCCCGACCCGCATGGTGGTGCGGCCGCAGGTGCAGGGGTCGAAATAGTGATGACAGATATCGCCGCTCTTGAAACGCAATAGGGGCATGCCTTCTACACCAAGGGTGGTAAAAACAAGTTCGCCGGCTTCACCTTCTTTTACCGGGCGGTCATGATCATCGAGGAACTCGGTTATAATAAGCTCAGGATGATGGTGTCCGCCGCGGCCTGCGCTACATTCAGTGAAGGCGCTTGCCATTTCTGTTGAGGCATAAGTTGAGCAAAGTTGCAGGTCCCATTTTTCCTTAATTCTTGTAGCCAGTGTATTCAGGCTCAGGTCTTCATTCCGTAAAGGTTCTCCGATACAAACCGCTTTTTTCACGGAAGTGTTTTTATAATCGATGCCTCTTTTTTCGGCATATTCAATCAACTTCATAATAAAGGAGGGCACACAAATAAACGTGGTGGGGTTTACCCTGCAGATGGAATCCCATTGCAGTTCAGGAATACCACCGCCAACTCTCACGATGCCGGCGCCCATGAGCCTGATGCCCATAAAATACGCCAGTCCGGCCATAAACCTTCGGTCGATGGTGGTCATAAGTTGGTATACATCGCCCGGTTCTCCACCAGCGCACACAAACGAAATCGCTTCATTGTAGGCCAGACGTTGCAGATCTTTCTCTGTCATGGCAAACGTCACAGGGTCACCAAGGGTTCCGGAGGTGGTCACATAATCAATTACCTTATTTTGCGGAACACACAGGAAATCATCGTTCCTGAGCTGAATATCATCCTTGGTAGTGACCGGTATATGCTGCAAATCCTCAAGGGATCTGATTTTGTTGATTTCGATATGGTTTTTGGCAAAATGATTTTTGTAAAAAGGCGACTTTGCCTGCAGGTACTCCAGGGTTTCAATCAGTTTTTTCTCCTGAAAATGCTTGATGGTAGCGGCATCTTGTTTTTCAATATCGGGGAACAGGTTTGTTTTCATGTTGGATCAGCTTCAGTTGTTGGGAAAGTATTCCGGCAGGGTGTTTTTCAGAATGTTCTGAATGCATTCTTTATCCTGATCCGATAGCATATAACTGTTTTTCTCGTAATTGCGGTTATCTGTGAGGTATTTTTCCAGTCGGGCCGCAAAGGTAGGGCTAAATTCCATCCCGAGGCTGGCATATGCCCGTTGCAGTGTTTCGGTTGGATTCGCAACCAGCTCCTCATATTTAATGCTGGTAACCTGCGAAGCCGGCAGCTGGTTAAATTGTCCGTTGATTTCTTTTAGCATGGTATCGTAAAAAGAGGATACTTCATCCACAAGTGGGGCGCCCCAATTATTATTCATGGCATTCTGAGATCCTACAACAGTCCACATGCGAATGGTTGAAGGAACCACCTGCAGCGGATTCCGGTATATATGAATGAAACAGGCTTTTGGAAAAATGCGGTGCAGCGTGGCAATTCGCATGGAATGGAAGGGATTTTTTAACACCAGCCTTTTTTTCGAAAACCACGAAAGCTTGGTGTAATATGCTTTAAGCGCCTTTTCCCACGAAGAACCCCTTTCATCCGTATGGTTGAATTCAACATCTTTTTGAAGCAGGAAATACTTTTTATTCTCTGGAAATAAAACCCGCTCAAGTGGGGAGTCTCCCGTTATCCTGAAAAGGGCGAACTCACATTCCTGAGGTTCATCAATTCCGGCTTTTATATTGTCGAAGGGTCTGTTTTTTCCGATAAATTGCTTCATGATGGGCGCATAATAGGGGCGCGCGGTGATAAAGCCTTCGGGCAGTGCAGTTTGGTAAAGTGTGGGGGCGGAGAGTTGCTCATCGAGATTCATTAGCTGGTGCAGATAGGTGCTCCCTGTTCTCCAATGGCCGACAATGAAAATGGGATTCTCCGGAAGAGGATATTTACTGATGGCTTCTCCCCACAGGCGCTTGTCGCGACGAGCAAAAAAGGACGACCAGAAAGCGTTCTGTAAAAGGATCAGGTATCTGAAAATCACTTTAGGGGTAAAGGTGCACTGATTCCGCCCAATAAGTTTGTGCAATAATTTGAATCTCACACCGGTAATCAGATACCCGTTTTTCATAAGTAAAAAAAGAACCTTTAGGTTCTCAGGACTTATTTTTAGCTTGTTCCTCCACAATGAAAGTGGATATGCTTTGCACCGAATTCATAATGGTTCTGGCCAGATTTTGGTCATCCAGCCTGACGCTGTATGTCCGTTGAATCGCCATAATCAGTTCGATTGCATCAATGGAATCCAGTGTAATCGTATTTTCGCCTGTAAACAGTGAAGGCTCATCAAGGATGGTCGCGGGATCCACATCTTTCAGATTCAGGGTATCCACGATTAATTTTTTTACTTCCGAGGTTAGTTCTGCGGTTAGTTCTGTCATGTTATTGATTTTTCGATTCAGCAATCTGTTATTTTACAGTCTGTGCCAGTTCTTTAAAGAAAAGCTCTTCCACATCGGCCCGGCCATATATCATCTGTTGCAGTTCAGCAAGTTTTTCGGGACCGAGGTCTCTGTTTTTGCCCATGCGGGCTGATTTTAAAGAAATTTCGCGCCATCCGTCACCAATCTCCATCATCTTTTTTGAAAGATCGAGCAAACGGGGTTCCTTTACGATTTCAGCGGCCTGCCTCAAAAAGGTAGCGTACATAAACCTGAAACCGGCACCACCTGTGCCCTGGTCTTCGAGCAGGATATTTATTTTAGAAATTTCGTGCGATAAATGCTCTGTATCCATTGCAAACTTAGGCCATTCAACAATATGTTTGGCAAATTTTCTCATCCCTTTGATGCCGATAAAAGGGACCGGAAGTTTGAGCATATTCTTGCAGGCCTTCTGTATTCCTTTACGGATAGCCGGTTCAAAATCGACTTGCGTCGGAATGGATACAGGGTAATACATAAACCCTTTCGGCGAAAAACTCCCCCCGGCAAAACGACCGCGACGCAGCGATTCTTCAGGAAGTTCCATGATTTTCGGGAAATAGCTGTCGCTGATCAGATAATTTCCATCCTTTTTCCCAACCACATTCATAAAATGTACATTGATATGCACCCTTAGGTAATCGGGGATGTAATCGAGGTAAAAGAAATCCACCTGTGTGGCTACCACAATATTTTTTGCAATCAGCGCGTCCAGCGCATCCATGCCTTTTTGTTCATCACGAAAAGTGGAGGTATTCCACTTAACATTGATGCGTTTGGCCATATTTTCACGGATCTTACCAGGCTGGTTCCTGACGATAAAATGCGGGAAAGTAAATTGTTTTCCGGTAAAATAACCAAAGAAAATGCCGCTGGAAATCCCAAATACCATGGCTTCTGTAATGTCGAGCCCGCCATTGTTTAATTGGGAAGTCACGGTGCCCGTTTCGCAATGGGCGGCCATTTTATGGTTGAAAGGATTCTCGATGTTCATTTTTTCAGATCCTCCACTTTTGCCAGTACCATTGCAGGGTTCGCCGTTTTTTCCTGGGTAACGGTGGTTGCTTCGGTACGATCTTCTGCTTTGTTGTAAAAATGATATTTAATATTTTGCCCCTTGCTTGAGAGTACTAACTGAAAAAGGTTCGCCATAGGAATGTTGAAAACAGCCGAGTATTTTAATAATTGTTTTACCGATACTTTTTCAAATCCTTTTACAGTAAGGTGTTTCCTGACTTTCGAAACAGAAAAACCTGTACGCTGCGACAATTCCTGAACCGTGAGGTCTTCAATTACCATATAATAATTGATCGGGCTGATGGTGTTACTCAACAACTTTTCTCGCGTAACACGCTCGAGGTGTTCCATTTTTTGCCAGAAATCGTCCAGGTCGTTCTCGATCAGATAGGAACCAGTTTCAAAGGCTCCATAGCTACCATCTTCCTTTTCCGCATACATAATGAAGGTCTGCTTCTGCGGGGTTTCTTTCATGTCTTTTTCTTTCATGGGCGGGAAGCGTTTACTTATTTTCTCTTCACAAAATTACGTAAAGCTATTATGAGGGCAAGTGCAAAAAATGAATTCAATCGTAATATATTGGGCCAGATATCTCTCAGGTCGCCATTGCGGACAAATAAATCCAGGAAACTGTCAATGCCCCAGCGCAGGGGCGAGATCATCGAGATATACCGCAGTGGTGCAGGCATCATGTAAATGGGAAGAAATATCCCGCCAAGGATTGCCAGAATAACCACCATGAACGATCCGAACATACCGGCCTGACTCTGTGATGAAGCAACGGAACCAACGATCAGCCCGAATCCGATGGCTGCCATGGCACTGCTTACCGCTGCTACACTGATGGAAAAATACGAGTTGCCCATTTCGAGCGGAGGTAGGTCGCTGATGGCAGGGATGATATGAATGCCGGTAAATATCATGATGCCGAGCTGACTCAGGCATACGATGGAATAGATAAACGTTTTTCCGCTTAATATGGTCAGATACCTCACAGGCAGCGTCCGAAGCCGGTTGTAAGTGCCCTGAGATCTTTCGGTGATCATGCTTCCCGCAAGGGGAATGACAATGAAAAACATGGCAAACAGCGCGAAGGCAGGAACGTTGTTCTGCACTAGTGTAGGTGTAAGGACTGCCTGGTCACTTTGCGCATAGACTTCTTTCACTTTTACCAGGTTCTCAGAATCTGTTTTAAAATCAAAAGATAAGTTGCGGCCAAAATCTTCGCTCAGGTCAATCTCTGGATCTTTTTCAGGAGCTTCAATTTTAAGGTCTGCCGGGGCATATTCGCCCATGCGTTTGCGCAACTCGGTGTTGAACTCTTCTTCCATCAGCGTGAGCTGCCGCGACAGTTCCCGTTTGATGGGAATTTTTGCCTGTTCATTTAATTGTCCGGGCAGGATTTCGAAAAAGCGGTTCAGCAGAATCTGGAACTCCGAGGCTTGTATAAGCCTTTTCAGAGAAGCAGTGACAGTATTTTTGTAAGAATCGCGGATGGCAGGATCGAAACAAAGTTCGATTTCGCCAATCGGCGTGGCGTTATTGTTAATAAGCAGATTGCTGTCGCGCGAGTGCTGTATGATAGCGTCGGCGCGGTCTTTAGCTAAGCTGGTTGAACCCTCGGGAATGATGATCCCAACCTGGTAATCGCCCTGGGTAAGGATTTCGTTCGCTTTTTTACGACTGATTTCTTTACCTTCAATTTTCTTTATCACCTCGAAATATCCCGATTGGTTCAGTCCTTTTTCGATGGTTTGTCCCAACTCTTTACGGTCATTATCGATAAATACCAGTCCAACCTTATTGTCTTCGAACGACCTGTACGCGTTTTCCTGCGAAAGGGTGATCACAAGAATCAGCACCATTGGCAATGCAAACAGCAATACCAGTCCGGGAATATCCCGGATCAGAATCAGCATTTCTTTAATTACCGTGCCCCAGAATCCTTTCATCAGTCGCGCAGGTCCCTTCCTGTTAATTTAATAAATACTTCACCAAGATCGCGGCATCCGGGATTTTCCTGAATAAGTACTGCCGGGGTTCCGTTAGCGATGATAATTCCGTCATCGATGATGGTGACCCTGGAAAACAGGTTTTCCGCTTCCTTCATGTAATGCGTGGTGTATATAATGGTGGTGCCGGAGGCATTTAATTCTTTGAGATACTCATATATGAGGTTCATGGATTGCGCATCAACGCCCAGTGTCGGCTCATCCAGAAAAATAATTTCGGGCTTGTGGATCAGGCCGCACATCAGGTTGGTCCGGCGACGGATTCCTCCGCTACAGTTGGCCACCCGTTTATCGGCATGGGGTTGGAGTTTCAGCAGATCTAAACATTCTTCAATCCGGGGTTCCAGTTCCTTGCGGCGCATTCCGTACATCATGCCGAAAAACCTGAGGTTCTCGCGTACGGTGAGCGTCGGATAGAGGGCAATTTCCTGCGGAATCAGCCCGATCAGTTCACAAATCTCTGCATGGTGGGTTACCACATCCATTCCTTGTATCAGGACTTTACCATGGGTGATTTTAAGCAGTCCGCACAGGATCGAAATCAGGGTTGTTTTTCCAGCCGCGTTCGGGCCCAGCAAACCGAAAAATTCTCCTTTGCTGATTTCCATGTCAATGCCTTTCAATACTGGAAGAGCATTGCCTTTGTAAACTTTACGTAACCCGTTAACCTGTATTATTGCTGACATGCGATTTAAACAACCTTTTCTACACCCTATAAGGGTTGCAAAAATACGCATATTTTTGAAAGGAAGAAGGAATTTGGTGGGGTTTGGGGAAAGAGGTTAGCTGTTGGTAAGGGCACGGCTCCTTTTAACAGCAATCGCCAGTATATGCGCCACACTTTCGTCCACAGCATGGTGCAGGTTAAAATCGTCGCGAACCAGCTGGGCGTGCGATTTATATGAGGGTTCATGAAGAATATGCTGTACCGCATTCCGAATTTTTGAAGGGGAGGGCCTTCCCGTTTTCAGGTTGATGCCTGCACCGCAATATTTTAGCCTGCTGGCGATTTCGGGTTTGTCTTCCGAGTTGCCGGCGATAATTACCGGTACCCCGAAACTTAACGCCGTAGAAACCCCGCCATATCCGCCATTGGTGATCATTACCGAGGTGAAGGGCATGATGAGTGCGTAAGGAATATATTTTTCGATGATGATGTTTTCCTGTGGAAATAATTGCTTTAACTCAGCGGTTTCTTTCCCGCCTGTAGAAATAATGAGGTGAACTTTTTCGTGATGTAATGCCTTTAAGGATGGGATAATAAGCTTATGAATGTCATAGATATCCACAGAACCCTGGGTAATGAATATGTTAGGAATAATGGAATGTTTAATTTTATCAAGCCAGTCAAAATGATGGCTGAGGTCGTTTTCGGGTAAAACAGGGCCCACAAAACGGATTTGAGCGGGCAGGTCCTTACGGGGAAATTCAAATATTTCTGTATTAAACTTTAGCGTCAGTGCGGAAAAACGTATGTTTTGCTCAGCGAACATATGACTTAATTTCGGTAGCCCTACACTTTTTCTTACGCGGTTAATATGGCGATGGATGGGGATGAACAGCACCCTCGTAATGGCATTTACGATGCGGTCGCGGTTTTTACCATACAGTCCCGGAGCCGGCATGAGACCGGTTCCCGGTGTGGGGGCATCTTCCGAAAGCAGCATCAGTGGAGAGTTTCCGTAAATTATCCAGGGTTTAATGTGGTGTTCGGAAAAAGGGATGCCACCCGTAAACCATTCATCCGAAACGATAACTTCGGCCTCAAAATCTTTTAAAATTTCCTGCATGTCAGCATAATAAGCGGGCATAGGATCGTAAAAGACCTTGCGGATATAAAACCCTGCGTGCGCCAGTAAGCTATGATTGGGCACCTTCCCGAACATGGAGGTAATCAGTTCGTCGTAAAAATCAGGGGCACGATTAAAGGCTATAAAACGGGCGCCGGTCGAAACGATTTTTTCGCGAAAATGATCCCCGCAATACCACACCACTTCATGACCCAGCGCTACCAATCGTCTTGCGATGGGGATGCCCGGATTTACGTGTCCGGATAAAGGTACGGTGGCAAAAAGAATACGGGCCATTGTTCGGGGTGAGAATGTTTTTAGGGTTCGAAAGCAACAAAATTAATACTTTTGCAGGTGTGAATGGTACTAAAACCTGCTTTGTTCACACAGCGTACCCATGAAGATTTTATTACTGAACCCGCCACGCTCACCTTTTAACAGTATCCTGAAGTTTGCTCCGGAAGAAGCAACGCGCTTCATCCATAAGCGGCTCATTGGTCCCCCGTTGGGACTTTTAACCATTGCTGCTGCCGTAAAACATCACGATGTTAAACTGGTCGACCTGAAGGGAGAATATGATCTTTCGCCCGATACGCTCCCTTTGCAACAATTGGTAACAAAGCTTGTTCAGGAGTTTAAACCCGATGTTGTGGGTGTGACTTTTATCGCTTCCGAGTTTAACGGGGGGTTGGAAATTTTCAGGGCTGTAAAGGCGATTAACCCGGAAATCGTTACTGTTGCCGGGGGATTGCACGCCACTTTGTGCCCGGAAGATTTTACGGATGGAGCGGTGGATTATATATGCCCCGGTCAATCTGCCGGTGTTTTCAGGGAGTTGATGGATACCCTGGAGGCGCGCAAAGATCCTTCACTCATTGGTGGTTTGCTGGTCAACCTGAAAAACGGAGCCTTACAGACTTCACCAAATCCGCCACAGGCATGGGATTCCGCAGGTAAAGATTTTTTATTTCCCGACAGGGACCTGCTAAAAAGATGGATCTCCACCTATCATGTGGGCGGGCATCCTTCACCCTCAACGTATTTGTTTACTTCACTGGGATGCCAGCACCGATGCACCTTTTGCTCAATCTGGAAGCAGTTCGGGGGTTGTTTTTACCAGCGCGACGTGGAGAGCGTGATTGAAGAACTTAAGCAAATCCGCGATTATGAAGTTGTGCGTTTTGCTGATGCCAATACCATTGTGAATATTTCCTTTATCGACAAGCTGTTCGACCGCATTGCAGAAGAAGGAATCCATAAAGAATATATTATGGATATCCGTTTTGATACGGCTGCTGAATATCCAAGGTTGATCGAAAAACTCGCACGCGGCGGATTAAAAGTGGTGATTTGCGGATTTGAATCCTTCCGGGAAGAAGAACTTAAACGCTACCGAAAAGGGTCTTCAGCGCACCTGATCGAAAAGGCCATTGATGTCTTTCATGCCAATGGCGTGATGCTGCGCGGGAATTACGTGGTGCCCAACGATTATACTGCCGACGATTTCGAAGCCTTATCCGAATATGCTTCATCGCACCGGGTGGTCTATGCGGGTTACACGATCCTTACGCCCATGCCGGGTACGGAGTATTACGACGAAGTGAAAGATCAGATTATTGATAAAGATTTAAGTAAATATAATTTCTTTAATTGTGTTTTGCCCACACGCATGCCACTCGAGGATTTTTATAAACAAGTAGGGGCGCTGTGGCTGATAAAAAAGGGGACAGACGTGATTTAATTGTTAATGGTTAATGGTTAAGTGTTAATGATGAATGATGAATGATGAATGATGAATGATGAATGATGAATGATGAATGATGAATGATGAATGATGAATGATGAATGAAAAGAGCTTAGAATATAGCAGTCCTCCTGGAACCTGAAACTTGAACCCCGGAACCTGAAACTTAAAACCAAATGCCCACACCAACCATAAAAAAACTCCCCCCGCTCTGGGTGATACGTGCAACAGGCAAAGTCAGGAACTTTCTGATGTCGCTCGGACGCGGAATGTTTCCACCGGAATATGTGATGATGGAAACCGCCTCTGGCTTCTGGGTGGCAAAAGCGATAGGCGTGGCGTCAGATCTGGGGTTAGCCGATATTCTGAAGGATGGTCCCCTCACCATTGATGAGCTGGCTTCCAGAACCGGTACACATCCGGCGTCGTTGTTAAGACTTATGAGGGTCCTTACGGGAAACGGCATTTTCAAATACAAAGGGAATGACGTGTTCATCAACAACAAGCTCAGTCGTGCATTGATGGAGGACAGCAATTCCATGAAATATTTTATCCGTCACCATCTTGGCCAGAATAACTGGGAGTTTGTGGGCGATCTTGAACAATCTGTCCGTACCGGTGAAAATGCCATCAAGCGCATCACAGGCATGGAACCTTTTGAATTCCTTCGCGATAAGCCCGAAAAAAGTTTGCTTTTTAACCGTGCAATGACCGATTCCAACGAGATGTCGCTGCCGTTGTTCCTGGCTGCATATCCCTTTGGAAAGTATAAAAAGATAATTGATGTGGGAGGTGGACAGGGGTATATGATTTCTGCCATTGCTTCAAAATATAAACATATTGAAGGTGTGGTGTTCGATCTCCCGCACGTGGTGCCACAAGCGATAGAGAACTTTAACAAGTTTGGAGTTGCGAACCGGTGTAGTTTTGTTGAGGGCGATTTTTTTGAAAAGGTTCCCCAGGGCGGTGAGTTATATATTGTGAAAAACATCCTGCACGACTGGGATGATGCCACCTGCATTAAAATCCTGAAAAACATACACGCTGCAATGCCCGCCGGAGCGCGTCTTCTCATTATTGACGCCCTCATCGAAGATAACAACAAAAACAGTTTCGGAAAAATCCTTGACCTTCAGATGCTCATCGGTACCACCGGTGGCCGCGAGCGCACCCGCGCAGAGTTCTCAGCTGTTTTTACCGCTGCCGGCTTTCGCCTGTTGCGAACAATTGATACGGCAACGCCTTTTAGTTTTATAGAAGGAATAATGATGGGATGATGTGATGATGTGATGATGTGATGATGAGGCGATGTGGGGATGTGATGATGTGGTGATGAGAACACAAATTATGAATTATGAATTATGAATGATGAATTATGAATGATGAATGATGAATGAAGTGGGGATAATAGAAGGCAGTCATCCCGAACTCGTTTCGGGATCCCCTCGCCTGTCAAGCATTTGAATAACAAATAACCGATCAACTGAAATGAAGAGGTGATGAATGCACCTAAAAATTTGTTTCATGAAACGATGAGCGAAGCGAATCCCCTCTTAACCTTACCCTTATCCTTAAATACTATCCCTGCGCTGCTCAAACAGCCAGTTGTAAAATTCGTCCTGCCTGAAACTCCGCGCCAGTTCTCCGTGGCCGTAATTATCGTAAACGGTGAACTTTAATTTTTTCCCGTGGTTGTCACATTTTTTTATGGCATCCACCAGGTTTTCAGATTCACTGAAGGGCACAGCGCGGTCTTTTTTCCCGTGCTGAATCCAAAGGTTCACTTTCGACAGGTTGCAGGCATCAGAGAGGTTTCCCCCGCCACAGAGGGCAATGGCCCCGGCCACTTTGTAATAATATTTTCCCACGAAGTGCAATACGCCATATCCTCCCAGACTCATGCCGACTACATACAGACGGTTGGTATCAGTAACATAATTTTTCTGAACATATTCAATAACGGAGAGCACTTTGTCGGGTTCCCAAGATTTTCCGGCAGGGACCTGTGGGGCAATCACAATTGCAGGTATCTTGCGGCCCGCAACGATTTCTGTAATGACTCCGTATCCTTTAACCTGTTCGAGGTTATCGCCCGAAAGACTCCTGCCATGCAGGAAAATCAGCACCGGCGGTTTTGATTTTAAAATACTGTCGCCCGGAAGGTTGATCCAGAAAGGATAATCGGCCTGTTTATGAACCTGTTTTAATTGTGCCTGGTTCAGCAACGGCAGGATCAGAAATGCGCAAAGCATCAAATAGCGGGCAAACCGGAAGTTTTTTGCGAGAACCATCCATTAAATTTTTGTTAAACACCAACCACAAAAATAGCGATTTCTTCGATCTTTTGCTGGATCAAGCTATAATGTTGAGGAGCGTTATCCTTATCATATGCAGTCATCCCGGACTTCCTGCCCGACTATGCCGTTCAGGCGGGGATCCGGGATCCCCTTGATAGGCGTGGAGATGCTGAAACGAGTTCAGCATGACTGCCATATGCTATTTTTATCAGACTCCTCAATTTTTCCGCTTTATCCATTATATCTTCGTGTCTTCGTGCCTTCGTGGCAATCTTTTAAAAAAAACCACTTCGTGCCCTTGGGCACAAAAAAAGCCGGACGAGATGTCCGGCCTTGTATCCGAGCGTGAACCCTACCCAAAATTCACACAAAACGGACCCATAATGGAATTTTAACGTAAAAGTTTTTGGCTTATTGTAAGCCGGATAATTTTAATAAAAAATAAATTCCGAAGGAATAATCCCTGCTAAGAGTGAATCGATCAGCGTGCCATCGGGTGTATACCGGAACACTTTACCATGTTGCACATAGTCGACTGCATCGCTCACATAAATATTTCCCAATGAAGGATCGATACCGATTCCATGGAACAGCCGGCCATCCTGTGCAATCAGCGCGGAGGAGGGAAGCGTGGTGGCCGCAATATCCATGCACCAAACGCCACTGTTTAAATAGTACAGTTTGTTCTTACTTCCGTTGATGCGCAGTTTATCCCATATTTGCAGATAAACCCCCAGATCGAAATGGTGCACAACCTGTTGTGTTGTTGGATCAATACAGTAAAGGCCAGCATTCAATGACTGTGGCTGGTCTCCGGCGCACATCACCCACAATTTTCCCCCTTGGTCCTCTACGATGGAATTGGCCGCAAATCCAATGGCAATGCTGTCGGTAAGGGTATTGGTGGTGGCATTTATCCGGTATAAAAATGAAGTCCGTGTATTGGTTACATACACCGTTTCACCTACCATGAGCATTTCTTCGGTACTGCCCTTTACGGGGATGTTTCCGGTGACCTGCAGACTGCTCAGATCCACGATGGTAACGGAATTACTATACAGGTCAGAAACATAAGCTTTGGTGCTGCTCACAGGGAGCATGTAGCGCGGAGAACTCAATCCGGTGATGGTTCCAACAGAGGTGAATCCGGCCATATCGACCACTTCGATTTTTCCGGAGTTATTTACCACGATATATCCACGTCCGTTAAAAACTTTCATCGATTGCACCACATCGCCCAAAGGCCTTTGATTGATGGTGTTGAAAACATCTTCTGAATAAACATTATCGGCAAAGCGCAGATAATCCGCGCGCCCGTTGCCCCATTGATAGTTGCCTTCGCTGAGGATATAAACCCCGCCATCGAGCACGGGCGGCTCTTCTACTGGTGGTACTTCTTTTTTACATCCCGGAAGGATTAAGGATAATCCAAGGAAAATAAAAAATAATGCACGTAATTTAACAGGGGTGCTAGGCTTTAATAAATTTAGCATGACATTGTTGCTCCTGGTTTTGAATGCTGATGATATAAAATCCATTGAGTAAATTAACCGTGTTTATCGTATGCTCATTTCCTGATTTGCACGGGCTCTCACGCCATACAATTTTCCCGCTAAGGTCACGTATGATGATTTCCGCTTCCTGTAAAGCAAAAGGAGCAATCAGGCTGAGGTGATCCGATACGGGATTGGGTGATAGTTGCAGCTTTTCGTGCGGGGTATTTTCCGACAGTCCGTTGGTCTGGTTCCAGATTACACCCACGGCATCCAGATCGAAACCGCCCGTGGGAAATGGCGTAGGCCAGGGATCGTTTACCTTGTTGCCTGCTGTATCATAGGAGGCAAAAGGGGAGGCCAGACAGCCTACCACATCCACGATGCGAATGTGGGTGATGCGCAGCAGGTCCAGTTCGCTGTTTTCTTTTAATTCCTCAAGATCAAACGGAGTCCCATACATTCCGCGATACTTGCCGGCCAGGTTGTTAATCCTGGTTGCATCGGTTGAATCGAAGCTTGTTGTTTGCTGCGCGGTATCGGTAAGTGAGTGCGCCGGGAACCGGTAAAAATTTTCGCCATCGCTGGAAACCTCTACAAACGCCAGTTCCAGAAAGAAATCATCGAAGGAGTTTTCGAACACGGCAAAGTCCCATCCGGGGCCGTTTACCAAAGGCCATTCAAACATCAGCGTGGCGGAACCACCGTCGCCCAGGCAAATCACACCGTTGCTTCCTGCAATACCCACGGCCATGCTGCTGTCGCCACCGGAAGCCAGTCCTATTGTGGTGTCTGAAACGTCTTGCCAGCCGCGGTTTATCGAACATTGCGTGGCCCAGCCAACAAAGGCAGTGCTGTCCTTATATAGGGCTGTAGTGCCCGGATGACCGACCGGTGGTGCGTATTGGGCCGTAACAAAGCCCGGGCACTGCAACCAAATGCAGGAAATAATCAGTAAAATTTTTCCCCGAAAAGTATTCATGAATTATCGTGTCTGTTTGATGAAAGGACTTACTGTTGTACCCTTACTGCTAATAGCCCGTACAAAGTATAAACCGTCTTCAAAGTTAGTTAAATCAATGCTTTCTGTACCCTTAAGTAATTGAAATGTATTAAGTATGCGGCCATTGATATCAAAAAGTTCCAATGTCATTTCTCCGGTATTTTCAGGAAATGAAATCGTGATGTTATCATCTGCGGGATTCGGATAAAGATTCATCTCCAACCCGGACTGTTCAGCCATCCCGTAAGGGGAATCAGCCGTTGTAAAATTATCGAAAAAGAAAAAGGGCGGGGTGTTCATACCCATTGCGCCGGTGTCGGACGAGAACAGTGAGAATTGTAGACTGTCAACATTCCCTAACGACATCAGGGAAACCCATTGCCAATCTTTTAAAATATAATCCTGTGTATTTTCTGTAAAACGAAAATCGGCCAGAAAAACATCTACGCTGTCAGTTCCTAAAACCCCATTGTACCAGGCTTTCACAGTGACTTTAAACCAGTCGGGATCATTACCGGTTACGCCACCGAATTTCTTGGCAAACGCATCACCGTTTTCCATGCTGTAGTCGCCATAAGTACCGTTGGTAAAGTAGGCACCTTCAACCGCCTTGCCTGCTGCAGCCCCGGTGAGTGTTAATATTGAGCCCTGCTGACCGATAGCATAGGTGGAGGAACTTTCTGCACCTTCGGCCGGACGGGCACTGTACATATTCAGATAGGAGCCATCGCTGCTGTCGCGCATGCTGCTGTATGCAAAACCTGAAGCCCAGTAGCCACCCCACGAAGTGTCGTAGACACTGTAAAAATGGGCATTGCCACTGATAAAACTTCCGGCTAAATCAGATCCGTTATAATAGCTGTCGGCCGGCAGCGATAAATTTTCAAAATCGCTTACTGTCTGGGCATTCAGCGTGCTGAAACCTATCAGCGCTGTCATGATCGTAAAAAGAGTACTTTTTAAATACTTCATCTTAATTGTTTTTTAATGGTTTATGAAATTGAAATGTAATACTTCCTTTGTACGTTCTGCCGGGCATAGGGGTCCCCGCGATCACCAGGTACCTGCTGTTAAACAGGTTGTCGACCCCAAAGCTTAAACGTATTCCGGAATTTTTAAGCTGGAAATTTTTTGTGAGTTGAATGTCTCCGGTTTGAAACGACCGTAAATAATCTATGTTATCTGAACTAATGTATCGTCTGTCGGTATAATGATGCTGATAGGAAAATAAAAATCCGTGATAACCCACGAAAATCCCACCCCCGGCAAGGTATTCCGGGGTGTAGATCAATTGTTTATTTACCGATGCATCGCCTGCAAAGCGCGCCACCCGGTTGGTGGCGCGGGTATGGGTGTATTGCGCTTTAAACATGAACGTCCACTTTGTGCCCGTATAGCTTAGATTCATCGAACTTTCAAGTCCGCGGCTCCATACTTTCTGAATGTTTTTTGGTGACCAGTAGGCTCCCGATGGCAGCCAGACAATCCAGTCGTTAATGTGATAGCTGTAAACGGTAATGGTTTTATAAAAATGCAGTCGTTTGGTGAGTTGGAAATCATGGAACAATCCCGCCTCGTAAGTCCATCCCTGTTCGGGTTTCAAATTGAGATCACCACCTGGATTCCAGTATAAATCGTTGAGTGTGGGAATGCGGTACACCCGTGCAGCGGCCACTCTGACGCCAACTTCTTTAATAATGGCATATTCGGCCCCTGCCGAAAACACCGGGAGAATAAAGTCGTTACCAATGTATTCCTCGCGTATTGAAACCGAAGATTTGAATTTTTCATTTTTGGAATGGAACGCATATCCGGCAAACAACGACACGCGATTCCTGAGCACCTGTGCGGCATAATTGTTCGAATTTACCTGTTCGGTGGTATTATTGATTCCGAGGTTCAGCCGGTGCAGTTTCCATGCGAATATGTTGCTTTCGGCTTCTGTAACATAACTCAGAAAATTATTATGTGAGTCTATATCAGGGATACTGTCGACATAGTGTTGATTTTCGTTGCTGACAAGGGTTCTGATGCTGAGGTTCCATTTCTTCTGCAGTGTTTTCCATTCGGCGCTTCCGCGGATGATCTGGTCGTTTTGTTCCGCTTGATTGAGGGTGTAAAAGGCTGCGGGAATCTCGCGCTCATTGGATTGCCACCAGAGGTTTACCATGAGCATCTGTTTTTTTCCGATCTGCAGATGATGGCCTGCCATGAGTCCGTATTGCCTGAGCTGCGCATGGTTCATGCGCGCCGAAAGCCGCTCTTCATCCGTATATTCGAAATCATTTTTGCCATACTGATAGAATCCTTTTACCGAAGTAAATGTTTTTTGTGTTCCGGCTTCAGCCTGAAATTGTCCGCCCAGGTTGGTGTAACTTCCGGCATTGGCTGAAACCAATGCACGCAAGCCAGAATTGAAGGCTGGACGTGTATTCATATGTATGCTTCCGCCGATGGCGCCGCTGCCGAACAATGCGCAAGCCCCGCCGGCCTGCACCTGCAGCTCATCAGAAAAACCAACCGGGAAAAGATTAAGGTCAGTACCGCCATTCATGGGGCTTTGCAAACTGAAACCATTCCACACCACTGCGGTGTGAACTGCTGAGGTGCCACGCATTGAAACACTTCCCAGACCACCAACACCATAACGTTTAATGTAGATCCATCCGTCGGCCCTGAGCAAATCGGCCAGGCTTAATCCCAGCGAGGACATGAGGGTGATGCTGTCCATCGTACGCATAGTATAACCTGCGTGGTAATTGCTTAACCGGCTGGTGTGTATTTCAACGGGCTGCAACTGGGTTGTTGTATCCGTCATTACCGGCTGCGCATAGGTGTGCAGGGCAGATACCATCAGCAACAATCCCAGTACAATTTTTATTTTTTTAGGGCACATATCAAACGCTTCATCTTCAATGAATCATTTTGAACGTCCGGGGAATTTAATGGAATGGAATAAAATGAATTATGCCACTTCACGCTTTTATCCCGAAAGCTGAGAATGATTAAAAAACTTATTAAAATGGCAGGTCTTCTGACTTGTTTCCCCCGGAATGTCTTCCCATCCTTTCAGACAGTGACTGTGGTACTCCGGGCATTCATGAAACTTACAGCAGCGGGAACTGTTCAGGACTTACACCTGATTCCCTTTTATACCGGTAAATGAAAATTACAGGTATACCATTTCGGGGGCAAAGATAAAAAAAAGTTTGAAAGTAGAAAGTTAAAAAGTTTGAAAGCTTGAAAGTAGAAAGTTGGAAAGTAGAAAGTTTGAAAGTAGAAAGTTGGAAAGTAGAAAGTTAAAAGTTGAAAGGTGGAGAGATAATTAAATTCAACACTCAACCAAAAAGCAGCATCCCGGATTTACTTCGGCGCCGCTCAGCACAAGTAATGGATCAAGCCGGAATGTTGAGGAGGGTTATCATTATATTAATACTTATCATATGCAGTCATCCCGAACTCGTTTCGGGATCCCCTTGATAGGCAAGGAGATGCTGAAACACTTGTACTGAGAAGCGCAGCCGAAGTAAGTTCAGCATGACTCACACATGCTAAGGTATCGGACTCCTCAGCATTCCGGCTTGATCCCAAGTAATCCGGGATCCCCTTGATCGAATACTTCTTGTGTTCAAAGCAGCAGCTTATTTTCCTGTCGTTGCTGCAAAAAAAAAAGGCCGGAGGCCTTTTTTGAGATGGTTGTGATGCTCAATATTATTTCACTCTGACCTTCTGGCCGATCTGAAGGACTTTCTTTGCTGTAAATCCGTTGAGCTGACAAATGCGTGAAACGGTAGTGTGATATTTTACAGCAAGTGCAGAAAGTGTTTCGCCGGACCTGATGGAATGATATACTGCTTTGCCGCTGGAATAGCTTGCCTGGCCGCCTGTATTGTGCGTGTTTTGCGTAGCAGCTACAACAGATTTTGCAGGCTGTATATTATTAAAAGTATATTTACAAATCAGTAAGGTATCAGACTGCAGGCATCTTTTTTCGAAGTCAATAATTTTGCGGGGATTAAAGGGCGTGCCCAGGTAGCGGGTTTCGAAGTGAAGGTGAGGGCCCGTACTGCGGCCAGTTGAGCCGCCATAGCCTAGTAATTCGCCGGCTTTTACATTCTGGTTCTCCACCACACGGGCTACCGAAAGGTGTCCGTAAATGGTTTCCAGTCCATTGTAATGCCTTACCACCACCACATTGCCATAACCTTTATGGTAACGCGAAATGCGCACTACGCCATCAAAGGCACTGACCACGCTGTCGCCAATATCCAGGTCCACATCAATTCCGTAATGGAACCGGCGATGGCGCCACCCGTAATCAGAATTGATGGCTCCTTTTTTTGGGATGACAAAACTTCCCATCGCGGCGCCAATTAATAACATCGAAGTGGTATCTTCTTTCTTCGAAAAATCTACCCCGGGATAATGAATGTATTCATTGTCCCAGCTTTCGTAAAGCTCTGAAGCAGGATGGTAACTCGCATTGGAATCATAGATATCGTAAAAATGATTCGCAAGATCCAGACTATCATTAACACTTTCATATATACCATAGTTCCCACTTACGGGTTGAGCAAATGCCGAAGGCAGGCTCCAAAAGATAATAAAAAAAATACCAATGATTGTTCTGTTGAGTCGTCCCATAAGCAATAGTAATCTAAAAGTTAGCTTAATAATAAGCATTCACTACTTGATCCTGTATCACAAATTTAGGAATTATCTTTGAACTGACAAAGTTTTTCTGAAAAAAGCTTGATTAGTTTTTACAACAAGGGTGTAGGTTCCGTTCTGAAGCCTTGATACATCAAGCATTTCCGTAGTTGGATTTTCAATGGTCAGAACCACTTTCCCTAATATGTCATATGCAATAATAGTTAAAATATCTAAAGGCTGAATTCCCAGAATGCTCACAGTTTCATTTGCGGGGTTAGGAGCGAGGCTGATCAGGCGTGCAGCAGAACCTTCATCAATACCAAATACTGTGATTTGTTTGGTAATGGTGTCGGCATAACAGCCGTTGTATGCAATCAGGGTTACATCATAGTTGGCGTTGCTTCCATAGATGTGATCAGGATTTTGCTGGGTGCTGAAATTACCATCGCCAAAATCCCAGTTCCAACCCGTGGCATCGGTGCTGGCATCGGTGAAATAATAATGCATATCAGAAGGGGTGTAGAAGAATTCTGCGGTGGGTACGGGAAAAACTCCGGGGATTACCCTGACGGTATCCCATGCCACACAACCGTCATTACTGACTACTGTTACAATAAAATCGGTGGTGTCGCTTACCAACAGGTGAAGCGTGTCGTTCAACGTTGCAGGAGTCGTATTCCATGAGTAGGTTGTGCCTCCGGTTGCTATGAGTGTGACTGAATCGCCCATACAGACATACACATCATTTCCTGCATTGGCAGAGGGGGCCGGGGATACATTAATAAGCCCGGTGCCATTGATGTCATTCGCATTATTAATGTCGATGAGGAGACCGGTACCACAGATGAACGAGACAGCACCTGCATTCTGAAGATAGGCCGTTTGTGTAAAAACATAGGGAATGCTGTCGTTGGCATTGATGGTAACAAGCCCGGTGTTGGCGTTTACGGCGCTTTCGCCGGATAGTTGATAATATACAGGAACGGCTCCTTCAAAAGTATAATCAGTATAGTTTTTTATGTAGCATGTAATTGTGGTTGAAGTATGTTCGCATAATATCGGATACGATCCAACTGCACATATTCCCAGATCTTCGCTGTTAAATTCATCGGCACCAATGTCGGGTTTGGAACTGCTGCGCGTTTCACCATCAATATCGGTGGTTACCGGCGTGCTGGATGACAAGGAGGTTGTGGCCTTTCCATTCAATGCCCCGCTGGTGGCATGCAGGTCGGTAGTTGATACATACAGCGCATCGGCTGAAATACTTTGTGCATCCATCGTGGCGGCTGTTCGCCAGTCAGCAAGTGTAGCCTGGTTACCGGCTGCCTGCCAAAAACCAACATTGGCTCCGGTGGTGAATAAATTATTGTAGTTGCTTCCCTGCAAAGGACTTACTGTGTTCGCATCAACATAAATAGCATATCCTCCGCCAGCATTCACAAAACTGTTGTTCATTAAATTTATAGCGGTTGCACTCGCCCCGCTAATGTTACATGCACGTCCTGCAGTGGAGGTAGTGAGATTGACCGAATTGTAATACACATTTGCATACTGCACCTGATTCAGTAAAATGCCATAATTGGTCGAAGCCCCATTCACAGCAATAAAATTGTTGGCGATGAGCATAACCGAAAGACCGGTTACTGAACTTGTAGTAAGATAGATGCCGCTGCCGATGCTCAATGCCATGCGGTTTCTTAATATCCGGAGGTCGTTGTTGGCATAAAGCCCATATATACCAATGTAACTGCTGTTGGCGGAGTTTGTAACGAAAGAATTATCATTGATAATCGCGTCATCCATATAAGAAATAGAAACTCCCTTAGAATTTTGGTAGGCAAAAACATTATTGGTAATCACCAGTCCGGGATCAAGCATGCTGCTGCCGCGCCCGATTAAATTCAGTCCCATCGAACCTCCCACAAACATATTATGCTGAAAGGTATTGTATGAATCCTCCAGTGTGTTGGAGCTGGCCACCAACACAGTGAATGTAGTGGTACTGGCTACACTTGTCCCTTCAATATGACAATACTCAATGGTATTGTATGTGGCTCCATTTGAAATTTCAATCACCTCTGCGTAATTCAAGGTGCCTGTTCGTTGAATGGTGAGGTGGCTGAATTTTATATAATCCGCCCCATTCAGATAAACTACAAAGTTATCTGTTAAAGAATTTGACGAGGCGTACATCAGGGTAACATCACTGCTGTCGCCAGTTTGGGAAGTAAAGGTGATGGTGTTGGTCGCTGAAGCCCCGGTAATTGCACCAATGGTAATTTTTTCGTTGTAGATTCCTGATTTTACCTGAAAAACCACGGGTCCGTTCACCCCCTGAGAAGTCAATGCAGTAACGGCAGCCGTGAAGGTGGCGAAATCAGAGGGCGCTGCGCCAATGACTTTCGTTCCGCTTAGCTGTGCCCTTGAGGAGAAAGCCAAAACGATCATTAACCCAAATAAAAAGGAACTGCGGAGTAAAGAATGGTTGATGTGTTTCATATGTTTGGTTTTAGGTGCGGTAACTTATTTAATTATGTATTTTATTGAAAAGTGTGGTTTATTCTAAAACAAAGAAAGCCTGAAAACTAAAAACCATTTTTTTTAAAATAACCTGCATTTTATGATCCGGCAGGGTGTAACATTTATGGGTTTTTGTATTATTTCTCAGGAATTAAAAAACGTTAGAAATATAAAGTATTTATTGTCAGTTGAATATGTAAATTATTAACAATTGTTATTCAATATTGAAACTAAATATCGTAAAAATAGTATAAGGTCACACATAAGGCTGTTAAAAAAATTGTAAAAAAAAATTGTTCAACTATACTGACCAATTAAAAAACTATTAACTTTGCTGCATCCCAATTTGGGCTATTATTATATATGGTACAGATAATGAGATTGTTAAAAAAGTGGTATGTAATCCTCCTTGTTTTATTTGTGGTTCAAATATCAATGGAGTCCTGTGCAAAGCACTATCGATACAAAAGAATGATAAAGCGCAGGAGAAGTGCGGTATCTCACAGGTATCATACTCCCTATCAGAAAAAACTAAAACGAAATACAATTCCGATCAACAGGAATTATATTATCAAGAATAAGCGCAACACGCGCGGTGTACCTTCAAGTTCGAGGGCAAGGTAGAACATAAAAAAGACCGATAATTATCGGTCTTTTTTTTTTATTCAGATTTGATCAGCTTTTTGCTGAACGATTTCTTTCCTGAAAATACTTTAATAACATAAACGCCGCTGTTAAGAAATTCTACATCTTTCACAGAAATGTAGTTGTATCCATTCATCCGGGCAATGTTTTCTTTGTTGTACACCAGCTGGCCTGAGGTGTCGAAGATTTTAATGCTGATGCTCTGATCGGTACTGCTGTAAAAAATGATCGACAGTTGATCAGTAAAAGGATTAGGCGAAATGTCCACACGGCTTTCCTCGTCAAAGTTATAGATGGTATTTCCCTTTAAAATTAAATTGGCAGCTGCCAGATTGGGGATGCCGTATCCCAGGAGCGTATCGGGATTCATATATAAATGGGCTGATTGCTCTATATTGCGAATAATTTCAATGTTGCTGAGTGTGGGATTTGCCTGCCAGAAGCAAGCGACCGATCCGGCCATGACAGGGGAGGAAAATGATGTTCCGTTGCCGGGTTGTGCATCGCCGGTGCTGGTGCACACGATGGTGTTCTGACCCATGGCACAAACCGATGGTTTTACGCGCCCATCACTGCTGGGTCCGTTGCTGCTGAAGTTGGCGTAGATTCCGCTGCCATCTACAGCACCGATGGTGAGAATGGAGTCCGCATCTGCCGGGGCCCCGATAAAATTCCATGCGTTGTTTCCGCTGTTGCCTGCACTGTTTACCACCAGAATGCCTTTACGGGCAGCCATGGTAGCCGCCAGCGATGCACGTGCAGTACGTCCGTTCATGTCGGCATAAGTGTGGCTCCATTTAGTATAGTCGAAAGTGGTGTATCCCAGCGAAGAATTAATAATGTCCGCTCCAACACTGTCGGCAAGCTCAGCACCGGAAGCCCAGTTGTCTTCTTCAATCGGGTATTCTGTAGCACCTTCTTCGGTGCGGATTAACCAGTAACTGGCTTTGGGTGCGGTACCCACCATAAGGCCGGGCATATTCGCTGCCATGGTGGATAAAACCATCATACCATGGGTTCCGGCTGAGAACACATCACCGCCAGGAGTTACCATGTCCTTGCTGCCCATAATTTGTCCGTTAATCCATAGACTGTCGAACATCGCTATGGTGTCTACATTATAAAACCCCGCATCCAAAACAGCAATCATCATCCCTTCACCACGGAATCCCAGGTCGTGCAGGTAATCTGTAGCCAACATGTGCGCTTGCGTGTAAGCCCCTCCATAATTATAGCTTCGGGTATCTTCGGTGTCCCAAAGAGCCGATGAGAATCCCAGTGACTGTGATCCTTCATTTCCTTTTTTCTGAATGGCGGGTTTGCCCCCAATATTGGGTGTGCCTGACTTAACCGATAGTAACGCAAGGGTATCGATGCCAGTCACAAAGGGAAAGCTCAGAATTTTCGCCAGCTTGCTGCTGTCGGTGGTGGCGATGGTGACGCAATTGAACCATTTACTGGGATTCAGAATGGTAACGCCGGTATTCCTCACCGAATCAATATACCACGGATTAACCGGTAAATCGTTTTCAACAATGCTGATGTTCTGCGCGGTTCTGCGCGCAATAGCCCTGGCTGATAAATATTCAGCCGGATTACTGAGACTGTATGGAGTACCGTTCCTGTCGCTGAAATTAACCCGCCATTTGTTTCCATTGATTTGCGCATCAGCCAGTACAGCCCACACCATGAGTAAAATAATCAACAATCCTTTTTTCATATATTCTGTTTTGACCATGATGAGGTCCTTTAATTAGTTTAATAATGAATGTAATCTCTGTTTAATCGCCCCACGCAAGAAGCTTATAGGAATAATCACACCCTTTGGTGATCACCCCGGTGGGTAATTTTTTCTGATTAATATATTTCTTATACACCAGACCGATCCCTGCTACAAATACTTCTTCTTCATAGTTTTTGCTGATCTGGGTGGTGTAATCTTGCTGCATCACAGTGGCAGACGAATCGAACGAAAATAAATTTATCTGATAGGGTTCATGCACATTGGTATAGGTATAGGTCTGCTGTCCCAGCGTATTAAAAGCATTCCCATCCCATTCATCATCTTCTTCCACAGGAAAAATCATTTTCACATATCGCTTATTCTCTTCAACACGCTCTGCTGTAGAGGGTGTGCGCAATCCAAACCAGACATCTTTGATCACCCATTCACTGGTATCGCTGGCGCGCTTGTAACGCTCAATACGGATGTTGGTCCGGCTTTGTTCATCGATAAATTCGGATTCAATAACTTCTTTTAATTGAAAATTAAAGGTATCCACACTACCGTCAAAATCATTCCAGGCAACAGAATCCACCTGATAGATCGTCCAGTGGCCGGGGTTTGCCGGAAAATACCGGTATCCCATATTGACCTCGACGGGTTCATCTTTACTGCATGCAGCAAGAAACAGAAGTAAAATGCCCAGGGTACGTACTAACCGCAGTTTACCAAATATGGTGCTGTTGAATGGTTGCATCCTTATGAATAATTTGGATTGTCTTGCGAATATACGAAAAAAATTTCATCCGGCAATGATGCCACCGCCCAGCAGGTCATCACCTTCGTAAAACACTACCGACTGGCCCGGCGTTACCCCTTGTACGGGTTTCTTAAAATGCACCATCAGTCCACCTTCGCAGGCTTCAACATCAGCCAATGCCCCTTTATCGTGGTATCTGATCAGTACCCTCAGATCGTGCATTCCGCTGATGTCATCGTATTTCATCAGGTTGAGCTGTTCCGCCTTTAGTTCGTTCTGATTAAGGTCCTCCCGGGGCCCAAGAATCACGCGGTTGGTTTCAGGTTCCAGCTTATTGACGTAGAGCGGATGTCCGACAGCAACGACCAGACCTTTACGCTGACCTACGGTATAAAAAGGGTAGCCCTCATGTTTCCCCAGTACTTTACCTTCGCGGGTTACAAAATCACCCCCTTTTAATTTTTCTTCCAGGCCGGGGATGCGCCTTTTCAGGAATCCACGGTAGTCGTTATCAGGAATAAAACAGATGTCGAAACTTTCTGATTTCTTAGCGATATCATCCATGCCATTGGCGCGGGCAATTTCCCTGACTTCCGGCTTGGTTAGCCCGCCCAGTGGAAAGATGGTGCGGCGAAGGCTTTCCTGTGGTAAGCTCCACAGTACATAGGTCTGATCTTTTTCCTGGTCTGCACCACGCCTTAGATACCAGCGCCCGCCAGCTTCAAGTACGTTGGCATAATGTCCGGTTGCAATATATTTACATCCCAGCTGATCGGCCCGCGACAGCAGGTCTTCCCACTTGATATATTTGTTGCACATCACACACGGATTGGGTGTGCGTCCGGCCAGGTATTCTTCAACAAAATTATTAATGACTTTTTTTTCGAACGATTCGCGCAGATCCAGCACGTAATGCGGAAATCCGAATTTTACAGCGGTGGCCCGTGCATCGTGAATAGAATCAATGCTGCAACAACCGGTCTCTTTCCCTACACAACCGCTCGATTCGTAATCCCATGTTTTCATGGTGATGCCGATCACTTCATACCCCTGATCTCTCAGCAATATCGCGGCAACGGTGCTGTCGACACCCCCGCTCATTGCAACCAGGATTTTTCCTTTGGAGCTCATGAATTTATTCCTGGGGATTTTTTGGGTCAACATCGCCTTTTACAAGTCCGGCCCAATGCAGAAATCCTTCAGCGTAGGTGTCGGCAACATAAACCTCAGTCGGACTTGCCGGCTTTAAAATCAGAATGCGTTCCGAACTGTTATAGGTTTTGCGGTTGGTAAGCGACCACAGTGCAATGTAGTAATTGGCATTCACCCTGAAGAATTTGAATTCGTTCAGAATGTGTTGAAAGTCCTCGATATTGCGGTCGGTCAGGTAGTCGGTGCCATCGTTCATGCGCACGGTGACGACACCCGAATTATTGAATACGTATGCAATCAGATCGATGCTGATAAACTGAGTTTTTTTGTCGGCACCAATAACAGTAATTTCTTCCTTCGTTAAGTTGCCATTGGAGTAGGTCATTCGCTTATCGGCCTGACTTCTTTCATTAAAATACATCCACAGACCGTCCTTGAGTTCATCCTTATAATTTCCGGAAATCATGACTTTCCCGTCCATATAATAATAGGTAATCAAGCCATTAAGTTTATCGTTCTGGTAATTGCCTTTGATATTGAGGATGCTGTCGGGGAAAAATTCCACGAAAGGACCATTCAGTGCTCCATTACTGTAGTGCTTAATGGATAAGGGTTTTCCATCAGTAAAATAGGTGATCCATTCGCCTTCAGGTACGCCATTATGATAATCTTCAACCTTAACCAGGCTTTGTAACTCATTGTAATATTTCCAGAGACCGTGTTTTTTTTTGTCCCAGTATTCGCCTTCAGCAATCTTCTTCCCACTTTCGGAGTAGTTCACTGTTTTAGCCATCAAGCCCTTTTCGGAATACTGCACAATGGATTTTACGTTTTTGGTAGGGTAGAAGTATCTGAATTCCCCTACAGGGATATTGTCTTTGAAATTTCCCTCATATTTCAGGGTGTCTCCGTTGAGTTTTACCCAATAACCCTGTTTCAGGCCCTGTTCGTCCACCTTGTTTTTTTCACCATTCTGAGGTTGTGCCAGCAGCGGGGATATTGCAAGAATTCCGCAAATACAAAGAGTGATGAAATGTTTCATATCAGTCTAATTTTGTAGGTAATAACGTTTATTAGGTACAATTGTTTTATGAATCGCTTTAGAACTTACAAAAGTATGGATTTTTGATGGATATCCAACCAGTCAGCAAATGCTGAAAGGTTCTCAAAGTGATAATCTGCTCCAAAATCCTGATCCAATTGTTCTTCAGTAAGGTAAACGGTCAGCATGCCCAGGTTTTTTCCAAAAAGGATGTCCGACTCAGAATCTCCCACCATGATGGCTTTGTTGAACTGGATTTCCGGAAAGGCCTGTTTTGCTCGTAATGCCATGCCTGACGCTGGTTTGCGGTCAGGGTGCCCATCGGTATCCAGTGCAGGGCAGTAAAAAACAGCATCGATTCTGCCGCCGCTTACAACTACTTCGTCCTGCATAGCCCGGTGAATCAGCTCAAGGTCAGGTTCTGACATTAATCCCTTTCCGATGCCCTGTTGATTGGTGACGACGATGATGGTCGGAAATATTTTGCGGAGCTTTGCCAGTGCGGGTTTAACGCCTTCAATAAAGATGAACTGATCAGGCATTTTGACATAATCCCCCGGAAGACGTTGGTTAATCACACCGTCGCGATCAAGAAACAAAGTCCATTCTGTTTTGACAGGAGAGGGATGGGTCATTTTTTTGGGAATAGGCTCGACTCGATGAATTCGCACAGGATGTGACCGAGTGTTATATGGACTTCCTGTATCCGTGGAGTTTCCTGCGAGGGTACTCTGATCAGATAATCGCACGCTGCGGCCATCAGGCCTCCGGTGGCGCCGCTGAATCCGGCGGTTATTAATCCCGTTTCCTTCGCGGCTTTGAGGGCTTTAATGATGTTGGGGGAGTTGCCGCTGGTCGAGAGGGCAATCAGAATGTCATGCCTGGTGCCAATGGCTTTTACCATACGTGCATAAGCTTCTTCAAAAGAGTAATCGTTGGCAACCGCCGTTAAAAAACTGCTGTTTACGTGCAGCGCTTCTGAGGCCAGTGGTGCACGGTCATATGCAAACCGCCCGCTCAATTCGGCAGCCAGATGCTGTGCATCTGCAGCGCTTCCGCCATTGCCGCAAAACAGGATCTTGCCACCGTGTTTCAACACATCGACACAGGCAAGGGATAGCTGTTCTATCAGGGATTGTATTTCAGGATCAGCAAGAAGTTTTTCGCGCAAAGCGATGGAATCCTGAAGCACCTTTTGAATAAGCGGTTGCATAGGGAGAAATTATTTGTAGTAGTTTTTAGAAAAACCTGTGGCCGTTGATTTTCCGCGGAACGATTGCCAGAGCCCGCTCATCATGCCCAATCCATAAGCAAAAATCTGAATGTACAGGGTGATAATCGACAATACAGAGACTTTGAAATTCTTGTATTTCGCCAGTGACTGAAAAAACGCAATAAACTTAATGGTGGCCAATCCCAGAATGATGATGCCCCAAATAATATACCCCAAAATGGGAATGAAAACAAATAATAAAGGGGTAATCAGCAGCACGAAAATTAAACCGAGCACAATCAGCAAAGGCAGAAAATGAACGGGTTTCAGCATGGCTTTATCGATTTTCCCCAGGTTGATGCGTGTAACTCCCCAGTTGAATACCTGTTTGAAAAAACGTTTCAGGCTGGTGCGTCGTTTATGGTAAACAAAGGCATCGGGGATTAAACCGACGTTGTATCCATTATTGTATATCCGCGAAGAATATTCCATATCCTGTCCGTGACGCAGCGCACCCATGCCCCCAATCTTTTCAAAGATGGTGCGGCGGATGCCCATGTTAAAGGAGCGCGGGTAAAACTTTTTCGATACACTTTTTTTAGATCCACGTGTCCCTCCGGTCCCGATAAAGGAAGTCATGGAATAATTAATAGCCTTCAGCAGTGGCGAAAATGAGGGGTGACAAGTGTCAGGTCCACCGAAAGCATCGAGGGGTTGCTGCTGCAAATGATTATCGACCCTGCGCAGGTAATCCGGGGGAAACATGCAATCGCTGTCGATAAAAATGAAGAAATCGCCGTGTGCATTGCGCATTCCGTGGTTCCGGGCTTCACCGGGACCTTTGTTTTCCTGATGGATGTAAAGGAGCTGCAATCCGCTTGGCGACTGATATTGTTGGATGAATTCCCCGGTACCATCTTTAGAACCATCGTCTGAGATTACAATTTCGAACTCCGGCCGTTCAAAATCAAGTTGTTCTGCAGAGAGTAACAGTTCTTTGATTTCTTCCAGACGGTTATAGGAAGCAATAATAAATGAATATTTCAATGTGAATTATATATTAATTATAACCTGATTAATCATCAAAAGTATATCCGAGCCCGATGCCGATCATCGGCTGAAAGGCATGTTTCATCAAAGGGACGTTTTCTTTTCCGTACAAAACGTACATGGGATCCACTACGGCTTTAAAAAAGAATGAACGCTGTATTTCGTAACGCAGGCCCAGATGAAGGTTTACGCCCGCCACAGAAGTGTTGTCGTTATAACGCACTCCAAGGAGCTCATCATAGTTGCGGTAAATGTACAAGTAGGTGCCACCAAATCCCGCATCCACCAGCCAGTTGTCGCCCCCGAATAAAAAGTTGAATCCAATCGGAGCGCCTGTCAGCCGAAGTTTTACAAAGTTGTAGTAAATACCGCCCAACCTGAAAGTCATCATAAAATTGGATCTGCAGATCATGGTGGTTTCCCAGTTGATTGAATTGTAAGTGAGATACGAAAAGTTTGTGTGCGTTTCGTGATACAAAACATTTTTTGGGCAAAAAGTGTACTTGGGGGGTGCACAACTTCCGTCGCGATACGTCGACCCTTTCTGTTCCTGAGCCTGTAATCCGCCGGCCATCAGGCAGCACAGCGCGATCAATATTATTATTCTTTTCATATTCTTATCCTTATCGTGCAAAAATAGGCAATCTAATTATGAATTATGAGTTATGAATTATGAATTATGGGTTCTGAATTATTACTTCTTTTGCTTTATCGTCAGAATTGAACTCCGGATGATTTTTAGTAATTCATTTGCCGTAGGATTCAGACTGTCAAATTCAATTTGGCTCAGATAATCTGTTTCCTTAAGAATTTCCAGCCAGTAAATGGTTTCATCGCACTCTTTTTGTGCAATTGCGAGTTTATGTATGAAATCAGCTTTGCTCTCAGCATTTTGTGATTCACGCACTAAGGCTCCAATAGAAGTGCCGCTCCTTAATAATTGCTTACTTAGAACGTATTCCTTCTTTGTTGCAATCAAGTATTGATGCAGTTTGACTATTCTAATTGCAAATGCGAATGATTTGGACAATAAAACATTCGCTTTCATTTCACTCATAATTCATAACTCATAATTCATAATTCAACGACCTACCGGTAATATCGTTCCAGATCCGTTTCTTTGTTTTTAAATCCATCGCCATCGATATACATCTGCTGCCAGATGGCAAGTCCCATGACCACCCATAAATAATTGTAATGCCAGCGCATTTTGGGATTGGGCGCATGATCCATGATGCGGCGCAGGTATTTGTAATTGAAGATACCTTGTTTTTCGACAGCTTCTCTGGTCAGTACTTTTTCGGCCACGCCCTTTAGGTCTTTACGGAACTGCATGTATGGATTTACGGTAAAGCCCCACTTTTTCTTGGAAATAATTCTTTCGGGAAGCTTTTGGGCCATGGCCTTACGGAACAAATACTTTGTGGTATTGTTTTTTATTTTCAGGTGTACCGGAATGCTGAATCCGAAATTTACGAGGTCAAGATCAAGAAAAGGTACACGTTCCTCTACTGAATTGGCCAGCGACATGCGGTCTTCGGTAAGCAGGTAGTCGTTCACCATCTTGGTCTGGAACTCCGCATGCAGCACGCGGTCGAGCGAATTCATGCCACGGCTTTTTTCAAAAAACGGATCAAATGCGGAACGGACCCTGGTGGCTTCTTCTTTCATTTTCTGATAAAACGAAGGATGATAAATTTCTTTGTAAAAGCCGTTATCAAAATCCCAGACGTTGCGGATGATGAGATAAAATCTTTCCAGATCACCCACCGCGGTGAGCATCTGGAGTCCACGACGGTATTCATCCAGACTCAGGGTGTGGGTTGCGTTCTGAACGGTAAACAGAAAATCAGATTTCCAGCGTAGCATGGTCTGCATGAATTTCGGAACCACCTGATGCAACCGGTTGAAGGGATAGATGAATTTGTGGATGTCGTAACCGGCAAAGAGTTCATCACCACCCAATCCGCCCAACACAACCGTGATGTCTTTTTTAACAAACTTCGACATATTAAAACCCTGTAACAGGTTAATCTTAGGCTCTTCTGCATGCCAGATCACTTCCGGGAATTGCTGCATGGGGTTCATGCTCAGGCTCAGGGTATGGTGGTTGGTGCCGAAATGTTTTGCAATGCGCTCGGCATCCGGAAATTCATCGGTGGGTTCGTTAAATCCCATGGTAAAAGTATTGATCTGAGGTACCCCCAGTTCGTGCATTTTTTGCACAATGGTTGAGGAATCCATTCCTCCGCTCAGGTAGACCCCCAGCGGGACATCACTCATGAGTTGCCGTTCCACCGCCTGCTTGATGAAGAAGTGCATACGCCCGATGGCTTCTTCCTCCTTCATGTTTTTTTCGGTATTGAACTCAAGATCCCAGTATCGCCTGACGGTGATATTATCGTTTTCAAACACCATGAAATGCGCCGGTGGCAGGCGTTTGATGCCCTCGAACAGGGTTTCTTCGCCCTGTGTATACCTGAGGTTTATATGAGAATGCAGTGCGTTAAAGTTGATGCTGCGTTCCACCGCGGGATGCAGTAAAATGGATTTCTGTTCAGAACCAAAAATCAGGATTCCATTTTTGTGATAATAGTGCAGCGGCTTTACCCCAAAATGATCGCGTGCCAGCATCAGCCGGTTTTTGCGCTGATCGAGCAGGGCAAAGGCGAAAATTCCGTTGAGTCTCGACAGAAACTCATATTCGTTGTCTTCGTAAAGATGCACCAGTATCTCTGTGTCGCTGGTGGTATAGAATCGATGCCCTTTCTTAATCAGTTCGTCTTTCAGCTCCTTATAGTTGTAGATCTCGCCATTAAAAACCACAGCAACAGTGCGGTCTTCATTAAAAATGGGCTGGTCTCCTGTACTCAGGTCGATGATGGACAAGCGCCGGTGGCCAAGGGTGAAATCGCCATGGACATGTACCGATTTAGCGTCCGGACCGCGGTGCTCAATAATATCGAGCATGCTGTTCATTAAACCGGACCGGTCTTTTTCGCGTTCAAATATGCCTGCAATTCCGCACAAAGGATGTAGTATTTTGGTTGATAAAACGACAAAAGAACAAAGTTAGTGTTTCTCGGTTTTTTTCAGGGTGTTATCGAAGATTCCTGCCAGTTGCCTGGTCAGCGATCTTCTGCCGAATCGTTCGTTATCAGCTGATTTCAGCAGATCAGTACCAGATTTCCAACGCTGCCAGCACTCAAGAATATAATCTTTACCGGCACTGCTGTCGCTATAATCAAAGGTTTTTCCAGCACCGGTTTCATTCAGGATAAACGCAGCATCGCCCTTTACCGGACCATAGGTCAGCACCGGGCGCCCCGAACCGATATACTCGAATATTTTACTGGTAATGATACATTCATTGTCGGTGGTTCTGGGAACGATCAGCAGCAGCATTTCGGAATTGCGGATCATTTGTATGGATTCGCTGTAATGCGTGTAGGGACTGAAGTGTATCTGTTCTTTGTAATCGAGGCCTTCGATAAGCTCATGAATGTAGGTCGGGAAGTTTCCGAGCCACAGCATATCCATATCCTTGCGGAATTCCGGATTTTTCATGGCTTCTGTTAAACTGTTGAAAAAGCATTCAGGGTGCTGTTCACGGCTGATGCTCCCTGCATAAATGATCCGGAATTTATCAGTGCGATGATAAGCCTCCCCTGTGAAATACCGTTCATCGTAACCGTTGGTAATCAGATGGATTGGGTTGTTGGTTTTCCGTTGCAGAATGCGCACCAGCGAAGGCCCTACTGTGATAACAGCGTTCATGCGGTTGATGGTCTTGCGCTCAATACGTTTATCCCAGCGATGAATCCATTTCATGCGCTTGCTGTTTTCGGCCAGCCAGAAAACATCCGTCCACGGATCGCGGAAATCGGCAACCCATGGTATTCCTGTGCTGCGTGAGGCCTTGCGCGCGATCATGTGGTTGGTTTGGGGAGGAGAGGAGCTGAAGATCAGATCGATTTTTTCTTCTTTGATAATACGGATGGCTTTGCGGGCGGTGCCAAAGTACCACGGAAAGCGGGTGTCGGGAATGAAGTTGTATTTAACCCACCGTGAGAGATTATCCATAAAGGAATTCTTACTCTGATCGGTAAATCCGTAAGGGATAAAATTCTTTTCGGATTTTGGTGACACCTTTTTAAAAATCTTATGCAGGCTGAACCCGGCCGAACGATAGACTTTTGTTTCAGGGTTCACTTCTTTCAGCAGGCTCTCATCAATAAATGGGAAATCCCCGTCTTGCGTGGTAAGTATTACCGGCTCCCATCCAAATTCGGGGAGATATTGCGAAAACTTAAATGTCCGGTTAACCGTTGCCCCACCCGCCGGTGGCCAATAATAGGTTATGAAGAGTACTTTTTTCAATTTGGTTGGTTGGTCGGTTATTAGTTGAAAGTTGGAAAGTTGAAAAGTTATTTAAATGTCAGATAGGAGCGGTCATCCCGCGTATTCATAATTCATCATTAATAATTAATAATTAACCATTAACCATTACAATTCATAAATGTCCACCCCCATATACGTTCCTATTTTCATGCTGATATAAGGCTTCAGGTATTCCTGATTATATAATTCCGGATCGGAAATAAACAGATAGCGGGCCCCGAGTTCTTTCATTTTCTGCATCCGTTCGGCGGGACCTAAGAATGGTGCTCCGAATCCGTTCCATCCCCGCTGGTTCATCAGAACCAGACTGATGTTGATGCTTCCGTCAGGCAAACTTACCACTTTATCTTCCTGTTGAATTCCCAGGCTGCGGTTATAGGTTTCAATGGTGTAAAAGGGTTCAATGAATTTTTTGTTGTAGTCCCAATTGTACCACCACAGGCCGTTTTCGTGATTTGAAGTGTAGCATAGGTAGGTCTTTTCGTTGGCTTGGTTCCAGAACAGGCGCATCTGAAGGTTGTTGCGCGTATAGAGTCCGCCGTAAACCAGCAGGGCCAGCATTACGATACGGAAAGCCCAATGGTTCATGAATCGCGGAAAGCGCGATTTCATAAAGTAGGCAAAAGCAGTAAAGACCACCACAAAAAAGATCATCATCTCTATCATATAGTAATCATGCACATTAAATGCTGCATACCACAGAAGGAAATAGGCCGCCACCCCGAAAATCAATACGAAAAGCAAAAGAAATATTTGCCACGGAATTTTTCGTAATGCAGTTAGAACAATGATGGTAAGCAACATAAGCCCCGTAGCGATGAGTGTAAAGATGCTGAATATTTGCCGGGTCATATAGGCTGTGAAATCTTTCCAAATCTGCGCTATTTTTTCAGGTTCCTGTTCCCAGATAGGCCAGATATGGTTGAACGTATATTTTCCGCCATGCTTATGGTTGAACCACCAGGCATAATAGTACCAGGCTGCCATCACTATAACTACCATCAACAGGGGAAGAATTTGTTTAAGGGGCTTTGAAAAAATGGGCTTGTCTTTTCTGTATCTGATGATATGCAATGCTTCAGTGAAATAAAGAAAGAGTATTACCGCCAGCGATATCAGCGCGGAAACCTTGATCAGTCCGGCAAGTGCAAAAAAGATCATGGAAATCCACAGCAACCGGTTTCGGTCCTTCTTAACAAAAAGATAGAAAAAATACAGGGCGATCAGGTTAAAGCTAAAGGCCGGAATATTGGTCAGGAAATTAATAGAATAAAATACAATGATAGGGGAGGTGAACATCAGCAGGGAGAAAAACATGGCCCAGAGCGAATCTTTCAACAGGTCTTCAAGCATGCGGTACAGTGAGTATAGTCCGGCAAAAGCAATCAGCACCACCAGCATCTTGTAGATGGCTTCGTGATAACCGAAAATCTTCCAAAGTACAGCCACCGCGTAGTAAAGTATAGGGAATTCCCCGGTGGTGAGTCCCGTTGTGCAGCCGTCGCTTTGCAGATTGTTCATTACCGGAGAAAAAAAGTTCATGTCGCCCTGATAATAACCCAGCGCCAGCGACACGCAATCGCATTGCCGCCAGATGTGATTGCCTGCGGGCCGCAATTGACCGATATCGCCGAAATTATAATACAGGGCAATACCAATGAGCAATGCCAGAAAAATCCAACGGTAAACAGAGGGTTTGTAGATCAGTCCGGGGGATTTAAAAATGTTCATATTCATTTATTTTGCAATATAACCATAACCTCTATAGCAGCGGAAAGCCCTGCCTGATTTAGTCTGCATAATTAGTAAATTTTAGCGACATAGGGATGCAACATCCCGAGATTTGTTATGTATCTTTGCGAAAAATTTTGTACGCTATGCTAACCGAATCACCACTTACAGAAACTTCTGAAATTTCAGCTTCGCTCGACCGGGTGCTGAAATATGCCGAACGTAACCACTATACCGGGTACAATAAATACGATGCACTCGACAGCAAATTGTTATGGTTTTTATCGTTCCGCATAAAGTTTTTGCGATTGGTATACAGTCAGGTTGTTATGCGTTTTCCGGTGAATATCCGCCCTTTGCTGTTTGTTCCTAAAAGCCGGAATCCCAAAGGAATTGCGCTATTTGCTATGGCGTATATGAACCGCTATAAGGCGCAGGGTAAGGCTGAAGACCTGGCCAAAGCTGAAGAGTTGCTGCAATGGCTGCTCGATAATCCCAGTAAAGGTTACAAAGGAATTTGCTGGGGATACCAGCATCCCTGGCAGGATGTGGGATTCTTTGCTCCGGCGCATCTGCCCAATCGTGTGGTGACGTATTTCGTCGATACCGCGTTGATGGATTGTTATGAAATTACAAAAAACGAAAAGTATCTCGCTGCAGCGAAAGATAGTATAAACTTCCTGTTATTCGAGCCCAAAGTTATGCTCGACAACGATTATATGAAGGCCATGAGTTATGTGCCCGACGAGCGCGTTAACTGGATTGTAATGGATGTGAGCATTCTGGTGGGCTCCATTGTGGCACGCATTTGCAAATACGCCCCGGATCAGGCCTTGCAGGCGGATGCCCGCAAGTTGGTGCATTTTGTAGTGGATAAAATGACTTCATACGGAGCGTGGTACTACACTTATCCGGCGGGCGATCATCCGCGAAAGCACGATAATTACCATACAGGCTATATTCTTGATGCCATATTGGATTACAGCGACCACAGCGGCGATCAGTCCTTTATGGATTCCTATCATCAGGGTTTGGCTTATTACGAAAAGAATCTTTTTCTTGAAAACGGTGCCCCGAAATGGGCTAATGATAAGGTTTACCCATTTGATGTGCATGGCTCAGCGCAAGGCATTATCACTTTTGTAAAAGCTTCGAGGTTTGACAAACGCTATTACGAACTTGCTGAAAAAATCGCCGGATGGGCCATTACCCACATGCAGCATCCCCGCAAGGGTTATTTTTATTATCAGAAAACACGCTGGTTCCGCAAACCTTTTACCCTAATGCGCTGGTCGTGCGGATGGATGAGCAGGGGGCTGAGTATGCTGCTGATCCCGAAGAATGATGAATGATGTGGTGATGTGCGTTGAGACAAGGCATGCCTTGTCTCTTCTAAGGGTTGAAAAAAAACCTAGATCTTGACCTCAACCCTTCGACACCCGCTGGCCAACACACAGGCCGCTCAGGGCAGGCCTCAACCTCAACCTCGATAGCAATAACCCCCAAACCCCAACCTACCCACCGCCCCAACAAGGGACCAGGGACTACGGATTTAATTTGGAAAAAATCTTTTAATCACTTCATCCACTTCCATTCCGGGATAATCGCTTTCGAGTCCGGTGAATAGGGATTTGGCCAAAAGGGGCGCATTCTCAAACAAAAGCAGGATGCCATTGAGGAAACGGACGTCGGTGTGTTTAGGATCGAGTTTAGCCGCTTTTTCAAGATAAATGGCCGCTTCTTTAAACTGTTGGAGTTGGGTTTTAACCGCAGCCATTCCCATGAGGGCATAAAAGTTTCTGGGTTCTGTTTCCAGCACTTTCATGGTCCATGTTTGTGCGTCAGCGAAATTTTTGTCGAGGTAATAAAAATACGCCGTCATAAGAAAATTGGTGACGGTGGGATGTATTGAATCCAGTTTCAGCTGATTGGTGAATGCGCAGTCCTTGTGCAGGCTCAGTGCGCACACACCGGTAATGTTCTCGTACATATTCTGGCTTCGCGGCGAATAAACAATTCCTTTTTCAAACCATTGTTGTGCTTTTACAGGATCATTGTTTAGAAAGGAGATGAGCATCAGGCAGGAGTAGGGGAACTCACGGTCGCGAAAAGTTTTTTGTGCGTGTTCTTCCATTCTTTTTTCGATCAGCTGCATGTCTTTTTTGGTGTCCTCTCTCAAGCGCCAGCTGAGGGTATCGCCATGGCCGTTCAGTTTGTCGGCGTTGTCGATAAAGGCCTGGTAGATCATCCCCGTAAGGTACAGTGCATCTAACATTGCAGAAAATGTAGGACTTTGGGGATACTTTTTCAGTGCCTCATGCAGGAAGCGGGTATTTACTAAACTTTTATATGATAAGGTGTCCAGCACCGTGCTATCGATGGCATTCAGGTCATAAATGGCCTTGAGCATCTGCAGGTTGGCCATCTGGCAATAGGTTTCGATGTTGTCAGGTTCTGCGTTCATGGCTTTTTGCAGGAATTCCATGGCGGGGTCCATCTGGTAATTACCCATTTTCACCAGTGCCAGTCCGTTGTATCCTGCGGGTGAAGCGGGTGCAAGGCGCACCAGTTCCTGATAGTAAGCTTCTGCCAATTGTGAATCGCCCTCGCCGAGCAGGATGTTGCCCATCATTCTGATGGCGTGCGTATCGGCAGGATTCTTCATCATTTCGCTCATATAAAGGTCCCGGGCGATTTTGCTCAGGCTGTCTGCTGCACCGTTGTTATGAAAATGATAATGGGCGGCACTTAGCGATTGGTAATAATCGCCCTTTCCGGGATTTTGGCGCAGCAGGTTTTCGAGCGAATCAATACTTCGCTCATTATAATGAAATTTTGGTGCCGGCGAAAAATCCTCTGTAAGAAACGAGATTGACATTCTGATTTGTAGCTGCGGATAGTAAACGCGTTCCATCAGGAATGCAGTGTCCGCCGCGGTTTTTATTACGCTTTGCGCGAAAGTGGCGGTTCCTGCGAGAAAAAGGATGGTTAGTATTGACAGTATTTTTTTCATGATCAAGGATTGGGGGGCAGATTGTTTAACTGGTTGAATTTGCTTCGGTTATGCTCAGCACAAGGGGATCCCGAAACAAGTTCGGGATGACTGCATATATCATAACTCATCCCCCTTCATCACAACTCACGCTACATTGTTCTCTTTTCGATGTGGTAGGTGTTGCGGTCGCTCGATCCCCTTGAGATCAACTCAGCAAGAAAACCTGCAAGAAACAGCATGGTGCCTAAAAGCATTGTTGTGAGGGCGATGTAGAAGTAGGGTGAGTTCGTGACGCGTTCTGCGGCTATGTTATTCATTACAAAGTAAAGCTTCTCGATGCCGATATACAGAGCTGAAATGAAGCCCAGCAGAAACATCAGGGTACCGAGGGTACCGAAAAAGTGCATGGGTTTTTTACTGAACTTTCCAACAAAATAAATGGAGATCAGGTCAAGGAAACCATTGATAAATCTGGACATCCCGCCGAATTTTGTGTGGCCGTATTTGCGGGCCTGGTGCATCACAATTTGTTCCCCAACGCGCGTAAACCCGTTCCATTTGGCGATTACAGGAATATAGCGGTGCATCTCACCATACACTTCGATGGTCTTCACCACATCTTTGCGATAGGCTTTTAATCCGCAATTAAAATCGTGCAATTTAATACCGGACATCTTGCGGGTGGCCCAGTTAAACAGTTTGGTAGGGATTGTTTTCGTAATCGGGTCGTAACGTTTTTTCTTCCAGCCGGAAACCAGGTCGAAATTTTCGTCCATGATTTTTCTGTAGAGGCCGGGGATTTCGTCAGGACTGTCCTGCAGGTCGGCGTCCATGGTTATAACTACTTCACCTTGTGTGGCTTCAAAGCCTATGTTCAGGGCAGCGGATTTTCCGTAGTTTCTGCGGAATTTAATGCCGTGAATGTTGGGGTTGAGTGTGGCCAGACGTTCGATTTCCTGCCAGGAACCATCATTGCTGCCATCATCCACGAGGATAATCTCGTACGAAAACTGATGGGCGGTCATTACACGACTGATCCAGTTGGTAAGTTCCGGCAGCGATTCTTTTTCGTTCAGCAAGGGTATGACTACAGAGATATCCATGAGGTTAATATATATTTGTTTCCGGTATTTTTTCTTTTTTACGTACGAACAGTGTGGCGATTAATGCCAGCACGGTATTCATGATACCCAGTGTCAGCAGTGATTTCCATAACTGTCCGGCAGGGGATGACCCCTCCATAATTTTTTGAATAATATATTCCTTCTGGCTGTCGGGTATTCTGGGGTCAGAATCGATTCTTTCGATTGATTTATCGATCAGTTCATTTGCGTAAGCAGGATCAAAAACGACATTAAAGAAATAAGTATACAATGAAATGATGATTGCTGCTGTCAGGCCAACGATAATTCCAATGATGAAGCAACGCAAAAAGCTGATGTTATTGTCAAGATAATTTTTGCGGAATTTGATCGAAGCATACGCCATAATCCAGACGACGGCCACCATTGTGAGCAGCTGGTACGTCAGGCTATACGCGATATTGAAGATGTCAAATTCAAAAATATAGGTAAACAATTGCAACACGATCAACACCCCGCTTAAGATCAGTCCGTAGGTCAGGGAGATGACCATTAATTTTTTTGGTAGATTTTCCATATGTCTTGATATTGGTCATGACAAAAGTATGAAAAAAGTCTATAAAGTATCGAAGTAATAAAGTCAATAAGTTTGAAACCAAGAGAGCCCGCGTTCAGGCGGGCTCCCCATGCAATTATATCTATAAACATTCTACTTTTTAACTTTCAACTTTCTAACTTAATAATATTTCACCACCTTACTGATATTCTCAAATCCTTCTGAAACGAATTCGATGGTGTACATTCCTGTTGCCAGATGAGAAAGATCAAGCTGGAAGCGGTGGTTTTGTTCATTGATGTTGTGAACGTCGGTTTTCATAATTATTTCACCAAGCATATTGTAAATAACGATGCTGGCTTTTTCCGCATTCAGGTTTTCCACATTCACCAGAAGGTCGGAAGTGAATGGGTTGGGGAAGTAATAAATGGATGGGGGAGTAGCATTTTCGCAGTTCACGCTGATCGGACCATAGAGGTACTTTCTTCCATCGAAATCGGTTTGTAGCAGCCTGTAATAGGTTGTCCCGGAAAGGACAAATTCATCAGCATAAGCATAATGTTGAATAGCATTGCTGTTGCCTGCCCCATCGATATTGGCTACAAAATCCCAGAAGGAAGCATCTGCGCTCCGCTCGAGGGTGAAGTAATCATTATTTTGTTCTGTAGCGGTTGCCCATTCTATGTTTGCGACATCATTAACACAGTTCGCATCAAAGCTGAGAAGTTTAACAGGAAGGGCAGCATCGGATTTGGCAATGGCAAATTGCGAAAAACCTGAATAGGCAGTGCGTGCTGCAGTAACAAGGTTTCCACCGATTGAATTAGTACCAAATGTACCGGCAAAGGCCCATGCGCCAGGACCGGCGGTGATACGTTTTACAATGGTGTGGGTGGTTCCGCCATTATCGTAATTTCTACCATATAAGGTTAGTATATAATCTGCACTGCCTGCATTCGGAGTAATGGTCCATACCCCGCCATTAGCGTTGCCTGTAGTAGCATTGATACCGCCGGCATTCAATAACAAATCGAAAAGAACTGTGTTATCCGTTGCCGGGAGTCCGGTGCCAAAGGCGTCTGCCGGATTTCCGAAGTAGGTTGTAAGATAGGTCAGTCCTGTGGTGGAAGAGATATTAATTGTGGCCAGTTCATAGGCATTGATATTACCAAGAGGCAGATCATATGATCCGGTGCTGTTGACGTACCGTGTAAGATTTCCGGCAACATAACCGTCGATGGAATGTCCGGTAACCGATGTTACCACAGGGTTTTTAATGACCAGTTGCTGGACGCCTGTAATAACTTTCCCACTGACAAACTGGAAGGTACCGGTATTATCGAGTTCTAGGTTTCCATTCGAAAGAGTGAGCGAGGGTGACGCGGCAGTATTATTCAACGTAACATTATGGAAGTCGCCAAGACCGGTCTTTGAGTAGGATTGAGGAGTGGTTCCTATAAATTTAACGATGCCTAAGCTACTTGTTGTCACCTGACCTGCATGTGTCATATTTCCGCAGATATCGAGTTGTGCATTGTTACTGGAGAAGGAGAGTACTGCTCCGTTTTGCAGATCGATGTTTTTACAGGCAGCGTTAGCCACTGCATTAAATCCAATATCGGGATCGTTCGCTGTATTTGGAATACTGACGTTGTTAGCACATGTAGGTAAACAGCCACCAGTCCAGTTAGCGGTATTGAACCAGTTATTGACACCTGCAACAGCACCGAGCCATACAAGAGGATCGGCAGCGACGGCTAGGGTTGCCACAGGAGCTGAGCAGGTACTGGCGCCGCAACCGATGGGGATGGCCTGAACGTAGAAGGTTGTGGTGGCTGCAATGGTTGCGGTATAAGAAGTTGACGTGTTCGATTGCAGCAATGTACCTCCGCAGGATCCGCTGAACCAATTATAGGTATATCCGGCAACAGGGGCGCTGACAACAAAGGTTACATCTCCCGCACCGCAGGTTTGTTGGTTTGCGACGGTTGGCGGTGTGGCGTCGTTGCCGGTAATTACTACTTCTGTTCTGGGGCTGGAGCATCCATAACTGTTGGTGGCCTGCACCCAGTAACTGTTAGCACCAGAGAGTACAGGATTAACCGTAAACGTAGTTCCAGAACCTAAGAGGGTCCCTAATGTTGACGCACTGTACCATTCATACGAGTATGAAGGATCGGGAGTATTTACCAGAACTGTTTGCGATCCACCTGTGCATAGACTGAATGGGCCTCCCACAATTGCAGGTGCCAGAGGCGAGGGATAAATGGTAATATAGCGTTTAACCACAGCTAATGGCCCGCAGCATTCGGTTGTAATATTTAACTGGAGAATAAAAACCTGATTTACACCCGTTGTATTTACAAATGTAATGTTTGTAGTTGAGGCATCAGGAGAAGCGATGGTGGCGGAACAACCTCCGGGAACGATACATGACCAGGAGTAAGTGTTGCCCGGGGTTCCTGCAACAGAGCTGGTGTACGAATAAGTGGTAGGGCATCCAGCTCCGCTGGGCGCACCCAATATTGTCCCCGGAGAAGGAGCATCCATGGTAATATGTGTAAAATCTTTGAACACTTTTACACTTTCAATAATGTCCTTGCGTCCCGTTGACGTATATTGTGTAATAAGGGGTGTGGTTAAACCTGAGGCCGGATTTGAACCATTTCCCATAAGCCAGTCGGGCGTACCATCAGTAGTAGTAAAACTGATGTTCGTATTCATACACGAAATATTGTCTTCAGTAATGATCTGATATCCGCTGATGCCGACATTTGCATAGTTTGCATTTAATGGATTCACCACCTGGTAACCAATACCACCGGGTGTTCCACCTGTTGCATAGATTTCACAATCGGCTATGGTGCCAGTAGGTTGGGATGCTGGCATATAAATACCATAAGCATTAGTTGCCAGAGGAGGAACGTCATTTTCATCGGCACCAATGCAGGGGCCATTAGGGTTGACACCTGTTTTACGCTGCTGCAAATCATAATCCGCGGTGATGCCTGTCCCAGCGATACCTTTACCAACTGGAGGGCTGCCTGCATTAATGTGCAAATCTACTGTTGAAGCAGTCCCGGTAGGATTAACAAATAATGGGTCTGCAAGAAAAGAATTGGCGTCTTGTCCGGTTCCGGTTTGTATGCCAGCAAGCGTCGTTCTTAAAACTCCCGCCATTGCTGCTACTCCGGCGCCGCCATTTGAGTATATGTTATAATTACTGGTTAGATTAGTAGTCACCCCAAGGAAATATGCATAATGGGTTCCTGTACCACCGGTTCTTGCATTAACAAATATATTATTTCTGATATCAGTTGTTCCTGTACTGGATCTGTAATAAGCTGTAGAGTTTTGAGATCCTGTTGCCGTACCTCCTATATAGACCGAGTTAAATAATACTGAATTCGCTGAAGTTGTTGCGTTTTCAATTCCGGCAAAAATGTTGTCTGTATTTATCCCATTCCCGTTCAGCCTGATCATATTGTTGGAAATAGTTCCTGTTCCTGTGGTTAAAACTATCCCTTTTTGCCAAACACTGCTTGATGGATTCGTTGTAGAAAAACTATGAACAAAATTTCTGTTTATAACGTGTGATCCGGTAGTGGCGGTTCCGCAGTGTATCCCGAAAACTGTTACCAACGCAGTTGCGTGTGTAGAACTAAGGGAGTGAAGCGTATTTGCGGAAATATCAAGAATGCTGTTTGCAGCTATGTTATTCGTTCTGATTCCACAGATAACAGGGAAATCGGTGGCTATGGAAAATGAACCTGCACGGGCAGATGCACTTGATATGTTGTTGATGGAATTTCCGATAATCGTTTGAGTACCAGCTGTAGCCTGGTTATTTAATCCAATAAAAAATGGGATAATGCCCGTACAGCCGAGAGTGATATTCGTAACGGTATTATTGGAAACTGTTGTTCTGTAATTTCCTGCAGTGCCGAAATAAATCGCACCCATAGTAACCGCTGGAGTAGCGCCTGATGCCGTTTGAATACTATTCGCTGCCGGACCTCCAATGGTATTCCCGGAAATTAGCAAATCCGAAATTAGGGTACCCGTGATTTCTATAGCATTAAAACCGCATTGATATGCGATAGATCCATTAATTGTTATGGATCCTATGGAGTTATTTAATACATTTCCATCCCCGCTTTTATAAATTCCATTATTCCAGGCGTAATATGTAGAGTTTGAATTAACGGTCAAAACAATTGAGCCGGTCGAAGCGTCCCCGATGGTATTGCCAATGACATGTGTCCTGCCACTATAAATATCAATTGGCGTAAATATCGCAGCGCCATTTGAACCGGGAAAAGAAGTAAAGTTGATGTTACGGATGATATTGTTTTGAATATACGAAATACCGGAAGTGTTTGATTGTATAATAATTCCCTCAAAACTAATCGCATATGTGGATCCCGTGATCGTTAACGCTGCTCCGGCACAAACGGGAGCGCGACCTCCAATGTAATTGCCATCAATAATAAATTCATCACCGGCAGCTGAATTTATAACCACAATACCCCAGAAACCGCCATCAGTTCTGGCTGAAGTCTGGTATAAACTGTTGCCTGAAATCGTCCATTTTGTATTTCCTGCACCAAGGCTGATACCTCTGCTATTGAAGCCTAATTGATAAAAGTCATATATGTTACAGTTCGTAATAGCATTATTGTCATTTTGCATTCCAACAGTACCGGCAGCATAAATCCCGATAACGGGAGTTGTTGCACCGTCACGAATATCACAATTTCTTATTCTGTTATTGTCGTTACCCGTTGTGGTTGCAGTACTAAACCATATTGTTCCGATAGAACCTGTATTTGCAACTCCTTTCAACGTGCAATACTGAACAGTATTATTACAGGCATCAGCAATAAATTTTAATGTTGATCCTGTTTTTGCAGCATCGATATTGCTTATAATAAGGCTGTTTGCGGCACCTGAGCCACCAAGCCTCCCGTCAAATGTTACATTATCAGCCCCGTTCAATGTAATTAACGAAGTAGCTATGTTGCCTGATATTGTCCGGGTTGCACCCGTGGGATAAATAGTAACGGTATAACCTGTGTTGCCGCAATTATTCCATTGATTTAAACTGGCTGTGGCAGTCTCCGTCAGGTCCGAATTGATTTGCAAAACAAGGTTACCGGTAAGTCCATTTGCATTAATATCATCAAATGCGGCTTTCAATGAGGCATAATTTGCACCGCCGATCGGGTTTTGAATAATTTTTGTCCCGGATAAACCACTTGATAAAACATTCAAAGTAGCCGCGGTTGACGTTGCTGCTGGGGAGCAGCTACCGGTAACAATACAGCGATATTGCCGGCCATTCAATCCGGTAGGGTCGCTAATCGTTAAAACTTCAGTAGTAACTCCACTATAAACACCCCCATTTGACAAATTACTCCAGCCAACGATAAATTCTTGCCATTGGTAGGTCAGTCCTGCTCCGGTTGTGACTACGGAAAAAGATAAAGGGGTTCCGTTGCAGCCGTAAGTACTAACCGGATTGGTTATTATTACTGGCTTTCCCATAACACCAACTGCAAAATTTGGTGATGTTGTGCCGCTACAGATTCCACTTTTTCCATAAACCGAAATGTTTCCGTCAGTGGCAGTGGCGTCAAAATTTACTGTAATTGAATTGGTATTTGTGCCCGAAGCAATTGTTGCCCCTGATGGAAGCGACCATATATAACACACTGCGTTCGTAATTGCAGGAACTGAAAAAGCAACGCCATTTTGGTTTTGGCAAACAAATGTGCTACCAGTAATTGTCCCTGCAGTTCCAACGGCAGAAACTACTGAAGTAGTTCCACTAACAATAAAATTCTTTGCGTATAATATTCGTCCTGCATTTGCAGTTGAACCGTAGAGTCTAAAACGAAGAGATTGCCCCTGAGGTACTGAAATAGCTAATGCACCACTATTATAATTTCCTGCAATGGTAGTAACCGAAATATCCGTTCCGATTTGGGTTTCGGCACTCCATGCGCATCCATTATATATAGAATATTTTAACTGGAAACAGCGTGTCCCATTGCTGCTTAAATGAGTAAATGTTATTCCATTAATAGTTAAATTATTTAGACAATTAGAATTAATATTAAATTCAAAATAATCATTAGCTGAAGGTGTGCAAACAGGTGCTTCAAACCCATCTCCATAAACCCCGTTAGCTCCATAACCAGTCGTACCCAGCCCAGCTCCAAAAGTTTGCGCATTAGCAGTAATTGCACCAGTTGTGGATACGCTTGAATTTGCTGTTAATGCCCATGTTGCCGTAGCAGCTTGCCCAAACCCTGTTGTGGGTAGTATGAAAAGAAATAGCAACAAGCAATTTACTATTAATAGTAATAGTTTCTGGTGTATTTCAGTATATATATCTTTCATAATTATTTTTTTTAGTCCATGGGCAATCATAAATAGCAGATTAAAACAGATCACGGTGCCGATCCAATTCCCGCATCAATGTAACATCTGACAATATTGTACGCTGCACAACCTGATCCCATGTTGATGCCGTAGTTTGTTTTGTTTACGCCGGCGGCATGGGCCGGATTTGATGCCAGAGGGGTTGCCCCCGGTAATTCAATTCTGATATCCTGTATCCTGAAATTATTGGCTCCGTTATCCACCCGGAAACAGGTGCAGGTATTGGCATTGTCGCTATCACCAGCAATGGTCCTGCGAATGGTCGTGGAATTCGAGTTGCCTGTCATGTCGCTATATTTGGTGGTGAACAAGTTATTATACCCTCCTTCAATGGTAACATAGCTGTGAACCGGCTGATAGTCGGTGAGTGTGTAAACGCCCCTTTGCATCTTTATAACTGTATAGGTACACTGTGCCAGGCTAATTGCATTGGCAAGGGTTGTGGGGCTGGTTTTGGTTAAACCGTTACCACCTCCGGCCGGAGAGACATAGATTACATCGCAGCTTCCGCCTCCTGCACCTGCTGAAGCCAGGGAGATGGTTGCGGAAGCGCTGTTTCCATTATGGCAACCGGATCCTGTAGTTACGGTTACGGTAAAAGTTCCAGGTGCTGTGACATGAATGGTATCTGTTGTGGAGCCTGTCGACCATAGATAGGTACAGGTGCCGCATGCTGCTCCGTTAATGGCAGTGTTTGCTGTGAGCACTGCCGGGGTTGTGAAGTCACAAACTGTGGTGGTGCCCGGATTTAGGGTGGTCAGAATATTTCCTTCCACAATTACTGTGGCAGTGGCTGTTTTAGTGCATCCGGCGTAGGTGGCAGAAACAATGTAATTTGTATTGACTACGGGTGAAAGACCGTTAAAGATGCCGTTGGTGTTATTGGTTAGTCCGCCCGGACTTAGCGTATAGGTGGTTAATGACGGGGCTCCGTCTGCTCCATTTGCATCTAATGAAGTGGAAGCGCCATAGCAGATAGTCGCCGGAGTGGCTGTCAGCGTTAGATTTCCGAGGTAGTCAAAGCTTATAATTCCGGGGACCTGTATGATGTTTCCGCATTTATCAGCGAGGATCGGACCGGCATTTATGGTAAGTTCATAATGACCTGTGGTTAAGGTTCCATCATGTGTAATGATCAGTTGGTTGGTGAGCTCATTGGTGGCGCAATTTACACCGGTGACTGAAGTAATATTGGCGGTGAAATTAGTTGCGGTGGTTGTGTTGGTTAAAACGAAGTCGGCCGGACGGATGGTGATACATTGCACGTATTCGCTCATGTTAACCGTAATGGAGTTCGAAGTGCAGTTTACCGAACCGGAAGTCATTGAGGGGTAGGCACCTGTTGCCGGCGGCCGGTCGGCAATTGAGGCCGTGCTTGTTGCAAAATCGAGGGTGTACCCGGTTCCGTCACCAGTATAGTTGTCTACAATCAAAACGTATGTATTTCCAGCCGTCACAGCCATTCCATTCATCATGGGTGGATCGGTGGCGATATTACTTCGGGGGACGGCACTTATTGTAGTGGTGGCCCCTGTAATACCATAATCATCAGAATAATTACATAAAGCAGGCACCGAACTGGGAATGGCACTGCATCCGCCAATAGCGGTAAGATTGTAAATGGCCCAGTCGTAATCCTTAACGGTGTTTATGGTAAACGAAAGGTTGCCGTTTGTTTGAGGCGTGAATACATACCAAACGGAATTATTCTCCCCACCCAACAGACAGGTTTGGTAATTCGGAATTTCATCTGTGACCCAGTAACCACCGTAAGAATTTGTTTGTATATACTGTAAATCACAAACAGGTATAGCGCCTGCGCAATCCTGTTCCGGACCTGTAATTAACACAGGCGCAATCATCTGATCAAAACAAATGGTAAAGGCAGGGATCTCATTTCCAACTCCCGGCTGGGTGGCAAACATTAAGAAATAGTCTCCGGGCACCAGGTCGTAAAATTGAAAACTAAAGGGTGACCATTGGCATTCTGAAGCCACAATAACCGGATTTGCGCAGGTGCCGGAACAAAGCAGGACTTCCATTAGCCTGCCGGCCACGCAGGTAACATCGACTCTTAGGTAATCGTTAGGGCCTACAATGGTGGTCTTAAACCATATAGATGGATTATTTGGCGGAACGCAGCCACCATAATAATCGGAGGTGCAATTTGAGTTCCCATCTGTCTGTGTATAACAATCATCATCGCCTATCACGATAGCATTGCATATCAGGTCATTTACAGAATTTACTTTGGTGCCATCTTCAGGAGCCCTGGCACCTTTCATAATCACCTCTTTGGGTATTTTAACATGAGAATTCCTGATAATGGGTGTGTCGATACTGGTATTAGGAGCCATGAGATTCACCGTCACAACATTCTCAATGGCAGGAGCCTCCATAACCCTTTTGGTTACTGTATCTATGACGAATTCAACTTTTTCGCTAGTAACCGTAACAACCTTTTCAAGTTGAAGAGGCTGAGCATCTATGCTGCCTTCAGTCCTGGTTATTTGGGTTTCTACCTGTGCTGTCCCTTGCTGAGCTAGCAGCACTAAGCTAAAAAACAATCCAAAGGTTACTAAACGTGTAGAAAATATCTTCATGTTTGATAATTTAATACTCACTAAATATACGGAAAAAATAATAAAAATGACATGAAAACCGACTAAATGTATCAAATAAAACAGTACAGGACATTCTTGCGGTGTAAATCTTTTTATAGTTCTATAGATGAGCAAAAATACACATTATATATACAATAAGCAATAGAAAAGCATAATAAATCATTAAAACTTGTACACATTTCGCATTTGGTAATAGGTGTTTATTACCAAATATGTAGCTAAAATAACAATGCAAGTATAATAAATATGATCAGGACGATTGTCCCGACTCAATCTTGTGAAGAAGTTAATATTCCTTCCTGATAAGTATAAGGAAAATGGTAATGTGAGAAATTTGCAATGCCCCTGTTAATAAATTAATACCTTTTTTTGCAACATGCTTGATTTTGATTGTACACTCACCCTGTATATACCTGTGGGGAGCTGAAAAACAGGGATCTCAAAGGTTGATTTCTGCTGTACCGCCTTATGAATGGCTTCGTAGCATAGTTCTCCGTTTAAGCCGATCATAATTATCGTGTAGTCAACGCCTGGCAACGAATTGAAGCTGATGCTCAGATACCCTTCATTCTGACGATCTCTGATAACAAGGTCGGAAAGTTCTTCACTTCTGCAATATACTGTCACTAAATCGCTGTAGCGGAAATTCCCGTCGAAATCGACCTGCTTTAGTTTATAGTAAACTGTTCCTGTGTTTTCTTCAGGATCTTTGAAATAGTAATTTCTGATTTCGTTGCTGTTACCTGCTCCCATTACATAACCGGAGGTTTTATATACTGTATTATCTGTGGATTTCATGATGGCCCAGTAATTATTGTTGAGTTCTGTGGCCGTGGTCCAGCTGAGTTCGCTCATCCCGTTCTGGCAAGTGCCAGTGAATTCAAGCATTTCAACAGGCAGTGAAATGGCGGAGCAATCATCAAAGGTGCCGCCATCGGTTAAAAAGAAATTCAGGTTGTAGCCGGCGTCGCCCGGACTCCAGTTATTGACCATTAAAACGTAGGTCTGTCCGGCGGTTACGGCCAGATCGTCAACCCAGCCATCACCCGAAGCTATCTCAGAAAGATCAACAGAAGTTGAAACCATTCCTGTACTTCCCGTTGCCGTGATGGCTGCATAGCTGCATCTTACGGGAGTTCCAAGCGTGTTACAGTCGTTGGACTGGTACAGTGCAAAGTCATAGTCATCCGCATTGTCAGTGGCGTCAATCGTGAGTGCCAGCGTTCCTGAGGTGGCAATTTCAAAGAAGTACCATGTGGTATAATTCTCTGAAACCACACAACCGCTGCACGATGATTTCAATCCAGGTCCGTTGCTGGTTCCTGCGAAAGAGGTGCTGCCACAGGTGGCGATGGCTCCGGTACAGTCGCTGGTGGGCAGGTTCCGCGCTTCAGCGCAATCAACGCAGTTCAGGGTAATGTAAAATCCGCCTGCTGTATTCGTGGCATCGGAAACAAACCTGAAGGATAAGCAACCACTGGAGTCTGTTGAGGTGTAAACCACTGGGGTGCCCCAGACTTTGGCTCCGTTTAATGAGGTGATAAGGGTGCTGTTTTGTGTCGGTCCGTTAATAACTTTCAGAAGATCATAAGTGGTTTCCAGACTGTAATATTCCACGTTGGCATTGACGCATTTACCGGCTGTATTGGGGCAAAATGTGCGATAAATGTTATTGATTGATGAAGAATAAAAACCTCCGTTAGCCTGGGTTCCGTTGTCAGCAAATACATAGGGAAGCGTTGCCGCGCAGTTGAGGTTTTCCATGCAGTTTCCCAGATAGGTACCCTGAAGCCCGGTCGTGGCCTGATAAAACGTTTGTTGAGGTGATTGCCAGCATAAAGCCACACTGACATCGACTTTTGCCGTATGACTGTGATTATTGGCGCAGGAGGCTGTTCCGGCCAATCTGACTGAAAAGCTGGTTCCGGCTACCGGACAGCCTCCCAACGGATCAAAGTTAATGGTGAGGCCGGCACCAATGATACTCATGTTATTGGTGGCACCCACAGAGCCTGTATAGACTAAAACATCCACATGTGTGAGGTCCCAGGGTAACGTTCCTGCCGTAATCGCAGGGTTGCTTATAGTAACCCGGCAGGTGGTAATAACCGCACCCGCAGGAATGGTACAACTGCCTGTACCACTGTTAACGCCGGTTACATAGGTGATCAGGTTCGAAACTGTGCACAAGTCATTAGCGTCCACCGGTCCGCAGCTGGCCGTTGCTGTGATGGTGCAACAGCCTGATGTTTGTCCGTTAAGGGTTGTATTTACGAAAATGACTGAGGTGAGCAAGAGTAGTAATATTTTTTTCATCATGGTGTCATTTTTAATGAATCTTTTTGATTAGTAAATGAACACGTTTTGTTTAAGCATCGTCGTTTCCGACTGAACGCAAGCCCTGTAAATACCGGCTTTCAGTGCTGAAACAGGGATGTCAATACTTGCCTGTTGCCGGGGGGATTCGTATTCCAAACGGTAGATTATTTTCCCCTCTGATCCTGTCAGCGTAACGATATATTTTTCGCCGGTTTTTGCAGAAAAACTCAGATTGATATAACCCTGATCCTGAAAATTTTTAACAACAAGGTCTGCAGGGTCTGATGAGCCGCAGTTTAGACTCAGTAATTCGCTGTAGGTGGCCGATCCGTTAAAATCGACCTGTTTTAATTTGTAGTAAACAGTCCCGTTGTTTTCTTCGGGGTCTTTGTAATAGTATTTCCTGACTTCATTACTGTTACCTGCCCCCATTACATAACCGGAGGTTTTAAAGACCGTGTTATCGGTGGATTTCATTACCGCCCAATAATCGTTATTGGTTTCTGAAACAGTAGACCATGTGAGTTCTGAATGTCCCTGATTGCAGGTGCCTTTAAACCCTGTCAGTGCGACGGGCAGTGGCAGACACTCTTTAAAGGTCCCGTCAGTAAGATAGAAGTACAGGTTGTATCCTGCATCACCGGGGCTCCAGTTGTTCACCATCAGGTAATAGTTCTGGGCAGATGAAACGGCTAAATCCCTTACCCATCCGTCACCCGTGGCAGTTTCTGATTGATCCCTGTACCCGTCGGCCATTCCGGTGTTACCGTCGATCGTAAGGGCTGCATAACTGCATCGTACAGGCAATCCCAGATTGTTGCAATCGTTGGATTGAAACAGCGCAAAGTCATAGTCATCATGGTTATCGACCGGATCAATGGTAATGGCCAGCGTTCCCGCTGTAGCGATTTCAAAATAATACCAGGTTGTATAATTCTCCGAAATAACACAACCGTCGCAGGATGATTTGAGCCCGGGGCCATTGCTCGAGCCACCGTACGAAGTGCTTCCACAAGCATTAATCGCTCCTTCGCAATCACTTAAGGACAGGTTGTCTGCAACAGCGCAGTTTACACAATTTAAGGTCACATAAAAGCCCCCACGATTAAAGTAGGATAAAAACCTGAACGACAGGCAGCCGCTGGAGTCGCTGGAGGTATAGGTGGACGGGCTGCCCCATGGTTTAGAGCCGGTAAGGTTGGCCAATGCCGGACTGTTTTGAGTTGGTCCGTTTAGCGCCCGGAGATAATCAAAGAGGGTCTCGAGTTCGTAATACTCTACGTTTGCGGAGATACACTTGCCTATGGTGTTTGGACAAAAAGTGCGGTAAATATTGTTGATACCTGCAGAATATAATCCTCCGCTGGCCTGGGTGCCGTTGTCAGCGAAAACGTAAGGAAGGGTCGAGCTGCAATTTAGATTTTCCATACAGTTGCCCAGATAGGTGCCCTGAAGTCCGGTGGCTGACTGATAGAATATCTGCTGTGGTACCTGCCAGCAAAGGGCTACGCTGATATTGAGGCTCACCTGGTGGTTGTCTCTGGGACTACAGTTGCTGTTGCCTGTGAATCGTACAGAGAAAGTCACACCGGCAACAGGAACACCACCCAGCGCGTCGAAATTAACAGTCCATGCCGGATCCAGATCCTCCATCACGTTGGTGGCCCCGGCTGTTCCGCTCATGATCGTAGCGTTAATATGTGTCAGTTCATTGGTTGTGCCATCTACAAGAGGAGCACTGAGTGTGACACGGCAGGTTTTGATGATAGCGCCGGCCGGTATTATACAATCGCCTGTTCCTGAATTTATTCCTGTATTATATGAAATTACCGGAGTGCCGGTGCAGATATCATTTACGTCAGCATAACTGCAAGTTGTTATGGTGGTTTTAGTGCAGCAACCTGAGGTTTGTCCGGAGGTTGAATATGAAGCAAGGAAACCGATTAACAGGAATGGAAGAAGGTATTTTTTCATGGTTATTTCATTTTATAGGCCTTTTAATAACTATTCCCGGAAGCATCATTATTTCATCACCCAGATAAGTGGCATGGGTTTGTTTCTCGCTTTTGGGGGCAGGTGGAGCGGAGGACATCAGTAACAGTTGATTTCCCGGACCGTTTCCTGGAAAATTGACGGCTTCGTTGCCCGATTCCAGCCAGAATATCAAGGCTTTGAGCATGGTAATGTCCTGATCAAAGGCATTCCTGTTTTCTGAGCCCTTAGGTGCCATTTTGGATTCAGCCACAACCTGGTTTAATAATTTCGTCACGCTCCTTATCTGCGAGCTAAGAGGAGGGGTTTCTGTTTTGCCGGCTGCTATTATTTCGTCACTTTCCGGTGGTTTTATTCCCTGTGCACGGATCAAAATCGGGTTCATGGTGAAGAAAAGGCCAGTAAAAATAAAAACTAAAAAATATGTTAAAATTTTCATTTTTTAATAAGATTAAATTATGTAATTTAGAATAATTCTAAAATAAAATTGAAATCAAAAAAAATATTAAACTAATTGATTATAAGCCATATAAATTAAATTTTGATTGGTATTACGTCTCATTTCAGCGTCAAAAATGGTCTGATTATCTAATGTTAAATATATGTAAAATTTAGTATTTTTCCAAGTTAAATCTCTAATTATTATTGTTTTTTAATCATGATTAACATGGATCGAATATTTTGTGTACTTTTGCAGTGGGTAAGTCTTATACGACCAGCTCCTGTGAACTCCCCCAGGTCCGGAAGGAAGCAAGGGTAAATGGTTTGTAGCGGTGCGATATAAGTAGCTTACCCATTTTTTTTTTTTGTAAAAGTGTCCCCCGATAAGCTCAGGACATTTGCTCAGGGGCCGGATGATCCCGACCTGGTTACAGGACTACCCACTGAAACTTATAACCTGAAATCCATAAATAACATGCTTCTCCGAATTCATCCCGATAATCCTGCAGAACGACAATTACGTATGGCCGTTGAATGTCTTGAAAATGATGGCGTTATAATTTATCCTACCGATACTGTTTATGCGATAGGGTGCAGTATTTTCAAGCCTAAAGCGCTGGAGCGCGTGGCGCGGATAAAGGGGGTAAAACTCGAGAAAGCCAACTTTTCTGTAGTTTGTCACGATCTGAGCCACTTATCTGAATACACCAAACCCATTCCCAACAATATCTACAAGTTAATGAAGCGCGTGTTTCCGGGACCGTTTACGTTTATTCTGGAAGCAAACAATAATATTCCCAAAATTTTCCAGTCTAAAAAGCGGACGGTGGGTATCAGGATTCCCGATAACAAAATTGCCAGGGAGCTTGTTGCATTGTTGGGCAATCCGATTATATCCACCTCAGTTCATGATGAAGATGATGTGATCGAATACACCACTGATCCTGAGCTGATTTATGAAAAGTATCAGAATCTCGTAGACATGGTGATTGATGGGGGCTATGGCGATAACGAAGCCTCAACCGTAGTTGATTGCACTTCGAACATCCCCGAAATTATCCGTCAGGGTAAAGGCGAACTCGATATTCTATAAGCATGCATACTCTTCAAAACATATTTTCTGAACTCCCCGACGGCGCTTCTGGTCAGGAGATTTTAGAAGAAATTATAACACTGGACCTGGTGCGTATTGAGCGCATTATAAGTACCGGACAAATTTCACCGGAAGGTTTTTGGTACGATCAGGAAGACAACGAATGGGTGCTCCTTTTACAGGGAAACGCCCGCATTGAATTCAAAAAAGGTAAAGAGGCTATATTGGCCGCAGGCGATTACCTCTTTCTTCCCGCGCATCAAAAACATCGTATAACGTTCACTTCAGTCGATCCGGCCTGCATCTGGCTGGCTGTATACTGGCCGCCTCAGCCGGAGGATTGAAACCTGAAATATCGTTCGGCTCTTAGTATATCATGATGCGCTCATTCATCGATGCTGTTCCGGAAACAATACGGATCTGGTATATTCCCGAACCCAGTTTTGAGGTGGGAATAGTAATGGACCCATAACTGCCTGACGCCCGGTAGTTTTCGTTGTATACCATTTTGCCGTTGACATCGATCAATGCAAGGTCGTAAGTCTCATCAGGATTTGTCTGGAAGTTTATTTTGATATAGCCCTGATCCTGTATGTTTTCAATTTTGATACGGGAATATGAGCGTTCTTCGCAAGTTACAGAAATTACCTCGCTGAACGAAGACTGTCCGTCATAATCTATTTGCTGAATTTTATAGTACATGGTTCCGGTAAGTGATTCAGGATCCGTGAAACTGTATTCACGCAGTTCATTGCTATTCCCCGCCCCGTCAAGATATCCTATAGCTTTGAAATTGCTTGAGTAGGACGATTTAAGAATGACAAACCGGTCGTTGTTGGTTTCTGTTCCCGTTGCCCAGTTTAATCGCGCGTGTTGTTTTTCGCAGGTTCCTGTAAACGACAATAGTTCTATGGGTAACACGATGTCACAATCGAAGGATGCGCCGTTGGTCAGGGTCCAGTAAAAGGAATATTGGTTGGGATTGGGTTTGTTCCATTCATTAATCAGCAGAAAAAAAGTTTGACCTGTTGTGGTGGTGATTTCTTTGACCCACTGGTCGCCAAAAACATTTTCCGAGAGGTCTGTTTCGCCGATTCTCATCCCTGTTTTGCCATTTCCTGAACGTGCTGCATACGAGCAGCGGACAGGGTCACCAAGAACTCCACAGTCGGACGCACTGTAAAAGGCAAAGTCAAGATCGCTCACCCCATTTGGCACAATTTCCAGCTGTAATGTTCCTCCTGATGCCATCCTTATTTTATACCACTCTACAAAATTTTCCGAAGTGACACATCCGGTACAGGCATCTGAAACTATACCAGGACCGTATGTGAATGAACTTGCCGAATAATTATCGCAGATGGGGGTACTGTTTATGCAGTCCGTATTTGTTGTACCCGATGGTCCCGATATAAAATCAACCGTACTCAGTGAAATGTCCCATCCATCCCAACTACCGTTATTTGAGGGCCCTGAGTAAAAGGCGAAGGTCAGGCAACCGCTCATATGAGTGGAAGTAATGACGCCTCCATTATAATTTCCGGCAACGGTAAGAATATTAGAAATGGCAGTATTTCCACAACCCACCCATAGGATGTCGGCGCCCTGACTGGGACCGTTCTGCACATACAGTAAATCATTGCAGACGGAGGGTCCGGTATGTTCAATCTGCATCATGTTAAAGGTAGCGCGAACGGCTTTGTGCGGAGCATCCGGACAAAAAGTTCTGTAGATCCTGTTAATGTTGTTGGCGTAGTCATTTGCCGGACCTCCGTTATCGTAATAGCTGCCCGTACTTGTTGCCACCATACAGGTCCCCAGGTAGGTGTACTCAATTCCTATGGTTTGGTGAATGTATGGACCGCCCAGTGGCTCATTTCCAATGCTTAAAATGGCTGCTGCCGATGTAGCTGCAGGCGCGCAAGCCCCGCTCACCACACAACGGTAGCGATAGCCATTGTTTGCCACTACAATACCTGTGAGGATAAGTGTCGGAGAATTCCATCCAGCATATACCGGATTGACACCGGAGGCTGTGATATTGTTATAACCGGAACCTGTATTTACCTGCCATTGATAGCTGAGCAGATTTCCGGTAACATTTACATTGAAACTGGTGGTACTGCCTTCCGGCGTGGTCACATTGCTGGGAGGTGTAATCACCAATGGAGCCGTAAATATTTCTGCAACTACTGCGGTTCGCGGATAACTTTCGCATCCTGAACCCGTGCGGATAGAGACATAATATGTCGTTGTAACAGGCACGTTCACGGTGTAAGTGTTGTCGAGATTGCTGGCGCTGGTATGAAGCAGCGTGCCTCCGGTGAGTGCGTTGTACCACAAATACACTTCGCCCGCTACAGCACCGTTTGCCGTTAACACCAGACTTGCACCAGCGGTGCAGCTGCCATTTCCAATAGTAGCCGGATCAGATGCAGGGTTCACTGTAAGGACAGCTGCGTTTGAGGGGGTACAGCCTGACAGGCACCTGTATTGGTAACTGTTGTGAAGGTTATCGGCTCCTGTAAGCGAGAGGGTGGCAGAATTCCAGCCTGCATAAACCGGAGAAGAGCCTGCAGCCGTGATGTTGACCCAGCTTGCTCCATTATTGGTGCTAACCTGCCATTGATAAGGTCCGGCAGGCGAGGATGCTAAGGTAAAGCTTGTGTTTCCATTCTGACATAGTACGGAATTGCTTGGGTCTGAGGTTATGGTGGTCGGTGTTCTCACCGAAATAGTAATCGTATTTGAGTTAGCTGTGGTGGGTGAAGCGCAGGAGAGGCTGGAAGTCAGGACACAGGTAAGCATATCTCCATCAGTCAGAGTATTGCTTGTATATGTTGCATTTGTCGCCCCGCTGATATTGCTCCCGTTTACTTGCCATTGATAGGCAGGGGTGGTTCCTCCGTAAGTTGGCGTTGCAGTATAGGTTACATTATCATTGGCGCATATAATATTGCCGGGATTTGCTGTAATATTGATGATAGGAGTGATGGCGCCGGTAATAACTGCCTGACAAGTAGTACGGGGGCTTTCGCAGATTGTTTTATAATATACCCTGCCCTGAAAACCGTGGCCCGGAGCTGCGGTTCCCGTAAAGGGACTGCCGAGGGCTCCCTGCACGCTTCCTCCGTTTATTGCAATGTTAGCATCGCTTGCATTGGGTGTTGTCCCATTTAAAAATACTACCTGACTTGAGGTATAAATATAGATCCCTGTGAGTTGTCCGGGGGGGATGATAACATCTGCTATATCAATAATAGTAGGTGTCCCAATCGGAGCCGTCGTAACGGTATAGGTGCCACCTGCCTGGGTCCAGTTTGCGGCCGTAGATTCGTTTCCGGAATAAGTGCCATTTCTGTAATAAACCTGAAACGTCCGTGAAACGCTGCCTTCATTGACCCTGCACGAGAGTTGTGTGAGCATCAATGGTTTTGATGAATTATTCGTTACATTAAATGCAACAAACGAACTCCCTAAAAGAGCGCTATTTCCGATAAGTCCGCTGCTTACACTGGTTTCCGGATTTAAACTGATGCATGCAGCATAATATGGGGTTGTTGAACTTATTAGTGGAGTGACTAATGAAGATGTTGTACTCAGGATGCTCCCTCCGGTAATGGCGTCGTACCAGAGGTAGTTCGGTGTACTTCCTCCACTGGCGTTTAGTGTTAATGTCCCCGGGTCGCAGCGGGCAACATCCGGTGCCGTAGGTGGGACAAGAAAAGTTCCTGCATTTGAAGTAAGTGTTGCATGTACCGTTCCGTTTCCATCACCTGCTATTACTGAATTGCCACCGGTTCGCGTGATGCTGGAGGGACCAGAAGTATTGATACTCCTGACCATGATATTTGATAATATTACAGCATCCAGTTCATTGATTTCATTACCGCCTGAGCCTGTTATGGTAATCGTGATGGTTGATGAATTGGTCAGGCTTGTAGCGACACTTCCAATATCCCTTGAGGCAGTGAAAGTGGCGGAACCTGCAGAGGTAAACTCAAAGTTGGCAGGTGCGGTTAGCACAATTGTTCCAAAAACAGAAATATCAGCAACGCTCCCTTCAGTGATAATGATATTACCTAGTGTGAAGGAGTTGGTCGGGAAGGCGCCACACCCGGTGACTGTTAGTGAAGGTGCTGTGATGATGACTGTTGCCTTTGAGGTTGAAGAAATCATACTTAATGATAAGAAGATCCCGATCGCCAGTCCTGCATATGCAAATGAGTGGTGGAGTAGTGTTTTTTTCATGAGTCAGTTTTTTAGAGTGTGTTACCATAGGTTGGATGAGTTGATAGGCCGATGATAGAGATAAGGGTGATATTATTTATTAAAATAGAAAAGGTAAAATGTAAGGTATTAAAAACCAGCTTTTTAATGAACGGTCATAAAACTCTTTTAATAATCTTGGGTAAATTTTAATAACAGTTGATGAAAATCTTTCACGCTATCCTATTACTATATCAGGCAATAATACTCGTATTTATTGCCAAGTTACTCACATTTGAAGCTGAAGTCAAATAGGTTTCGTTAATTTATAATTATTAACATATGCGACTATAAGTTCTCTAATCTAGAGTCTTAGATAATTAAATGAAACTAAATAAAAATAGCAATTAGAATGAATATAAATAACATTTGGAAAAAATTACTTAGGGAAAGATGTGGTGATGTGGTGATGAGGACACAAATGATGAATGATGAATTATGAATGAAGAATTATGAATTATGTGGGGATGCGATGATGGGGGATGTCACGGGGCGACTGCCATGTGCGTCGGGATGGTGGGCAGTCACCCCGTGACTTGCAGGTATGATGATTTGGGAAAGAGGAAACCGATTATGAATGATGAATTATGAATGAAGTGGGGATGTGATTGTCGGGGCGACCTTTGCGGTCGCCCCGATAACCCTACAAAAGCAAACAGTAACCAATTACTAACGGATCATAATCCGTTCATTCATTTCTTCTGTTTTGGATATTATGCGAACCTGGAATATTCCTGAGCTCAACTGGCCGGTTGGAATAGAAATGGTGCCAAGGTTATCGGTGGTTCTGTAATTGTTTTTATACACCAACTTTCCATTGATGTCGATTAGATAGACGTCGTAGTTTTCTTCAGGAGTGGACTGGAAATTTAATTTGATGTAGCCCTGATCCTGCAAGTTTTCAATTTTGATGTCAGCTTCTGCATTATCGTCGCAATCTACAACAATTACATCACTGAAAGAATACTGCCCGTCATAATCCACCTGCTGAATTTTATAATATACGGGACCGGTAATTTTTTCCGGATCTGTGAAGATATATTCACGTATTTCATTGCTGTTGCCCGCCCCGTCTAAATTGCCAATGGGTTTGAAGTCGGTGTAATTTGGAGATTTCAAGATGATGAATTGGTCGTTGTTGGTTTCGGTGGCGGTGGTCCAGTTTAACACTGCGTGATGTTTTTCGCAATTTCCGGTAAATGTCAGTAATTCAATAGGTAATACAATGGAACAATCGAACGTAGCACCATCGGTTAAGGTCCAGTCGATGGTATAATGGTTTGGATTGGGTTTGTCCCATTCATTGACCATCAGCAAAAAAGTTTCGCCTGCAGCTACACTGATTTCTTTCACCCATTGATCGCCGATGGCATCTTCTGAGAGGTCAGTGACCCCTTTCTTCATCCCGGTCTTTCCGGGGGCAGATCGCAGTGCATATGAGCAACGGAGTGGGTCGCCCAAAGTACCGCAGCCATTATTCCTGTATAATGCAAAGTCCAGGTCAGAAACGCCATTAGGTATAATCTCTAATTCAATGGTGCCTCCGGTGGCCATTCTGATCAGATACCATTCTGTAAAGTTTTCTGAGGTCACACAACCTGTGCAGGCATCAGAGGCAATACCTGGTCCATAGGTATATGACTTTGTGGTGACATCTGAGCAGATGGGTGTGCTGTTAGAGCAGTCGTTGTTTGTCGAACCCGTTGGTCCTGATATAAAATCAATCGTACTCAGGGAAATATCCCAGCCTTTCCAGCTGCCGTTATTGCTGGCATCCGAGTAGAAGGTGAAGGTCAGACAGCCGCTCGAATGCGTAGATGTATAAACACCTCCATTGTAATCTCCCGCAACGGTAAGAATATTCGAGGCGACTGTGTTGCCGCACCCTTCCCAAAGGATGCTGGCACCTGTGTTTGGTCCGTTTTGGATATACAGCATATCGTTACAGGTGGAAGATCCTGTATATTCGATCTGCATCTGGTTGAAAGTTGCTTGCATTGCTTTGCGCGGGGCATTAGGGCAAAAGGTCCTGTAGATGTTGCTTATGCTGTTAGCGTAACCATTTATGGTGTCCCCATTATCGAAATATCTGCCGCCGCCAGTAGACACCATACACATTCCAAGGTTGGTATATTGCATACCAAGGGTCTGATGGAAATAGGGTCCGCCCATGTCTTCGCTTCCGATGCTTAAAATTGCTGCGGCTGAATTTACTGAAGGCGTGCAGCTGCCACTCACCACACACCGGTACTGATTGCTGTCATTTGCTGACACAACACCCGTCAGTACAAGAGTGGGGGAATTCCAGTCAGAGTATAAAGGATTGATCCCTGAAGTGGAAATATTGGTGAATCCTGAACCCGGATTAACCTGCCACTGATAATTGAGGTTACTGCCGGTAGCGCCCACATTGAAACTCGTGCTGCTGCCTTCAGGGGTGGTTACATTACTTGGAGCAGTCATGATTGCCGGAACTGAATAGATTGTTGCTGTTACATTAGTTCGTGGAAAACTTTCACAACCGAAAGCTGTTCTAATTGTTACGTAAAATGAGGTGGTTGATGATATATTTATTGCAGTGTAAGTATTATCAAGATAACCTGAACTGGTTTTCAACAGACTACCACCATTCGGAGCATCGTACCACATATATACTTCACCGGCATTAGCCCCGCTGGCGCTTAATAACATTGTGGCAGGTACGGTACAACTTCCTGTTCCTGTGGTCGTTGGTATAGGTGCAGTTATAACAGTGAGGAGTGCGTAATTGGAATGGTTACAACCCGAAATGCAGCGATAACGATAATTATTGTTGATATTGATTACCCCGGCTAGGTTTAAGGAGGATGTTGTATATCCGGAGTAAGTCGGTTTGTTTCCTGGTGCGGTAATATTGATCCAGGTAACCCCATTATTTTTACTTACCTGCCATTGAAAAGGTCCGGTGGCTGGAATGGAGCTTACAGAAAAACTGGCATTGGTATTTTGACAAATAACCACGTCGGCGGGATGGGAAGTAAAAACGGAGGTAGCGATTACCGACATTGTTATGGCATTGGATGTGGCGGTGGTTGGGGAGGCGCAAACATGACTGGAGGTTAGAACGCATGTCAGGGAATTTCCGTCAGCCAGAGTGTTTGAAGTGTAAGTCGGATTAGTGGCTCCGGCAATGTTGCTGCCGTTGAGCTTCCACTGATAGGTTGGAGTGGTGCCTCCGTTGGTGGTGGTTGCAGTGAACGTGACGCTTTCTGCGGGACAAATAATGTTGCCTGGATTTGCGATTATGCTAATATCCGGAGTAACGGGACTGCTGATTATCGCCTGGCAAGCCGTACGCGGACTTTCGCATTCAATGGTTTTGTAATATACATCGCTGAAAATGCTATATCCGGATAAACCGGCGCTTGCAAATGGGCTTACACACCAACCATGGATGCTTCCACCTGAAATGCTGATGTTTGGATCGCTCTTACCTGCATTGCCTTGCTGATAGGCAAGTGAGTTGCTGGTCCAGATATAGATACCGGTGAGCTGCCCTGCCGGGATCAGAAAATCCGTGATGTCAATTATTGTTTTTCCAGTGGTCGAGCTCACATTCACTATATAGGTTTCGCCCACCTGTTCCCATCCGGTTATATCATTTTCATTGCCCGAAAAGGTCCCGATGCGATAGTATACTTTAACTTCAGTATATCCTAAAACACCTAGCTGGAGCGAAAGCCGCGTAACAATTATAGGCCTTGCCCCAGGCGTAATATTATAACATCCAATAGAAGGTTTCGCCAATGTATTATAATAAGTCGTGGCACCATTTGTAAGCGAAAAATCCCCTCCAATACTAATATTACTGACATAGTATGAGGTAGTTGTATCCAGCGGAGGGGTGATGTATGAGGATGTTGTACTCAGGAGATTTCCTCCCGAAAGGGCATCATACCAGAGATAATCCGTGGTGCTTCCACCGCTGGCAGTCAGGGTTAAAGTGCCCGGATTGCATCGGAAAACATCCGGTGCAGTGGGTGCTATAAGAACGGTTAAAGTGGAGGTTAGGGTTGCATGCACGGTTCCAGTAATATCCCCGGCTATGATGGAGGTTCCACCTGTCCTTATGATGTTATTGCTCCCCGATGCGACATTGGTGCTGCGAATCATAATGTTGGAGAGGGTAATGCGGTCGTGACCATCCCGAAAATTGGACTGTCCGGAAGCTATAGTAATAGTGATTGTTGTTGAGGTGTATGCTATGCTTGCTGAAGTGATGTCACCTGATGTAATAAAAGCAATGTTGCCTGCAGCAGCAAATTCAAAATTTGACGGTGCAGTAAGAATCAGGGTGCCAAAAGTGGAAATATCATTGTTGGCACTTTCAGTGATAACGATGTCACCAAGAGAGAAGGTGTTGGTCGGGAAACCTCCGCACCCGGTGAGTGTTAGCGAGGGTGCTGTGATGGAGACATGTGCGTTTAAAGTCATTGTGTTCAGGCATAGCGCCATTGTCAGCGCGAAAGCCAGTCTGCAATAAAACCATGCATGGGCGTTTAGTATGTTTTTCATGGATTGATTGTTTAGGGTGGTTTGTTATATGTTGGTTAATTGTTAGGGTCGTTGGTGGTAAACGTTTGGTTTGTAACATCATCCTAAAAGAACACAGTGCATTTTTTGGGTTCATCGCTTCGATGAACCAAAATCCCCCCTGCAAAAATCTCTGGCAAAAAAATAATAATGAAGAGAAACCTGAAATATGATCTGGAAATAAATAGGCAATAATACTCGTAAAGGCGACCAAATTAATTCATTTAGTCTCTGATGCCAAATAGGTTTTGTTAATTTTTTAAAATTAACATATGAGATTAAAAGTCCTCTTTTCTAGACTCTTAGATAATTAAATGAATCTAAATAAGAAATAGGCTAAGAATGATTATAAATAGTAGGTGGGATAAAATACTCAGAAATGATGTGTGGATGTGAAGATGTGAAGATGTGAAGATGTGGTGATGAGAACACAAATTATGAATTATGAATGATGAATTATGAATGAAGTGGGGATGTAATGATGTGATGATGGGGATATCACGGGGCGATTGCCATGTGCGTCGGGAGGGTGGGCAGTCGCCCTGTGACTAACAGATGTGATGATGGGATATTCGTACGGTGCTGGATATGAAAATATTGGGGCGACCCTTGCGGTCGCCCGGGACCTAATCCCGTATGTGGGGATAGGCGCGGAGACAAGGCATGCCTTGTCTCTACAGGTTATGCTTTTTTGAACTTTTCTGCCCCGGGGTAAGCGAGTTTTTCCCGGGCCATTTCTTCGCTCAGGATAAAATATTGCACGGTGGCTTCGCTGGCCAATTCGCCAGCAGCATTGAATAGTTCAGCTTTTACAAACGCAATGCGGTGCCGATGTTCTGTGAGTTTTGCACGGATCAGCAAGGGCCCTTCATTAACCATTACTTTTTTCAGGTAGCGGATGTCCATACGGGAGGTTACACCGCCAGTTTTCATGTGAACCATCACTACCCATGAAGCGATTTCATCGAGCAGTGTTGCCTGTACGCCGCCATGAAGCACGTTTTGATATCCCTGGAAACAGGAGCGGGGATCCCAATGGCTGATAATGTATTCCCCGTCGTCAATAAATTCCATTCTCAGTCCGCTTTCGTTATCGGGTGAACAGCCAAAACAGCGGTATCCGGGCAATTCCCGGTAAGGATTCAATACTTTCTCTGTTGCCATATGCTGAATTCTTTAAAGCCCCATTTTTTTGACAAAATAATCCAGGGCTTCGTTTATCAGTTCTTTTTTGATTAAACCCGTCGGGTCCGGGGTTTCTGTTATACGGTCAGGAACCTGGAAGTCCTTGTATGAAAATCCTTCCCTTACCTTGAAACGGAATTTTTCCGCATGAATTTTCTGCCCGATCTCTTTCAATTGGGCGATATCGTATGAATATCCCATGAAGGCCAGACTGCGGGCAATCAGATCGGGTTTGTAGATGCCGCGGGCAAAAAAGCAAATGGCCAGACTGGATAGTACCTGCCGCAACGCTTCTTCATCAACCAGTTTGTCCACAATTGTTTTTGCATCCAGAGGGGCATTCATGAGTTCATTGATGTCGACAGAATAACCTGCATTGTCGAGGTGGCTGTGACGTGCGCCAATCAGATATCCGATGTAGGCAGCAGGACCGGTATGATAGCCGGGCATTTCGTTTTTACCAAACGCCAGGGCAAATTCCCTTCCCCCATAAATCCGCGAAGCGTAATCGACACCCCGTGCCAGGGCTTTGAAAAACTCATTGGGTTGCTTAACAATCTTTTTTAATAATTCTATGTAGGTCAGATGATTTCCCCACTCCAGTTTGATGCCATCGGTTTCTTTGTCGCTGATAAGCCCTTTTTCCTGCATTTCGGTGGCCCAGGCCATCACCACGCCAACACTCATGGCATCGATGGCTAATTCCTCCACTTTATCAATAAGGGTCAACATTTTATTGACGTCGGTAATCATCAGCATACTGCCCAGACTGTAGATCAGTTCGTAGTCATATCCCACGAAAGTGGATTTGTAAAAATAGGGGTCGTCATCGTATGGCTCGCGCAGAGTGCCTACGTGAATGCAGCTTACCGGGCAATGCGCACACGAAAACCGTCTGCCCAGAAAGTGCTCTGCAATGGTTTCACCTGAAATGTTGGATATTTCTGCAATGCTGCTTTTTTGGAGGTTCTTTGACGGCAAGCCATTAATAGAATTTAATTTGCTGATGTTTTCTGCGGTTCCCAGGTCGTGATACTTTTTCATGACGGGAGAATCCACCGCTGCATTAAATACTTCGTCGTAGATGCTTCTGAATGCTTTTTTATCCGTTACCGGAATGGCCCTTTTGCCGCTGATAACAATGCCTTTGAGTTTTTTACTTCCGAAAACAGCGCCCAGTCCAAGCCTTCCGAAATGCCGGTATGTTTCTGTGGTAACACTGGCATAAGAAACCATATTTTCGCCGGCTTGCCCGATACGCAGAATGGCACGTAAGCCCGGATTGGTCTCGCGTTCGCGCATTACACGCGCTGCTGTAAAGCTGCTGCGCATCCCCCAAAGGGTGGTGGCATCTTTAAATAATACCTTATTATCGTGAATGGAAAGATAAATCGGAAAATCGCACGCTCCGGTAATTACAATAGCCCCGTATCCGGCCATGCGGATGGCTACTGCAGAACGGCCCCCGGCGTGACTTTCGCCCAGATCGCCGGTATGCGGCGATTTAAACATGGCGACTGCTTTTGAAGCCAGGGGTAATACTCCGGTTAAGGGACCCACGGCAAAAATAATCGGGGCGGCAGGATCGTATGGATCAACACCCGGAGGACAGTTTTCGTGAAGGAGCTGTGTCGCCACTCCGGTTCCCCCAATGTATTGTTCGAAAAGTTCGCGGCGGTTTTCGACACGAAAAAGTTTCTTTGTCAGATCGATGTAGAGGACGTTGGATAAACTATCGTGTTCTTGCATGGTTCGTCTATTTAATTACTGCCAATACTCCGAGGGGGCAATATTTCGCACAAATTCCGCAATGGATGCAGATTTCGGGTTTATTATCCACCTCATTCCAGAAAACAGCGTCGATAATGCAAGCCGTACGGCAGGTGCCGCAGCCAATGCATTTGTCGGCAACAAGCCGTACACCTCCCTTTTCACGAACGACCAAAGCGTTGGTCGGACAAACCTTTGCACAAGGAGGATCCTGACATGCTGAGCAAACTACGATAGTAAACCCTTTGGAGATTCCTCCCATTGATTTTACCTCAATGGAAGTATGTAACAGACCTGCTTCCCCTGAACGGCGCGAACACGCGAACATACAGAGCTGACAGCCCACACATCTTTTTAAATCAGCTACCGTTAGTTTCATCTTTCTTCGTTTTCATCGGTTACCACCGCAAAGATACAACAAGAAACGCGGCAGGCTGCAATACAGCATCACTTCGTTTTCGGTTGTTTTTTCAGTGCATTCAGGATTTTTTTCCGACTCTGTTCCACCACTTTTGGGGTGACTTCATCCGAAGAAAGTTCCATGGCTTCCAGTTTAGAATTCAAACGGACGCCCAATGCTGCTATCATGTGTTCGCGGGTTTTTTTATCACAACCTGTTAACGCAGTGCCGATGGTAAACGCATTGGTATTCTTGAGGGCCTGATGAATGTGTGTTTTAGAATAGGTTGTAACAATTGAAAAGTTCTCAGTCTTGCTAATTGAAGCCTTTACCGTTCCTGCTTTTTTTGTTGTGGCCGGAGGAGCAACTTTCTTTTTTGGTTTTGCCAACGAAGCCGGAGCAGTATTTACTTTTTCCTTTTTCGATGTTTCTTTTTTGGGTTTCTTTGAGGTGATTTCCTTTGTTGCAGCTGGCGCATGTGCTCCCCCATTATTAGCATCGAGCCTGATCATGAAATCCGAAAAAATATTCATGAAGTTTATATAAGCTTCATATGGCGTGTTATAGGGATTGAAATATTTGTGAACATCACCATCGCTAAACCATTTGGTACACATATAATAGAAATGGTCACTGGTTTGAAGGTACCGCCAGTCGCGGAGTAAATTCTCATCCCCGCTATTTTTTACCAAATCCTCAATTTCGTATAGATGGTGATAGGCGTCATCCTGTAAGTCATTACCTAACCAGGCTGTCAGGTCGCGCTCTTCATCCGCCCAGCTGATGGGATAGGGAACGCTTATGGCGGCCACGGGTTGTAGGGTTCTGCTAACCTCCGAAGGTGTGTGGAACTTGAATCCTGAATGCGAAAACACCCTTTGTGGCAATGCCCGCATGAATTCAAAGATCCCCGTTTCGGGCCATTGGTGCTCACCGAAGGTTTCATAATCCATAAAGAGATTGACCGTTTCCTGAGCTGGATCAACATTATTCAGCCAATCCACGTACTTTTCTGAAGTCAGCGGCCAGCCATCCCAGCTTTGCTGAGAAAATCTGAAGGCGATATCATCGCTAAGGCGGAAATTCTTGAGCAGTATTTTTAATTTGGGATTAATGGCGTTGCAGTAAAGGAAGTTGGGACTTTTCCAGCCCAGTACATGCTTGGCACCTTCGGTCAGCATGGTCTCAAATCCAAGCTCAGCCACCATTTCCCCGATGCCGTCGGAATAAATTAACTCGGTGTTGCGGAACGTTTTCGGATCCTGCCCAAAGAGCTCCTTTACCATATTGCGCTGCATATTAACCTGTGCAACGAACTCATCTTTGCTTTTCAGCGCCGAAAGGGAGTGCGAATAGGTCTCAGCCAGGAATTCCACGCAACCGGTTGCAGCCAGGCGCTGGAAACTTTTCAGCACTTCCGGCGCATACATTTTAAACTGATCCAAGGCTACCCCGGATATGGAAAAACTCACTTTGAAGGCCTGCCCGAATTCATTGATTAAATCGAGCAACACCTGGTTCATCGGCAGATAACACTTTTCGGCAACACGTTGCATGATGTAACGGTTGCGGTATTCATCAAAATATTCATGATTTTCACCGATGTCAAAAAAGCGGTAAGTCCTTAAACGGAAAGGCTGATGAACCTGAAAATAAAAACAAATCGATTTCATATATTAATATTATTATTCTCGTTATTAAAAAAGTTCTCCTTACTGGCAGTTTTCATAGACGTTTTTTACCTGCAGGGCAGCATTTTCCCATTTCAGGTTTTCAACTTCTACCCGGCCATGATTACGGAACATCCGCGAAAGCGCATCGTAATGTAATAGTCCGTAAATGGCATCGGCCATATCATCAATATCCCAGAAATTTACTTTTAAGGCATATTTTAATACTTCAGATACTCCTGATTGTTTTGAAATCACTACAGGGACATTTGAGCGCATAGCTTCCAAAGGACTGATACCAAAGGGCTCTGAAACAGAGGGCATCACATAAACATCGCTCATGGCGAACATGCGGTCCACTTCTTCACCTTGTAAGAATCCTGTAAAGTGAAAATGGGTAGATATCCGCAATTCAGCGACACGCTTGATGATTTTATTCAACATATCGCCGGAGCCGGCCATGACAAAACGTACGTTTTTGTCTTTTTGTAATATTTTATTGGCTGCTTCCACAAAGTAATCCGGACCTTTCTGAAAGGTAACACGGCCTAAAAAAGTGACTACTTTTTCTTTTACATGTTTTTGTTGCAGCAGGTGATTCTGGTGATCGGTGGGTTCAACAGCATTGTGGACGGTTACCACCTTACGGGGATCTATACCGTATCGGTTTATTACGATATCGCGTGTATAATTACTAACGGTAATGACACGGTCGGCGGCTTCCATGCCTTTGCGTTCGATGTCGTAAACATTCTGATTGATGTGTTCACCCGAACGGTCAAATTCTGTGGCGTGCATATGAACCACGAGCGGTTTTCCGCTGACTTCTTTGGCTGCGATACCTGCAGAATAAGTTAACCAGTCGTGTGCATGGATTACGTCAAACTCATATTTTGTAGCAAGTGAAGCGGCCACCAGTGCGTAACGCGATACTTCTTCCATCAGGTTTGCCCCGTAGCGACCGGAAAAAGTGTAGTTCCGTGAAAACATGGACTGGTTTTCTTCAGATCCTTCAAAAACATCTTCCGAGTTGGCCCGGATGAATTCTTCCGGATCCACGTAGGGTAACAGGTTTGATGATACCTCAAGATAGGTAATCTGTTTCCAGAATTCCTGATACATCTTTTGCCGGAAGTCAATGGTGACCTCACTGGCGTTCAGGAGGCGAATATCCCCCTGGCTTTCATCACCATAGGCGCGGGGTACTACAAACAGCACCTCCACGCCATGTCTGGCAAGGCCTTTTGTGAGCCCGAAGCACGCTGTACCCAAACCCCCTGTGATGTGTGGTGGAAACTCCCACCCGAACATTAATACTTTCATTTATTTTATCTTATTGATCAAAAGTAATTCCTGCAAAGGAGCTATACTTTTTTACTATATTTTTTTAATAACCATTCTATGCGCAACAACTCCGCTACGCTCCAGGCCTGCGAAGGCGCTCCGTTGGGGAGGTGAGGTGGGGTGCCGTCGTAGATTTCTGAAATGCTGCCCACGCCATGTTCTGTCATGACCTGTTCGAAATTATCGAACAAGGTCTTGATATGGGCCACGCTTGATTTTCCGTTAAGCTTTAAATAGGCCTCGGCGTAATGACCCAGCAACCATGGCCATACAGTCCCCTGATGATACGCGCTGTCCCTGTCTTCCTGTCCGCCGCCATATGTTCCGACATATTGCGGATGGGTGGGCGATAAGGTCCGGAGCCCTCTGGGTGTAAGTAATTCCTGACGGCACTTTTCGACAATCAGCATGCGTATTTGCTGACTTACCGGTGAGTAGGGAAGGGAAGCGGCAAAAATCTGATTGGGCCTGACGGACCAATCTTTAAATTCCCCATCTACGTAATCAGCCAGGTATCCTTTGTCTTTGCACCAGAATGTTTCTTTAAAAGCGGCAGGAAAATCTAATGCAATATCTAACCATTGGGCTAAAAATTCATCATCACCAGCCAATTCAGCCACTTCCATAGAAAACATGATGGCATTGTACCACAATGCATTTATTTCAACGGGCATTCCAATACGCGGGGTGACGGGCTTTCCATGTACCACTGCGTCCATCCACGTGAGCGCGTAACCCTGTTCGCCAGCATAGATGAGTCCGTTATCCTGCATTTTAATATTGTACGATGTGCCTTCGCGATAACCATTCAGGATCAGCTTCATTTTGGCTCCGTACTTTTTCCAGATCTGTTTTTTCGCTTTGGCAGCATCTGCATATTGCTGCAATGCCCAGAAAAACCACAGAGGGGCATCAACAGAATTGTAAGCGGTATTGGCCCCGCTTCCAAGATTGGGGAATAACGGGCCTTTAAGGTCGGTTACCATGGTGTCGATCACTTCCTGGCAGGTTTGCACATCACCCTGTGTCAGGGTCAATCCCGGAAGGGAAATAAAAGTATCGCGACCCCAGCGGCCAAACCACGGAAAACCGGCAATGATCTCAACCTTACGCCCGTTGCGTACGATAAATTGTTGCGCAGAATTTACCAGGCAGTTGTGATAACTGTCGCGGGGGACACGGTTTTTAATTTCTGTGGTGAAAAATCTTTTGAACGAAACCGGGTTTTCCTCTTCCAAACTTGCACAAAAAATTATGCTTTCCCCTGCTTTAATAGAGGTTTCAAAGAACCCGGGTACAAACAGGTCTTCATGACAATCGTAGCCGCGTTGCATTTCTTCAAGATACTCAACGTTGTAATACCAATGAGGAACATGTATATAATCCGCATCTTTTGAAAACTGCAGGTGCAGATGCGAATATCCGGGGTATAACCTCATCTTTATTCCATTTTCGATCTTCTCATAACGGGTATCCGCATTCACATTGGCTTTGGTGAGCGTGTGCACATTACGGAATGCCAGAAAGGGTTTTAAGCGGAGGGTGGTTGGTGAATGGGCCTCCAGCAATGTATAACGGATCATCAGACGGTTCTGTTCGCTCGAAAACAGGGTTTCCTTAGAAAGTACCACGCCTCCTACACTATATATAAGGCAGGGAATGGGATCACCGATAAATTCTGTTATGTATTTGTGACCCCTTGGATTATATTCATTAATTCCCGGATATTTGTGTAATGCCAGGTTGAATTCTTCATCCCTCTGGATAATCGTTTCGTCAACACTTGATAACAATACATGGTTACCGCCATCAACATAGGGTTGGGGCGACACCAGCAAACCATGGTACTTACGGGTATTGCTCCCGATAATTGTGGTAATCGAATAGGAACCAGCCCTGTTCGATCTGATCAATTCCCTTTTTAAAGAAAACTTGAGGTTGACCAGTTGTAATTTGTTAAAGGATATATAACTCATTTTGAATATTTTATTTCGTCAATTCAGGGATAGAATATCTATGTGTTAATATGTAAATTTCACTAAATCAATCTCTTTCAAAAGTTATTCAGTTGAAGGCATTCTTGATTCAGCGGTGAATTCATTTTTGTTCAGGATCTTATTCAATAGAAAAAAAACGTCATTTTTCTTTCAGGCAGCAAAGATAGTAAAAATAATATTCATTTCTTAACAGGAAGTTAACAATATATTGATTTAATGTTATTTTTTTGTTTTTTTGTGTTTATTTCTTTCTCTCATTGGGTTTCTATTGATTGCAATTTTCCATGAGAAAATAGAAAATTAAGTATCCGGCCCTTCGACTGCGGTCGCCTGAAAAGCACAGGCGACCTTCGCTCAGGGACCGGGGACTTCTTTTTAGGTGGGGGAGTTTGAGAGGGCGGCGAAGCCGCCCTCTCAAACTCCCCCACCATTTATGCCTGAATCCCGGTCCCTGAGCAAAGGGAGCCGACGTTTTATCAGGCGACCGTCGTCGAAGGGCCAGGGATTTCTAGTGATAAACTTGCTCAGGATAGATTGCGATAAATCATTGGGTTTACATGATTTTCGTACTTTTGTTTAAAATATTTGCTTACATGTTAAGATTTGATTTGTTTATCAGTCGTTTAGGCTTTTTTCTTTTCGGGGTGGCCCTCATGATTACGGGGATGGAATCGTGTAAAACCACCGGACTCACGGATGAACAGCAATTACAGCAGCTCAATAAAATGGAGTGGATTTCCGGTACCTGGCAGAATCTCGAAGGTGACCTCATTCTGCGCGAGGAATGGAAAAGGGAAAACGATACCCTTTATTCGGCCAAGAGTTTCATGATAATGAGCGGGGATACGGTTTTTCAGGAACAAATCAGTATTCTTCCCGGTAAACGTCACATCTATTATAATGTATCCATGGTGGTGAACGATAAACCACAGTATGCTTCTTTCGTCCTGAAAAAGAATTCCTCCGGTGCTTTTATTTTCGAAGATTTACAGAATATCGATCTGAGCCGGATTTCGTATTCGAAAAAAGGAAAGGACCAGATTCTTGTAAAAACCGAGGGTAAAGAAGAGGGGAAGTCCGTTAAGGAAGAATATTTACTGAAAAGAATTCCCTGAAACGACAAGGAAATATTTACTTTTATATCCTCGCTTCGCTCTTATAGCGGGGATTTAATGAATGCCAGGACGGATATAACCCGTTAATTCTGAGGATTGATTTTTCAATAGGAATAATATTTTTCAGCATAGACACTATATAAGAATAAAAAAGATGTATTTTTGCACCTTCAAAAAAGACCATTATGGCAAAAAATAAAGAAAAGATTCAGAAAGCAGAAAATCGCATCGTGGCGGTTGAAAGTGCACTTGGTAAAGGTGAACAATTCGTTGAAAAGAATAAAAACCTGTTGTTTTATGTTTTATTGGGCATTTTAATTCTGATTGGTGGCTATCTGGCGTATAATAAATACGTATTGGGGCCTAAAGAAAAAGAGGCTCAGGCAGCAATGTTTGTTGCAGAACATTATTTCGAGGTCGATTCACTGGCACTCGCACTTAATGGTACTGAGGCCGCATTAGGATTCCTTGGAATCATTGATGAGTATGGCTCCACCAAATCCGGAAACCTTGCACAGTATTACGCAGGGATCTGTTTCTTAAAACAGGGCGAATTTCAAAAAGCGATCGATTATCTCGGAGAGTTTGAATCGGACGATCAGATTATTCAACCGATGGCATTAGGTGCTATGGGAGATGCTTATCTCGAATTAAACGATAACGCAAACGCCCTTACCTATTATTTAAAGGCAGTCGAAGAAAAGGATAATGATTTCACTAGCCCGATGTTTTTAATGAAAGCAGCCTGGGTGTATGAACTTAACGGTGATTATGCCAAAGCGATTGAGTGCTATACAACCATTAAAACAAAGCACGTAAAGAGCTACGAAGCTCAGGAAGTCGACAAGTATCTCGCAAACGCAAAAGCCCGGTCCGGACAAAAATAAGGATTATGGCCACTAAGAAAAAGAATTTATCTCAACACAAGAAACCCGTCTTATCATCGACGGGTTCTTTGCATATTGGCATCGTGGTTTCTGAATGGAACGAGGAGGTTACATATGCCCTCCGTGACGGGGCCATCAGCACCCTGCTGGAATGTGGTATTCAAAAAGAAAACATTCACGTGCACACCGTTCCCGGAAGTTTTGAATTGCCCATGGGGGCTAAAATCCTTATGCGGAATATTCCTTTGGCGGCCGTTATTTGCCTGGGATGTGTGATTCAGGGCGAAACCCGGCATTTTGAATTTATTTCACAGGCTGTTGCCCAGGGTGCCATGAATCTGGGTTTAGAGGAAGAGAAACCCGTGATCTTCGGCGTTCTTACCACCGATACCTATGAACAGGCCCTCGAAAGAGCCGGAGGCAAGCACGGCAACAAAGGTGTGGAAGCTGCCGTTGCCGCTGTAAAAATGATAAAACTGAGCAGCGACCTTATCGACAGCTTCGATTTTCTCAACTATTATAACGATATCACCAAAGATATTAAATAAGGTTCTCCTAATTCTGTACTGATGGGTAACCCTTTGCGTTGTGTTTTTATGGGAACCCCCGAAATTGCGGTTGCTTCACTGCAGGCAATGATCAGGGACGGATTTCCCCCCGTTTGCATCGTTACAACACCCGATAAACCTGCCGGAAGGGGCTTAAAGATGCATCAATCCGCAGTCAGGCTGTTTGCCCTGCAAACCTCCATTCCTGTGCTGCAACCCGAACGTTTATCGGATCCTGAATTTCTGCAGGAACTGTCCGGATTTCAACCGGATGTGATTGTGGTGGTCGCTTTCAGAAGACTCCCCCAGGAGGTGCTCGACATCCCCCGCATAGGCTCTTTTAACCTTCATGCTTCCCTTTTGCCCGATTATCGGGGTGCGGCCCCCATTCAATGGGCGGTTATGAATGGTGAAACAGAAACAGGTGTAACGACCTTTATGCTAGACAAGAACATCGACACAGGTAAAATCCTCTATCAGGATAAAGTGGAAATTACGGAAATGCAGACTGCTGGCGAGGTTCATGATGTTCTTATGGAAAGGGGCGCCAAGCTTGTTGTGCAAACGTTGAGATCTATTGAAACAGGCAGCTATCAGCTTATTGAACAGTCTGATATTGTTAAAAGCATTGGTATTATTCATAAAGCACCAAAAATATTCAAGGAAAACTGTCAAATATCCTGGACCAGAGGCGTTAAGGAAACCTTTAACATGATCAGGGGTTTATCCCCATATCCGGGTGCATTTACCATAATTTCTTCACCCGCAAATCAACCATTTGTGTTAAGAGTATTAACTTCCCATTATGAAATATCTCCGGCGGCATTAAAAAATGGTATTCTTGAAACTGATGGTGCCACCTACCTTCGCGTGTCATGTACCGATGGATATATCTATTTCAGGCAGGTTCAGCTCGCCGGTAAAAAATTAATGGGCATTGACGAATTCCTCCGGGGTTTTAGAATGAACGACGCATGGCAGGTGCAGATGTTGTGAGGCCGGACACTCAAAAAGGCCGGTTTTAGGGCTCAGTTGTTAACAAAACCCCTATTTTATCAACAATTTAAGCACTTTTAGGATAAAACACTTGCATTCTGGTTGTAAATGCTTATCTTTGTGAAGTTTTATTAATAATCATTGTTTTACTAACAAAAATCGATTAAGATGAACAAAGCACAGTTAATTGAAGCAATGGCTTCTGAAGCCAAATTGACAAAAGCCGATGCTAAGAAAGCTCTCGACGCATTCGTAGTAGCAACTTCCAAAGCCTTGAAAAAAGGTGAACGCGTTGCCCTCGTTGGTTTTGGTTCTTTTTCAATTGCTAAAAGGGCTCAGCGCAAAGGCCGCAACCCACAGACTGGAAAAGTAATCACTATCGCTGCTAAGAAAGTTGTAAAGTTCAAAGCTGGTGCTGACCTGACCAAAAAGGTTAAGTAACATTGCTTCGTGCTCAAAAAAAAATCCCGGCCATGCCGGGATTTTTTTTTGTTACTTTGCGTCAAAGATCTGAACATTGGACTTACAAGTTATCACCGATAAACAAGATTACCTGCAATACCTTGCTGAGCTGATTACCCCCGAACGATATCAGCGGATGATTCAGGTACTCGGGTTCCGTACACGTCACCTTACAGTGGTCCTCGAGGATATCTATCAACCGCACAATGCCAGTGCCGTGTTAAGGTCATGCGATTGCTTTGGGGTTATGGATGTACACATCATTGAAAAAAGAAATACGTATCAGGTAAACCCTGATGTTGCCCTCGGTTCGTCGAAATGGGTCAATATATACAAATACAGCCAGTCTGACCAGAATACCTCCGATTGTCTGTTAGCCCTGAAACAAAAAGGTTACCGTATCGTTGCCACTACTCCTCACAAGGACGACTGTACGCTGCAGGAGTTGCCGGTAGAGCCAAAAACCGCACTGGTTTTCGGAAACGAGCTGGATGGATTGACCCCCAAAGCACTTGAACTGGCCGACGCGTATATGAAAATCCCGATGGTGGGTTTTACCGAAAGTTTAAATATCTCAGTATCAGCTGCACTTTGTGTCAGCCACCTCACTGAACGCCTGCGTAATTCAGGTGTGGACTGGAAACTTGATGAAGAAGAAAAAACAGATATCATGATACAATGGGTCAAAAATACCCTGAAATATCCTGACAGAGTTGAAAAGGAATATATTAAACGAAGGAATAGCCGATTTTAAAGCTATTTTATTGATATTTTTTTTTACATTTGTCGCCTGATTCAATTAATTAATTAAACAAGTAGTCATATGGGAAAAGGAGATAAAAAATCCAAAAAGGGTAAAATTATTATGGGAAGCTACGGCGTGCGCCGCTCCCAACGCCCTAAAAAAGTTGTTTTTACCAAGCCCGTTGCGGAAAAACCCGTGAAAAAAGTTGCTAAGGCTGAAGCCAAAAATGAAGAAGTTATCGCTACCGTTGACGCTGTCGAAGAAGTGACCGAAGCTGTTGAGAGCAAAGCTAAAAAAGCTAAAAAAGCAACTGAACCTGTTTCTGAAGAGAAAAAGAAAGCTCCCAAAAAGGAAACAACAGAAGAGGGCGAAGCAAAACCCAAAGCCAAAAAAGCAGCAAAAAAGGCTGATGATGAAACCCCTCAGCAAGATCTTTTTTCTGACGAAAAAAAATAATACGGCTATGAAGCAGCAAGCTGCATAAAAACAGCTCCACGCTCTTCAAAGTTTTTAAACGTATCATAACTTGCAGCCGCCGGCGAAAGTAAACATACTTTTCCCGGCGGTGTTTGCTTTTTAGCTAGTCGTACCGCTTCTTCCATGCTGGCCGCTTCCAGTAATACGATGTTTTTTACCTGCAATTGCCCGATAATTTCCATCATTCGCTTGCCGGCTGCCCCCAGGAAGATGAGGTTGCTGATGCTGGTTCCGGCCAGAAATGTTGCCAGTCCATGGTAATCAATCCCACGGTCATAACCGCCCAATATTAAGGTCGCGATGTTGGGAATTGCTTTTACCGCCGCAATGGTTGCTTCCGGAATGGTGGCAATACTATCGTTGTAAAAGTCAATTCCATCAAATTTTCCGACATATTGCATACGGTGCGCAAGGGGTTTAAAACTACTGATGCCCTGTTCGATAGCAGCATCTGTAATGCCATTTGTTTTACAGGCTGCAATAGCGAACAAAATGTTCATCCTGTTGTGTAGCCCTTTTAAGGCACAGCCTGAATGTGCACTGAAGCGGGTTTGATTGCCGGCGTCGGTTTGAAAAATTAAAGTATCGTGCTGCGGAAAACAACATAAACCTTCATGTACTGCTGAACAAACCGGAATCATCGTTCCCGCCAGTGGTGTCTGGTGCATCAGCCTTGCTGTTTCAGCATCCTCCGCATTATAGATAAAAGTATCCTCCTTTTGCTGATACCTGGCGATGTTTATCTTTGCCCGAAAATAATCTTCTTTGCCTTCGTAATGGTCGAGATGTTCTTCATAAAGATTCAGCAACAGCGAGGTGTGCGGCGAAACTTCGATATGCTCCAATTGATGGGATGATAATTCATCTACTATTAAGGTATCAGGACCGATCTCTTCAATGTGATCAAACGGGGGGATGCCCATGTTACCCACCAGAATAACGTCCTCTGTTTGTTGCCTGATGATATGATAAATCAGACTGGCTGTAGTGCTCTTTCCCTTGGTGCCCGTAATACCGATGATTTGTCTGCCATAGCTGCGGATAAAAAATTCAGTTTGTGAACTGATGATTTTTCGCGGGATATGGGCAAGTTCACCAAAGGGTATCCCCGGTGTTTTTAAAATAAGCGCACATTTTTCTATTTCCTGAAGGTACTGTTCCCCGGTCTGAACAAGGATTTCGCTGTCTTTTAACAGAGGGTGACTGATGGTCGCCGGATTTTTATCCGCAATGATGATCTGAGAACCCGGGATAATTTTTTGCAGCAGCCTGAAACTTGATTGCCCTTCAGCACCAAATCCGAGTATGCAGACCTTTTCTTTACCGATGATTGCTGCCAGCCTCTTAATCATTTATTGCGCGTTTAATGATTTGAAAATGTTCTTTACTGAGAAAATGCTGTTCCGCGGTTCCTTCGGAAAGGCCGGGTGTGCAGGTGTTTTGCAGGCTCTGGTATTGTGGATGGTTCTGATAGTATTTTAACAGGGTGGGAAGGGTTGTTCTCTGAGCAAGGGTCATTTTCAGCGCCTGATTCACCTCATTAATGGTACCAATACATTCGAAGGGCTTGTTCTCTGAAATGCCGCACAGTTCATTGAAATAGCTGAGCAGCGATTCGTTATTAAGCAGATCATGTCCGAAAATTGCAACCAGTTTTTCCTCTGCGATGAAGGGTGAAAGAATAATATAGGCAAACAGGCACTTGGCGCACGAACCGCACCAGGTATCCGTTTTACTGCCAACATTGCAGCTTTTAAAAACCGGGAAATACTGGGGGAACCTGCTGAAAATTTTAGCAATCTGAATTTCATGCAGGGGTCTTAAAAAACTGAAATACCTGATATTTTTACTGATATATTTTGAAGTGTATTCAGTGAAATCCTTTTCAAATTCGAACGATTTGCTGTACTGATGGTTTATTGTGGTTCCCTTAATGGTGGCTTCATCAGCACTGGCTTCGTTTGATAAGGCAATAGAACCTGAACCCGTTAATGCGCCGGCCAGTATGCATGAAAATGCCAGCAATGCAGAAAAGGGCGTGTGTCCGTTTAAAAAACCCTGTTGGTTTAAACGGAGTAATTGCGGATCGATACTGCGGTTGATTACCAGGCAGTCGTTGAGTTCAAATCCGGCCACAGCCGCGGTTGCGATGGTTGCACCCCGGGGGTTCATGATCAAGGGTCGTATCGGAAATCCCTGCTTTTTCAGCAATTCCAGCGTAACCACCGAGTCTTTTCCGCCACCTACCGGAACCAGAATGTCGTTCATAACCTGATGCGATACTGCTGTTACCCCCGTTGCAGCGTCACTTTCGATCTGCATAAATGTAGCCGGGTCGGCCATTATGTTGTTCACATAAAAAAATTCCCCCAGCCCCTGATAATACAAATGTTTCCACCATTCTATCTGGGGTGCATCAAGTTTATAAGGTTTGATCCTAACAATTGGCGAACAGGTCGCTTTCCAGTAACTGATCAGCTCTATCATACCGATATGAAACAGCAGATTGTCAAGAGCTGTATTATCCAATAATGAAGTATGTATAAAGGCCCTTTCGGGAAATTCCATCTCCGGGCGAAAATGACAAAAACCGGGAAGCTCAAAATCATACTGTACCTTAAGGCTGTGCGTTCCTTTCTGCACCTGGAATCCATGATAAATGAATTCAGGAAATTGCTGACGCAATTCGTCGAAAGTATGAGCTGGTATCGGTTGCACCACTGTTTAGGTCTTAGAGGATGAAGGTACAAATTTACAATGAAATTCTTATATACAGCAATTCTTTGTATAATGGTGAAATTGTAGTAAAAATGAGACTGTCGAATATTCTGAGTAGCCTTTTTTTTATATTTTTTACTATATTTGAGAACGAAAAAGTATAAAGATGAAGACCCGCATGATCAAACCGGCAACCGGAAAAATTCTGATATCCCAACCCTTTTTAAATGAAGTTTATTTTCAAAGGTCGGTGGTGCTGCTGGCTGAACATAGCGCTGAAGGCAGTTTCGGGCTGGTGATGAACAAACCTCTGAATATTCACCTGAATGAAGTTTTGAGCGATTTTCCGGAATTTACAGCCGGAATTTTTATCGGAGGACCTGTAAAGACCGACAGTTTGTTTTTTATCCATACCATGGGAAAGGAAATACCAAAATCGATAAAAATTCTTGATGGCCTATGGTGGGGCGGTGATATTGAATTGATCAGGGAACTGATCACAAACAAGAAGATTGCCACCGAACAGATCCGTTTTTATCTTGGATACTCCGGCTGGGGCCCCAACCAGCTCGAAAGTGAATTGTTGGAAAATTCATGGGTGGTAAGCAGCTCAAAAGTTGATATTCTTTTAAAAACCCCTTCGCAGAACTTGTGGAATAAAATGGTCCGTACACTGGGCCCTGAATATACCGAGTGGATTAACTCTCCGGCAGATCCAAGCCTGAATTAAAAGTATTTTTTCCGGAACATCACAGGAGATCAAACCGTATTGTTGAGGATACTAGTCCCTTAGATTATCACATATTATGCAGTCATCCCGGACTTGATCCGGGATCCCCTTGACAAACGAGGATATGCTGAAACAGATGATTATTCCCTGATGTACGTCTTCCTGCTCCACCAGGGCGAAATATAGTTGTCGGAATTCTCTGAGGGTACAAGATATAATTTCCCTTTTTCCTTGCGGAGTTTAAAGGTGAGCTCATGCACCCATTCACGGTCTTTTCCCCAGACTTTAGTAACGACGATACCCTCTGTGGTGTAGCTTTCGATGCTGTGTCCCCAGATCGTATAATTGTCGACTTTATATATCGTGGCATCCAGCCCCTTTTCTTTGAGATACATCGGAGAAATGCATGCCATCAGCCCCTCGTAATCCGGCCCCGATCCATGGGCCATCAGTGAAAGAAAATCATCGACATATTTTTTCTCCTTATCCCCGGTGGTAGTGAATTTGGCAGTGCCACAAGAGAGGGCAAAAACGGAAAGGATGAATAGAAGGAGGAGCTTTTTCATAGAGGTTTATCTGAGATTTTTTTATTGCGTTTCTCTGTTTGCAAAAGTACTGAAATTCCTGGTTTTTTAATTTAATCGTGGTAAAATGAAGTGATCTGTTTCTCTTAATCCCTTATCTGTGGCTCATTCATCAAATAAATTCACAAAGCGCTTACGGGCCAGTGGATTGTCCGCGTTCCACCAGGTGGCCCTGCACCTGGCCAGGATAAAAACCACCATAACCTCATATCCGGCCGCTTCAATCCATGGTTTCATAAAGGGCCGGGCTTCAACGATTTCCTGCTTTAGGCCCTGGTCTTCACTTTCGGTCAGTTCACCGCACAACCTGATCTGGGTTTCGTTGGCATAGAAACAACATTCAATCTTTGGATTGCTCCTCAATTGCTGGCAAACAGCCTTGTTTTTTCCCACCGTAAAAACGATGTTCCCTTCTTCATCAATGCTGTGCATCATGATACCTCTGACCCTGGCCTGATCTCCTTCGCAGGTGGCCAGGAAAAACAAGGGATTGGACCGGATGAACGCGATAATCTCGCTCTTTTGCATTTCTGTTTTTTAGTCTTTAATGATTTTATATTTCCATGAATGTTCATCATTATTGATAATCAGGAAATACAAGCCTTTTGGTAAGTTATGCAGGTCAATATTCAATAGATTATCCACCCGGTATTCCTGATTCAGCACTCTTTTTCCATTCATATCATAAAGCACATAAGAACCATTGTTTCCGGTGCTACCGAAGTTTACAAATACTTCTTCGGAGGCGGGGTTTGGAAACAGCACCGGCAGGGCGATTGCGGTTTCCCGGATAGAGGAACCCGTGGCGGTATCGTAGAGCATGATATCATCAATAAATACATTGTCACCAATGCCATTGGGTGCATAATCAGGGCTGTATTTATTGCAGGCCTGTAACGATAGATAAAAAGGAGCACCCAGGGCTGTGGTGATGTTATACACCACGGTATAGGCCGAATCAAACGCTTCTGTGTAAGGATGGAACTCCGCCATTCCATTGGTGTCGGATAATAATGCAGATCCGTTCAGCATGACCCGGAACCAGGAATAATTTGGGCCCCCGCTGTGTGTTTGCCTCAGGGTAAACGACAGAAACAGGGTCTGTGCATCAGGAAGGTTGATGGCGCAGGTAGTTGCGGTGGCATGGTGATCGGTGTAAAAGTCCCAGGCTTGTGCGCTGGTGGTGCTGGTTCCGGTTCCTCCCGGCCAGCTGCCTGCGTCCCCGCCTGTAAAGTGAAGCGCGGTGCTTCCCAGGGTGCCTTCACCCAATTGCAGGTCAGCCATAGCATTATAGTTCTGGGCTAAATCAAAGGATTGGTTTCCTGCATCCAGGTCTTCAGTGTAAGGTAATGCCTCAATGGGGGCAAGGGTACTCACAGTACTCATCAGCGTGTCGTTGCTGAAATCCGGGTCTGTAGCCAGGCTGACAGCCACCTCGCATGAATGCAGTCCGGCTGCTGAAAAATCAGCCCCTGTCGTAAAGGAATAACTGAGCGTGCTGTCGGGATCCAGCGGACCGGCAATGACTTCACCCACCCAGCTTCCGCCATCGACAGAATAGGATACCGGAATATTATTGATACTCTGTGTTCCGGCGTTTTTGACCGTCACCGTGATGATTTCGGAAGTGCCCAGCCCGCAACTGCTTTGCGGTGCAGTGATGTTGATAACTGCTGCATTATAGGGGATGGGATCTGAAATAAAAATATCATCGATGGCAATCCCTTCACTATTGACTGAATTATCAGCAATAAACCTGAAACGTATTTTTACGTTATCCAATCCGGCAAAGCCCTGCATCGCTGTTTTATACTGTGTCCATCCACCATTGCTGCCACTCCATTTGGGCGCAACAACGGGTCCCCAGTTATTTAAATCGTTATAGAACAGGGAGTCTGTGGCATAATGCACCCACAAACTGTCATTTACTGAGGTTTCCATGATCATGGCATCCCAGACGGCCTCGGTGTTGATGTTGAGCCATACCGAAAGTTGTGGATCTGTCAGACTGCTGAAATCAAGGCAGGGCGAAAGGATATAGCAATCCTGTGAATCAGGATAAGGTCCGCTCAGGAGTGTTACCCATGCATTGGTCCCGCTGTGCGCAGAAGATAACTGTACTTTGTCAGGGGTGCCGAGCTCCCAGAGGTCGCTTCCTGATAGACTTCCGGAAGTCCAGCCACTGAAAGGATTTTCGAAATTCTGCGCATACGGGAAGGTATTCACCAGGGGAATTGAATTTACAATAACACCGATGGTATCGTTCAAAGGGTCTTCATCCAAAACCGTGCATAATGCAGCAAGGCAATGGTAGGTACCCGGTGTGGAAAAATTGGCCGGTTGCGTAAAAGTAAAAATGGCTGTGTCGCCTGGTATCAGTGTAATATGCGCGGTGTCGGAAATCCAGCTGGCGCCATCATTGATTGAGTAGGCGAGGGGAATATTACTTTGTGTGCTCACACCGACATTTTTTATGGATATACGGATGCTGTCGCTGCCCATGCCGCAACCGCCGCCGATCGGACTGATCCATTGGCTTAACATCAGGTCGGCATTTGGTCTGTTGCGGATTATAATGTTGTCCACAAAAGCATTGTCGCCCATTGCGTCAAAAGTAGAATCATATTTACAGGAGGCTTGAAGGCTTAAAACAAATTGGGTTCCTGCATAGGCCTGTAAGTCAAAAACCAGCGTTTTAAATGGGTCGGTATTATACGTTACCGGATTAAAATCGAAGGTGCCGCTGGTATCACTGAGTTGTACCGTGTCGTTTAGCATCACCCTGAACCATGAATATAAAATCCCTGCAGTGTTGGTTTGTCTGAGGTCAATTTTTAATTCCGGTGCTGTCAGTGTAGTCGCATCTACTGCGCATGTGAACGCCTTCGCGTGATGTTCGGTGTAAGTTACCCAGGCTTCGTTATGTGTGGTGGTGGTTCCTGTACCCGCAGCCCAGATGCCCTGTTGGCCTCCTGTTAACCGCAAACCGCGGCTGTTTCCAGTGCCTTTTCCGTTTTCAACGGCCGCGTATGATTGAATGGTATCCTTCAGCATCAGGTAGGCGTTTGATCCTTCAAAATCTTCCAGAAAGGGAAAAGATGAAATGGGAAGAATATTGAGAACTTCTTTGAAAATGGTATCGTTCGAAAGGTCGATATCGCCCGTAAGCGCGCAATATGCAGTGATTGTATGCGATCCCAGAGCGCTCAGGTTTGCCGTCTGTGCGAAAACATAAGTGCCCGTATTACCAGGGGCAATGGTATCAGTAAAGGTTTCCGTAACGGTATTCCCGTTTATTTTATAGGAAACCGGGAATTGATGTTCATCTGCAAATCCTAGATTACGTATATTTACAACAACCGGTTCAGCATTTCCCAGGCTGCATCCGGAAACAGGTGCTGTTATTGAAGACACTTCAATATCGTGACCCGCCAGATCAATCCTCACCTCGTCCAGACCAATGTCGGTGTTGCCGAAATCGGAGGTGGCAACAAACCGGATAATGCTATTTGCCGCATTTATACTTCCAAGGTTAATTACAAATTTTGTCCAGAGGTTTACAACACCATGGGTCGATAAAACTGAAAAAGAACTTCCGCCATTCGTGCTGATCAGTACTTGTAGCTGGTCCGCTCCGTCAGCATTGATATAGTAATAACTCAGGTTTTTAACGCCTGCCGGACTTAAATTCACGCTCAGGTCAAAAATTCCCTGTGTTCCGTTCGAAGCGAAATAGGTGTGGAACTTCGCGGAATGCGTGGTTGAAAATGCGCCGGTGGGCGAATAGCTTCCCTGCAATTCTGCGGTCCAATCGCCACTCAATCCCTCGTCATCGCGTCGCCATGAATTATTGCCTGCAGAAGGACTGTTGTTCCAAAACAGGTTCGGAACATCAAGGGTATCGCTTTTATTGATCCATGTCCCATCAAATCCTTCATATAACGGAATCCCCGCAAATAATGAAACGGTAATGGTTTTTTGCAGTGTATCGTTCGTATTGTCTGCATCAGTCCCTCCGTTAGGAAGTGCCGTATAGACTTTGATGGTATGAACGCCTCCGGTAAATATGAAACTTCCAATCGTTACGGAATCATCAACGGATCCTGTGGTGAGCGTGCCGCCCCATGGAAAAGCTGTTTGTGCAACACCGTCGATGCTCCAGCAAATACTTACCGATGTCAGGTTTGTAGCACCAAAGTTTTTGAGATTTACTTTTACAGCAGTATTTCCATTCGGAATGGTTGAGCCCGGGGCCACAATGGCTGAAATACCTGCGTCCAGTGCGGCAGGAGGACCAACCGTGACATAGTCGAGACCTATATCATCCATGCCGTAGTCTGAAGTGCCTGTAAACCGCACTACACAAGTGCCGGAGGTTCCGGTACCCAGCGAAATGGTCTTTCGGGTCCATACCGTGGCAGCTCCTACAGAATCAAGTGGTGTGAACGACACTCCGCCATTGATGGAATAAAGTACTGTGAGCCGGTCTGACCCGGTTGGGTTGATGTAGTAAAAACTCAGGCTTTTCATGCCCGGCGTACTGCAGTTAACGTAAAGGTCAAAGGAGCTTTTGCCGCCAGCGGGAACATCCCAGGTATGGAACCTTGCAGAATAAGTGCTGCTTAATGCACCTGTGGGGGTATAATCTCCGGCACCCGAATTCCAGGTCGAGATATTATCGTTCCTTCTCCAGCTGTAAATGCCTGATGGCGGGGTGTTCAGCCAGTTCACCGAAGGAACATCCATGGTGTCGTTGCCGTTTATCCACAGGTTTTCAAAGGTCATTTGATATGGAAGTGCCGCGTAAACGGGCATGTAATCAGAAGAACCGGTAATCAGTATGTCGTCAATTCTGGACGATCCTGTTAGATCAACAGCACCACCTGTTACATTTATATCACTGGTCATGATCCATCGGACAAACACAAGCGGTTGATTGGTGCAGGCAACAGGAAGGGCCAGCGCAGAAGTAAATCCGGTGGTCCAGTTGTTCATTACTGCGTAGGTGCCCGTTACATCAGTCCATGCGGAGTTTGTATCGAGGGTATATTGAATTTTGAAATCGCGCGGCCCTGTGTTGGCAGATCGTTGCTTTGAACTCAGCATCAGTGAGGAAAATCCTGAAGTTTCAAAACCAATCATCCAGTATTTCGCATTCATTCCCGCATTCCAGCCTGTGGCATTTGCTGCATTAGTCGAAAATCCAACGTTGGAAAAATCAACGGCGGAGGTTCCACCCCTGACCACTAATGTTTTCGTGAGATTGGCTGCTACCCCGCCATCAGCTATGCTGTTGTCCGGGTTCAGCGGAAAATTCCAGGCTACAACGGTGTCCTGCTGAGCATTCACAAAGGAAACCTGCAATACCATGAGCATTGCCACGAGAAATGTGTAATAAACGTTTTTCATGAGTTAGTTTTTATTCAGTAAAGTGGTGTTATTATCGCATTATAATCAGTTTTTTGCTGACATTGAATTTTTCACTGATCAGCTCAATATGATAAACCCCGCGTGCCAGCGAGGCTGTATTAATTTCGTGCAATCCGGAACGGCTGATGGTTTTCTGTAGTATCACCCGTCGTTCGATATCGGTAATCCTTAACAAGGTCTGTTCGTTGTTGTTTATCCGTACTTCAATAATGACGTAATCTGCTGCCGGATTTGGATAAATACTGATTAAATCCTGAATTGGTTGCTGGTCCTGTATCCCTGATCCTTCAAGGACTTCGAAACACATGACTGTATCACATCCCGTAACTGCGGTGATGGTTACGCAGTAGTTTCCGGCAACAAGTCCCCACTGATCCTGTGTAGTGGAAGCATTACTCCATTCGTACGTATAGGAGCTGCTGAATCCCGGAAGGGTGTGCACATCCACATCAATCTGCCCGTCGGGGCAACCAGCGCAGGAGGTGTTGGTCACAATACCAAAGGAGGTAAACGAACTCAGGTTTGCTACTTCAGCATCAGTATTGATGTGGCAGCCGTCGCTATTATCAGTAATGACCAAATCATAATTGCCGGCATAGAGACCCGTTAAACTGAGGCTGGTCGGCCCGTGGCTCCATTGATAGGAAAAATCACCGGATCCGCCCGATACCGAGTTAAGAATACTGCCCACACCTTGCCCGCAGGTATCAGGCATAATGGTGGTAAACAATGACATTCCTGAAGTAATTAAAAGTACGACGTAATTATGCGTCATAATGCATCCGGAGGTTGTATTGGTGATGGTACAACTGTAATTCCCGGCGGGCAGCCCGCCGATGTTCATTGTGTTGTCTCCATTGCTCCATAAGTACGACATGGCACCGCCTCCTGTAATCACCTGATCAATCGCACCTGTACTATCGCCACAAAGATCCGGACTGACCGTAAAGGATAGTTCAAAATCAAAATTATCGGTGAGGGTCACTGTTACTATTTCAGTGCAGCCGCCGTCGGTAATGGTGCATGTATAGTCACCTTCGTCCAGACCGGTCAGATCTTCTGCCGTTGATCCGGTGTTCCATTGGTAACTCAGACCGGGTATACTGGCCGTGAGATCAATGGCCCCGTTGTGCTGATTGCAGGTTTCGTTGGTGTATGCTGTGCTGGTTGTAAAAGTGACATAGTTTGCAATAACCACCGTAGAATCTGTGGTACAGCCGTTCTCATCCACTACTTCGATGTGATAGCTGCCGGCGCTGAGGTCGGTAATATAGTTCGTCCACGAATACTGTCCATTTACATAATATTCATAAGTGTTGCCTCCCGTACCTTCAAAATAAAGGTAACCTGACATTGTATTGCAGTAATCATCGTTAATGGTAAGGTATGCAAATCCCAGATCGGGGTTGTCGTCGCGATAGACATTGAAAGTGCTGTGGTTGCTGCATCCGGCGTCATCAGAAATAACAATGGTGTAGGCTCCGGGGGCAAGGTTACTGATATCGGGTACTGTGCTGCCCTGATTCCACGAAAAGATCATCGGACTCATTCCGCCTGTCACCGTCAGGTCAATACTTCCGGTATTTCCCAGGCAGGTTGCGTCAGTCACCACTCCACTGATTTGAATATTGGTGGTGTTCGCATTGTTTATATGCCATGATTGTATAATGTTGCAACCAGCGTCATCCGTGACAGTCACGGAATAGTTCCCCTGGAATAATCCGGTAATATCCTGAGCGGTTGCATTGTTGCTCCAATGGTACGAGTAGGGTAGTGTTCCCCCAGTGACGTCGATATCGATAAAACCGTCGCCGTTATCGCAGTTTTCATCCTGCACATTTGCAAACGATATTTCAAAACCACCGGTAAGATTGGTAATATTGGCCTGGAGGAAATAAGAACAACCCAGACTGTCGGTCACCTGAACATCGTATGCTCCTTCGGCTAACCCGCTGATATCTTCTGTTATGGCACCATTGCTCCAGTCATAAACGTATGGGGTCTGTCCACCTGATACATTCAGCGACACCGCTCCGTTATGAGCACCGCAACTTTCTTCGGTCACAGTATCAATTTCTGCTATGAACCCCCCGGTATTATTGGTGATTTCAGCCGTAAAGTTTCCGGCACACCCAAAGGCATCTGTTACAGTAACAGCATAATTGCCTCCGTGCATATTGGTCAGATCCTGTGTCTGAGCACCATTATTCCATAGATATTCATAGGGAACACCACCACCAAACACCGATAGATTAATGCTTCCAAGCCCGTCACCGCATGTTTCATGAATGGCATTGCCATATAGCACCATGGTGCCGGGGGCGTTATTGATGGTGTAAGTAGCGGCGACCTGACATCCGAAAACATCGGTTATCGTAACCGTATAGATGCCCTGATGCAAATGACTCAGATCTTCGGTTGAAGCACCGTGGCTCCATTGATACAGGAATGGCGCCGTACCGCCACTGTGTGTGATGGCAATGGCCCCGACTCCGGAACCACAAACATCATCAGTAATAACCGACTGATCTATCTGGAAAGAACTGCCGTTGTTGCTTACTACATACGTCCCATTAGCAGTGCATCCGGCATCATCAGAAACAAATACCATATAATTTCCTGATGTCACGCTGGAAATATCCTGAACTGTTGCGCCATTACTCCATACATAGGTGTAGGGTGTGGTTCCGCCCTGTACCGCAATGTCAATGGCACCGGCCCCGTTGGAACAATGCTCATCTGTGATATTATAATCGGTGATACCGAAAGATCCGGTGCTGTTGGCCACCACCGCCTGTCCCAGGACTGCGCACCCGTTACTGTCGGTAACCGTTACCGAGAAAGTGCCGGAGGTGAGGTTCAACACATCTTCTGTAACGGCCCCTGTACTCCACAGATAACTGTATGGATCATTTCCGCCGGTAACACTAAGGTTTATCTGTCCGTGATTGTTGTCGCAAGCTTCATTAATGACTGCCATTGCACTAATGACGAGGGTTCCGGGATTGTCTGATACGATCATGTTGCCTGTGGTCAGCTGGCACCCGTTATCGTCGGTAACGGTGCAATTGTAATTGCCCGCAGAAAGTGCCGTCCGGTCTTCCGTGATGGGGCCGTCGTTCCAGGTAAATCCATAGGGTGCGCTGCCTCCGGTAATGGTCAGGTTAATCGAACCGAGGTTGTTGTTACAATGTTCATCTGTGATAATCTTTGAATAACTCAGAGTCCCAGGTATATTATTAACGGTTACACTTCCCGTGATCAGGCAATTGTTGGCATCCGTAACTGTATAGGAATAAGTTCCTGCCGCCAGTCCGCTAAGGTCTTCAGTTATCGCAGTAGTACTCCAGAGATACGCCAGTGGAGGACTTCCCCCTGTGACCGAAAGATTAATGCTTCCCTGGCTGTTGCCGCAGGTTTCATCGGTTTTGACGTATAATGCCGTCATTGTCGCTGCGCTATTGTTAACTACAATGGTATCAGTGACACTGTGGCAATTGGTATTGTCGGTAACGGTACAAACATAAATACCTGCACTCAGCAAAGTGCGGTCCTGCGTGGAGGGACCATCAGCCCATGCGTAGGTGAGAGGCGCGGTGCCACCACTTACCTGCAGGTCGATGCTACCCGTTCCGTTGCTGCATATTTCGTTTGTTACCTGCCAGTTCAGAATCATGCCGTTAGAAATGTTATCTACGGTTGAGGTATGTATTTGTGAACATCCTTCATTTGAAGTAACGGTAACAGTGTAATCATTGGCATGGAGACCGCTCAGGTCCTGTGTTATGGCCCCATTGCTCCAATGATAGGAATACGGTGTTGTACTTCCACTCACCATCAGATTTATCGCGCCATTGCCATTACCGCAGTTTTCGTTGGTTACAACTGCATTCTGAATACTCAGTGTACCCGGATTATTGACCACGGTTGCATTACAAAATGACTGGCAGCCGTTGGAATCGGTGACGGTGAGTGAATAATTTCCTGCTTGCAGGTTATAGATGTTCTGGCTAGTGCTTCCGTTCGACCACAGGAAGGATACGGGTGCCATGCCTCCGGTAAGGTTTACCGTTACATTGCCATGATGATTATTGCAGATTTCATCACCGATGGAATTGGTGGTTACACTCAGGGTCCCTGATGCATCAAAAACGTAAATGGGTCCTGTAGTTACCGAACAACCTGAATTGTTGGAAATGGTACAAGAATAGGTCCCTGCACTGAGCCCGGTCAATGAAGCGCTTGTCCCGCCTGTGTTCCAGTGATACAGCGGATTGGAGCCGGAAACAATCAGATTGATGCTGCCCAGACCGTTTCCACAGATTTCGTTATTGACAGTGGTGCTCGAAATATTCAGGTTTCCCGGAAGATTCGCTACACTGTATTGTTGCATGACACTGCAGCCTCCTTCGTCGGTAATGTTGCAGGTGTAATTTCCGGCAGCAATGTTGAGCAGGCTTTGCTGGGTCGAGTTGTTCGACCACAAATAACTCTTATTTCCAAAACCGCCACTTACTGTTTGAACGATGGATCCGTTATCAGCGCTGCAGATTTCATCATTCACCACGCCCGTCACCAAAAGGTTACCCGCATTGTTGATTACCGTGAAGTGTTGGATCAGCGAGCAATGATTGGCATCTGTAATACTGACGGTATATTGAAGTGCGGTAAGATCCGTAAGGTCTTCGGTGGTGGCCGCATTACTCCAATGGTAGGCATAAGGCTGAGCGCCGCCGGATACAGTCAGGTCAATGGTTCCGTTACCCGTTCCGCAAGTTTCATTATTAATATTGAAGGATGAAATCGACAGATTTCCGGTGTTATTTCCTACCGTAAAAGTTTTAATTTTTTCGCACTGATTTACATCTGTTACAGTAACAGTGTAAGTTCCCTGGTGCAACCCGCTCAGGTCTTCGCTTGTAGCACCTGTGGACCAGATGACGTTATAGGGAGCAGTTGCGTTGTTTACCGTGATATCAACAGCCCCGTTGCCGTTACCGCATAATTCATCTGTAATACTGGTTCCTGAAATATCTAAATAACAAAACTCTATGCAATTTGAGACATCATTTACAATAGTGAAACTTTGTGTAGCAGTGCATGCGTTTGCATCGCTCACGGTAACCGTGTATGTTCCTGCCGTAAGTTCATCTGTAAGCGGCGTAATGTCACCATTGCTCCACGAATAACCGAATGAACCGGATCCTCCGCCAGCCGTGATACTGATGCTTCCATTATGGGTACCGCATTGTTCATTTTGAAGATTGTTTTGGGTAATGTTGATTGCGGGATTGGTAGTTACATTGAACAAACGAACCAGCTGGCAATTGTTCTGATCGGTCACTGTAACGGAATAGTTTCCTGCCGGAATGGTAGTGATGTCTTCTGTTGTGAGGGCGTTGCTCCATAAAAACGTGTAGGGCAGGGCGCCTCCGGCCGGAGTAATATTGATGCTGCCCGTATTGTTTCCATGACAGGTCACCGGAGTAACCGTGGCCGACAATGATAATGTTCCGTTGTTGCTGACCGAGAACGATGCAGGTGTTTCGCAACTGTTGGAATCGGTAACGGTAACCGTGTAAGCTCCGGCTGCAATCCCTGAAATATCTTCGGTGATAGCACTGTTCGACCAGAGGTAACTGAAAGGCGGATAGTTTCCGTTTACGGAGATGTTGATGGCTCCGTTGCTGCTGCCGCAGGTGGCATTGGTGGTGAAGTGATTTACCGTAACAGGTGCAGGTTCGCTAATCGTAACAATCGAGTCGGGGAGGTCCCCCACAAAACTGATGGTCCAGTTAAAAATATAACCGTTATCCAGAGACATATGATCCGTGACCTGTACGGTCCAGTTGCCGTTCAGGGGTGTGCCTATCAGCGTGCTCAGCGCGCCTTCGGGGGCATACGTCCCTGCCGGGAGATAATAATCGCTATAGGAGTGACCCTGCATATCTGTATAGTTCCTGTAATGTATGTTGGCCTCCGATACCATGGTTCCATACATGGGTGACTGGTTGAAACAATAATCGTAGCCAACGCCCGGATCGGTGAGTGTGGAGCTTGCGGAACCATCAACCGGACCAGTTGCGATAGGCTCACCTAAATCCGTGGAACCGCCGCCATAAGGACTTTTCAGCAATATGTTCTGACCCCCGGGCGCAATCAAACGCAATTCCAGATCACCCATATAGGAGTGTTCCATGTTTAGACAGATGTTCTGTAACTGGTTTAGGTTTGAAAGCAGCGCCCCGGTGTTAAATCCGCTGATGTTGAGGGTTGAGGTATAAACGGCTCCGCTTCCATCCGGAAGAAAGGTGGTACCCGCATTGAACAACCCCCCGATCACGATCGCCTTTGCTTTGCAGCCATAGGCATCATATACCATCAGTGAATAAGTTCCGGCATCCAGTCCGGTAATGGGATTGTTGCTGTAATTGTTTATGATCCCGTCATGGTCAGTGACTTCGTAATGATAGGGCGGAAAACCACCGCTGGGCGTTACCAATATTTGTCCGGTATGATCATTATAACAACTCAGATCCGTTGGGGTCAGCGTATATAGAATGGGCTGCGCGTCATCGATATAAAGAAAAGCCGTATCGTAACCGGAACAGATTTCCGGTTTATAAATCAGGTAGATGGTTTCCTGACCTTCGGCAAAGCCGTCTGAAATGGCATCAATAAAAACCTGTGCCTGTGTCTGACCGGCAGGAATGGTAAGGCTGGGCGCAATAGAATGATAATCGACTCCATTGGTCGCAGTCCCCGCGATCTGGAAATTGATCACTTTATCAATCGTGGAAGGTTGGTCGAGGGTAAAGGTAAAACTGGCCTGTACGCATCCTTCGAGCGCAATGTTGTCTGCATTTACCGTGTTTGTTGTTACTTCCACAACGCCCTGTACCAGGCTGTTTTCTTTGAGCAGTACGGCTGAATTGTACTTGCTGTCGCCGGCATCGGCAATCACCAGCTTCAGATGATAATTCTGGCAGGGGATGAGGTTGTCTTTTCTGGCTGTCAATAGCGTAGTGAATCCATCGAACGAAATCGCCTGTCCCCCGGCATTGTCAACATAAAACTGATTATTGGTAATTGCGTTAATGTTGTTAATAGTCACAGGATTGGTGGTGCCGGGAACAAATGCTATGTTTTCTTCACCGGTGATTCCCGGGCCTGAAATAAAGAAGGCAAAAACGTCATTGTACGATGAATTGTTGGGTGGGGCATATTCAGGATACTCTTCTGAGGCAAAAAGATAATCAAACTGAATAAAATCGGACTGTACGTTGAAGTCAAATTCGAGGGTGATTGCATCAAAAGTATTGGCGCCGGCCAATGCCGTCATTTGCGCGGTACCAGCAGTGCCGAGTTGATTGCTGGTGCTCGGGGAACTGTTCGGTCCCGGGGCGGAACTGATATTCCCGGTAGACAGTATTACACCGGTATTCATTCCGAGGGTATATCCTGTTGCATCAAACGTTCCTGAGGCAACGCCTGAGCCGGTGAGTGTGGCGCCCGACACAACAATGTTGGATCCGGCCAGGATATTGGCCAGTTGAGTTGCCGTGAGGCCACCGGTTACTGAGATCTGAGCGTATGATTGAAAGATGCATGCAGTCATACATGCGAGAGAAAGCAGGGTAGTTTTCTTCATATGGGCAGAATTGGTGAGGCTGGGGTTTCTGAAAATTCTGCACTAAAGTAATGGTACCGCGGTAGAAATCAAAGTTTTTATTGCTTTTTCAGCCAAACCTGCTGATATTTAACTTATAAAGGATTATATAATATTTAGTTGTTGCTGATCCTGACCGGGTTAGCCACGATATCAGAAAACCATATCCTCATTGCGTGGGGAAGGCATTGCGGGCACTTCCCGCAGAGTTATCGGTTATTTTTTGGTCGGAAGAGAAAAATAAAAAGTTGCACCCTGATCAATTATTCCTTCAGCCCACACGCGGCCATTATGCCTGAAGATGATTCGTTGTACAATGGCAAGCCCTACGCCCGTGCCATCAAATTCTTCCTGACTATGAAGCCGTTGAAATACACCAAAGAGCTTTCCTGCGTATTTCATGTCAAAGCCGGCGCCATTGTCTTTAATATAAAAAATCGTTTCCGAGGCCTCTGTTGTGTATCCTACTTCAATACGCGGCTGTTCCTTCTTTGAAGTGTATTTGATTGCATTGGAGAGTAAGTTAATCCAGACCTGCTGAAGCAAGTTGTAATCTCCTTCAGCCTCCGGCAAATCGTTCAGGATAAACTCAATTTCTTTTGGTTTGGTTTGCCTGATCAGTTCAGAATACACTTGCTGTATCAACTGCTTCATGTTAATTACCGAAGTTTGCATTGAAGAACGACTCAGCCGTGAAAACGACAGCAGGTCGTCAATCAGCACTCCCATGCGTACCGCCTCGTCTTGTATCACGCCGCAAACCCGTTGACCTTCGGCATCAAATTTTGTTGCGTAGTCTTCTGTAAGAATTCTGGTAAATCCACTGATGGCACGCAAAGGTGCACGCAAATCGTGAGAAACTGAATAGGCAAATGCTTCAAGTTCTTTATTGACTTCTTCAATTTGTTTCGTCCTCGTTTTTACGCGGTCTTCAAGCTCTTCATTCAGTTTTTTAATTCTGTCCTCAACCATTTTACGCTCAGTGATATCATGAAAGGAACCTACTATATGCGTGCAATTTCCTTCCATATCAAAAACAGGAGCTACACTTGCTTCGTATGCGAGCATTCCTGCCGGAAATTGTGATGTTTCTTCCCATCTGACTATAGTCTTTTGTTTGATCGCTTGATGATACTTTTTAATGTTGATGGACAGCAATGGTTCGGAGATGATTTCACTAACCAGCTTACCAATCACCATAGAAGCATTTAATCCTGTATAATTTTCATAAGTTCTGTTGACGTTGTTGAAACGAAAACGGTCCCCTTCTTCAACCTGGAGTTGAAAAACCATATCTCCTACGGTATTGTATATGGAGTCGAGCTCCTGCTTGTTTTGCAACAGAATCCGTTCGGCTTCTTTTCTTTCCGTTATGTCGCGAACGAATACCAGTTCTGCTTTTTCACCTAATAAAGTAAAAATGGAAACCGTTAGTTCAACGGGTATTTCTGTTCCGTTTTTTATTATTGCTCCAGTTTCATAGCTGGTTGGAAAAATTTCACCTTTTATTCTTCTGGCATAAAAATCCTTCTCGGTTTCCTGATATTTCTTTGCGACAAAATTTAAAAAATGTTTTCCTATCACATCTTGTTCTGTATACCCAGTGATTTCGTGCATAACAGGGTTTACATATTGTACCAATCCATCCTTGATAATAAAAATACCGACGGGAGACGATTCAATAACTGCCCGATATTTTTCTTCACTCTCGCGTAAAGTTTCTTCCGCCCGCTTGCGCTCGCTGATGTCGCGATAAATAGATTGGTAGGTGCCATCAGGCATCATTTTGGTCCGCATCTCAACTACAATTGTCGATTGGTCCGGACGTATAAGCATCCGTTCACTTACCACCGTTTCACCTTGTTGCAACAGATCAAAGCGCAAAGGACTTTTTTTAATGCTTTCCTGTGTAAAAGGTAAAAAACTTATATGTTTTCCGATAAATTCTTCGCGCGCCATGCCAACGATAGCGCACATGCATTCATTGGCTTCGGTAATAATACCTTCGTGCGAACCAAGAAGTATTCCGTCAACGGCAAGGTCAACAAGCCCACGATAACGGCTTTCGCTTTCGCGTAAAGCATCCTCCGCCCGCCTGCGGTCGGTGACATCGGAGAAGAAGCCAACGCTGCATTTCTTATTATTGAGGATCATACCGCTTGCGCTGATGTTGGCGTAAAAGATGGAACCATCCTTACGTTTGCAGGGAAGTCCGGATACTGTTGGTTTCTTTCCGCGGGCCTGTATCTCGAATTCGCTGAGGACATCATTAAGCGACTCCTCAGGATGGATATCATGTACGCCAAGGCGCGTTAATTCTTCCTCGGAGTAGCCCAGCATCCGGCAGATGGAATCGTTGGCATAGATGAACTTTTTCGTTTCGACGTCAGCGATAAGGATCCCCTCAGCAGCCCCCTGGAAGATTGCCGAGTAACGGCTCTCTGATTCTCTTATCGCCTCCTCAGCCCCCATGCGCTCAGTGATGTCGACATCGGCTCCACGGTATCCGCACAGATTTCCATCCCTGTCGAGTATGGGAACACCGCTTGTCGAAAGGAACACTGTTTCGCCATCTTTACGCACGTTACGGTTTACGAATTCATGAAACGCCTGTTTCTGGTTGAACGCAGCTAATGCCGCATTTTTTATTTCTTCGCGGTCTTCAGGATGAATGAAGTCATAGAAGTGCTTCTTTCCAATAACTTCGGAGGCTTCATATCCAAGAATGCTTTTTAACATTGGACTTGAATAGGTGTATAAACCCGAGGCATCCACTTCCCATATCCATTCCTGGGCGTTTTCTGCCACCTGTTTAAAACGATCTTCAGAGATTCGCAGTGCCTCCTCCGCCTGCTTACGCTCAGTGATGTCTTCGATAATTCCAACGCCTCCTGAAATACCCCTGCCTTCAATATTTATTGGTTCAAAAAGAACCCTTGCCGGTGTAACCTTTTTTGCGGTTGTGGAAGCATAGTTACCTTCATAATAACCGGATTGTCCGTTTAGTGCTTGCTGTACCGCTGAAACTATATTTTTATCGGGTAGATTAAGCATGTTCAGGCCAATAAGTTTTTCGCGCGATGACCCTATGATCTTAACAAAATTGTCGTTACAGGCAACAATACAACCCTTATCGTCAAAAGATAAAAGACCCAGAGGTGAATGCTCAATAATTAAACGATATTTTTCTTCAGATTCGCGAAGCGACTCTTCGGTATGCTTGCGTTCGGTGATGTCCATCCCTTGGGCAATGGTGGCAATCAGGGTTGTGCCATTCTCGGCATAGATGTTTGCCGGACTCCAGAGGGCTGTTCTGATACTGCCGTCTTTATGAAGAATAGTGAGCTCCAGTGTCTCGCCATCCTTAACTTCGAGGGCGTGCTTAATTCTGTCCATCGAGGTTTCCCTGACAGTTTCCGGAAACAGCATGCTGAGGGGTTGTCCAAGTATTTCCTTAAGGGTATATCCGGTCATTCGACCGATGGCAGCATTGTATATATTTATTCGTTGGTGACTGTCCCAGCCTAAGGTAGGGACATTTGAATATCCTATCAGACTGTTCAGCGAATTCCGGGTTTCCTGCTGATGTTTATCGTTGTTTCGTTGTGTGTTTTGCTCTGTATTTGTATCTGCTGTTTCCTTAACTGGTTTCTTCATTGTTTTTTTAGTGGTTTTTACACGGATGATTACACCCGGTGTCAGAAAAGTTATATTATATTCGTGTTGCCGTGAGTGATAATTTTCCTGATCTTTCAATATCAGGATTGCGGATATTTTCCAATTAGTTTTACAATTTGGGGGCACGGTTTACAACGAGCCAGTAAAAATCAAGTTTGTTTATGGTTTCCGAAAAATTATTGAAATCAACAGGTTTTACCACATAGCTGTTTGCACCTAATTCGTAGGCTGACTTTATATCCGGATCATCATCCGATGAGGTAAGCATCACTATCGGCGTTTGCCGGAGGTTTGGATCCATCTTGATGGCTTTCAATACATCAAGTCCGTTAATTTTCGGTAGTTTGATGTCGAGAAAAATCACCTTTAGAGGACGGGGATTTAACTGGGAATATTCCCCCCGGCGGAAAAGAAAATCCAACGCTTCTTCTCCATTTGTGGCTACAAAAATCTTGTTTGCAATGTGATTTTTTGTGAGGGTGCGTACCGTAAGCTCAGCATCGCGGGGATTATCCTCCACAAGTAAAATATCAATAATGCTTAAGTCTTCCATAATAATTGAGTTTTACTGCTGTGCTTTAAACTAAAACATTCGTTATTAACCCAGATTTGTAATTGTAGTATAATCAGTCAAATAGTAAAAATATAAGTTAATTGTATAATAACGAATTATTTATATAAATGATAATCAGGATATTATATTGTTAATGTTTTGCCAATAATGCTATGCTGTCAAGCAAAGATACGACAGTTTTGTTATAGTCAATGACTTTTTTACTTCGGATAAAAATGTGGAACATTTGCCAGGGCTCAGGAAATCTGAGCCCTGATTATGGGACGTTATTCTACGCGCAAATTACAAGATCGTTACTCGTCGCCGTAGTTATAGTTGTTTATTGATACGATACCCGGTTTTTCAGCGGTTACGGTAATGCTGAAGATGCCAATTTTATTGACTTTCATCTGTTCGGTATCTTCTGCTGAAATGTATTTCTGAAAGATCTCATCCGGGATCTCAATAACCCGGTCTTTTTTTATACGGATGTTTTCAAAACCTGCTTTACGGATGATTTCGAGGTATTCTTCCTTCTGAACGGCGCCGGAAACACAGCCTGCATACATCACCATATCATTACGCAAATTTTCAGGCAGGGTGCCCTGCAGTACAATATCCGATACACAGAAATGCGCACGGGGTTTTAGTATCCGGAAGATTTCTGCAAACGCTTTTACCTTATCAGGGACTAAATTCAGCACACAATTACTCACTACTACATCGGCTATGCCCGTTTTCAAAGGAATTTGTTCAATATCACCCAATATGAATTCAACATTTCCGAGCCCTAATTTTGAAGCATTATTCCGCGCTTTTTCCACCATTTCGGGGGTGAAATCCAGTCCGATCACCCTTCCGGTTTCTCCGGTGATGGCGCGGGCTATAAAACAATCATTCCCGGCCCCTGATCCCAAATCAACCACAGTGTCACCGGCAGAAATTTGGGCGAATTCAGTGGGCAACCCGCAGCCCAGGCTTAAATCAGCGTCGGGATTATACCCGGGCATTTTAGTGGCATCTTCGTTAAATACACTATAATCGATACCGAATACACTGTTATCTCCACAGCCACAACTACAGCATGATGATTTTTCTTTTTTATCCGACTGCCGGGCAATTTCCCCGTATTTTTCTTTCACACTTTTTTTGATGTCCATGGCATTATTTGTTTTCCAGTAAGACGTATTTCATCTGTTTAAGGCCCGCGCATCGTGGCCTACAATCGAAGTTGCATCATTTTCATCAGGATTTCTGTGCCAGATGATCTTTATAAAAATGACGAAACGAAGATTGTATATGGTCCCTGACTTTACGGTACTCCTCCATGATTTCCTCCTGGCTGCCCTTTGCCGCGGTGGGGTCATCAAAACCCATATGCAGTCGTTGTTTAACGGCGCCGGTAAAATATGGACAAGCTTCCTGGGCAGAGTCACACACGGTGATTACATAATCGAAGGTTTCTTTCAGAAACAGTTCAACCGGTTTTGGATGCTGCCGGCTGATATCGATGCCCACTTCCTGCATCACTTCCACTGCAAAAGGATTGATCTGTTTTTCAGCCTTGACTCCGGCAGAAAACACTTCAATCTCTGGATCGAAACTCTTTAAAAATCCTTCTGCCATCTGACTTCGGCAGGTGTTCCCGGTACAAATGATTAGAATTTTCATTTCATTTTTTTTTACACTCACATTCATCCTGAAGTTTTACGGATTTCCAGAAACCTTTGGAAATCTTCGAAAACTTCTTAATCTTTTTATCATTCAGACAATAGTATGTTTTGGTTCCCTCCTTGTGCGAAATGATGATCCCCAGATCGCTCAGTTCTGCCAGATGCTGGTTTACGGTTGAACGGCTCAGCGGAAGTTCGTCGGAAAGCTCCCCGGTAATGCACCCCTTGCTGTCGGCCAGATATTTTAAAATGGTCAGCCGTGCCGGGTGCCCCAGGGCCTTAAAGATATCCGAACATTCCTGAAGTTCTTTGGTAAACAGTTCTTTTTTTGAGGTTGCCATATTGAATCTGTATTTATTTTAATACAAAATTACAACAACTTTTCAAATAACGTATAAATACGTCAAAAAAGACACAAGATACAAGACACAAGATAAAAGACACAAGATACAAGTCACAAGAAAAAAGAAACAAGAAAGAAAAAAGAAACAAGAAACAAGTAAAAAGAAACAAGATAGGACAACAAAAGACAAAGGGAGAATTACAATTTCGCACTGAAAGTGACGAAATGGCTCAAATAAATAAGCGGGGTTCTGTGATTTTCGTTTGCAACCTGGTCATTCGCTGGGCTGAAGTGCGAAATATCGGAGGTGTCCTTTGAAGGCCACAGCTGCCCTCAGGTATCCCGCTTAATCCCGGACCAGTATGCCGTGGATTATTCATAACGGTTAGTCATGGTCTGGACATCCATTGGCTATTGACTGCATTTATGGTATAACAAGACATCATAATTATTGCAGTTATATTTTGTTCCGGAATAGTTAAACAAAATGCCATATTGATAAACGGAATCGGGAAGATCGTGGTTTTCGTTGATAAAATAGAAGTTGGTTTCACTAAGTGGAATGTCGCGCCAATTCCAGTTTCGCACCGTTTCATTATCGAAGGGCAGGGGTTGCAGGTTATCTGTAGCAACAGCATTGATTTTATATACGTCCCAATAGCCACCCATTAATGTTCCCCGGGGCAGACTTCTAAATTCATTGTACTGTTTAAGGGGTCCCGGAACTTCCTTGCTGATAATTACAGTGTACAGATATCCAATACTGAAGACCACGAATAGCGCACCTGCAGATAATTTGAGGTACTTGTTGAACGATGGCTGGTCGTACCATAAGAGTATGAGATAACAATAGATTACGTAAACAGGCGTGAAATATCTCGGACTGAAAGCGCTCCTTAAATTCCATGCAGAAACAAACAGCATTACCACAGAACAGAGACAGACAATCTCTAATGAGATGATCAGATGCCTGTTTGAAGTAAGGACATTCTTTCTTTTAAGAAACCATGGATAGATTAAAAATCCTGAAATGATGAGGATAAACCAGTTGTATGAATTCTCCCATACTGCTGCATTTCCGAAGAGCAGGGTTGTTTTAAGCTTTGCTGAGAAAAAAAGGAAGTTGTTTTTTACATCCACCATATTGCTGATGAAGTAGGAATTGTAACCATCGCCGGCCCAGAATGGTTTTTTAAGATAAGAGTAAATCAAAAAAACAGCTAATGCGCAGGCAACAGAAAACGCTCCGGACAATAGGATCCACTTGTTGTTAAAGTCTTTGAAAAGCCTTTTTCGTAATGGTTTATCAAACAGTAAATAATACACTGGAAGTAAAATGAGTACGGCATTGAATTCTGAGACCCATATCCCGATATAAAAGAAAAAAGACGCCCCCAATATCAAGCCCAGTGTGGTTAACAAGTGTTTTTTTTCGAATAGCCCGAAGGATAACAGATATTTCCGCAACCGATGAAGCAAATAAACAAAAAGGGAGCCGGCGAACAATTGAGCCGCGTAGGGCTGCCCGATAAGGATCAGCGCATTATACTCATTGACCGGTAAAAAAATGACCGCACATAACGCTACTTTCAGTAGGATGCTTTTCAGGGGTTTGGAGAGTATAATAAAACCCGTTAATAAAAATATATATTGAACAATTGAGCATACATATAAGTAGTGTATGGGGATTACTTTATGAAGTAGATGAGACAGAAGAGGCAATAAACTTCCCAAACGGTTTTGCCCCCAGTAATAATAATCACGGGCAAACTCAAAGTCTTTCGACATCAGCACATGAATTCCATGGTCTGAGTCGAAATAAGGGATGTAGCAAGGGGCGTAATAAAAAAACGAGATGGCAATAATGAAAATATAAAAAACATTATTTACGATCAGGTTTTTATTGAAAGGCATAGCCGCCAGAATTGAACGTATGAGGAGTTGCGACTTTTCGGTTGATTCTATGAAAAAGCGCAGGTATTCTGATGCTTATTGGTTTTTAATGGCTTCGTCAATTTTCGCTTTCAGTTCGGAAATGAAAACTTCAGGGGTGTGGACTTTTTGAAACGCCCATCCTGTAATGTCTTCAACGATTTCTTTACCCTGAACGGTGCGGGTAATAGCCAGGGTAGAACCATAAGCCAGATACTTTTCTGAAATGACCTTGTTCTCGGGTAATTCACAATTTATCACATGTAATTTTACCGAACCATCCTGAAGCTGAGCGGCAAAATGGGTATCGAGGGTCTTTTTAACCTGCGCTTCAATCGAAATGCAAGTATTGCAGCGGTGAGTGATGTGGAAATAATAAACATCAACCTGCACGTTGTTTTGTGCAAAAACTGACACTGTCAGAAAGAGGCCGATCAGGAGGAACAGTACTTTTTTCATAGTGAATGATTATAAGCGCAAATGTAGCTTTTTTACTTGTTAGTCAACGATTTTTTATTCATAATTTTGGTTAATTGGAGCCTGTCATTAAATTCAGTGGCTGATCCTAAAGCTCTGGAGGCAAGGCGCGCTTTGCTCAGGGATCGCTCATCCGACTGCGGTCGCCTGAAAAGCACAGGTTCTTTTCGCTCAGGGACCAGCCTTCGGCATTCTCATAAACATCCTTTGTTTACAGTCGCATTAAAAGCACATGCGCACTTCATCAGGAACCGCCCTTCGACTGCGGTCGCCTGAAAAGCACAGGCGACCTCCGCTCAGGGACCGGTGTTCCGTCATAAGTTGGGGGTCAGGAATGGGCGGCTTCGCCGCCCATTCCTGACCCCCAACAAGTTTAGGTAAAAAGATTTAATGTTCCCTGCAATCATATATATCTTCTGCGATTGGTTATCTTTGGCCTGATGAAGCAATTTTTCTGTTTTTATGATGTGGCCGGCACTTTATTGAGAAAGCCATTGACAAACCAGAGGTCAATTGATATAACCAGTTAACACCAATCGTATAAACTATGAAAATGAAATCAAAAATTCTTAAAATTTTATTTTTTGTTTATATACTATTTCAATCCTCATATTCATATTCTCAAAATGAGTGTGTTATTTATCAATTGATGTTAGATTCAGTATTTCAAAACTAGAACTTCAACAATATAATTTGGAGTGTATGAATGGGGTTGCAAACCAAAAGTCTCAGTCGTACACAATTTTTTTCAATGATTTAATAGTGAAAAACAGGATTGATAGTTTTGATTTTCGAGAATGCACATTCAGCACCACAAGGTCGATGGAGTTTTGTAGTTTAAAATATGGCAAATTAGTACATATTGTAACACCCCAAGAGGCGGATTCATTTTATGAAAAAAGTTTTTCTTCACAACAAATTTTAATAGATACAATGAGATACGACTTCGTATTTAATTTTTTTGATGTAATGTATTTTAAAAATGAGTTTGCATTCGCCTTATGCTACATAGAGCCATGCAATTTATTAGGAAAAAAAACAATTTTCGGATTTATTTTTAGGAAAGATGTCATTAGCGGGAGTGAAGTCTGGCAATTTGTTGATATGCAAGGGAAACATTATTGAAATTAAATTTGAAGAAAATAAGAATCAATTAAAAGATATTCTTTTAAAATCGGAAGGATCGGCATCATCAGAAATAGTCACAGCCTGACTGAGTCGGGGCACGACGCATAGCAAACCATCTGCAAGCGGAAAGGGTAGCGCTACATGTCAACTAAAGTCTTACCCCGACAACCATATAGACTAACGCGGAGAGATTTCCCCGAACGACCGCCGGTTTCGCCCCAACATCATCCCATAACAACATCCGCCAGTCACGGGGTGACTGCCCACCATCCCGACGCACATGGCAGTCGCCCCGTGACATCCCCCATCACCACGTCTCCACTTCATTCATCATTCATCATTCATAATTCATAATTTGTGTTCTCATCACCCCATCATCACATCCCCCCATCACCACATCATCACATCCCTTTTTATTCATAATTCATCATTCATAATTCATAATTTGTGTTCTCATCACCACATCACCACATCATCACATCCCCACATCAACCCAGTTTCTTTAAAAAGTGTAAATTTGTTCAACAATTAAAAACTATGAAGATTCTTATCGCTGGCAGTGGCAAAATGGGTACTGATATTTTTCAGTACATCCTCCCGTTCGGATTCGATATGCTATGGCTGTGTCTGAACGATGCAGAAGCGGAATATGCCCGGCAACAATTCACAAAAAAAGCCGGACGCCAGCTTCGGGCGGGCATTATGGACCAATCTGCTTATGATAAAATGATAAATCGGGTGGTGATTAGTTCTGATATTGCAGAAGCTGCAGGTACGGATGTAGTCATCGAATCTATCTGGGAACAGGCTTCCGAAAAGAAAGCGCTCTTCCGTAAACTCGATGCAGTGTTACCAGCCGACGCAATCCTGACATCCAATACTTCCTCCGTTCCAATTCATGAATTGCTTCCCTCTCAAAACAGAAGTTCCCATTGTTGCGGATTGCATTTCTTTTTTCCCTCCGCATTAAAAAACCTGGTGGAAATTAATGCCCCGGCGGAGCTCGATTCTGCCGTTCTGGAGCGCCTGAAAGATTTTTTAGTCCATATCGACCGTCGCTTTATTGTCTTGCCTGAACCTGAGCATTTTATTATGAACCGCTTGCTGCTGCCCGTTCAGAATGAGGCCATGAACATGCTGCTGGAATACCCCATGCAGGTGCAGGAATTGGATGCCCTGGTGCGCAAGCACATTTTTCCTGTAGGCATTTTTGAATTTTTCGACCATGTCGGAAACGATGTCATGCTGGCGTCTGTGTCGAATTACGTGAAATATCAGCCTAATGGAAATGATTACGCTGCACTGTTGAATGGATTGAGGAAAAAGGTGCAGGAAAATCTGCTCGGAATTAAAACCGGGATAGGGTTTTACCAGCATCCCATCGATCATTCCGGGTTTAATTGCAATCTTCCCGGCATCGTTCAGACGGCCCTGGTTGGACGCCTTGAAAAAGCCTGGTATCAGTCGATACAGGAGTTTCTGGCAAAGAAAATACTGACCGCCCATGAACTGGATGAAGCAATCATGGAATACTGGGGCGAAAACCTGAGTTTTATCGAAAAGGGCAAACATAAAGGATATTTCGTGTAAATTTGTGCGCCTTTTTATAATGCAACCTTATGTCTGAAAATATATCCACAGAAAAAGTCCTCGTTACAGGGATGAGTATGATCTCCTCTTTAGGACTTGATCTGGAAACCAATTGGAAAAATATCTGTGAAGGGAAAAGTGGGGTAGGTCTCATAACCCTGTTTGATGCTTCCGCAAACCAAACACGCATTGCTGCGCAACTTCCTGAGGATTTCGACACTTATGCACAGCCTTTTGTGCGCAAGCGCACCTCAGATCTCATGACACGTGTTACCCGCATGTGTTATGTGTGTGCAAAACAAGCAGTGGCCCATGCAAAACTTGATTTTTCCGGCATGGACCGCGACCGCTGCGCGGTGATTCTGGGCGTGGTGAGTACCGGGAATACCAGTTCCGAAAAGGGAACCACACCGCAGAACCGGGTGCTGAAAAGTATGAGCAATGCCATGTCGGCCTGGATATCTATGGAGTACAAACTTACCGGACCGAACTTTACCATTGCTTCGGCCTGCGCTTCCTCGGCTTACGCACTGGGTATGGGTTTCGACCTGATCCGGAGTGGCAAGGCTGATGTCGTGATTGTGGGTGGGGCCGATTCCATCATCAATAAGGAAGAAATAGAAGGGTTTAATGAACTCTATGCCCTTTGCACCGATAACGATAATCCGGAAAAGGCCAGCCGCCCGTTTTCAAAAAACAGGGACGGATTTGTTGCCGGAGAAGGATCAGGGATTATGATCCTTGAATCTGAACGCTCAGCCAAAGCCCGGAATGCTGAAGTATTTGCCGAAATTGCCGGCTATGCCATTACCAGCGAGGGATATAATATTATGGCTCCCGAAAAGGACGGCGAAGGGATTGCACGTACCCTGACACTGGCACTTAAAAATGCTGGTTGGAACCCCGGTGATGTTCAGTATATTAATGCACACGGCACTTCCACCACGCTTAACGATATGTACGAAACCATGGCCATCAAAAAAGTGTTTGGTGAACATGCGTATCAGATTCCCGTATCCTCTTCAAAATCAATGATTGGTCATACCATCGGTGCCGCAGGCGCCATTGAACTGGTGATCACCATCATGGGAATGAATGCTGGAATAATCCCACCGACCATTAATCTGGATGTTCCCGACCCGGACCTCGACCTTGACTATGTTCCACACAAGGCCAGATTAAAGGACTTTGATCGCGCACTTTCAAATTCTTTCGCTTTTGGCGGGCATAACGCCGTGGTTGCTGTTAGAAAGTACCGTCCCTAGCCATTTTTAGCATCTTATGGTGCATATTCAAAAAAATGTTATTTTTGCACCCGCATTAATAAGGTTGATGATGCTCAGTTTTTTCTGAAACTTACAACCTTCAACATTGAACTATATCAAGATGGCACAGATTACTGATAATACCCGCAACGAAGTCCGCGACACTGTTTTCGACTTTTTTATCCAGGAATGCGAAGTGGATGCTTCCGTGGTCACTGAGAACACCAACATTATCCGTGATATTGACGGAGATTCGCTCATGTATCTTGAGCTGATCGAGATTTTCAAAAAGAAATATTCCCTTAATATTGATCTCAAGACCATCGGCAAGTATGTCGTAAAACATCCTGTTGAAACGATCGGACAACTGATTGATATGACCATGCTGATTATTCAGCACGAGAATATGATCATCGAAATAGACTAATTCCTTTGCCCTTGCCGGAAATTCTCAATATTGGATTTGATCTGGAAGAGGTTCAGCGCTTCGAAAAATATATACAAAATATTCATGAGTGGGATGTGCTGCTGCATGATGTTTTTTCGCCTGAGGAAATAAAAAGGAATAATGCACATATCCATCCTGCGGCCTGCTATACCCTTTGTTTTTGTTTTAAAGAAGCCCTGTCGAAAGCCCTGGGAAAAAGCTGGATGAATGCCGGTCTGGACTGGAAGGAAATGGAATTGTTGCTTGATACGGATCAGGGGTTTGAGACTTTTCATACACACCTTTCCGGAGAGGCACTACGATATTTTGAAGGCGCGGAGGGATGTAAACTTGAGTGCGAGCCAGGCTGTGATCTTTTATTAGCAAGCTGTAAAGTAATGATCCTGAAATGAACCAAAACGAAAAGGTAGCTGTAGTTTTTCCGGCGTTTGTTACTGAGTTTATCGGTAGCGAAACGGCCGAATTGCAGTTGCTGGGTGCTGATGTTTCAGGATATCTTGAACGGGCAACCCCCATTTGCGGAAAAGAAATCTGCTCGTTTGATATCCGCGGGGAGTCATTTGTTCAGGATGAATTAATGATTCAGTACATTACGTATATCTATAGCTGTGCTGTTTCTGATGTGCTGAGGAAATTCCAGATCAGGGGTGATTTTGTTTCGGGTTATAGTATGGGCATCTATGCGGCCCTTTATCATTCAGGAAGTTTGAGCTTTACCGAAGGACTTAATACCATCCGGCTGGCTTTTGGTGCGATACAGCAAAGCATGCCTGCGGGGGAATATACCATGGGGCTTACCGGCGGACTTGAACTTCATGATGTTACCAATTTATTGGAAAAAACAGCAGCCAACACACATATCATTAATTCTAATAACCGTCATACATTCGTGTATTCCGGACCGCGCGAAGAAATCGGAAACCTGATTCATGCCGCAAGAGAAGAGGGCGCGCTGATGACGCGTGTGATGAATGTCAGTATTCCTTATCATTCACCATACCTTGAAAACGCTTCGCGTTTGTTTTCTGACTTGCTGATGTCCATATCCATAAAGGCACCTGAGTTGCTTTTAATTTCTTCGCTTACGCAACAGGCCCTGCGCAATGAAACCGAAATAAAAAAAGAGCTGGTGAATAATCTGTTCCATCCTTTTCGCTGGTTTCAGACCATACAATTCTTTCTTGATCAGCAGACCAATACCATTATTGAATGCGGGGCAGGAGAGGGGCTCACTAAAATCAACAAGTTCATCAGCGGTGAATATAAAACCGTGAACCTGAAAACCCTGAGAAAGTTTTTAACCGCCTGATTTAATTCTTTTGCATATCCTTCCAGGCACCCTTGTCGTATTGCCTGATGATATCGCGATAGGTTTCCGCATGGGCATGCAGCTTTTCGATGTGATTGTGGTATCCCATCATGGATAACAGGTAGGCCGCAGCATTGTCGATGGCCACTTCCTTTTTAATGATCAGCCGGAACAGGTAAGAGAATAATTTGCGCTTGTAGCGGTCGCGTGTAAACCACCACTGACCCAGCAGATAGAAGGTGATCTTTGCTTTAAATCCTGCAGTGGGTTTACCGTCATGGAATAATTCATTGAATTTTCCCTTCCCAAACAGGACTTTGGCTTTTTCGTATAACGATTCATACGAGTACATTCTGCGCAGTGTGTCGATATAGTGGTTGAATAACTCAACCTGCCCCATTTCATAATAATGCATGGTGGGAAACAATCCGCTGATGAGTTCCGGTTCAATGTTGTACAACCGACCTTCCTCTTTTAACCTTGCGTGCAGGGCGGAACCGGGAATGGCACCGAGGATATTAAAATTCAGGTAAGAAAGTCCGGTCTTTTGCGTGAATTGATAGATCTTCTCAAACTCAGGCACTGTATCGCTATCAAATCCGATCATAAAAGAAGCTGTAATATGTATCCCTTCTTTATGTATCTTTTCAATGGCTTCTTCAAAAATGGAGGCCGCGCGGTTATGCTTTTTATGGGTTTCGTCAAGACTTTCCGCATTCAGCGACTCAAAGCCAATCAGGATGTTGAAACATCCTGCCGCTTTCATTTCTTTTAAAAGTTCAGTGTCGTTGGCAATTTCAATGCTGGCCATACAGGCCCAGGAAAGATTCAGCGGTTTGATGCGGCGCATAAGTTCGCGCACATAACTTTTCTTAACCGTGAGGTTATCGTCTACGAAAAATATTTTTCGAACAGGAAGTTTCTTGAGTTCTTCGACTACGTTATCAATTTCGCGGTAACGCATTTCGTGACCAAATAACTCGGTGACGAGGCAGAACTCACATTCGTAGGGACAGCCCCTGGAAATCTGCACCCCAACCTGGAAGTAATAATCGCGGGGAACCAGGTCCCAGCGCGGTACCGGAGATTGTTTAAAATCGCAGAAACCTTCTCTTTTATACAGATTTTTCAAGGTTCCTGTACTGAAATCATTCAGACTTTGCTGCCAGAGATCCTCTGCTTCGCCCACCACAACCGTAGTGCAGTGTTTGAGCGCTTCCTCCTGATTAAAAGAAACATGGGGACCGCCTATAATTACGGGGATTCCGAGCTTGCGGTAATGGTCGCCGATTTCGAAACTCCTTCCGGCTGTGCTGGCCAGGGTTGAAATCCCAACAATGTCGGGTAATACATCATCGGTTAACGGATCTGTATCTTCATCAATAATGCGGATGTCAAATTCTTCAGGAACCAGGGCTGCAACCATGGGTATGGCCAGGGGGATCATGAATTTTTTAACCCCCATCATCTTGCTCAATTCCGTTTGTGCATAGTAATTCACAAACTTTTGACGGGGATTAATCAGAAAGAGCAAATGCTTTTTATCCTGTGCCTTGGGTAACAATTCAGTTATTTTGATGCAAAAATAAACAAAACCTCAATACTAATTAGTTTCTGTCCATAAACTCAGTGTTTAAGCTATAAAGTTCTCTCGCCTGAGGCGAGAGAACTTTATAGACAAACACTAATCAAAGTCCAATACGGTATTTACACCATAGGTCAGGTGGGGTTGAACCGAAATCCCGATGTTGTGGTACGTTGCTAAACAGGCCCTGCGGTGCCCCAGACCTGGAACATCGACGTCGAGCAGCAAATTATGTATCACAGAGTAGCCTTCTGAAGAACCGTATTCACAACATTCTGCGCTGAAATTTTGTGTGCAATTTGTCCGGTCATGACCGACATACCCTGTTTTTCCTGATTCAATAGCGTGGCATTCGGCTGATTTGTAATTCGCCTCATCTGGCACCAGCGCAGCACGTGCATCGTGTTTGGCCATAAAAATGTAACATGTATTGATGTATGTGATATGAGTTTTAATATGATCATCATAGGGTGAACCTATACGTCCTTTATAGTATTTGTATAGGCAAAGGTGGGGGCTAATGTATAATTCGGCATAAAGATCGGGATGCAGGCGCGCCAGGTTTAGCCAGTACAGCACATCTTTTTCTTCTTCCGACATATACGCCGTTGTTGCGGCTGTATTGGCTGCGCGTTTTACGGAATCACCCCAGATATCGCTACCCAATTGATTTCTGATTTGTTGCGTGTAGACCTCAATCATACTGTCTGCACGCATTGTCTCCTTTTGCATGACCATCGATTTGTGTACGAACAGGGCGATGGAGTCAAGTTTGGATTGCCGTTCCTGCTTTAGTTTAGCGTTTTTACTTCGCACCTTACTCATTTCTTTTGAAAATGCTTCAACCTGCTTTTTCTTCTGAGAATACCGCTGGATATAGCAACTCTCCATCGAAAGCAAACATAACACCGACAAAATAATCACGAGCTGTTTCATTTCTTTTTCGGTTTTGCAGGAGCAGCCTGCCTGTTTTTCATCTGAAGATAGAATGGTACTTTTTTTTGCAGAAATTCTTTTTTCAGCCCTTCAATTTCCAACACCTGGTCGTGCAATTCATTTTGATTATCCCATGATTTGCTGACAACGTAAAGACTGTCGCTAAGTTGAGCAATTTCCGCTTTCAGGATTTTATTCTCTTTTTCTGTTTCTGTCTTCTTTGTCCGGGCTTTCTGATAGCGGGCTTCCAACTCCAGATACTTTGCTTTGCACGACGAAAGCAACATGATCAGCATCAGCAATGCCGGAAAACCCCATCGTTGGCAGGTACGTTTCATTTTAGAATTATTTATTCCTGTAAAGATTCTATAAACCAGCTTACCGAAAGGTATGTCCATATTACCTCTTATTGAGTTAACTCAATAAGAAAATATTATTTTCCGCTTAATCTGTTTATTCCGTTGTCCTTGTGTATAGCCACTATTACCTCTTATTGAGTTAACTCAATAAGAAAATATTGTTTTCCCGCTTAATCTGTTTGTTCCGTTGTCCTTGTATATATTCACTATGACCTCTTATTGAGTTAGCTCAATAAGAAAGTATATTTTTCCGCTTAATCTGTTTGTTCCGTTGTCCTTGTATATAATCACTATTACCTCTTATTGAGTTAACTCAATAAGAATTGTTTTTTCCGCTTAATCTGTTTATTCCGTTGTCCTTGTACTTAGCTGTACCCGCTCTTATCTAAACCAGTTAATCACTTCAGTAAACTTTAACTGACACTCCGGGAGCCTTGTCACACCTCAGGTACGCGAGCTTAATAATCATTCACAAGGTTTATAGAAAGACGCTATTTGATGATCTTATCTAATATGGGCTTAGCACCCATCTTATATACCAGCACATTCATCATTTTCAATTTTACATAGTCTTCGCTTACGAATCGATAACCTTTTTGCTTACCATCAAAAGCGCCGGCACTGCTGTCTTTTAACACAAACCATGTCTTGCCGTCTATTACCTGATACCCGATCAGGTGCATGCAGTGATCGTCGGTGGTGGATTCGTTTACCAGCCTCATCTGGCGGGCATTTTCATCGATATAGTCCGAAGGGATATCGAAAGTGGGGATTAACCCTGTTTGTGTGGTACGGTCAAATCCGGGTTCCGATACGTCTCCGCAAATGCACAGTGTGTAACCTGTTTTTATTGAATTCTTGATCAACAGGATGAAATCGTCCAGATGAACATTGTAGTAGTCTTTGGAATGCCACCAGTTGTCTGCTTCTACCAATTCGCCTTTCTGGTCGTATGTTTCTGACATGGTCGACATAAAACTGAAATAATCCCGGGGATCAATGCCACAAAAAACCTTTAAAAAATCGTTGGGCGTGTAAGCGGTCCCCTGATAATCAAAACTTACAGGCGGCCTGCCCATGTAGCCATCCAGAATCATCCGGATGTTTTGGGTTACCGTTTCTTCGTTCCATGCATTCTTTTCTTTTACGCTTTGCAGGTATGTTTCCATATCCCTGACCATGTTTTCATGGTTATGAACCGTTTGCCCCGCCAGCATTCCGTTGTAAGCAGCGTAAGGTATGCAACCATATTTTTCCATGATCCTGAGGAGTGCATTTGATTCAGAACCTTCTGCATAGTAAGTTTCGCCGCGGGTTTTTACAAAGTCCGCTGCACGTTCTACATATTCCCAGTAAACAGTGTACATTTCAGACAGCTTAACGGATTTCCCTGTAACCCGCCAGATTTCCGATTCGATCATCGAAGTTGAACCAAAGCTCCAGCACGTACCGGTTTTTCCCTGCGAAATAGGGGGCTGTCTCCAGTAGGTGGTGTATTTTACAAGGTCGTTGGGCAATTTCAGATTGCTCAGGTCCATGGCAAAATATTTACGCGCTACATAGGGCTGTACCGGGTTTTCAAAATATTCTATCCCTTTCAGAATGGAGTTCTGGTAATATCCCGGTGTCATTTCAATAAAAGTCCCGGTGTCTTTAGGTTGCTGTGCAAATACAGTCAGGCTGGTCAATACAGAGAGAAAGAAAAAGACGGTTCGTTTCATGATTTTCGGGTTACAGAAATATTCTAAAAGATTGCTCATGCAATGATACAAAAATCAAAGCACACCCATAGGTTTCTACGCTTGATTTTTTTACCTTCGTGCAAAATTTTGAACCATGAAATTTCAACCCGGTGATAAAGTAAAATTCCTGAACGAAGTGGGCGGCGGTGTCGTTACACGCATTATTGACAGTGCAACCGTGGAGGTGGCCATTGAAGAGGGCTTCGATGTGCCGATAAAAATTACCGACCTGATCAAAGTCGCCTCAACCGACGCCAGCGGTAAACTATTCGATGTGGATTATAAAGTTGTGTCGCACATTGTTCAGGATTTGAAGGCGCAACAGCCCTATTTTACTGAAACCACCAATTCATTCAACGCTTCTGACCGGCCCGAAGGCATTTATATTGCCATTAAGCCACACGATCAGAAAATGCTGATTGCCGGCTATGTTGATGTAATGATTATCAATCATACGCCTTATGATGCGTTGTATAATATTTATCAAAAAGTTCATGGCGCCTATACGGGTGCGGATTATGGCAGTATCGGCCCCCGTGCGTTAGCGGTGGTGGATACCTGCGAACGTCAGTCCATCGAACCCTGGCTGGAAGGATTACTGCAGGTGATGTTTCATATGCCTCAGCCGGATGAAGTGATCAAACCCCTTGAAATTCCTTATAAAATAAGGGGTAATAAACTGATCAGTGAAGATCAGTATGTAAAGACTTCCTTTATTGATGGGCGTATTTTCGCCCTGCAACTTTTTCAATTGCCGGGTGAGGACGTGAGTTCCTCACTGAAGCCAGTCCAGGTTAAAGCCATAGCCGATAAGGCACTGATCGAAAAACACAGGGTGGATGATGGTTTTGCAGAGGTTGACCTGCATATCCAGGCCCTGGTTGATGATTTGAAACGATTAGACCCCCAGCAGATCATCACCATCCAGTTAGACTATCTGAAAAAATGTCTCGAAAGCGCCATCGTAGCGAATTTTCACAAGGTTATTTTTATTCATGGAGTAGGGGCAGGGATCCTGAAAATTGAAATAAGGAAAATCCTTGATGAGTACGAATTCGTGGAATATTACGACGCCTCTATTGCCAAATACGGCATTGGTGCTACAGAAGTGCTGATTCATAAAAAGCGTTAACCAACAATGTTCTTCAGAATTGACCATATTCTTAAGGGCAAAGCCGGTTGGATTGCCCTGATGGCGGTATTTTTTTTCCGCCTGGCATTTGGATTATGCGCTGAATTCTGGTTTGAGGATGAGCTGCAGGTGTACCTTATCGGTTTAAAGTATTACGCCACCGGACAAATCCCATTGTTTGGGCCGGATGTGGTTTATACCGCAACGCAAATCCCCGGTTCATTGCAGGGATTGCTGGTGGGTTTGCCTCTTTATATCTGGGCTGCACCCGAAGCGCCGTACATCCTTCTGAATTTACTGAGTACCGCCGGACTCGCATTGCTGGCGCATTATATTACAAAGCGCATCCCCGGCTTGCCGGTTTCCATTACCTGGTTGTGGGTACTAACCTGTCCCTGGGCCCTTGCGTACTCAACGCATGTGGTTAACCCGTCTTATGTGTTACCTGCCGCTTGTGTGTTTTTCGTAGGCTTTATGGAGACCCTGCCCTTTTTGCGCATTGGATATATGAAGGGTAAACTGGCATTCTTGCTGATGGGTTTCAGTCTGTTATGGATATTTCAGCTGCACCTGAGTTGGGTGTTGCTTATTCCATTTATAGGTTTATCATTTATATACTTATTTAAAAGTGGCCTTAAGGAAATAGGCATATCTTTTTTCTTTTTCATTACAGGCTGTTTGCTTTCGGGAATTTTTTTGCTGCCGGTGTTGTTGAAGATGGGCTGGCATGAAGGTTTGATGCAGGCTTCAGATAATCTGACTGTGAACTGGAACAATGCCGGACAGATCATTACCCTGCTCAGCAGGTTGTTATCGCTGGTGAGTTTTGAGTTGGCCCGCTTCATGGGTGCCAATACCCATGATCGGTTGCAGTTTTTAAAGGACTACATCTGGTTTTCACCTTTCATTGTTTTTGCCGGACTGGTAGGCATTATACAACCCTTATGGATGCTGGTGTCTGCTTTTCTGAAAAAAATGCCGGTCGCTTTTAAACGCTTACGATGGATCGTCCTGGCGGCCTTTATCCTCACCTGGCTGAGTTTCTTTTTTTCCGTAAAGGGTCCATCCTCACATACTTTTTATTTGTTGTTTCCCCTTATGATGATCTATTCCTTTTATTGTTGGGAACCTATCCTTAAAAAAAGATGGGGAATAATCCTGGGGATTGCGCTGGTGTTTTCAGGGCTGGTTTTTCACTCAGTGCTGATGGTTGATAACTTTCACAAAAAGTCAATGTACCGCGATTACGAAAAAGTTGATCAGGCTATTGTGCTGAAAGATTATCACATACTCGGGGAACGAAGGTCATACGACCGTAATCCGTAGAAAATTCCTTTCCGGTTTGCTCAAAATAATTACATAGCTACCGTAATTATTTATATTTTCGCTGACGATTACATTACTGATTGCTGCCAATCGAATTTTAAAAACTATGAGCAAAAAAATATTTATCCTGATACTGGTCATGATAATGACTTCAGGAATACTTAAAGTTAGTGCCCAGTCCGTGGCTTTGGACCAGTTTTACGCTTTGCAATCGTATGGGCAGATTCCTCAGGATTTCTTAAACAGCATACAGGGTATTGCACCTCCTGTGGATGGAAGCGATCGTGTTACTTCCCGCAAGGAAGCGAAGGGGAGTGAGAAGTTTAAACTGAGGTCGGACTATTACATGAATGAATTGCTGACCGGCGGCCATGTTGTTTTTGGTGACCCGATCGGAACCTTTGTAAATCAGGTGGCTGATACGTTACTGGCCGCTCACCCTGATCTGCGCAGTCAGCTTCGGTTTTATATAACCAAATCCGTGGCAGCCAACGCATACTCAACCGATCAGGGGATCATCTTCATCAATATTGGATTGATCGCCCGTGTAAAAAATGAAGCACAACTGGCATACATCATTGCTCATGAAATTGTGCATTATGTAAAGAAACATAATATTACTATTTTCCTCGAAGAAGAAAAAGCCTATGGCTCTAAGCGAAGAAATAATGAGTATCAGGATCTGTCGGTTTCAGAAAAACTCATGCGCGTGAATTTCCGTTCAAAGGAAATTGAAACACTGGCCGACCATGATGCTCTGGTTAATTACTTTGCCGGGTCTTCGTATGATGTTGAAGAGGTGGAGCCTGTATTCGATGTGCTTTTATATTCTGCATATCCCTTCACGAACAATGCATTCAATTTGTCGCTGTTGGAAACAAAGGATATGGTTCTTCCCGATTATTACCTGATTGACGATGTGGAAAAGTTGAAAGTAAATGAGAACGAAGCTGACTCAATGAGTACCCATCCCAATGTCAGAAAACGGAAAGCGCAAATCCGCACCCTCATCGACAGCCTTCCCGAAGCCGGCACACTGAAGTTTGTTCACAGCCAGTCGGAATTTAGTCAGGTGGTAGCCCTTGCACGGTTTGAGGTCCTGCGTCAGTTGCTGATCGATCACCAGCTGGTGGAAGCATTGTTTTGTTCAGCCAGCCTGCTACAGGAATTCCCCGACAATATTTATGTCAAGAAATGCTTTGCTGCCAGTCTGTATGGAATTTCAGCCTATAAGACCAGTGGGGAGGCTTCTGATATTATTCAGGGATATAAAGAGGTTGCGGGTGAAATGGGTCAGGTGAATTATATGGTAACCAAGCTTAATCGCAGGGACTTAAACATTCTTGCTTTAAACTATACCTGGCGACTGAAACAGGAAATGCCTGGTGATGCCTATGTTTCCGCAATCAGCGATGACCTTTTTAGTAAACTGGTAAACGACAATAGTATTGATGAATCCTTCTTTTATACCAAGACCCTGGCTGAACTGAAACTTGAACAGACCCAGACTGCCGTTCAGGATACCAATACCAACAATACCAGGCACCGTAAGAAGAAGACCGGGAATGCAAAACTCGATACTACGTTTACCAAATTTGCTTTCATCGATCTGTTGAAAGAACCGGCTTTTGTAAATGAGTTTCAAAAATGGGAAGATAAAAGAGACTCAATAAAAAAAGTTGATGAATCGAGGCATTCATCGTATAGCTCCTTTCCTGCCGTGACTGGTAATAAAACAAAAAAACGCGACCGTGTCCGGATCAGCCATGTGGTAATGTCAGAACCATACACAGTAAAGGTCGACACCCGGAAACGGGATCAGGTGAAATATCAGGAAAGCGCCATGAGTGCGGCCCGTGTAAAGGAACTGATTTTTAAGAATGCCTCACGCGTGGGAATCGGACTGACCATGGCAGATGCCGGTGGTCTGGGTGAACAAAACGTAAAAGAGTTTAACGAAATGGCGTTTGTTAATGAATATGTACTCGAACGGTTTAGTCAGTCGAAAGAAGGCATGATGAACTCTTTCTGTAAGCCTTATATTGACTCCATAATGCTGAGAAACAGCACCTCTTATCTGGGCTGGATGGGCATATCAAGTGTTCAGCGGAAAAAGCCGGTTTTTAAATTGTGTGTTCTTTCCATCATGCCCTATTTGTGGCCTTATACAATTTATCAGTTTGTTACACCCAAAATACATTCATCGTATTATTATGTATTATTTAATGTGGAAACAGGAAATGTGGTAAAAGCGGGCTCGACCAATCTGCGCACGGATCTTTACAATGATCAGATGAATTCGCACATTTATGATTTCATGTACAATATCAGGAAGACTTATGAAAAATAAATTTTTAGTTGTTGTGGCTTTGCTTTGCCTTTGTGGAGTGACCAGTGCGCAGAATCCCGGCTACCTGGGCAGGCGTCTTTCGCTGAATTATAGTCTATACACACTCAACGCACTGCGTTTTCCTAATGAGTGTGGAAACAGCGGTTTTTTATCGTTCAATACGCTGCATTATATAAACGCGGATATAACGGTGGGTCGCCGGACTGGTTTGGGTGTGGCCGTAGAGTATATGCGCACCTCCATCCCATACAGCGAACCTCTTCATTATTCATCGGGGTATGATCCTTATGGCTACTATAACTATGGTTCGTTTACGAGCAAGGATGTCGGGAAAATGGAAACATGGGGTGCAGGCTTATATCTGAAGCGCTACTTCCGTGGAAACATCGCACCCCTCGGCACCTACTTCAAACCTCAGATTACTGTTTTGATATCCAATGTTCAGCCGGGTAATCCCGTGAACAGAAACGGACAGACTTTCGATGACCTTGATATCAGGTTGCGCAATATGGATCCCTATTTTAACCTGGCTATTTCGCTCGAACTTGGACAGAACCGTATCTTCTTTAACCGCCTGTTCATCGATTACGGAATCCGTTTGGGAATTATCCCGAAGGCATCGTCAATAGTAGATGATTATCGGTCTGATTTAACTGAGGATACTTACATAGATGATGTCTACTTCAGGCGTCTTGCGAGCCATTACCTGATCAATGTGAAAGCTGGAGTGGGAGTGTTGTTGTTCTGACGTAACAGAAGGTTAATTCCCTTTTGGTGCGTATTGTCAGAAATAAAAAAGAGGCCATTTTATCGTAAATGGCCTCTTTTTTTTTGCAAAAACTTTATTTTAATTTTTTGATTTGTGAAACGATAAAGGCCCCCAGAATGTTTCCCCAGCTAGTGTATGAGTAGGTGATACGCGCACTGGTGTCGAAGGTTTCCTTGCCTTTAACGTAGGTTCCGGTCACTTCCGCCAGCGGAGCTGCCGGATTCGAAGTTTCAATAAAAATCACTCTGACATCGATAAAGGCGTCTTTTTGAGCATAGGAAATGCCGGTATACACGCCGGGTTCGGTTTTGATGGTTTTAATGATCACCGTATATTTTGCCGACGCATTCCCTTTGGAAGCGACCGTGCCCAGTTTAGAAAGGCGTTTGGCAAAGGTTTTCATAAAAGCAGGTTCAAATTTCAGGCTGCGGTCTTCGTTCCATTTCTTCTTCCATTCGTCACCGCTGCCGGCTTTTGCCCTGTCTAAATCAGACATGTGTTTAACCATATAATCCACTTCTGACATTTCGCCTACTTTCATGTCGTCATAGTTGAATTCCACATTCAGGTTCGCCTCCCCTTTAAGGAATGCCAGATTCCCGCTTATCAGCTTAATCCTGTTAGCCAGCCCAAACTGTGCGGACGCTTCAAAGGTGAAACATGACAGCAAAACCACTAAAACAATGCTAATTTTTTTCATATTAATAAATATTAAATTTGTTAATAAAATGGTAATACAAAAATACAAAGAAATAAATAACAAGCTCCTAAAGCAGTAAAATTCTTTTTCCTTCATTGATTGACCGCAATTATACCAGGGTAAAACAGAAAAGACTGGTCTTCCGCCCCTTCGACTACGGTCGCCTGAAAAGCACAGGCGGCCTCCGCTCAGGGACCGGGATTTGGTCATAAATGGCGGGGGAGTTTGAGAGGGCGGCGAAGCCGCCCTCTCAAACTCCCCCGCCTAAAGATAAGCCCCCGGTCCCTGAGCGAAGGACGCCGACGTTTTATCAGGCGGCCGTAGTCGAAGGGGCGGAGATTTCTATTGGCGAATCTGCACTGGTAACATTGCGACCAATCAATTTTTCTTTAATCGATTTTAATCAGAGATTAAGTTGCCCCTCAGCGTTCCCGGACAACCGCAAGGCTCGCCCCAACATCATCATATCCCCAATTCATAATTCATCATTCATAATTTGTTTCCACATCATTCATCATTCATAATTCATAATTTGTGTCCACATCACCACATCACCACATCATCACATCATCACATCACCACATCACCACATCATCACATCACTTTTCGTATCTTTACAAAAAAAATGGGCATGAAAAAACCGGTTTTATACATCATAATCTTCTGCGTATTGCCTCTTATATCAAACGCTCAATGGCAGCAGGTTTCATCTTCTTTTGATACCTGTGCAGTGAATAGCATAATGTGGGATGGCACCAGTCTTTTTGTGGGGACCGGTGAGTCCGGGGTTTTTTATTCTGAGGATGAGGGTATTGTTTGGGAAGACAGAAATTCAGGCCTGACCAATCTTAATATTAAGGCCATAGCCGCGGATACCGGCGGTTTTCTATATGCCGGAACGAAAAGTTTAACCATGTTCACTTCCGGCGATTCAGGCAACAATTGGACAGGGAATGTTATGATCGGCACAGGAACGGCCATCTCCTCGGTAGTGACCTACGGTTCAACCGTTCTGGCGGGACAGGTTAACGACGGTGTATTTAAATCGACCAATCACGGAGCTAGCTGGCTCGAGGTGGCCCTGTGTTGTGCTTCGGTACTTTCGCTTTGCGCCGATCAGGAGGGTTATGCCTATGCCGGTACCGTTGCAGGCAGGGTGTATCGGGCAAATGGTACTTATGCTGACTGGACAGAGATGGACAATGGACTGCCGGTATATCCGGTCAGGGCCCTGTTGTCTTCAGATTCATTGGTCTTTGCAGGGACCTACGGCGGTGGAGTAGCAGTGAGTTCCGATAAGGGCAGCACGTGGGTGCCGGTAAATTATGGCCTTTCAGATCTTAATGTGATTTCGTTGGCGAAAACCGGAACAAAACTCTTTGCCGGTACCGATGGAGGTGGCGTTTACATTTCAGTGGATCAGGGCCAGCTGTGGTTGCCGGTGAACGAAGGACTGACTTATCTAAATATTAATGCTCTTGCCATTACTGATAATTGGGTTTTTGCCGGAACACAGAATGGGGGTTTGTGGAAACGCCCGCTGAGTGAACTAACTGGAATCGATAATCGGTACGCAGCATCACGTATAATGATTTATCCACAACCTGCCAGCGATTATTTTTTTCTTGAACGTTCCGGATACAACACAGCCACCCTTGAAATATTTTCCATTGATGGCCGTGTGGTACTCAGAAAAAAAATAGCAGAAGCTAAAAGTTGTATCGATGTTTCCCTCTTACCAAAGGGCTTATATCAGATCAGGATTTCAACCGAACAGGGTGTAGATTGCAGGTCTTTAGTGATTTTCTGATCATCGCTACCATTTTTTAATCCTTGATTTGCGTTAACCCCCGGTGTTTACTTGCGTTTCCAAAACAGCACGCGATCGAGGCTGTACTTGCCTGCACCGGCAATCAGTATTCCCAGAAAAACAATTCCCAACTCTATTGCATGAGAGGCGCCTTCTAAGCCGTCACCCTTCCCTAAATGCATCAAAGCAGCCATCATCATAGTGAATAGCATCAGAAATGCCGCCGGTCGCGTGAAAAGTCCCAACAGAAGGAACAATCCTCCGAATGCTTCCGCAAAAGCGGCCATAAATCCCCAAAACGTCAGACCAAAATGAATTCCCAACATACCCATCTGTCCTCCCAGCATTTCCCATAAACCGGGACCTGCCATAATTTTCGGATATCCGTGAATGATAAACATTAACCCAATTCCCATTCTCATTATCAGCAGACCCAGATTAGGCGCTGTATCCGTAAGCAAATATTTTTTGATTTTCATGATTATATTATTTAGAATGTTTCTAAACAAATAGTTTGCCAATGTGATATTGGTGACGTTTTGTCATGTAATACGGGCTTTTCAGAAAAATGATTAGTCACAAAACAACGCCGAAAGCATTAAATAAAATCAAAACAGAAGCTCAGCATCTAACCAGAACCGGGGAGAACATTGTTCAACAAGAATTGTTTGGCAAATTGTGTCTCAAATAAAAAAACCACCTACTGATTATCTCATGTAAGTGGTTCATTTTCTTGTGACTCCGACAGGATTCAAACCTGTAACCTTCTGATCCGTAGTCAGATGCTCTATTCAGTTGAGCTACGGAGCCGTTAAACGAGCACAAAGATACTCGTTTTTTTTATTTTATTATTTTTGCAGACAATTATTTTAAATGAATTTTAACCCCACAGCTGAAAAACTGCCGAAATTGTCTGTTAAGGACTGGCTTAAAGCTATGGGCTCGTTCATGTTTTTTCTTTCTTCCAGTCAGATATTCACCCTCTTGCTGCTGTTTCCGCCGCCCCCCCAGGAACGTGAACGGCGTAAGTTGTATAAATTGTTGCTGTGGTGGTATGCCGGATTGATCGTGAGAACCCACGCCAATATTCATACGCGGATTATTAATCCTGAAAAGGAGGATTTTAAAAAGCCGGGGATCATGATCGCCAACCATCAGTCGATTTTTGATGTGCCTGCAACCATGATGCTGTCGTCTAAAATTCTGATTGTGACCAACGACTGGGCACGCAACCCGATGTTCCATTTTTTTATCGGAAAATATATCGATATTTTCTCGGTTAATAAAGGTCTCGAAAATTATGTGGATGAGTTCCGGAAATGGATCGATAAAGGTTATCTGATCCTCATTTTCCCGGAAGGTGTGCGCTGGGGCACTGGAAACATTGAGCGTTTTCATAAAGGGGCTTTTTATCTGGCGGAAAAATTACAGGTGGATATTCTTCCCCTGTTGCTCCATGGCACAGGTACCATAAACACTTCCAGATCTTTCTATCTGAAAAAGGGATTCTTCCATGTGAGAGTCATGCCCCGCATTAAACCCGACGATACTACGCTGGGTAAAACATATCAGGAAAAAACGAAAAATGTGCGTACCTGGTATAAATCCGAATATGCAAAAGCAGGACTTTAATAGGAGCTCAGAAAGTTGTATTTAATGTCTTTCCATAAACTTAGTGTTTAGCTATAAAGGTCGAGTTCGAGGCACCCGAAGTTGTAAAAATCAGGAGTTTACTAGGGTAAATGACTGGTTTTTTCAGCAAGGGTAACGATGAAATCGGACTTTATAGATAAACACTATTAAATGCATTTTATTTGTATCTTTAACCCCGCTAAAAACGACCCCTGAGTTTTTATTAAACCTTTATTGCTGTGATTGTTCTGCTAATAATCTTTCTGGTTTTATCGCTGCTGTTTGTGGCCTTACTGCTGGCAACCATTATTAAGCCGCCAAAAGAAACAGAGGCAATACCCTGTTTTGAGGAACCGGTTCAAAGCGGTGAGTCCTCGTGGCGGTCCGGGAAAAACTGGTTCCGGAAGAGTGCTTCCGGGCTGTGGGAACTATATGTTGAGGGGAAACCTTTCGAACGGGGCTTTCACATTGGCCGGCTGACAAAGGATCTGTTGCTCTGGCAGGAATCGATCTTCTTTCGGGAAGTGAGCAAAATGGTTCCTTCAAAAGTGTACCTTTATTTTCTCAAATTGCTGGTTGCTTTCGTGAACCGGCGCCTGGAAAAACATATCGGTAAGGAATATTGCTCCGAAATTCACGGCGTTTCCCTTGCTGCACCCAAAACCTATGCACATATCGGTCCCGCTTACCAGCGCTATCTCAATTACCACGCGGCACACGATATCGGCCACACCCTCCACAGCTTCCACCTGGTGGGCTGCACTGCCTTTTCGGTCTGGGGTAGCCGCACCGCTGATGGCGCCATCATTACCGGACGAAATTTTGATTTCTACCTGGGCGATGATTTCAGCAAAGAGAAAATAGTCAGCTTTTACAAGCCTGATCAGGGTTATCGTTTTGCAGCCATCACCTGGGGCGGAATGATCGGTTGCACTTCCGGAATGAACGAACACGGATTGTGTGTTACCGTAAACGGAGCCCAGTCGGAGTTTCCAAACCGCTCGGCCACACCGGTTGCCATTCTGATCAGGGAAGTGCTGCAATATGCCACAAATATTGAAGAAGCTTTCGCCATTATTAAAAAGCGCCGCATCTTTGTTTCAGAATCGTTGATGCTCAGTTCGGCACAGGACCATAAAACAGTCGTGATCGAAAAATCCAGATCCCAGGCTGTCCTGTTTGAATCCGGCACCGACCAGCTTATTTGCACCAACCATTTTCAGAGCCCTGAATTAGGCCCCCATCCTTCGAACCAGAAGTATATGGCGGAAAGTCCTTCGGTGTATCGTTATCAAAGGGTGGAAGAATTGCTAAGGGCCCTGCCCGTACTTTCTGAGGCAGACGTAGCATCGGTGCTCCGCAATAAAAAAGGCCTGGGTGGCGAGGAACTCGGAATGGGTAACGAGAAAGCCGTGGATCAGATGCTCGCGCATCACTCCATTATTTTTAAACCCGAACAGAGGATTTTCTGGATTTCATGCGGGCCCTATCCCGAAGGTGCGTATAAGGCGTACGATCTGAATAAAATATTTGCTGATGGTGCCGGTACCGACGAAACGACTGAGATCTGCAGCGAATCGCTGACCATTCCACAGGATCCTTTCCTGGAAACAGAGGAGTACAAAAAGTATGTTACTTATAAAACACTGCAGGCTGAATTTATTTCAAAGGTGGGTCAAACGGATGGACTTGACCACCTGGTTGAATCTTTTATAGCGAGCAATCCGGAATCGTATATGGTATACACGGTGCTGGGCGATTATTATTATGACAGGGGCGTGTGGGATAAAGCAAAACCCTTTTACGAAACAGGACTTCAAAAGCATGTTCCAAACCTGCATGAGGCTAAGCATATGCAAAAGCGCCTGGCAAAAGCGAAATTAAAAATGAACCACAGGGATTAAAGGCCTGATAGAGCGATTTTGATCAGATAAAACAATGAAGAAAGAACAGGAAATCATAGAACGGATGAAAGCCCTGTCATGCTGTGTGATCGTTCCGACATACAACAACGACAGAACGCTGGAAGAGGTCGTCCGCAATGTGGGCAGGTACTGCGCTGACATCATTGTGATCAATGATGGTTCCACTGACCGGACCGGAGAGATATTAAAAGCAATTGACGGTATTGATGTGGTTACGTTTCCCCGTAACAGGGGCAAAGGGGTTGCGCTGAAAAAAGGGTTCAGATACGCCCTCAAAAGAGGTTTTACCTATGCCATCACCATCGATTCGGATGGACAACATATGGCGGAGGATATTGCACAGTTTGTGAATAAAATTGAACGTCACCCGGGTTGTATTATCGTTGGAGCCCGCAACATGACCGTAGATAACGTGCCCAAGAAATCAAATTTTGGCCGTAAGTTTTCCAATTTCTGGTTCCGGTTCGAAACCGGGAAAAAGGTTCCCGATACACAATCAGGTTTTCGCCTGTATCCACTGGCCCCGGTTTGCCGGATGTGGTACTTCACCGGAAGGTACGAATTCGAAATTGAGGTCCTCGTGCGCTGCTCATGGCATGGGATTCGGGTACGCTCGGTTCCGGTCAGGGTTTGGTATGCCCCGCAGAATGAGCGTGTCAGCCACTTTAAACCCTTTTATGATTTTACCCGCGTAAGTTTATTGAACACCGTGCTGGTACTTATCAGCCTGTTGCTGGTAAAACCCTTCAACTTTCTGAAAGCACTGAACAAAAGAAATATCAGGGATTTCATGACCCGGCATGTATTAAACGAAGGTGAAACGAACGGACGGAAAACCCTGTCGGTAATGGTGGGCGTCTTCATCGGCATTATTCCGATCTGGGGATGGCAAATAGCTACAGCCATACTGGTTTCGATGGTATTCAAACTGAATAAAATGATGACCATTGTGGCCAGCAATATCAGCATTCCCCCAATGATCCCTGTGGTGATTTACGGCAGTTACCTTATGGGCGGACTGTTTGTGAAAGAAGACGCCATTAAACTGGATTATGATTCAGGAATTACACTGGAATATATTTCACGCAATTTTCTTCAATACCTGGTGGGAAGTTTCGCGCTTGCGTTGTCAGCGGCCCTGTTGTTGGGGATATTCACTTATATTATGCTGATCGTTTTCCGTAAACCTGCAGAAGCGGCGCTTATCACGAATAACGTACCTAAAGAATGACGACTTTTTTCCTGAATCTCTACCATTTTTTTAAACATAAAAAACTTCTGTTGTGGCTGTTGTTGCTGGTGTTCGCATCCATCATGGCGCTGATCGCAATGCGTATTAACCTGCAGGAAGACATTTCGCAGTTTATACCCCAGGATGAAAAGGTGGCAAAATACACCTCGGTATTACAAAACATCCGTTTAAACGATAAACTGGTCATTGCCGTGCATGCTCCTGATACTTCGGTGGTGCCCGATCCTGATGCCCTCATCGCATACGGAAATAAGCTTACCCAAAAACTTTCCACACAATTTGAACCTTCGCTGATCCGCAATATCAGCTTCCGGATGTCGGATCAGAAAATGACCGAACTGTATGACGTATTTTACCGTAACCTGCCGTTTTTGCTCGATAGCAACGATTATTGCCGGATCGACAGCCTGCTTACCAAAGCATCAATACAGTCCGTAACAGAAAAAAATTACCGCACGTTGCTGACCCCGTCCGGTGTGGTGTTTAAAGATAATATGGCCAGGGACCCCCTCGGACTGACCTTTATTGCCATCCGGAAACTAAGTACACTTCAGGTTCAGGGTGATTATGCGATGGTGCACGATTGTATTTTTACGTCAGACCGTAAAAACCTGCTGATTTTTGTACAAACTGCGCTGCCGGCAAACGAAACATCCCTTAACGGGGATCTTCTCGATGGGATTAACGAAACCATCGAAAGTGTGGGAAGTGAAACCGGCGACGGCATTACGGCTGATTACTTCGGCGCGGTGGCTATAGCTGTTGGAAATGCACGGCAGATTAAACAAGACACCATGCTCACCATGGGTATTGCGGTGTTTTGCCTGTTGGTGCTGCTCGGATTTTTCTACCGCAATAAACGGATTATTGTTTACCTCCTGTTTCCGGTTATCATAGGTGCTCTGTTTTCGGTGGCTATGGTGCAACTCATACAGGGCGAACTCTCCACCATCGCTATCGGTGCAGGTTCTATCATTCTTGGAATCGCCATAAATTATTCGATCCATTTTTATACCCATCTTAAACATACAGGGTCCACGGAACATGCGGTGAAAGACCTGGCCAATCCGATGACCATTGGGAGCATCACCACCATTGGCGCGTTCCTGAGTTTGCTGTTTGTTGATTCGCACGCACTGCAGGATTTCGGACTGTTTGCCGCCTTTGTGCTGATCGGTAGTGTATTGATGACCCTGATTGTGTTGCCCCATCTGCCCGGGAGCGTATCGAAAACCCAATCAATGAAGACCCCGCGCATCACCTTTATCGAACGGTTTTCATCTATCAGGTTTGAGAATAAACGCTGGTGGCTCGCCGTAATTGCCGTATTGACGGCAGTGCTTGCCTGGTTTGCCCCAGGGGTCGGATTCGACAGTGATATGTCGAATATGAGTTACGTTTCCAGAGAAATGAAAAATACGGAGGAACGGCTCCGCCAGGTTACCGATACCAATTTACGCGCAGTATATGTGGTTTCTGAAGGTAAGGATCTTAACGAGGCCCTGCAACGCAACGAAAAGCTGGGAGTGCGTTTACAAACACTTAAGCAAAAAAAACTCATCCATAGTTATTCCTCACCTTCACTGTTTTTACTCTCGGATGAACGCCAGATAAAAAAGGCAAAGCAGTGGAATGAGTTCTGGGCTGGGCGTAAGGATAGTGTGAGCCGGCTGCTCAAAAGTGCCGGGGAATCCACAGGCTTTACGGAAGATGCCTTTGTGCCCTTCTTTGAAAAAATCAGCAAGCCGGCTGCTCAATACCAGCCGAAGGATAGGGCGCTGCTGCAAGAGAAATTTGTGAGCGATTATGTTATGGAAGAACCGGGTAAAACCATGGTGATCTCCATGCTGAAAACACATTCCGGCACGCACGATCAGCTGATCTCCGAACTTCCGGATGATCCCAATACCGCCATTATCGACCGCCAGCACCTGATGGAAGTTTTTGCCGAAGTCATCAGCAACGATTTCAATACCATATTAATCTTTACCTCCCTGCTGGTGTTTATTTTCCTGACCATGAGTTACGGACGGCTGGAACTTGGACTGCTGGCTTTTATCCCGATGCTCATCAGCTGGATCTGGATTCTGGGCATTATGGCATTGCTGGGAATTCAGTTCAATATTTTTTCGATTATCCTTTCGGCCTTTATTTTCGGTCTGGGCGATGATTACAGCATCTTTATTATGGACGGTCTTTTACAGGAATATAAGTCGGGAAAGAAATATCTGAATTCCTTTAAAACTGCGGTTTTCCTTTCTGCGCTCACGACCCTCATCGGTATGGGTGTGCTCATTTTTGCCAAACATCCTGCCCTGAAATCCATTGCCCTTACTACCATAATCGGGATGTTGTCAGTGGTGCTGGTTTCTTATACGGTGGCCCCGGCAATTTTTCATTGGATGACACGCATCGGTACTAAAAAACGCACGTTTCCGGTTACCCTTGGCGGGATCATCTATGCACTCGTGTTTTATGGGTATTTTGTGTTAGGATGCGTATTTACTGTATTGATGGGCTGGACCCTGATCCGCATTCTGCCAATCGGAAAAAAGAAACGGAAACTCGTATATCATTATTTATTGTATTTCGTCTGCCGTACCACTATCCTTATAATGTTTATGGTAAAGAAACGCTTTATCAACATCAATAAGGATACATTTAAAAAACCTGCGCTGATCATCTGTAACCATCAATCCATTATTGATATCCCGCTGGCGCTGATGTTTACGCCTAAGGTAATTATGATCACCAACGAAAAAGTATATTACTCACCACTGATCGGGAAACTGGTTCAATTGGGCGGATTTTTCCCGGCCACACGTGGGTATGAAGAAATATCTGCGAATTTAAAAGAACTGATTGCCGATGGCTATTCCATTTTTGTATTCCCCGAAGGCACACGCGCTGAAGACCGCAATGTTAAGCGTTTTCACAAAGGCGCGTTTTATATGGCCGAGCAGTTGGGATTGGATGTTCTGCCCCTGGTGATGCACGGCACCGGAGAGTATATAAAGAAAGGTGAATATTTTCCACGACGCAGCGCCATTACCGTCAAAGCACTGAACCGCATTAAACCCGGTGATGATCACTGGGGAGTGGGTTATGCGGCACGTACGAAATCCATTCAGAAAATTTTTAAGAGAGAATTTCTGTCGATCAAAGAAACGTATTACAGCAGTCCGGATTATCATAAAGATTTATTATTCCGGAATTTTATATATAAAGGTCCTGTGCTTGAATGGTATATGAGGGTGAAAGTGAAACTTGAGGACAACTACCGTTTCTTCGATAACATGGTGCCTAAGCAGGGACAGATAATGGACATTGGCTGCGGGTATGGATTTCTTTCCTATATGCTGGCTATGATCTCTGCCGACCGCAAGGTATACGGGATTGATTACGATGAAGAAAAGATTGAAGTTGCCAACTCTGGCATTTCCCGCCCGCAGAATACTGAATTTGCTTACGGCGATGCCATGGAACTTCCTTTTGTGAAGAGCGTGGCCTTCATTATCGCGGATGTGTTACACTATATGCCGGAAGATTGGCAGAAAAAACTTATCCGCAAATGCATCGATCATCTCGAACCGGGAGGACTGATCATTATCCGTGAGGGCGATTCCAGTCTTGAAAAGAAGCATAAAGGAACGGTTCTTACTGAGATATTCAGCACCCGCATTTTAGGGTTCAATAAAACACAAAAGGGTAAGCAGCTTCATTTTACCTCAAGGGAAACGATTTATGATTCGTTGAAAAATACTAACTTTGGAGTTGAGATAGTCGACGATACAAGGTTCACGTCGAATGTTATTTATATTATTAAGGAAAACAGCTAGCTTTACATATATTTATATACTACCTAAAGACATTCTATGCCTCAATATGATGTATTGATCATTGGCAGCGGACTCGGCGGATTGCTTTGCGGAAGCATTCTCTCGCGTGAGGGCATGCGCGTATGCGTGATCGAAAAGCACCACCAGCCGGGCGGATGCCTGCAGAATTTCACCCGTCAGGGCTGCGTGTTTGATACGGGTATTCATTATCTGGGAAGCCTTGATGAGGGACAGGTGCTGAACCGTTATTTTAAGTATTTCGGGCTGCTCGACAAAATCTCTTTAAAACGGCTCGATGCCGATGGTTTTGATGTAGTGAGTTTTGCGGGCGATCCCAACGAGTACAAATATGCCATGGGCGACGAAGCCTTTGTGGACGGACTGGCCAGGCATTTTCCTCACGAACGTCAGGCGCTGACAGATTATGTCGCCAGGGTCAGGGGAATCAGCCAGTATTTTCCGTTGTATAATATTTCGGATCAGCGGGCAGATGTTTCTGAAACCAGCATGTATGGCGAAAATGCCGCTGAGGTTATCCGTTCCATTACCTCCAACTCGAAATTGCAGCAGGTGCTGGCCGGTACCAGTCCATTGTATGCAGGTAATCCGGATCATACTCCTTTCTATGTTCATGCCCTGGTGAATTTTTCTTTTCTCGAAAGTTCCTACCGTGTGGTGGACGGAAGTGCGAAAATCGCCACGGCATTGTGCGACACCATCCGTGAAAACGGGGGCGAAATTTTTACGGGTTGTGAAGCAAAGACCTTTCACTTTGAGGGGAACCAGATCAGCGCGGTCGAACTTACTGATGGCGAACGTATCGAAGCGAAGAATTTTATCAGCGACATTCATCCTGCGCGCACGCTCGAAATGATTCCTGACGGCCATATCCGTAAGGCTTACCGGAGCCGTATCATGCAACTCGAAAACACCACTTCATCGTTCTCAGTGTATATCGTCTTTAAGAAAAATTCATTCCGCTACATGAATTATAATCTGTATTACTACAGAAATAAAGATGTATGGCAGTCTGCAGCGTATGATAAGGCAACCGGTCCCGAGAACTTTTTGCTACTCACCCCGGCCTATTCCGGTGAAGGCGAATGGGCCGATTCCATCATTGCAATGACCTATATGGATTATAACGAGGTGCGTCAATGGGAAAATACACGTATTGGCCGTCGTGGCGCAGATTACGAAGCTTTTATGAAGATGAAGGCTGAGCAACTGATCGATCTTGTTGAGGAGAAAATTCCCAATTTCCGCGATCATATCCAAACGTATTTTACTTCCAGTCCACTTACTTTCCGCGATTATACCGGGATTCCCGAAGGATCACTCTACGGCATCATGAAGGATTGCACCGATCCGCTGAAATCGCTGATCAGTCCCCGCACCAAGATCCCCAACCTGCTGCTTACCGGTCAGAACATTATCCTGCACGGCGCTTTAGGTGTGACCATTGCGGCAGTGACGACCTGCTCGGAACTTCTGGGCCTGAGTTACCTGGTAAATAAAATTAAATCAGTTTCCTGAAATAGTTGTCATTTATCGATCCTATGAAAAGGCTTCTTATCCTGTATTTTCTGATTGTTACCACGCTGAGCATAGGGGGTTACTTTGCTTTCAGGGAATGGCTGGTCCTGGATGAGCCGGAAGTCCCTGCATTCACCTTGCCTTCCGGGGATGTTGAGCAGGTCAACGACAGCCTGCGGGTATGGGGCAATCAGTGGCTGCACCTTAACGACTATGGGATTTACGAAATGTACATCGAAGGCAAACCTTACGAAAGGGGCGTGGTAGCCGGACGCTTGAGTAAATCTCTGGTAGCCTACCAGGAAAAAGCATTCATGGACCGCATCTGGGAATTGGTACCTTCGATGCCATACCAGCGTTTTCTGCGGCTTTTAATCGCGTTGTTTAACCGTACCATCGATTCTAATATCCCACAGGAATATTTACTCGAGATCTACGGAATGTCGCGTGTGGCGGCAGATGAGTATGATTATGTCGGTCCCAAGTACGATCGTATTCTGCAATACCATGGTGCACACGACATCGGACATATGCTGCAAAACTACAGCCTGGTGGGGTGCAGCTCTTTTGCGGTATGGAACAGCAAGAGTGAAGACAGTACCCTGCTGGTGGGGCGAAACTTTGATTTTTATGTGGGCGACGCTTTCGCGGAGCATAAAATCGTTGAATTCTGCAAACCGGATTCAGGCTACGGATTTATGATGGTGACCTGGGGGGGGATGTGTGGCGTGGTTTCCGGAATGAACGAGCAGGGGCTCACCGTTACCATTAACGCTTCCAGATCGGCCATTCCGGTGCATGTAGCGGATCCTGTTTCGCTGATCGCACGCGAGATATTGCAATATTCTGCCAATATTGACCAGGCATATAAAATTGCAGAATCGCGCCATTGTTTTGTTTCTGAATCATATCTGGTGGCCTCGGCAAACGACAATCGTGCGGTGGTGATTGAGAAATCGCCCTATGCCATAGCCATGTATGAGGAAACAGGGAACCAGATTCTGTGCACCAATCATTTTCAGAGTGCTCAGTTTTCAAAGGATCCGTCAAATATTTCCCATCAGCAGCGCAGCGCTTCGGTTCCCCGGTATCAGCGGCTTGCTGCATTACTGGCTCGCGATAGTTCCCTTTCGGTGATGGATGCTGCCAATATTCTACGCAACAGAAGGGGGGCCGGCGATCGTGAAGTGGGGATGGGAAACGAAAAGGTACTGAATCAGCTAATTGCCCATCACAGCATCATTTTTAAACCGGCACAGCGGATGGTGTGGATTTCCACGTCACCCTACCAGTTGGGGAGTTACATCGCTTACGACCTGAAGCAGATATTGGCCAGTCCGGAATTGATGCTAAAGCATAAACAGATCTACAAAAAAGCATTAACTTTGCCGGCCGATTCGTTTTTGGACAGTCGTGACTGGGAAAATTTTCAGCAATTCAAAAAGTTGACGTTGGAAATTACCGGTGCCGCACCAGAAAAGGGTTTAAGCGATACGGAGATACAAGCGTACATTGAACTGAATAAGGACTTTTTCTATACCTGGGAAGTTTGCGGTGATTATTATCTGCGCAAGCATGAAATAACCAAAGCCCGCGAATGTTATCAGGAGGCGCTTTCCAGGGATATCCCCACACTGGATGAACAGGAGCGGATCGTAGAAAAGGAACAAAAATGCCTCGGCAAGAATTAACTTAATTACTAAGCAAACTCATATAAGTCTATGAAATTTAAACTGATTTATCCGAAGTGGGAAAAACTGGAAGGGCAAACTATTTTTAATCTGCCCCCTCACGGACCCGCCGTCATGGCTGCTTCCCTGCCCGAGTGGGTGGATGTGGAGTTTGTTGATGAAAACGTTGATCCTTTGACCTTTGATGATGATCCCGATTTTGTGGGCGTTTCCATGATGCTTACCAGTCAGATTATGCGTGGCTGGGAGATTGCCGATGCATACCGCAAACGTGGTAAAAAAGTAATCTTTGGCGGAATCTCTACCATGTTGCACGCCGAAGAAACCGCTTTACATGCCGATGCCGTTTTTCTTGGTGAATCCGAAGGCCGCATGGATGAAGTATTTAACGATTTCCGCGCAGGCAAATTAAAACCTGTATATAATTATATGCACAACTTTCCCGATATGAATCTTATCGGGCCGGCCCGCAGAAGTATTCTGAATAAAGAGAAATATTATTATAAAGGTGTGCGCATGGTCGATTTGCTGCATGCTTCACGCGGATGCCGGTTTAATTGCTATCCCTGCTGCGTATCATATCTTGGCGGTCGTCAGTTCCGTCCCCGCCCGGTGGGCAAAGTGGCCGAAGAACTCGCCACCATCGATAACAACCGTTTGTTCATTGTCGACAATTCGCTGGCACAAAACAAACAGTGGGAAATGGATCTTTTCAAAGAAATGATCCCCTTTAAAAAGAAATGGTGTTCGCACCCCATCGAAGACGATGATCAGGTGCTCGATCTGGCCGCTCAGGCCGGTGCATGGTTTGTGTATCAGGCCGTGTTCGATACTTCAGACTATATTAAGAATCGTGTAAAACGTTATCACGATTACGGAATCCAGGTAGAAGGAACCATTTTGCTGGGAACCGATGATCAGACCGAAGATGATATTAAACGCCTGATTGACTTCCTGCTCGAAATTAAACTTGACCTGGCAGAATTTACCATTCTTACGCCCTTCCCGCATACCAAGACTTATGACGACCTGATGAGGGAAAACCGCATCATCGACACCAACTGGAATAATTACAATGCCGGCAAGGTTGTGTACCAGCCCAAACATATGACGCCCGATCGTATGCAGGAAATGTTCCGCTATGCATGGGATACCTTTTATAAAGACGAGAGTCAGAGCGAAAAAATGGGCCGTTTGTTCCAGTCCGTTGTGATGCGCGAAATGGCCGATGGTACCTATGTGAGGCCTCGCAGGGACCTGTCGCAAATGAGTTTTGGCAAAGAGATTTCACGTAAGAATAACAGCTAATTTGAGGGGTATATGATTAAGGATTATAACCAGGAATTAAACACCGCTTATGTAGATTTGTTTTATGATTTTAAAGGTGTGTGGGATATTCCCTCACGCTGTGGATTAAAAATCGTAAAAGGGGAACAGACCGATATTGTGATCGCCACAGAATTATACAGCGATAACCCCGGCACTTCAGTAACCGAGTATTGTAACCGGCTGGCCACCATTATTGTGAAAGATTATGGTCTGGATCCCGCCAGGTTGTGCTTTATTGTAAGAACTCCCGACAACAATTCAAAAATGTCGTTCTGGAACGAGTTTTTTACACAGGCCGTTATGGCCTGGGACGGAGAAAAGTTTGGCAATCCGCGCTGGGAAAAACTCAGCAAAGAACAAGTTGATCAATTGCTGCAATCCTGATTTTATAATGATATACGAAACCCATATTACGGTACGAGGCTATGAAATGGATTCCTACGGGCATGTCAACAACGCGGTGTACCTGAACTATGTGGAACAATGTCGCTGGGAAATCCTGCAGGGGCTCGATATCATCAAACTGTTTGAGCAGCGCGGTTTGTTGCTGGTGGTTACCGAAGCCAAACTTCGCTATGCCCGCGAAGCCAAGGTATTCGATAAACTGCTGATTAAAACCCGCATGGTACTTGAAGGTCCTTATATCATCTTTAAACACCGCATCATCAACAAAGATACACAGGTCAAGCTGGTGACGGGCGAAGTGAAAACGCTGGTCATTAACGAATCCCGCGTTCCTTGCGCCGTTCCCGATGAGTTTAAATCATTGTTTGAAATTGCTGAATAATGGCTGATTCTCCGAAGGTCCATTTTGAAATACTGGGAAATACGGGCATCATCACCCTCAGTAATCCGCCCGGGAATGAACTGATTCAGCCCGATTTTATTTCAGTGGCACAGTTAACAGAATGGACGCAGATTCCCGGCGTTAACGGACTCATCATAACCGGTGCGGGCCGCAACTTTTCGTCGGGCGCACGCCTTGATGACATCTTCAGCATGGCTTCCGACAAAGAGTTCCTGATTCAAAAAATGGACGCGGGTAAGGCCGTACTTGATGCCCTCGAAAACCTGGATCTTCCGGTGATCGCACTAATTAACGGTATTTGTTTCGGTGGGGGACTGGAGATCGCTCTGGCTTGTCACATAAGGGTTTGCAGCGAAAATGCCTTGTTTGCTTTTCCTGAAATTAATCACCAGCTGATGCCCGGATTGGGTGGCAGCATACGTTTGCGCGATATTATCGGCGAAAGTCAGGCATTGTCGGTTTTACTCAGCGGCGATACCCTCAATGCTGAAGAAGCCTTGAAGTTGAAGCTGGTCGACCATTGCCGCCCGAAAGCGGAAGTACTTGATTTTGCCACCAGCCTGATGGCAAAAATGGTGGAAGGCAAACCAAAAAAAGTGGTGCAATCCGTGGTGCGTTCATGGCACAACAGCCGTAATCTTAGTTACAGTGAGGCCCTGAAAGAAGAAACCCGCCTGTTTTACGAATTGGCTAAAGACGAGTTGCAACGCAGGGAGTCAAACTCCTGAAAGGTCCTTCATGATCGTTCAACAAACAAAAACCGCCCTCGTCGACGAAATCCATGCAATTATTATGGAGAAGGGAATCGAAGCATACTTCACCGTGAGTGAAATAGAACGATTGTCGCGTCCCTCGGGCATCCGCAGTTTGTGTGTGCGTTATCTGGCCAAAAGTATGTTGCTTGAGGCGTTGGGTATTGACTTTTCCTTTACAGATATTTCGATCGGAAATTCCCCGGAAGGGGCGCCAATCGTTGAATATGGAAATACCGGTATAGAAGTCCGTTTAAAGGAACTCGGCATACAGAAGATATTTCTATCCTTTACCCATAACAGAAAAATGGTGGGGGTATTCATGATTTTTACGTAATTTTAAAAACTCAAAACGGGTTAAATGTTCCGAACCATACAGTGGGAAATCACCAACGGCATTGCGTGGCTGGTAATACAGCAGCCTCCATCCAATAAGATGGACCGCTTGTTCTTTGCGGAATTAAAAACCCTGGTCACTGAGGTGATTCCCGGCGCTGATTATCGTGCCCTTATCATTCACGGTGAGGGAAGGCATTTCAGCTCGGGGGCTGATATCGACGATTTGCTGTCGGGTGTTAAAGATGCTGAAATCAGCGATAAGGTGGGCGGTTCAGAAGTCCCTGCGTTTCTGCGTGAAAACAATCGGCACTTTCTTTTTTTTAAAGAACTGAAAGTTCCGGTCATTGCTGCTATCCAGGGCGTATGTCTGGGTTCTGCCCTTGAACTGGCCATGTTCTGTCATTTCCGTGTGTGTGCCGAAGGAGCACTGTTGGCTTTACCGGAAGTATCGTTTAACCTGATGCCCGGCTGTGGCGGCACGCAGAATATCATTCCCCTGACCGGCCGCGGACGGTCGCTGCAATACCTGCTCGAAGGAAATAACCTGGGCGCTGCAGAAGCTCTTGATGCAGGCCTGGTCGACAAGGTGGTTCCGCGCAAAGATTTGTACGAAACCTGTACACAGCTTGCTGAATCTATGGTGGCGGGGTACGACAGCGCAAAGCGCGATTATTATCTCAGAAGAATGTTTCATCAAATTGATCATGAAGGAAAATAAAAATATCAGGGTGGCAGGTACCGGAAGCTATTTACCGGGGGCTCCCATACCGTTTGATGAGGTGGATGCATATCTCGGTGAGGTTACGCAGGCACCCGAAAAAGTCATGAAATGGTTCAACCGCATCCGTCCGTTAATGAAGGAAATGATTGATGTGGAATACTATCATTTTGCTTTCGACCGTGCAACACGTGAGTACACCGACGACAACATCACCATGTCGGTGAAAGCTGCGCAGCAGGCCTTGGATATGGCCGGCATGAAAGCGGACGACATCGACCTCATTGTTTACGGCAGTGCTCATCAGGATCAGATGCCCACAGCTACGGTCCGCATACAGGAAGCGCTGGGTATCGAACAGTGCGGCGAACTCAGCATTCACGCCAATTGTACCTCAGCTTACAAAGCCGTTCTGCTTGCGGGCGATCTCATCCGGAACGGCCGTTACCGGAATGCACTCGTGCTTTCTTCGTCAGTATCATCTTCTGAACTCCGCGCCGAATACTACAACCAGCCCCTCATCCGCCGTGAAGAATTGTTTCTGCGCTATTTTCTTTGCGATGGGGCAGGAGCCATGGTTTTAACGGCTGAAGATGCTGAAAAGCCCGGTCTGTATCTGAAAGCCACCACCATGGAATCCATCGGCGGCCACAAACCATCAGCAATGAATAATGGGCGTCCGGCCTACTGGATGAATCCCAAAGAAGAATACGAACAGGGCCGCCACCACCTGGCGCAGATGTTTAATGAACAACTCCGTTTGCATTTTCATGATGAAGATGGCAGCGTATTTTTCAAAGGACTGAAACGGTTTTTAACGGAAAATCCTATCGATGCTACACAGTTGAAATACTTCCAGGTCAACTTCCCCTCCAAGCATATTTCTGAGCTGATCATCGAAGAATGCGCCTCGCTGGGCATTTCCAAAGATACACTCTATTCCAAAATGTCCGGTATGGGCTACGCCGGTCCCCCCATGGTACTGATATGCCTCGACCAGATTCTCCGGAACGAGCCCCTCGCAAAGGGCGATCTGGTGCTGAGTTTCGTGACCGAAGTCAGCAAATTTATGCAGGCGGGCTTTATCATGGAGCAACGATAATTTATTGATCCTTAACGCAGAATCCCTTACGGTGAAGTGATCCGGGTTTTTACCAGCTAGCCCCTACGGAGCAGTCATCCCCGCATGTACAACATTCCCGGACAGGCAAAGGGGGATGTGTTACAGCTGCGTTGCTTCAGCCTTTGCGCTTAAACCCTGTTCCCTGTATATTCCCTGAAAAGGTGAAGCACTGGCAATATCCACTTGAAATCATGCGTTTATTGGATTCAATGCTCATATCCGGGACGGTTTAAAGTGTTATGAAGCTATTGATAATACTGGTCTACAGCAATTTTTGCGGGAAGCTGAATAAATAATTACCTATGGATAATATTCAATACCTGATGATAAATCTCGGGCTGATATACTATGGGGTCCGGTTTGAAGAAAACAGTGGAGACCAGAACCCACTCAAATAAACGGGGCGGATCCGAAAAGCCACATGAGTAGGCATATTTAAACTTCAACGCATGAAAAAGTTCGCGTTTATTAGCGGCGCCCTGGCATTATCATTGGCACCGCTGGGCATTGTATGTAAAATCTTGCATGTCCCCGGAGCTCACTTATTCTTCATTCTTGGAATTGGCATCTTTTCGCTGGTTTTCATTCCCAGCATTTTCAAATACCTCTATAGCAGGGAAAGATAGCCGGTATAAAAAAAATCAGATCCGCCGTTTTCTTCAGCCAGAAGATCCGGCGGTTTTTTTATTTCATTGACTAACGGCGGGTATGACCCGATAGTGGTTATTCTTCCAAATGATTGTGTCGTAGTTTTTGAGGGGGTAGTCATACCCTGGTTGGCGATAAATTAACTTTTATATAACAAAATATTTGGTTCTGTTTGTGCCGAACTAAAAAAACTATGTGTAATTTTGTAGCCGTAAAATGAAATAAAATGACAACGGAAGAAAGAATCAAGGCACAATGGGAGCTGGTAGAATCCATTAGCCGCATGTACGAAAAAAAAGGGTTCGGAATGATCCCTGGACGGGTGATCGGACTTCTTTCAGTGATGGACAAAGAACAATATACCTTTGATGAGATTGTTGATGAACTAAAGGTAAGTAAAAGTTCTGCAAGCAACGCACTGAAAATCCTCGAAGTACGCGATATGATTGAGTATACCACAATACCCAACGACCGCAAGCGTTACTTCAAACTTAAAACGCAGGATAAATTTGCCCTGATTGATGAGCACCGGCTGATCCTTCAAAACATGTGCAGGGTTTTTCAGAATATCATCGATCTCAAAGCCAGTAAGGATACCGGGAATTCAGTTTTTTTTCAGGATATAGTAAATATGATCAGTGTGTTTCTGGAGAAATTTGAGGAGTTAAAAACAAATTACCTGAACAGACATTAATTCATTATTTCTGGTTCGTTAAGTTATAAACTAAATAAGAATCTAACACATAATAATATTGAGTATGAGAGCGGTAAAGATTTTTTTGTTGGGAGTTTTTATTATTTCAGGTAGTCTTTCGTTTGGACAAGATCAGCCCTATCTGCTGACACTCGCCCAGGCCAGGGAGTACGCGCTGGCAAATAATAAAAAGCTTCTGAATGCGAGGGATGGCGTGACTTCCTCACAGTTGAAGATTAAAGAAACGGTGGCCAAAGGCTTACCCCAGGTTGACGGAAGCATGAGCTATATGACCTACTTTAATTATGAGATGAATTTTAGTTTGGGCGGTTCCAGTACCGGACCCGACATTAATTATATGTTGCTGGATGCCGGAGATGCTGAAGTATTGAGGGTTATCGGTGAGATGTCGAAGTCAGAGCCCATCATCATGAGCGATCAGCTTTCGGGTAAGGTCCAGCTAAGTCAGCTGATTTTCAGCGGACAGTACATTGCCGGTATACAAACTGCGAAAATTGCCCGCAAACTTGCTGATCAGAGTGTGGTGCTGAACGAAATGGATGTTAAGGAAACCGTTACCAATACTTACTTCCAGATATTAACCAGCGAGCATACCCTGAAAATCATCGCAGAAAACATGAAAAACCTGGAGGAAATTCAGCAACACACGGTTAATATGTTTAATGCCGGTGTGGCTGAAGAAACGGATGTTGATCAGTTAAAGATTACCGTCAGCCAGTTAAAAAATTCGCAGAAAGCGCTCGAAAGAATGAACCAACTCAGCTATAATATGCTGAAGTTCCAACTGGGCGTGGCACCGGATGCGAAAATCATCCTTGCCGACAGTCTGTCCTTGTTTCTGGATGCGCTGAAGCCGGAGCTGGCATTGGTCACCGATTTCAACCTGACAGAAAATATTAATTATAAATTGATGGAATCACAGGTGCAGTTAAGCAAAAAGCAGGTGGATATGTCAAGCTGGTCATATGCACCCACCTTAGCCGGTTATTATAATTACACCTATAAAATACTTAAAACGGGCTTTGACCTGAACCCGAATCAGCTGGCCGGGATAAATCTTTCACTACCCATTTTCTCGAGTGGCGTAAGAAAAGCACAGTTATCTCAGTCAAAAGTCAATTACGATATTGCACAACGTAATCTGGATATGGTTAAAGATCAGCTGGCTTTGCAAAAGACCCAGTTATTGTTCGTGTATCAGAATGCCCTGGAGAACTATCAAACACAAAAAGAAAGTGTCGCGATCGCCGGTAGGGTATTTAACAGCATTCGCAACAAATACGAGCAGGGATTGGTATCCAGTCTGACGCTTACCCAGGCCCACGGTAATTACTTAAGTGCTGAAAACAATTATCTCTCGGCCGTTTTAACCCTGCTGCAGGCCCAGACATCACTTGATAAATTATATAACAAACTATAATATTGTATAACATTTAATAAGTAAATATAATGAAAAGGTTTTTTTCTGTTTTGATTTTGGTTTCGGTTTTCTTTGCCGCGTGCAACAATGATAAAACCAAGGAAACTAAGGATGTTAATGTTGACACCACCGTTTATGGCGTTAAAACCATCGAACTTGAAAAGCAAATGGTTGCTCAAAAGATCGAATTCACAGCCAGTCTGTTGGCATTCGAAGAAATACATTATGCTCCTGCTTCACCCGGCAGGATTGAAGAAATCAGGGTGGAAGTGGGAAGCCGCGTCAGAAAAGGCGATGTGATTGCCCGTATGGACCGCACCCAGCTGATCAATGCAACAGAGCAACTGCAAAGTGCACAATCAAATTTTCAGCGTATGGATACCCTGCACAAATTGCACAGTATCTCTGAACAGCAATGGGAAGCATCGAAAACCGCCTATGAAGTGGCCAAGACGAATGTTGAGTTTTTACAGCGCAACACTACCCTGGTTTCTCCCATCAACGGGATCGTTACCGGAAAATATTTCGAAAGTGGAGAACTTTATTCCGGTGCCCCGAACACTTCAGCCGGGAAAGCAGCCATTGTGACACTGATGCAGATCAATCCATTGAAAGCAAAAATCAATATTTCCGAACGTTACTATCCTCTTCTGAAGCAGGGTATGAAAGCCGGCGTTGTGGTTGATATTTATCCTGACAAAATAATTCAGGGTGTTGTTTACAGAATCTATCCAACCGTTAGCTCCGATACCAGGACCTTCCCGGTGGAACTCACCATTCCGAACTCCGACGAGAAACTTCGTCCGGGTATGTTTGCCAGGGTTTCGCTCGACCTTGGAGAAACCAATGCCCTGGTGGTTCCGGCTGTCGCTGTGACCAAGCAGGAGGGAACCAACAATCATTTTGTGTTTGTGGCCAATAGTGATAATACCGCACACAAGGTGTTGGTTGAGATCGGAACACGTTTCGACGATAAGCTTGAAATCGTTTCTGATTCTATCCGGGAAGGAAGCAAGATTATTATTGCCGGACAGAATAAGCTTTTAAACGGCTCAAAGATTAAAATCGTAAAGTAACGGTCAGGTGCAAAGAAGTAATAATCAGAAGAAGAATTATAAAGACATACAGCTATGAGTATATATGGAAGTGCGGTAAAAAACCCGGTAACGACGTTAATGGTCTTTGTGGCAGTGATCGTTATTGGTGTCTTTTCCTTTATTAAATTACCGGTAGACCTTTATCCGGAGATCGAGTATCCGGCGATTATGGTGTTCACCAGTTATAGCGGTGCCAACGCTGCGGATATCGAAACCAATATTTCTGAACGGGTCGAGAATGGGTTGAACACCGTGAGCGATCTGAAGCAGATCAGTTCAACCTCGCGTGAAAATGTTTCTGTGGTCGTATTAGAATTTGAATACGGGACCGACCTTGATGCGGCGGCCAATAATGTCAGGGATGCCCTTGGTATGGTAACGCCGTATTTACCGGAAGGGGCGGAGAATCCGGTTATTTTTAAGTTCAGCACCAGCATGATGCCCATCATGATGTACGCGATTACCGCGGATGAGAGTTATGAGGGTCTGGAAGAAGAATTAAAGGAAAAGCTGGTCAATCCCCTCAACCGTATCGATGGGGTGGGAGCGATCAGTCTGATCGGTGCCCCGATTCGCGAGGTTGCCATCAGCATTGATCCGCGTAAAATGGAAGCCTACAATCTTACGGTGGAGCAGATCGGTGGCATCCTTCGTTCCGAAAACCTTAACATGCCTGCCGGTACAGTGGATATGGGCGAGATGAGTTATCCTTTACGTATCCAGGGTGAATTTACCGACAGTGATCAGATCAGAAATGTCTACCTCGGCAATTACCAGGGAAAATCCGTTTACCTTTCGGATGTGGCTACAGTCAACGACTCCATCAGGGAAATGAATTATGAGGAGAAAATTGATGGACGGCCGGGTGTCAGAATGATGGTTCAGAAACAATCCGGAGCCAATTCCGTGGCCATTGCCAAAGAGGTCAAGCTTAAGTTGATCGAACTGCAGAAGACCTTGCCTGCCGATGTTAAAATCGCCATCATATTCGATACCAGCGAATTTATTCAGGATTCCATCAGTAACCTTTCTGAAACATTGTTGTTCGCTTTCATCTTTGTGGTGCTGGTGGTGCTGCTTTTTCTGGGGAAATGGAGAGCAACATTCATTATCATTCTTACCATTCCTATCTCACTGATTGTTGCATTTATCTATCTGGGTATTTCAGGAGGTACCATCAATATCATTTCGCTGTCGGCCCTTTCCATTGCTATCGGGATGGTTGTTGATGATGCGATTGTAGTATTGGAAAATATCACACGGCATATTGAAAGAGGAAGCACCCCGCGTGAAGCGGCGATTTACGCAACCAATGAGGTGTGGCTGGCGGTTATTGCCACTACACTCACCATCGTTGCTGTGTTCTTCCCGCTGACCCTGATGGGCGGTATGACCGGTATCATGTTCAAACAATTAGGATGGATCGTTACCATTACCATTTTGACGTCTGCAGTTGCTGCTATCACTATTACGCCAATGTTGAGCTCGAAATTGCTGGCCCTGAAACCACTGAGCAAAAAACCGGGTTGGTTCAGTCACGAACATCTGGTACTTCCTCAGCTGAACAGGCTCGATAATTTCTATGTCCGCATATTGAGATGGAGCCTGCGCCACAAAAGGATTGTAGTAGGTGCAGTAGGTGTCGTATTGGTATTGACAGTGTTTTTTGGGATGAACCTGAAAACAGAATTTATCCCCGCAACTGACGAGGGGCGCTTGTCTGCCTCTATCGAACTGCAACCTGGTGTGAGGGTTGAAGAAACCGTTAAGATTACCCGCAAGATCGAGGAATTTATCGATACTCAGGTTCCTGAAAAAAGCCTGGTTTCAACTTCTTCCGGTTCAAACGACAAGGCTGGATTTACTGCATTGTTCCAGAATTCCGGTTCTAATATCATCAATGTTACAATTAGTCTGGTAACTGTTTCAGAAAGGGAGCGCTCCACAGAAGATATTGCAAACCAATTGCGCGATTACCTGAAGTCGATCCCAGAAGTGGTAAAATACAATGTAACCTCTGGTGGCGGGATGTCACTGGGTGGCGGTAGTACCGTTGATGTTGAAATTTACGGATACAACTTTGACCAGACTACGGCACTTGCGAATGATCTGGCAACAAAAATCGGGGATATTCCAGGGGCCAGCAATGTTATTGTCAGCAGGGAAAAATCAAAGCCCGAATTGCGCATCACGCTCGATAAGAATAAAATGTCTCAGCACGGACTGAATACCGCTGCTGTGTCCACCATGATCCGTAATCGTTTCCTTGGACTGACCGCAACGCTGTACCGCGAATCGGGCAACGAATACGATGTGCTGGTGCGGTTCGAAAAGGACTACAGGAATTCCATCAGCGATATTGAAAGCATTGCAATTCCTACTACTCAGGGGGTAATCCGCCTGGGTGATATCTCAAAAATCGAAGAATTCTGGTCACCACCAAACATCGAACGCAAGAACCGCGAAAGAATGGTTTCCATCAAGGTGACACCCTATAAAGTTTCTCTTGGGGAACTGGCGGGCGGTATCAAGGAAGTGGTCGATAAAGCAGATGTTCCTCCCGGAGTTATGACGAATGTCGGCGGAGCTTATGAAGATCTTCAGGAATCCTTCTCGGATCTGGGATTGCTGCTGTTGCTGAGTCTCGTCCTGGTCTTCATTGTAATGGCTTCCCAGTTTGAATCGCTCAAGATGCCGCTGATCATTATGGTTTCTATTCCTTTTGCTTTTTCAGGAGTTGTATTAGCATTGGTTTTGACCAGCACCCCGCTGAGTATCATTGCTGCCCTCGGGGCGATCATGCTGGTGGGGATTGTGGTAAAAAATGCCATTGTGCTCATCGACTTTACCAACCTGATGCGCGACCGTGGAAACAGTCTGGACGACGCCATTTTGCTGGCTGGCCGCTCGCGTTTGCGTCCGGTACTTATGACAACCGCCACTACCATTCTGGGTATGCTCCCACTGGCATTGAGCACAGGCGAGGGATCCGAAATCTGGAGTCCGATGGGCATTTCGGTTATCGGAGGTCTGACCTTCTCAACGGTGGTTACGATGGTAATTGTACCTGTCGTATACAGGATCTTTGTTTCAAGAACTGAACGCAGACAGAAGAGAGAATCGGCTGCTGCAATGAATTTTATGGAAGCTTAAAACCATTTCAACATGAAAGCAATCATGATCGTATATAACCAGGCGCTGACCGAGAAAATCGATTATCTACTGGAAAAGTTGAACATCCGTGGTTACACGCAGTTTCCCACGGTTATGGGCGCCGGGACCACCGATGGTGAACCACGGATGGGAACGCACACCTGGCCGGAAATTAATTCAGCAATTTTAACGGTAGTGAACGATGAGATCGTAGACACCGTGCTGGAAAAAATTAAAAAGCTGGATGCCATTAATAAGGAGGTCGGTATCCGTGCCTTTGTCTGGAGCGTGGAAAAAACCGTGTGATCCCATTGTTGTCAGGATCCTTAGTTATTTTGTACCATGAAAATACTTTATAAGGAATACAGTTCTGTGAATTACACATCGTATCAGTTCCCTTATTGCATCTACGCAATAAGGGAATCTGGCGATGATTACGCTACAATCTATTCTCAGGGATTTCTTCCTTATTCTAATGACCTTGAGTGCCGCGAAGAAATTTTCTATCTGGCACGCAGCATCCGGATCGATCTGAAGCTTCATAAAAATAATTACAAACAAAATAATATTCATAATAAGCTAAGCGGGATATATGATCCTGCGGGGCTTGCCATTAAATTAGTCCCGAAACAGGCGCCGGTCAACGATCCTGAGTTTCTCATCTGGTGCCTGAAACATGCAAAAAATAGTTTTCTGCAATCTGATCGTCTGAAATACATCCTCGATCGTCCTTACTTTAACGATATTCTGGAAATATCCTATGAAGGAAAAATGCTTGCCCGGGTTCTGATTATCAGCGAAAACAAGGATTTTATTCATGTCTGGTTTTCTTTTTATGATACTCAGGTTAATGTGAGTGACTTTGGCAAATGGATCATCCTGAAGGTGATCGATTGGAGCAAAAATGAAGGTTATCAGCACTTCTATATCGGTACCTGTTATCCCCCGACAGGTTTTTATAAATTAACCCTGAGTTCGTCCACAGCATATTTTAATGGCGAATTTTGGGATGCCGATGTTTCTATGCTTAAAAAGGCATTGGCCCCAACATCATAATCCAGATTATTTGAACTTGCGGTTTCAATTGCCCCGGTCTTCAGGTCGGCGATTACTAATTTATTATCTTTGGATGACCAAAGAACAACGAATGAAAATAATCGCTTTTGCAGGAAGTAACAGCTCTGTCTCGATAAACCGGCAACTGGTGCGCTTTGCCGCATCTTATTTTAAAAACGACACCGTTGAACTATTGGATCTGAACGATTTTGAAATGCCTATCTACAGCTACGACCGCGAACACAAAACGGGCGTTCCTGAACCAGCCCTCCGCTTTGCTCAATTGATCGATGGTTGCGATCTGATCATGATTTCACTGGCTGAGCATAACGGCGCCTACAGCGCGGCATTTAAAAATGTTTTTGACTGGGTTTCGCGCATCCATGGACGCAAGGCCTGGGCTGACAAACCCATGTTTTTATTATCGACGTCTACCGGAGCCAGGGGCGGGGCCTCCGTGATGGAGATGGCCATCAAACGTTTTCCGCGCAATGGAGGAACCGTCATTGCCACCTTCAGCCTGCCCTTGTTCGAAGAAAACTTCACTGTAGGCACCGGCATCATCAATGCTGCACTGCTGGCTGAGTTGGAGGAGAAGATTGAAAACGTGAAGAAGCAGTTAATCCTATAACCCCTGTCTGCAATAGGTTGCAGGCCATCGACAATATTAACTATTAAATACATACATACCATGACTGTTAACGAAATACTCAAAGAACTCGAAGCATTTGGCGATGAAGCCACTAAAAGCAAATTGTTGAAACATGGTGCAAAAGAACCTTTTTTCGGGGTTAAAGTATCGGACCTAAAAATAATCCTTAAAAAGACCCGGAAGAATCATGAGTTAGCATTAGCATTATATAACACCGGAAACTCTGATGCCATGTACCTTGCCGGACTGATGGCGGACGAAAAAAAAATAACAAAGGCACAACTCGAAGATTGGGTGAACAAAGCCTATTGGTATTATTTAAGCGAATACACAGTGCCCTGGGTAGCTGCAGAATCGCCTTTTGGATTCGAACTGGGACTGGAATGGATCAAGTCCGGCAAGGAACAGATTGCTGCTGCCGGTTGGTCAACACTGGCACATAATGCAGCTATAAGGCAGGATGCAGAGCTCGATATTGAGATCTATAGTAAGTTACTTGATACCGTAGCAAAGGATATCCAAAACGCACAAAACCGTGTAAAATACACCATGAACGGGTTTGTTATTTCCGTGGGCAGCTACGTCACCGCATTGACAGAAAAAGCACTGACCATTGCAGATAGAATCGGTAAAGTTGACGTCGCCCTTGCTGGAGCAGCGTGCAAAGTGCCACTTGCTAAAGAATACATCAACAAAACCATCGCGAATGGGCAGGGAGGAAAAAAAAGAACGATAACGCGGTAATCCCAAAAAAAATAATCCCAAAAAAACATGAAAAAAACATTTATCATCCTGGCTTGCATCCCCCTGTTTCAAGCCTGTCAAAAGTCCATTGATAAAGAAGAAGTCAAAAAAGAAATCCTTCAAGCCGAAAAGGATTTTGAAACAATGGCTTCTGAAAAGGGCATTGCACAGGCTTTTTATTATTTTGCTGATGAAAACGCCGTCATCAAAAGAGAAAACGACACGCTCATCATCGGAAAAGAAACTATTAAAATCTATTACAGCAAACAAGATCTTAAAAACGCCACAGTGAACTGGACGCCTGATTTCATCGAGGTTTCCGATTGCGGAACACTAGGCTACACCTACGGGAAATATGTATGGAAAATAAAAAATACTGATGGTGAAGTCACTGAATTTAAAGGCGTTTTCCATACGGTGTGGAAAAAACAAAAAGACAATAGTTGGAAGTACGTATGGGATTGAGAATGCGGTAAGGACTTAATATTTTTTGTCAGTGACAAAAAATTCTTTCCTCTGGTCTCTATGGAAAATCCTTCTGTACCATATCTCTCAAAGAACCTAAAAATATTTTCCTTATGAAAAATGTGTTCTTTATCCTGTTAATCGTGTGTTCTGCAAGTAGTGTCATTGCGCAGAAACCACAAAAAAGTCTTTCCCCCGATTCGGTTACGATTGAAAGCCGTGTTGAATTCTTCACCTACAACGGACCCTGGGGCGACAAAGAAAATGTAAAAGCACCGGCGGTCAGATTTATCGTTACCGTTAAGAACAACGGAAAAACCCCCATTCCCGATCTGGGCGTCACCAACCGGTCAGAATTTCTGAACCTGATTATTAATGGCAACATTCAAAATCCAGTCTCCATGTACAACGGCAGCGAACTCATGGGCGACCACCTCATTAAACCAAAAGGCACCGATACCTATACCTGGTGGTTTTTTGAAAATGAAGAAGCCTACGGAAACGTGTTTAACATTCAATGGCAGTTTGTGAATTTGTTTTCAACGACCTATGAAGTTAATGTGGCAAGAAGGACGGTGGAGGCGGTTCTTGATTAGTTGGAAAGTAGAAAAGTTAGAAAGTTTGAAAGTTTGAAAGTAGAAAGTTGGAAAGTTAGAAAGTAGAAAGTTGGAAAGTTAGAAAGTAGAAAGTTAGAAAGTAGAAAGTTTGAAAGTTGAAAATTGGAAAGTTGAAAGTTAGAAAGTTGAATGTTGAAAAGTTGTTCAAACGCTAGATAGATGCGGTCATCCCGAACTTGTTTCGGGGTCCCCTTGATGAAGCAGAGCCCAGGTAAACCCGGGATGATGGCTCTGATTGATTCTTCTTCTTTTGGTATCCAAAATCAAAAACAGTTTATTAATTTTGCAAATATCTACCTGGAATAATCCTAGAAACCATAAAACGATAAAACCATGATAACCAGAACTCAAATTGATACTTTTTTTGGCGGAGAAACCATCGCAATGGTTGGTGTATCGCGCAATCCGAAAAAATTCGGTAATGTTGCCTACCAGGCAGTATCCGGCAAAAATAAATACAACGTAATTCCTGTAAATTCAGGCACCGACGAGATCGACGGCAAGAAATGCTACAGAGATATCGCTTCCTTACCCGAAGGCGTGCATAGTATTGTGCTGATGACCCCCAAGGGTCAGACTGCTGAAGCGCTGAAACATGCTGTCGAAAAAGGCATAAGGAATATCTGGATCCAGCAACATACCGATACCCCTGAAGCACTTGATCTGGCGAGCAAAAGCGGGGTTAATGTGATACACGGAAAATGCATCATCATGTTCTCCGAACCGGTTGAAGGCTTTCATAAGTTTCACCGTGCTATTGTTAAGTTCTTCGGCGGCCTGCCCAAATAGTGCTTGTCCATAAAGTCCGATTTCTTCGTTACCCTTGCTGAAAAAACCAGTCATCCCGACATGAATTGTCGGGACTCCTGATTTTTTCAGCTTCGGGTGCCTCGAACTCGAACTTTATAGCCTAAGCACTAGGGTTATAGTCCCCATATAGTGCTTGTCCATAAAGTCCGATTTCTTCGTTACCCTCATCGCAAAAAAGCTCATTTACCCAACTTCTTTGTGGCTTTTTAATGTTGTTTTAATGAATAATTTAGTATCTTTAGGTCTCGGAGGCCCGAATGCTATATTACTGGGCGCATCCGAAATGCTTTCTATGACAAATTAACAAAAACAAACAAAATGAAAACGCTCAAAGTTGCTTTAATGATTGCCATCGTCGGATTCTTCTCGATTTCGATGAACAGTTGCAAAGATTGCAAAAACGATGACCCCCAGGCCAGAATTCTGAATAACGGAACTCAATCAGCCAGCGTTCAGGTTAAAACCTCAGGCGGAAACACCATCAATATTAATAATGTGGAACCCGGAACCGCTTCCGAATATGCAAGCTACGCACCCGGTCAGGTTACCTTTACGATTGTAGTCAATAGTGTTAATTATGTGCAGGTGGTCGACATGAGTACCTGTTTCGATTATGATATCTCGATAGACGCTAATAACTACATAAGCACAACAGTCTACGATAGGAACGACTAGACTTTGGTGTTTTAGGTTCCATGATCCGGGTTTAAAATCCCGGAGAGTCCTGCAAATTTTAAATTCCCAATAACGACTGCAGATTGCCACCCAGAATTTTGGCTTTGTCAATTTCGCTGATAGGTAGCGCCCTGACCCGTTTGATGTTTTTTTCGAGTCCGTTTTTCCCGAAAGGAGTGTCGGAACCGAGCATCAGCCGGTCTGCGCCGTATTTATTTAGCGTTTTCATAACCCGTTTTTCCGATTGCAGCGAATAGGGTGAAATGTCGAACCAGTAATTGTTTAAATCAAAGGCGCGCTCCACCAGGAGTTCGAATCCGATCATATGTCCGACAATGAACTTTGTTTCGGGGTGCTGCTGCAATAGTTCAATAAACTCAATAATGTGTTGTCGTTTGAACAGATGGATAAACAAGGGCAAATTGTTCGCTGCGCAGAAATCAGCAATCCGGTGCATGCTTTCCTGATTCGAGTTGAAGTTGGATACCACCTGATGCAGCTTTACTCCGCTGTAATGCCAGAGCGGCAAATGCGCTTTGAGTTCCGCCATGATGTTCGGGTCGTTCGGATCAGCCCAGTAAAACTGGATAATCCGGTCAGGACATTGTTCTTTTAATTTAAACAAATACTCATTGGGAACATCGTACATAATATCTTTGAAGCGTCCGAAAAAGTGGATGATGTAATTAATATAAGCGCTCAGGTCGCTTCCTGGAAACAGCCTGCCAAGATACGGAAGCGCGTAGTTGAGTCCGCGTTTAACCCCCATGGGAGCCAACACAACTTTATCAACCCCCAGCCGGTCGAGCTCCGCAACCAGGGTTTCTTTCTCGAAAAAATTACCGGCCGCATGGGCATGTCCGTCGATGATCATAGGGTAGGGAGTTTGGAGAACAAGACACGAAATTAATTATTAATTATTAATTATGAATTATTAATTATGAATACGCGGGATGACCCTATCTGCCTGGCATTTGAATTATGAATTATGAGTTATGAATTATGAATTATGAATATGCGGCATGACCCTATCTGTCTGGCATTTGAATTATGAGTTATGAATTATGAATTATGAATATGCGGCATAATCCTATCTTCCTGGCATTTGAATAACTTTTCAACTTTTCAACTTTCTAACTTTCTAACTTTCAACTTTCAAACTTTCAACTTTCTAACTTTCAAACTTTCTACTTTCTAACTTTCTACTTTTCAACTCTCCAGCCCCCCTCCAACCATCCGGAAATAAATTCGTATTTTTGCAGTAGAAAGGATCTATCCGGGGAGATGATATATGACCGATACCACACACACTAAAACTTACAGCCTTTTTCTTATTAACCCACGCCAGCGGTATGTGAATTATTACGCGCAGACGGAGTTGAGTAAGGTGTTACATAAAAAGCGTTTCATGGTGCCGCTGGCTATTCCTACAGTGGCGGCCCTTACACCTTCGAATTATCATATCCGGATTATTGATGATGAAGTGGAAACACTGCCTCAGGAAATGCCCGACATTGTGGGTATTACCACACTGGCGGCAACCGCGCTGCGGGTGTACGAAATTGCCGATTATTACCGCAGCAAGGGCGTGAAGGTGGTGCTGGGTGGCGCTTATGCTTCCTATATGGTGGATGAGGGCCTCGAACATGCGGATGCCGTGGTGGTCGGTGAGGCCGAAACACTTTGGCCCTTGTGCCTGGCGGATTTTGAACAGAATCGTTTACAAAAAATATATCAAGCCGAAGGCTATTGCGAATTTAAGCAAAGTCCGGTCCCGCGCTGGGATTTGCTGCAGCCCGATCATTTTTTTCTGGTGGGTGTGCAGGTTTCGCGGGGTTGTCCGTTCAATTGCGAGTTCTGCCTGGTGCACGAACTCTTCGGACATAAAATGCGTTACCGCGACCTGGATAATGTAGTGGCCGAACTAAAATCACTGCCGGTGCGTAAGGTCTTTTTTATCGACGATAACCTTACGGTGAACCGCACCTATGCGCACGCGCTCATGAAGGCCATCAAGCCCCTGAATTTTGCGTGGTCGTGCATGGCAAGTATCGACATTGCACAGGATGAGGAGTTGCTTACGGCCATGGCTGATGCCGGATGTTTTAATATCCTGGTCGGGTTTGAATCGCTGAATCCTGAATCGCTCACCGAGACCAAAAAGAAACATAATAAATCCGCAGTTATTTTTGAAGAGGCCGTGCGGAAGATCCACGCCAAAGGCATCCACATTACGGCTTCCTTTGCAGTAGGTTTTGATCACGATACACCTGCAGAGTTTGATAAAATTGTTGAGTTTACCAACCGCACCGGACTCTCTTACATCAACCTGAATATTTTGGGGGCACCTCCGGGATCGGCCCTTTACGACCGGTTGAACCGGGAAGGCCGTTGGTACGGGATTTCTCCCGATTACCGCAGCGGACTGTTTCCGTGCATGCATTATCAGCGCATGTCGCAGATTGATTTGTTCGACGCTTATTTTCGCGCTATCGAAACCATTTATTCCTACGAAGCGCTTGCAAAAAAAGCAAAAGTATTGTTTGGGGCAGCGACGTTCCGTGTACCATACCACGATAAGGCTATGGACAAGGACTTCCAGGCCCGTTCCTCCTTTTTGCTGTTGGGTGAATTTGCTTTCAGCACCAACAGGCATAAACGTAAATTATTCTTCAGCCTGCTGGGAATGATCATCAGTCGCAAGGTCGCCATTGATAAAGCCGCATCCTACCTGTTGTCGATGATGAGTTACCACGATCATATTGCACAAATGAAAGAGCACCTTGAGGAATATCGGGATATCGTTAAAAAGCACGACCAGGGCTCGTGGGAAAAAATCCAATTGACAATTGACAATTGACAATTGACAATTGAATTCCATTAACCATTAACCATTAACAATTAACCATTAAAAAAATGTTGCTTCTTAAAAATTCAACTTATATCCATCCCCGGGAACTCGCCATGAAATCCTGCGACATCCTTGTAGAGACCGGAAAAGAACTTCAGTTTTTTGATCCCGGTAAGGGACCGGTAACTGCAAATACACTGGATTGTAAGGGTATGCTGGTTACGAAATCGTTTGCCTGCGGGCATCACCATGTATATTCTGCGTTGTCGCGCGGGATGGGGGCACCTAAAAAATCACCGGCCAATTTTGTGGAAATTCTGCAATACATCTGGTGGACACTCGATAAATGTCTCGACAAAGATATGATCGAAGCCAGCGCGCTTGTTACGGCCATGGCCTGCGCGCGTAACGGGGTCACTTTCGTGATCGACCATCATGCTTCACCCTATGCCGTGGAAGGTTCCCTCGAAACCATCGCGAAAGCGTTCGACAAAGTGGGTGTATCGCATCTGCTGTGTTACGAAATTTCAGATCGTGACGGACTTGATATTGCCGAAAAGGGTCTGCTCGAAACAGCTGATTACCTGAGTAAACGGCAGGGTCTGGTGGGACTGCATGCGGGTTTCACCGTGGGCGACGAAACCCTGAAGCAGGCGGTAGAGCTTGCACGTCTAACGAAATCCGGCATTCACGTGCACACCGCCGAAGATTTATCGGATGAAGAATATAGCCTACATCATTTCGGAAAGCGGGTGGTGGAGCGCTTTTCGGATCACGGAGTCCTTGAATTCCCTGCAACCATTCTGGCTCATTGCCTGCATCTCGACAATCACGAACGTGCGCTGGTGAAGGCATCACCTGCATGGGTGGTTCATAATACCGAAAGCAACCAGAACAATGGCGTAGGGGTGTTCACTTCGCGTGGATTGGGCGAGCGGCTTATGCTGGGTACCGACGGTATGCACAGCGATATGCTGCGCGCCGCTAAAGCCGCATTATATGGCGCTCCCAAATCGGACGGGCTTGATTTCGGCGGACTCTACAATCGTTTCAGAAATGTACATCAATACATAGCTTCCAATCATTTTACGGGCGATGGTCCGGATAACCTGGTGGTACTCGATTATCCATCACCTACGCCGGTTACGCCGGATAATTTCCTGGGACATTTTATTTTCGGAATCGATTCTTCACACGTGCGCCACGTTATTTCCGGCGGCGAACTCATCGTGAAGGACCGCATTATCACGAAAGTGAACGAAGCGGAAATCCTGCAGCAATCGCAGCTGCTGGCTGGGGAGCTTTGGAAGAAGATGGCGGGATAAGTTAAAAAGTATAAAGTTTGAAAGTTAAAAAGTAAAAAGTTTGGGTGGGTAAGATTGTAGGGCTGGTTGCCCGCAGGGCCCATAATAAAAGGGATAACACAGAGGACCACAGAGAAAGCACAGAGGACCACAGAGAGAATTCTGCTGATTGAAAACCCAGTAACGTGATGGGTACCCAGATAAACCCTTAGGGTTTTGGTGGTCATTTGCAGTTCCGTGGATATTTCCAACGTAAACCCTAAGGGTTTTGATGCGACGCAGCGAGGGAAGATGCAACCCCGTGACCATCCCACCCCTCCCAAACTTTTAACTTTTTAACTTTCTACTTTCTAACTTTTAACTTTCAAACTTTCAAACTTTCTACTTTCTAACTGAATCACATTTTTTGCACCTTCGTTATCCGCAGTGCTGTACCCTCTATCTGCGTAAGCAAATAGTAATTCCCGGCAGGGTATGACCGCATATCGATGGTGGTGTTACCCGCTTGCACTGTGGCACTGAACAGCTGGGTGCCCGCAGTATTAAAGAGTTTCACGAAAGTGATCTCCTGATCCGATTCAATATGCAACACCTCATTTGAGGGAATGGGATACACATTTATTTGTGGGACTCGCTCCTGTAATGGCTGGTATTCAACAAAAGCACTGTTGTTTTCAATATGGAGAAGCACGGTGGCTGGGGAGGAAAGGCTGTATTGATCGAAGACACAATACGAAAAAAGTTCATCGCCCTCAAAGCCGGGATCGGGCATATAGGTAAAGGACCCATCAGTGTTCAGTGTGATGTGCCCGTGCAGGGGCGCGTCGACGAGCAGCGGCGACATATAATCGCCATCCAGATCAAAATCATTTTTTAATACGCCGTCCTGGGCAGTGACTTCCACCGGAAAAACACCACCGGAAAAACTAAAGCTATCGCAAAAAGCAATCACTTTGCTGTTGAATTCCATCAGGTGATCGGTCATGACCCAATAGGAAGTCTTTATGGTTTCTTCCGCATCCAGCGCGGTATTCCAGAAGGGCCATTGAAACCGCGAGTGTGTATAGAGCAGTGTGTCCTTATACGCAACGGCCATAGCAAAGCCATCAGAAATGGTATCTTCTTTTGCAGGCGTGGATCGGTTGTCGTTAAAAACCCTCATCTGACTAGGATCAACCACGTTAATCAGTGACCAGGGGATCCGCAGACTGATGTGATCCGAATACAGGGTTACAGCATCGTTGGATGAAGGCGGCTGAAATCCGTAATTGACCTGCAGGCTGCCGATATACTGCACATCTGCTGCACCGGCATTGTTCTTCCAGCGCACAAGGTACCACGGGGCTCCATCTGTAGGTATTGAATGGTACAATTGCTCAGGCAGGGATTCGTTATGCCAGATTCCGAAAAGGTCGTACGCTTGCGTTACATACAAATCGGCTGCGTAGTTTGTAAGGTGAAGGGCAAATTCTGCCCTGAAAGGCAGTGTATCTGCCGTGGGCAACAACGATTCGCCCAGGGTTGGTGCGTAGGTGTCGAGCGCAATCCACAGTTCATCAGTGGTAGCGAGGGGTTGATGCAACCTCAGATCGATATTGAAATAATCATAATCTGCGGAAGCGCTTATTTCCCTGATGGCGCAGGTGTCGCAGAAGGTTTCGACGGGCTGCAGGGTGTCGGTTTTCCTAAAGGCGATCAGTCCGAAATTTTGTTCCGCCGCAGTGATGTTATGCCATAAAATCCGCCGGTCGGCCAGATAATCGATGGGGTCGGTGATCCAGGTTCTTTTAAACCATTCGTCGATCCAGGCAAACTGGATGCCTCCACCGCAACCTGCTTCCTGCATGGTTGTGAGCATACGGATATCCGTGAGCCCCTGCTGAAATTCATCTTGTCCCCCGTGGTTCATCCCCGAAGAAGCGTAGTGGGCCACGCCTAAACTGGAGGGTACGCCGTATTCGGCAATGATGAGCGGGTATTGCGGGTAATGACTTTTAAGCGCTGTAAGGTATCCTTTATAACTGTTCGGACCGTAGGGATCGGAATACGACTGGTATCCGGGTTCGTTGCTGATAAAATCGGGATAGTACGGATACGCATGGTAGCTGATGAACAGTCCGGCAGGAGCGTTTTGCAGCACCACATGCGATAAATCAACCGAGGCCGTATCCTCCATTCTGTTCTCCTCTGCGGGATGCAGAAGGGGATCGAGGGTAGGCCAGCTTGAGGCGCTTACCGGACGTTGCGTGTTATAACCGGCATATTCATATGCCACCACCTGGTCGAGTTTTGAAACCAGCCATGCTTCAGACGCGGAGCAGCTGCTAATGGCGAAATGGGCTCCGGTAAAGGCGTTCACAGTAGTGTGCTGACTGTTGGTTTCGAGCACTTCTTCGGGGTGTATTTCTCGACCGATGATATAACCAATATTCCATTTTGAAATATCTGTGGTGTAGGTCCCGTAAGCTTTACCGAGTCGGGGAGGGATGATCCGGTTGCCATGCACGCAATCGATATTTTCTTCTATTTCCGCACTGAATGCGGTGTCAAGGGTGTATAAATCATTTGCATACCCATCCATTTCTTCGTTAAGCCACACGCCCTGAAAGATGAACAAAGGATTTTGAGGATGTGCCAGGTTGAACGAATCGAGCACTTCATAAAAATGCGGGTAGTGCAATGTGTAAATCCTGATGCAGTTGAAACCGATGGCTTTGATTTGCTGAAACCATTGTCCGTACTGAGCCCTGGAGGCCCTTAATTCTCCGGGAAAAGTCCCGGGCACGGCAATGCCCAGATTAATTCCCTTAACGGTGAACGGTATATATTCATAGCCATTCCATACGGTGAGGCTGGTCGGGTTGGTTGAAAAGGGTATAGCATTGTCGAGTGTACACTGTGCCTGCAGCGTACCAAAGGGCAGGAGCGCAAAAAGCACGAGCCAGAGAAATTTTTGTTTCATGGGTTGCTTGGGTGGATTAAGCTTTCAACAATATTCATTACACATTTTCATTGTTCAGAAAGTCTGTGACGTCCTTTTTATAGCGGGCATCGGTTTCAGAAATGTGCGACAAAAACCATTTTTGCATAAACACGATCATCTGGTTCAGCAAGACTGGATTTTTGTATTGAAAAGCCCGTTTGAATTCGTTGACTTTACTGATGAAAAGCAGATGTTCTTCACGATGTTTCTCGATGTCAGGATAACCAGCCTCCTGCATGAGTTTTTCTTCCATCTGGAAGTGGTGGACCAGGTATTCGATGAGTTTTTCCACGATCGCGAATTTTTGCTCCCCTGTGGCTGTGGCAGGATCGAGTTTCGTGAGTTCGTCATAGATCAGGAAAAAACCTTTGTGTTGTTCGTCAATGATGGGAATATGCAGCAAATAGCCGTCATTCCATGAGGTGGTGTTATTTTCCATTGCAATTTATTTTTTTCGGTCACTAATTAGTGCTTGTCCATAAACTTAGTGTTAGGCTATAAAGTTCGATTTCTAGGCACCCGACGCTGTAAAAATCAGGAGTTTACTGTGGTAAATGACTGGTTTTTTCAGCAAGGGTAACGACGAAATCGGACTTTATAGACAAACACTAATTATTTCTTTTTTGCATCGAATGATGTACGTGTCATTACACCCCATCCTTTTTTATTTTTTCTGAAAAAGTATTCGAAATTGCCCTTTAGCGCGAACCACATAACCAGCGGGTGATAAAGGATTATTTCGGTAAAGGCCACAAACAGGATCTTTGCCAGGTAACGGGTCCCTTTGTATTTATTGTAGGTATACGATTCATAAAAGATTGCGAATACCGAAAACATTACCGAGAAAGTGTAAACGAACAGTAAAAGTACAGCAAAGGTTTTTAAATTCACCATGCCGAGAATCATCAGAACGGTAAAATAGATAAGACCTGCGGCTTCGACCATTGGGGCCAGCCATTCGAAAAACACCCAATACGGGAAGCTGATCATTCCCATGCGTCCGTAGCGGGGATTCATAAAAACATTTTTGTGTTTCCCAATGGTGTCAATGGCACCTCTGGTCCATCTGGTGCGCTGAGTTCCCAGTGTTTTCAGTGAAGAAGGCACCTCAGTCCAACAGAGCGGGTCAGGAATAAACGCTACTTTGTACTTGCGTTTTTCGACATTGTGCATGTATTTGCGCATACGTACCACCAGTTCGAGGTCTTCGCCCACGGTGGTGACGTCATATCCTCCCACATTGATTACCCGCTGTTTGTCAAACATACCGAAGGCGCCTGAAATGATCAGTAATCCGTTGATTTTGCTCCAGGCCATTCTTCCCAGAATAAATGCCCTGAAGTATTCGAGCACCTGAAACTGAGCCCAAAATTGTTTCGGGAATTGGACTTTAACGATCCGGCCGTCTGTGACTTCGCATGAGTTTGCAATACGCACCACGCCTCCGGAAGCAATGACCACCTTGCCGTTTTCTTCTTCCAGAAAGGGTTTTACCATACGGAGGATGGCATCGGGTTCAATGATGCAATCAACATCAACTGCGAGGAACAACCGGCCCTGAGAAACATTGATCCCGGCATTCAGGGCGTCACTTTTGCCGCCATTTGCCTTATCAACCACCACCAGGTTTTCATAGGCGCTGTTGCGTGATTTATAAATTCCACGAATTTCGGCGCAGGGAATCCTGAGTTCAACCGCCAGATCAACCTTCACCAGGTCGAAATGCTTTATGATAAGCTCCATGCTGTTGTCGGTGCTCCCGTCGTTCACAATAATGACCTCAAGTTTCGGGTAATAAATGGAGAGCAGGCAACGGATGTTTTCAACGATGGACTGTTGTTCATTATAGGCAGGTGCAATAATTGAAACCGAAGGCAGACGCTCGAATCCCAGCATGGATTTATAGTCGATATGCTTGTTTTTATTCATATAGAACCGTAATTCCAGCGAGGAGAATATAGCAATGAAAACGTACACCGAGAACAATGCTATGGCGTAAATGAGAAAGAAATTGTTGATTAAAAAAACAAAATTATTGAGTAAAATCATCGGAGTTTATTTTATATGAAAATCAATCACCTGTTTGTATGCCTTAATAATGTCGGGGTTTTCAGAAGTTTTATACGCCTGCACCCTGTTGATGTCTGAGGATAGTAGTTGTTTCATCGCCAGCGTTTTCAACAACAGGGGCTCATTTTCGATTACCTGCACTAAAAATGGGATGGTTATATTTTTATCGTTGCAGCGCGAAAGTGAATTAATGATGATACTTTTAACTTTTTCGTTTGCTGTGGGATAATGCTCTAGTGCGAAGGCGAAATCAGCATTATCGTTGGTCAGTATCAGTAATGTTTTAAAGGCTTCTTCATTCAGCGTGGCATCGGGATTCCCAATTTTCTGCCGGATGAGATCTTTGAATTCCTGCCGGTTGTTTTCGCCTGCCAAAGCCACGCCCAGTGCCGAAACGCGTGGGATGTCCGATTGTATCAGTTCGGCAAATTTAACGTTCTGATATTCTGATTCACGGCTGATCTTTAGCAGGAGGTTCATATCCCAGAAGGACACGTAATGCGGGTGCGCTGAAAGAAAATCAAGGTCGTTGTGCACATTAAGTTTGATGAGCGAAACAAAGGCTTCGGTGCGCAACACATAGTTTCGGCTTGCGGTAAGTTTAAGAATGGCGCGCTCGTAGCCGGGTAATTTGAAATCTGCGATGGTTTTCATGGCCAGAATTTTATCGCCAAAATAAGGCGAATGAATCAGCATTCCTGCCCATTTATCCAGTTGCAGTTGGGAAAGCATGCCGGCCGTTTTTATGCGGAGACCATCTTTTACCTGCACGTGGATCCGTCGCAGGATATCCAGAATAATCAGTTTCTGGAATTTTCTGCGTGCCCTGTTTCTGATGGAATAGATAATATTGTCCGCGGGTGCCTCTGGACTGTCCGTGTTGTAAAGGTATTCAATGATATGATCGGTATAGATATGTTCATAGCGTCTGATACGCAATTGTTTCCTCCTTTTATAGAAGCGGAAAAACAACGTGAATGCTAAAAAAACGGCCGTGTTCAGCGCGAATACCAGCGAAAAATAAAGCAGCAGGTATATCCACCAATCCAGGTCGGATCTCAGGAAATAGAAGGGATTGTGAAGGTCGACAGGACCTAAATGAAGGGCCGGTTGGTTAAAGAAAAACGCAAGTCCGATCAGGAAGAGGATGAAGAACACGAATGCCCCCCTCGTTCCCCAATAGCCAATCTTTAAAAATAATATTCTCATTACAGTCTGATTTTATATAACAGTTCCACCAAAAATCTGTTTCTGAACAATCCGCTTGCATATTCCTCGTATGCATACCCGGCACCGATCCTGATATCGGATGTTTTTCCCATCATGACATTTCTTTCCAATTTCAGTTTGTATGATTTTAGATGGTATATGTCATTGTTTTGAATCAGGGTATAGCGGTCATCGGGTGAATTGCCGTAGCTTAGTTCTGCACCCCAGTAGTTCAACTGTTTTCGTCCGTAGTTCCGGTAATTTGCCAGCAGCGAAACGCTGTTGCCGTTTTCTTTGATTACGTAAAAGGGGCGAAGTGAAATAAAGTTTTTTCCGGGGGCCACTGAAATGCTGCCTGTGGCAATAAATACCGGGTCGTTTGGAAATTGAAGATAACGGGCGCCCAGGGAGGCTTCATACATCCTGGCAAAGGATACATAATATTCAGCGCCGGCACGATGCTGCGGAAAGAGGTCGCCGAATGCATAACCGTAATTCAGATAGAGGTACATGTTTTTTCTGAGACGTGCATAAAAATCGCTTTCCAACTGAAGTCCGTCGAGTTGGAACCGGTGGGCATAATTGGAACGGAATACCAACGTGTGCTTTTTTATTTTCATCGAAAACTCAACGAAAGCAAGGTGTTGAGGCCTGTATTCCGTAAAGAAATCGAGGGCATAAAATACCGCAAGCGATTTGGTTTTGCTCAACATTAATAGTTCATTATACAGCGCAACAATCTGTTCCTTATCACGGTAACTGCTGTTTTCCGGGGCTCTGATGAGGGCCAGTGCTTGCGGATATTCTTCCAGTCCTTTATGGGCAAGGATGCGTTTCACCAGAAGGTCGTAAGGATCGGGGTAGCCGTTGCGTTGTGCGGCATCGCAGGCGGTTATAAGACCGGTGTAGTCCTGATTCCATAATAATATGTTGAGCCAAACAGCATTCGCTTCCTTATCCGCAGGCTTTACTGCAAGGGTTTTGCTGACGGTTTCAAGGGCTTCGGAATATTTTCCCTGCCAGGCATAAACGTTTGCCATAAAAGTAATGACATCGGTACGGCCGGGATCGGTGGAAAGAACCAGCCGGCAGTTGGTGAGGGCTTCTGAATAGTTTTTGTTGTGGGCCTGACTGATGGCGGCACTGAACAACGAGTCATTGTTGGTCTGTCCGTAAAGGACCGGTCCAAAGAGATTCGTCAGGACAAATGAGAAAAGTACAATATATTTATTCATTGGTGATTTGTTCGGTTTGTAAAAGTTGTTTGATTTCTTCAGTTGCATCAACCGGACTGAAGGGTTTTGTGTAGAAATGGGTCACTCCCGAGTCGAGTGCCTTGTTCCTGACATAATCCAGTTTTACTTCGCTGAAAAATAAAATGGGTGAGATAATCCCCATCACAAGCCTTAGATGCTCAACGATTTCGAAACTGGCTACACCCGAGAGTATGCCATCTGCAATAATAAGGTCGCAATGATCTTTATCGAGGGTATCTTTAACTTCTGTAAAGTTGTTGCATTGCAAAATGGTGCAGCCCGGAATTTTTTGTTCGAGCAGCGGCATAAAAAGTTTGATGAAAATATAGTCCTCAGATATAATCGCAATGGTTTTCATGGGTAACTGTTTTCGTGATTTTATATTAAAGATATCCCGTTTATAACCAGAATAGTCCTCATATCATTATTTGTAATGATTCTAAATTTAATGCGAATTTAAGTATAAAAATGCTTAAAACAATAAAAGTTATAAATAGTTATAAAATACCAGCAAAAACAGGGGGTTTAATTCTTCAGCGGAATATAGAGAGGAGGTGCAGGGGGTTGTAAAGAGGACCACTGAGGATGTTGGGTTATAAAGAATAACACAGAGTATGTTGGGTTATAAAGCATAACACAGAGGACCACAGAGGAGGCACAGAGGACCACAGAGAATCCGGTTGTTAAGGGTTTTGGTGCTGCTCGTCGGGGTACGACTTCAATAAGCAGGTTCATCTGTCCTGTCAGGCTGCAGCCTGTGTGTGACCCGTCGTGCCCCGACTCAACTTTAACCAGTCGGGGCACGACGAGTAGTAAAATTTCCTGCAACTGGATTTTTTGGAACTCAGGGATACCGAAAGTCGTACCCCGACAAGGTTATTTTCCTTCGTGCCTTCGTGGTAAGCGCCGCAGGCATTAAATTAAGTCGGGGCACGACAAGTAGTATGATTTTCTGCAACTGGATTTTTTGGAACTCAGGGATACTGAAAGTCGTACCCCGACAAGGTAAATTTCCTTCGTGCCTTCGTGGTAAGCGCCGCAGGCATAAAATTAAGTCGGGGCACGACGCATAGCAAAATCAGGATAACACAGAGGACCACAGAGGAGGCACAGAGGACCACAGAGGGAATCCTGCTGATTGTCACCCCCTGACTGGATGTGCGGATGCTGGCGGGAAGTCAGAGGGTGACTGGGGTGAGAGTTTTGATGCAGGGCAAGGTTTAGTCACGGGGTGACTGCCCGCAAGGCACCCGCCAATGGCAGTCGCCCCGTGACAAGCCAAGTTAGTACCCATTCCAATTGAAAACGCAGAACGTGTTGGGTACCCAGATAAACCCTTAGGGTTTTGGTGGTTATTTGCAGTTCCGTGAATATTTCTCGCGTAAACCCTAAGGGTTTTGGTGCGACGAAGCGGGGGAAGACATAACCCGGATATTGCAATGGGTTTAGTCACGGGGTGACTGCCCGCAAGGCTCCCGCCAATGGCAGTCGTCCCGTGACAAGCCAAGGTCGTACCTAATCCATTTTTAATATAAGGGTATAAAAAAACCTTCCCGATTCAACGATTCGGGAAGGTTTTTAAAAATGGAATTAAGGATCGCTTACCGCACCATTGAAATCCGTTTGGTGATACGGGTGGTTCCGTCATATATATTAATCATATAGATGCCAGCTGGTTGGTTTGAAAGGTCTAGCTGTACTGTGTTTCCTGAGCCGGTATTGAATTGGCGGCCTTGAATTTTTTCTCCGATAAGGTTATAGACGCTGATTTCAAGCGATTGCTGGGCAAAATCAGTGAACTCAATATTCACCAGGCCGTTGGTGGGGTTGGGATACACATTAATATTTCCGGTGGGGAGAGCCGTTTCGTTCTGTCCGGTAACGTCGACGAAGTTCCATTTATAAATGCCACCGTCGGAAGCACTCACGTTGAAACCTCCGGCCCATGCGGTGTGTATGTCGTAGAACTTTAGAGAGGTGTACTGAACGGAGCCGGTATCAATATCGAGGAAGGTTGCACAATCGTTAATGCTGTATGAGGATCCGATTCCGGGGCCGGAACTGACATCCACCCACATCGCTGCAGTACCCGGAACAAAATCGATATGCGGATATTCCAGGTAAAACCCGGTAGGGGTAATGGTATTCCAGGTTGCGCCGCCATCGGTGGTCTTTTTGATGGTATAGGGATCAGCGGCAAGGACCATCAATCCGGTATTGGCATCCTTAAAAACCGGGTATGCCTGGTTTGCACCGACATTGGTCTGAACGACGGTCCAGTTGAGTCCTTTGTCGGTCGATTTATAAATGCGGCCAATGCTGGTTCCGAACCAGATGGTGTTGCCAACCGCATCGTAAAAGTTCACAATACCGGCCTCAGTACCGCTGCAGTTGGGGATATTCGCGGCATTGATCTGGGTCCATGTGGTTCCTCCATTGGTGGTGGTGTATATTACAAAGTCGGCACCGGAAGCGGTCGGATCGCCCATGGCCACACCATCCGTGGTGTTGAAGAAATGTACAAAATCGGCCCAGCTGCTGGTAAAAGTTGCTGTTGCCTGTTCGGTCCATGTGGTACCGCCGTTGGTTGTTTTTACGATTTTTCCACCCGTGCCTGCTGTCGGGAACATACACGCATAAGCAACGGTATCGTTGATTGCGTAGATATTGGAAACCCCGTAGCTGGTAGAATTGGTAAACGTGATGGTGCCGGGAGTCCAGGTGATGCCTCCGTTGGTGGTGCGGGTAAACTCGCGGATGTAGTTGGTGGGTGTTACCCCGTCGTATGCTTTTGCCCAAACCACAAAGGGATTTACAATGCAGATCTGGTCGATGCCACGCGAGGCGGTCGAAAATCCGGTGTTTTGTTTGATCCATGCCGAAGGGGTTCCGCCGACATTAATATATTGGGTTTTTATTTTTGTGTCGGTGCCGCTGGCGTTGGTTACGGTAAGGCTTACCTGGTACACACCTGCCGTGGCATAACTAATAGATGGAGGTGTTTGCAGGGTGCTGGTTGCAGGTGTACCCCCTTCAAAGGCCCAACTCCACGCGGTCGGGGAATTGCTGGAGTAATCGGTATAGGTCACGGTTCCGGCAACGGCCGGAGTGGTGGTGTTGGCAACAAAATCGGCCACAGGCGCGGATGAGGGCGGTTTAATCCGGATCACAGCTATATTGTTTGAATTGAAATCGCTCCCGATCGGATTCAGGGCGCCCATGGTGAAATAGCCATCGCCAAATCCCGACCAGCCCCAGTTAAAATGAAACTGGCTGGAGGCGTTATAACCATCGCAAACAAAGGCGTGGCCTGCAGTTCCATTATCACCAGAATAATATACCGGTCTTGAAGCATCGAGTTCGGCCTTGAGCATGTTGTTCCAGGTGGTGGTGGTGAAGTCCGCTTTAAATTTTATTTCAGCCGTATTCTGATAGGTGAAATAATTAATCAGTGCTCCGGGAACATCCCAACTGTAAGCACCGGAGCCATCAACGCTGTAACTCATGTCGACGCTCACACCGGCGTGATACATGATGGTGGCAACGGCGGTGTTGGCCGCTGATACATTATTCGGCATGGAACCCCAGTTATAGGTGGTGCCTCCGAAATTGGCGGTTTGCGCTCCATAGGTGGCATCGGTGTAAGTGTAAGTGCCGGCGCCGGTGACAGGGTAGGCCCAGTATTTCATGATTTGCGCCATGGTTGTAGCCACACAGCCGGTGTAGGTATGACTGCAATCGCCACCGCCATCGGTCGGACAGAGGGCGTTGTAATAGCATCCCTGGTCCCAGGTAGTGCTAAGCAGCGGCGTTACCGCAAGTTTCGAATCATTGAAAACGCCACTGCGGATGTTGTTCCATTCGGTAAGCGATTGTTTGTTATCGGCTCCGGTCGTGATCAGGCGGGCGATTTCATTATTATACTGGTCGATCCAGTATTGCATGTTGGCCGGAATATTCTGCGGATCGATGGTGGATTCGGTTGAATATCCCAGAACGGGGATACTGACATCATCAGCCGCCACTATGACAAATCCCTTGGATTCGAAAATAAAAATATATGATACAGGAATATCATTTCTTGATTGTATCATCGTGGTCGAAATGCTGATTTCAGTGTTTTTGTCAGCATAATGTTTAAAATATTGTGTGGCGATTTCGCGTGCCTGATCAACAGATACAGGGTTGGCAAACAGTGAGATTCCGAGGAACAGGCAAAGGATGCCCAGGTACATTTTTTTCATGCAGAGAAGTGTTTGGTTAGATGCCCAAATGTAGAGAATAATTAAATGACTTTTTGTTTCACAAGCAGAAATTTTTGCGGATCGCTCAGCATGAGGTATCCCTGGTCGTAACAAAAATAGTAGGTAGCCCCTTTCTGATTGCTGAAAGCATGGGTATGATAGGAGAGTTGGAACCCCATAGAAATCAGTTTGCTTTTATCCACCACCGTTTTGGTACCGTTGGGATTCAGCTTGTGCAGAATGCTGTGATTCTTCAGTAAAATGCGGTTAACCGATTTTATGTAACCGTTGTTTTTGGTTTGTCGCCGGTTGTTAAAGGCGCTTCTGCAGGCATCTGAGCAGAATTTTTTGTCGGAGCGGCCTATGAGTTTTTCACTACACTCAGGACACTCCCTGGGGTTTTCAGGGTGTTTCATGATGTTGTTTTTTGTTTTTTTTCAGTCGTATTCTACCTTACAATGTAAAATTATAAATTATTTGGATTGATGGGAATGGGTGATAAAGTTTTTATTCGTGAGATTCAATTTTCAAAAACGCAGTGCATTGAAATTTGTTAGTCGAACAATCCCGCCAAAGGCGGAGGGTATAATACCCCGCCCCTCTGGGGCAGAAAATGGGTCCAGGGCTTGCCCTGGGGTCCATACCCGTGATTGACCCTATTCTGACATCAATCATAGCGCTTATTCCGGTATTTGCGGTGAATAATTACACTAATCTCCGCATAAAATGCGGAGATAAATTTTTTTTTGCGGGGATTAGTTCGTATATTTGACGCAAAATCTGCGGAGAATGAAAGCATACATCTATCAAAAAAGTCAATGGCCACTGTTCAGTTGGGATCATAAAGCCCTTCTGGTAACTCTGGGTAAAGTCCGGAATATGCAGGGGCTGCTCATTGGAAAGATGGGATCTCTCGGCTTTGAATTAAAAAGTGAAGCCATTCTGAAAACACTGACATCAGATGTACTTAAATCGAACGAAATCGAAGGAGAACTTTTGAACCCTGAACAGGTACGTTCATCGATTGCCAGGCGACTGGGGTTAGATGTTTCAGGATTAATACCGTCGGATAGAAAAACAGAAGGCGTCGTAGAGATGATGTTTGATGCAATTAAATATTACGATCGTCCCTTAACCACTAAACGACTGTACGGATGGCATTCGGATCTTTTTCCAGAAGGTAAAAGCGGTAATTATAAAATACGGGTGGGTAAATGGCGAAACGATTCAACGGGTCCGATGCAGGTGGTTTCCGGCGCTATGGGAAAAGAGAAAGTTCATTATCAGGCTCCTGATTCCGGACAGATCGCCGATGAAATGAAGGCGTTTATAAAATGGTTCAATAGTGATAATAGCACTGATCCTGTACTTAAAGCAGGGGTGGCTCATTTGTGGTTCGTCACAGTCCATCCTTTCGATGATGGTAACGGGAGGATTGCACGGGCTATAACCGATATGTTGCTGGCAAGGGCTGATGGCAGTTCTCAACGGTTTTACAGCATGTCGGCTCAAATCAGGTTAGAGCGCAAAGAATATTATGAGGTACTGGAAAAATCACAAAAGGGGGGGCTTGACATTACTGCCTGGTTGCAATGGTTTCTCAATTGTTTACTGAATGCGCTGAAAGCCACTGACCGGATTCTTGCCCGGGTTTTGTATAAGCAGCAGTTCTGGGCCAGGTATTCTGGTACTGTTTTTAACGACAGACAGATTTCAATGCTTACAAAGTTGTTAGAGGGGATCGAGGGAAAATTAACTTCTTCGAAATGGGCTAAAATGGCAAAGTGCTCTGCAGATACCGCCCTTCGTGATATTCAGGATTTAGTTAATAAGGGAATTCTTCGAAAAGAGATATCTGGCGGAAGAAGCACCAATTATGAGATGATTGACCAGTTGCTGGATTAAATTTACAAAGGCGCTGAATATGCGGCTTTGCAGAGGAATAGAGGTGTCCTTTTATTTAAGGAATAATGATAATCAGAATGATTTCTATGCTGCGGAGCACCAGGGTCTGTCAGGGGATTTCCTTTTTACAATTCTTACAATAACATTTTGGTTTTCGCTGATCGCTGACGGCGTAAGTGAATGCGGACATCATAATGTTCATCAGGTTCCGGAATCCGAATTTAAACCCGATCTTGTCTGATCCGCAATAGGGACATAATATTTTTTCCTTAGGGGGATTAATATCATCTTTGATCAGTTCTGAGGCCCGTTGATAGTCATCTTCAAATATGTAAACCTGTATTCCTGAGCCCAGCATATTGTTGTAAAAGGGCAGCAGGTTGGTAATATTCTCGTTTGTCAGAAAGCATTCGATGCCCTCATTATTCAGTTTATCCTTGATAAAGTGGGCTTCGACAACACTAAAGCAGGTGGTTAATCGGATGGTTTTCATAGGGATGAATCAGCAGTGAGGTAATTTGGAGCAATTGCATTCCGGTTTCCCGGATGTCTGCCCGATTTCCGGGCGCTTATTCTTTTTTTTCAATATTCTTCGCAAGATAGGCAATAACCCCGGTGAACACAGATGGATCCCCCACAAATCTTACACATCCACCTGGATTTCTCCATTTCAATAAACACGGGTAATCCCAGTTTTTTAATGACACTAAGGTTTTCAATCATACTCATATGGTACTTGGTTCTGTAACGTTTATCGAGTTGTTTTAATCGTGTGCAGGGGTATTTCTGACAGTCGAAACAGAACTTCGATGTTGTTTCCTCAAGTAAATCGCAGTTCTTAATAATGCATTTTGCGCAAGAGGGCGATTTGTGACTATTGTCACTCCAGCAACCGAAACACGTGTTTTTTTCTCTGAGGTAGGCCAGACAAATCCCGCAATTCATTCCGCAGGGTGCAATTAAGGACTGATTCATTTTTCCTGTATTATTTCCTTACGATTTATGTTTATCAGTGTAATACCTGACCATGGGCCTGTTTTTAGAGGTTTGGTCGACAATTTCAAAACCTGCACGTTCGAACGATTTGAATAATCCGATCCATGCAAAGGAGTCGGGTAATTTTTGTGTTGTGGGAATGGTAGGGTAGGCCTCAATTATTTTTATTCCGTTCTTCCGGGCATAGTTGGTAACGCCTTTCAGCAATGCCACCGAAACCCCGTGCCGTCTGAATTCCTTATCGATAAAAAAACAGGGGATCGACCAGACCGGTTTATCATCAATACGTTTGTGAACACGCGAATTTTCGAGCTTCATAAAATCTTCACGGGGAGCAAAGGCGCACCACGCGATGGCCTGACCTTCATACAGCCCAAGAATTCCGGCCGGTTTGTTATTCCAGACGATTTCTTTCATGGCACTTTTATTTCCTTCATCCACTTTTCCTTCCAGAAAGTCAGAATTCTTCAGCCTGTAATACATACACCAACAGTTTCCGCACGCTCCTTTTTTTCCGAAAAGCTGAACAAATTTGTCCCAGTTTTTTATCGTCAAAGGCTCGAAGGTAAGCTGGTCTGAAAAGTCGGAGTCAATGTTTTCTTTTTTCATGTGTATCACCCGGGTTTGTTTTTAACTGGGCCTGTTTTGCAAAGGCAACGTGCATCAACATCAAAGTGTTTTAAATATCAAAAATACAAATATTTTTATCCGATACCAAGCGACGGTTTTATTTTTCCAGTGGGTGACAATAGTTTCTTCCCGGCCTGATCAGCCCCTATCCCGGCCTTTCCCCAAACGGGGAAAGGTGACGACAGGTCGATCGGTAGTGTTTTGTGGTTGGAACTTGAAATAGCTGCCAGTTTAATTACGCAGATTATAAAAAAATCATTTCTAGCTCAGAACTATTTCATTTCACTCTTCTCTTTGATCGGAGAAACGACCTGATCAGCCCCTATCCCGGCCTTATCAGCCCCTATCCCGGCCTTTCCCCAAACGGGGAAAGGTGACGGCAGATCGATCGGCAGCGCTTTGTGGTTGGAATTTGATATAGCTGCCAGTTTAATTAAATATATTAAAAACCATTTCATTTCGCACTCGTCTTTGACCGGAGAAACGACCTTTCCCCGTTTGGGGAAAGGGCAGGGATAGGGGTCTTGTCCTGAAATAGGTTGATAAAAGAACAAACCTAATGTCAAATTTTAAAAGGATGAACATGACTTCCGATATCAGGTGACCGCAGTCGAAGGTGGTCCCTGGGCCTGCCGAAGGGCGGGGATACATAGAATGCCTTGTTGCTGGTGTATTGTTTGGGGAAAGGGTAGGGATAGGGGCTGTAAAAGAGCTATCAATGCGAATAAAATATAATTTAAAAAAATGTTAAGCATCGATATGTTTCTAAACATAATTTTTTTATATTTGCTGATCAGCCGTTAAATATTTTTTAATATGACACATATAAAAATTTTAGTATTTATCTCTTTTGTATTTATCGGGATGTCTTCTAATGCGCAAACCGACTCGCTAAAGTATGCAGTTGACGGGATGAAAAGAATGGCAGAGTATAATATGGTAAATGGCCTTAACGGAAATGAAATTTATAATTCGGGTATTGTCCTGTTTCAAAGACGATGGGGGCCATATGATTACGCTTTGCAAAAAAGAACAAAACTTCCGGATACTCTTTATTTTTATTTTTATTCATATTCGTGCTCAATAAAAATGTGGTCGGACAAAAATGAAAACTATTCTCGTCGAGATTTTCGCTTCCCGTATCATAATACGAAAGACAACATAGTTGTTAGTTTGTATACCCCATACATGAAGAGTGAGTCTGATAAAGCTAAAAACAGGCGAGACTGGGACTCTACAAATAGGTTTGTCGGCTATCTTTCAATTGCCAATCGTTATTATACCAACATGCAACAGCATTTTCCGGATTCGCTTGCTGCATTTAAGGCTAGTGTTAAGTCAGGCAGTTATGATAAGTACAGGCCTGAAATAAGCGAAGAACAGCGAAAATTCATTGTGCAGGCAAACGCACTTACGGAGGGAAAGAAATATTTTGAGGCACTCGAGAAATTAAATGAAAGTATCGGAGTCAATCCTTACGCATATCCGGAAGCATATTACAATGCGGCCATACTGTTAGAAATGCTTGGCAATTACCCCTTCGCCATTTATTACATGCAGAAATACCTTATTCTTGCGCCGGATGCGGTGGATGCCCGCAAATCGCAGGATAAGATTTATGAATGGGAACTTAAATTAGGTTTATAGAAATCAGGTCGGGTATGAAAAAAATTCAAATAATTGGGTTGTTGATATTACTGCTGCTGCCGCTGATGTCAAAGGCACAAACCGAAGATATTGCTTCAGTTAAAGCGGGTATGTTCCAGATATTAAGTGATAAAGTCGATGTTTGGGATAAAAAGGCTGATGTGATTGGCAGCCCAACGAATATTGTGGTCCTTGACGACAGGATCGAATTCGTGCTTGAAAATAAAAACACGATATTATATTTTTCCGACCTGTTAGGTTATACCATTGGAGACGCTTATTTTAATAAAAAAACGAAATTTATTTTGGAGATGAATCATTTTGATTTTTACGCAAGTGGTTGGGTAAATAGTAATTTGCCGCGACTTCATGTGTTGAGAAATTATTTTGTTTTTATGCAAAATCATGCGCTGGGAGTATCAGAAAGAAACCAATACAGTGCTCAGCTTGTACTTTTCGAACCCATAGCAGCCCAGTATTGTGCGTTAGATGAAAAGCCCTCTATGCCGGAAGAACAGCGACGTTTTGTAGTACAGGCCAATGTTTGTTTTGAACAGAAAAAGTACGAAAAGGCCATCGAATTTTATCAACAGGCAGTAGCCGTTGATCCCACAGCCTACCCGGAAGCCTATTCAAATATGGCGTTGCTCTCGGCACAGTTAAATGACTTTAATGCAGCCATTTATTATATGAAAAAATACATTATGCTGGTGCCTTATACCGACGATGCCCGCAAATCGCAAGACAAAATTTATGAGTGGGAATTAAACAATGACAAATAGATAAATACTTCTATTATGAAAAAAATTAAATTATTCCTCGGGTCGCTACTGATGATTTCAGCATTGATAACAGCCAGTAATCAGTCGTTTGCGCAGGGTTGCATATGCGCTGTTTGTCAATCTCCATGCAGTTCACCGCATTTGGACTCCAGATGTTCACAGTTTGTTAAGCAATCCACTGATCAAAATAGTGGTGCAGGCACAGGGGGGTCATTAGATCAAATGCTTCTGAATGGACTGATTAACGGTATGTCGAATGCGGCCTATGAGTCGGATGCCAAAAAAAAGGTCGCCGAAGCGAAAGAAAAGGCCAGACTGGATTCTTTGCGCATCATTGAATCAAAGCGCCTGGCCGAGGAAATCCGGAAATCGGATTCAACCAAACAGGCCGACCATGATCAAATGAAACAAGAGTATAAAACAATCGGAGAAACCGATACGCCTTATAAATCCCTTGACGATAAGAAAACTTTTACCCCCATAAAATTTGCCTGCAAGATTACTTCATTTTCCGGCTATGTGAACATTAAAAGAGCCAATGGTGAGCAGTTTCAATTAGGCGATGATGCGAATTTTGACCTGAGGGTTGGCGACAGGATTATTACCGGAGAAAACGGGAAAATAAAAATTCATTATGATTTTGAAAATGGCGGTAAAGATGTTGTTATCGGGAATTCTTCCGATTTAAGGATATTGCAGGACAATGATGGTTCACAATACCCTTTTCTTAAAAACGGAAAATACCTTAAAAATGAAGGATTTCTTGATGCAGCAGCTAAAAAGGCCCGTGAAGCGTTTCTCCAGACAGAAATGGGGAAAAGAATGCGAAAAATTAATGATGTCAGAACGCCATCCGTATCTCTGGCATCGAGAGGAACAACCTATAGTGTTACTGAAGATTCACTGAAAGGAACAGAATTAATCGTTATGGATGGAAGCGTTGAAATTACTTCCGAAAAAACCCGGAAATCGGTTCTTGTTGAAGCTGGTTATAAAGCATCGGTAACGCCTGACGGTATCATTACTGGTCCTGAAAAAATTGATGAAACCGCCATCATAAAATGGTGGGAGGATTAGAAATTCATATATGACAGCCGGTGGTGATTTGGGGTGGTTTTTTTTTGGCTGCCCGTATCAGTGTCTGGCAAGGCTTCTACGACTGCTAAGGCCCCTCGGCTTCGCTCGGGGACCGGGTGTTTTGGGCTTAAACGGTGTGGTCTCGGCTACGCTCGACCACCTGCCTGAGCTGGTTTTTTTGGGAATAAAAGATGATTTGATTTGTCCGGGAGTCGTTGCTTTTTTTTTCGTTTTTTTTTCGCAATGCACCATGATCTTACCGGTGGTCGAGCGTAGCCGAGACCACACCCTTGTGATTAAAACCATCGGTCCCCGAGCGGAGCCGAGGGGCCTTGGCCACGTTTAGCGAAAGTTATAAATCCATACAAGAACCGCGTAGCCAGGGGGCTTTCGCTGTTTGCAGAGATCTTGTAGGATAGTCTGTTTTTTTGCCGTCAAGGGGTGCTATTTGCACCCCGTCTTCAACTTTTCAATCCAAATTTATAGTAGTAAAAAAGCATTTAGATTCAGGTTCAGAACCATTTCATTTCACACTACTTTTTGATCGGAGAAACGACCTGATCAGCCCCTATCCCGGCCTTATCAGCCCCTATCCCGGCCTTTCCCCAAACAGGGAAAGGTGACTGGGTGTCTGTCGGAGGTGCTTTTTGGTTGGGGTTTGAGATAGCTGCCGGATCAGCCCCTATCCCGGCCTTTCCCCAAACGGGGAAAGGTGACGACAGGTCGATCGGTAGTGTTTTGTGGTTGGAACTTGAAATAGCTGCCAGATTAATTACGCAGATTATAAAAAAATCGTTTCTAGCTCAGAACTATTTCATTTCGCACTACTTTTTGATCGGAGAAACGACCTGATCAGCCCCTATCCCGGCCTTTCCCCAAACGGGGAAAGGTGACGACAGGTCGATCGGTAGTGTTTTGTGGTTGGAACTTGAAATAGCTGCCAGTTTAATTACGCAGATTATAAAAAAATCATTTCTAGCTCAGAACTATTTCATTTCACTCTTCTCTTTGATCGGAGAAACGACCTTTCCCCGTTTGGGGAAAGGGCAGGGATAGGGGCTGTAATGGGCAGGGTAGGGACTGATGGAAGGTTGTCGTTGACCGGTTCTATATATATTATTTTGTGTAACAAATATTATATCGGTTGGTTGGTGCTGAAAATGTGTGATAACGCCGCCATTGCGTGTCGTTAATTTTTCAATTCTTGAATAATAGCTTCTATAGTTTTTCTTTGTTCTGTTTTCCGGGTGGTTATTTTCCTGATTCTTTTTCTGGAAATAATTAAGGCTAAAAAACCTCCTGTCAGAAAGAATATAGTAAATATCGATAATGGACTTTCTAGTGTCAGTTTGTTAAGGGTGAACAGAAGATTTATTAAAAAGAATAATCCAATCGCCAGGATTATGTATGGATGAATAATGATGAGATATTCTCTCAACGATGTCTTTGAATTAACTTTTATTAAATTGTCACAATTGACGAGCAGTTCGTTTTGATATTGGGTGATTTTTTCAACCGGTATGTTCCTTTTCTTTAATTCATTCAGGGAACAATATCTCGCCTCAATATCAAGAAAGTTCCCGTTTTCAAAGAAGGTTTCTAATTCTTTGTCTGATTTAGATTCAACGATATCTTTCCAATTATAATGGCTTGCCATGGAATATTCGGTTTAAGAACATATAATGCTTACCCGTTTTATGGGCTATGTAATCTTCATTCTTCAAATTGTCAATAGAGGATAGTTCTTACGTGATTAGTCTGCCTGGAATCATGCAAATGACGTTAAATTACCAATCTGCGCAAAGCAATACTAAAACAAACGTACACCATAATATTAATGTGATAAAGGTAAAGATAATATGTTGCCATAAAATCCGTCTTTCGTATTTCTCAAGTTTATCACTTTTCAGGAGCAATAAATATATTGACGTATAATCTTTCAGATGGTCGGCATGTTTCGAAACGGTAATACCTTTCTTCATCAGTATTGCATTGACAGTTTTTCGAAAGCTCAAAATATAAGCAACAAAAAACATCGTTAAAAACAGTATGATAATCAGGGTAAGAAAATAAATATTCATGCTGGTTATTTATTGAAACGCGGGGCAATTTAAACAGCACTGCATCCCGGCTATTATTAGTTTTTCTTTCCTTTCCACCTTTTGATTCACGCCCGCGCACGCCCGCTTCTTTGACGATGCTACCGCACACGCACTTAGCGGAGCTGTTTTATAACCCATGTCATTTCCCGCAAAACTTTGATCGGAGAAACGACCTTTCCCCGTTTGGGGAAAGGGCAGGGATAGGGGCTGTAATGGGCATCAGCTGTTATTTATAATTGCATACAAACTGAATATTCCCAAGATTGGAGCGGTGATTAAGAAAACATAGACCATGTTAAATAACCGGTCATAAAACAGATCTGAGTTCCAATTGCCTGCTGTATCTTTTGGCGCTCGATGCAGCCCGTTTTTAAAAAGAAGATATAACGGTCTGTAGAGTGCGATTGAATAGAGTGGAATAATAAAACCCAGGTACATAATGTTAAGGCCAAAACCTGTTATTGCCAAAACGATACCTACGATAGCAAGTCCTGATGAGATTTTTAAAAGAAGGAGCCAGCTTTTCTTATTGTCTAACAGCTGTCTGAAAAACATAAAGATTAGTAAGGCAGCTAATGATATGAATACAATTATATAACTTTCTATGCTCATTTCAAATGGTCGTAAACGGTTTCAGGGGGGGCTATATGTGGAAAGGCTGCGTCGGTGGACTTGCAGCACCCCCGCCTGCTACCCGATAATGGCACGTATTAATCGGTAATTAATATTTTTTTTGTCTCAGTGATTTTGTTGTCGAGGGTTATTTTTAAAAGGTATAATCCATTTTCAATTCCTGTGCGGTCAAGGGTTATTTTGTTATGGTTTTGAACTGTTTTTTTCAGGATGGATTTTCCCTGCAGGTCAGAAAGAGTCAGTTCAATGTTTGTGTAAGTCTTGTCAAATAGTAATTCCGTGGATGTATTGAAGGGATTTGGTGAAACATTTACAAAATTGGTTTTATTAAAATCCTGAATTCCACCGCCATTATCAATGGAGAATAATCTTATATCATCAATCAGCCATCCTTCATGTGCATTATTGATGCTGTCCGAAATAAAATTAAACCGGATAATCATTGTGTCAGAAGGAGCATCTTTTTTCATGGGGGTAACATACCAATGTAATACTGTGTTTACCCAGCCGTTTGAATGTCCCGAAAAGCCTGATTCTCCATTAAAAAGCGTATTCTCTGTGGTATAAAGATTTAGATTGCCCCAGGGGCCGGGCATGGGTTGATCCGGTGTTCCGTCGCCAAGGTATAACGAATCATTTATGACATTCATCCACGTAATTCCCTTATCGTATGAAACCGTCATATAACCCCCGTCTTTGAGCGTATCGGTATCAAACTTATGCCAGAAATCAATACAAATATCGTACGAATACATGGGGAAATTAAATTGCCCGATGTACAGGTCGAAATAAGAATAAGTGTTGGTGGGATATGGATTCAACGTGTCGGTCACCATTGCATTTTCTGCTGAATAGGCCGCATTAAAGAAGGTTTTTTGCGGATGATCCATCTGCCAGATGTTTTGAGCTGACGAGTCCAAATAGATGTAGTTAACAGAATCGTCGAAGTTGATCACATACCAGATTCCGATAATATCACCGAGGTTTAATTTGTTTTCGTTTTGTGAAAACAGCGGGATGCAATTGAAAAGTAAGGTCAGGATGATGAGGGTTTTTTTCATGTTGATGGGTTTTTTATAATATGGCATGTACGTCTGCTTGTATTATCCGTATTTTGGCTGTATATAAGGATGCAGAATATTCGTATTTTTTATTTACCATTTTATTGCATTTGAAGTTATTGCAACCATCTCATTCCTTTGCAAAAATAGTCTCTGAAATATTTTCAGGAATACTCACAAAAAGGCCCCACACGGTTAAGGTGTTTTCTTTTTTGTTCAGACTAATTTCATGGCTACTCTCTCCGGAAGCAGGATCATTTTTCGATGATAAATAAATAAGTTCCTGTTTTTTATCAAGCCGGAAAAGAAGTGTATCTGTATAAGTTGGCTTTACAAAATACAACACTTCTTCTTCAAAGATCAGTTTGTGTTTAAAAGAGTTTTCTGTTTGTTCAATCCATGACCCTGCCAAATTGTCTATTTCAGGAAATACTTCCTTTTTACAAGAGGTAACCAGGGTTATTAATAATATGAATGTCGGAATAGTTCTTTTCATTTTTATTGCGTTTTTAGTATTTTCTTTATACCATCGTTGACGCTGGCTGGGTTATGAATGTTGTTCTTTTGCTAATTCTGCTGATAGCTCGTCAGAATTCCGTTTTCGAAGTACAGGTACAGGCCTTTATTCTCATAAACCCATTGTTCATGAACGCCCCAACTTCCAACAGACTTATTATTTTTATCTGGACTTCCCAGTGATGCTCTTGCAATTTCGCTAGTCATACCAATCCAATATTGGTGATTCAAAATTGCGTCTGCATTTTTTTGCCCATATTTGGCGACCATGTTTTGATAATCAATGGAATTTTGCTCAATCTTCTTTTGGTAACCTGAAAGCGACATGCAATTTTTGGAGTTAATATATCCAACCTGCCCTGAAAGCGTTTGAACTTCTATCATTTCCCATTTCATTGCATTTCTATCACAAATATCACTTGAAACAATGATCAATTTTGACTTTGCTGGTATTCTGTCGTCGTAAGAATCCTTAGAAATACACTTCAAATAAAACATTGAGCCCTCAGGGCAAATTACAGTGTCACCAGTAACGAAGCTTTGGGGGAAGACCACTATAGAAGCCTGGATGAAGGCTAGGAAGAAGAGTAGTTTTTTCATGAATTTATTGTGTTACGTGAGGCTCCAAGGGGATTCATGTTGGGCTGGCGCCACACGAAGCCTTATCTATTAGCAACAGTTATTTATATCTTTTTTGCCATAGCATCAATAACATTTGTCACAACATTTGGATTTTTAGGTTCGGAGTCCTTACTATAATATCCAGTTTGTTGATGTGAAAATATTGCTTGTGTAGCTTGAATCATTATCTTGTCATTACCATCATCGGACCTAGCAGTATTTAATAAGCTTAGCATTGATTTTAATGCATTTGATTTGTGATTATTAATTATGCTATTATGCATCTGAGCATTATAATTTTTGATGCAAAAGATAATTGAATATATCAGAATGGAATACAAAAACAATCGTGTAAATATGTATTTAGAGTAACTAAAATATATCGTTGAAGTTACCATGCTGTCAGTTTTAATAGCAGAATCCTTGAATCCATTTTCGATATTTTTTGTAATCTCAATGAATGTGCTGTTCTTACCAATGTTTATTAATAATAAAATAACGAGAAAAATAATTAAAAGTCCAGCGGTAGCGCCCCAAAAATATGCTCTACTTTTATGCTTGTTTGCAATTATTTGAAAATCTATATTTTTATCTTCAATCTCTAGCTTTTTCTTAAAATCATTGAACTTTTTCTGTTCCATTATCAATGATTCTCTGTCTTTCAATAAGTCGATTTTTATTTTATTAATCTCATCCGCTTCTTTTTTAATGCGTTGTTTTTCTGCTTCAATTTCTATGCGAGTCTGATTAAGTTGGTCATTTAATGAAACCTCTGCATCAAGATCTAGTTTTGATAATTCTATGTCTTCTATAATTGCTTTAATAAGGCTTTTAAAACCGATAAAAGATCGATTAAATTCATATTCATTATCAGCGGATGCATTTATTTCTTTCAGACGTAATTTGTAGTCATTGCTAGTAGGCAAAAATTTGGATAGATACAAATTGAGCTTATCCTGAGTTACTATTAGAATGTCATCTTCAAGTTTTCTTTTCTCTAATTCCTCTAATAATTCTCTTAATCTTTTTAATAATTCATCCATAGTTTTTTATTTTTTTATAGGAATAAAATATCTGTCATGGTAAAAACAAAGTTCGAGATTTTTAACTTACGATGCAATACTAATGATGCTGGTATTAATTGTTGCTAGTCGAGTCACGCCAGGGAGTTTCACCCCGACGTTCTCACGGAACCGTGCGTGAACCTCTCAATTCACACGGCTCTTCCTGTTCTATCACAAATATATATAACATTATGGAATACACAATCGCCAC
>Ga0208789_1000047_pt1 | contig 217643 bp, 194 predicted proteins | sample Methanotroph_Enr_FD_187368 | JGI IMG/M metagenome (GOLD analysis project Ga0208789, IMG submission 187368) | Enriched soil microbial communities from Old Woman Creek wetland in Ohio, USA - Methanotroph_Enrichment_5 (SPAdes) (version 2) | ecosystem: Environmental > Terrestrial > Soil > Wetlands... | reverse complement strand
GGTGTTCACATACGCATCTATGGCGCGCACCGGATTATTCTGGCTGACGTATTCATCGACACAAGGCGGCAGCAACATGTCTTGCTGACGGTTTAATACGGGTTGATAGCGGCGTGATGTCATGATGATTGGTTAACTGGCGGTTAGCGGATGATGTGCATATTATAAAATAGGGTGTCTGATAATACTTTCACAGTCTCCGGAGCGTGGGAACGATTTATGGCAGTACCAACCTTGCTGGTATATGAATTGCATACATCCAGGTATTTGTTGTCTTTGCAGCGGAAGCGGTAGTTAAAAAACGGCTAGACCTTTCTGCCCCGGCTCGTTACCCAATCGAATCTCCCGAGAAACCATGTGGATCGTTAATATTGCACTACGCCGCCCGTACACCTTTATTGTGGCGGCGCTGCTCATCCTGTTGTCCACGCCTTACGTGTTGCGCAATATGCCGACCGATATTTTCCCGAATATCGACATCCCGGTTGTCGCGATGCTATGGGATTACAAGGGCATGAACGCCAAGGAAATTTCCGATCGTCTGACCGGGTCGGTCGAGCGTTCGATGTCGTTGATTGACGGTATCGAGCATAGCGAATCGCTGTCGTATGCCGGGGCGGCGGTCGTCAAGGTGTTTTTCCATCCCGACACCGATATCCGCACCGCGATTGCGCAGGTGATGTCCAGCAGCAACTCGGTCTACCGCTCGCTGCCGGCCAGTACCGCCCCGCCGCAAGTCATCCAGTATTCGGCCTCCGATTTGCCGTTGGTGCAATTGGGCATCTCCAGCAGCACGGTGCCGGAGACCGAAGTGAACGACCTGACCAATAACATCGTCCGGACAGCGCTTCAGTCCAAACCGGGCGTTGCCTCGACCAATCCGTTCGGCTCCAAGAGCCGCCAGGTCACTGTCGATATTGATCCGGCGGCGCTGCTTGCCCGCGGACTGACCCCGTCCGACCTGGTCGATGCGATGGCCGTGCAGAACCTGATTTTACCGACCGGAACGATCAAGGTCGGTTCGACCGAATACGACGTTACCCTGAACGGCGCGATTGCGGCGATTCCCCGCATCGGCGACATTCCGGTGCGCACGGCCAACGGCACGACCACGCTGATCCGAGACGTTGCCAATGTGCGCGACGGTTCGGCGCCGCAGACCACCATCGCGCGCCAGAACGGCGAACGCGGCATTCTTACTTCCATCTTCAAAAGGGGCAAGGTATCGACGCTGGACGTCGTCGATCACGTGAAGCAGGTCATCCCCAAAATGCTGGCGCAGATGCCTGAAGGCATCAATATGAAACTGATGTTCGACCAGTCGTTGTTCGTCAAGGCGGCAATCGGCAACGTGATACACGAGGGCTTGATCGCCGCCGGGTTGACGGCCGCGATGATACTGCTGTTCCTCGGCAACTGGCGCAGCACCTGCATCATTGCAGTGTCGATCCCGCTATCGATCATGTGCTCGTTGATTATGCTGTACCTGATCGGCGAAACCATCAACCTGATGACGATGGGCGGTTTGGCGCTGGCTGTCGGCATATTGGTCGACGATGCGACCGTCGAAATCGAAAATATCGAGCGGCAAATGCTGATGGGCAAAAATCCGCGCCAGGCTATTCTCGACGGTGCGGCGGAAATCGCGATGCCGGCGTTCGTGTCGACCTTGTGCATCTGTATCGTGTTCGTGCCGATGTTCTTTTTGACCGGCGTTGCCCGCAGCCTGTTCGTGCCGATGGCCGAGGCGGTGGTGTTCGCAATGCTGGCGTCCTATCTGCTGTCGCGTACGCTGGTGCCGACGCTGGTGATGTATATGATGGCCGGTCATCACGGCAACAAGCACCAGCCTCCGGCCAACGCTATCGCGCTCATATTCAAGCAAACTCACCACGCCTTTGAGCATGGCTTCGAGGTCTTCCGGGAGCAGTATGTGGTGCTGTTGAGCCATTTGCTTAATCATCGCTTGCGCTACGGCTCCGCTTTTCTGGGATTTTGTCTGTTGTCGCTGACATTGGTACTGCTGCTCGGGCAGGATTTGTTTCCGGCGGTCGACGCAGGCCAAATCAGGCTGCATGTCCGCGCGCCGTCGGGGACGCGGATAGAAGAAATGCCCAGCCAAATAGACGAAGTGGAAAAAGTCATCCGCGAGCGCATTCCGGCGCACGAACTGGGCGATGTGCTGGATATTATCGGCGGCCCCTACAGTACCCGTAACACGCTGTTCGGCAACTCCGGCACGGTCGAAACCGCCGATACCGAAATCATGATTTCCCTGCGTCCCGGCAATCACGCGCCGAGCATCGACTATATCAAGGATTTACGCGCCGAATTGCCGCGCCGTTTCCCCAGCCTCGAATTCTTTTTCCAACCCGCCGACCAGGTCAGTCAAACGCTGAACTTCGGCATTCCGGCACCTATCGACATCCAGTTCGTCGGCGGCAAACCGGAAGAAATCATGCCGTTGGTCGTGGAGCTGAATAACCGGCTGCGGCAAATTCCCGGCATCGTCGATGCACACATCTACCAGCGCACCAACAGGCCGTCGCTGAACCTGGAGATGAATCGCTCGCAACTGCAACACCTGGGGCTTTCGGCCCGCGACGTGGCGCAAAACCTGTTGCTCACCCTGAGCGGCAGTATGCAAACCGCACCGACTTATTGGCTAAATCCGAACAATGGCAATACGGTCAACATCGGCGTGATGGGCAATCCGCTCGATCTCGACAGCATTGACGCGCTGATGCGGACGCCGGTGGGCGGCGACAATAACCGCCAGCCGCAATTGCTGGGCAACCTGGTGACGATGAAGCGTTCGGTGCAACCGGCGGCGGTGACTCACTTCAACTCGAATAACGTTTTTAATATTTACGCGAATGTCGAGGGCCGGGATTTGGGTTCGGTCAGCGTCGATATTGATCGATTAATCGAGGACAGCCGGGCCAAATTGCCGCGCGGCGTTGAGCTGGCGGTGCGCGGGCAGATCCGGACCCTCAACAGTTCGTTTATCGGGCTGGCTACCGGGCTGGCCGTGGCTATCGTGCTGCTGTACTTGTTATTGGTGGTCAATTTTCAATCCTGGCTCGATCCGATGATTATCGTCAGCGCGTTACCGGCGGCGCTGGCCGGCATTGCCTGGACTTTGTTCCTGACCGGAACCACGTTGAGCATTCCCGCGTTGACCGGCAGCATCATGTCGATGGGCGTGGTCACCGCCAACAGCATCCTGATGGTTTCGTTCGCCCGCACCCGGCTGGCCGACGGCGTGCCGCCGGTGACCGCAGCCCTGGAAGCCGGAGCCACCCGCTTGCGGCCGGTCATGATGACCGCTTTTGCAATGATCGTCGGCATGTTGCCGATGGCTGTCGGCTGGGGCGAAGGGGCCGAACAGAACGCGCCGCTGGGCCGCGCGGTCATCGGCGGACTGGCGTTCGCCACCCTGTCCACGTTGCTGTTTGTGCCGATAGTCTTCGCCGCCACGCATCGCTGGCTTGAACATCGCCATTCGACTCGCCCCCTCCTTATAACTGACTGATATTTCGAACGGATATTTTCTGCTCCCGTATGCCGCGCCGAGCACCGGAGCTTTCGGCGGGAATAGCCCGCAGGGGCGCTGCATGGATGCAGCGCGTTGCCAGAGGGCCAAGGATGGCCCTTCTGGCAACCCCCGTCGAAAGCGAGGAGCGCAGGAAGCAAGCGGCAACCGGGTCGCCTTTTCTTTGGTTACTTTCTTTTGGCGAAGCAAAAGAAAGTAACTCGCCTTCGGGTGCGAGAACCCGATTTAAATAATCGTCGCGGTAGCGACACTTTAATAATCAAAATGTTAATGCATTCTAAATTCGAATAACTGCGTAACATCAGTAACTGAATGAAACCGTCATGAGTAGTCATCAAACCCCTGTATTTGCTTTGCCTTCCCATCCGCAGCGAACGCTGATTATCGCCAAGCGATCCGGCTTCGGGCTGTTGCTGTTTTTACTGCTGGCCGGCGGCTGGCGGCTTGCGATCAATCAAAGCGAAGCCGAAAATTTGCGGCAGCGCACCGAAGCCGGTTTGTCGCGTAGCGTTATTGCAGTGCGCTCCAAGCCGGGCGAGGCGTCGCGCAAGATCACGTTGCCGGCCGGTTTGCGCGGCAACACCGAAACGCAGCTCTATGCCCGCAGCAACGGTTACCTGAGCGCCTGGTACAAGACCATCGGCGACCAAGTCAAGAAAGGCGAACTGTTGGCCGTGATCGATGTCCCCGAATTGGAGCAGGAGCTGGCCCAGGCGCATGCCGCAGCGGCGCAGATTAAAGTCAGGCTGGAATTGGCGCGTTCGACGTTGAAGCGATGGTCGCTGCTGAAAGACACCGACAGCGTGGTTCAGCAGGAATTCGACGAAAAACGCAGCGCCGTTTTGCAGGCGGAAGCAGATCTGGCGGCTGCCGAAGTCAACGTCAAACGGCTTGAAAAAATTGAAGAGTATCGCCGTATCGTCGCGCCGTTTTCCGGCGTTATTACGCGCCGGAGCGTCGATGTCGGCAGCCTGATCAACGCGGGCAGCCAGGAATTGTTCGCGCTGACGCAAATCGATCCGCTCCGGCTGACGGTCTGGGTGCCGCAAGCTTACGCGGACGATGTCAAGGTGGGGCAGGAAGTGGCGGTGCGCGCTACCGACGGACAAGGCAAGCCGCTTGCCGCCCGTGTCGAGCATGTCGCAGGAGCACTGGACCCGGTCAATCGTTCGCGCCAGGTGGATATTGCGTTGCCGAATAAAGACGGGAAATTATTGCCCGGCTCGTATATGGAAGTTTCGATCAACGTGGTCGGCAGCAAAGCCAGTCCGCCGGTTGTGCCTGCCAATGTATTGGTTATCGATCAGGCGGGTACGCACGTCGTTGTTGTCGATGCCGAAAAACGCGTGGCGTTTCGTCCGGTGAAGCTGGGCCGCGATTTCGGGCGCGAAGTCGAGATTTTGGAAGGCGTGGAGCCTAACGATGTGCTGGTCGCCAGTCCGTCGGACCTGTTGGTCGAGGGCGAAACGGTCAGCGTGGTGGAAGCTCAGAAAAAACCGGACGATAAACCTAAAGAAAAGACTGCGGTTAAATCATGATAAAAGATAGATTACTTACCCTGCCTGACTCCCGTCCGAATGTTAAAGCCATGAAAACATTAATGGCACGAGTAGCGTCCCTCAGCTGGAATAGGCTGTTCGCTTATAGTTAGTTTCTGATGTTATGCAGTGTCCACGAAAAACAAAAAATATCAGCCGTAAGTTTCTCGCCGACAGTGTCATATCCGACATTGATTATCATCCTTTCGATAGGTCCCGCCTGTCTGGAACGTTGCCGATTAGACCTTCCAGGTTTTTAAAGCCTGGAAGGTCTGCCTATTGGCATGTTTCCGGATAGCCGGACGGGGCATATTGCTCCGTTAGAAACGTTTTGTATGGATTAAATGAAGTTGTTTGGCTTAAGCATCGCAAAAACGTTAGGGACGGGGTTGCAAACCCCGTCCCGCTCGAGCGTAGCGCGAGATGGCGTTTGCCAGAAAAGTCGGTTCTCGCTGTCGCTCGAACCGGCTTATTCCGGCAACAAGGCTATGCGGCTCCAAAGCAATAAGGATCAAATTTCTCCATCTCATTCTCGACGAAGTAGCTGAGCTTGATGTTGTTCAGTACTTCCAGCGGTGCGTCTCCTGGTACTTGGAAGGAATCAAGTTGCCTACCATAGTGCGGGACTAGGTTTGCAAGAAGAGAGATATCAGGAGCCTTTCGCTTAACACGTAACTGATTTTCCAGCACCAGATTGAACGCAGACTCTAATAGCCAAGGGTCACTCATTCCTTGCCTACGGAAAGCATTGTCGTGTCTGTGTCGAAGATTCGTAAGAATGATAGCGTCAACCACAGAGTAATCCTCCGGTGAATGGAACGATGCCCCTGTAAAGAGTCCCTGTGCGCCATAGAGGCAATGCCAGTAGTGCTCAAGGCTGTCGCCATCGTCGGCGCACAGGACAACGCAGTTCAGTTCCAGCTCGGATACTGGAACGCGTATTTTCCGAGCTGAATCAATGAGAGCTTCCTTAATTTTGTGGTCGGAGTTCGGAACAGCAAGAAGACCGTCGTAGCCAACAAGCTCGGCCAGCTTATTAAGATCGTCAGTTGTCCGGTGAATAGATGACAGACGGCCATGTGTTCTTAGGCGCAGCTTCGTAGTTCCAGATGGTTTGGGTTTCGATTTTGGGTTTGGACACTTGACCTCAATATTGAAGCGAACGCCGTTATAGACAACCGATACATCTATGTTCTTGCCGTTTCGACTAGGATACTCATATGAGAAGTCAGCCTCCGGCAAGCGACAAAAGTAGGCTGCTACGGATAACTCACATGCGTGCTGCAAATACTGATCGCGATCTGGTTGAGCATTTCCAAGGAGCTGAAGTTTGTGAGATATCGATAGACGAGTCTTCTCAGAGCTATCTCGCGATTTCGCGCTAACAATGTCGATCACATCGTTCATGCTTGCAAGATAATCTGGGTATCGCTCGTTAGTAATCTGCAAAAAGGAATGATTGGGCGGAATGTCTAGCATGGTACAGAAGCTTAACAAGTAATTATGGTTCCATATATCATCCCTGATTACTGCTACCTAAGCAATAAGCTAAGTTTTTTGCAGATTTCTAAATGCACCTTATGTTGAGATGTAATTTCTGTTCACTCGCTAAATAACTGGCATTTTACCCATGTCTCTGAGGAACCTGCATAAATTAATTTAAGCAATCACCATGAAGGGCATGAAGGACATGAAGACTTAAATCCTTCATGCCCTTCATGTACTTCATGGTTTAAAAATAAAACTTGCTCAAGTTATTTCATGCATGTTCCTGAGCGACTAAATGCTTTAACCTTAGCCCCGTTAACAGCAATGTCGCCGTATAAATTAATAAACCTATTCCTATCCATTTCACCAGATTGATAACCCGCGCCGTCGAGCTCCAGTCATTCCACCAAGCAGGATCGACCAAATAATATAATGCGGCCGACATCGCTGCTGCGGCTAGTGCCACCCTGGCGAAAAACAACCACCAGCCGCTGGTTGGCTGATAAACATTGTCCTTCTGCAATTTTCCCAATAATAAAACGGCGTTAAAAAAAGCGCCCAAGGACGTCGCTAAAGCCAGCCCCGCATGTGCCAGCGGGAAAACCAGCACCAGATTCAGGCCTAAGCTGACCAGCATCGCATACACTCCATACCGTACCGGCGTTTTCATATCGCCGCGCGAGGTAAAGCCCGGCACCAGCACTTTAATCAGGATAAAGCCCAGCAGGCCCACCGAATACGCCTTCAAGCTCAATCCTGCAAAATACACATCGCTGACGCCGAATTCATTATATTGAAACAGCGTCGACAGCATCGGTTCGGCCAGTATCACCAAACCGATAGTCGCGGGCAAACCTATCAGCAGCACCAGCCGCAAGCCCCAATCCAGCGCATTTGAAAAAGCGGCGGTGTCTTCCGCCGCATGGCTTTTGGCTAAACTCGGTAAAATGACCGTCGCCAGCGCAAGACCCAAAACGCCTACCGGAAACTCGACCAGACGGTCGGAATAATACAGCCAGGACACGCTACCGACGGTTAAGAACGAGGCAAACAGGGTGTCCAGCAACAAATTAATCTGCGTCACCGAAACGCTGAAAATAGCCGGCAGCATCAGGCTTATAATCCGTTTAACGCCTGCGTCCTCAAATCCCAGTCTTGGTCTCGGCATCAGGCCTAAACGCATCAATGACGGAAACTGAAACAACAGTTGCACGACACCCGCCGCAAAAACGCCCCAGGCTAATGCGGTGACCGGCTCGTCCATCATCGGCGCAAGCCAAATGGCAGCGGCAATCATACAGATATTCAGGAAAACCGGCGTTAATGCGGGAACTGCAAAGCGTCCGTGTGCATTTAAAATGCCGCCGGCAAAAGCCACCAGTGCAATAAAGAACAGGTAGGGAAAAGTAATTTGCAGCAGCTGAACAGACAGCTCATATTGGTTGCCTTGCCACATAAAACCGGGAGCCAGCAGCATGATAAGCACTGGGGCCGTAATGATGCCGAGCAAGGTAATCAGTGCCAAAAACACCGACAGAGTCCCGGCTGTTTTGTCGATAAACTGCTTTAATTCGGTCTTGTTGCCGCGCTCTTTGTAATCGGACAGCACCGGAACGAAAGCGTGAGCAAAAGCGCCCTCGGCAAATAAGCGGCGCAAGAAATTGGGAATCTTGAACGCAACAAAAAACGCGTCTGTTGCCAAGTTCACACCGAAAATATGAGCAATCAACATATCCCGGATAAATCCGAGAATACGTGAGATCAAAGTCATGCTGCCGACAACTACCGTCGATTTAAAAAGCTGCCTGCTCAATGCCGATCCTGCTATAATGCGTTAAAATAGTTTGACAATAATATCATTTATACTGATAATGCACGGCTTATTTAACTTACCACAAGAATCGAGAAACTATGGCTAATACAGCACAAGCTAAAAAGCGTGCGAAGCAAGCGGAAAAAAGCCGTATTCGCAACGCCGGACAACGCAGCAACTTACGCACCTTCATCAAAAAAATCCTTGCTGCCGTTAAAATTGGCGACAAAGAAAAAGCGCAAGCCGCCTACAACACCGCTGTTCCGATTATCGATTCCGCAGTTACTAAAGGCATTATTCACAAGAATAAAGCTGCGCGCGGTAAAAGCAGACTGAACGCAAAAGTAAAAGCTATCGCTTAATCGCTTTTAGCCTTACCCATAAAAAAAGGCCGAACTCTTTGAGTTTTGGCCTTTTTTGTTGCCTGCAAAACCGGCTTAAATCACCACCAGATTATCCCGATGTATCAACTCCGAGTCATCGAAATAACCAAGAATACTTTCAAATTCCGAACTGCTTTTGCCTGCAATTAATTGAGCCTCGGCATTGCCGTAATTAATCAATCCGCGCGCAATCTCCAAGCCGCTTTCATCCGTACAAGACACCAGCTCGCCACGCTCAAACCGGCCCGACATAGATTTAACACCGACAGCCAGCAGACTTTTGCCCTCATTTTTTAGCATCCTGACAGCGCCTGCATCCAAAACCAGCAGTCCTTTAACTTGCAGCTGCCCGGCGAGCCAGCGCTTTCTTGCCACTAACGGCTCTATGTCCGGCAATAAATGCGTACCCAAATCAGCACCGGCAATTACAGCGGTAATGACGTCATCGGCAGCACCGGCAACAATGACAGTTGCCGCGCCGGACCGGGATGCCAGCCGCGCCGCCCGTACCTTGGTACACATACCGCCTCGACCCAAGCCGCTACGACTATCGCCGGCCACTATATCCAAGCGCTCATCATTAACGCTGATTTCGGAAATCAATTCCGCATCGGGATTTAATCCCGGATCGGCCGTGAATAAGCCTTTTTGATCGGTCAAAATAATCAACAGATCAGCCTCAACCAGATTAGCCACCAATGCCGCCAGTGTGTCGTTGTCGCCAAAGCGAATTTCTTCGGTCGCTACCGCATCGTTTTCATTAATAACCGGCACTATGCCGAATTTAAGCAAGGTCAACAGCGTGCTTCTAGCATTTAAATAGCGCTGCCTGTCGGATAAATCGTCATGAGTTAACAATACCTGCGCCGCATGAAGACGATGCTGCTGGAAGTTATCGTCAAATACGCGCACCAGGCCCATTTGACCGACAGATGCCGCCGCCTGCAATTCGTGTAAGGTCTTGGGTCGCACCTTCATGCCCAAGCGGCACATGCCTTCCGCCACAGAACCCGACGAAACAAGTACAACATCAATAGATTGCCGCCTTAAACCGGCCATCTGCTCAACCCAGGCGGCAATGGCAGTCTTATCAAGACCTTGCCCGCCTTTGGTTAACAAAGAGCTGCCTATTTTGACGACAACCCGCTTAACTTTGGCAAAATCAGTCCTGCTCACTTTCTTCCTGCCGTTGCTGTTCCAAAAAATCCATAATGGCAAACATCAGCTCTCTCGTGCCATCTCCGTTAATTGCCGCAATTTTAAAAACCGGCCCCGTCCACTCCAGCTCATCGACAATAGCCTGACAGCGCTGATCAACATCTTCATCAAGCAATCGATCTATTTTGTTCAGCACCAGCCAACGCGGCTTGGCAGCCAGCTCATCACTCCACTTCTCGACTTCATGAATAATTTTTCTAGCCGCCTGCACCGGCGATTCAGCGCTTTCATAAGGCTCAACATCAACCAAATGCAACAATAATCCGGTACGCAACAAATGCTTAAGGAATTGCAGCCCGAGGCCCGCTCCTTCCGCCGCGCCTTCAATAACACCAGGAATGTCGGCAATAACAAAGCTGCGCAAATCATCAACCCGAACCACACCCAGATTAGGATGCAAGGTTGTAAAGGGATAATCGGCAACTTTCGGCGTTGCCGCCGATACCGCGCGGATCAAGCTGGATTTTCCCGCATTAGGCATGCCCAGCAGACCGACATCGGCAATCAACGTCAACTCCAGATTAAGCCTGCGATGCTCACCTTCCGAACCCTTACTGGCCTTTTGCGGCGCTCTGTTAATACTGCTTTTAAAGCGCGTATTACCCAAACCATGAAAACCGCCTTGAGCAACCAACAACGTTTGGCCGACTTTGGTTAAATCACCTATCACCTCACCCGTTTCAGCATCGGAAACCAATGTTCCGAGCGGAACCGGCACATAGCAATCATCACCTTTCCTGCCGGTGCAATTACGGCTCATACCGTTCTGTCCGCGTTGAGCCCTATGCACGGCGTGATACCGAAAATCCACCAACGTATTTACATTCTCTGCCGCAATCAGGTAAACGCTACCGCCATCGCCGCCATCACCACCGTCCGGGCCACCCATCGGAATATATTTCTCGCGCCGAAAGCCGATAGTACCATTGCCGCCATCGCCCGCTTCTACGCGAACTTCTGCTTCGTCAACAAATTTCATAAATCACATACCGCCAAACTTCAAACTCAACCGATAAAAACAAAAAAAGCCCCGCTATAACGGCGGAGCTTTTTAAAGCTGTCGGGTCGGACTACGCCAACCCAACCTGACTGCCTCACCATACTATAGCGAGATACAGCCGTATGTCTTATGCAGCAACAATACTGATAAATTTGCGGCTGTTAGGTCCTTTAACCTGAAAAACCACTTTGCCGTCAGCTGTTGCAAACAAAGTATGATCTTTTCCGCAACCTACATTATCACCTGCGTGAAACTGAGTTCCACGTTGACGAACGATAATGTTGCCTGCCGTTACAGTCTCGCCACCGTAACGCTTAACGCCTAATCTTTTCGCATTAGAGTCGCGTCCGTTACGCGTACTACCACCAGCTTTCTTATGAGCCATTTGTAACTCCTAATATCTTAAGCAGAAATGCCAGTAATCTGGACTTCTGTATAGTACTGACGATGGCCCATTTGTTTCATATGGTGCTTACGTCTTCTGAATTTAATAATTTTGACTTTTGCATGTCTACCTTGAGACAAGACAGTCGCTGTAACTTTGCCGCCTTCGATAAAAGGCATGCCGACCTTAACAGCATCGTCAGACTGAATCATCAGTACTTTATCGAACTCAATGCTGTCGCCTTCGCCTAGCTCCAGTTTTTCTATTTTTAAGTAAGTACCTTCTTCTACACGGTACTGTTTACCACCTGTTTGAATTACCGCATACATCGGCGCAAGCTCCATCAAGCATTAATCTGTTTAAAGTGAACAAAAAATTATATTTTCAAAACCATGCTAAGTCAATCTAAATTAAACCGCCGCCCTGAATATCTAAATTAAAATAGCATAAAAAAGCCGTTATCATCAACCCGCCTATTCAATAGCATGGGCGATTAACGGTTTATTAAGTTATAATAGCTTAGCAGACTTTGATTTTCATAGCTATCGCCATGAAAAATAACCCAAACTTACACGCAGCACTACATAATGGCATCGCATCCACAATTCTCGGCTAACGCCCCTGCACCCATTGATTTTGATTCAATCAAAAAATTAACGACAACCGAGGCAAAAGCTGTCGATCAACTCATCATTAACGAGTTGAGTTCCGATGTTGTTCTCATCAATCAGATGGGCCATTATATAGTCGGCAGCGGCGGCAAGAGATTACGTCCAATGCTGCTGTTACTGGCGGCCAAGGCATTGGGAGGAGCCGGCGATAACCATTTGCTGCTGGCTGCGGTCATTGAGTTTATCCACACCGCCACGCTGTTGCATGACGACGTGGTTGACGACTCCGATCTAAGACGCGGCAAAGAATCCGCCAACGCAGTCTGGGGCAACGCCGCCAGCGTATTGGTCGGCGATTACCTGTACTCCAGCGCATTTGAGATGATGGTGCGCACCGGCAATATGCGGGTCATGGAAATCCTGTCCAAAACCACCACCGCCATTGCCGAAGGCGAAGTATTGCAACTCTTGAACTGCAATAATCCGGAAACTACCGAAGAAAAATACCTCGAAGTTATTGCCAGAAAAACAGCCATTCTATTCAGCGCCGCGACCAAACTGGCCGCCGTTATTTCCGAAGCATCCGCCGAAATCGAGCAAGGCCTGGCCCAATACGGTCAGCATCTGGGCATCGCTTTCCAACTGATTGATGACGCACTCGACTACAAAGCCAGCAAAGACGAACTCGGCAAGAACCTCGGCGATGATCTTGCCGAAGGCAAACCGACCTTACCGCTGATTTACGCCATTCAGAACAGCAACGAAAGCGAGGCCAAAATCATTATCGACGCCATCAAAAATGGCGATCGCGATGCGTTCAACGAAGTTTACGCCATAGTACAACGCACTAAAGCCATCGAATACACAGAACAACGCGCCGACGAAGAAGCTCAAAAAGCGATCAGTGCATTAAGCGTACTGCCCGATTCAGACTATAAACAGGCATTAACTTTATTGGCGAAATTCTCCGTCCAACGCAACTATTAAACTTAACCTTTGATTAGCGCATTATAAGCATGCGCTTTTTCAAGCAGCCGATTATATTTACGCTCAACCTTATCCATTACCTCGGTTAAAAACTGCGACACCTCGACGTTTTCGATGCCTTCCGCCGCCGACAGCATATAAGCCTCCAACTCGCTAATTGCGTCGGCATCGACAATCTCATCAAGCAGGGCCGCTGCCTCGGAGGCATTAACCGCCTTAGCCAGTTTGTTTGCAACCAGGCCTTGCTGCAACAGCTGTTGCAAGCCATCAACCGCCTGAGCCATATCCTGAGCTCGTTCATTAACCGCTTTAAGCAGCGTTAAATTTTCAGTGAACTCAAGAAAATCATTCACCGCTTTTTTAAGCTCATACAAGCGAAGCTCGTGTTTTGCCTTAATTGTTTGCCGCATCGTTATATCCAGTTCACCAAAAAATTGCGCCAATTATAATTCAGATTTGGATTTATCGACCGCTTCGGTTGAAGATGTACTAATCCCGGATTAATAACAAAACTTAAGAAACCCCAATGAACCCTCTTGACCCGCTTGCGCGCCTGCTACGCTTGTTCCTTGCGGCCTGCCGCGCCGCGCGAATCGAGCCGGCCGCGTCAATGTCAGACGCCGATCTGGCCGGCAATGCGCACGGCATCGCCTATGCGATTCTGGCGACGCGCTGGCAACAAAAAATCGAAACACCTTCATGGGCTTCGGTTTACCAACAATGGCAATCCCGCTTGTCGGCAAGCGAGGCTACTTCGCTCTACGGCTGTTTCGATCCGTCCGATCGACTGGAATTGCTCACCGACAACGCGGCAGCTTTCGAAAAACGCCATGAACTTTACCAAGCCGCAAAGCAATCAATCGACATCTCGACTTTTTATATTCAAGCGGACGAAGTCGGCTGGCGGACGGCACGGGCATTAGCCGGCTGCGCACGGCGCGGCGTTCGCGTGCGCATCGTCGCCGACCGCTGCATCACTGAGCAAAAGATTTTCGGGAATCCGCAAGTGCTGGATATGATTCGCTTCCTTCGCGATGCGGGCGTCGATTACCGGCTATTCAAAGATTCCGGCCGCCCCTATGACATCTGCCATCGCAAGCTTCTGATCGTGGATGGAACGACACTTATAATCGGCGGCCGCAATTATGCAAACCATTACGCGGGAACCGAATGGCGCGACATTGATCTATTGCTGACAGGCCCTTCAGTGACATGCCTGCAACCTGTTTACGAAGAGGCTTTCGCGAATTTCCCGAACACGTATGAAGGAAACCTCTTTCAGGCAAGCACGCCTGCGGGCATAGCGTCCAATGCCTCTTTCATCTATTTGCTCGAATGCATCCGCTCCTGCCGCAAAACGCTGGACATCGAAAACGCCTACTATTTCAATCACCCCTTGATCCATCATGAATTGGCCGCAGCCTGCCGCCGCGGCGTGCGAATACGCCTGTTCACCAACTCAGCCCAGAGCAACGACCTCGATTTCATGAATTACCGGCTCTATGCCGGTTTCCCGGATTTGATCGACGCCGGCGTTTTGCTTTATCTGCGCCGGGGAAAAGGCCGTACCTTGCACTGCAAATACTTTGTCGCGGACGAAGAATGGGTTGGTTTCGGCAGCAGCAATCTCGACTTTTTCTCGCCGCGATTTTGTCTCGAAATCGGTATTCAAGTTCGCGATTGCCATTTGGCTAAAGTGTTGACCGCGTGGTTTGAGCAAGGTATTGCAGAGGCAGAGCCGATGACAGACCGCAGCGCAGCCGAACGCGTAATGGCACGACAGACCGTCAGCAAAATCTTCGACCGCTGGTTCCCGGATATCCAATGAACAACTCCAAATCCACGCTTACGCTGGGCGCATTTGCGCTGTTCTTCCTGTCGTTCCTGATGTCGGGAAACGGCAATGCGCTGCCGCAGGTCTTTTTTCAACACTACTATCCGGAGCAGAAGACGCTGCTGCTTTCGATTGCGCTGCTGTCATCGACAATAGCGGCCGTTATCGGGATACAGCTTTCACGCCGCGTTCATGCGCGCCGGATTGCGGTTGCCATATCGATCCTGCTTACCGCCGCCATCACTGAAGCCTTGCTATCAGTCAGCACTGCAACACAATTCATCACCTGCCTGGTGCTGGTACAGTTCGCCGATAACTTCCTGCTCAACCGGATCGATCACGCGGCCGTAGCCAGGGCTGGCGAGCTGCGCGGCTTTAACGACGGCGCCGGGACTGCCGCGCGTTTGTTGGGCATGCTCAGTGCGCCCGCATTCTTTACTGTCTTCGCAGACAACAGCCTAGTGAAGATGAGCGTGATCGCCGTGCTGGGCATTGCAGCCATGGCGGGATGCTTACGATTATTCAGGCTGCAACCGCTGTCGGAATCGAAAAAGCAGCCTTCCGCTGAGCTCACTGTGCCGACTCCGATAGACTGGCTAGTGTTCGCTTACGCAATCGCCGTCTACGCCGCGTTGTACCTGTTTGCCGCCAACATGATTTATCTGCTAAAAGACCTGCTCCACATTCCCGGCGCGGAAACGCGCGGCGGAGTTGCTATCGTCACCGTATTCTTCTCCGCGCTGGTAACCAACGGAGCCGTTGCCATGACGACACGCTCATCAAGACAAACACGCTTGCGGGCCGTTGCTTTGGCACTACCTGCGCTGGCGCTGATTGCCGCGGCAGGGCTGATCCTAGGCGGAATCCAGGCCGATTATTCCCTTTGCCTTGCCGCCTGCGTTGCGATTGGTGTGTCTTACGGCATCTTTCTTTGGGAAATGCGCGACTACTCCACCAGTGCCGCCAAACAGGGCAAGACAGTGCTGCTCAGCTGGTTTAACAACATGGCGAACATCAGTTCGCTGCTCGCTTTCGGCCTGATGCTGGCGTTGGCGTCGGGCAATCCCGATGCGTATTACCTATGGCTGATGTCGGCAATCGTGACCGTGCTGGCTTCCGGACTGGTAGCGCTATGCTTCGCCGCAGCCCTAAAGCCATAAAAGCATGAAAATTAGCTGCGGACTGGACGGATTTCAACGGATTCTTCTTAAACGACTGGAGATATCCGCCGTAGGGCGCGCCGTGCGCGCCTTATAACGCACATGAAATCAGTTGAGCGGCTTGAGCTGTTCAACGCCCACTGGGCAAAAGTTAAATCCTGCCGGTCCCTGAGCTCCCCAAGGCGCGCACGGCACGCCCTACGCGAAGGCCTTCCACGCTTGCTAAGATGACGACGTCTCACTGACACTTGTGTATAACGACGAGAGCAGGAGCTTGGGAACCAGCGCAAACATCAGTTATTAAAATAAGTTATCATTAAATATAACAATTTGAATTTATGGGAATGGTCTAAATGTCAATATATAAAAAGGTAGTTGAGGAGTATTTCCATAACCTTGGAATAAACCTAAACGATAAGAATTTAATTGAAATTCATAATGACAGTTTTTATAAAACTGTCCTAAATAAAGGATATTTAGGCCTAGCTGAATCTTACATAGCCGGCTTTTGGGATTCAAAAAACCTTGATACCTTTTTATGCGATGTTCTACTTAACCAGCTAGACCGAAAAACGCCTATTTCTTTAGAAGTAATAATATCTAAACTTTTCGCCAAAATAACCAACTTGCAATCTGTATCGAGAGCATTCCGGATTGGTCAGCATCATTACGATATAGGTAATGATTTATATAAATTAATGTTGGATAAAGAACTGAATTATTCTTGTGCTTATTGGAAAAATGCCGAAACATTGGAACAGGCCCAAGAAAACAAACTTGATTTAATTTGCCGAAAATTAGAACTGGAAAAGGGAATGAAGATCTTGGACATCGGCTGCGGTTGGGGCTCATTTGCAAGATATGCTTGCCGTAACTATGACGTTGAGGTCGAAGGTTATACAGTATCTGTCGAACAAAAAAAGTTGGCCGATGAATTAAACCAGGGATTGCCAATCAAAATATATTTACAAGATTATAGGGAAATATCCAATAAGTATGACCGAGTGGTTTCAATCGGCATGCTTGAGCATGTGGGCTATAAAAACTATGCTACCTATTTTAAAAAAGTAGCAAGCTCGTTAAATCAAGACGGACTGGCCTTAATTCACACAATTGGGAATAACTATTCTCAAACCAGCGGTAATGTTTTTATAAATAAATATATATTCCCAAACAGCATGGCGCCTTCAATAAACCAAATAAGCAAAGCCGTAGAAAATATTCTAATTGTTGAAGACTTGCATAATTTTGCTCCCGATTATGATTTAACTTGTATGCAATGGTATAAAAACTTCACTGCAAATTGGGATCAAATAAAAGGCAAATATACCGAAGAATTCAAAAGAATGTGGGAATTCTATTTACTTACGGCGTGTGCCAGTTTTAGAGCCCGCGACGCTCAATTATGGCAATTTGTTTTTAGCAAGCCCGGAGCGAAACAATTAAATATCAGAAAATCGTAATTTTTATGATCAGTGGGTTAGACGCCATTGAGTTCAGCTTTCTAACCGATGTTACGCATTGTCCGCGAAAACCGCAGAAAGAGGGTTTGATAATCGATAACGCGGTTTCACTGAATAGCTGCCACGAATGCCGTGAGTGCCTCGGGAAGGGTCATGAAATAACTTATTTTTACACCATGAAGCACATGAAGGGCATGAAGACTTCCATCCTTCATGCCCTTCATGGTAATTATTTAAATTCATTAATGGTAGGCTCCTGAGCTACCCACATTTTTCGCGTCTTTCACGGACAGTGTGCAACATCGGTTAATGACTCGGAGGAAGACCGGTTACGCTATAAACACCAAAAGTGTTACTCAGGAATAATCCCGTTCGCCAAACAGCGCGGTGCCGATTCTGACAATGGTCGAGCCTTCGGCAATCGCGGCTTTTAAATCACCGGTCATACCGAATGAGAAAGTATCCAACTCAGGCCGATTCAGTTGCGCAACAGCTTGGTAAAGCGCTCTATAAGGCTGGCGCTGCAACTCAAAATCCTGTTGCGGTGCGGGAATGGCCATTACACCGCGCAATTTCAGGTTGGGCAGTTCGGCAACCTGTTCGCACAATTGCGGCAATTCAGCCAGGGTAATGCCGGACTTGCTCTGCTCATCGCTGATATTGACTTGCAGGCAAATATTCAACGGCGGTAAATGAGGCGGGCGCTGTTCGCTAAGACGTCTGGCTATTTTTAAACTATCGACGCTATGCACCCAGTCGAAATGCATCGCCAACGGCTTGGTTTTATTGGATTGGATGGGGCCGATAAAGTGCCAGGAAATATCGTAGGCGCCCAATTCCTGTTGTTTCTTCAAGGCTTCCTGCAAATAGTTTTCGCCGAAATGACGCTGCCCGGATTGATAGGCGGCGGCAATGTCTTCGCTCGGCTTGGTTTTGCTGACGGCTAATAGCAGCACCGAACCGGGCTGACGGTTGCAGGCCAGTTCGGCATCGCTGATTTGCTTACGTATTTGTTTGAGTCTTTGAGCTATCGTTGTCATTAGGTGTCCGTTATCGGTTAGTTGCCGGTTATTAGACAACACACATTTAAAAAATGAAAATATGATCTATGGTATAAGGTCAATTTTACTTTTTGTCTTCATGAGGATGTTATGGATATTGCCGAATTACTGGCTTTTTCAGCTAAAAACAAAGCGTCGGACTTACATTTATCGGCCGGGCTGCCGCCTATGATCAGGGTTGACGGCGATATTCGACGGATCAATATTCCCTCTTTGGATCATAAGGAAGTGCATGCGCTGATTTATGACATTATGAATGACAAGCAACGCAAAGATTACGAGGAGTTTTTAGAAACCGACTTTTCGTTTGAATTACCGGGTGTTGCCCGGTTCCGGGTTAACGCATTTAACCAGGAGCGCGGCGCGGCGGCTGTATTTCGAACCATTCCATCCACCATATTGAGTCTTGAAGACTTGAAGGCGCCCAAGTTTTTTGAAGAATTATGCCAAAAACCGCGCGGCATGGTCCTGGTGACAGGCCCTACCGGCTCCGGCAAGTCAACTACGCTGGCGGCGATGATTAATCATATTAACTGCAATGATTACGCGCACATTCTGACCGTAGAAGATCCTATCGAGTTTGTTCATGAGAGCCAAAAATCGCTGATCAACCAACGCGAAATCAAACGCGATACCCACGGTTTTAACGAAGCATTGCGTTCGGCGTTACGGGAAGATCCGGATGTTATCCTGGTCGGTGAAATGCGCGACCTGGAAACCATTCGGCTGGCGATGACGGCGGCGGAAACCGGTCACCTTGTTTTCGGTACGTTGCATACGACTTCCGCCGCAAAAACCATCGACCGTATTATCGACGTGTTCCCAGCCGCGGAAAAAGACATGATCCGGGCGATGCTTTCCGAATCGTTGCAGGCGGTTATTTCGCAAACATTGCTGAAGAAAATCGGCGGCGGCCGTGTTGCCGCGCATGAAATCATGGTCGGTACGCCGGCTATCAGGAACCTGATCCGTGAAGCGAAAGTGGCGCAAATGTATTCTGCGATTCAAACCGGGCGCAAGGACGGTATGCAAACCTTGGATCAGAACATGAAAGAACTGGTCGATAGAGGTATGATTACCGCAAAAATGGCGATGGAAAAAGCGGTTAATAGGGATATGTTCCGTTAGCAACCGCGGAAGCTTTTTGCGGTACGCCCATTGCCGGATTGCGCTTTTTTCCTATTCCTAATCTGATCTAAAAACCGTCTAATTTTGAAAAAGAGCGGGGAGTGTCAGGCGAGGATGCTGCCGTCAAGCCCCCAGGGATGGGTTCACGGCGCTCCTCGGCTGACACTCCCCGCATCTTTCATAGTTGAACGATTTCTCAGTATGAAAGAGTAAAAACGCACAATCCATTGAACCCAGCGGCTTTAATCGGATTGCAGCTACGCTAATCCAGCCCCGACTGGTAAAATCACCTTATTTAAAAACCAAGCGAGAACTTATGACCGCGCCAAAAGCCCTCTATCAATCATCACTGTCGTCTTTAAAACTCCGCGCTCGCGGCAAAGTACGGGATATTTACGACATTGACGATAAACATATGCTGATTGTGACCACCGACCGGTTGTCCGCATTCGACGTCATTTTGCCCGACCCGATTCCCGGCAAAGGCCGCGTTTTAACCAACGTGTCCAATTTCTGGTTTGAAAAAATGAAGCATGTGATGCCCAATCACTTGGCCGACATCCCGTTGGAACAAGTCGTTCCCGATGCCGCCGAACGCGCGCAGATCGAGGGCCGCGCGATTGTCGTCAAGTTATTGAAACCGTTGCCGGTCGAAGCCATCGTGCGCGGCTACTTGATCGGCTCCGGCTGGAAAGATTACCAAAAATCCGGCGCGGTCTGCGGCATTAAATTGCCAGAAGGCTTGCAGCAGGCGCAGCAACTGCCCGAACCTATTTACACCCCGTCAACCAAAGCCGAAGTGGGCGACCATGATGAGAACGTTTCTTTTGAAAGAACCGTTGAGTTAATGGGACAGGAGCTGGCCGAAAAAGTGCGCGACGCCAGCCTGAGACTATACAAAGAAGCCGCCGCCTACGCCAAAGAACGAGGCATTATCATTGCAGATACCAAATTTGAATTCGGCGTTGACGATAACGGCGTTTTATATTTGATCGATGAGGCGCTAACTCCCGATTCATCAAGATTCTGGCCTGCCGATCAATATCAGGTCGGCATCAGCCCGCCCAGTTTCGACAAGCAATACATCCGTGATTATCTGGAAACGCTGGATTGGAATAAAACTGCACCGGGGCCGCATTTGCCCGCCGAAGTGGCCGAGTATTGCGCGGCAAAGTACCATGAAGCGGAAGTCAGGTTAACGCAAGGTTAATCGGTAAATGGCTTGACCTGGGAGGTTGACATGCGAACCTCCCAGGTTTTTATTTGATGACTACTTCTGAAGCAGCGTCAGGGCATTTGGGCTGTTTTGCCTATTGTTTGCAACCGCCATATAGCGCTGCTTGATCGCTTGCGCCAATTGATGCACTGCCATCGCATATTTATCGCTGTTGTTGTATTTCTTGATGACCTTGAAATTGGGATGAACGCGCCAGTATTCGCTGCCTCTATCCGCGCTCAGTTCAATTATTGAATCGCCTTCGTAATGTTTGGCCTGTTCCGCGACCTGCATTTTATGTTGCCAGCCGTTACGCGAAAAATAATGCGCTACGCTGCCGATCGCATCGCACTGATCCCAGAGGTTGCGGCGGCCGTCGCTGTTGAAATCAACCGCCAAGGTGCGAAAACTGCTGGGCATGAATTGACCTAAACCCATCGCGCCGGCCCATGAACCGACCGGTTGCAGCGGCTCATAGCCTTCTTCGCGGGTCATCAGCAGGAAATTCTCCAATTCCGTGGCAAAAAACTTGGCGCGCCGCTGGGTATCGAACGCCAATGTCGTCAGCGCATCGAAAATCCGCGTCTTGCCGACATTGCGGCCGAAAAAAGTTTCCACGCCGATAATCGCGACAATATATTCGGGATCGACGCCGTAAGTCATGCTGGCTTTTTGGATAGAATCGGCGTTGCTGTTCCAAAAGGCCAAGCCGTTATTGATATGCGCGTCGGTAAGAAATTGCTGGCGGTAGCGGGTCCAGCCTCCTGACTTGGGGTGAGCGGGTTTAGGGCCGTGATATTGCGGCGCATTTTCCAGGCGGATCACGTAATCCAGGCGTTTGGCCTGGGCAAACAAGCCGTTTAGATAGCTTTCGGAAAAGCCGTGTTCGCTGACCATGTGCTTGATAAAATGCTGCACAGGCAATGAGTTGGCGTAAGCTCCGGTTAAATTCTGAGTTTGATATTCAGGGGATCGATCGGGGATAGCGACGGTATTGGGATAAGGCGCGGGTGTATCGGTTTTAATCGCCGGGTTACTTGCGCATCCGGTCAGCGCTAGCGCCAAGGCTAGTTTAAATAAGCGTTTATAGCCTGTGTTTTTCACTGTTGTCTCTTTTTGTTATTAAACGATTGAGTGCATATATAGGACACGGACGATACAGATTAGACGGGTTTAAACGGATCTTGTTTTCGCTTAATGTCTTTGCAGACGCTTCATTTTATCTGTGTCTATCAGTCAAAATCCGTGTCATCTGTGTTCTATTTTTAGTCGTTACGATTTGGAAGTTCCGGTTTATTTCATTTTCATCTTTAAGCCTGCGCTGCAAAAAAATACCTCGTGGCAATGTTGTCCCATTAATTGCGCGGCTTTGCCGGACAGGTCGACAAATTGCCGGGCCAAACGGTTGTCGGCGATCACACTCAGGCCGACTTCGTTATGCACCAGCACCATGTCGCAGGATAACTGTAGCACTGCCTCAAGCTCCTGCAAAATTTCCGTTTCGGAAACTTGGTGATAAAGCTGGTTGTTCAGCCACATCGATACGCATTCGACCAGCACTGGCCCGCGGCATTGCTGCGATGCGGCCAGCAGTTTGACCGGCTCTTCGATAGTGAAAAATAAGTCCTGGCGGCGTTGTTGGTGAATCAGGACGCGCGCCCGCATCTCGTCGTCAAAGACTTCGTTGGTCGCCAGATAATAAGGTTTGCTTGTTGCCTGTTCTAAAATATAGGTCTCCGCCAATTGCGATTTGCCGCTTTTGATGCCGCCGATAAACAATGTTTTCATGACAGCAACGCTCCGGTTGTTAATAGCGCCAGCACGATCAGGTTAATGCCTGTTTTCATTTGCAATGCCTTGGATAATGCCGATTTATCGACCGGATTGATCGGCAAACCGAGTGTGGGTTTATGTTTGATTCGGCCGTGATAACTGGCGTCGCCGCCCAGCGCAATGCCCAACGCACCGGCCATTGCCGCAATCGGGAAACCGGCGTTCGGGCTTTCCAGTTTGTTGCCATCGCGCCATAAGCATTGCCAGGCGCGCGGTTTGTCTTTCGCCAAGGCGACAATCAGCAACGCGGTCAGCCGGGCAGGGATGAAGTTGGCGATGTCGTCGACTATCGCTGCGGTTTTGCCGAAATAAAAATAACGTTCGGTTTTGTAGGCAATCATCGAATCCATCGTGTTGATGGCTTTATACACTGCAATGCCCGGCAAGCCGAACAGCAGCAGGTAAAACAGCGGCGCGATTACGCCGTCGCTGAGATTTTCCGCCCAGGTTTCCAATCCGGCTTTGTAAATTTCGGTTTCGGTCATGTCTTGGGTGTCGCGGCTGACCAGATAGCTTAAGGCCTGTTTGGGCTGCTCGGCGGTTAACAGCGCGGCGACGCTGGCGTGCAGCATATTCATCGCCAGTCCGGTCGAGGCAACTATCGCTAAAACAATCAATGACAGCCAATCCGGCAAAAAACTGCATAGATAAACCAGGAGGAGGCTGACCGATAAAGCCAGTGCGATTAAGCCGGATGCCAATAACGCACCGGGTAAAATTCGGTCGCGGTAAAATCGCCGCTCAAACCCGGAGATAAAACCGCCCATCAATACCACCGGGTGCTTGCACGGAAATTCGCCGAAAATTAGATCGATCAGATAGGCCAAAGCCGCTAATTCAAAAAACATCAGTCAGCCTGTAGCGCTTGCAAAATGGCCGCTATATCCAGATTGTCCGCGACCATATCGGCAAAGCCCTGAATTTCGGCCTCGCGATAATCCGAATAGGCATAGCCCTGATAGTGCGGATTGATGGCTTTGAAGTAATCGGTACGGAATGCATCGTGATCGAAAATGCCATGCACATGAGTGCCGGAGGCGGGGCCATTTTGATAATAAAGCGGATACTTGTTGATGCGGCCGCAGTGGATTTCATAGCCGCTAATCTCAGAGTGTGAGAACAATCGGTATTGCCCGCGCGCAAGTATCTTAGGGCTTTGGTAGAGCACCGTATCGTCGATAAAACTGAAGCCTGTTTCGACAATGGCGGTTTCATGCTCAATCGCATCGGGATCGTGCAGGCTTTGGCAGAGCATTTGGTAGCCGCCGCAGATGCCGAATACCGGCTTGTTGGCCCGCAAAATCTCCTCGAACAGGCCCAGCTTTTTCAGCCACTGCAAATCGCGGATCACGGTCTTGCTGCCGGGCAACAGCACCATATCGAAGCTAGACAGCGGGCGGTAATCGTGGATCAGTTCGACATACAGTTCGGCATCGCCCATCAACACATCGAGATCGTTGTAATTGCTCAGGCCCGGATAGGCGATTACCGCGACGCGGATTTTGGCATCGTCCAGGCGCTGCCGGTAATTGCGTAGCGACTGGGAATCTTCCATATCGATATTCAACGGCTTGAACGGCAGCACGCCTAAAACCGGAATGCCGAAGCGTTCAGTGATGATCTTTTCGCCCTCATCGAAAAAACGCCGGTCGCCGCGGAATTTGTTGATCACGACGCCGATCAGGTTGCTGCGCATGACCGGGTCCATCAATTCCAGGGTGCCGTAAATCGACGCAAACACGCCGCCGCGCTCGATGTCCGCGACCAGAATGTTTTTAGTGTTGAAGCTGTTGGCGACAAAGGTATTGGACAAATCCTTGTTCAGTAGATTCAACTCGACCGGCGAACCGGCGCCTTCGGCAACGATCAGGTCATAATCCTGTTCAAGCTGGGAGAACGCCTGTTTGACCTGCTGCTTCAGGCCGTCGATTTCGGCGTAATAGGCAGCGATGGTCTGGTTTTGGTGGACCAGACCGTTGACGACCACTTGCACCGTACCGTTGCCGTGCGATTTAAGCAGCACCGGATTAAACAGGTAACTAGGCTCGACGCGCGCGGCTTCGGCTTGCAGGCATTGCGCCCTGGAAATCTCCCGGCCTTCTTTGGTGACCGCAGAATTATTGGAGACGTTTTGCGCTTTGAATGGAGCGACTTTTAGGCCACGGTCGGCAAAAATCCGGCACAAGGCCATGACCAGCGTGGTTTTTCCGGCATCTGAACTGGTGCCGAATACGGCTAATGGTTTCATTGATAGTTTTTGTTAAATGAGAAGAGCTTTACACCACGAAGAACATGAAGAACACGAAGAAATAAAACTTCGTGTTCTTCATGTTCTTCGTGGTGAATTTTTTATTTTTTAATATTGTTAAAGCTATGAGCAAGCCGGGCTATCGCCTGCTCATCCTTGACCGCAAAACGCACATGGCTTTTATCCAGACCGGCAAAATTATCGCAGACGCGGATTAATATACGCGACGATTCCAATTGCTCCTGCAACCGATAGCCATCTCCGTCGTCTGCCAAGCGTGCCAGCAGGAAGTTGGCCTGCCCCGGATAAATCTTGTCGAACAAAGCGGAGTCTTGCAGCGTTTGATACAGTAAATCGCGTAAACGCGCCGTTTGTTGACGCGTCTGCTCGATAAAAGCGGTATTCGCCAACGCCTGTTGCATATAGGCCATATCCAGGCTGGACAGTTTCCAGGCCGGTTCAAAGCGTTGCAGTTCTTTTATCGCCGCTGTTGCCGCCCAAATAAAACCGATGCGGATACCGGCGCAGCCGTAAAACTTGCTTAACGATTTGATCACATACAGTTTATCGTAATCAGGGCAACCACAAGGGATTGCCCCTACCTCCTGTATCTTTGCACTTGAGCAAAAATCCAGAAACGACTCATCAACGATAATCGTGCAATCGGCCGCCTGCCATATTGCCAGTAGCTCTTGCAGGTCGTAAAGCCGGCCGTCCGGCGTCGACGGGTTAACAAAAATCACTGTGCTGTGCTTGGGAATATCCGCCGTCAATTGCTCGAACCGGTTGACGTGCTGCACCGTACAGCTCAATTCATCGGCGATATGCGCATATTCGCCATACAGCGGCGTATATAAAACCAGGTCTTTCGGCTGCAAACTGCGTAATAAGGCAAAGATGGCCGAACTCGCGCCGTTAAACAATTCAAGATCAACGCCCGCAGGAACCGGGTAGCGTTGGCTGATCGCCTGTTTTAACAAGCCGTAATCGGGATCGGCATAGGGTGTCAGTTGAACGTTTTGCAAACAACTTAAATCGACCGCCTGCACCGGGTTAATGTTGGCCGAAAAATCCAGCACCTGTTCCGGCAGGCAGCCGAGTCGCCGGGCGAACCGATAAATATTGCCGCCGTGGTTCATTATAAATTGATGTATTCGATGTACAAATAATCGTCGGCTTGCCGCAGTTTATGCACGGAACCCGAATCGATCCGCAATTGAAACGAATTGGCTAAGGGCAGGTTTAAAGCGCGAGCCAGCAAGGCGCGGATAATTCCGGCATGGGTTATGACTAAAACCTGTTCGGCGTCGGTGGCTAATAAATCCTGCCAAAAACTGCCCGCACGCTGGTATAAATCTTCAAAATTTTCGCCGTTCGGCGGCGCGGCAGTCACAAAGTTATTGCTCCAATGCTGCAACACATCGGCGTCAATATCGTCGAAGCGCTGGCCTTCCCAATCGCCGAAATCAAGCTCCTGCAAACGCGCATCGGTAGTCACCGTATCCGAAAACGTTTCCGCCAATTGCAGGCAGCGGGTTAGCGGGCTGCTGTAAACCTTGCAGTCGTCGTTGAACTCGGGCAGTTTGCCATGCAGGGTGTCGGTTTCGTCGTCAAAACTGCCGGCTAACGCAATATCGCTTTGTCCATAACACAGCCCCGGATCGGTGGCGGTTTGGGTGTGGCGAATTAAATAAATATCCATAAGGCACTCACGCTTAAATAAAAAACAGTTTCGGCAATTTGCTGGCTTGCGCCCAAGCAATCGCCGGTATAACCGCCGATATGGCGGTAAAAATAATGTCCCAAAAATACGGTTGCCAGCAGTACCGGAACAATCGTCAGCGTAGATAAAGCCGGCAGTAATGCCAACGGCAATAACGCGATGACAGTAGCAAAAATCAGCTCGCGGAAATCGGGTTTATAAACCGCTCCGGATGATTTGCTGTCATTGCCGCGCGCGTAGTCATAACGTTGCATCAGCAATAGCGGCGGCAAGCGGCTAAGGCTGTGGCCGGCCAGCAAGACTAACGGCACTGCGCTGGCAGGCATTGCCGCCAGTACGCTGATTTTCAACAACAGTATTAATAACAATCCGAGTAAACCGTAAACGCCGATATGGGAGTCTTTCATGATCTCCAGGATGCGTTGTTTACTCATGCCGCCGCCGAAACCGTCGCAGACATCGGCAAAACCGTCTTCATGCAGGCCCCCAGTCAGCAAAATGCCGGCGATTAGCGCCAGGATCGCCGCCGTAGTCTGCGGCCAAAGCAAATCGGTCAAGTAAAATACTAAAGCGCAGATGCCGCCAACCAGCCAGCCGATCAACGGCAAGTAAACGGCCGATTGCGGAAGCAGCTTGTAATCCAATTTGTGTGGATAGGGCAAACGCGTGTAGAAGCTGAGGGCTAACAGCAAGAGTTTAGGATGGGGCATAAGTATTTTAATGCCTTATCTTCTTTGGATATGAGTGACAATGCTATTAAATAATGACATTTTTAGAAGAATGCATATTTAAGTACTGCTCAATATCATTATTTATTTTTTTGAATAAAAAACATTCTTCAAATCGGGCGTTTTTTGATAAAGCAGTTTTTACATCGCTAACTATATTTCTATAATGATTTAATCGTTGTCTTTTATTATCTTGAGTTGCGCAAGCTATATCTATTTTTACTTTATGCTCTTCTTTGATTATTTTACATATCTTCTCAAGAAATTTAATTACTACGTTGTTATAAACAGTGTGTCCATGAACAAAAAAGTAGGCGTTTTCGTTGCTTAGGCCTAATTCATTAATATTTCCAGCGAGCAATTTTACTTGTGGTATATGCTCTTGAAAGCTTCGCTTTAATTCAGATAGTTTTTTTTCTACACGTTTTTCAACTTCTTTTAGAGCTGTTGCTCCGTATTCTTCTATTATTATGTCTTCTGTTATTTTTATGATGTTATTGAACTCAGAAATTGTAAAGGTAATATTGTCATGGATGCTGTAAAAATATAAGTTCCATGTAAATAGCTCATAGATAATTTTAGAATATTGGTTAAGAAGTTCTATGAAATTTATTTTTTCGGTTGTGCTATGAGTTGCTTCTACACAAATATTATTTAAACTTTCTGCAAAACACTTCAGGTTTTCAGTTGAGTATGCGTACGTCTGAAATATATAAGGATTTTTGTTTATTTCTTTTGATATTTCTGAGTGGTCGTGGATAAGATAATCATAATCACTATCTAAACATATAATTAAATATTCCCCTGCTCCGTTAAATAATTTTTCTAAACTTTTTTTGCCAGTGGCTAAAGAATTATTGGAATAAGGTTGTATATCAAATTTAATTGATACGTGTTTTTCGTGACGATTGAGAATGCTATACCAAAATGAAACATCGTCTATATCCTCCACATAAACAAGAACAGATTTAGGTGTGGATTTAGGGGCTAAGCCATTGTATGCCTTTTGATAATCAGATGATAAATAGCTAATTAATGACGTCATGACTTTTGATTATCCATAACAATAAGGTCTCTAACCTCAAAAACTTTATCTTGCCATCCTTCCATAATAATAGCAGGTGAATGAGTGGCTATTATAATCTGTACATTAGGATTAAGTTCGCGAATATATTTTATTATCTTTTTCTGCCATTCGATATGAAGTGATATTTCTGGCTCATCCATGAATAAAATATAGGGTTTGTTGTCTTGAATAAGTACAGTTAGAAGAATAATTAAAAGTTGTTTTTCGCCAGATGATAATTGAAAAGGGCTGATCTTTTTATCTCCCAATAGAAACTCTATTTGGTTTTCTATTTTATTTATTTCTTTTCCGGTTTCAGAAAATAGTCTATCAATTATTTCTATAAATTTTGTTTGTGGATATTTGATTTTTAGAAATTCATCTTTTATGTTTTCTGGAGACTCATTAATAATAGAGTCCTTTCTTTTGCTAATATTTAGTTGATAGTCTAGGTATTTCTTTTGCAAATGATATATAGTCCAATCAAGCTCCGTTTTTACGTTATCATCAGAGAGCTTTTTTACTGCTTCATGCTCCTTTAAGGAATTATCAAAAGTACTAATAATATCTATATTAATTAATTTGTTAAGCTCACCTAATGTCATCATTAGGTCTTGAAATGAAGTTTCATGTCTTTCAATTTCAATAGACCTTACTTTTTTGTAATCATTGCCCTCACGGTCTCTTATCTCAGAAATAATATTTTGACATCTTAAATCACCTTTTTTTGCTTTTTCTTCAATATTCTTAATGCTGTCTTTTATTTTTATGTATTCATAACTTATACATTTTTTATTGTCGAAATATATCTTAATTCCTTTTGCTGTGCCCAGATAGAAATCATGTATCGTCCCTATTGAAATTAGGCTGCAAATACAATCAAGAATGGTTGTTTTTCCACTCCCGTTTCTTCCTGCAAGAATATTAACATCAGAATTTAAATTCCATGAAATATCATATTGTTGCCAAAGACCCGATATTTCTATTTTTTCAATATAATTAATCTTATTAGTCATTTTTTAATGTTTAAATACGTGGTGAGATATTTTTTAATTTTAATGATCAACCCCAGCCTCATCAAACGTAGCCATCTCGTTCAAAAACACTACCGCCGATTGCACCAGCGGATAGGCAAGAGCAATTCCTGAACCTTCGCCCAAGCGCAATTCCAGGTTCAACAAAGGTTTTGCATTGAATTGGTTCAATAAAGCCTGATGACCTTGTTCGCTGGAAACATGGCTGAAGATGCAGTAATCCAGCACATGAGGATACAATTTTCCGGCGACTAGCAGCGCGGTGCCGGCAATAAAGCCATCGACCAAAATAAGCATACCCCGTTCGGCGGCTTTGAGATAAGCCCCAACCATCATCGCGATTTCAAAACCGCCGAAAGTGGCCAGCACGTCTAAAGGTTCTATTGCATCTTTATGCTTGTTTAGCGCCCGCTGCAATACCACCACCTTATGTTGCAACTGCCCATCGTTTAAACCGGTGCCGCGGCCCACGCACCGGACTAACGACAGCCCGGTTAAACGATGCATCAACACGGCGGCGGATGAAGTATTGCCGATGCCCATTTCGCCAAAACCGATACAATTGCAGCCGCTTTGATGTTGACGCAACACCAGGTCGGCGCCCGCTTGCACGGCGTTGAAGCATTCCTCGGCGGTCATTGCAGGGTCGGTTAAAAAATTTTTGCTGCCTCTGCCGATCTTTGCGTCAATCAGCATGGGGTGACTGTTCAAATCGGCATTGACGCCCGCATCGGCAATCAATAAGTCTATGCCGTGCTGTTTGGCAAAAACGCTGATCGCCGCGCCGCCGCTCAAAAAGTTGGCGACCATTTGCGCGGTAACGGTTTGCGGATAAGCGCTGACCCCAGCTTCAACAATGCCGTGGTCGCCGGCAAAAATAACAATGCAGGGCTTGTCTAAACTCGGCGTCAGGCTGTTCTGGCACAGACCGATTTGCAGCGCCAGGGATTCCAATTGTCCCAAAGAACCCAGCGGTTTGGTTTTTTGATCGATTTTATTTTGTAAAGCGGCGCCAAGCGTTGACGGGCGGGGGGAAATGGCAAAATTTAGCTGCACGGTGTATTCCAAACGTTTTCGAATAATAAATCTTTAAGGTCTTTACGCTCCGCCCATTGCGCCTGTTCCAGCATCGGTTTGTCGTAGAATTTATCGACATGGCCGAGGCATAAAATCGCGAACGGCTGGCTGTCTTCGGGCATGTTTAACAGGGCTTTCAAAGCCTTCGGTTCAAACATCGACACCCAGCCCAGGCCTATGCCTTCAGCCCGTGCCGCCAGCCACATGTTTTGTATTGCGCAGGATAATGAAGCCAGATCCATTTCCGGCAAAGTGCGGCGGCCGAATATATACTGCTCCCGCTGTTCGCACAAGGCCGCAACCAACACTTCCGGGCATTCCAGTATGCCTTCCACTTTCAGCTTCATAAACTCGTCTTCGCGTTCGTTCAAGGCTTTAGCGGTGAGGATACGTTCCTGCTCGACCAGCGTGTGTATGGATTTACGAAGATCCTGGTTGCTGATGCGCATAAACCGCCACGGTTGCATAAAGCCGACGCTGGGCGCGTGATGCGCGGCATTCAACAGGCGCAGCAACAGCTCGGGATCGATCGGATCGGGCAAAAAATGGCGCATATCGCGGCGCTCGTAAATGGCTCGATAGATGGCGGTGCATTCTGCGTCAGAGTAGCGATTATGGGTCATATTCGGATTATCGGGTATTTCTGCTGAACATCGGATGGCATCGGCGCAATAAATAGAATGCCCACAGGACAATTGCAAGCTCAACAGCGAATGACCAATGCAGCACGAAGTTTAGCCACCATGGTTTATAAAGTGCCGGAACCGTAAAAAAAGCAAAGGGTTTATCAACAAATGGCGCGAACCACCATATATCGCCAACGATGCTATCAAGCAGCATATGAATAAAGCCGTTGATTGAGAAGATCGTTGCCAGTGCCGCGCGCATCTTGATCCGGGCCGCACTGAACCAAATAACCGATAGAAGTAATAAACTGGCCCATACAATAGGAAAATGAGTGAAATAGGTGTGGTGGTGATGCTGCCGGTGGTCAACGAGATGGAAATACACCATATCTAAATCTGGCGCGATAGCGCCGAAAACGCCGGCCCACAAAAATGCTTTAAGTGCGGGGCCTCGCGATTCAAAATAAGGAAACAGCAGCTTTGATACCACATAGCCTGCCGGTAAATGACCAATGATCATGTCAGCTCCAGCTAGACATTATACGGATGAGCAGCATTAAAATCATGCACTTTGGCTTTGGTGGTAAAAATCGGCGGCGTCCAGTTATCCTGTCTTTGTCCGGCCAGGAATTCGGCCAGCCATAAGGCCTGATTGCGTATCGGCAAAATAAAGGCGTAAAGTTTTCCGTTCGGCAGCTCGGCCACGTCGCCCAATGCGTAAATCGACTCATCGCCGGTTTGCATCCGTTGATTAACCTTGATGCCTCGGCCTATTTCAAGACCGGCACGTTCCGCCAACTCGGTGCGCGGCTTAAACCCGCAAGCGACGATCAGACCGTCAAACTCGGCGCTCACTTCAGTTTTTACACAAACCTTGTTGTCTTGCTTGATAAATTCTTTTACGGCTTGGTTTAGCAACACGTTGACGCCGGAATTCTGCAACACCGTCTGCAATAAAGTCGAATCCTCGGCCGCCAGTTGACGTTCCATTAACCGGTCCGTGGCATGAAACAGGGTGACATGATCGCCTGCCACCGCCAAATCGGACGCCACTTCGCACCCGATTAAACCGCCGCCGACAATGGCCCAGCTAGGCCGTTGGTTTCGATTTAAAAAGTTTTGCCGGAATTGTCGTAGCGCTTTCAAATCAACCAGGCTGTTCAGGCAAAAAAACAGCTTTTCATAGGGTTTGAATGGCGGCGGAATGAATGCGGAGGAACCTTGCGCAATGATCAATTTATCGTATTGCAGCGTTTGTTCCTGGCAGGTTATCGTTTTTTCGGTACGGTTAATGGCGGTGACTTCAACGCCGCAACGCACGTCGATATTGTTTGCGCGCAGTTGGTCGAAAGGTTTCAGGATAATGGATTGCTCAATATCGGCCTTGGTAAAGCCGCGGGACAGCAGCGGCCGCGAATAATAGCCGTCGCGCTCCCTGGTCAGCAGCGTGATTTCGTCATCGGCCGATAACGCGCGGTACTTCTCGGCAAAACTGACACCGGCCACGCCTGAGCCGATTATGACAACCCGCATGCTGTTCCCCGGCAAGAGTTGATTAGGCCATTAAATCGTATGCACTTTTTTCCGCGCCGCATTCCGGACAACGCCAATCGTCGGGAATATCTTCCCATAAGGTGCCCGGTGCGACGCCGGTATCCGGATCGCCTTCCGCTTCGTCATAGACATGACCGCAAATACTGCATTGGTATCTTTTGTAATTAGGCATAGTGATTCCTCGTTTAATGATTAAAGCTCGGCCGACTTTAACAGGTCTAGGTTAATTTTCAATCTATCGCTTTTATTCGATACAGCGCCGAAATATCTTCGTCGCCGTAACCTTCGCTCATTAATCGCTCGTAATCGGCGATGGTCATGTCGATCAGCGTGGTCGATGCGCCGCTTTGTTTCGCCATGCTTTGGCAAATGTTCAGGTCTTTATGGTGCAATGCAAGTTTAAAGCCCGGAGCGAAGACGCCTCGGGTCATGGTCGGGCCGCGATGCTGTAAAAACCAGTTGCCTGCCGCGCCGCCGGAGATCACTTCGATGACTTTATCCATCGGCAGGTTTTGGGCTCCAGCAAAAGCCAGCGCTTCAGTCACCGCCTGATTGATGCCCGCCGCCATGATCTGGTTAACCGCTTTGGTGGCTTGACCAGAACCGGTTGGTCCCATGTGCATAATGCATCGGGTCATAGTCTCCAGCACCGGCCGGGCTTGTTCCAGTGCATCCGCATCGCCGCCGGCCATCATTGCCAAGGCGCCGTTTTTAGCGCCTTCCACGCCGCCGGATACCGGTGCATCGAGAAAAACCGCCTGTTTTTCGGCCAATATCGCGGCGGCTTGCCTGGCGGTATCGCTGCTGACCGTGGACATATCGACGACGATGGCGCCGGGCTTGACGGTAAGGGCTATAGCCTCAACCATTGCCAACACATCCCGGTCGGCGGAAACGCAGATCAGGATTATATCGACGTTTGCCGCAAGGTCTTCCGGCCGGTCGAAGGCGATGACTTTCAACTCGTCAGCCAGGCTTTGCGCCTTTGCCGCCGTGCGGTTATAAATGCCGGTCAAATATCCGGCTTTAGCGATATTTCGGGCCATGCCGATACCCATTGCGCCTAGGCCGATCATGCCTGTTTTCATATTGTTTCTCCAAGGTTGCTTAATACGCTCAGTTTAACCGACGCGTATTACTTGGGGCATCCTTCCATTTTATAAATAGCGTAGCCGTTTTTGTCGATGTCGGCTCTGATGTCTGGCGGAGCTTCGAGGCTGTGATAGAAATAACAGTTTTCGGGAGTAACGACCGCATCTTCCAGATCAATACCGGCTAGCCATTGTCTGGCATAGCTAATTGCTTTTTGCTGGACCTGTTCATCCAATACCACATTAAAATGCAGCGTCCTGCCTTGTGCGGTTTTTGCGTAAGTGTCGAATACATGTGAGGTAGTCATTAGCTTTCTCCCTTGTTGAGTCGGATAGGGTTGTCCACGCTTCGTAAAGCAACGAGCTAAGAAAAATACTATTTTGCTACCAGATAGTGTTTACAGGATATTGAGCAATTAACTTATCCGAGGTCAGAATAGTTAAGCCATGCTCTATTGCTTGGCATACCAGCATTTTATCGAAAGGGTCTCGGTGATGGTTTGGCAGGTGACTCAAATGGTAAACAGACTTATCGTCGAGCGATAGAATTTCAATGACATGCTGGCTGCATTGTTGGTTGATAAAGTATTCCGGTTCACAGGGCAACGGCAGTTTTCCCAGTTGATGTTTTACAACGATTTCCCAGGCGGAAACGCTGCTTAGATAAACCGGATTATCGGTATTTTGAAACAGCATTTTTGCTTGGCTGCTTAATTCCGGTGCATCCGTTGCCAACCATAAGAAAGCGCAGGTATCCAGCAGGATTTTCACTTATTTACCCTCGAAGGCATCAAGAACTTCATCGGGTAACGGGTCGAAAAAACTGTCCGGCATTTGGAAAATCTCTTTCGCCAAACCAATAGGGCGTTGTTTGGGTAAGGCATCAGACTCGTGTTTCAGGCCCAAGCGGAAATAGTGTATCAGGTCGTATACCTCGACTAATTTATCGTCGGGGATTTGCTTGATTTCATCAATGATTTGTTCTTGTAGCATGATAGCCTCTCATTTCTTAGTGCCTGGGTTCCGGCATAACCCACAGGGATGTGGGGAATGCAGATATTGCATAAGGCCATGGATGGCCTGTAGTAGAGCAATGCAGGAGCAATTGCCGAGGAGCAAATATCTGTCCCTGCCAGAACGACGGAGTCTCGCAGGCACTTGTGTATAAAAACGAGCGTGGAGCATGGGAACGATAAGTTCAGGTTTCGGGAAATTATTGTTGACCGAATCCTAATTGGTTATATGTAGTGGTTCAAACCCACTCCGCCTTAATCCCATTCTCCTCGCACCATTCCCCGGCCAAACGCTTTAGTTCTTGTTGCTCGAATGCGTACCATGCATCGCTTAAATTCGTGTCTTGGTGCAGCGTGTCCTTGAACTGACGGAACGGTTTTTGGCGGTTAAGTGCGTCTCCGAGTTTAATCGCCTCTTCGGTATCGCCGAGACTATCAACGAAGTCTTCCATGATTTGGAAAGATTCATGGGCGGGCATGGGGTCAATAAGGCGATAGCGCGGGTTGTTTTCCAGGTCTTTCGGCAAGTCGACATCATCAATGCCTTCGGTGCTGAGCAAGATACCGCCGGTTTCGGTGTCCAGGAAAAAACCGCCTTCCACTGTGTTGAAGCTTGTAGTCAGGGCTTGGGTAATGTCGTCGAGATTGATTTTCAGGGAAGTCATGGGGTCTCCATTTTTTGTTAATTTAAATTTTGTTCTATTCGGCCAATAAGCCTTCAGCATGCTGATTTATTTTTTGACGCCTAGGGGCGCCCATTTTGGGCGCTCTATCTTTTGCTTCCATGCAAGTCGTGGTCCCTGCCGGAATGGCGGGCGGTGCGGATGTTTATGCGCCACAAGCCAATTTATGCCGGTTTTTCTGTTATTTTTCCAGATAAGTATAAGAGGTCAATCCCGCAACCAGCTCCTGCTCGTATTCCTGCCGCTGCTGTTCGCTAAGATCGCTGTTAGCCAGTTTTTTCAAGTAGGCGGCTTTCAAATCTTCACTATTAATATGCACATAATCCAGCAAATCGGAGACATGCTCGCCTTCATGCAGGTCGTAAAAATGGTAACCCTTGTCGTCGAGCTCTATATTAATCGAATGAGTGTCGCCAAACAGGTTATGCATGTCGCCCAATATTTCCTGGTACGCGCCGAGCATAAAAAAACCGATTAAATACGGCTGTTTGTTGTCGATTTCATGCACCGGCAGGGTTTGTTCAATATTTTGGCCTTCGACATATTGATCGATGCGGCCGTCGGAATCGCAGGTTAAATCCTGGATAACGGCCCGATGCGTGGGTTGCTCGTCCAAGCGGTGAATCGGCATGATCGGGAAAATTTGATCGATGCCCCAAATGTCGGGCATGGATTGGAACAGGGAGAAATTACAAAACACCTTGTCGGCCAATTTTTCGTTCAACTCCTGCAATATCGCGGCTTCGCTTTGATTGTTCGGATTGAGCTTGGTCTGAAGCTGGCGGCACAACAGCGCATAATTATTCTCCGCCTCGGCCAATCCGGTAATGCTCAGTTTGTCCTGAGTAAATTGTGCTCGGGCTTCCGATAAATCGAACTGCGCATCGTGATAATGCTCGACCAGGTTGTGCGGTTCCGGCAGGGCTTGTTGTTCGGCATGATTGGTGTAGACCGATTCGATGTCGGTCACGTTGGTGATCAGTACCGCATGATGGGCGGTCAGCGCGCGGCCCGATTCGGTGATGATGTCCGGCTGCGGCACCTGTTTTTCGGCGCAAATATCGGCAAAGCTGCGGACGATATTTTGCGCGTATTCATCCAGGCTGTAGTTGATAGAGGATTCTCGCCGCGAGTGGCTGCCGTCGTAATCGACGCCCAGTCCGCCGCCGGCATCGACGACTTTGATTGCAGCGCCCAAGCGATGCAGTTCGACATAAAATTGTCCGGCTTCTTTTAGCGCTACTTTGATGTCGTGGATGTTGGCGATTTGCGAACCCATGTGGAAGTGCATCAGCTTTAAGGTATCCAGCAAATCGGCTTGCTTAAGACGCTTGACCAGTTGCAACACTTCATGGGCATGGAAACCGAATTTGGATTTCTCGCCGCCGCTGTTTTGCCATTTTCCGGCGCTGATGCTGGACAGCCTGATCCTGACGCCCAGTTGCGGTTTGATGTTCAGGCGCGCCGCTTCTTCGATGATCAATTCCAGCTCCAGCGGCTTTTCGATGACCAGGTAAAGATTCAGGCCCATTTTCAGGCCGATCAGCGCCAAACGGATGTAAGCGCGGTCTTTATAGCCGTTGCAAACCACGACGCCTTTATTGGACAGCGCCATAATCGCCAGCAATTCCGGCTTACTGCCCGCTTCGAGGCCGATATTGTCGGCGGCTAAAATACCTTCAACCACTTTGCGTTGCTGGTTGACTTTGATCGGATAAACCGGCGTGTAGCTGCCGTGATAATCGTTATTGACGCAGGCTTTATCGAAAGCGTTGGATAGCTGGGCCACGCGGTCTTTTAAAATATCGGTGAAGCGCACCAGCACCGGCAGGGATAGTTTTTTGTCGTTTAGCGATTGGGCTATTTCATACAAATCCAACACCACGTCCTTGTCGGAGCAAGGCTTTACCGAGACATGCCCGTCGGCGTTGATCGAAAAATAGCCTTGTCCCCAGCTATCTATTGCATAGGTTTGTGCAGATTGTTGGGTAGTCCAGGTTTTATTCACTATTTCTCTCCATTCCGGTAAATACTGCGAGTTCTAATCTATTCATTGGCACAAACCTCAGTTAATCCAGTTTTCAAGCGCAAGGCCTTCCACGCGTTCAAATTCCCGGACATTATTAGTTACGACCGTAGCGGATACGCTAAGCGCATGAGCGGCGATCAAAGTGTCTAGCGGACCTATTGGCGTACCTTTGGCTTCCAGTTGGATTCGAATGTCGCCATAACAGGAAGTTGCTTCAGCATCAAAAGGCAGGCATTCGAATTGATACAAGAAATATTCAAGCTTAATCCGGTTCGCTTCTTTCTTGACGCTTTTGGCGATGCCGTATTTCAACTCGGCCAAAGTCAGCGAGGAAATAACCACCTGTTCGTAAGCTAAGCCATCAATGCGGGCAAGAATATTTTCATAGCCGGTTCTGCGATTTAATAAACAAATGCAGATATTGGTATCCAGCATAAAGATCATTAAAAATCCCGGTTATCATTTTCGAGCGGTTGATTTCTTTCCAAGTCCACTGTTTCATCGACGCTATCCAGCAGGCTTAATAGCTGTGCGGCGGAGTGTTTTAAAGGCAACAATAAAATGCCTTCGCCGACATGCTTAATGGTGACTTCCGTGCCTTCAAAACGAAACGATTTGGGTAATCTGACCGCTTGGCTTTGGCCGTTCTGGAATAACTTTGCTGTTTGCATGATAGGCTCCGAGTAAATATATACCGAGTATAGATTATATGGCTTTTAGGATGAATGGGCTAGTACGCGAAAAACAATGCCGGATGTAGCAAATATCTGTCTGTGTAGTCGCACGTTTGTTTCTGGAGAATAAATTTATTAACGCCGTTGTGCCGTGAGGTGCCGAATTCTAATATAATGACGGTATCTTAATGTATTTATTTCCCCAGGAATCCACACACTATGAATCCATCCGAATGGTTTACCGAACAACACGCAGACGCCGGTTCGGCTTTTTCGTTAAAAATTAAACAAAAGCTGCACGAGGAGCAATCCGAGTTTCAACATCTTGAAATCTATGAGACTGAAACGTTCGGTAATCTGATGATAATCGACGGTTGCACGATGGTATCGACCCGCGACAACTTTTTTTATCATGAAATGATGAGCCATCCGGCCTTGTTCACTCATCCCGATCCGAAAAGAGTGTGGATCATCGGCGGCGGCGACTGCGGTACGTTACGGGAAGTGTTAAAGCATCCATCGGTAGAGCAGGCGGTGCAGATCGATATCGACGAGCGGGTCACGCGTTTGGCGGAAATTTATTTTCCCGAATTATGCGAATCCAATAACGACCCCAGAGCCGATTTGAAATTTATCGACGGTATCAAATGGGTCAAAGACGCCGAGCCGAATTCGGTGGATATTATTATCGTTGACAGTACCGACCCGGTCGGCCCGGCTTTGGGCTTGTTCAGCGAAGAGTTTTACCGCGATTGTTTTGCTTGCCTGTCGGAAAACGGCATGGTCGTACAGCAAAGCGAGTCGGCGCTGTACCACTTGAAATTGATCGGCGAAATGCGCGATGCGATGAGCAATGCCGGTTTAAGCAACTTGCAAACCTTGTTCTTCCCGCAATGCCTGTATCCGTCCGGCTGGTGGAGCGCAACGATTGCAAGCAAAGGCGACCTGAGCAAATTCAGGGAAGCGGATAGCACAAACAAGCAATTCGATACAACTTACTATAACGTTGATATACACAAAGCGGCTCTGGCGCAGCCTGAGTTTGTTAAAAAAGCGTTTAATTTAAAATAAATTTTTTACCACGAAGACACGAAGTTTTTTACTTTGCTTTTCTCCGTGTTCTTCGTGTCTTCGTGGTGATGCTTTTATAGATTACCCGATCAACCCTCCAATATGAGATTACCCTAATGTTTGATCCCAAATCCCTTGACGATATTGCCAACCGTTTGGCTGGCGCAATACCTCCGGGCTTGAATGCCTTGAAAGACGATCTTGAAAAAAGCTTCCAAGCCATTTTGCAAGGCGCGTTAGGCAAGCTGGACTTGGTAACCCGCGAAGAGTTTGAAGTACAGAAGCTGGTTTTAGCCAAAACCCGCTCAAAACTCGAAGACCTGGAAAAGCGCGTCGCCGAGATGGAACAGCAGTTGTTAAATAAAGAAGACCTATAAGCTTTAGGATAAATCAGCGATGTCTTCCTTAGCGGTTGTCTACAGCCGCGGCCGCTCCGGCATAGAAGCGCCCTTGGTCACCGTTGAAGTTCACATTTCCAACGGGTTGCCGGCGCTTAATATTGTCGGTTTGCCGGAAGCAGCGGTTAAAGAAAGCAGGGATCGGGTTAGGGGGGCGATATTAAACTCCAAATTTGAATTTCCGATGCAGCGGGTAACCATCAATTTGGCTCCGGCTGATTTACCCAAGGAAGGCGGACGCTTCGATTTGGCTATCGCGCTAGGGATATTGGCCGCATCCGGGCAGATTCCGAGCGCTCATCTTCATCACTACGAATGTGTCGGCGAGCTGTCGTTGGGCGGCGAATTGCGCTCTATCAACGGCGTGCTGCCGATCGCGATACAAGCCAGCAGCAATCGCAGGAAACTGATACTGCCGAAGGAAAATACCGCCGAAGCGGCGCTGGTCAAGGATATTGAGATCATCCCGGCCATGCATTTGCTGGAGGTCTGCTCCCATCTGACCGGGCAGCACCTGATACAAGTCGAGTTCCAGCAGGAAGAACAGGCCGTACCGGCTACCGATATAGATTTTGCCGATGTGCATGGTCAATATCACGTCAAACGGGCTTTTGAAATTGCCGCCGCCGGTGCGCATAACCTGATCATGCTCGGTCCGCCCGGTACCGGCAAATCGATGATCGCATCGCGCTTGCCGACTATCCTGCCGCAGCTGACCGAGCAACAAGCACAGGAAACTGCCGCGATTGCGTCGATCAGCGATCAAGGCCTGGATGTTGCGAATTGGTTGAAGCCACCCTATAGAGCACCTCATCACACAGCCTCAGCTGCTGCCTTGGTAGGAGGAGGGAGTAATCCAAGACCCGGTGAAATTTCCCTGGCGCATAATGGAACTTTATTTCTTGACGAGCTTCCGGAATTCGACCGCAAGGTTTTGGAAGTATTAAGGGAACCGCTGGAAACAGGTCATATCACCATCTCCCGCGCCGCAAGGCAAGTCGATTTTCCGGCGCGTTTCCAATTAATTGCCGCAATGAACCCATGTCCGTGCGGCTTTTTGGGCGATGCCTCGGGCCGTTGTCATTGTACGTCCGAGCAAGTCTCACGCTATCGGGCCAGAGTATCCGGGCCGTTGCTGGACCGTATCGACATGCATCTGGAAGTGCCGAGAATTTCGCATGAAGTATTGCGTAAGGGGTCGCCGGACGGCGAGGAAAGCAGCGAGCAGATCAGGGCGCGCGTGGTTGCGGCCCGCAACTTGGCTGTCGCGCGTAGCGGCAAAGCCAATTCGGCGTTGACGGCCAAGGAAGTAAAACAGCTTTGCGTGCTGTCCGAGCAAAGTTATCAGATCTTGGAACAGGCAATGGACAAATTTGGCCTGTCGCATCGGGCTTATCACCGGATATTGAAATTGGCGCGCACCATTGCCGATCTTGCCCAGTCGGAAAATATCGAAACCGCGCATTTAAGCGAAGCGATTAGTTATCGCAAGCTGGATCGTAAAGTTTAATACGCTGTATTGGCTAAGTTTAAGTTTGAATGAGCTAATTAACATGCCCCGAACAATGCGCATTTTGCGGCCATAAGCACCTTATTAGCAAAACCACGCGCTATATCTACCAAAAAGATGAACGTATGTTAGTGGTTGAGCACGTGCCTTGTCTTGAATGCACGTTTTGCGGCGAGCAATATTTCGATGCGTTGGTTTTAGAGAAAATCGAAAATGATTATCAGGCAATCACTGACCGGCAAAGACAACCCCTGCGGGTTATGCAGGTTGCGGTAGAGGATTTCGCGGCGTTGTCCTTATGAAGGCTGCTCTTCCGGCGGAACGGGATGCCCCTTTGGATGATGGTTAGCGACCAAACCAAGACAACTGGGAACGCCAAGAGTAAAATGTTCTAATCACAGCCAAAGGAGTATTCACCATGTCCGCGTTACTAGTCGAGTTAGAGAAACAAGCATGCTCACTTTTGCCTGAAGAGCGAGCATATCTTGCTGAGATTCTTCTTGAGTCACTGCATGACTCCCCCCTATCCGAAATCGAAACAGAGTGGGAACGAGAAATTGAGAAGCGTGTCGCCGCTTTCGACAGGGGGGAACGACAGACCTATCCGGCAGAGGATGTGTTTGCTGAAGCAAGGCGCATGACCCAGTGAAGCGAGCGCGTTTTGTCGCAGAAGCTCGCCAAGAATTTCTTGCTGAGGTCGCTTATTACAACGAAGCACAACCGGGTCTAGGAGACCGCTTTACCAAAGCCGTCGAAGAAGCAACTGCCCGAGCGTTGACTTTCCCGCTATCAGGGACACCATCAGCTTCAAATACGAGGCGCGTTTTTCTCAAAGGATTTCCTTTCTCGCTTTTCTACCGGCAAGAGGGCGAAGGCATAGTCGTTTTTGCAGCTTCACATAATTCCCGTAAACCCCGATACTGGGCCGGTCGTACCCGTGATCGCTAACCCGGCGTTCAACTCGGACGCTCCGCCAAAAAGCCTGGTTCCGCGCCGGTTAACTTTATGTTATATCGGACAGCTATGGGCAGCTGATGCTCGTCGCGACGATGTCAGGAGCGGCTCGGTGGCTACCATCCCTGGACAAGAGGCTTTGGCGCAGGTACGAAAATCTGTTGCCCGAGGTGATTGAGTTTCATCATATAAAAATGGCACACAGATAAAACTGAGTTTTTAAAAATCCGTTTAAATCCGTCCCAATCAGTGTCATCCGTGTTCCATTATTAAATATCCCATCAATGTCAAAACTAAACCCCCAACAACAAGCCGCTGTTAAAGCAATTGATCATCCCTTATTGGTGCTGGCCGGAGCGGGCAGCGGCAAGACGCGGGTGATTACCGAGAAAATCGCTTACTTGGTCAAGCAAGGCCTGCCTGCGCGTCATATTGCAGCGGTGACGTTCACCAACAAAGCCGCGCGGGAAATGAAAAGCCGGGTGTCCAAACTGCTCGACGACAAGCAGCAGCGCGGCCTGCGGGTATCGACTTTCCATTCGTTGGGATTGGATATATTGCGGGCGGAATCCAAGACGCTGGGCTATAAAGCAGGCATCACGCTGTTTGACGAGCAGGACAAGTACACGCTGCTACGTAACTTGATCAGCCACGGCGCGAAAGATTGCGACATCGACAACATCGATAGCTATTCCCGTCAGATCGGCCAATGGAAAAACGCCTTTGTTACGCCGGAGCAGTCTTTGACCATAGCTGCGGCGAACGAATACCCGGCGGCGCGTCTTTACGTAGACTTCACCCGCAGCTTAAAAGCCTACAATGCGGTCGATTTCGACGACCTGATTCTGCTGCCGGTGCTGCTATTTCAACAACACCCGGCCATCCTGGAAAAATGGCAAAACAAGATCCGCTATTTGCTGGTCGATGAATACCAGGATACCAATATCACCCAATACCAACTGGTGCGCCTGATCGCCGGTAACCTGGGCCGGTTTACCGTGGTCGGCGACGACGATCAATCCATTTACGCTTGGCGCGGTGCGCAGCCGGAAAATCTGGCGCAATTGCAAAAAGACTACGCCCGCCTGCAAGTCATCAAGCTGGAGCAGAATTACCGCTCCACCGGGCGCATCCTGAAAGTTGCCAACCAGCTGATCGCCAACAATCCCCATACCTTTGAAAAACGCTTGTGGAGTGAACTGGGCTACGGCGACCCGCTCCGAGTTTTAAGCCATAAAGACGAGCAGATCGAAGCCCAGCAGATCGTGTCCGAGATCATCCACCATAAATTCAAGACCGGCAGCAATTACCAGGACTATGCGATTTTGTATCGCGGCAACCATCAGTCCCGCTTGTTTGAGAAAGGCCTTCGGGAAAACAACATCCCGTATTTCATCAGCGGCAGCACTTCGTTTTTTGCTTATTCGGAAATCAAGGATATCCTCGGTTACCTGCGCCTGTTTGTTAACCAGGATGATGATGCGGCATTTTTGCGCGTGATCAACACACCCAAACGCGAAATCGGCCCAAGCACCCTGGAAAAGCTCGGTGCCTATGCCAACGAGCGCCATATCAGCCTGTTCGCGGCCAGCACCGAGTTCGGCTTGAGCCAACGGCTGTCCGAAAAAGCTATGCACCGGCTGACAAAATTCCGCGATTGGGTCATCGATACCGCCGACCGCATTGAGCGCGGCGATACTTTTGCCGTTATCGAACAGTTCATCGACCAAATCGGCTATCCGCAGCATTTGCAGGAAGAAAGCAAAACCAAGGATTCCGCCGACCGCAAACTGAAAAATGTTTACGAACTGGTCGAATGGTTAAAACGCATCGCAGACAAGGAAACCAGCGGACAAATGCCGCTGGCGGAAATCGTTTCTAAAATCATGCTGATGGACATCTTGGAACGCGGCCAGGAAGAGGAGGCCAGCGATCAGGTCAGCCTGATGACTTTACACGCCGCCAAAGGTTTGGAATTTCCGCATGTGTTTTTAATCGGCATCGAAGAAAACATCCTGCCCCATCAAAACAGTATCGAAACCGACAACATAGAAGAAGAACGCCGCCTGGCCTACGTCGGCATCACCCGCGCCCAGCGCACCTGCACCTTCAGTTACTGCACCCATCGCAAACGTTACGGCGAAATCGCCGAATGCGAACCCAGCCGGTTTTTAAGCGAATTGCCCGAGGATGATTTGGAATGGGTCAACAAAAAACAGCTGGACCCGGAAGTCGTCAAAGAGCGCGGTAAAGCGAGTTTGGCGCATTTGAAAACAATGTTGTCGTAATTGCCGCGCCGATCGGTTAGAATACACGCTACGCGCCCGTAGCTCAGCTGGATAGAGTACAGCCCTCCGAAGGCTGTGGTCGGACGTTCGAATCGTCTCGGGCGCGCCATTTATGCATTTGAATATGCACCTCTTTGTTGCTTCCCTTGTAGCTTTGGGAAACAAAATTTTCTATGGACTGTCTGGCAGAATTTGCCAATAATGCAATTACTAGCCACTTTTTGCATTGGTCATTGTATGCCAACTATGAATATTTCCCTGCCCGATAACCTGAAAGACTTTGTCGATAACCAAGTTTGCCAACGCGGTTACAGTACCTCAAGCGAATATGTCCGCGATCTGATCCGCAACGACCAGATAAAGCAGGCGGAACAACAGCTAGCCGGCTTATTGCTGGAAGGTTTGGAATCGGGCGAGGCAATTCCAACCGATGCCTCTTACTGGGATAAAAAACGTCAAGCGCTTAAAGAAAAGCACGCTTAGGAACGCGGATGAAATAACTTGAGCATTTGATTCTCCTCACCCCAACCCTCTCGGTAACTGCTCCTGCGTTACTCTACCTCCTGCATCCGTGCAGTCGTCCAGCAGGAGAGGGGGCCAGTTGCCGAAGTTATTTTGTACGCGTTCCTAAGTGTGACGATCCTGTAACCCCGCCTCTTACGTTTTGTTATGCCCACGCCTAATGGCTTATTGACCAACTCAAACCCTTTCGAACATGGCAACATGCCCCATCCGCCTGCAAATAAGCGTAATTCATAGGATATAATAAACAAAGCGCACTGCATTCTACGCCCGAGTGCTCGCCTAAAGCCTATTAATTCGGAGATGTAATAAATGATACTTTTCTTGCTCAAATTGCCGATTGCGGCGATGGCGTTGTTAATAATCGGAACGACGGTTGCCGTGGCTTGGTTGATTGTTGAGATGGTCCACAGCTCTCCCATAGCGAAACTCAAACCGTCCTTTCGCCACATGTTGCCTACCTTGGGCGGCTCGATGATGGCCGGCTACGTGATTTTTTCCGCCTTGGTCGCCAACACCATTTGGCGTGAAAAAGAGTTCGCCCAGCAGGCCGTGCATCAGGAAGTACGCTCCCTCAGTTTCGCGAATAGAATGGTCGATGCGCAACGTTACCCCGAGTTGGGCTTGGCTATTGCCGCTTATGCCAAGGCTGTCACGCAGCAAGAATGGCAAACCATGTCGGATGGGATCGAAAATGCCGGCGCCCGGCAGATACTCGATGAATTGCATCGGACGGCGCTGACCGGCTTACCGGGCCTGCCGGAGGAAATGCGCAAGTCGCTGGTAGCCAGCTTGAAGGAGGTCGAGGTCGCTCGGCAAAACAGGCTGATGGCTGCGACGGATAACATGCCCGGCGAAGTATGGTTGACCGTAATGCTGACAGCGTTGGTGGTATTGTCCTTTTCGGCATTTGCCCACGAGCATGATCGGGCCGCGGCCCGGATTATGGCCACTCTGTTCGGAGTGATGATCGGATCGATGATGTTTTCCATCATCGCTGTCGATCGCCCGTTTCTCGGCGAGGTTTCGATTTCGAGCGCGCCGATTGCCAAACTATGGGAAAACCGTTGAACCAACCCAATGAATCAACTGACCGTCAAGTGTTGAGCTGACAGTAACGAGTAGCCGGGATGGCGCTTGCGGAATCCGGATTTCGTGACTGCGCAAGACTGTCATCGGCGTTTGTGAATGTGTGGCGGTTTGCCGGCGAGAAACTTGAATAGCACGATTCCGTTCAGCAGCCCTTATCATTTCTCCACAATAAACGTTCCCGGAATCATGCCCATGTAGCAGCTCCAGCTGATGGCGCCCATTTGCCGCGGCGCAAATTCGACGATTTGCAAGCCGTGTTTCAAATCGATGGTCATGTCCAGCGCGGGAATGATAATCCGTTTGTTACAGGAGGATAGTTCCCGCACATTGATGACCCATTTGACCGGAATGCCGTAGCGCAGAATGAATTTGTCCGGCTTGTAGGCGCTTGCCTCGGCTTCCATGTAGATCACCTGATAGCCGTCTTGAAGGTGCGATCCGGCATCGGCATGGTCATGACGCCATGTCATAAAGTGCGTCTGCAATGTCAGCGACGCTCTTGATAGCAGCGAATTGACATCGTAGCCGTAACCCGAAATCAGGAGGCTGCGATTGAGCATGGCCGCTCCGAGCAGCAGGATGATGAGGGCGGAAGTTTTCATAAACTGCCGTGTAGCGTTGCTGGAAATTATGCCGGCAAAGTAGCCGAACGCCAGCATCACAGGCAACGTACCCAACGCAAACACGGCCAGCAACGATGCGCCCGTTACCGCACTGCCGGTGCCTGCGGCCATGATATACATGGCTTGCAACGGACCGCAGGCGATCATCAGGCCGTTCAGTAAACCGATGACGAAAGGGCTGGACGAGCGCCGGCGCTGCTTGACCAAAAAACGGTTGAGAAAGTAAGGAAGGCGTATATGTAGGCGCCTTAATCCGCTAAATGCTTCCAGCATGCTCAGTCCGTAAAGGATCAGGAATGCGCCCGCAATAGCCGAGATTATGCCGCGCATGCCCAAGGTAAAAGAGATAGCGCCGCCGGTCAGCCCGAATAAAGCGCCGAAGCTTGAATAAGACAGCGTTTTTCCCAAGCCGTAAAGCAGGTGGCTCAAAAGACTGGGTTTGCCTGATTTCGCGTCAGCCACAGTATAGCTGACGACAAAACCGCCGCACATGCCGATGCAATGGAAACTGGTCAATACGCCGACCAGAAACAGCAGTCCGTAACTGGTTGTCTTTCCGATGTCTTCCAACGACAAGTCGAGATGGACGACTTTGTTCAGTTGAAGCAGCAGAATAATGCCTACGATGGCAGCGACAATCGGGAACATGCGTTGACCTAAGCCTGCCGGTTTACCGTCGGAGCGTTTGGAGCACTCGTAGCCGGCCGCTTCGATTGCCGCGCAAACCGTCTTCGGCGATATGACATCGGCGTCCAGATCCAGCGTCAGCGTTCCATCGGTAAAGCTGGCCCGCGCCTTAAGGATGCCGGGAAGTCCGGAGAGCGCCTCGAGGATATGGATTTCGCAATCCGGGCATTGCATGCCGGCAACAGGCAATCGGTAATGTTTGGGAGTCATATTGCGATAAATAGAGTGGGGACTAATACCTTATAGGGGGGCGGACTCGGTTTGCCAATGTGGCAAAGTGTCGCAATTTGGCCTGTCTAACCAATATACTCCTTTCATACTGAAAAATCGTTCAACTATGAAAGATGCGGGGAGTGTCAGGCGAGGATGTCGGCAGCAAGGATGCTGCCGTCAAGCCCCCAAGGATGGGTTCACGGCGCTCCTCGGCTGACACTCCCCGCACTTTTTCAAAATTAGACGTTTTTCAGATCAGATAGGAGTAGAAAAGCCATGGTGGATAATAATGGCAAGAGTTACGGCAATCCGATTGCCCTACGTATTAAAATTTACAGGCTCTTTTCCAATATCTCCAGCCGTAAATCCGCCACTTTAGGCGTCCATAACTCCGGATTAACCGGAAATGCCTTGCTGACTCCGGTGCGCCGGTAACCGCGCCGTTGGTAAAATGCGATCAGTTCGCTCCGGCATGAGATAACGCTCATAACCGATTTATTAACGGCCCAGGCCTCCTGAGCGGCTTGCTCGGCTGCTGCCAATAAGCGCTTGCCGATGCCTCTTCCTTGTAATGACGGGCTGACGGCCAACATGCCGAGGCAAACCTGTTCCGCCTGTCTGTGTAAATGCACCGATCCGATTAGTTCCGCTTCAGCCCTGCACAGTAATACCATCGAATCGTCGCTTGAGATCAAGCGCAGGATTTCTTCGGCGTTGGTTCTTAGCCCGGACAGTAAATCGGCTTCCGAGGTCCAGCCTTGTTTACTGGATTCGCCGCGATAAACCGAGTTAACCAGAGCGGCAATCCGTTCGGCATCCTGCTTTTCCGCTTTAGCTATCGATAGCGTCATAATCAAAGCAGCATTTCCACCGCATCGCACTCGTCGGCAGTCAGTTCAAAATCGAAAATCGCCAAGTCTTCGCGCATATGGCTTGCCGAGGTGGTGCCGGTTAACGGAATAATGCCGATTTGGCTCAAATAGCGGAAAAATATTTGCGCGGCGCTGCGCCGATGCTTCGCCGCCAGCGTTTGCAGCGTCGGATGCGCCAAAATATCGGGATTGGCGGTCAGCGTCCAGAAGCTTTGGTAAATGATCCGGTGCTCCCGGCAAAAAGCGCGGATGATACGATCATACTGGGTCTGCGCATAAAAACGGTTCTGGATAACGGCCGGTTTGATCGTCGCATTCCGGTACAAAAGCTCAAGCTGCTGGGCATCGTAGCAATTGCTGATCCCCAACTGTTTGACTTCGCCGCGGTGAAAGATTTGCTCCATGGCCTGCCATGCTTCCAAGGTGTGCTGTGGATTTGCCATCGGCGAATGCAGCACCAGGCAATCCAGGTAAGTCGTTTGCAGATTTTTTAGCGAGGTTTGGAACGATTGCGCTACTTGCTCGCTGAGGCTTGCATTAGGATCGTAAGGTATTTGCATCGGATCCTGGCCGTTCAACGAGGTGAACTTGCTTTGCAAATAAAGTTCGGAACGATCCAGCCCGCGATGCAAGCAAGCCGCCACACCGTCGCCGACGCCCGCTTCATGGTAATGCTTGGGCTGGCAGGCGGTATCGATGCCGCGAAAACCCAGACCGATAGCCTGTTCTACCAGTGCCGCGGTGCGCTCTTTCTTCCAGGCCGTACCGTAAATAATCCGGGGTATTTGTACATCGTAAGCGGAAATCAAAAAGTTTTTAGGGGCCATAATCACTCCGGGAAAATGTTGGATTTCGATCATCCTCGCATATTAGCGGACTGCGGGCTATCGGTTATCTTGCCAGGTAGTGCGTTTTATCATTATCGAATCTTAGACCTTCCAGGTAAGACGACTGCCAGGGATGGCGGCCGAGACTGCTCCCGGCAGTCCTCGGTATTTCCTCCATCCATGGAGGTCAGAAGTGCTGGAGCCGCCGGGAGCGGCTCCAGTAAAAACCTGGAAGGTCTGTCTACCGGACTGTATCCAGAAGTAGGCCGGAATAAGCCGGTTCGAGCGATAGCGAGAACGGGTGTTTCCGGCACTCCGATTGCCGGAAACACCCACCCTTGCTGTCGCCGGGTGGGTGTTTCCGGCCTACATCCTGATGTTTTTTCGTGCTTTTCGTGTCGCCACGAGGCGCCTACTTTTGGTTTTCGTGGACTATGCTTTTCTCATGACATGCGTAACATCAGTTATTCAAACTGAGGCATCGGCAAAATCCGTTGAAACCCGGCTCATTCAACAACGCCGTTCGCCATTAACAAAACCGCTCGCCGTTGCTGCGGACTGAGCAAAAATACCCGAATCCCCAATTCACGGCGGCAAAACCAGGACGTATGAATAAGCTGCACAGCACACATGCCGACCGCCCACAGCGCCAAGACCGAAAGCAGGACAGTTTCGGCAACATCCGGCACCATACCTTTTAATGTAATGTGCATCGTCAGCAGCATCGCGCCAAGACCGATAGAAACAAAGTCGCATGGCTTATAGGCCGTTCCTATCAGGATATTGCGCAGAATATCGCCGTTGTATTTCAGCACAAGCGCGGCGCTGACCAACAAACCGTAAATCCATTGCGGCCCGCCTTGCTCGGCTATAAGCAGGGACCAAATAACCAGCGGGCCAATGCCGATCATCGCGCAAAACAAACCGGTTTTTTCGCCGCGCATTTTGGCGACAGCGCCCCAGCCCGCACTGATAAAGCCCAGGCAGCCGATTACGATCAGACAGTAGATGGCAAACTTGGACGAAATTATCAGCGAGGGAATCAGCACCGCGCCGATAAAAACGCCGATCACCAGGAAGTTGGCTTCCATTGCGCCGAACAGCGGCAGGACAAGCGCGCGGTTTTCCCGGCGTTCCAAATTATTGGCGGTCCAGCCGAAACCGTAACATAGCGTCAATAGGCCAAGCAGAAAAGGCGAAGCGTCCAACGCCAGAAACAGCCCCACCGGGATGGTAAAGCCGGCAAAACAATCCAGCCAATGATCGTAGAAATCGCCTAAAGGCGTTTCCACCTTCCAATAGCGGGCGTACAAGCCGTCCAGGCTATCGCAGATGCAATAGACAAACATCAATGCAATCGCAATCGCGAAAATTGTCGATTGCAGCAGGGGAGTATAGGAACCGAAGCGGTCCAGGCAAATCATTAAAAAAGCGATCCATGCCGATAAATGCCCGGTAAAGGTCAACAGATTCGGCGACCAGCCGACAGGTAACAGGCGCAGCAAACGGTCATTAACTAAGCGGTTAAAATGCGGCTGAATCCATGATCGATCATCGGAATTAAATACATAGCGATGGACGCGGGAACGGTCTTCGTAGCGGAAATTCATATTGGCGGTAGGTTCAATCGACACAAAGAAAACGGGTAAGCTTGCGGATCAGGTAGTCCGGCGCGATATGTTTTAGCGCGTACAGCGCCCTGGCGTCCCAGCCCAAAGGATAGCGCAGCCTGGAACCGGTGCCGGTGGAGGCCCGGTATATCGCTTCGGCGATGCGCTCGGCCGAATTGCCGAGCCGGTAAAATTGCTCCATTCGTGCCAGTGAGCGTCCGGCGCGAGGTTCATAAGCAGGCAACGCGATACTGTCTTTGGAGCGGGTATGAAAATCGGTTTTGACCACGCCGGGTTCGATCAATTTGACCCGGATGCCGAAAGGTTCCAACTCGTGGCGCAACGACTCCGAAAAGCCCTCGACCGCCCATTTGCCGGCATGGTAGAGGCTGTAATAAGGAAAGCACGAGTACCCGGCCATGGACGATATATTGACCACAGTGCCGCCGCCGGCTTCGCGCATCGACGGCAATACCGCGCGGGTTACTGCCATCAGGCCGAACACGTTGACCTCGAATTGGCGGCGAATCTGCATATCATCGGCAGCTTCGAAAGCGCCTATCAAGCCGTAACCGGCATTGTTGATCAACACATCAATGCGTCCCCAGCGTTGCAGGACGCTATCTACTGCGGCCTGTATGGATGCCGGATCGGTTACGTCCAATTGCGGATGGATCAGACCGGGGCGTTCGGTCAAGCTGCGGTCTTTGCTGGGTTGCCGCATCGAGGCGGCTACATTCCAGCCTTGGCGATGGAAATAGCCGGCAGTGGCAAGGCCGATGCCGCAAGAGGCGCCGGTGATGAGTACGGATTTGGTCATGTCGCAAGATTCTGTCGGATTGATAAATTTCAGGTAGGTATTGTCCACGAAAAGCACGAAAAATAGAACGCGGATTTCAACGGATTGAATGACTGGTGTCTTCGCTGTAGGGCGTGCCGTGCGCGCCTTGTGAGCTATCTGCATCAATGAATTTAAGTAATAACCATGAAGCACATGAAGGGCATGAAGGCGTGAAGTCTTTGATGCCGGACGAGGTTTGTAACCATACGCATCAAGCTAATCTATGTAGGCCGGAATAAGCCGGTTCAAGCGACAGCGAGAACTGGTGTTTCCGGCAAACATCATCCAAATTCGCCGGAAACGCCACCTCGCGCTACGCGCTTGGATGGTCTTATTCCGGCCTACGCCCACTATCCCCCCCCATCCGTAGCTCACATCACTATTATCCTCGGTCGAACAAATTATTGCTCGCGCCGAACACATTGCCCGGATCGAGCTCCCGTTTCAGCGCGATCAAGGCTTTTTGCGTTGCCTCGGAATAAAGTTGCGCGATAAACGCCGCGCGCAGTTTGCCGATGCCGTGATGATGCGAAATGCTGCCGCCATGAGCCAAAATAACCGCCCGCATAGCCTGTTCGACGGCATGAAATTTTTGATCAGCGTTGTCCACGCCGAGTATCGACGCGCCATGAGTAAAATAAATACACGCGCCGGTCGGATAAATTTGCGTGATTCTGGCCGACACATACGGCTTGCCCGGAAAACCGTAGCGGGCGTGTTCCAGCTCCGCCGCTTGCTTGACCTCATCGCAAATGGTTTCGATGCAATCCCAGGACGCCGAAGTTTCATAAGTTTCGCCGATGACGGCGTAGCGCATCAGGAAGTCCCGGATATAAGCAATCGCATAAGTCAGCTGGTAACCGCGCCGGCCGTTTTCCGCACCGCCGTAAATAGCGCCGTAACGTTTGACCAGTCGGTCCAAGGCGCGGCGCTGGGCGATGACTTCATCGGCGCTGCCTTCAATAACAATGGTCGCGGCGGCCAGCGTTTCCAAATCGAATTTTTTCACCGACGTCAGCAACCATCGTTGCAGGCGGTGTTTATAATCGGCCCAGCCGGTTAGCGCCGGTTTCAGCGATTGCGCGAAACGAAATTGCGGATTATCGACCAGCCGGATACTGGCGGGCCAGACCGTGCCTTTGGACAGCGCCTGCAAAAAAGCAATGCCGGCGGCAAAATCGCGGAACAGGATCGATTGGTACTCGGTGACTTCGGGCAACGGGCGCAGCTTTAATACCGCTTCAGTGATCAGGCCGAAATTGCCTTCGCTGCCGAACAGCACCGGATGCAAGCGGCTGCCGGCGGACACGCGCGGCGCCCGCATCGATTCTTGCAGCGTCCCCGATGGCGTGACCACCGTCATCGATTCAACCACGTCTTCGATATTGCCGTAGCGGTTTTTCTTCATGCCGCTGGCGTTGGTCGCAATCCAGCCGCCGACCGTCGAAAACTCGATGCTGTCCGGCTCGTGGCCCAGCGTATAGCCTTGCTCGCGGAGCTGGTGTTCCAAATCCGCGCCGCAAATCCCGGCCTGCACGATAACCCGCATATTATCGCGTTCCAGGCCGATGATGCGATTCATCCGGCCGGTGTCGACCGCGACCACCATGCGCCGCTCGTCGGCCGGAACCCGCAACGCATTGCTGACGCTGGTGCCGCCGCCATAGGGCAGCAGGCAGACGTCGTGTTCAGCCGCCAATTGCACCAGGGTTTGCGCCTGTTCCGTATCGGCGCAATAAAACACCGCGTCGACCGGTTTCGGCAGTTCGCCGTACAGCACTTGGTAGATTTCATCGACAGTGGTTTGGCCGTGGCTATGCGGCAAGCGCTCGGCATCGGCAAAACTGATTTGTTCGGCCGGAAATTTCAATGCCAACGCCGCGCAAAAAGCTTCGTTGCGATTGGGCTCAGGCAGCTCAACCTCCTGGCGTTCGCCGGCCGGCTGTCCGGTCGGCAAGCGTACTTGCAGCAAGCTTTCGACGAAAGGGATGAAGTAAGGCATGGCATAACCGCAGATCGAATAGCGGTTGCCGGTCAGCGTCACGGAACTGTCCTGGTTGAGGATGAAGCGAGTGTCGCGAAAGCCCCAGCGGTGGGGTTCGCGTTGGTTATTGGGCATGGGCTGGTTTCCTGGGTTATGTTGTTGATGTTTCCTCGTTCCACGCTCCAGCGCTCGTCGTTATACACATCTCGACGTAGGCCGGAATAAGCCTGTCCGCGCGTTAAGCGCAGGACAGGTGTTTCCGGCGCTCCGATTGCCGGAAAAGCTTCCGCTCCTGCTCACGCCCCTTACCTACATCCATGTAGGCAACATCCGCCCTTGCTGACGCCGGGCGGACTTATTCCGGCCTACATTCGAGGCTGTCATTCCAGCGTCTATGCCGAAATAACGATCTTGAACAGACTTGTGTATAACGATGAGCGCGTTGCGCGGGAATGCAGTTAAAGGCGCGCCGCGCCGCGAGTCACGGTCAGTATATAGAAATGCTCATCGTATCAATACGGGACGCAGCGCGTGGGAACGAGACAATACCTTCACAATCTCGTAGGAGCGCGAAAACGAAACCAAGTCTACCTCACAAAAATCCGCTGTTCTTAAAATAAAGCAAATAACTCTCCAGCAACGCCGCGGAAGGCTGAAAGCCAATCCCGGCCTGGGCGCAAATTTCCCGGCAGTTGCTATCGTCGACCGGCGGGAATTCCGCCTGGCGCCGGTCCATGCCGGCAATCATGTTCCTGAACGGGACCAACGCATTGCCGCTATCGTCGTCGACGCCAGCCAGTACGCGTTGCTGCCATTCGGCGTAAGGCACTATATCCATCGCATAACCGTTGCCGCGCAGCACTTCGACCACCTCGGCGATAACCAGCGGCTCGGAATGACGGATATGGAAAGCCTTGCCGAGACTGCAAGGATTCTGCAAACCGGCAACAATCACCTGCGCCGCAAAATCCACCGGCAGCATCTCGACGCCGTTTTCCAAGGCCGGAATGCAACCCAGCTGAATGCTGCTTTTCAGGAAACGCGCGATGAACTGGTCGGTGTTGATAAAACGCCCGGAAATACTATCCCCGGTCAGCAAGCCGGGACGATACACCGCAATAGGCATACCATCGTCGGCCGCCAATTTCAGGATATGCTCGGCGACCCATTTGCTTTGCTCATAGCCGTTGACCAGGCTCTCGCCGGGACATTCCGGCGGCCACGATTCGGCGGCCGGATCATTATCGTTACGCGCCTTGCTCATCAACAGGCCCAGCGTCGACACGAAATGCAGCGGCTTGCGGCGTCCGGCGGCGGCAAAACGCAGCATCTCGATGGTGCCCCCAACATTGGCGGCGCGTAATTCGCTATAAGACAGCGTAAAGTCGACATGAGCGCCTGCACCGAGTACCGCATCAATATCCAAGGTCAAGCGTTGATAAAGCGCCTCGTCCAAGCCCAGATAAGGTAATGCAATATCGCCGACCAGCGGACGGATGCGCTCGGACGGCAGCTCGGCAGATAGGCCGTAATAGGCCGCATTGTTTCGCAGCCGTTCAAACGCCGCGTCAACAGTGTCCGCCCGCACCAGGCAGTAAATCTCGCAATCGGTGCGCTCCAACAGTTCGGCCAGCAAATACGCGCCCAGATAACCGGTGGCCCCGGTAAACAGGATGCGGCGCGGCGGCCAGCAGTCGGCTACGTCATCCGCCGGTAACCAGTCTTCCGGCAACTTCGCCTCATCGGCCAGTTTCGGAATAACTTCATCGACTATCGGCAACTGACTTTGCTGTTGCAGCCGCAACATCAGGTCGGCAGCCAAGTCTTTCGGGCTTGACGACCGGTTCAGGAAATCCGCGCTCAACCTTAGCCCGAAATCGCGTTCGATGCGGTTCATCACTTCAACCGACATCAGCGAATCCAGGCCCAGCAGATCCAGGTCGGTATCCTGCGGAACTTCTGCGGCAGGCAGGCTCAAAGATTGGCCTAATTGCCGGCGGATATAATCCAGCAGGAACGGATAGCGTTCGGCATCCGGCAAGCGCTTGAATTCCCGGTCAAAACGTTGCCGCGCCGGTGCCTGGGTGTTGCCGCTGCTGCGCAATTGCTCGGCCAGCAGCGGACGCAATCCGGCCGGTGCGGCCTGTTTCAGGTCATTTTCCGCCCGTGCCGGCAATACCGCCAAGCCCGACGGAACATCCCTCGATTCAAGCAGCGCAGCCAACGCGGCAATGCCCTGTTCAGGCGCTATCGTCCCCATGTCGTTCGCATCGTTATTACGGCCGGCAACCAGTCGGGCATGCATTCCGGCTTCGGCCCACGGCCCCCAGGCAATGCTTAACGCCGGAAGGCCGCGCATTTTGCGCCAGGCCGCCAAACTGTCGAGCCAAGTGTTAGCCGCCGCATAATTGGCTTGGCCGGGATTGCCCAGCCAACCGGAAGCCGACGAGCACAACGCAAAAAAGTCCAGCGGAAGGTGGGCGGTCAGCCGATGCAGGTTCCAGGCTCCGCTCACTTTCGCCGTCAACACCCGGTCGAAATGCGGCCAATCCAGTTGATGCAGCGGCGCATCGTCGGCAACTCCGGCGGCATGGATAATGCCGCGCAACGGCAGTTGCTTATGCTCATCCAGCATTTGCGCCAAGGCTTCGCAGTCGCTGACATCGAGCGCAACATAAGCCGGTTTGCAGCCCAACGCCGCAAGCTCGTCTAAAAATGCAGCGCCGTCGTTATCCAACGGCTTGCGTCCGGTCAGCACGACAGCCCCGGCACCCTGACTTGCCAGCCAGCGGGCAAAGAACCGTCCCAAGCCGCCCAAGCCGCCGGTGATCAGGTAGCTGGCATCGTCATGGACGCTAAAAGCCGGATTTTGCGGCGCATTCAGCCTCAGCAGCACCTTACCGCGATGCCGGGCCTGGGCCATGTAACGGAACGCGTCCGCGGTGTCGGTCCTGGAAAACAAGCGGTAGGGAAGAGGACGCAAACTCCCGGACGCCAAATCATTGATTATCGCGGCGATGCCGTCGGCAATCGCGGCCGGTTGGCGGCGCTGCAATTCCACCAGGTCGAAATGATGGTAGCTTATGCCCGGATAATGCCGGGCCAAACGTTCCTCGTCCCAAATATCGGCCTTGCCCACTTCGACAAAGCGCCCGTTTGGCGCGAGCGCGTCCATGCCGGCGGTGATCATGTCGCCGGCCAACGCATTCAGGACAACATCGACGCCGCGGCCGCCGGTTGCAACACGCACTACATCGGCAAACGCGGTCGAGCGGGAGTCGCCGACATAAGCAATGCCCAAGCTGCGCAGGTAGTCGCGTTTTTCCTCGCTGCCGGCGGTGGCGACGATATGCGCGCCGACGGACTTGGCGATTTGTATCGCCGCCATGCCGACGCCGCCGGTTCCGGCATGAATCAGCACCCATTCGCCGGCGCTCAAATCGGCCAGCACCCGCAAGCCGTGGTAAGCGGTAAGAAAAGCCACCGGCATTCCGGCCGCCTCATCAAACGATAGTTCAGGCGGAAGCTTGAACACCCGGTCTTCGGAGCTACGCACGAAATCGCGCAAACAGCCTTCATCCGCCAGCAGGCAGAATACCGGATCGCCGACTGCCAGCGTGCGCACGTTTGCACCGACGCGCACCACTTGCCCGGCACATTCACCGCCTAAAGCCGTGGCTTCGCCGGGATACATGTCCAAGGCCTGCAACACATCGCGAAAGTTCAGCGCCGCCGAAACCACGCGGATTTCGACCTGATCGGCGGCGAGTTCATCATGCGCCGCATCTTCCCAGGCCAATGAATCCAACACGCCTCGCGACCGGCTGTCCAGCGCTTGGCAACGTTCTTGCACCGATGGCGCTTGCCAGGGTTGCAACCGGCACGCAAACGCCGCGCCGTTACGCAGCGCCAGCCGGTTTTCCCTGGCTTGAGACAGCCACCGGGCCAGTAGTTTGTAGTCGGCACTATCGCTGTCCAAATCCAGGTCGGCGATGCCGGCGAACAGATTGGGATATTCGTTCGACAATACCGCCTGAATGCCGCTGAACAGCCCGGAATCCGGGCTATCAACGGCGTGTCCATCGGCCGCTTGCGCGCCTCGGGTCACCAGCCACACGGCTTTTAACGACGGTGCCGACAGGCTGGCTTGCAGTTGATTCAACAGATGTTGCAGCGGCGCTTCAAACGAATGGTGACGAGTGTCCGATGGGTGCGCGAAAAACCGCTCCGTACAGCATAAAACCAGTATTTCGGCATCAAATGAAATAGCGTCCGGCCAGGCAAAAGTTTGGCAATTTTGTCCTAAATTGACCAAGGCCGTGGCGATGGCATTGCGTTCGGTTTCTTCGCCGACCACAGACCACGACTGTTTGGCCGCTTCCTGCGGCCGATCCAAGCGCTGCCAGGCCAAGCGGTAATTAACCGGCGCGGCCAAGTTGGCACCGGTCAGGCGATGGCGCGGCACGGCTTTGACCGAGAACCCGGAAATCTCTCCGACTAAACGGCCTTGGCTGTCGAACAAACGCAAATTGGCGCTCAGCAGGCCGTGTTCTTGCTGTTCAAGCAGCAGCGCGTGGCACCAATGGACGCTTTCCAGGCCGCTGTAAAAATAAATGCTGTCGATTGCAACCGGGATGAAGATCGCTTCGCCGTTCAGCCACGCGCTATTTTTCGCCGGGATGCAGCGGGTCAAGGTCTGGAAGCAGGAATCGACCAGTCCGGGATGGCCGGATTCGTTTTTGCCCAGCGAGTCCGGGTCCGGGCTGAGCAGCGATAAAGCTTCGCCGGGCCCCGACCAGACCTTATCGATCCAGCGATAGATAGGCCCCAGGTGATAACCCAACGGCCAAAAACCGGCATAAAAATCGCTGCCGGCCATTTGTTCGCTGCAACGGCTTTGCACGCCGGCCAAATCGAGATTGTCGGCCGGAGCCGTCGCGGCTACCGAGCGTAACAGCCCTTTTGCGTGCTGTTGGAAGGCATCGTTTTCCAGGCTGACAACTTCGAACGCGAATTGACCGTCTTGAGCGGGCTTCAGCATGAATTGCAAAGTGCGCGATTCGTCGTCGGCCAAGGTTAAGGCGCGCAGTAAACGCACGTTTTCCAGCACGACCGCATGGCCGGGGAACAGGCGGCGGCCGATATGGGCCGACATCGCAATATAAGTCGCGGCCGCGACGACGACGCCGTTAAATAAGCGATGGTCGCCGATATGGGGCAGGGTTTGGGGATTCAGCTCCAGCTCAAACCATTGTTCCTGTAGCAGCGGCGAGCGTACATGCCGTCCCAGCAAGGCTTCCGATTGGCTTTTGGGTGCCGGAGTTTTGCCGATGGACGGAAAGGGCGCGGCCCAATGGCGGCTGCGCTGGAAAGGGTAGGTCGGCAGCAGTGGCGCGCTTTGTTTATGTCGGCCGCAGATTGCTTGCCAATCGACATTGATGCCGGACACATAAAGACGGGCCAGCGTATCGGCCACAGCGCTGCCGGTAACCGGGAACGCGGGCAGATGGCGGTAGCCTTCTGCCTCTACCGGAAGCGGACCGTCCGCAATATGCAGCAGCCAGTCGCAAGCCAAGGCGGGCGGCTGGCCGGATGCTGTTTTGGCGAGGAAGGCTTCGAAGGCGGGTTTGGCGGTTATTTCCGCTCCGCTTGCATCGAGTAAGCGGATTTTCGGGGGCTGCCAAGGGCAACGCTGCCAAGCTTCGGCAAATTGGGCTATGTCGCTGTTTGCCAGCAACAGCGCCAACGCAGTGCCGTCGTCCGGCGAAATAGCGCCGGAGCAGCAAGCGCCCGCTAGCAGTCCTATGCCGTCGGCGCAAATCGCGTTTGGTTCTACGCCCCAATCCAGCCATAAGGCGGACGTAGAATATTGAATGGCAAATTGCGCAAAAACAGCAGGGCAGTTTTGTAATGCCTGTAGCGGGTCTTCGCCTAGCACAGATGCGCAAGCGGCCAGTTTTTGGGCCAATGTTTCCGGCATATCCGGTTCGGGCCTAGGCAAGGTTTGCCCCGGCAGGTAAAAGATTATGCCAGGTATGCTGGTTCCCAAGCTCCCGCTTGGGAACCCTGTGAGCAAAGCTCCAGCTTTGCGAGCCGGGAAGCTGGAGCTTCCCGTACTGAATTCCCAAGCTGGAGCTTGGGAACTAGCACAAGCCCCAGAGGGCTTTGTATCGCTTACGTTAACTGTATTGGACTTGCCGCCGACATGCAGGTCATCAGGAACTCTGCCATCGGCATACTCGGCAAGCGCTTTCGACAGCGCGGCGGAATCGTCCGCCAAAACCGCCAAACGGAAATGCCAGTCGCCGCGCGTCGAATTGGCCGCCGCGCGAATCGCCGCGCTGTCCGGGTTCGCCGCAAACAGTTCCGCATACTGCCGGGCCAGAGCCTGCAATGCACCGGCACTGTGCGCGGACAGTTTCAGCAGCGGCAACGTCCAAGCCTCCGCTCTTGGGCTAGCGTCGCCGATATACTCCTGAACAATAATATGAGCATTGGTTCCGCTCAAACCGAAACCGCTGACGCCCGCATTACGCGGTTCATTTGCGTTCCAGTCCTGCAAGTCAGTGACAACTTCCAGTGGTGTCGCATCGCGGCGGATATGCGGATTCCAGCGCTTGAAATGCAGGTTGGCCGGCAAGCGGCCTTTGCCGACAGCGAGCACGGTTTTGATCAGTCCGGCCATGCCGGACGCAGCCTCCAGATGGCCGATATTCGATTTCACGGTGCCCAAATATAAAGGATTGTCCGTAGCGCGATTGTCGCCGAACACTTCCTGCACAGCGTGAATCTCGATCGGATCGCCCAACGCGGTGCCGGTGCCGTGGGCCTCCAGGTAGCCTATCGCAGACGGCGGCAGTCCGGCATCGGCCAGCGCCGCGCGCAGCAATTCGGTCTGGGCTTGCTGGTTCGGCACGGTCAGGCCGCTGCTGGCGCCGTCGTGGTTCATCGCCGAGCCGGCCAAAACCGCCAGTACCGGATTGCCGTCGCGCAACGCATCGTCCAGGCGTTTTAACACCACCGCGCCGCAGCCTTCGCCGCGGCCGTAGCCGTCCGCGCCGGCATCGAAACTCTTGCAGCGCCCGTCCGGTGCCAAAGCACGGGCGCGGGACAAGTAAACCTGAGCCAACGGCGACAGCATCAGGCTGACGCCGAGCGCGACCGCGCAATCCGCTTCGCCTTTTTCTAAAGCCTGACGCGCCAAATGCACGGCGACCAATGACGACGAACACGCGGTATCCACGGCCAGCGCCGGCCCGCGCACGCCCAACAGATGAGCGATGCGCCCGGCGGCGAAAGCCATGGTGTTGCCGGTGCCGGTATACACTTCGATATTTTCCGGCGGCGCGCCGTCCAGCAATAATTGTTGGTAATCCTGGCTGCCGATGCCGACAAAAACGCCGGTGTTGGAATCGCGTAGCGCCAATGAGTTTTCACCGGCGCGTTCCAATGCTTCCCAAGCTACTTCCAGCGCAAGCCGTTGTTGCGGGTCGAGCAATGCGGCTTCCCTGGGCGACAGGCGGAAAAATTCATGATCGAAACGATCAACCTCAGCGATAAAACCGCCTTCCTTGGTATAAAACTTACCCAGCTCGTTCGGATCGGCATTCCACCAATCGTCCAACCGCCAACGCTCGGCCGGCATCGGGCCGATTGCGTCGACGCCGTTGCTGAGCAGTTCCCAGAACCGCTCCGGCGTATCCGCGCCGCCCGGAAAACGGCAGGCCATGCCGACTACGGCGATAGGGCTGGCTGTGTTTGCGGCGGTTTTCGCTGCTGTTTTTGCCGGGCGATGGCCTTGAAGCAGCTGCCACAAATAATCTTCCAGACGCCGCAAATTCGGGTGATCGAAGGCCAAGGTATCGGCCAGCGGCAAGCCCAGCGCTTTCGCCACGCGGTTTTTAAAATCCACCGCCATTAACGAATCCATGCCTTGCTCGTTAAAGCCCAGCTCGGCATCGAACGCAGCCGGATCGGGCAATTCCATGACCTGAGCCAATTCCCGGCGCAGCAGCTCGTCCAATTCATCGTGCCGCCAGTTACGCGTAGCGACGGACGCTTCGGGCCGGTCCTCGGTGCTACGCGCTCCGGGCAAGCGATTCAATAGCGGGCGGGCGCGTCGGCTTTCCAATAGCGAGTGCAATCGAGTCCAATCCACTTGGGCGCAGATACGGTAAACAGGGCGTTCCAGCAATACCCGGTCGAGACAGGCAAAAGCGGCGTCATCGCTCAATGCCGTGATGCCGGATTGGGCCAGCCGTTCGCGGTGCCGGTCCTCGGCCATGCCGCCTCCGGCCCAAGGCCCCCAGGCGATGCTGGCAGCCGGCAAGCCGTTCTGCCGGCGCGACGCAGCCAGCGCATCCAGGTAGTGGTTGGCCGCCGCGTAATGGGCCAGCGTTGCACTGCCCCAAGCGGCGGCGATTGACGAATAGCAAACGAAGAAATCCAGCGGCTGGCCGTTAACCGCGAGTCCCAATTGTTCTGCTGCAAGCTTCGGCGACAGCACCGGTTGCATGTTTTCGGCGGTTAATTCGTTGACCGGCAGCAGCGAAACCGCGCCGGCCGCATGAATGACGCCGCGCAACGGCGGCCGGGTAGTGCCGAAACTGCCGATCAGCGATGCGATAGCGTCGGCGTCATCCAGATCGCAGGTTACCGTTTCAATGACCGCCGTTGCCGCTAAGTCGGTTTGAACGGGTTCGGCTTGCCGGGTGGTCATGACGATATGCTTGGCACCGCGTTCGAGCAGATAGCGCACCGTCCTTTGGCCGAGGCTGCCCAAGCCGCCGGTAATCAAATAAGCGCCTTGCGAATCGGCGCTATAGCGTCGCGCGGTCCGGCTCGCGGGTTCTTGCACGATACGGGGCGCATAGGCGGTATTATTGCGTAATGCCAGTTGGTCTTCTTTGCTTTGCGACAACGCTGCGGCCAGCCAGGTTACTTCTTGTTCGGCATCAGCGGATGCGGGCAGGTCGTAGAGTCCTCCGGCAAGCGTTGGGCATTCAACGGCTAACGACCTCATCATGCCCCAGAGCAGCGCGTGACCGGGCTGGACGGTGTCATCGTTGATCCCCGTTTGTTGTGCGCAACGGGTTACCACGTTCAGGCGCGTACCGATTGCCGGGTCTTTTTCTAATTCGCGCAGCAATTCGGTCAGGCGGACAAGACTTTGCTCGCCGCCGTCGTTTTCGAGCCAGACGATAGCTAACGGCAGGTCGGCGGCTTGCGGTTTTTCGCCGGATACCAGCACTTGCGCGCCACTGTCCCGGAGTTGCCGGGCCAGCGCGTCCGCCAATGCGAGGTCGCCGGGGATAAGCCACCAGACTTGTTGTTCCGAGGGAGCTAAGGCGCGCACGGCGCGCCCTACGGGAGCGGTGGAAGATCGGTGGTCCGGGGATAAGTCTACAGCTTCCCAATCGATACGATAGTGCATTTCCGGCGGAATATCCGCCGTAGGGCGCGCCGTGCGCGCCTCGGAAGCAACAGGCGCGCTATACCGGTAAGAACGGTTATGGTCGAACGGATAGCTGGGCAATCCGGCTAGAATCTTCGCGTCGGGATACAGGTTCTCCCAAAGGATAGGAACACCGGCGCAATGCAGCGCCGCCAAAGACTCCGCCATGCATTCACTGTCGTCCCGGCCAGGACGCAACGATGCGGCCAGTGCCGACGCACGATTACCGGCAGCTCCGCGCGCCAAAGGCAGCAAATGCGGAGTTGCCCCGATCTCGACGAACGCCAACGGTTGTTCATGCGGAAGCTCCGCCAATGCTCCGGCAAAATCGACCGCATGGCGTAACTGCAATGCCCAGTAATCGGCTTGATCGGGCGCGAAAGCGCCGCAGCGGCAGGCGGCCAACATCGGTATTGCCGGGCTATGGAACTGTAACGAATCGACCGCCGCCGCGAACGGCTGCAACACCGAATTCAGCGCTTCCGAATGATAGGCATAGCGGGTCGATAGGCGGCTGACGCGAATATCCGCGGCTTCCAGCCGGTCCAGCAGCGGCGCTACTTTATCCGCTTGGCCGGATACGGTTACCAGGTCCGGGCGATTGATTGCCGCCAGCGATAAAGCCTGGGCGTCTTCGCCGAGTTCCGTGCGAATGCGGTTCCAATCGCAATAAACCGCCGCCATTGCGCCGTCCGCAGCCAACTGTTGGCATAACCGGCCCCGCTCCAGGGCCAGCTTCATGCCGTCTTCCAGCGAAAATATGCCGGCCGCGCAAGCCGCGGCCAGTTCGCCGAGGCTGTGGCCTATTACGTAATCGGGCCGGACGCCCCAATATGTCCAGGTGCGGAATAATGAGACTTGCAGCGCGAACAATGCCGGTTGGGTAGTGCGGGCTTGCCGGAGTTTGCCGTCATCGCTTGCCCACGCTTCGGCCAGCAGGTCGTCTCCGCAGGTTACGATGATAATGTTGCGGCAAGCTTCCCAGGTTTCGCGAAATACCGGCTCTTGCCGGTATAGCGTTTGTCCCATGCCCAAGTATTCCGAGCCTTGGCCGGTAAATAAGAACACCACCGGCGGATGTTGGGACGGGCTTCGACCCGTTTGCACCTGACGCGGCGTTTCGCCTGCCGCCAGCGCATCCAGCGCGGTTATCAAGTCTGGCTGGGTGTGGCCTAAAACTGCGCCGCGTTCGGCGAACTTCGCGCGTCCGGCGGCTACGGTGTAAGCGTAACGGCTTAGGTTTATGCCAGGATGGGCGCGTAAATAGGCCGCGTGACGTCCGGCTAATGTCTTAAGCTCGGCCGGGTTTACCGCAGATAATGGCAATATGATGATGTGATTTGATGACGCTTTTGCATCCTGGGAATCGCCGATGCCGACTATGACATGGGCGTTGGTGCCGCCGAAGCCGAATGAGCTGATTGCGGCGTAGGGTTGGTCTGTACCCGGCCATTGCGTTAATTGATCCGGAATAAAAAACCGGCTGCCGTCCAGTTTGATGCTGGGATTCAGGCGCTTGAAATTGCGATGCGGCGGAATACCGGCGTGACGTAAGCTGAGCACAGCTTTAATCAAGCCGGCAATACCTGCCGCGGCTTCCAGATGACCGATGTTGGTTTTGACCGAAGCCAATGCGCAAGGTGGAGCGCCGGGCTTATCGTAAACCCGTTGCAAGGCTTGAAACTCGATAGGATCGCCCAGTACGGTGCCGGTGCCGTGGGCTTCAACATAAGCCACTTGGGCCGCGTCTATCCCGGCTTGGCTTAGCGCCGCCCTGATCACCGCCTCTTGCGCGGGGCCGTTCGGTGCGGTCAGGCCGTTGCTGCGCCCGTCCTGGTTGACCGCCGAGCCGTGGATAACCGCCAATACGTTGTCGCCGTCGCGGCGGGCATCGGACAGGCGCTTCAATAAAACCAGTCCGCAGCCTTCGCCGCGCACGTAGCCGTCGGCTGCCGCGTCAAAGGTCTTGCACAGGCCGTCTTCGGCCAGCATGTTGGCTTCGGCGAAGACTTTGCCCCAGTGCGGGATCAGCAGCATGTTCACGCCGCCGGTCAACGCCAAGTCGCAATCGCCGGCCCGTAACGATTGGCAAGCTTGGTGCAAAGCGACCAGCGACGAGGAGCAGGCGGAATCGAGCGCATGGCTCGGTCCGCGCCAATCGAACACGTAGGACAGCCGGTTGGCGGCGATGCAATGGGCATTGCCGGTCGCCGAATAGGCGTTCAGGTCTTCGTAAGCTTGAAGTTGCGCCAGAGAATAATCGGTGCTGCTGATGCCGACGAACACGCCGGTGGCGCTGCCGCGCAAGTCGTCGGCGGAAAAGCCGGCGTGTTCCAGCGTTTCCCAGGCCACTTCCAGCAGCAGGCGCTGTTGCGGGTCCATGCGCACGGCTTCTTTCGGCGAAATGCCGAAAAACGCCGCGTCAAAACGGTCGATATTATCCAGAAAACCGCCCCAGCGTTCGCGCTGACCGGACACCGGCCAACGCCCTTCCGGAACTTCGCGAATCGCCGATAAGCCTTGAGCCAATAACTCCCAGAATGCGTCGGGGCCGTCGGCGCCGGGAAAGCGGCAGCCGATGCCGACAATCGCGATTGCATCGTCTTTAGCGCCAGCCGGATGCGCTTCGGGCTGTCCGGCTGGCGGCGCGTCGGCGACAAATTCGGCCATTCGTGCCGGGGTCGGATAATCGAAAGCCAGGGAGTTGTCCAATTCCCTGCCCAGCCATAAGCCCAGTTGCTCGGCCAGTTCGACCGCCGCGAGCGAGTCCAGGCCGTAAGCGGCGAATGGCGTATCGACATCGATAGCTTGCGCCGATACGCCGGTTTTTTTCGCCAGATAATCTTGTAGCCAGTGCCGGACCGATGCTGCGTCATGCGAGCCGGCAACGGCCAGTGATGTTGATTTAAGAGTGTGCGCCCCTTCTCCCTCAGGGAGAAGGTTGGGATGAGGGGGATTAAATAAGCTTTTTTCCTTATTCTCATTTCCCCTCACCCAACCCTCTCCCTCTGGAGAGGGCTTTGCACTACTTACACCAACGGTATTGCCGTTAACGGTAGCCGCCGTTGTTTCGCTTGGCGTTTCGCACCGCGATCTTGCAATAACCGGCAGTTCGCCAGCCGCCAAAGCTTCCCGGCAAGCGCTACGACGCACTTTACCGCTGGTAGTCTTGGGCACGCTGCCCGGCTTGACCAGGACCAGCTCGTCGGCCTGGACCTGGAAATTATCCCAGAACGCCTCGCGTATCGCGGCAAACACTTGCGCCGGGTCGAGCCCGCGCATTTGCGAACGTTCGACCTCCTGTACCAATACCAGCGCTTCGCCGTCCGCCGTTTCCTGTGCGAAAGCCGCGCCGCTGTCGAGCCGTAGCGCGCTGTGCGCCTGCTGGGCCGCCAGCTCGAGATCCTGCGGGTACAGGTTGCGGCCGCGCAGGATGATCAGGTCTTTGAGCCGCCCGGTGACATACACTTCGCCTTGGTCGATAAAACCCAAGTCGCCGCTGCGGAAATACGCCGGGCCGCCTTGCTCAAGCTGCGCCCCGAAACTGGCGGCGGTTTGTTCCGGTTGGTTCCAATAACCTTGCGCGATATTGCTGCCGCTTAGCCACAGCTCGCCGATCACACCGTCGGGAAGAGGACGGCGGCTGTCCGGGTCGACCGCCAGCACTTTGCAATCGTCCCAGGCCTTGCCGCAGGATACATGGGTTTTGCCTTCATGCTCTTTGAATACCGGGGACGGTTTGCGTTCGCCGCTGATGAACAGCGTGGCCTCGGCCATGCCGTAGCACGGCAGCCATGCGGACGCCGAAAAGCCGTAGGGCTCGAACGCTTGCTGGAATCGGCGCAAGGTCTCGTGCCGGACCGGTTCGGCGCCGTTGAACGCGACTTGCCAACTGCTTAAGTCGAAGCCGGCGCAGTTCTCCGGCGTTGCTTTGCGCGCGCAAAGATCGTAGGCAAAGTTGGGGCCGCCGCTGGTCGAGGTGCCGAATTTGGTGATGCCGCGCAGCCATTGCATAGGATCGCGGATGAAGGTTTGCGGCGGAATGTAATAGCTGCTACAGCCGACGTAGATGGTGTTGAACAACGGGCCGATCAAACCCATGTCGTGATAGAAGGGCAGCCAGCTGAAAAAATTGGTTTCTTCGTCGTGGCGGAAGCCTTGGGTGATCATCGCCTCGTTCGCGATCAAGTTGGCATGGCTGACGACGACGCCTTTGGGGCTGCCGGTGGAGCCGGAGGTGTATTGAAAAAACGCCGGTTGTTGGGGATCGATTTGATGACGATGCCAATCCGTTGCTTCGCTGTCCGGCACGCTGTCGGTATCCAGCCATGCCAATTTTGAGCCGAATCCCTGCTCCTGAAACCAGGGCATGATTTTGGCGATAAGCTCGCACGAAGACAGCACATGCGTCGCCGCGGAATCGCGCAAAATCGCTTCGACCCGGCCGATGCCGCGCCGCGATTGCGGCGGCAAAACCGGAATAGGCGTGGCTCCGGCATACCAGCAGGCCATAAAGGCCAGGAAAAACGACGGCCCGTGCGCATAGATCAACAGTACGCGGTCGGCGCCGATTGCTTGCAGGCGTGCGGCGATAGCCCTGGCGCGGCGGTCGATGTCGCGATAAGTCAAGCGCTGTTGAGCGCCGTCGATATGATCCATGAACACATGCGATAAACGGTCGGGTTGCAGTTGGGCGCGTTGTAACAGAACGTCGGCAAGGCTGGGCGCTTGAATAATGGACATGGTCTTAATAGAGTAAATAAGGTGATGTTTAGCGTGGCGAGGGCAAAACCAGCGTCGGCCATTGTTGGCGTTGCGCTAGCTGCGTCAGGCGGCGATCGGGATTGACCGCGACCGGGTAGCCGACGGCAGCCAGCATGTGCCGGTCTTCCCAATGGTCGCCGTAGGCATGGCACTGGCCTAAGTCCAGGCCGTGCTCGGCGGCGTAATCCTTGACCAGCGCTGCCTTGGCTTGACCGTAATGGATAGGGCCAAGCACTTTGCCGGTAAATTGCCGGCCGGCAATTTCCAGCTTGGTCGCAAAGCAGTGGTCGGCGTTAAGCCGTTCGGCGACCGGGGACGCGATGAAATCCAGCGCTGCGGAGACAATGACGATTTTATTCCCGGCTTTTCGATGCTTGTTAACGCAAGCAAGCAGGTCCGGGAATAACAAGCGCGATAAATGCGCATGAAAATGTTCGTTGTAGCTTTCGATGCAGGGATTAACCGCTTCGCCGGCAAAGAGTGCGTGCAGCACGCGCCGTTTCAAGGTGTCGACATCGCCGATCAGGCCCAGTTCATAGCGAAGGTACTGGTAGAGAACGCCGGCCAATTGGGCCGTGCCTAATTTCCCGCGGCGGAATTGATGAACGGCAAAGGCTTGTTCGCCGGAACAGGCCCACAGGGTTTTATCCAAATCGAAAAAAGCGGCGGCGGGCATCGCTTACTCCGTTTCCGCCAGTAATCGGGCCAACCGCTCCATCAGCTTTCCGGTGAATTGCCGCCTGTCCACGTTCGCGGTTTCGAGCATCGGCTCGCCTATCCTGATCGTGCAACGCGCGATGCCGGGAAAGCGCCGGTGGCGCGGCCAAGCGTCGTAAAAACCCTGCAACGCGACCGGGACGATCGGCACGCCGGCCTGGATCGCCAGCCAAGCGACGCCTTGTTGCGGGCTTTGCAAGCGGCCGTCGGCGGATCGGGTGCCTTCGGGGAAAATGCCGACGGTGTGGCCGGCGCGAAGATGGTCCCGCATTTTGCCGAGTGCTTTGCGGACAGATTGTTTTTGTTCGTAATCGACGACGATGGCCTGCCCGTGGCGGATGCAGGCGCGCGACAACGGGTTCGCGTTCAATTTGGCTTTAGCCAGGAAGCAAACCGGGATGCCGTAATGGCGGTTAAACAGGTGGTAAACCAGCAGCCAGTCCAGGTAACTGCTGTGGTTGAAGGCGAGAATGCACGGCTGTTCGGTTAAATAGTCGGCGCCGATGATCCTGCCTTGCAGCAGCCGGAAAAAGTAAACGTCTAAAAGCCAGGTTGCCAAGGGTTCGGCAAATAAGCGCCAAGACCACTTTTTGATAAAAGATCCGATTAAAAACATTGTGCGGTCATGGGTATAAGTTATTTAGTAACTATTCTGCGTATCTTGCGCTAGTTGCGCTGGTTTCCAAGCTCCGGCTCTCGTCGTTATACACATCTCGACGTAGGCCGGAATAAGCCTGTCCGCGCGTTAAGCGCAGGACTGGCGTTTCCGGCGCTCCGATTGCCGGAAACATCCGCCCTTGCTAACGCCGGGCGGACTTATTCCGGCCTACATCCAGGGCCACCATTTCAGCCTTCATGCCTAAAAGCCGATAGTTTCACCTCCCTGTGCCTGGGTTCCGGCATCTCTGCCAGAACGACGGTGTCTTGCAGATACTTGTGTATAACAACGAGAGCTGGAGCTTGGGAACGAGCGAACTTCCTGTTACTCAAATACCGCTATAGCCGACCGGAGCAAATACAGAAATTAGTCTAAAGCCGATTAACTGTGTAATATCCGTATCAGTAATTGCTTACAAAAATCATTATACAAAGCCACCGTTCAATAATCGTTCAATGCTTTTTCATTCCGAAGACCATGGTCTTAAGCTGATGTTGCTGGGAGGGTTCGATGCCTGCCTGGACGGCCGCCCCGTCGCCGGATTTGCCTACAATAAGATGCGCGCGTTGCTCGCCTATCTTGCGGTGGAGCGGGAGCAGGACCATCGCCGCGATCTCTTGGCGGAGCTGTTATGGAACAACTACGGCCCGGCAGCGGCCCGCAATAATCTGCGCCGGACGCTGGCCGATTTACGCCGGGCGCTGGAAGCGCCTGCCGGCGCGGCGCTGTTCATGTCGGGCAAGCACACTATCCGCTTCATCCCGAACGGTTATGTCGACGTGCTGGATTTCATCGAGTCATCATCGGCTTTAACGGAAAATGACGATGCGGACCTGCAACATGCGGAGAGAGTCATTGCGCTTTACCGGGGCGAATTCTTGTCCGGCCTGGTGTTATCGGATTGCCCCGATTTTGAAGACTGGTTACAGGTTCAACGCGAGAAATTGCATTGCCACGCTGTTAACTTATTGGAACGGTTGTCGATTGGCTACGGGAAGATCGGCGATCATGACAAAGCTTTGCAATATGCTTTGCAACAGACCGGTCTGGCGCCTTGGGACGAGGACGCTCATTGCCGGGCAATGCGTTTTTATGCATTAAAAGAACAAACCGGGGCGGCTATCCGGCAATATGAAATCTGCTGCCGCCAGCTAAAAGATGAATTGGGTATATTGCCGAGCGAGGAAACCCGGCAACTGGCCGAGCGCATCCGTAGCGGCGAGTTCCGCCATAAAGTTCCTGAAACGCCGGAAGCATCGGCACCGGTAATCGGTTCAGCGCGGACCGTCGAACGGCGGCAGGTGACCGTGTTGTATTGCGCATTGGCTTGTTCGTCGAGTGAAGATCCCGAGGAGTGGTTGGAGCGCTTAAACGCGCCGCAAATTCGCTGCATTGAAATTGTCAGCCGGTTTTCAGGGCGCGTTGTGCAGACCCATGGCGGCGGTTTGCTGGCTTATTTCGGTTTTCCTCACGCCGCTGAAAACGCCGCCGTCCGTGCCGTACAGGCCGCCCTGGCGATTACCCGCGAAACCGGGGACGGCGTCGATATTCAGGTGGGCATCCATACCGGGCTGATTATTGCCGATACCGGGGCCTCAATGATGGATTTGGCAGGAAGAACTTCAAAATTGGCTATCCAGATACGCAATAGCGCCGGTTATGGCGAGATCGCTATCAGCCAGGACACGCATTTTATTGTCGGCGGGTATTTCGACTGCATCAGCCTGGGCATGCAGGCATTACCCGATTTTGCGCGGCCGCTTGAGCTATTTAAGGTCGTGCGGGAAAGCGGCGCGCGCACCCGTTTGGATGCGGCGGCAAGGTTAACGCCATTGGTTGGACGCAAGGACGAAATAGCCAAGCTGATGCGCTTATGGGAGCGTAGCGCGCAAGGCGAATGCATCGTTACCCTGATTCAAGGCGAAGCGGGCATCGGCAAGTCGAGGCTGCTGCGTCTTTTAAAAGAGCGCTTGGCGGCCCGGCCGCATACTGTCGTTGAGTTACGGTGTTTTCCGGAGCTGAGCGATTCGCCGTTTCAACCGTTGATTGCCGCGGTTGAAGATATTTTAATTTTCAGCCGTCATGACACGCCCGAGGCAAAGTTCGGCAAGCTGGCAACCTATATCGAAAAACATCACCCCGAATTTGCGCAGCATGGCGTTCCGCTGTTGGCCCAGTTACTTTCACTGCCTTTGTCCGGACTTTATCAAACCCCGGCCGCATCGCCGAAAAAGCAAAAGGAAGATATTCACGCCCTGTTGCCGGCGATGTTGCAAGCGATGGCGGCACGGCAGCCGGTGTTGTTCGTTGTCGAGGATTTGCATTGGCTTGATCCGTCAACGCTGGAATTATTGACCTTGTTTGTCGAACACAAACAAAAAAAGCCGGTTTTGGCTGTATTCACCGCCCGGCCTGAGTTTATCCCGCCCTGGAACGGCAGTCTTGCGTCAACGCTGGCGCCGCTGTCCGGGCAGGCGGCGATGGCGATGATTGCGTCGATAAGGGAGGATATTCCAGCCGAAATTGCACGCTGTATTGTGGAGCGGGCCGATGGCGTCCCCTTGTTTGTCGAGGAGATGGTAAAGATAGCCGATCTGAGCCGCCATGCCGACATTCCGGCGACGCTGCACGATCTGTTGATGGCGCGCGTGGACAGCATGGGCCAGGCGAAATACACGGCGCAGCTTGCCGCCGCTCTGGGCCGCGAATTCAATTTGGATTTGTTGGGCAAGGTTTCGCCGCTGAATGCTTCCCAACTCAAGCGGATGTTAGGCTTGTTGATCAATGCCGGATTGATTTTGGAGGGCGCCGGCACGGCGGTTTTTCAATTCAAACACGCACTGATCCAGGAGGCGGCCTATGAATCGCAAACCAAGGCCGCCCGGCAAACCGCGCATTGCCGTATTGCACAAACGCTGGTTGCCGATTTTCCCGGTATTGTCGAGCACCAGCCTGCACTGGCCGCCCGGCATTTCGATGCGGCCGGGGAAATACGGCAGGCTATCGATTATTGGCTCAAGGCCGCCGAAAGGATTCCGTTGTATTCCTGCAATGTTGAAACGGTCAGCTATCTGGAGGCCGGGCTGAAAGCGCTCGATAGTCTGCCGGCGGGTACTGAAAAAGACAGTCTGGCGTTTGCGCTGCAAGTCCGGCTTGGTTTTGCGTTGCAGGTAACGCAAGGCTTTGGCGCAGCGGTAGCGCTACAGGCTTTTTACAACGCGATGGCGTTATCGAAAAAGATCGGCAATACGCCCGGCCTGTTCCAGGCGCAACTGGGCCTTTGCATCGGGATAAGTTCGCACCCCGAATTGGGCAATAACGCGGAAGGCCTCAAGCTGGGCCGGCAGCTATTAAGCATGGCGCAGGAAAGCGGCAACCCGGCGCTGCTGCAACAGGCGCATCACGTTTTGGGCAACACGCTGTTTTGGATGGGCAGGTTCGCCGAGTCGCGCTTTCACCAGGAGCAGGCTATTGCGCTCGATCCTGCGAACGAGCTAGACATAAAAGCCGACGATTCGGGCCGAATTACCGGCGTGACCAGCCAAGCCTTCCTGTCGTGGATATTATGGTTTCAAGGCTATCCCGAGCAGGCGCGGCAAATCGGCCGGCTATCGGTCAAGCGGGCGCGGCAGTTTAATCATCCCAATACCTTGGGTTTTGTCTTGACCTTTGCGGCCGCTTTGCAACGTTGGTCGGGCAATGTAAACGCCTCTCTTGCGTTGGCCGAAGAAGGCATATTGCTGGCGCGGGAAATGGATTTTTCCATTTGGCTGATAACCAACACGATGCAGCAAGGCTGGGCGCTGGCGATGCAGGGTAATGGCGAAGCCGTGGCTCAAATCAGGCAGTGCGTCGATAACATGCGCATAGCGATGTCCGGCGTCATCGTCAGCTTTAGCGCCCCGCTGGCCGACGCGCTGCTGCATCATGGACAGGCCGAAGAGGCGTTGGGCGTGTTGGATGAGGCGCTGGCGGAAGGCGAAAAAAAGCATGACCGCCATTTTGAGGCGGAACTGCACCGGCTTAAGGGGGAGTGCTTAATGGCATTTTCCCATTACGATGAAGCCGAAGCCGGTTTTGGCCTTGCGCTGGCAGTCAGCCGCGAGCAGGGGGCGAAGTCCCTGGAATTGCGGGCGGCGCTCAGCATGGCGCGGTTATGGTTTCGGCAAGGTCGGCAGGACGAGGCGGTTCGATTGTTGGAGGAGGTTTGCAGCGGGTTTAGCGAAGGCTTCGATAGTTCCGATTTGCGGGCAGCGGTTGGCTTGATTCGGAGCGGCGCTGAGGGGATATTGAAAAACTCAGGATGTAGGCCGGAATAAGCCGGTTCGAGCGATAGCGAGAACGGGTGTTTCCGGCAATCGGAGTGCCGGAAACACCCACCCTTGCTGTCGCCGGGCGGGCTTATTCCGGCCTACTTCTGTTGTTAAGCGGGAAACAGAAGTAGGCAGACCTTCCAGGTTTTTAAAACCTGGAAGGTCTAATTGACGACTATCAACGCAAGTTCAATACCCATTTTTCAAGAAGCTTATTGGCAGTTCTATCGCTTTCTTGCCGGAGGCTGTTCAAATGCGCGGAGTTTTTGGCGTCGGAAGGCGTCATGCCGAAAGTACGGTGAAAACTCCGGCTAAAGTGGCTTTCACTATTAAAACCAAGATCGTAGGCGATTTGGCCGATGCGCAGTTTGCCGTTGGCAGGATTGGTTAGCTGGTTAAAGCCCAGAAGCAGGCGTTGTTCCAGAATGAATTGATGAATGCCCTGGCCGGTGTCGAACAGACGGTAAAGGTAGGCGCGGGATATTTTGAAATGCGCGGCAATGCTGTCGGCGTTTAAATTCAAGTCGGTCAGGTTGCCGATAATGTGGCGGCGTATCGATTCGCGGGTAGCGGTTTGCACATGCGGGCAGTTTTTGTCGACCGGCGTATTGCCGAAGTAGGCCCCGGTCAAACTCAACAAGCCTTCCATCGCCGAACAGGCTTCTTCAAGGCTAAGCGTTTGTAATGAAAAGTACAGGGTTTGAAGATGCTCGGCCAACAGCTTGGCCAGGATAGTTTCTCTCGGTAATACTCTGCCATGCCACCGTTCCGGTTCGGGCAGCTTGGCGCCGAGCATATTCCTCGGCACCATCAGCGTTAAGCAATTGAAATCGCCGGCTAATGATTTTATCGGCTGGTTCAGATCCAACAGGAAAATATCGCCGCTGCGCACGGTTGAATTATTATTTTTGCCCCATTGGCCCGAAGTCGAGCCTTCGGTATAAACCTGTATCAGGAAATGATCCAGCCCGTCTTTGGCTATCAGTTTGCGGTCCCGGTTGAAATATTGCCGCCGGCTGGTCGCGGAACTCAGCAAGGTTGACGATAGATGAAAGGCGTTTAGTGCGGCGTTGAACGGCTTATGTTGGTCTTCCGGTTTTAATGCCGAGTCGAATACTAACGAAATGGTTTCTTTCCAGACAGCATGCCGTTCTTTTATATCTATATCGGATAGGTCTATTTGGTAGACAGGAATGCCTTGAGTATCCATGAACAGTCTTTAGGTGAATATTAATCTACAAAATAGCCGGAAACCTTTCCGTCGTGCATCCGTGTCTCGCAGATACTTTTATCATTCCCACGCCGGAACGCTCGTCGTTATACACAACGCGGTTCAAGAGCCGTCATGCCGGCGTGGTACAGGACAACCGGCGTAGGGCGTGCCGTGCGCGCCTTATAACGCGCATGAAATCAGTTGAGCGTTTTGAGCTGTTCAACTGCCAGTGGGCAAAAGTTAAATCCTGCCGGTCTCTGAGTCCCCCAAGGCGCGCACAGCACGCCCTACGGAAGGGCCTTCCGCGCTTACTAAGGAACGTGCATGAAATAACTTGAGTATTTGATTCTCCTCACCCCAACCCTCTCCAGCAGGAGAGGGAGCCAGTTGCCGAAGTTATTTTGTGCGCGCTCCTAAGCTGACGACGTCTCTCAGACACCGGTGCATAACGACGAGCGCCGGAGCGATAAACAAGTACCCGATAAAAATGTAAGCATATGCTTATAGCATGTAATCCTTTTTTGATAATCGCTTTAAATGAGGCGCTTGGCAAGATATTTTTTTGCTCCCTTGATAGCGGATGGCGAATCTGCTGACGCTATCACCCTTGCTGTCGTCTCGACATGACGAGTTGATAAATAATCAATAGCTTGTAGACGCTGATGCAAATTTCCCCGGTAGACGTGAGGTAAAATGTACTGTTGGAAAACCGGCCCGGACATATAAATTTTACATGTTGTTTCCGGGTTATTAAGGTCGCGCCGAACTTGGCATCGTTATTTATTTTTCCCTCATCAGAAGATCAATATAGCTCAGCAAGTTGCGCCTGTGGCACCAATGTTATCAGCCGCTAACAGGAAGATGTCATCCACGGAAAAACATCTTTTCCAGGCATTAAGCATCATCAATAATTAACAAAGGCTTGGATTTATGTGTTGGAGCGGAGAGGCTTCTTTTGTTTTGTCGGCAGCAGGCTTGGCATCAACCGCTTATTTAGCGAAGAACAAAGAAGAAAAAGTTTTGTGGATTCCGCTGCTGTATTTCACTGCGATGGAGTTATTGCAGGGTTTTAATTATCTGTGGATAGGCGAGTGCGGCGTAGCCCAGAACCAGTTATTTGCGTTGTTGGGTTATGTTCACATCATGTTCCAGCCGTTTTTTTGCAATGCGGTGGCGATGTATTTCATTCCCAAGCAAGTTAAAGAAAAAATAGCCGTTTATGTGTATGCGGTCTGTTTCCTGGTTCCGTTTGTCTGGATATACAAGCTATACCCGTTCGATTGGGCGGGGGCGTGTCCTATCGGCAAAGAACCGCTATGCGGCCCGAGCCTTTGCGCGTTAAGAGGGCAATGGCATATTGCCTGGGAGCTGCCGCTTAACGGCCTGTTCTCGGACCGGTTCCCGGACATGAACGGAAACGTTGCCGTCTTTTTGGGCTTGCCTATTATTTTCGGCGGCATACATTCGCTGACCTATTCGCTGGCGGTATTTTTCATGCCGATTTTGTACGGATCATGGCGGGCGGCTGTGATGGCTTATTTAAGCGGTCCTGTTCTTGCCAGCCAACTGACCGGCAACATTAATGAAATCCCGGCCGTTTGGTGCCTGTTTTCTATCGCTATCTGTCTTTCTGCGATCAAATCCCCGCTCAGAAAACATTTGCATGTCAATAAATGGTTGTTTTATCCCAACTGACAGTTGCAAATCTCGTCTTTCAAAACCATGCCTCCAATGACCATAGATACCGCAGTGATTTTGGCAGCCGAATTCGGCAGCCGTATTTTCGAACTTTCCAAGTATGGCCCCAAAGGATTTATCCGCGTCGGAGGCCAAGCGATCGTCGAGCGCTCCATCGATATTCTTGTGCGCCATGGCATACGCCGCATCATTATCGGCACCGGCTACCGCGCCATGGACTATATGACGATGGCGAAACGCTATCCCGATGTTCGCATCGAATGCGTGCGCAACGCCGATTATGTCAATTCAGGCAGTCTGGAAACCTTGTTGCGCTGTACCGAAGGTTTGGATTGCGATTTTTTGTTGCTGGAATCCGATTTGCTGTACGACAGCCGGATGATCGAGTTCGTGCTCCGTTCGCCTTATGCCAATGTCATTTTGGAAACTTGCTCGGACAATGAGGTTGATCCGGAAACCGGTAAGCTTATCGAAGCGGTTGGGCTTTCCGGTATCGGCGCCGAGTTAATCGGCATCTGCAAACTCGCTGCCGAAACGCCTTTCGCCCTTAGGCAATGGGTAGCGCAAAACGGCATTGCCCGGCCGACCCAATTGCGTTACGAAGAAGGTCTCGCCGGTATTGCCGATACGGTTTTGCTGCATACTGCTAAAACCGGCATGGCCTGGACCGAGATCGATACCCTGGAGCATCTGGAACGCGCCAATCAACTGATTTGGCCGCGCATCCAATTGGCTGAAAAAGGCCTGTCATGAGTATTAACCTACATGCTCTATTTAAAAACCATCTATTCGAGGCAAGCCGATATGACGATTTACCGTAGCAAGGTGTTAAAAAACCAGCTGAAAGTCTTTTTAGAGAGCAAGGATATTTCTCTGGAAAAGTTCTGTCGGGAAACAGGAATTAACAACGAAAGCGCAGAGATGATTTATGGCGATGAACGCATTATTCCCTCTCCGGCAATCTTGCTGGCTACGGTAAAAACCTATCCTGTCGCGCAGAAAAATCTGGTTGTCTTTGATCAGGAGGAGAACTCGCTATATGGCGATAATAAAGAAATCACCCAAGTAACTGTTTGCGGCTGCGGCAATCTCGGCCATGTTTTTGCCGGGTTATTGTCGGCACGGCAAGATTTAAAGGTTAATTTGCTGGTTTCCAGCGCGGAAAGAGCGCATCTACTTGAGCAGGGCATGGCGGTTAACGACGGCATACTGGTTAGGCGCCGGGAAGGCGATGTTTTGGCACGGCCTGACTTGGTGACACATGACCCTGCACTCGCTGTTCCGGGTTCCCGCTTAATACTTCTATGCGTACCATCGCACATTGAACAAGAGGTGTTGAAAAAGATTATCCCGTTTCTTGACCAGGATACCTATATCGGTGCGGTTCCGGGACCGGGCGGTTTTAACTGGAAAGCGGAACATTGGCTAACGCACTTTAATGCCCAAGCAACAGTATTCAGTTTGGCTACTATTCCATGGATGTGCAAAACCATTAAAGCCGGCGAGGAAGTCAATATTTTAGGAAGCAAGGATTTTAATGGCCAAGTAACGGTCCCCGCTTCCCGTGCCCCGGATGTTTCCGAATTGATGAGCAAGTTATTACTTGTGCCGGTTATCAATCTGGAGAACTTTCTCAATATAACCTTATATCCGGCTAACCAATTGCTGCATAGCGCCATCTCATATGATTTATTTCATGATTGGGATGGGACGCCTTTTGCGGAACCGCCGCTTTTTTATCAACAAATTACCGATCGAGCCGCCGGCCTGTTGCAAGCAATGGATAATGAATTACAGCAGGTATGCCGGACACTGGAACAAAAAATCCCCAATCTTGATCTGTGTGCGGTACTGCCGTTAGGTTTTTCGATTCAATCGGCTTATGCCGATGACATTAGCGATAAATCGACTCTCCGTTCCTGTATTGCGACAAATCGTGCTTATGCCGGCATTCGGGCGCCGATGATCGAAGTGGCCGGGGGGTATGTGCCTGACTTTCAATGCCGGTTCTATTTGGAGGATGTGCCGCATGGCCTGGTGGTTATCAAAGGGATTGCTGAATTAGCCGAAGCAGCCACGCCGACTATCGATAAAATTTTGCTATGGACGCAAGGGAAAATGGGCTGTGAATACTTGGTTGATGGTAAATTACAAGGTAAAGATGTCTGTCATTCCGGGGCGCCCCAGTGTTATGGCTTGAATAGTTTAAACAGCCTGATAACGGCGGTATAAACTTCGGATTCTTGTGCCGGATGGGGATAGCTTGTAGGGCGTGCCGTGCGCGCCTTAAGATTGTAAGGCGCGCACGGCACGCCCTACGACGGATACTTTCTACGACTGGGGCGAAATTGATGAATGTAAGACATAATAAGTAGCCGGCCGGCGCTCGAATTTCACTCTATGACAAATGACAAATAACAAAAAACTAATTTTCGCGCTTGCGATTGCCTTGTTTGCAATCGGCGCGATGTCGCTGTTAATCACTTCAAAAAGCCAAAGCACACAAACGGAAGCTGTCGCGGTAAGGCCCTCGTTAGTCGTCGGCACCGCTAAAGCCAAGCTTGTTGCATGGCCGGTCAAATTAGCCGCCAACGGCAATATCGCGCCCTGGCAGGAAGCGATAGTCGGTGCGGAAATCGACGGCTTGAGATTAAGCGCGGTCAACGTCAACGTCGGGGATGTGGTTCATAAAGGCCAAGTACTGGCCGAGTTTTCCAGGGACACGATGCATCAAGCGCTGGCCGAGCAAGGCGCGCTGGTCGTCGAGGCCGAGGCGGTGCTGGCCGAAGCCAAAGCCAATGCGGAGCGCGCCCGCTTGATCCAAAAATCGGGCGCGCTGCCCGCGCAGCAAATAAACCAGTTATTAATCGCCGAGCGCACCGCCGAAGCCAAGCTGTCGGCGGCCAAGGCGAGGCGCGCCTCCCGGCAATTGCAATTGGGCCATACCCAAGTGCTTGCGCCCGATGACGGCGTTATTTCCGCACGCACCGCCACATTGGGCGCAGTGGTCTCCAGCGGCGATGAATTGTTCCGCCTGATCCGGAAAAATCGCCTGGAATGGCGCGCGGAAGTGACAGCGGCCGAGCTGGCCTCTATCAATACCGGCGGCGAGGTCTTGTTGACCTTGCCTAACCGTCAGCAAATCAACGGTACTGTCCGCATGATTGCGCCTACGATAGATCTTAAAACGCGTAATACGCTGGTTTACGTGGATTTAACCGCAACGCCGCAAGTCAAGGCGGGCATGTTTGCCAACGGGGAATTTTTATTGGGGACGGCCGGCGCATTGACCGTGCCTCATTTGGCGGTTGTTGTTCGCGACGGCTTCAATTATGTTTTTGCCGTCGATGGAAACAGCCGGGCAAGACAAGTTAAAGTGCAGGTAGGACGCCGCTTGGATGGTTACATAGAAATTCTGCAAGGGTTGACGGACGATATGGATATTGTCGTTAGCGGCGCCGGTTTCCTGAACGACGGCGATTTGGTCAGCGTCCAGGCCGAGCCTGCCGAAAGCGCCGATTCAGGCCAATCATGAGCATCTCCGGCTGGTCGATCAAGAATCCCGTCGCGGCCATCGTCTTTTTCATGATGCTGTGTTTTTTCGGCATCGCCAGTTTCCGGTCGCTGGGCGTGCAGGAATATCCCGATATTCAATTGCCGCAGGTCGTGGTAACGGCCAAGTATGACGGCGCGACGCCGCCGCAGTTGGAAACAGAGGTGGTCAAGAAAATCGAAAACGCGGTCGCCGGCCTGCAACAGCTCAAGCATATCTACAGCACGGTGCGCGAAGGCGCCGCGACGGTCACGGTTGAATTCGAATTGGAAAAAAACGGTTCGGATGCGGTCAATGAAGTTCGCGATGCGGTCAACCAGATTCGCGCCGATTTGCCTGCCGCGATGCGCGATCCAGTCGTTACCAAAGTAGTCAATGTCGGTTCGCCGGTGCTTGTTTATGCGATTTCGTCAGGACAAATGGATGAAAAAGATTTGTCCTGGTTTGTCGACGACACGCTAAGCAAGCGCATGCTCAGCCTTGACGGCGTCGGCAAAGTCGTGCGCCTGGGCGGGGTGGCGCGGGAAATCAGCGTGGAACTTGACTCCGATAGAATGACGCAACTGGCGCTGACTGCGGCCGATGTCTCGCATTTACTGGAACAGGTCCAGCAGGATGCGCCGAGCGGACGCGGCAATGTCGGCGGCGGCGAACAATCGATGCGCACATTGGCCGGGGCCAGGACGCTGGAAGATTTGAAAGCGTTGCAACTGCCGTTGAGCGACGGCAACGCGGTTCGGCTGGATCGGATCGCCACTATTGAAGACGGCGCCGAAGAGCGGCGTAGTTTGGCTTTATTCAACGGCAAGCCGGTGGTCGCGTTTGAAGTGAGCCGCACCGAAGGCTCGAACGCGCTGGCGGTTGCCGACATTGTACAGCAGGAAATCAAGCGGCTGGCGCAGCAATACCCGAATTTAAACATAGAGCAAATCGCCGACAATACGCAGCGGGCGCAGGAAACCTTCGCTGGCGCGATGCGCCAGCTTTACGAGGGCGCGTTGCTGGCAATACTGGTGGTTGGGCTGTTCTTGCGCGATTGGCGCGCGACGCTGATCGCCGCGGTCGCATTGCCGCTGTCGATTATTCCGAGCTATTGGGGCATGCAGGTTTTCGGCTTCTCGTTCAATATGCTGACCCAGTTGGCGCTGGCGCTGGTTGTCGGCGTGCTGGTCGATGACGCCATCGTCGAAATCGAAAATATCGCCCGCCATTTAAGGCTGGGCAAAACGCCGTTGCAGGCGGCCAATGAAGCGGTCGAGGAAATCGGCCTGGCCGTTATCGCGACAACTTTTGCGTTAATCGCGGTGTTTTTGCCGACGGCTTTCATGACCGGCATGTTGGGCAAATATTTCAAGCAATTCGGCTGGACCGCAGTGCTGGCGATTTTTACGTCGTTGCTGGTCGCGCGGATGCTGACGCCGATGATGGCCGCGTATTTGCTCAAGCCTGGACACGAAGAGCCGGAACAGCGCGATTCGCGCTTGATGCAACTGTATTTGCAAACAGCGTCCTGGTGCTTGCGGCACCGGAGCGTCACCGTGCTTGCGGCGTTGGCGTTTTTTATCGGCTCGCTGGCGTTGGTTCCGCTGCTGCCGAAAGGTTTTGTGCCGCCTACCGATTATGCGCAAACCCAGGTCAACATCGAGTTGCCGCCGGGAAGCACGCTGGACGATACGCTGGCCGCGGCGGAACGCGCCCGGCAAGCGGTGCTGGCCGACAAAGATGTGACCAAGGTGTTCACGCTGGCCGGCAGCAGCGAGATCCAGCGCGGTGCGTCCGGGCAGAACGGCGAAGTGCGCCGGGCGAAATTGACCGTGCTGCTCAGCAACAGGCTGCAACGCGAGCGCACCCAGCAGGCGATTGAAGTCGATCTGCGCAAAAAGCTCGGCCGGCAGGTCGGTGTCCGCATCACGGTCGGTTTGCAGGATGTCGGCAATAAGCTGCAATTGGTATTGAAAGGCGATAACCCGGACGCGCTAGGGACAGCGGCGGCGCAGCTGGAGCGGGAGCTGCGGGCAATGCACGATGTCGGCAATGTGCTTTCCAGCGCCAGCCTGGTGCAGCCGGAAGTCAGCGTCGCGGTTGATTTTGCCAAAGCGGCCGATTTCGGCGTAACCGCCGCGACTATCGGCGAAACCGTGCGCATTGCGACGGTCGGCGATTTCACCCAATCGCTGGCTAAATTTAATCTGGCTGAACGGCAGCTGCCTATACGGGTAAAGCTGCCCAAAGCGCTACGTTCGGATTTTCAAGCGCTGGCGCGCTTGCAGGTACCCGGCAAAAACGGCGCGATCATGCTGGCCCAGATTGCCGATATTACGATGAGCAGCGGGCCGGCCGTAATCAAGCGTTTCGACCGTTCGCAACAAGTGGCGCTGGATGTGGAGTTGGGGCGGCGCGAGTTGGGCGATGTCCGCGCCGAAGCCATGCAACTGCCGACGCTGAAAACATTGCCTGCCGGCGTCAGTTTGGCCGAGTTTGGCGATGCGCAAATGATGACCGACATGTTCGACAGCTTCAGTGACGCGATGATGATCGGCGTGTTATGTATTTTCGCGGTGCTGGTGCTGCTGTTTAAGGACTTCATGCAGCCGTTGACCATCCTGGCCGCGATTCCGCTGGCGACCGGCGGCGCTTTCGTGTTGCTGTTGTTGACCGGGAAAACGTTTTCGATGCCGGCGCTGATCGGTTTATTGATGTTGATCGGTATCGTCACCAAAAACTCTATCCTGCTGGTTGAATACGCGATTGTCGCGCGGCGCGACATGGGCCTGCCGCGCGCCGAAGCATTGCTGGATGCCTGCCATAAACGAGTCCGGCCGATTATCATGACCTCGCTGGCGATGGGATTCGGCATGTTGCCTATCGCGCTCGGCTGGGGCGTGGACCCGGCGTTTAGCTCGCCGATGGCGATAGCGGTTATCGGCGGCTTGATCACGTCGACATTGCTCAGCCTGTTGGTGGTGCCGGCGGTGTTTACTTTTGTGGATGATGTTAAGGCGTTGGGGCGGCGGTTATTTGTCCGGAAAGGGGATAAGTCTAAATGATCTTGCTTAAATTCATTGATGCCGGTTCCTACGCTACCGAGGCGCGCACAGCACGCCCTAGTCGCATTGACCACGCCTCGTTATCTATTATCAAACCGGTTTTTTGCGGCTAATGCGCAGTATTACTCCTTTCATACTGAAAAATCGTTCAACTTTGAAAGATGCAGGGAGTGTCAGTCGAGGAACGCCGTGAACCCATCCCTGGGGGCTTGACGGCAGCATCCTTGCTGCCGACATCCTCGCCTGACACTCCCCGCACTTTTTCAAAATTAGACGTTTTTTAGATCAGATAGGAGTAGTCATTAATGCTTACAAAAAGTTAAGCTTTGGCTTACATACGTCGACCGCTTTTTGTTTCACAATGCCGCGGCAATTATTGCCTAACGCAACGCTCAAGGCAGGCATCTTTTGCCGGGTCTGGGCTGAGGATGGCACAGGGTACTTATAATCCGTTGCTGTATGCAGGCTCATCATAAGCTTTCCGTTTATCGGCAAACATTGCTCTTCTTGGTCTACAGCCGGTTGATTGTTAGCCGGTTTTAGCTTTTCAAAAAATCCTTAAGCGAAAAATCCGGACGAAATTCCGGTAAAAATTAAAAAAGGGGAAATCCATGTTTAACTGTACCGCGTTGGAAGTCGCAATCGGGCTAATCTTTTGTTACGCTTCCGTGGCTTTTATTGTCAGCTCCACTAACGAAGCCATTGCATCATTTCTTAGACTGCGTTCCACCACGCTGTTGGACGGAGTCAAATCTCTACTCAACGATCCGAATTTTGACGGGCTCGCGCTCAATGTATACAACCACGCCTTAGTGAGCCACCATGATCAAGGTAATGCCGATAGCGCTGAAGATATTAAAAACAAACCCTCTTATATCGATCCCAAGCATTTTGCTGTCGCGCTTATAGACAACATACAGACCGTACCCGGCGATTTCGCGCAATTGAGCAAGGACATCGATGCAATTCAGGATCCCCAGATAAAAAAGCTGCTACAGGGCATATACGGAAGAGCGGCAGGGCAGATCGAAAATGTTCATACCGAGGTGGCGGCATGGTTCGATGCCGGCATGGACCGGTTATCGGGGAACTATAAGCGCCGCTCCCAACTCTATTGCTTCATCATCGCCTTGGTCATCGCCGCCATCTTCAATGTCGATAGCTTTTACCTGTTCAAAACGCTGTGGCTGCATCCGACCATCGTAAGCGGGATTAGCGGAACCGCGCAATGGACGGACGTACCATGGCAAGAATTCATGTCCTTGCCTGTCGGCTGGGGCAACAGCACATCGATTGAGACTGCGGTACGTAGCATAAGCGCTACCCAATTATTAGGCTGGCTGGTAACCGCATCGGCAACACTGTTCGGCGCGCCGTTTTGGTTCGACCTCTTGCAAAAATTGGTGCGTCTGCGCGGTACCGGCAACAAACCCGGCTCGGATGGAAAATAAACGCTTAATGGACCGGCAAATAAAATATTCAGTCAGTAATCAAAATCAACCTAAAAGGAAAAAAGATGCTTTATATAAAAACAATCGGTAAAGCGGCCTTGGCAATGAGCCTAAGCTTAAGCCTTCCTGCTTATGCGGACGGCCAGCCTGGAAAATTCGACTATTACCTGCTGACCCTGTCCTGGTCGCCGGAGCATTGCGTAAAAGCAAAAAACGACAACATTCAATGTGGAAAAGGAAAACACTACGGATTCGTCGTGCATGGCTTATGGCCGCAATACAATAAAGGTTACCCCGACTCGTGTTCTACGTCTCCCGCAGTTCCCGAAACAGTCGTCCGGCAAGTGCTCCCCATCATGCCTAGCCAAAGCCTGATCCAGCACGAATGGGAAAAGCACGGTACATGCAGCGGTAAAACGGTCAACGAATACTTCGGCCTGATCGAAAACTCTTTCCAGGCCATCAAAATTCCGGCGGTTTTAGTCAATCCGAGGCAACCTGTCAAAACTTCCGCTGCCGCAATCCGTAAACAATTCATCGATTCGAATCCAAGCATGCAGTTGGCCGTTGCCTGTAAAGGGGCTTATCTGCAAGAAGTCCGCCTCTGCTTCGACAAGTCAATGCAACCTACGGCTTGTAGCTCGGATATCAGGGATAGTTGCCCGACTTCGTCCGTGACCGTACGTCCGACCAAATAACTATCAAGAGCAAAGAGACCGACATGAAAGCGAAAAAAATAATGATCGTTCGCCACGCCGAAAAACCGGCCGATTCCGGCGCGCCTTACGGCGTGGACATCAACGGCAACCAGAATCCGGAATCCCTGATTCCTCGCGGTTGGCAAAGGGCCGGAGCGCTGGCGGTATTGTTCGATCCTGTCGATGGCAAGTTACAGAATCCGGGACTTGCCGTTCCTCAACATCTTTACGCGGCAGGCGTCGGCAAGCACAGCAACAGCCTTCGCCCGGAAGAAACCATCACCCCGTTATCCGAAAAACTCGGCATCAAAATCCACAACAAATACCTGAAAGAAGATCAAGCCGACATGATCAAGGACGCCATGGGGCGCGACGGCATCGTGCTGATCGCCTGGCAACACCAGGACATCCCCGGCATCGCCAACCTGATTCTCGGCAACAGCACCGCCGCCCCGCAAACATGGCCTGGAGACCGCTTCGATGTCGTGTGGATTTTCGATCTGCAAAACGATGCTTATACATTTAGCCAAGTTCCTCAGCGCCTGCTGGCGGGGGACAGCGATAGCGTCATTTCGTCTAGTTGAGAATAAAAAAATGGAATTGCTAACATGATAAGCTGTAATAAATACAGTGTTTACTTCATGTCAATTCCTTGAGTGAGAACACAAACATTCCGAGAGATGCTTAATGAACAAACTTATCACGATTAACAAAACGGCTATTTTAAGTTTAGCCAAACAGCATGGCGTTAAATCTATTTGCCTGTTTGGTTCAATGGCGAGAGACGATGCAGGCGATAACAGCGATGTGGATTTTTTGGTTGAGCTGGAACAAGGACGGGATTTGTTTGATTTAGGTGAGCTGCTAATCGATTTGCAAACTCTGTTGCAGCGAAAAGTGGATTTAGTGACCAAAAACGCTTTGCATCCCCGTATTTATGCCCAAGTTATGGAAGAAGCGCAGCCATTATGAAAGATGACCGTATTTATCTTGAGCATATCGTTGATTGCATTGACCGAATTAATGATTACACAGAATACGATCAGTTTGTTTTTATGAATTCGCAAATGGTGCAAGATGCGGTTATTCGTAACTTGCAAACGTTGTCGGAATCAACGCAAAAATTGTCGGATGAATTAAAAACGCAACATCCTGAGATTAATTGGAAGGCGATTTCAGGATTTAGAAATATTTTAGTTCACAATTATTTGGGCTTGGATTTGCCGCAAATTTGGGCTGTTATTGAAAATCGACTGCCGCAGTTGAGGGACAGTATTGAAAAATTACTTTGAGTTGGCAGTGCATCGGCACTATTTTAATGTCAGAGGACCGGGCAATTCCAAATAGTTCTATAGAGCAATCCATTCCAGGTATCAAAGTTCCCATGCGGTTGGTCATCGAAAAAGAGAACGATGCACAATGCAGGACCTGGGATATTTATTTAAGATCATCCTCAGTAAATCCGGCTTGCGGCTTAGGATAGCTCGCACCGGATGCATGCGTTAAACTAGACTGACTTATCATTTTATTGGAGCGCGCTCATGCCGCAACCGTATCGTGTGGAAGCTCTCGCTTTACATCAAGTGGGCGTATTCGACGATGTTTCTATCGATTTTAAGCCGATTGCGTCCGCTGAACGGGACGCCAATAAGGCGGAGATTCATTTATTTACCGGGCCGAACGGCTGCGGGAAAAGTACGTTGTTGTATGCGTTGGCGGAGATTTTTGATATTAACAATAGTAATAGCCTTATTCGCCGTAGATTTCGCGGTTCGGATAGTTACGTGGATTTCCTTTTTGACGGAAAAACGGGGAGATATGGGGCTTCCTTAAAACATTCCAAACAAAAAAATCGTTATGGATATTTTTTACGGATTAGCGGCTATTCTTCTGATACTTACTTTTTTGGGTATGGACTTAGAGAGACAGAGCAAAATGAATTACCTAAATATAAACAAATCATTAATAATTCCCAGCCTAATCCGCGCTATTGGAATTTCCAATTTGCTTATGCAGCCTTTGCCTATTCTGGACAACGAACACTACGTGATACATCCCTAGCCACAATTCAACAAATTACCAATTCTCCCTTTGAATTTGCATTGTCTTTCGACGGCAGCGTCCGACCACAAGTGTTATTACAATGGATTGCCAACAATCGCACCCAATCCGCTTTAGCGAAAGCGGATGGCGATAATAAAGCTGCTCAGGTCTATGATCAGGCTCTAAATAGAATCACGGCCTTGATTCGCGATATCTGCGATCTGGAGCTGGAGTTTCGTTTAGAGCGATCTTTACTTGCGGTGACAGTGCTGGTGAACGGCGATACTATATATTTTGATAATCTACCCGACGGTCTAAAATCCATCATCAGCTGGGTGGCTGATTTGGCACTACGCCTGGAAGCCATTCCCTGGCAGGAACAGCGCGACGTGTTTTCCCAACCGATTATTCTGCTGTTGGACGAGGTGGATATTCATCTCCACCCTAAATGGCAACGGCGGATTTTGCCCGCGATTCAAACCCTGCTGCCCAATGCCCAGATCTTTGTTTCCACGCATTCGCCGTTTGTTGTGGGATCGGTGGAAGATGCCTGGGTTTACCGTTTGCCGGAACCCGGCCAAGGCAATGGCATTATCGAAGGCGTACAGTCAGGCGCAGGCAAAAGTTATCGGCTTATTTTGAATGAAGTTTTCGGTATTGACGATGAATTCGATATTGAGACCGAAGCGCTATTCGATGAATTTTACCGCCTTAGAGACCGATTCATGAAAGATCAGCAAGGGCGGGAAGTATTATTGGAAGCCGCCGGCAAGCTGGCTGCTCGTGGCGAGGAAGCGGCGCTAATCGTCAGCCGCGAACTTCGCCAAATTGCCAGAGTGACCGGGCAGGAGCTTAGTTTTGCGTAAAATGGATCGTCCTCAGCAACCGGAATGTTTGGAAACGAATGCGGAAAAATGGACGAATGCATTTGTTAGCGCTTGTCAGCAAAACGCTAGGCATTGTTTTAAGTGGCCTCAACCGGGCTGTTATCAGGCGGTTCGAAAACGGTTATCGGAAATGACCCAAGCCCACTGCGCTTTTTGCGATGGAGAAATAGGCATTCAAAGCCGGGAAACGGTTGAACATTTTCGTCCAAAAAGCCAGTTTCAAAGTTTGGCGTATCAATGGGATAACTTGTTTCCTTGTTGCGATATGTGTCAATCGCAAAAACGTGAGCAATTCGATGACGGTTTGCTCAAGCCCGACGAGACCGATTATGCATTCCTACGCTATTTTGTGGTGAATTTTAAAACCGGCGAAATTGAACCTTCACCCCATGCGGATGAGCAGTTGCAGAATCGGGCCAAAATCACGATACAAATTTACGGACTCAATCTACCGGCCCGGAATAGCGCCAGAATCAGAGAATGGGAACATTTTTGTCGCGATCCGGAACCTAAGCTTGATGATTATAACTACCGCTTTTTTCTGGATGATTTATCGGCTTGAAAAATTTCAATGCAGTAAGATAACTACTGTGCTAAACATCCCACCGGCAATATAGTCACACAATGGACTGGCAAACCTTTCAAACCCACTGCTGTAGCCTGGATTTAGAAACCAACGAAAACGGCGAGATATTCGCGATAGGCGCGGTCTTTAACGACGTTACCTTCCAACGCAAAGCCCCGTTCAACATCCAAAAAATGCTGGCCGAGTTTGACGATTTTGCCGGTGATGCAACTTACCTGTTAGGCCATAACCTTCTTGAGCATGACCTGCCGGTTTGCCGGGCCATTTCTCCGCAGCTTAAATTCTTACAAAAGCCGGTCGTCGATACCTTATTGCTGTCGCCGCTGGCGTTTCCTGAAAATCCCTATCATCGTCTGGTTAAAGACTACAAGCTGGTGCGCGACAGTTTGAACGACCCGTTGGCGGATGCGCGTCTGGCTATGTCGCTGTTTCATGATCAATGGGAAGCTTTGCAACAGCAGCAGGCTGAGGACCGGTTACTGGATTTTTACCATTATGCTTTTTCAGGGGATTCGCAGTTTGCCGGGGTGCAATGGGCGTTGTCGGCAATGGGCGCGAAAGCCGTCGATGCGTTCGGGGCGTTTGGTTTATTCGAGCGCTTAACGCTGGATAAGGCATGCACTTCGGCTATCAACCAAATGAGGAATTTTTTTAGAATCTCACCAAAAATAGTTTCCGATTATGGTTCCCACGTTCTGCGTGGGAACCCAGCCAGGGACGCTCCAACGTCCAGAACCGCAGAGCGGTTCACACTGCATTCCCACGCGGAGCATGGGAACGATAAGTCCACGTTTCGGGATGACCATACCCATAGCGAATTTGCTCCTATTACGGCTTTAGCCTATTGCTTGGCGTGGCTGCGGGTCGCAGGCGGCAATTCGGTGTTGCCGCCGTGGGTGCGCTTGCGTTTTGAAGATGTCGCGCCGACCTTGAACCGGCTAAGGGACGTTCCCTGCAATGATCCGGCTTGTTCGTATTGCGCGCAAATGCATGCCCCGGTTATCTGGCTGGAACGTTATTTCGGCTTTCCCGGATTCAGGCCGGAACCGGCCGCGGCTGACGGCGGCAGTTTGCAGCAACAGATCGTCAAGGCGGCGATGTGCGGCAAACCGCTGTTTGCGATCTTACCGACCGGCGGCGGCAAGTCGCTGTGTTTTCAGCTTCCGGCGTTGGTGCGCTACCAGCGGCGAGGCGTGTTGACTATCATCGTGTCGCCGTTGCAGGCCTTGATGAAAGACCAGGTGGATAATCTACGCAACAAAACCGGCGCGCCGAACGCCGCCGCTTTATACGGCATGTTGACCGCGCCGGAGCGTGGCGAGGTGTTGCAGGGCATACAAAACGGCGATATTGCGCTGCTGTACGTGTCGCCGGAACAGTTGCGTAACCTGAGTTTCCAAAGAGCCATTGAACAGCGGGAAATCGGTTGCTGGGTGTTCGACGAGGCGCATTGCTTGTCCAAATGGGGCCATGATTTCAGGCCGGATTATCTGTATGCGGCGCGCTTTATCAAGGAGTTCGCGCTCAGGCAAAAAGCCGTGTTGCCGCCGGTGCAGTGCTTTACCGCCACCGCGAAGCAGGATGTGAAAGATGAAATCATCGATTATTTCAAGGCCGAATTGGCGCAGGACTTGGCGGTATTCGAAGGCGGCGTGGAACGGAATAATTTGAGTTTTGAAGTACAGACCGTCAATGATTCGGATAGATACCCGCGCATCCACACGTTATTGACCGAGCGATTAGCCCAGGAAGCCGACGGCGGCAGCGCGATCATTTATTGCGCAAAGCAAAAGCAAACTGAAGCGATAGCCGATTATTTGCAGGAGCAAGGCTGGCAGGTTGAGGCCTTTCATGCGGGCAAGGATGCGGCCGAGAAAAAGCATATCCAGGAAAATTTCGTCACCGGCGCCACTCGCATTATCACCGCAACCAATGCGTTCGGCATGGGCATCGACAAGGAAGATGTCCGGCTGGTCATTCATGCCTATATCCCCGGCTCCATCGAAAATTACCTACAGGAAGCGGGCCGCGCCGGACGGGATCGAAAAGACGCGGAATGCGTGTTGCTGTTCGATGAAAACGACATCGAAACCCAATTTAAGTTGTCCGCCTCCTCGCAAATCAGTCAGCGCGACATTCAGCAGATTTTAAGAGGCCTGCGCAAAAGCAAAAAAGACAAATCCGGCAACGTGGTGCTGACCACCGGCGAATTGCTGATGGACGACGACGTGCAGACTTCGTTCGGTAATGAAGACCATGGCGCCGACACCAAGGTCAAAATGGCGGTATCGTGGCTGGAGCGCGGCGGCTTTATCCGCCGCAACGAGAACCTTACCCAGGTGTTCCAAGGCCGGCCGCTGGTCAAGAATATGGACGATGCCAAAAGCAAAGTCGAAAAACTGGGTATGTCGCAACGCCAGCAGCAGCGGTGGCTGGCGATACTAGACGCCTTGTTTAACGCGGAAAGCGACGAAGGTTTCAGCGCCGATGAGCTGGCTTTGCTTAGCGCTTTTAGCGCTGACGATGACGACAAGAAACCCGGCAAGATTAATGAAACCGCCAGCCAGCGGGTGATAAGAACCTTATACGATATGGCTAAGGCCGGACTGATCAAAAAAAGCCTGTTGCTGAGCGCGTTCGTTCGCTATAAGGTCGGCGACTCTGCCAATGCCAAGCTGGAAAAAGTCTGCGTATTGGAGCGGGTTATGCTGAATGCATTGCAAGAGCAAGCGCCCGATGCCGGGGACGGGCAATGGCAAACCTTGTCGTTGCGCCATCTTAATCAAAGCCTGTTGAACGACGGTCACGGCGACAGCAATCCAGAGATTTTGCGCCTTCTGTTGAGCAGTCTGGCTAAAGACGGCAAAGGGCTGGCCGGGAAAAAAGGCAGCCTGACGCTTAAATACCAAGGCCTGGATCAGTATAGGGTCAAGCTAAACCGGGACTGGACGGCGCTGACCGCGACGGCGGAGATCCGGCTTGCGGTCGCCAAGGTGGTGTTGGACGGCATCATGCAGTGCATTCCCGACCACGCCAAGCCGTCCGGCGAATTGCTGGTCGAGTTTTCCGCCGAGGACTTGCTGGCGGCGTTAAACCGGGATTTGGTCGCGTCGTCGGAAGTCAAAGACCCGCTGGCCGCCGTCGAACGGGCGTTGAATTTTCTGCACGAACAAAAAATCATTACCCTGCAAAACGGTTTGGCGGTGTTCCGCTCGGCAATGACTATCGAAGTGTTGCCGGAAGCCAAAGGCCGTAAATACAACAAAGGCGATTTCGAACCTTTATCCCAGCATTACAGCGAGCGTATTTTCCAGGTGCATGTGATCAATGAGTACGCCAAATACGGCTTGGAAAAGATCGGCCATGCGCTGGCGTTTGTGCTCGCCTATTTCTCAAGCGATAAAACCGAGTTTGTGAAGCGCTATTTTTCGGATCGCAAAGACATACTGGAACGCGCGACCAGCCAGCAATCATTCCAGCGCATCGTCAACGACCTGCAAAACCCCGAGCAAATGGCCTTGGTTGCCAGCGGCGAAGACGATAATTTACTGATTTTGGCCGGTCCCGGTTCCGGCAAAACCCGCGTGGTGGTGCATCGTTGCGCTTATTTGTTGCGGGTCAAGCGCGTTCCGGCCAGGGGTATTTTGGTGCTGTGTTTTAACCGCAATGCGGTGACTCAATTGCGGCGGCGCTTGCTGGATTTGGTCGGCGACGATGCCAGGGGCGTGACCATCCAGACGTATCACGGTTTGAGCTTGCGCCTGACCGGTCACGCGATAACCAGCCAAAGCGACGACAACCGGCAGTTTGCCGAGATTATCAACGAAGCGGCGGCCTTATTGCGCGGCGACAAGCCGTTGCTGGGCGTCGATGCGGACGAAACACGGGAACGCTTATTGGCCGGTTACCGCTATATCCTGGTCGATGAATATCAGGACATCGATGCCGAGCAATACCAATTAATTTCCGCCATCGCCGGGCGCACCCAGGACGACGACCGCAAGCTGGGTATTTTGGCGGTGGGCGATGACGACCAGAATATCTACCAGTTTCGCGGCGCCAATGTCGGTTTTATCCGCCAATTTAAAGACGATTATCAGGCCAAGGTGCATTACCTGGTGGAGAATTACCGTTCCAGCGCGAACATCATCGGCGCGTCCAATCAATTGATTCAACATAATCAGGACCGGATGAAACAGCAGCAGCCGATTCGCATCAACCGGGGCAGGAAAATCCTGGACGTCGGAGGGCGCTGGCAAAAACTCGATCCGGTCGGCAAAGGCCGGGTGCAGCAACTGATTAGCGCCGATGAATACAGTCAGGCGGTTGCCGTGGTCGATGAATTGCTGCGCTTGCGGCAGCTCGACAGCCGGCTGGACTGGTCGCAATGCGCGGTGCTGGCGACCGCATGGCGCTTGCTCGATCCGGTCAGGACCTTGCTGGAGCTGCACGATATTCCGATCAGCATCATGTTGCCGGCTGATAAACAACCGCCGCTGTCTAGGATTCGGGAAAACGCCGATTTGCTGGATGCGATCAAGCAATCGCCGGAGCCGTTAAGCAAGGCCGGCGATTGGCTGCGCTATCTGGACGACAGCTACGGAAACGAACCCGGCAATATCTGGCTGAACCAGCTCAAAGCCATGTTGCTGGATTGGCAGGACGAAACTGGCGACGGTCCGGTGCCTAAGCAGCAAACGCTGGAGTTTTTGTATGAAGTCCTGGCCGAGCAACGCCGTGAGCGCTGTCTGGGGCAGGGCGTTTTCCTGAGTACCGTGCATTCGGTCAAAGGCATGGAATTTGCGCATTTGGCGATATTGGACGGCGGTTGGGTGACGCCCGCCACTGAAGAGCAGCGGCGTTTGTTTTATGTCGGCATGACCCGCGCCAAGGAAACTTTGTGTTTGATGCAGCGATTAGACCTGCGCAATCCGTTTTTGGCTGAAATGACCTGCGACCATCTGTTGGCAAGAGCTGTTAATCCGCCGTTGCAAACCGGCTCGCTTGGCAGGCAATACGCGATACTTGGGATGAAGGATGTTGATTTGAGTTATGCGGGGAGTTTTGACGAATCGCATCCGATACACCGGCATCTTGCCCGCTTGAACACCGGTTCCAAGCTGACTATGGACAATAATAACGGCAAGGTGGTTTTAAGAGATAAAGACAGGATTGTTGCCGCGTTATCGAAACAAGGCGCTCAGTATTGGTCGGCTAAAATCGATGTGATTGAGTCGGTTACGGTATTGGCGATGATCAGGCGTTATCGGGATGACAGCGAAGAAAGCTATCAATCGCGCTGTAAAGTGGAGCAATGGGAACTGCCGCTGGTTGAGGTGGTGTTTGATGATCGCCCGTAAAGGTCATTCATCATCGAATAACTCAAACACCTCGCTTAAATCGATAGCCAACTCGGGAAACAAATGCGGTACCGCCATGTCGTCATTCGCATACATGTGCTTGAGTTCATAGCTCCCGCTCTCATTTAATACAAATTGATGTACCGATTGTTCATACGGATAAACCAGCCAATATTCGCTGACGCCGCTTTCGGCATACAACGCATATTTAAGTTGCAGTTCTTTTTTTAAATTGCCCTTCGATAAAATCTCAATGACCCAGTCGGGCGCGCCGTTACAGCCTTGGGTATCTAATTTGGCGGGGTCGCAAATCACGCATAAATCAGGCTGTACGACGGTATGGATTTCTTTATTAGCCAAGATGGATTTTTTACGGTCATATAAGCGCACATCGAACGGGGCGGCGAAAACCTGGCATTTTTTATGTCTGAAAAAATTGAACAGTAAACCGCTAAGATTCATTGAAACGCGTTGGTGTTTCACATTCGGCGCAGGCGACATCAACATGATTTTGCCTTTGATTAATTCAACCGTCTCGTTAAATTGCCAAGTTAAATAATCGGCATAACTGTAAGTCCGGTTTAAGTCCAATTGGGAAAGTTGGGTGATTTTTGCCATGGCGGATAAGCTCAAAGTAAATTTAATACCGTGCTCAGGATAATAACATGCCAAAGCGGGCCCTAGGCAAAATTGAGCGGAGGAAGATCATGCGGGTTGTAACGCGTTGAAATACAATGCGCCGGCGGTTGTTAAGAGGTTACATTATTTATTTTTGTTAAGTTATTGTTGAATTTATATTTTTTTGTGGAAAAATAGCGGAAACTTTGATTAAAGCCTCGCTCCACTTAAAACAAAAGGGAAAACAATGAAAGAGCTGAAGTTCTCGGAAATAAACTTGGATGATTTCTCTAAAATCTATGAAGAAATGACCAACCTGGTGCGAAAAGACGTAGCCGGAGAAATATTCTTTTCAGGCAGTCATGCCGTGTACGGAGAAATTACTTTATACCAGTCTAAGGACAGCAATAAAGCCATTATGCTTCAACATGATAAACCGATCAGCGGAACTCGCTTTGACAGTCCTGAGTTTTGCATTTCGCTTATAGCCTAAAACGAAAACGCCCAGCATCGGAATGTCGGGTATCGCATCGTCCGCGACAAACCTACAATTAATGGTTTGCGCGGACAGTGTGTAACATCGGCTAATAAGCAGATTCAACGGTCAATGAATTCGATCTTCAAAATCCCTGAGCTTCCGCTCCGCCTCATCTTTTTGCATTCCATAACGTTCCTGGATCTTGCCTAGCAATATATCGCGCTTGCCCGCAATTTGATCGATTTCGTCATCGGTCAAGTCGCCCCAGGTTTCTTTTACTTTTCCTTTAAACTGTTTCCAGTTACCTTCTATTTGATCCCAAGCCATAGCTATTCTCCTTATGGTGTATCAAAGAATAAAATTCCCATTACAGGAAACCCAGTTTAAAGACGAACATTTACATGCTTCGCCGTAAACTTACAACCAAGATAACCGCCTGGTCGACAGCGGTCTGTACGTTACCACGCATAAAGGCTTATGGTTTTAATGCGGTGTGTCAGGGGTTGATTTACAGAACTGATGTTGCTCTCGCATATGATAAAAAGCATAGTCTACGAAAGACCCAAAAAGCACGAAAAAACCGGGTATAAGGATGCATAAGCAAAAGATTAGAAAGGAGACCGTCATTTATTGGAACGGCTCGAATGTAGGCCGGAATAAGCTCGCCCGGCGGTAGCAAGGGCGAGTGTTTCCGGCAATCGGAGTGCCGGAAACACCTGTTCTCGCTATCGCTCGAACCGGCTTATTCCGGCCTACTTCAAAAGGTGTATAGCGCTGATGTTTTTTTCGCGCTTTTCGTGGACAGTGCATAGCATCGGTTAATTAACCTGATTTTTAAAACACATTCTGAGTAAAATCGGTCATTATGGGATTGATTCGATATAATGCTATCGCGCAGAAAATAATGTTTTTTGGGGGATAACAATGACTGATAACAATAATGAAAAACACAAGATAGTGATTGTTGGCGGTGGCGCGGCGGGTCTTGAGCTTGCTACCGGTTTGGGGAAAAAATTAGGCAAAAAAGGCGCGGCTGAGATTACCTTGCTGGACGCTTCACCGACGCATATCTGGAAGCCGTTGCTGCATGAGGTTGCTGCGGGCACATTGGATGAATCCGAACAGATCGAATACCTGGCCCAGGCGCATCGGAGTCATTTTCGTTTCAGGCTGGGTAAGATGGAAGGCTTGAACCGGCAGAAAAAAGAAATTTACGTCAGTCCCACCCTGAGCGACAGCGGCGAGGAATTAATCCCCAGGCGCACGTTTAGTTACGATACGCTGGTGATGTCTGTCGGCAGTATCAGTAACACGTTTAATATCAAAGGCGTGGCGGAACATTGCCTGTTTCTGGATACCACCGCTCAGGCTTTTAAGTTTCAAAAACAACTGGTTGAGTCGTACATTAAAAGCCATGCCGGTAAAGCAGCCGGCAAGACCTTGTCCATCGTTATCATCGGCGCGGGAGCTACCGGCGTCGAGTTGTCGGCGCAATTGCACGAGGTGACCGATCTGCTGGCTGTTTACGGTTTGGATGAATCCAGCGACGTGAAGCTGACCATTATTGAAGCTGCTAATCAATTGTTGCCTGCGTTGCCCGGCAAATTAGCTCATGCGACGCAGCAACAGCTGGTCAAGTTGGGTATTGACCTTAAGCTGGGCTGCCGGGTGATCGAGGTGACCAAGGAAGGCGTTCATACCCACGATGGCGAGATGATACCGGCGGACCTTAAAGTCTGGTCGGCGGGCATTAAAGCGCCGGATTGGATGCAAGATCTGGACGGTCTGGAAGTGAACAGGATCAACCAATTGGTAGTCGATGAAACTTTGAAAACCAGCGATGATGATATTTTTGCGCTAGGCGATTGCGCGGCCTGTCCTTGGCCGGGGCACGAGGGCAATGTACCGCCGCGAGCGCAGGCGGCGCATCAGCAGGCATCGACGTTAAGCAAATCGATTATCAACCGGTTACAGGGCGGTCAGTTGGTGAAATATGATTATCTTGATTACGGGTCGCTGGTTGCCTTGGGCAAATACACCACGGTCGGCAACCTGATGGGCAATTTAATGGGCTCGGTCAGTATCGGGGGCTTTATCGCTAAGATGGTTTATTTATCCCTGTACAAAATGCATCAGGTGGCTATTCACGGCTATTTCAGGACAGCGATGTTGACGCTCTCTAATCTATTTAGGCGTAGCGTTCATGCGACAATAAAAATGCATTAGATTTTTTATATAGCTACAACTGCGTAGTTACTTTTTTATAATTATTTTACAAAGATCAAAAACATGTTTGAAATTGAATACGAATTCCGCGAAGAAGATTTAATCCATTTTAATGAAATGCAATTCATGAAAAATGAAGAGATACAAAACAATATCAGGAAAAACCGTTGGGTAGTGCCGGGCATTATGGCGCTGATCGGCTCGTTTTATTATTTTTATTACGGTGACATGAAGTCGTCGGGCTATATCGTCGTTATCGCGATGCTCTGGGCATTGCTGTCACCCAAAATAATGATGCTGGATTTGCGCAGGCAGATACTTAAAAGTTATACCCCCAAAGAAAAGATTAATATGTTCGGTACTTATACGCTGACTATCGATCCCGCTAATCCTAATTATTTGCTGGAAAAATCACCCAGCGGCAAACATAAAATGGCTTGGGCCGAGTTGGTCAGGGTGGAATACGGCAAACGTTATGTTTATATCTATATCAATCTGACTACTGCGCTGGTTATTCCGGTGGAAACCATGAAAAAAGGCAATCTTGAGCAATTTGCCGAGCAGGCGGAAAAGATGATTGAGCGCTTTGCTTAGACAGAAGACATTATGTAGCAGGATAGTGGTTTTTTATACCCAAAGGGCATAAGTTTCGTTTGAGCAGACAAGCTGCTCAACTCAGCTTTATCCTGCCGAACGCCCTCGAATTTTTCTTACGGATTAAAAAACCATGGTTACGTCAATATATGCATCGCTCTTAGCCTTGTTAATAGTGAGACTTTCTCTTGCGGTCATTAAACTTCGTAGAAAAAACCGGGTCAGTGTTGGCGACGGCGGAAATGAAGAGCTGCAATTGGCGATCCGCACTCATTCAAATGCAGTGGAATATATTCCTATAGCACTGATGCTCTTATTAATGTTGGAGTTAAACGGAGCGCCGAAGATACTGATCCATATACTTGGAGCCACGCTGTTAGTCGGGCGGATATTGCATTCTATGGGGCTTCCCAAAAAGGACTTCAAAAAAAGAGTATTGGGCATGCAGATAACAATCTATCTGTTAATTGGTTTGGCTATATTGAATATATTATTTTTGGTGTTTACTGGGACGCTTAAACTTTAGCAACATAGAGGTAAGTATGTATTCAATTGCTCTTAAAGAAGCTCAAAACCAACTTGAAGAACTGGCTGCAAAAGTTGTAACAGGCGAAGAAGTTATTATTACCGATGATAAAGGTACTACTTTTCAATTAATCCAAATTAACCAAAAAAAACCACGGCCTATATTTGGTAGCGCCAAAGGTTTAATCAGTATGGCTGAAGATTTTGATGCGCCTTTGGATGAGTTTAAGGATTATATGCCGTGAGATTGCTACTCGACACTCATACTTTTATTTGGTTTATTGAAGGTAATCCTGAGTTAAGCGGTTTAGCAAAAAACTTGATTGAAGATCCTGAAAACGAACGTTTACTAAGCATTGCCAGCTTATGGGAAATAGCTATTAAAACCAGCTTGGGGCGGTTGAATCTTAATGCCAGCATTCAGCAGTTAGTTGATAATCATGTTTACGGTAATGCAATCGCTCTATTACCCATTACATCCAGTTGCTTGGATTGTTTAACTAACTTGGCTTTTATCATAAAGCCCCTTTTGACCCTTGGTTATTGCGCAAGCTATGGTCGAAAAACTAACTATTGTGGGTAAAGACGGCTTATTTAGTGGTTACGATGTCGATTGTGTATGGTAAGTTGAACAGGTAGTATTCACCCCAATTCCAATCACTAAACAGGAGTCTATGTCTGGTGATTGAAAATCAAAACAAAATTTTCCTTTCGTCTTGAATCTTAATGCTAAATTTTAGAAATATAACCCTACGCCGTGGTGTACGGGTGCTGTTTGCCAATTCATCCTTCACAATTCACAAAGGCCAAAAAGTAGGCTTTACCGGCGCGAACGGCGCGGGTAAATCCAGTTTTTTTGCACTGGTCCGAGGTGAATTGCATTTGGACGAAGGTGATTTTTCAATGCCGCCGGGGCTGGAAATCGCTCACGTTGCCCAGGAAACCTCGGCCTCTGCCGGTTCAGCGATTGATTATGTCATCGACGGCGACCAGCCACTAAGGCGCTTGCAGCAGCAATTGCTTGCCGCCGAACAGGCCGATGACGGCTTGAAACAGGCCGAGTTGCATGCCGCTTTGGATACTATCGGCGGTTACACCGCACAGGCCAGGGCTTCGCGCTTAATGAACGGTTTGGGCTTTACCGCCGATCAGGAAGCCAATGCCGTCAATTCGTTTTCCGGCGGCTGGCGGATGCGGCTTAACCTGGCTCAGGCTTTGATGTGCCGTTCGGATGTATTGTTGCTGGACGAACCGACTAACCATTTGGATTTGGATGCGGTGATCTGGTTGCAGGACTGGTTATGCAAGTATCCCGGAACCCTGTTGTTGATTTCCCATGACCGGGATTTTCTGGATACCATCACCGATCATATCGTCCATATCGAACAGAATAAGGCCGAAATTTATACCGGCAATTATTCGGCCTTTGAACGGATGCGCGCAGAAAAACTGGCTCAGCAACAGGCGTCTTACCTAAAGCAGCAACGCGAAATCGCTCATATGCAGAGCTTTGTCGACCGCTTTAAAGCGCAAGCCACTAAAGCCCGGCAAGCGCAAAGCCGGATTAAAGCCCTGGAACGCATGGAATTGATCGCACAGGCGCATGTCGATTCGCCGTTCGATTTCAGCTTCGCCAAACCGGGAAGAATGCCTAATCCGCTATTAACGCTGGACAAGGCTGATATTGGCTACGGGCAGACCTGTGTTATTAAGCAGGCGGGATTGTCGATATCGCCGGGCGACCGTATCGGGCTGCTGGGGCCGAATGGCGCCGGTAAATCCAGCCTGATAAAAGTGCTGGCAGGCGATATGCAGCCTTTATCAGGCGAAAGAAATGAAGCGGACGCGTTGAAAATCGGCTATTTCGCCCAGCATCAACTGGAGCAATTGCGTGTTGATGAAAGCCCTTTGTGGCATTTGCAGCGATTGGATAGACAGGCAACCGAGAAGGATTTGCGCAATTTTCTGGGCGGTTTCGATTTTTGCGGCGACAAGGTTATGGAAGCGGTCAAACCTTTTTCCGGCGGCGAAAAAGCGCGGTTGGTATTGGCGTTGCTGGTTTATCAAAATCCCAATTTATTGTTGTTGGATGAACCGACCAACCATCTGGATCTGGAAATGCGCCATGCCTTGAGCGTGGCTTTGCAGGATTATGAAGGCGCGATAGTAGTGGTCTCGCATGACCGGCATTTATTGCGCTCGGTGACCGATCAGTTATTATTGGTGTCGGGCGGCAAGGTGCAGCCTTTCGATGGAGACCTTGACGATTACCGGATGTGGCTGGCGGAACAGAAAAAAAGCGAAGAAAAAACCGTCGTTGGTAACGTTGAGACCGTATCGAAGAAAGATCAAAGAAAGCTGGATGCAGAACGCAGACAAAGGCACAAACCTTTGTTCGATGCGCTGAAAAAAGCTGAAACGGCCGTTGAAAAATATCATAATGAACAGCGGCAACTGGAGCATCAGTTGGCCGATCCTGCTATTTATGCGGAATCGGAAAAGGAGCAGTTAAAAAAACTGATGGAGCGAAAAGTAAAAGTCGATAAGGCGCTGGAGGATGCGGAAGCAGCCTGGATGGAGGCTGAGGAGAATCTTGAAGCGGCTCAATAACGATGTGGAAGGGACGCTAACCGTATGCCGGGATACGAAGAAATAAAAACTCCGTGTCCTTCGTGTCTTCGTGGTGAAAATTTAATAGGATTTAACTGTTATTAATGAGATCTTACCGCCAGCTCAGTGAACAGGAAAAATCATGTTCGAAATCATAAAAGCATTATTCGATATTTGCCTGTTTAAACAAGGTCCGCAGGATTTACCACCGTCCGTATGGCTGTGGCGCGTATTGGTCGTTGTTGATGTTGCGGTCAGTTTTTTAATGATAAGTATCCAGGCAGGCTTGGTTGTGTCATTGCTACAGGCTATTGTCTCTGCCTTGCTGATTGTCGGCTTTAGCGGGCTTATGCTGTACCTGTCTCGAAAATGGGCGCGATTTTATCAAACAACCAGCGCCTTGCTTGGCACTGACGCGTTGATCAGCTTTTTTGCCCTGCCGGGAATGGCCTCAATGACAATCGGTAGAGGCGCTTTATTTGCATTTGCTATAACCATCGTTTTAATGATTTGGCATTGGGCGGTTACCGGGCATATTATTCGCAATGCATTGGGACAAACCTGGACTTTTAGTTTAGGCTTGGCGTTTTTATACATACTGGGATCTTATCAGGTGATGGCTTTATTATTTCCTGAAGTTGCCGGCGTTAAATAGGAGTCATCATGGAAAGCTATAAACATATATTACTGGCCGCCGACTTTTCCGAACACGGCGAGGCCGTTGCCAATAGAGCGAAGGACTTGGCCGAGAAGTATCAGGCGAAACTGAGCATTGTCCATGTGATGGACAATTTGCTGATTACCGATGCGGCTTATGGTTCGACTATTCCTTTTGACCTCGATTTAACTGCCGAGTTAATGGCGGCGGCAAAAAAGAGATTGGCCAATTTGTCCGATAAGCTGGGTATTGCCGAAGATTGTCGATGGATGGAAACGGGGAGCCCTAAATTGGAAATCATTAGGGTTGCCGAGGAAAATCAGGTCGATTTAATTGTAGTCGGATCGCATGGCCGGCATGGATTCGCTTTGTTGCTGGGGTCGACCGCCAACGGAGTATTGCACCACGCGCTGTGCGATGTGTTAGCCGTACGTTTGCATGATGAGTGATTATTTTTGTAGTGTCCGCGCAGGGTACTTGTGATCCTGACGGTTATAAATGGCGGCCAATGGGCGTCCTAATTTTAAAGGTAGATGGTCAATGATTGGACAGATTGAAAGTTATGATCCCGATTCGCAAGCCGGGGTAATAAAAAGTGAAGGAACGTTGTTTACGTTTCATTTAGAGGATTGGGTCGCGGATGTATCGCCGGATGAAGGCGATGATGTTAACTTTGATGCCGAAGGAACTAGTGCGATCAACATTAACTTGGTAGGTGCCTATTTGGAACCGCCTAAAGCTGTTAAATACAAATACTTGGCGGCTGTGCTGGCGGTATTTTTGGGTTGGTTAGGCGCACATAGGCTTTATCTGGGCTTTTACAGGCTGGCCTTTATACAAATAACGCTGACCGTAGTGCTTTATGTAACCGGGTTGCCCGGATTCGCAGCGCTCTGGGGTTTTATCGAAGGTGTTTTACTTTTTGGCGGTCAGATCTATCAAGACGCCAAAGGCCGTCCTTTAAAATAAATTTTAAAAATCGGGGACATAAAAAAAGCCCTTGTGAGTGATCTCACAAGGGCTTTTTTTTAATCCGGTTATCCCTTATTTGGAACAAACATTAGTAGCGGTTAAGCCTTTTGGACCTGATTCGATATCAAAAGTGACCGTTTCGCCTTCAGTCAAAGTTTTGAAACCTTCGCCCTGAATAACTGAATGGTGAACGAAAACGTCTTCGCCGCCATCAGCAGGTGCGATAAAACCAAAACCTTTCGTGTTGTTAAACCACTTTACGGTGCCTGTTGCCATTTTGAAACTCCTAAAATAAAAACTTACGGTTAACACAGAATTACAACATTGATAACCGGACAACCTAACAATTTAGGAATCCCTTAACTCAACATCTGTTTTCTGACTTGGGGTATTGTACTGTTTTTTTTATGTTATTGTCATCAGCAGATTTTGCAAAAGACTGCCCGTTATTAAAGAGCTGGGGCTGTTCATGAGTAGGAAGGAAATGCGATATTGGCAGGATCAAGTCAAGGTAAAATAATCAATTTGCTTAAAACGCGCAGGGCTTAATATTCATCTTCTTGCCGCTCAATCTTATCTAGCCGGGCTTGCGTTTCAGCGTCGTCGGGCTTGGGTTCGAAAAGCCTCGAACATAACAAGCCCAGCTCAAACAGCATCCACATCGGCACCGCCAGTAATGTCTGCGAGATCGCATCCGGAGGCGTTAAAACGGCGCCTATGATAAACGCGCCGACAATGACATAAGGGCGTTTGTCGGCAAGATCCGCAGAGCTGACCAACCCGGTCCAGACCAATACGATAGTAAATATCGGTACTTCAAAACAAACGCCGAACGCGAAAAACAGGGCTAAAACAAAGTCGAGATATTTGGCTATATCGGTCATTACCGCTACGCCGTCGGGAGCTGCGGCGGTCAAGAAACCGAAAACCAGCGGAAAAACCACGAAGTAGGCAAAGGCGACGCCCATATAAAACAACAGGGTGCTGGCGATCAGCAGCGGCAAAATCATGCGCCGTTCCCGCTTGTACAGGCCCGGAGCTACAAAGGCCCAGAATTGGTAAAGAATAAAAGGGACGGAAATAAAAGCCGAAAGTACCAGGACCAGTTTAAATGGCGTGAAAAACGGGGAGGCCACATCGATAGCAATCATCGTGCTGTTTTTCGGCATGTGCTGTAACAGAGGACCCGCCAGCAGACTGTATATTTCATTGGCGTATGAAGCCAATGCCAAAAACACGACCAATACGCATAAAACCGCTCGCAACAGGCGGTTGCGCAATTCAATCAGATGACTGATAAAAGGCTGCTCTCCAGCCTCGTTAAAATTATTTTGACTCATGCTGTTCGGTTTTATCTGTCGATAATGACTCCTTAGGCCGCTCTTCCTCGACAATTGCTCCCGTATCCAAGTCGTCCCGCGTCATTGATGTGGTCGGGGCAATTGTGGATTTGAGTGTATTCGAGGTTTCATCGAGTATTTGCTGAACTTCCGGCAAGCCGGACTGCTCTTTAAATATCTGGCGCATTTCTTCGGCGTGCAGTTCCAGCTTGATTTCTTCCTTGACGGAAGCCACCATGTTCCGGGTTTTACCGATCCAGAATCCGGCAAGCCGGGCTACTTTGGGCAATCTTTCCGGACCTATTACCAGTAAGCTGACCAAACCGATCAAGCAAAGTTCCGAGAATCCGACATCAAACATAACGACTAATCTTTATCGGTTTTTTTTGCAGTGACTTCGCCTTCAATGGCTTCGCTTTTATGTTCGGAAGGTTTGTCTTCCTCGCCTTCTTTGATGGCGCTACGAAAGCCTTTAATGGCTCCGCCCAAATCGGCGCCTATATTGCGTAGACGCTTGGTACCGAACACAACAACAACAATGGCTAATACAACTAATAAGTGAGTAACGCTGAGACCCATTTCTAACTCCAATGGAAACTTTGCAAGGCAAAGTCTTTACTTGTTTCGTTGCGCCTTTTCTTCCAGACCGGATAAACCGAAACGACGTTGCAGTTCCTGCAATACATCATCCGGCCCCAGTCCTTGATCGGCCAGCAACACCATGCAATGAAACCACAAATCGGCAGTTTCATAAATAATCTGTTTTTTATCGCCGCCTTTAGCGGCAATAACGGTTTCCGTGGCTTCTTCGCCGATTTTTTTCAGTATGCTGTCCAGTCCTTTGGCATACAGGCTGGCGACATAGGATTTATCGGCAGATTCCAGTTTACGCTGTTCCAGGATTTGCGCCAGTTGTTGTAATACGTCGCTCATGATTTTTTATAAATAGCTTCAGGATCTTTTAAAACCGGCTGGACGCTTTGCCATTGCCCGTCAACCAGACTACGATAAAAACAGCTTTCCCGGCCGGTGTGGCAGGCAATGCCGCCTTCTTGTTCGACTTTTAGCAGAATAACGTCTTCATCGCAATCCAGAAATATACCTATAACTTTTTGCCGGTGCCCGGATTCTTCGCCTTTGCGCCATAATCTGTTTCGCGATCTTGACCAGTAAACGGCATAGCCTTCTGCGACCGTTAAAGCTAAGGATTCAGGATTCATCCAGGCGAACATTAATATGGTGCCGGTCTCGGCTTGTTGCGCGATAACCGGCACCAGGCCGTCTTCAGTCCAGCGTATTTCGTCCTGCCAGGATGCGCTCATAATCGTACCTCTATGCCGCGCGAGGCCATATGTTGCTTGGCCTGCTCAATAGTGTATTCGGCAAAATGAAAAATACTGGCCGCTAATACCGCATCGGCCTTGCCTTCAATAATACCGTCAGCCAGATGATCAAGATTGCCGACGCCGCCGGATGCAATCACCGGCACTGTTACCGCCTCGCTGATGGCGCGGGTTACCGGCAAATCGAAACCTTCGCGGGTGCCGTCCCTGTCCATGCTGGTTAACAGGATTTCCCCGGCACCGTAGTCGACCATTTTTTTTGCCCATTCAATTGCATCGATGCCTGTCGGTTTACGGCCACCGTGGGTGAAAATCTCCCAGCGGTTCGGTTCGTCAGGCGCGCTGACTTTTTTCGCGTCTATGGCGACCACGATACATTGCGAGCCGAAACGCTCTGCCGCCTCACGGACAAAATCAGGGCGAAATACCGCGGCGCTGTTAATGCCGACTTTGTCCGCCCCGGCATTCAGCATACGGCGAATATCTTCCAAGGTTCTGATGCCGCCGCCTACCGTTAGCGGAATAAACACCTCGCTGGCGACCTGCTCGACGACGTGAACAATCGTGTCCCGATTATCATGGGTGGCGGTAATATCCAGAAAGGTGATTTCATCCGCGCCTTCGCGGTCATAACGTCTGGCGATTTCTACGGGATCGCCGGCATCGCGAATATCGACAAATTTGACGCCCTTAACGACGCGGCCATTATCGACATCCAGGCAGGGAATAATGCGTTTGGCTAAGCTCATGGTTACTCGAATGATTCCGCTAATTTTTCGGCCGCTTCAAAATCCAACGTGCCTTCGTAAATCGCCCGGCCGGTGATGGCGCCGATAATACCGTCGCCTGCAACAGTGCCTAAGGCTCTAATGTCATCCATATTGGTAATGCCGCCGGAAGCGATAACCGGAATCCGGATCGCGCGGGCCAATTTTGCGGTGGCTTCGACATTGACGCCGGACATCATGCCGTCCCTGGAAATGTCGGTATAAATAATGGCTTCGACGCCGTCTTCCTCGAAATGTTGAGCCATATCGATCACATCGTGTTTGGATAGTTTGGACCAGCCGTCGATAGCCACTTTGCCGTCTTTCGCATCCAGTCCGACGATGATATGACGCGGATATTCCATTGCCATATCCCTGACAAAATGCGGCTCGTTAACCGCCTTGGTGCCGATAATGACGTACTCCACACCGGCGTTAAGATAAGCCTGGATGGTTTCCTCGTCGCGAATACCGCCGCCTATTTGGATAGGCACATTGGGGTAGGCTTCGACAATGGCATGAATCACTTCGGCATTTCTGGGCTTTCCGGCAAACGCGCCATCCAGGTCAACCAGATGGATTCTTTTCGCGCCGGCGGCAACCCATTTGCCGGCTACAGCGACCGGGTCATCGGAAAAAATCGTATTATCATCCATTCGTCCCTGACGCAAACGAACACATTTTCCCTCTTTTAAATCGATTGCAGGTATTAACAACATAAACAATAAATCCTCAATAGCGTGTAATCAGTCAATGGTAACTAAGCGTGTCCATCCCAATGCAAAAAATTCTTCAGCAGTTGCAAGCCCACTGCCTGACTTTTTTCGGGGTGAAATTGTACGGCAAAAACATTATCTTGCGCCAAAGCACAGGTAAATGCATCCGGATACTCGGTAGTCGCCGCCATTATCGCGGCATCGTCCGGTTGGGCATAATAGCTGTGGACAAAATAAAAGCGGCTGTCTTGGGGAATATTTTCCCAAAGAGGATGTTGTTGCAGTTGATGGACCCGGTTCCAGCCCATGTGCGGAATTTTGAGTGAGTTTCCATTGCTGTCGCTTAACGATTCGGGAAAGCGTACGACATGCCCGGCAAAAACATTCAGGCATTGGGTGCCGTTGTTTTCTTCACTGTCGGTCAACAAGGCCTGCATGCCCAAGCAAATGCCCAGCAACGGCTTGCTTTGGGCAACCTGTTGAATAACCGCAGATAAGCCCGATTGATTAAGTGCCTGCATACAATCCCGTATCGCACCGACGCCGGGGAAAACCACCCGGTCGGCATTGAGGATAGATTCAGCATCGGAAACACAAGCAACATCCACTTCAGGCGCAGCATGTTGCAGGGCCTTGGCGATTGAGTGCAGATTACCCATTCCGTAATCGATTACAGCGACAGAAGACATAAGAAATACAGGCTAAAAGTTAAAAATGCAAGGTTAGAGGCTGCCCTTGGTTGATGGCATGATGCCTGCCATACGCGGGTCTGCGGTAATGGCCATGCGTATGGCGCGACCCATGGCTTTAAAAACGGTTTCAGCAACATGATGGGCATTGGCGCCCTTCAAGCTGTCGATGTGCAAAGTCACACCGGCATGATTGACAAAGCCCTGAAAAAACTCGCGGAACAAATCCACGTCAAAACGGCCGATCATGGCTTTAGGGTAGTTAACGTCATAGAACAAGCCGGGGCGGCCGGAAAAATCAATCACGACGCGCGACAAGGCTTCGTCCAACGGCACGTAGGCATGTCCATAGCGGTAAATGCCTTTCTTGTCGGTCATGGCTTTGGCAAACGCCTGGCCTAAGGTAATGCCGATGTCTTCCACGGTGTGATGATCATCAATCTCCAAATCGCCTTTGGCTTCAATGTCCATGTCAATCAAGCCGTGTCTGGCGATTTGGTCGAGCATGTGTTCAAGAAAAGGTACGCCGGTTGAAAACGAGGATTTACCCGAACCATCCAGGTTAATTTTGATTTTGATTTGAGTTTCGAGCGTATTCCGCTCTACTTCCGCAGTACGTTGATCCATGGTTACATGATTTATATTTTGGAGACTGGCGGCATTCTACTATGACAAGCAAGATTTTGCAGTGTTTGTTATTCATTGTAGAACATGGAAATGCGCATAAGTACCGTCACAATGTTGGCGTTAATCGGACAGTCATCTTGATGTAGTTTTCGGCCTACATTAACTTAAGCTTTAGCTGGCTTTTTTTATGGTTGTTTTTTGAGACAATAGCCGCGTCGCCAAAATCAGGAGATGGATTTTAAGGAACTTCAATAGGATGTTGCCAAGGATGGAGTGTAATGCCAACCAAGCAGAGGCGATTTTTAGTCCCGGAATTACCCCCCCGTATTCTGGGATTTTTTTTGCCGTCAGTAAAACACGCTCACGAAGTAAACGCCTGCTTACCTATCCGGGTAGCTGTCGTTTGCTATTTCATTGTTATCCCCCAATAAAGCAAATTATGTAACTACTCAGCGAACATACTGACGACGATTAATGGAACACGGATGCCAAAAGTAGGCGCCTCTACGACTGCATGGATGCAGGAGGTAGAGCAATGCAGGAGCAATTGCCGAGGCGACGCGGATTAGGCTGATAAACACGGATAAAAATCCGCGTAAATCCGTCCAATCCGCGTCATCCGTTCATGCTGAGTAGTTACCAAATTATAAATCTACCGTGCGGTTTTTCCGCCATCGCTATGGTTTTTCAATAATGTGCTACTCTTCAATTAGTTTGTCTTATCAATTTTCGTCTACATGGCGATAGTGTCCGGATCGATAAGCATGACTAATTTTTAATCTTCTCATTACTGACAGGCAAACGTAATTTTCCAAGGAGTAAGTCGTGAATGATGTGTCGTCTGCCGATGTGCTGAGCTTTAAGCTGAATGATGACGGCAAACTGATTGCTACATTTGAAGTAAATGAATGTAAGCCGCCGTTGGATGAAAGTGCAATCAAAGAGATATTGCTTAAGCAAGGTCTATCCGACCTGTTTTTATATGAAAATTCACTGTTAAACCTGCTCAAACAGTACAACACGGCTAATGAAGGCTTTGTGCTGGAGATCGGTGAGCGCCGGGATGGCGGATGCATACTCAAACTTGACGGCGACAAAATGGCCGCCAAGCTTACCTTAATTCCCCCCTATGGCGGCGCTCCGGTCGCCTTGCTCCAAATCCAACTGGCTTTACAGGAAAAAGGCGTAGTTAGCGGCATCATGACCAGTGAAATCGAGGCAGCCTTAAAGGAAGGTTATGCAACCGAGCGCGTCATTGCGCAAGGACTACGTCCCGTTGCGGGCGCCGAGGCGAAGTTTCAAAGTCTGATACCGGAAATAAGAGAACGTAAACCCCAGATAAACGAGCATGGTATTGCTAATTACCGCGATCTTGGACAGCTTATTGTCGTAAAAAAAGGCGATGTATTGATGCGCCGTATTCCTCCTACCGAAGGTAAAAAGGGGCAGGATATTACAGGGCAAATAATTCCGCCCCAACCAGGTCAGGATATACCGTTCGCATCAGGGTTGCAGGGTGCGGAGCTTGATCCGAACGATAACAATCTGCTGCTGGCAGCGATTACAGGGCAACCGAAGCTCGTTTCCAATGGCGTCATGGTGGAGCCAACCATCAACTTGCCGTTGGTGGATATTTCCACCGGAAACACGTGTTTCGATGGCACCATTAATATTAAAGGCGATGTTAAAGACGGGATGAAAATTCAAGCCTCGGGAGACGTGTTTATCGGCGGAACTGTCGAAGCGGCGGAAATTGAAGCGGACGGCAATATCGTTATCAAAGGCGGCGTGATCGGGCATAACGAACATAGCGGCGAGCCGAACGAAATGTCCATTTTTAACGCGAAAATTATCAGCAAAGGATCAATCAGTGCGCACTTTGCCGAAAACGCCTGCATGGAGGCAGGTACCGATATTATTATTGAAGAATTCTCCATGCATAACCATTTAACCGCGCTTAACCGGGTACTGGTCGGGAAGTCCGGCGGAAAAAAAGGCCGTATTATCGGCGGTATTACTTGTGCGTCAGTTCTGGTGAAAGCAGCCGTACTGGGCTCGAACGCCGGTTTTATCACCAAGATCAAGGCGGGGTTCAATCCTTATCTTCAGGGGCAGTTGGACAAGCTTAAACTTGAGATCGATGCGAATGAAAAGGAGCAGGAAGATCTCAAGAAGATTATTGCTTTTGTTTTGGCGCATCCTGAAAAAGACAAGAACGGTTTGCTGAATAAAGCGCTACATACCAGGGAAAAGCTTGAAGTTGATTGCGCGGAGCTTCATGCCGACCGGTCTCGCCTCCTGTCGGAAATGACTCTGGCCGAGAATGTTCAAATTATTGCCGAAGAAGCCGTTCATTGCGGTACTGAAATCCAGATCGGAAATTCTATTTGGAAAAACAACGAAGAAAGGGGCAAGGGCGTGTTTCAAGTCGTTGAAGGTGAAATTAAATTTGAAAACATTATGTTGAATGTCGGTAAATCGCACTGAGTAAAAAAATTAGTTTTGGTTTGATTTATCGGCAAAGCTTCCGTTTCTTGGTGATTTTTTCCTATGCCATCGCACCCATGATGAAGTTCGATCTATGATTAATAGAACACGGATGACGCGGATTAGGCGGATAAACACGGATAAAAATCCGCGTAAATCCGTCCAATCCGCGTCATCCGTCGACTGCATGGATGCAGGAGGTAGAGCAATGCAGGAGCAATGCAGGAGCAATTGCCGAGTTCCATTATCTTTCATGCTGAGTAGTTACGATTGATTTCGAATTGATTTTTGCCCCGGCCCTGCCTGTTGAGCCGGTTATACAAGCGTCAAAAGCCGGGTAGCGGGCGCGTCGAACCCCTTTATGAAGGTTGGTAGACCCGGCAATTTCTAAAGCATTCCCCACCCTTTCGAACATAAACATTGCCGGCATGATTGGATGTTGAAAGGGGCGAGATACATACATCCTGCCAAGTTTGCGTCTTCAAAAGATGCGAGCCGCCATATCTCCTCTCCGTGATCCGGGTCATTGAAAATGTAAGTAAAAAACTACATTTTGAAAGCATTTTGTGTAAAATGACGAAAATGATTAAAGAGGCGAAAATGATCGCCTGAAATAGCATCAGCGATTTTGCTCAAATACCCGTCCCAAGCATTGCCCATGAAAGAACTTAATATGCCGCCCGGCAAAAATTTCATATCGACCCGCGAGGCTGCCGCCCGCTTAGGTGTGGCCTTATCAACGATACAAACCTGGGTCGAATCGGGCATACTGCCCGCCTGGAAGACGGCCGGAGGCCACCGCCGCATACCCAGCGATGCGGTCGACGCGATGCGCTTGCGGAGGCAAGCCGTGCTTGCAGAAACGCCCCCTCCGGAACTCTTCAAAGTCCTGGTGGTCGAAGACGACCCGGTGACGCAGGAACTTTACCGCCGGCATTTCGGCGAATGGGATTTGCCGATTCAGCTATTCATGGCCGAGGACGGTTTCGATGGCTTGATATTGATAGGCCGCCACGCGCCGGACCTGATCATCGCCGATTTATCGATGCCCGGCGTCGACGGTTTCAAAATGATCAGGAAGATCAAGTCCAAGCCGATGCCGATTCGCGGCGTCATCATCGCCGTGACCGCGCTGTCCGCCGCCGAGATCGAGGCGAAGGGCGGGCTTCCTGCCGACATTCCGGTCTATCCGAAACCGGTTCCGTTCGCTGTGCTGAGGCCGCTGGTCGAGCATATGGCGCGCAGGTTGACGACAGCATGACCGCGGTAAAATTGGAATTGGCGCGCGAAATGCGCGAATTGGCGGCCTACTTAGCCGCCCATGGCTGGTCGCGCCTGCACGGCGTGCGGCTGAAGTTTCTTGCGAGCCAGGTCGTCAAAGAATGCCAACACAGCCACTGGGCGGAGGCGTTCGGCCGCGCCGACGCGCTTTCGGATTTACTGAGCGGATTTATCGAGGATGAGCCGCCGGAGGCGAGGCTCACGCCCGTTCTGCGCGCCCTAGCGAGATTGGCCGATCAGTTGGAGGCCGGACAATTGGCCGGTAAAGTCGATGCCGGCATGCTGCCGGCGGTCCCCGAAGATTGGCTGTTTGCGCTCGCCGGAGCGGCTGCCGGCGAATCCGACGACCTGGCCCGGAATTTAAGTACGCTGGGATTTAACGTGATACGCGCGGCCGACGTCGAGGTAGCGGCCGATGCCTGGCGAAGGGGAAAGGCTATCGTGCTTGCCGCCGCCAACTGGTTGGTTGGGAACGCGGACAGGATCGCCGGCCGTTTGCCTGTAGCGCTCGACAGCTTTCCGGTTTCATCGCTATTAGTCGCGTTGGACGATAGCAATGATTTTCGCACCCAGATCAATGTGCGCCGGATCGGCGCCCGGTTGGTGCTGGACCCGAGCCCGGACGCGGCTTATTTAATCGCGGAACTGGCAGGCCTGGCCTGGATGCCGCGGGTTCCTTACCGCGTCATGCTGATTGACGACAATGCCGCGGCACTGGAGACTCATGCCGAATTGCTGCGCGCTGCCGGTTTTGAGGTGTTGGCTGTCGGCGATCCGGTGGCAATCGGCGGCTATCTGGCCGAATTCGATCCCGAGGCCTGCGTCCTGAATGTGGAAATGACCGCTTGCCGAGGCACCGATCTGGCAGCGCTGCTGCATCGGGACATACGCTACGCCCGGTTGCCGGTGATTTATCTCGCCGACTTTGGGGATATTCAATACCAGCTCGAAGCCCGCCTTGCCGGCGGCGAGGATTACCTGCTCAAGCCGGTCGATGCGCGCCTGCTGGTCACAGCGGTCATGGCGCGGGCGCGGCAATTCCGCATGGCCCAGGCGGCATCGCGGCAAAGCCGCCGGGCGATGCGGCAGCGGGACAGCCTGAAAAACGCGCTCGATGCCCATGCCATTGTTTCGGTTACCGATGCGGACGGCGCCATTATCGACGTTAACCGGAATTTCTGCGAAGCCAGCGGTTACAGTTCCGATGAACTGCTTGGCCGCAACCACCGCATCATCAAGTCCGGCCATCATGCGAACGCATTCTTCGCGGATATGTGGCGGACGATTGCCGTCGGCCGCATCTGGCAGGGCGAAGTGATGAATCGCGACAAAAAAGGCGTCTCCTATTGGGTGCAAAGCACTATCGTCCCTATCCTGGACGAACTGGGCCGGCCGGAGCAATACGTATCCATCTGCACCGATGTGACCAAGCAAAAACGCTTACAGTCGGAACAGGAGCGCCGGGGCCGCTTACTGGATTTGCTGCGCCAAGCGTTCGAGCATTTCATCACCCACCACGACCTTGCCGCGACCTCCGAGTTGCTGCTGGACGGCATGCTGCTGCTGACAGGCAGCACTTGCGGCTTTATCGGCGAGGCGCGGCAAGGCACGGACGGCGAGTTCCGCCTTAAAACCCATGCCGCCTCGTGGGACCAGGCAAGCCGGGGCTCGCACGGCGAAATACGCGCCCGGAACGAAGCGTCCGGCAATCTTGACGAGCTTGTCGGCAACGTTCTGCGCACCGGCGAAACCGTCATCGTCAACGACCTGCTGCACGATCCCGGACACGCCGTGATGCCCGAAGGTCATCCGCCATTAACCGCCTTTCTCGGCGTGCCTATCCGCCAGGGCGAAACCGTGGTCGGCATGGCCGGACTAGCCAACCACCCCGACGGTTACGATGCGGCGATGGCCGATTTTCTGCTGACGTTTACCGCCAGCTATGTCGGCATTCTTGAAGCTGCCCGGCTGCGGCGCATCCAACAGCAGATCATAGCGGAATTGCAGCAGACGCGGGACGATGCCGACCGCGCCAATAACGCCAAATCCAAGATCCTCGCCGATTGGGTGCAAGAACTGCGCACGCCGTTGAACGCGATGCTGTGCCACGCACAGCTATTGGGGATGAACGATGCGCTGGATGTCGAAACCCGGCAGCAAGTCGATGAGATCGTCAATGCCGGCGCGGAATTCACCCGGTTGATCGGTGAAATACAGGAACAAATCGACGCCTCGGCCGTGCCGGACGCGCCGCCGGCCTTTTTAACGCAGGCGGCCGTGCAGGAGGAACGCCAGGACAAGCGGCGCATTTTGGTGGCCGAGGATAACCCGGCAAACCAGGCCATTTTGCGCATGCAGCTCGACGTGCTCGGTTACGAAGCGGACATTGCCGGGGACGGTTCGGCCGCGTTGAATAAATGGAAAGCGGGCGGCCATGACCTGGTACTGATCGACCGCAACATGCCCGGCATGAACGGCTTGGCGCTGGCGCGCGCGATCCGCGCTTCGGAAAAAGAAAGCGGAGCCTATGTGCCGCTGATCGCGATTACCGCGATTCACCATCCCGAGGAACTCGCGGCCTGCCTTGAAGCCGGCATGGACGATGCGCTGCCCAAGCCCATCGAGCTGGACGGCCTGCGCCTCATGCTGGGGCGCTGGCTGCCGCAAGCTTCGCCGGCCAGTATCCGGAACGATGCCGCCAACTCGCAGGCTGTGGAAACCAAGGCCGTTCTGGATACCGATTACCTGGCCCGCGTCGTCGGCACCTTGGACGCGAAGCCGGCCGCCGAAATTATCGACTTGTTCACCAGCACCGCGCGCGACGACTTGGCCGCTTGCCGGGAACATCTCGACGCCGGCAGCGGGCGCCAATTGGCCGGCATCATGCACAAGCTTAAATCCTCGGCGCGGATGGTCGGCGCGTTCCGTTGCGCCAGCCTGACCGAGACGATTGAGCATCTGGCCAAGGAAAACAAGCCGGAAGCCGCCGCGATGCTGTTGGCGGAGCTCGAATATGCGCTGGACGACGTGGAACATGCCTTGAGCCGGTTATCCCTGGCGCCGGCTCAAGGCAGCCTGTGCGCACCGGCGAACGACGGCTTGCCGCAACGCGTGCTGGTCGTCGACGACGACCCGATGGCGCGCCGGCAGGTCGCGATGCTGCTGGCCTCGCTGGGCGTCGGCAATGTTTTGAGCGTAGCCGGCGGCAAAGCGGCAATGACGGAAGTTTCCCGGCCGGGCAACGGCATCGACCTGATTATCACCGATCTCAACATGCCTGAAATGGACGGCATCGAATTCCTGCGCCGGCTGGCCGAAATCGGCTATCGGTACGGCCTGATCATTTACAGCGGCGTCGAGGAAAAGTTACAGCAAATCGCGGCCGACTTGGCCAAGGCCAAAGGCCTGCGCTTGCGCGGCACGATTAAAAAGCCAATGACGCAAGACATGCTGGCCGCCTTGTTGGCTGCCGCCTGCGAACAAGCCAAAGCGCCCGCGCGGCCGGCAAAAGTCGCCATTTCTTCCAACGATATACTGGAAGGCATCCGCCACGATGAATTCACCGTGCATTTCCAGCCCAAAGTCGATGCCGGCACGCTACGCGTCATCGGCGTCGAAGCTTTGGCCCGCTGGCGGCATAACGGTTCATCCGTCAGTCCGGACCATTTTATCGACATAGCCGAACAGAGCGGCTTGATCGGCGCGCTGTCCGAGGTGTTGGTGACCAAGGCGATTATCGGCGGGGCCCGCCTTAGCGACGCCGGCTTCCCGCTGTCCGTCGCCGTCAATCTGTCGATGAACTGGCTTAGCGACATCAATTTGCCGGAATTCATCATGGCCAACATCCAGGCAACAGGCTTCAAGGTGGAAAACCTGACGCTGGAAATCACCGAAACCGGCGTCATGACCGACATCGCGGCGTCGCTGGACGTCACCACCCGTTTGCGGCTGAAAGGCTTTAAATTGTCGATCGACGATTTCGGCACCGGTTATTCGTCGATGGACCAGTTGCAGCGCTTTCCGTTCTCGGAACTCAAACTCGACTACAGTTTTGTCCACGACGCCGCCGAGATACCGGCCAAACGCGCCATTCTGGCGTCCAGCATCGACATGGCCAAGAAACTGAACCTGCTGATCGTCGCCGAAGGGGTCGAAACGCAGTCGGATCTGGATTTGGTGCGCGGTTTGGGCTGCGACCAAGTGCAAGGCTGGCACATCGCCAAGGCGATGCCGGTCGAAGAACTGATTCCCTGGCTGCGCAACCGGCTTCTGACGCAAGAAACGCCGCTATGAAAACAACGGATAACGAAAATTTCGCGGCGTTGCGCAACCGCTTGGTTGACGATACCCTGATGTGGATGATTATTGCGGGGATACCGGGAATGGGGTTTTCCCTGGCGAGAGCGTTGATTGTCGACGCGCAGGTTTTAACGCCGTGGCTGCTGCTGGGGCCTGCTTCATTATTAATGGCTTGGACCTTATGGTTCAATCGCAATCGCCTGTCTTACCGCGCGCGAGTTCTGGGCGGCTTATTCTGTTTGTCGTGGCTGCCCGCTTTCGCGGGCCTGGTTTTTTTCGGCCCGGTCGCGTTGGCCGCCACTTTTTTGATCATGATGGCATTCGTTTCCGTGCTGTTTATCGACGGCCGCCTCGCCTGGTGGCTGATAGCGGGCAATACGCTATGCCTGATACTGCTCGGCACCGCCGCCAGCCTGAATTGGTTCGAGTTCAGGCTGTTCGACCTCAAACTGGATTACCGCGCCTATGCCCATCACCCGATAACCTGGGCGCATACGGTTTGGCTTTTGACCTCGTTTTCGCTGATTCTGGCCTATATCGGCAAGAGCATGGTGCGGGGATTGCTGCAAAGCGAGGAACAATTGCGCCACAAAAGCGATACCGCGCAACGCTATCTCGATACCGTGCAGACCGTCATGGTCTCGCTGGATGCGGACGGCCGAATCACGATGATCAACCGCAAAGGTAGCGAGCTGCTGGGTTATCGGGAAAACGAACTGCTGGGCTGTAATTGGTTCGAGCGCTGTTTGCAGCAACCGATGGGTATGGAAACGGTTTATCCGGCGTTCCGGCGCTTGATGTCCGGCGAATCGCAAGCTTCCGAATATTTGGAAAATACGGTGCTGTGCCGCAACGGCAACGAACGCCTGATCGCCTGGCACAACGCTTATCTGCATGATGAAAACGGCAACATTATCGGCTGTTTGAGTTCAGGCGAAGACATCACCGAGCGCAAGCAGGCCGAAAACGACCTGGTCGCCGCCCGCGAAGCCGCCGAAGCGGCCAGCCGCGCCAAATCGGTGTTTCTTGCCAGCATGAGCCATGAGTTGCGCACCCCGCTGAATGCGATTGTCGGTTTCGCCCAGATGCTGGACATGGGCGTACCGGGTCCGATGACGCCGGCGCAAAAAGAAGCGATGGCGCATATCCTGAACGGAAGCCGCCACCTGCTTGAACTGATCAACGAAATATTGGACCTGGCGCGCATCGAGTCGGGCCGGCTGGAATTGTCCATTGAATCCGTGCCGCTCGCGCCGCTGATTAAAGAGGCCGTCTCGCTGCTGCAACCGGCCGCCTCGGCCCGCGGCATCGTCATTCGGCACGACTGTTCCGATCAACTCCATATTAGCGCCGACCGTTCCCGCGTCAGGCAAATTCTGTTCAACCTGCTGTCCAACGCCGTGAAGTATAACTGCGAGAACGGCAACGTGGCCTGCCGTTGCGTAGTCTCCGGCAGCAGCGTCCGCATCGTCGTCGCCGATACCGGGCATGGCATTCCGGAACAGTATTGGCCGGACATTTTTCAGCCTTTCCAGCGCCTTGACGCCGAGAAAAACAACATTGAAGGCACCGGCATCGGTCTTGCGATATGCAAGAACCTGGTCGCGGCGATGGTCGGCCGGATCGGTTTCGACAGCGAACCGGGCATAGGCAGCACTTTCTGGTTCGAATTACCGCTGGCCCGGACAAAAAATAAAGCGGCAGCGGCAGCAACGGCTGGGCTTGTTGTTTCCATCAATGATGCCCGCTGCCGCGGTTTGGTGTTTTACGTCGAAGACAACCCGGTCAATGTCAACGTCATGAAGCATATCTTCCGCATGTTGCCTGAGGTCGAGCTGGTAACTGCCCAAAGTGCCGAGCAAGGCTTGGCCGTGATGCGCGACATAATGCCCGATCTGGTCCTGATGGACATCAATTTGCCCGGCATCAGCGGTTTCGACGCGCTGAGGATTATTAAAGCCGACCCGCGCACGGCGGCGATACCGGTTATTGCCGTCAGCGCCGCGGCGATGCCCGGCGATGTCAGGGCCGGCCTTGAGGCAGGCTTTGCAACTTATCTGACCAAGCCGTTCGACGTGCCGTCGCTGTTGGAGCAAATCCGGACGCTTTTAAATAACGGGAAGGCCGCTGAATGATGTCCGCCGAACGCGTGCCATTTTCTGGTAAAATTTCTTTAAGGCAAAAAAGGCCGCATCATGTTTCGGTTTTTGCCCGCTATTAACCCGGTTGCTATACAAAAAGCGTCAAATGAACAAAACTTTTAAATAAAGGAAATTCCGATGAAATTTAGTCCCTGTATCGATAAATGTACCTACGAAGGAACCCATTGCGAAGGTTGCGGCCGTTCCCATCAGGAAATAGCCGAAACTAAAAAGCTGGTTATGGCATTGGTCGATTTTGCCCAAGAGCAAGAGTATGAAAATGTCGAAGATTTTGTAAATGCTGTCGGACAAAGCACTTTAAAAAAACTAAAGAAAGCCGCAGCAGGAAAATAATGGCGTTATGCCGAAATGTTTATGACGTTGACACCTGAAATAATCGGCTATTTAGCCGCGACACTGACTACCGTCTCATTTGTGCCCCAGGCAGTATTAACGATAAAAACCAGGGATACCGAGTCCCTTTCCCTGGGCATGTACGGCACCTTTACCTTGGGTGTGCTATGTTGGCTTATTTATGGGATTTATCTTGATAATGAGGCCATTATAGTTGCCAATGCAATAACCCTGCTGCTGGCCGCATCGATACTAAGCTTCAAGATCTACAATGTCGTGTTCAAGAAAAAAGCATAACCGAATTCATACCTGCTGAAGAATCTCCAGCGCATTTCCGTCCGGATCTCGGCAAAACAGCGCTTTTCGTCCGGATTTGCTCAGGGTGTAGGCAATAGCGTTTTTATCCAGCACGTCCCGAACCGGTTCCAAGTCCGGCACGCTTAAAGCAATATGCCGATCGCGTCCGCCATGCTCGGGACGGCCGGTAGTCGGGTCGGGATTTTCCAGTTCCAGCAAATGAATCTGCTGGGCGCCCAACTGCAACCACGCGCCGGGAAAGCCCAGGTCGGGCCTGGCGACCTGTTGCATGTCGAGAATACCGCTGTAAAACCTCAGCGCTACCGCCGTATCGGCAACAACAAGGCTGGCGTGGTGCATGGTGAAATTGAATTTTGACATGGGGTAAGTCCAACAGTGCGGTGAAAAATCTATAGGCGGTCGGCAACCTGAACTACAAGCTTTTTACTTTTTCCAATACTTCCTGCGCATGGCCTTCCGGTGTGACGCCGTAAGCCACGTCCTCCAACAGGCCTTCTTTATTGATAATGAACGTGGAGCGAAGAATCGCCATGCTTTTAACGCCGTCTTTTTCCCGTTCCCGCCATACGCCATAACTCTCGCAGAGTTCGCCGCTGACATCGGCCAACAAGTCCACTTTCAGGTCGTACTTTTTAATGAAATCCGCATGGCTGGCACAGGTATCCTTGCTGACACCGATAACCACCGTATCGGCCTTGGCAAAATCCTCGGCAAGCTTGGTGAATTGGTTGGCCTCGATAGTGCAGCCCGGCGTGTCGTCCTTTGGATAAAAATACAACACGACATTCTTTTTGCCGCGAAATTCGGACAAACTGACTATCTCGTCGAATTGGTTTCTTGCGTTGAACAGCGGTGCGGGTTGATGTTTTTCTAGCATGGGACACTCCTTGACGATTCTCGGATGGTTAAAACCTGAATCCGGAGTTTAAGCGTATCGAAGTCTGCCCGCAACTACGGGTGATTGCATAGTGCGCGGTGTAGGGCGTGCCGTGCGCGCCAAAAAGCGTAAGCACAGATCTCTGATTTCAAACCGCCGGAAAGGCGCGCATGGCACGCCCTACTTCGTATTTACAAGGCATCACTCATCGCGATTGTTTTACGATGAGTGACATTATTAACGTTAATTACGCCTTATTCTCGCCGCCGAATAATTCCAGCAAACGGGGCAGGAAGTTGGCCAGTTCCAGCGACATAATCGAAAAATCGACATCGAACTGCTCGGCTTCGGAATCGGTATTAATATCGGACACTTGGTCCTGGATCAAATCGAGAAACTTCAGGCGCTTAACGGCCAGGTTTTCATCGATAATAAAGGAAATACGATCAGCCCAGTTCACCGCCAGTTTGATGACTTCCTTGCCGGTATCCAGGTGGTTTTTAATTTCCGGCAGACTCAGGTCATGGCGTTTGCAGCGGATAATGCCGCCTTCCTCTTCAGGGGAGCGCAATTCGCATTCGTCTTCAATGACGATGTCGTCCGGCGCTTGGTTATTGACCAGCCACTCGGTCATGACTTTAACCGGTTTTTCGATAGTATTAAGCGGAACGGCCGGCAACGAACCCAAGCATTTGCGCAAACTGCTCAGCAAGTCTTCGGCTTTTTTGGCCGAAGCCGCATCGACAATCAGCCAGCCGCCTTTAGGGTCGATATAAGCGTAAGTTTTGTTCGAGAAGGTGAAGGCTCTGGGCAGCAACTCAAAGATCAGCTCATCCTTGATAGCGGTGCGTTCTTTTTTAGATAACTTGCGGCCTTGTTGTTCCTCGGTTTCAAGAATCTTTTCCTGCATCATTTCATTGACCACAGACGAAGGCAGGACTCTTTCTTCTTTTTTGCCGCAGACCATCAAAAAGCCGTTCGCGCTATGCACCAGCTGTTCGGACGACTTGCCCACCGGTGAAGTCCAGCCGAAAGTAAATTCTTCATGACTGCCGCAAGGACGAAAAGCCATTTGTTCGAGTTTTAGTTCCAGGTCAGCTGGAGCCAAAGTGAAATCTTCAGTAAGACGAAAAATGCTCAGATTTTTAAACCACATGTGCAACGGAACCCTTGTAAATAAAATGACTGCGCATTATCGCAAATTTGGCGGGGTAAAAATAAAGTAAATTTCGGGCAAGCGGTGCAGGGAATATTTTAAAGGGGCTTTGGGCTACGCTCATGTACAGATATTGCGCAAATGGTATTAATGTCATTCCGGCAGGGATTCACATCAGGGTTTCCTGCCTGACGTCCTTCGGATTAATGCAAATCTGTTCCAGACAGATTTGTGCTGGAATCCACGGCTTGTATGAACAGATATTTGCTCCATGCGTTTTTTGCATTCGCCACATCCTATGGCTTAGCAATGCCAAGAGCAATTGCCGAGAACACAGGAATGTAATTGGGTAGCTCATTTTTCCCGATCGGATCGGCGAATTCACACACTCAGCCGGTTCTGCCGGTAAAAGGCGATAATAATGACAACCACAAAATGATGGTCTCAATGACATCTAAAAATAACAGCATAAACTGTTATATTTTTTTTGGGGCGGAATAAGGAACGTTGATCGACTGAGTTCGGCCAAAAGCGGTCATTAAAGAATTCCCAGCCTAACTCTTGAATAGCAAGATAAACGAAAGAATATGGCTTATAACGGTGCTGTTTGTTATCGTACCGCTTTATTTTTGTTACGTTCTAATTCTGAGAAATCCATGGCAACAAAAGAAACTCTTGATGACACCAATGAGGCGAATATCTCCGTTGAAGAAAACACGTTAGAAGATGAGGATAAATCGGGTTCTGACCTGAAGATGAAACCATGGAACCCGAATGATATTCGAATTACGACTAAAAATTTCACTATCAGAGAAATTTATATCCAAATTGAAGATAAGGAACTTAATCAGGAAAAAGAATTAGATCTCGCACCCGATTTTCAACGGTCTTTCGTTTGGGGTATCAAGCAACAGATACGTCTTATTGAGTCAATTCTTTTAGGCATTCCTCTTCCTGCTTTTTATTTCAACCAAGATAAAGATGGTGCTCAACAAGTGATTGATGGCGTTCAGCGTCTCACGACGATTAAACGCTTTATGTCTGATCAGTTAGAGTTAAAAGAAAAATACCTCGAATATCTAGGCCCTCTAAAGGGCTCCAAATTTTCTACCCTTGATACTGCGACTAAACGTCGGTTTTACAATACTATGATTGTGGCGCATGTGATCGAGCCACAGACGCCGGATGATGTTAAATACGATATTTTTAATCGTGTAAATACAGGTGGCAGCCCACTTAATGCACAGGAAATCCGCCATTGCATGAGTAAAACTCGCTCTCGTGAATTCTTGCGCATGCTTGTTGAAAGCGAAAACTTTGACCAAGCCATGGGTAATTTTTTCTGGCGTAAGAACACAGCTGGACATTGGGTTCGTGATAGTAAACGAATGACTGATAGGGAAATGGTGTTGCGTTTCTGTGCTTTTTACTTTGAGCCATTAGAAAAATATGCTGAGGCTTCAAGTTTGGATGCGTTTCTTTTGGATTTTTCCCGTTGGCTTGATCACAAAGCTAAACCAGCTGATTTGAAAAAATTAAAAATTGCTTTTCAGCAATCCATGCAGAATTGCTACCAAGTTTTTGAGAAAGGAGCATTCCGTCGATGGCATCCGAATAACTCATCTCCCAGTGGGCGTATTAATAGAGCTATTTTTGAATCACAAGCACTAGCCCTTGCAGATTATCAGCCCGACATTGTTTTTGCTAAAAAAAAGGTTATTCAAAAAGCATTAAGAGCACTTTTCATGGATTCTGATTATGATACTGCTGTGAGTTTTGGTACTGGTTCTTATCGAAAAGTAGAAGATCGGATTGTTAAACCTCGTAAAGCCTTGGAGAAAATTCTTAAATGATTAATGAACTCCAAATTTACGGCTTCAAAATGTTTACCGAAGCCACTTTTAAAATGGCACCACTCACTATCTTGGCTGGTATGAACGGTGCAGGAAAAACCTCTGTCGCCCATGCTTTACTTCTGATACGTGAAGTTACTCGTCGTGACGATAAAATCGCTCAGCTGAACGGCCCGTATGGTTTGGAGTTAGGCACATTTGGAGACATCCAAAACTGGAACACTCAAGACCCCGTGCGCTTTGTTCTTACCGACAAAAATAGCAATGTATACTCGTGGGAATTGGGAGGTAATCCGACCTCGCTTTATGCTGATATACAAAAACATCCGCAGGAACTGCCACCGCTCTTCAATGTGGGCGAGCGTATGTTTCAATATCTTTGCGCCGAACGCTTCGGCCCCCGCAACATACTGGGTTCTGCTGCGCTTCCTCCCGAACAGCTGGAAGTAGGATTTCGTGGAGAATATAGCGCCCAGGTTTTGTATGCTCTCGATAGCCTTTCCATTGATGATCCCCGCAGATGTCCTGATGCAAGCGAGGATGATGCGGCACTATTGAAATTTGAAACCGAGAGATGGCTGTCGCGTATTGCTCGCCCTGTACAGATTGATACCGAGTCCATCGCTATTAGGACAGTGACTGCATTGCGTTTTCGCGTTCCAGGCGGCGAGTGGGTTCGTCCTCCCAATATGGGTTTCGGTGTCACTTATGCCCTCCCTGTGATTCTGGCCGGACTTACTGCTGGGAAAGGTGGAATTTTGATTGTAGAGAACCCCGAAGCACATCTCCATCCGGCCGGACAATCTCAAATGGGTTACTTTCTTGCTTCCATCGCCTCTGCTGGTGTACAGGTTGTGGTAGAAACCCACTCTGATCATGTCTTGAATGGTATCCGTCGCGCTATTGGGGAGCATCGTATTTTGTCTGAGGATCAAGCGATCATTCATTTTTTTGATGTTGATGGTGCTCCACCGAAATCTCTAAGCTTTACCGAAACAGGATGCATTGTTTCTTGGCCGCGCGGTTTTTTCGACCAATATCAACTTGATGTTACGGCTCTTACTCGTGTGCGGAGACGGAAGGAATAATTCATGCGGTTTGTTATTGACGAAACAAGTTGGCGTTTCGATGGGCTTGAGCAAGGTGACTGCATTGAGAAATTGGAGACAATGCTTGATTTGCTTGATGACGCACATGAACAAGGGCATTCGGCCTGTTATTCGGAAGACCTTTTCTCGACTGCTATTTGGCAGAATAAAAGCTTTTACGATCTGTATGAGCCGGACTCCCCAATTGTAATTCCTTGGGAAGTGCAGGAGCGTATTGCTAGCATATTTGGCCGGCTATCTAAATGGCAGGAACTCAACTTATCTTGGCCACCAGCCTTTGAAGTGCAAATTGATCAGGGAAGTGATGAGTTTGCGCCATCTATTGCATGGGCTCATGAACAAATGAAGCAAGACAAGGCTCATGCTGTTGCCTGTTTAGTTTTTCCCGACATTCGGTCAGGAGGTTGCTTTCCGGTGACTGTAAAGAATTGCGCAGAAAGCCTTTGGTTTATTGCCGACCATCAAAACTACTACAATTTTTTTCGATGGCTTATAACCGATACCACCAAAAATCCTAGCGAGATGGAAGCATTCGCGCTTTCGGCTTTTCCCTCAATTGATTTTGCGCCAGGAATATTCAATGGAATTAAGAGTATGAGCAAATCTTACAGGGAGATTGTTAAGCCATTAACTAAACACCTTGGCGCTTTATCTGACCATGGCAAACGAATCTTTTCAGGATCATGGCGTAATGCACCAGCAGAGTTCGGTTCGCTCGGAGTTGAGCTTTCCGATGAAAATGGAAACACAAAGGGAAATAGCGAAGCACGGAAAGAACGAACTATCAATATTAACGGCACAGACACAATTTTCTGGTGGCATAGCAAACTTGAGCCTGACAGAGATCGAATACATTTTTACCCCGATAGGATACCTACTGGAGGAAAATTACTGGTTGGAATATTTTGTTGCCATCTTCAAACCTAATAAACCCACCTTGATTTATTAGGTTTGTTTGAAATAGACTCAACTCTGTACAAATAGCTCTGAATGCCCGCTATGGGTCGACTGCTGACAGTCGCAGTGTTATAAAAACAGCTTCCAAAAGACGGGGACAGAAAAGACAAGGTCAAGTCTAAATGCGCATGATCAAGCGCAAAAAGGAGTAGGCGGTCAAAAAACGGTCATGGTGTTAGAATCAGCCCCCGTTGGCGTGTGCTATTTAGGCGAAAAATATCCGCTGCCATCATGGCAAATGCGCTTCAGCAAAAGCCAAAATAGCCTTCGATTGGTAGCCATTGGCCAACTGACGCAAGTGCGTCGCGAAAGCTTGATAGCTGGGGTCGATGCCGGCAATGCGCTCAGCATACTGCAAGATGTCGCGCATGTTGCCGGTCAGCGCCAGCCGGTACAACGCCTGCATCTCTTCGGCAGGCGGCACAATCAGCTCTTCGACGAACTCTCCTCGGTTCGGACTAAGCTCTGTTCGCGGCACGGTGATCCATTCAAGTTGCATCAGCGCCGCCATCTGCGCCAGCAGTTCGTCCTGATCGACAGGTTTAGGCAGAAAGGCATTGGCTCCGGCTTGCAGGTATTTGGTTTCATCGGCGGTCAAGGCGCTGGCGGACAACGCGATAATTATCGTTCCCACGCTCCGGCGTGGGAATGCAGTAAAGACGCTCCAGCGTCACGAATGGCAACGCTGGAGCGTTGCGAAATGCATTCCCACGCCGGAGCGTGGGAACGATATGTGCAAAATTTAAAAATCCTTACGAAAGGGGATAACGCCATGACCGAACATTGTGCTTTCTGCGGCAACAAGCACTTGAGCCGCACCACCCCCGCTACCTTCATCAGCAAGAGGATGAATTGCTGATTGTGGACGATATGCCCTGCACTCAATGCGATTTTTGTGACGAACAGTATTTCGGATATGCCAACCGAGCAACGCGACGATTATCTATCGCGCCTGAATCCCGATCTGGCCACTACCTTAAAAGCATTGGGCGAGTTTGAATGAGAAGGTCTCTATGAGGTTGGGGCAACATCAGCCTAACAGCTTAATTTGGTGAGTTACGGAAACGGGAGGCGAGTCTTGGTTGTGGCTGGGCCATGTCGCAAATTCTAGCAACTGCGATAGGCTATCATCGGCATTGTGCATATGCGGCGGTTTACTGTCGCGAAACCGCCCTACGCCTTATGTAATCCAATCCAAGACAAAAGTCTTGAATTATTCATTCTTGAAAATAGCCTCTATGTCCCGTGAACCGTGCAGGATACGGATTACTTCAATTCCGTTTTGGCTGGCGCGGTAGAAAATCAGGTAGTCGCCAACGGGGAATTTGTATAGTCCATGATATTCTTGGCGGGCTATTCCTATGCCGGGTGTGTCTGCCAGATTTTGGCATTTTTCCTTAAGAGTGCCGATATAGCGCTTTGCCGTTTTGGGGTTGTTGACGGCAATGTAGTCATGGATTGTTCGTAAGTCCTGTTGAGCCAAAAGGGTCAGTTTGAAATCAGCCATTTCCTTGCTCCCTTTCGATCAATCAAATCAGGCCATCAAAAGCTTGCTCGCCGTCAATCAGTTCCCCTTTGTCTGCCTGACGTATTCCTGCCATCAGATCATTTCTTAGGGATTCAAGTTTGAGAATTTCATGATGCTGATAATCTTCGTAGGAGATTAGTACAGCGACGGGACGGCCTTTTTTCTCAATAGTCACCGGGCCGCGTTGTGCCGAGTCCAGCAATGCGCCGAAATTGCTTTTTGCCTCAGTTGAAGCCACGGTTTTCATAGGTAAACCTTCCAAACAGTTGTAATGGTTAAAATAGACATCTTAGTTAACTTGACTGTTATGTGCAAATATAAAGCTGAGTTGAGCAGCCCGCCTGCTCAAACGAAACTTATGCCCTCTGGGTATAAACATTCAGTAGGGTGCAGCTAGCCTGTGGATGGAGCCTGCGGAATCCGGGGCTTAATGACTGCGATCCCACTGCATTCGCTACGCAACCATAAAGGGGCTACCATTGTATTTTGTAGGTGACACCCTTGTTCAAAATCCGTAGACTATTTTTCTAGCGAGGGTGTGGCTTAAGGGGGCGCAACTTATATTGACCAAGGAATTTAACAAGATGAGATTAAAAGAAAAAGAGGTAGAAGTAGGCTACTTATATTTGACCACTGTAAATCAATATCGTGCTGTACTTGCGATGAAAGGTGAATTTTTGATTTATGCTCCCAGTTCGGAAGGGACCGCACCATTAAATCTGAATGCTATAAAAATGCCATTTGAAAATCAGCCATTTAAGAAATGCCAAATCGTTACCTTTGCCAAAAAGGATTATCAAGCGTTTGAGTTTAACGGTACTGAAGCTATCAAACATAAATTGAATGAATTACAGCTAGCAGAAGTAATAGCACAGTGTAATGCTAAGTCAGCTATTGCTACACTGTTAGCGGAATAAAGCAGCTACAACAGAAAAATTTATAATTCAATGCCGGGGTTACGCTTCAAAAAACTGTCACTAAAAATATCTTCTTCCACATACAAAGACCTGACGGATGCTTGTCGGCCAAAAACTGACAATTACAGTTACTTTAAAGAATCTCTGGTTAATGAGCAAAGCAGCCGTTGAGCGACTTATAGTGCTACTCCTATCTGATCTAAAAAACGTCTAATTTTGAAAAAGAGCGGGGAGTGTCAGGCGAGGATGTCGGCAGCAAGGATGCTGCCGTCAAGCCCCCAGGGATGGGTTCACGGCGTTCCTCGACTGACACTCCCTGCATCTTTCAAAGTTGAACGATTTTTCAGTATGAAAGGAGTAGGATCAGCCCCCACCCATTAGTGTGCTATTCAGGCTAAAAATATCCATTGCTGTCATGCTAAATGCGCTTCGGCAAAAGCCAAAATAGCCTTCGATTGGTAGCCGTTGGCCAACTGACGCAAGTGGGTAGCGAAAGCTTGATAGCTGGGGTCGATGCCGGCAATGCGCTCAGCATACTGCAAGATGTCGCGCATGTTGCCGGTCAGCGCCAGCCGGTACAACGCCTGCATCTCTTCGGCAGGCGGCACAATCAGCTCTTCGGCGAACTCTCCTCGGTTCGGACTAAGCTCTGTTCGCGGCACGGTGATCCATTCAAGTTGCATCAGCGTCGCCATCTGCGCCAGCAGTTCGTCCTGATCGACAGGTTTAGGCAGAAAGGCATTGGCTCCGGCTTGCAGGTATTTGGTTTCATCGGCGGTCAAGGCGCTGGCGGACAACGCGATAATAGGCGCTTGCGCCAGGGCCGGTAACTGGCGCAGAAGATGTGTCGCTTCCTCTCCATCCATCTTCGGCATGACGATATCCATAAGGATGAGGTCGGGTATCGTGGTTTGGGCCAGCTCCACTGCTTCGACGCCGTCGCATGCCTCGACAATTCCAAAACCCAATGGGGTCAGCAGGTCAACCAGGATGGCGCGGTTCGACGCGACATCATCGACAATCAGCACTTTGCGGCGCGGCCCACTATAACCGGTGGTAACCTGCACCGGATTCGGCAATACCGGTATGGGACTGCTCGCCGCTTCCAGTTCCACTTCAAACCGGAAGGTGCTGCCTTTGCCGACGCGGCTTTCAACCACGATATCGCTGCCCAAATAGCGCACCAGTTGACGGCTGATGGCAAGACCGAGACCGGTCCCCCCAAGCCGCCGCTGCAAGTCGCATACTTGTTCGAAGGGGCGGAAGATAAGTTCAAGTTCGCTTTGCGCGATACCGATGCCGGTGTCCTCAACAGCAAAGGAGAACCGGGACGGCCCGATCCGGCCGACACGCAACACAACCTGCCCGCTGTCGGTAAATTTGACCGCATTGGTCAATAGGTTGAGCAACACCTGCCGCAACCGCCGCTCGTCGCAACGGATGCCCGCGGGTAAATCGGCTGCCAGATCGCAGGAAAACGCCAGCCCCTTTTGCCGCGCCCTGAGGCCCACTATATCGGTGACGCCGCGCAGGAGCTTAGCCAGCGAGATGTCGCTCAAGACGAAATCAAACCGGCCGGTTTCGATACGGGACAAGTCGAGAATATCGTCAATGAGCGCCCGCAGGTATTCGCTGCTTTGGCGAATGATATTGAGAGCGGCCGCCTTGCGCTCGCCAACGAGATCATCCCGCTGCAATATCTGCGCATAGCCGAGAATGCCGTTCAACGGCGTGCGCAGTTCGTGGCTCATATGCGCCAGAAACAGGCTTTTGGCCTTGTTGGCCGTTTCGGCCGCGTCTCGGGCAAGAAGCAAGTCCGCCGTGCGTTGCTGTACCGTTTCCTCCAGTTGATCCTTGTGCCGCCTAAGTTCATCTTCCGCTTGCTTGCGTTCGGTAAGATCATAGGTCAGGCCGACAAAACCGGTGATCCGCCCACTCTCTGTCCGTAGTGCGGTCACGGACAACAGCACCGGCACGCGCGCGCCATTCTTGCGAATGAATGTCCATTCTTTTTCCTCGGCCAGGTTGCGCCGGGGGCGGGCCGTAAACACTGGGAATCCCGGCGTTATCGTTTCGCCCAGTTCTTCAGACAAGTGCAGGGCGTGCTGCGCAACTTCTTCCGTATCGTGCCAGAGTGCCGGTGTCTGTTTCCCTATCACTTCATCGGCCATGTAACCCAGCAGCCGCTCGGCGGCGCGATTGAAGCTGGTTACCGTGCCGTCGGGTGTCGTTGAGATAATGCCATAGGCCACATTATCCAAAATCGTCCGCTGGAACAGCATGAGTCGATGCAAATCGTCTTCCCGTTGCTGTATCGCCTCCATCATGGCGTTGAAGCTTTGGCCCAGGCGGGCGACCTCGTCGGTACCGGAAGCCGGCACGCGTTGGCTGTAATCTGTGTAGGAATGCACCCGTTCGACAGTCTCGGCCAGCGCGGAGATGGGACCGACGATGCTTTTTTGCAGAGCGGCCAGCAGGCCCAAGGCAACGGTCGCCAGCAGGACGATCACACCGATGGCGAATACCTGCACGGTGTTACGGGTTTGGCGATTGAGTTCGTCCAGATTCATGACAAGATACAAATACGCGTTATCTTTCAAACTCTGCACCAAAACCGCGGTGTTTCGATCCAGGTAAATACCGTTAGCTGTAGGGAATTGCTGCGGTAATGTCGTGTTGGCGCGAATGCTGTAGCGGGCCAGCATGCGTCCGTCCAGCAAATTGATTTGCGCTTCAAGAATTTGCGGATTGGCCCGTAAGGTATCGAGAATTTCCTGGGAGCGTACCGAGTCCTCAAAGGCAACCGCGGCTTCCGCACTCACGGAAACCAGTTGAGCGTAAGGCTCCATGACCTGCCGGGCGCGGCTTTCCAGCGAAAGATGCTCAAACAGCATGAACGCCGCGCTGGCCGCGGCAAAGGCCAGCAGTGCCGCTATAAACAATGCGAGGATGAGTTTTTTGCGAAAGCTCTGTTGCCGGAATTTGATTAACGCCATCTTTTCACCTCCCCGTTTTCGACCACTTCTCGAGAGACTTCCAGCATCTTGGTCTGTATCGTCAAGGATGCGGAACGCGACTGATCGAGGTTAATGGTCATTTCCACACGATCCCCGACATGAAACTGGATGATGCCGCCCTCCTGCAAAAACTCGGGTGCATCGCTCACGGTCAGGATCGGCAAATTTTTCAATGCCGTAAGCGCTGCGCGGCGTTTCGCGGCATCTTGGTACGCAATAAAAACAATCTGGCAATTAGGCAATTCATTCAGGGTATCCGCGCGAAGAATTTCAAATGAACGCCCCTGTTCAGCGCGTCCCGCCAGCGTGTTATCCAAAACATCGCCAAACGGATCGTTGCCCAGGATACAGATATGCCAAGGTGAAGGGGCGTCAGCGAATGCATCGGGCGGCCAAGTCACGTAGTGAGCGAAATTGCGCAGGAACGCGGCTTCGACCTTGTTCAGGTTCTCTGTCGCCAACTCCTGGCCTGCGCTCAAACTTGGCAAATAAAGCATCAGCAACAGAACGACCGCCCAGCGAATAAAATAAATGCCTTTCATGAATTCGCGCGTGTTCAGAATCTGAGCGAGAAGCTGAGCAGGAATTCGCGGGGGCGGCTACGGGTGCTTTGCGAGGGCCGGTAGTATTCATCGGCCAAGTTCTTGCCCATTAGGTTGACGTTCATGCCGTGGCCGCCCATTTCCCACGAGTAGCCGACCATCGCGTTAAGCAGTGCATAAGTTTGATGGGAAAACTCGGGGCTGTCGGGCAGCAGCGTCTGGTCGTAGACGAAGTTGACGCCGCCGCCGAGGTAAAGGCCTCTAAGTCTCTCCGTGCCGAAATCGTAGCGCGTCCACAGGTTGGCCATATGCGGTGCGCTCATCTGCAACGGCGCGTTGTGAAAACGTTTTACGTTTTTGTAATTCGCTTGTCCGGTGGCGTCCAGCGTCAACGGGTCTTGGGCGAGAACGGCCGCGTCGTTGCCGCTGAATTCGGTGATACGCGCATCCATGTAACTGTAAGAAAGGTAGGCCTGCCAATTATCGGTCACCTTGGTCGTGGCGTCCCACTCGACGCCGCGGGAGCGTTGCTCGCCGCTTTGAACATTGGAGATCACCACCGAACCGGCGGCGTTGGTCGTAGCGAGATCGTTGACGATATTTTTGTTAACAATATCGAAGTAAGTCAGCGTGCTGGAAACACGACCGCCGAACAAGTCGGCCTTGAAGCCGATATCGTAGCCCTGGCCTTCGGTTGGGGCCGCGGGCGTGCCGGTTCCATCGGGATTATTGAGCATTTGCGAACCCGGAACGAACGACTCGGCATAAGTGGCAAATGCCGAGAGTTCGGGCGTAATCTTATAGAGCACGCCGTATTGGGGCGTGACTGCGGACGCCGTGATTTCGGGTTGCGACTGGTTGGTCAGGCGGTTGGTCAGCTGGCTTTGCGTCGAGGTTAGACGCCAACCGGCAAGCGCGAGCAGGCGGTTGTCGAAGAAACCTAAGGTCGTGCCGCCGTAAACGGACTTGTCCACATACTCGCTGGTCTGATCGGTGGCGTTTGCGGTCAGCGCGGAAACAGGTACCGTTACATCGCGGTTCCAGGTGTTGGGGTCGCCCAAGTTCCACAGCGGCAGCGGCGACGCGGTGGGATTGCCGCCGAGCGCAGGGTCGTTGGCCGCTTGTGCGGCCCAATTGTCGAAACGGCGGATGACGTACTGGCCGCCGAACAGCAGGTGCAGGCTGGTCCAACCGAAGTTGTAGTTGCCGACGGACTGGACTTCGACGGTATCGTCGCGGTTGGTGTAAATCTGTTTCCTGACGCGACGGCCCTGGATCAGGGTCTGATTGTTGGCCATGCCGAGGTTGCCGGAAAATAGCGCGTCGACCTCGTATTCAAGGTGCGAATAGCCGGTACGCAGGTTCCAGTGATCGTCGGCCTTGAAATCTATCCAGGTGCTCAGGTTATGCGTTTGGCTATCGCGAAAATCCGCGTTGGACATGCTGTTCCAATTGTCGGGCAGATTGGCAACATCGACGCCCGCGAGGTTGGGGTCGGATAGAGTCGGCACCACGCCGGCTTGGGTATTGTAGCCGGGCTTTTGCATCAGCTGCGGTTGTTCCTCCTTGCGGAAGTTTTCGTACTTAAGCGAAACGCTCAGGCGCTCGTTGGGTTGCCAGAGCAAAGACGGCGAGATGTCCCAGGAATGCGCGTCGTAAGGCTTCCAATAATCGATGTCATGGTCGTAGGAGGACGCAAGCCGGTAGAACAGGGTGTTCGAGGCAGGCCCGGTCACGTCGGTATCGAAACGGTATTGGCCGTATGCGCCGTAACGGGCATCGGCGTTGGCGGCGAACTTGGCTTGGGGAGTCTTGGTGATGATATTGACGATGCCGCCGGGAGCGACTTGGCCGTAAAGAAACGAGGCCGGACCCTTGACCACTTCGACGCGGGAAATGTTGGTGAAATCGAAAATCGACGGGCCGTGCAGGCCGTCGCGCAGCATTTGCACGTTGCCGGGCGTGGCGCTGACGGCAAAGCCGCGAATGGCGAGGTTCGCGTTGCCCTCGTTGAAATCGTTGCTGCGGTAAGTAACGCCCGGCGAGTAGCGCGCGACATCGAAGATATTAACCGGCTTCTGGTCTTTGATGAAGGACTCGGTGAAGGCCTGAATCGCAAACGGAAGATCCCGGATCGGCGTGTCGAAGCGGGAGCCGGACACCGAGTTCGAGGCGCGGTAGCCGGTATCCATACGCGTGGAGACCTCGAACGGGGAGACTCTGACTTTGACCAGCTCATCAAGATCCATATCTGCTACGTCTTTCAGACCCGTCGAGGATTTGGCGGTGCCGGTACGAGCCAGCCCGATCGCGGCGGCCGGGGTGTTGGTTTTTGTTTTGGAGTGCTTGGCGATGATGGGCTTGATGCCGGCGAGTTGATCCGGGCTCTGGCCGCCAAACTTCTTCGATTCGCTGTTTGCAGCATAAATAGGTTCGGCCGCCATTGTAAAAGGCATGAGCAACAAACTAAATGCGAAAACGATTAAAACAGACGCTCCCACACTAAATTTAGATAAGTAGCCTTTCATTGGAATCTCACGAAGATTTAGTGTTGGCGCCGATAGGAAATTGAGCGGGGGGGAATTGCTGCATAGCTTACTATACAGCATTGAATATCGATAATATCGTTATTAGTTTTTCCCGGCCCCTTTTTTGCTTTTGGTATTTGAATTCTATTTTTTAACTGATGTTGCGCATACAGATGATAAAAAAGCGTAGTCCACGAAAAGCACGAAAGGCACGAAAATATTTAAACCCTATCGTTCTCACGTTCTTGTGCTCATCGTTATAGAAGCTCTCCGCGGGCTGTCGGAATGTGATCTGGCGTTAGGCGGGAAATAGTCCGATAGGCAGACCTTCCAGGTTTTAAAAACCTGGAAGGTCTAACGGGCAACGTTCTGAACAGGTGGGACCTATCGAAAGGATGATAATAAGCGTCGGATATGGAACTGTCGGCGCGAGATCTATGGCTGATATTTTTTCGCGCCTTTCGTGGACACGGCGTAACATCGGTTTCTAACCGAGCACGGTATCAAAACCAAATCAACTTAGCCGCCATCACAAACAGCAGCAGCGAAAAATAGCGTTTCAATTCCTCTGCTGGCAGTTTATGCGCCAGCTTTGCGCCCATTGGAGCGGTATACATACTGGTCAACACAATGCCCAGAAACGAGGGTACGTAGATATAACCTAAACTCCACTCGGGCAGCTGCGACGCATCCTTACCCAATAGGGCATAACCTATCGTGCCGACCACGGCTATCGGTAAACCGCAGGCACTGGCGATGGCGACCGCATTACGCATCGGGGTTTGAAAATGCACTAAAAAAGGCACTATCAGCGTGCCGCCGCCGATTCCCAGTAGCGACGACAGTAGGCCTATTACGCCTGCGACACTTAGATCCAAGGCTTTGGACGGCGGCTGCTGGCCGGGTTTCGGTTTTAATCGCAAAGCCATTTGCACGCCGACGCCTATCAAATAGATGATAAATATAAAGCGTAATACGTCGCCGGCTATATGGTCCGCGACTACGGTTCCGATAGCGGTGCCGGCCATAATCCCAGGCCCCATGGTCAGTACTTTATCCCACAATACGGAATTCAAACGATGGTGCGCCAGCACTGAAGAGATTGAGGTGAAGATGATGGCCGCCAGCGAGGTTGCGACCGACATGATCATGACCAGCTCGCCGGGAAACCCTTGAGCGGCAAACAATATCGCTAAAACCGGCACAACAACCAAGCCGCCGCCTACGCCGAAAAGCCCGGCTAGCAGTCCCGCGGCCGCGCCCAATAAAATACTGGCTAAAAAAATTGTTATCACTTTACTCCCCTGATGATGTGTCGGTACCGGTACGGCCATTATGCCTTTTTTTAAATAGGGCTGTGCTATTCTAAGCCCATTGTTAAACGGTTAGGGTAAAACTGAATGGAAATATACCTTGTTGGCGGCGCGGTGCGCGATCAATTGCTTGGACTTCCGGTCAAGGAACGGGACTGGGTGGTGATCGGCGAGACTCCGGAATCCATGGTGAAGCAAGGCTTTAGGCCGGTGGGCAAGGATTTTCCGGTATTTTTGCATCCGAAAACCCAGGAAGAATATGCACTGGCCAGAACCGAAAGAAAAACCGCGCCCGGTTATAAAGGTTTTGCGGTACACGCATCGCCCGATGTCACGCTGGAACAGGATTTGATCCGTCGCGACCTGACTATCAATGCAATGGCGATGACTCCGCAGGGTCAACTGATCGATCCTTACGGCGGGCAACCCGATCTTGAACAACGCATTTTCCGGCATATTTCACCGGCCTTTGCCGAAGACCCGGTACGCATATTGCGCGTTGCCCGTTTTGCCGCACGTTATGCTGAGCTTGGTTTTACCTTGGCTGAAGAAACCCGCGTGTTAATGCAATCGATGGTGACGGCAGGGGAGGTGGATCATCTGGTCCCCGAGCGGGTCTGGGCTGAACTGTTTAAGGCGCTTAACGAGAAGGCTCCGAGCGCTTTTTTTTATACTTTAAAAGAATGCGCGGCGCTGGATAAAATTTTTCCGGAAATAAGCCGTTTATTTGGCGTGCCGCAGCCGGAAAAATATCATCCGGAAATCGACACCGGTATTCATGCGATGCTCTGTCTGGAGCAGGCGGCGCTTTTGTCGTCGAATCCGGAAGTCAGGTTTGCGGCGTTAGTTCACGATTTGGGCAAAGGCGTGTCGCCCAAAGAACACTGGCCGAGTCATCGCGGGCATGAAAGCCAAGGTCTGCCCATTTTGGAACAAATGTGCATCCGCGTGCGCGTGCCCAACTCGTTTAAAGCCCTGGCTATGCAGGTCATGCAATACCACACGCACTGTCACCGGGCTTTTGAATTACGCGCTTCGACATTAACGGATATGCTGGCTGCTCTGGGGGCGTTTAAACCGGTTAATAAATTGTCCGAGTTTTTGCTGGCTTGCGAGGCGGACGCCAAAGGCAGAACCGGATTTGAACAGGCTCCCTATCCTCAAGCCGAGCTGCTGAACGGTGCGGCCAGAGCGGCGGCATCTGTTGATACTTCGGCTATTTTGAACGGCGAACTTAAAGGCGCGCATATCGGTGAGGCAATCCGGCGCTTGCGAATCAAGGCCGTCAGCGAGTTTATAAAACCGCAATAAAAGCCCCGGACAGCGGTTGAATAATGCGGCAAAGATCATTATAGTTAAATTTTTTTGTTACCCTGTAATCACAAACCATGCCTTCTTTCGACATTATTTCAGAATTCGATAAACACGAGCTTACTAACGCCGTTGACCAAGCCAATAAGGAAGTCAGTACGCGCTTTGATTTTAAAGGCACCGACTCAAGCTTTGAATTGAATGACGGTAAAGTGATCATGATTTCCCAATCGACGTTCCAGTTACAGCAAATGTTCAGTGTCATCTGCGCAAAACTCACGCGACGGGGCATTGATATAGCTTGCATGGAGACGGGCGATGCCAAGCCAAGCGGAAAGGGGATGCGCCAGGAAATCACCATGAAGCAAGGGCTGGATAAGGAGCTGGCCAAAAAAATCATCAAACTGATTAAGGACAAGAAACTGAAAGTCCAGGCAGCCATTCAGGGCGATCAAGTCAGGGTGACAGGAAAAAGCCGGGATGATCTTCAGGGCGTGATTAAAATGCTCAGGGAAGAGAAGCTGGAAATGCCGTTGCAGTTTGAAAATTTCAGGGACTAGGATTTATCCTCGCACCTTTTTATAAACAAAATAGCCGATGATGGCGAGGCTGAGCCATACGGTCACTAGCGGCCCGACCACATAATTGTAAGTGCTGACCAAGTAAAGATATTTCGAATCGAGATCCGTGTTGAACAAAGTGCCGTTCATTTTTATTTGCCATACCCACCCGGCATGGCAGCCGATACAGAGCCCCAAGCTTTCCTTTACCTGTGTTCTGATTACGGCAAGCAAAGCGCCGACCGTCAGTAATGAAAGAAAGGCCGACGCATTTTTCGGATTCAGCACATTGGCAAATGCTTCGCCTAGCAGGGTGAAACCGCTTAAGAGTTGAGCCTGCTGAAAAGGTATCTCGGTTTGACTGTCCATAAAATGCAGCGCCGCAAAATAAGTTGAGCTGATTAAAATGGCCGCAATGACCGGCACGTTCTTTTTCAAACCAGCCAATAACACGCCTCGAAAAACCGATTCCTCAAATACTGCAATTAATAGTCCCAGCAACAAAGACAGCGTTATTTTTTGAGCCATGAAACCGACTGTCCATGACTGAGGTTGATCGACAACATTTATACCGAGAACATATAAAGTAATAAATACTGGCAGTAGGGTGATAAATCCTAAGCCGATTCCCTGTAATATTTGTTTTAAAAATACCGGCCTTGCAGCAAAACCTAAATCATTTTTGTTGAATTTCAGCCAGGCCATGGCCGGAAAAATACTCAGCGCTAAGAATAGCTGGGTCGATTTGGTTATGATTTTCGATAACGAAAAATGGCTGTCTATGCCCTGAAAAATAAAATAACCGACGATACACGCTAGCGATGCTGCTGCGGTTAATACCAAAAGGGGTACTATTAAACTGGTAATATATTTATTCATCTGTTGTTTTTACTTGCAAAATCGCCCCACAGCATTTGTACCGCCGCTAAGGCAGCGATTGATGCGGTTTCAGTTCTTAAGATGCGGCTACCTAAGCGCACAGGAATAAAACCGGAAGCTTTCGCGACATCCCTTTCCTGATCGGAAAAGCCGCCTTCGGGACCGGTAAGTAATGTCACTTTCATGTTTTCAGGTTTTAACTCCGGTAATGTCGTTTCCGCATAAGGGTCGAGAAATACTTTTAGGCCGTGTTGGTTGTCTATCCAACTTCCTAGTGATTCAACTTCCGATAATTCAGGCAAGAAAGTTCTGCCGCTTTGTTCTGCGGCATGTTGAACGATTTTTTGCCAATGTAACAAGCGTTGCGGTTTTTTTTCGCCTTTGAATTGCACGACGCAACGCTCGGTTAATAACGGCGTGATCCGGTTAACGCCGAGTTCCACGGCTTTTTGTACGGTCAAGTCCATTCTGTCGCCTCGTGAGATGCCCAAGCCTAAGGTTACCTGCAACGGCGATTCGACACTGCGATCATTCCATTGTTCGACATTAATCAGTACGGCTTTTCGGCTGACTTCGGCAACGAGGCATAAATATTCTCCGCCGTGACCGTTAAATAAAATGATGGGGGCGTCTTTTTTTAGCCGCAATACCGTCCTGACATAATGGCCGTTGTCATCATCCAGCTCGATAAGCTTGCCTGTAGTCAACGAAGTGGGTGTATATAATCTGGAGACTCGCATAATCAGTCCTTAACCGCCAGTTGTATGCCTTGCCAAGCGACGTCGGCGATTAACCTTAGCTGGTCCTCGGTCACAATGTAGGGCGGCATGAAATAAATGACATTGCCCAAGGGACGTAATAACACGCCTTTGGACAGTGCATATTGATAGACTCTAAGCCCGCGGCGTTCCTGCCATGGATAAGGTTCGCGGCTGTGTTTGTTTTTGACCAACTCAATCGCCAGGATCATTCCGGTTTGCCGGACTTCGGCGACATGCGGATGATCATGAAAACGCGCTGCCGCTTTGGTCATAATATCTGCCAAAACGCGGTTTTTTTCGATGATGTTATGTTCCCGGAAAATTTCCAGGGTGGTTAGTGCGGCCCTGCACGCCAGCGCATTGCCGGTATAGCTGTGCGAATGCAGGAAGGCGCTCATCGATTGATAGTCGGCATAGAATGCCTGATATACCTGATCGGTGGTCAATACCGCCGACAACGGCAAATAGCCGCCCGTTAAACCTTTAGATAAACAGATGAAATCGGGACTGATTGTTGCCTGCTCGCAGGCAAATAAGGTTCCTGTGCGTCCGAAACCGACCGCGATTTCATCGGCGATCAAATGGACGTTATATTTATCGCAGGCTGCACGCAGCAGTTTCAAATAGACCGGATCGTACATGCGCATATTGCCGGCGCATTGCACTAAAGGTTCGATGATGACCGCGCACACTGTGTCGGCGTGCTGTTGCAGCGTTTGTTCCATCAGCGTGAAGCGGCGGGTGGAATAATCCGCCCATGACTCGCCGGATTCGCGGTGATAGCAGTCCGGGCCGGGTACGGTGATGACGTCCATTAATAATGGGGCGTAGGTTTCTTTATACAGCGGCACGTTGCCGACGGCTAGTGCGCCCAAGGTTTCGCCGTGATAGCTGTTTTCCAGAGTGATGAATTTGGTTTTTTGACTTTGTCCGTGGTTGCGCCAATAGTGGAAACTCATTTTGAGCGCGACTTCCACCGCAGAGGAGCCATTGTCGGCATAGAAACAACGGTTCAATCCTTTCGGCGTTATTTCAACCAGTTTTTCCGCCAGTTCGACGGCGGATTCATGGGTGAAACCGGCGAAAATCACATGCTCCAGGGTATCGAGTTGGTCTTTTAGTGCCGCGTTGATGCCAGGATTGGCATGTCCGAATAAATTGACCCACCATGAACTGATCGCATCGAGATAGCGATTGCCGTCAAAATCTTCCAGCCAAATGCCTTGTCCTTTTTTGATTGGAATAAGCGGGAAGGCCTCGTGATCTTTCATTTGTGTGCAGGGATGCCACAAGACGGAAATATCCCGGTTGGAAAGAGACTGGTTGGACGACATAAGCTAAAGGTTCAGGTGGTATATTCGTTCCCAATAATTGGGAACGAATGTAGTTCTAACTGAAAATGCGGGCTTGGGGAGCGGCTCTGTCTGACGATTGCCTTTAATTTTTGGGCTTGATTTGCAGGTTTTCCAAAATTGCCAAGGTAGGTGCGGACTGATTCATAGTATAAAAATGCAAGCCCGGCGCGCCGCCATCCAGCAAACGTTGACAAAGGTTACTGACTACATCAAGGCCGAATGCTTGTATCGCTTCCTTGTCATCGCCAAAATTTTCCAGGCGTTTTCTCAGCCAGCGGGGAATATCCGCACCGCACATTTCCGAGAAGCGGAACAGTTGCGCGTATTGAGTAATCGGCATAATGCCGGGCACGATAGGAATTGTTATGCCGCTTTTTTCACAGCTATCGACAAAATGAAAATAGGCTTCGGCATTATAAAAATATTGAGTAATAACGGCATTGGCGCCTGCTTCCACTTTACGCTTGAAGTTTTTAAAATCTTCCGCGCTGCTGGCGGCTTGCGGATGTACTTCGGGATAGGCGGCAACATGAATCTGAAAATGATCGCCTGTTTCCTGGCGAATAAATTCGACCAGCTCATTGGCGTAACGGAACTCTCCGGCTGACATCATGCCGGAAGGTAAGTCGCCTCTTAAAGCGACAATTTTAGTTATGCCATGGTCTTGATAGTCTTTCAGGATTGCGCGGATATTGTCTTTGGTTGAGGCAACGCAGGATAAATGCGGCGCCGCGGCAATACCTTTGGATTGAATGTCGACGACTGTAGTGAAAGTTTTGTCGCGGGTCGAGCCCCCGGCGCCAAAGGTAACGGAAAAGAAATCGGGGTTGAGTTTCGCCAGTTTGCTATGAACAACTTGCAAGGTTGCCGCGCCTTCTTCGGTTTTCGGCGGATAAAACTCAAAACTGAATAATTGAGGGTGTTTTTTTTGTGATTGCATTTTATGGTCTCACTGACGGGAATCTAACGGCTATATGGCGTTCCCAAGGTTAGACTCATTAAGCCCGTATCGCCTACTGCGATACGGGCTGCATTTCCACGGGAACCGTGAGAGAGATGACTAATCAATAACGGTAATGGTCCGCTTTAAACGGTCCTTCAACCGGAACATTGATGTACTTGGCTTGCGCTTCAGTCAACACGGTCAAGTTTACGCCCAATTGTTTAAGATGCGATCTTGCGACTTTTTCATCCAATTTCTTAGGCAAGATGTAAACTTTGTTTTCATATTGCGCTGAGTTTTTCCAAAGTTCCATTTGTGCCAAAACTTGGTTACAGAAAGAGTTGGACATTACAAAGCTAGGATGTCCGGTAGCGCAACCCAGATTAACCAAGCGGCCTTCCGCCAGAATAATCAGGCGCTTGCCGTTAGGGAAAATCACATGGTCAACTTGAGGTTTAATGTTTTCCCAAGTGTATTGACGCAACGAGGAAATTTCAATTTCCGCATCAAAATGACCAATATTGCAAACAATCGCTTGATCTCTCATAGCAACCATGTGCTCATGAGTGATGATATTAAAGTTACCTGTTGCGGTAACAAAAATATTAGCCAGCGGCGCAGCTTCTTCCATGGTTACAACGCGATAGCCTTCCATAGCGGCTTGCAATGCGCAAATCGGGTCGATTTCGGTAATTAAAACTGTTGCGCCAAGACCGCGTAGCGATTGTGCGCAACCTTTACCAACATCGCCGTAACCGCAGACTACGGCAATTTTACCGGCAATCATTACGTCGGTAGCGCGCTTGATACCGTCAACCAGTGATTCGCGACAACCGTACAGGTTATCGAATTTTGATTTTGTGACCGAATCGTTAACATTAAAAGCCGGAACTTTTAATGTGCCTTTAGCGACCATTTCATACAGACGCAATACGCCTGTAGTGGTCTCTTCAGATAAGCCTTTAATATCGGCCATCAATTCAGGATATTTTTCATGCATCATGACGGTTAAGTCGCCGCCATCATCCAGAATCATGTTCGGGCGCCAGCCGTCAAGACCATCAATAGTTTGTGCAATGCACCACTCGGCTTCTTCTTCCGTTTCGCCTTTCCAGGCAAAAACAGGAATACCGGCCGCAGCTATTGCCGCAGCGGCATGATCTTGAGTAGAAAAAATATTGCAAGAAGACCAGCGAACCTCTGCGCCCAATGCTGTCAGAGTTTCAATTAATACTGCTGTTTGAATAGTCATATGTAAACAGCCGGCGATACGCGCGCCTTTTAATGGCTGTGCTGCACCGAATTCTTCACGCAATGCCATTAAGCCCGGCATTTCGGTTTCGGCGATATTGATTTCCTTGCGACCCCATTCTGCCAGGGCAATATCGGCGACTTTATAATCTGGTTGGCTCATTATATTTTCCGTATTTAGTATTTTAGTTAAAGACCGGCAGCATCTTTTAATGCGTCAACTTTGTCGGTTTTTTCCCAGCTAAAGGAGTCTTCGGTACGGCCGAAATGACCATATGCGGATGTTGTTTGGTAAATTGGTTTTAACAATCCCAACATTGCAATCAAGCCTTTAGGTCTTAAATCGAAGTTGTCCCTGACAATTTGCACCAGTCTGTCTTCACTAATTTTACCGGTACCAAAAGTTTCGACGGTGATAGACGTAGGTTCTGCAACGCCAATGGCGTAAGAAACCTGAATTTCACAGCGCTCGGCTAATCCTGCTGCAACAATATTTTTTGCTACGTAACGGGCCATGTATGCGGCTGAACGGTCAACTTTTGAAGGATCTTTGCCCGAGAACGCGCCGCCGCCATGTCTTGCCATGCCGCCGTAAGTGTCAACAATAATTTTGCGGCCGGTTAAACCACAATCGCCGACAGGGCCGCCGATAACAAATTGACCGGTTGGATTAATGAAATATTTGGTATCTTTATGCAACCATTCTTTAGGTAGAATCGGCAGGATAATTTCATCCATCACTGCTTCGTGCAATGCTTTGGTAGCAATTTCAGGCGAATGCTGTGTAGACAAAACGACTGCGTCAATTGCTACGGGTTTATTGTTTTCGTAACGGAAAGTAATTTGGCTTTTGGCATCGGGACGCAGCCAAGGCAAAGTTTTGTTTTTACGTACTTCAGCTTGACGTTTGACCAGCAGGTGGGAATAGGTAATAGGGGCTGGCATCAATACATCGGTTTCATTGCTGGCATAACCAAACATTAAGCCTTGATCGCCTGCACCCTGTTCGTGATCTTCAGCTTCATCAACACCCATCGCAATATCAGCCGATTGCTTGCCGATAGCGTTTAAAACTGCGCAACTTTGACCGTCAAAACCTATATCGCCATGATCATAACCGATTTCACAGACGACGTTTCGTACCAAGGCTTCAAGGTCAACCCAAGCGTTAGTTGTTACTTCGCCGGCCAAAACAACCATGCCGGTTTTTACCAGTGTCTCGCAAGCAACGCGTGAACGCGGGTCTTGTGCCAATAAGGCATCAAGTACCGCATCTGAAATTTGATCTGCAACCTTGTCTGGATGCCCCTCTGAAACTGATTCTGACGTAAAAGAATAATTATTGCTCACGATACCACCTTGTTAAAATGTAAAAACCCAGATGTACAAAAGGCTGCCTATGCAGCCTTCTTGTGTATGGTGGGCCCTGTAGGACTTGAACCTACGACCTGCCGATTATGAGTCGGACGCTCTAACCAACTGAGCTAAGGGCCCTATATATTATTTACTCGCCATCCAAAAAGCATCTTAATTGCTCTGATCTTGAAGGATGTCTAAGTTTCCTCAATGCCTTGGCTTCAATTTGACGGATTCTTTCACGCGTCACGTCGAACTGTTTGCCTACTTCTTCCAGCGTGTGATCGGTATTCATATTAATACCAAAACGCATGCGTAGAACTTTTGCCTCTCTTGCCGTTAACCCCGCCAATACGTTTTGTGTCGACTCACGCAAACCGGCAATTGTTGCCGCCTCAACCGGGGACAATACTTTAGCATCTTCTATGAAATCTCCCAAATGAGAATCTTCATCGTCGCCAATGGGTGTTTCCATTGAGATAGGTTCTTTAGCTATTTTCAATACCTTACGAACTTTATCTTCCGGCATTTCCATGCGTTCCGCCAGTTCTTCCGGGGTTGCTTCCCGTCCTAGTTCCTGAAGGATTTGTCTGGAAATTCGATTCAGTTTATTGATCGTTTCGATCATATGCACAGGAATGCGAATAGTTCTAGCTTGGTCCGCAATCGACCGGGTGATGGCTTGCCTGATCCACCACGTTGCATAGGTTGAAAATTTGTAGCCACGGCGATATTCAAACTTATCGACTGCTTTCATTAAGCCGATATTGCCTTCTTGAATCAAATCCAGGAATTGTAACCCGCGATTAGTATATTTTTTCGCTATTGAAATGACCAGTCTTAAATTGGCCTCAATCATTTCTTTTTTCGCTCGTCTTGCTTTGGCTTCACCGATAGACATGCGTCTGTTAATATCTTTTAAGCCGTTAATGGTCAAACCATACTCTGCTTCGATATCCGATAATATCTTTTGGGCTTTTCTTATTTCTTTTTCGCGTTCTTTCAATGTTTCCGCATACTTGCTTCCTGTGCGTAAGTATTGATCAAACCATTCTGAGCTAGCTTCATGCTCAGTAAAAGAAGCAATAAATTCTTTGCGTGGCATTTTCGCATGGTTGACGAAGGAGTCCATAATGAGCTTTTCTTGCTCACGCACAGCGGCGACGCCATTAGGAATAATAGCGGTCAGCTTCTTTAAATATTGTGGTGTCCATTTAAATTCCATGAACAAGTCGGCCAAAGCCTCAAACTCTTGTTCTGTTTTGTCGCTTGAGTAGCCATGCTTTTTGATCGCTGTTGAAGCGGTTTTTAACTGCTTTCTGAGTGTCTCGACTTTTTCTTTAACTTCGTCGTAATTGAGTCCCTTGGGCTCTTCTTCCGCGGCGGCGGCTGTCTCTTCGACATCGTCGCCCACGGGCAAGGTGGCGACAAAATCTTCCGGCTCAGTCAAATCTACAAAACCGGAAATTAAATCAGTCAGGCGAATGCCACCCTCTTCTCCGGAAATATTATCGAACGACTGTAAAAAATCTTCAACGACGATACAAGAACGAGCAATGGCTTTAACTAATTGCTGCTGTCCTTCTTCGATGCGTTTGGCGATTTTCAATTCGTCTGCGCGAGTCAATAATTCTACCGAACCCATTTCCCGCATATACATGCGTACCGGATCCGTGGTTCTGCCAAACTCGCTATCGACAGAAGCTAAGGCTGCGACCTCTTCGGCATCCTCATCGTCCGTAGTAACAGCCGCTGAATCGGTAATAAGGGAATCTTCATCCGGCGCAACTTCATAAACCTGAATTCCCATATCATTGATCATGCCAATAATATCTTCAATTTGCTCGGGATCAACGATGTCGCTGGGCAAATGATCGTTAACCTCGGCATAAGTCAGGTACCCCTGTATTTTGCCTTTGGCTATCAATTGTTTAAGTTGAGATTGCTGCTGTTCTTGATTCATCATTTACTCACGGAAGACTCTGTTCGGCCTGACTTCGCCGAACCGAAAATTATACTACAAATTCCTATTATTTTGCACTAATCAATTTGGCTGTCAGCATTTTACGCAGCCGCTCTTTTTCCTGTGCGTCCAGTCCTTCGGTTTTATCTTTATCCAGTAGCCTAGCCAGGCTAATATCTCTAGCTTGAGTTAACAACCTGTTTAGCGCGTCGCAAAATACTGCTTCTATCTTGTCATCCGGAACCAGTAAATCCAAAAAAGCCAGTGCTTTTATAGATTTTTCTTCGGCAGTATCTCGATAACATTCCACTAAAACAGCTACATTTGCCGGGTTTTTATCTGCAATCACTTGCAGGATGTTCTTAAATAGAGGTGCGCCTGAAAATTCAAGGTCGCTCCAGTCAATTTCTCGCTGCTCAAGGATTTCGGCTAGTCTGGGGTTTTGGATCAATAATGCAATTGCCACGCGTGCCGATGATAATCTGCCTTTGTCCTGAGGTCGTTTTCTATCTGTCCTTGGGTGTTGTTTAAAAGCAAGTGTAGTCGTATTCTCTAAAACATCCAGGCCGGCCCAGCCTGATAGTTCTTTTAATCGTGCAAACATCATTTCTTTAAAAATGCTCTCAGGCAATTTCTCCAGGTAGGGCTTGGCTTTGTTTGCTAATTGTGCTCGTCCTTCTATTTTAGATAGATCTAGGTCGCTTGAGAGATGCCCGAAAAAATAATCCGACAAGGTTTCGGCTATTTTTATGCGCTCAATAAAGCCGTCAATTCCGTCCTCTCGTACCAGTGAGTCAGGATCATGATCTTGCGGTAGCAGCATAATGCGAATTTGCCGTCCATCTTTTAAACTGGAAAAGGCTGGCTCCATTGCTCTCCATGCGGCCTCTCGTCCCGCTTTATCGCCATCGAAACAAAATACCAGTTCCGAAGAAAACCGGAATAGTAAATCCATGTGAGCTTGCGATGCGGCCGTTCCCAAAGCCGCAACCGCATAATGAATGCCAAACTGAGCCAGGGCGATGACATCCATGTAGCCTTCAACAATCAATATCCTCTGGGGTTTGGCATTCTTTTCCAGTAGTTCATATAGGCCGTAAACTTCCTTGCCTTTGTGAAATAGGGATGTTTCCGGGGAATTCAAGTATTTGGGCAAAGAATCGTCAAGAACTCTTCCGCCAAAGCCTACAATGCGGGCGCGCTTGTCCCTGATCGGAAACATAATTCGATCGCGGAAGCGATCATAAGGTTGTCCGTCTTCTTTGTTGACTAAAAGTCCGGCTTCAAGCAATAATTTTTGGTCAAATCGAGTTGTTAGGGCTTTCCGTGGCGCGTAGCCCAGCATGAAATCAGTGGCGCAATCGCTACTGATGCCTCTGTTTTTTAAATACTCAACCGCTTTTTTCCCTTCATCGCTGGCGCGCAGCTGCTCCACATAAAAGGCGGCTACCTGTTTCATCAATGTATAGAGATTGTTTAAGTCCTCCTTTTTAGTTCCCGATCGATGCTCGGCTGATTCTCTGGGTACTTCGAGTCCTGCGAATCCTGCCAAGTCCTCAACGGCTTCAACGAAATCAAGATGGCTAAAATCCATCAGAAAGCTGATGGCGTTGCCGCTGGCGCCGCAGCCAAAGCAATAAAAAAATTGTTTTTTCTGGTTTACGGAAAAACTGGGAGTTTTTTCGGCGTGAAAAGGGCAGCGGGCGACAAAATTGTTACCCGTTTTTTTTAGAGGAACGTGCGAATCGATTAGATCGACAATATCAACCCGCACCAAAAGCTCATCAATAAACTCGCGAGGGATTCTACCGGACACAGCTATGCTCCGACGACTGCACGGATGCAGGGGTATGGCAACGCGGGAGCAGTTGCCGAAAAATCAGTAAAAAGAAGTTATCCAGCTAGCGCAGCTTTGATTTTGTTACTTACAGCTGACATGTCGGCGCGGCCTTGCATTTTTGTTTTAAGCAAAGCCATGACCTTGCCCATGTCCTTAACTGATTCGGCGCCGGATTCTGCGACAGCGTCTTTAACCATTAAATCAATTTCGGATTCGGTCAGGGCCTGAGGCAAAAAATCCTGAATTACCGGAATTTCGGCTTCCTCAATGGCTACAAGGTCCTGGCGGCCGGCTTCGGCATATTGACGGATAGACTCGCGGCGCTGTTTGAGCATCTTGTCGAGAACCAAAATAACCCGCTCATTATCTAAAACAATGCGCTCATCGACCTCGACCTGCTTAATGGCAGCCAAAATCAAACGGATCACGCCTAATCTTGCTTTATTGCCGCCTTTCATGGCGGCTTTCATATCTTCCTTGATACGATCTGTTAGCAAATCCATCGTATTGACCTTGGTTTTACAGTGCAGGGCGTCCGCGACGTAAGTTTTTCAATGCATAACGTTCACGAGCTAATTTTTTCAGGTGACGTTTAACGGCAGCTGCGCCTTTACGCTTGCGTTCTGCGGTTGGTTTTTCATAAAACTCGCGGCGACGTACTTCTGCCAATACACCTGCTTTTTCACAAGCGCGTTTAAAACGGCGAATCGCAATATCAAATGGTTCGTTTTCTTTGATTTTTACTGACGGCATATAATGACCCGAATATGTTAATATTTAAAAAGTTTAGGATATTTAATCCACTGAACAAACAGAACCCTTAATTATACCTTTACTTTTATAAATTTCAAAAATTCAATGTACGTTTTAGGCATAGAAACTTCTTGCGACGAAACCGGCGTCGCAATTTATCACTCTGAACAAGGCTTATGTAGCCATCTTTTATATAGCCAAGTCGACATGCATAGCGAATATGGCGGCGTTGTTCCTGAGCTTGCATCACGTGACCATATTCGGAAATTAGTACCGCTGATCAAGCAATGCCTAAAGGAAGGCGGATTGACCGGCAGCGATATTAACGGCATTGCTTATACGGCAGGTCCCGGCCTAATGGGGGCTTTGCTGGTTGGTGCGGCAACGGCGAGAAGCCTGGCCTGGACATGGCAAGTTCCAGCCATCGCCGTTCATCACATGGAAGGTCATCTGCTGGCGCCTATGCTGGAAGAAAATCCGCCGGAATTTCCTTTTGTCGCGTTACTGATTTCCGGGGGGCATACTTTGCTGGTACATGTTGAGGCTATCGGCCGCTATCAATTATTAGGCGAATCCCTGGATGATGCCGCCGGTGAAGCTTTTGATAAGACTGCAAAAATGCTGGGTTTGGGTTATCCCGGCGGGCCGAAACTGTCCGCGCTTGCAGAACAGGGCAAGCCGCAGGTTAAATTTCCTCGTCCGATGACCGACCGCCCCGGATTGGATTTTAGTTTTAGCGGCTTAAAAACATTTACGTTGAATGCCGTTAATGCCTCTGGAAAGACCGAGAAGGACAAAGCCGATGTCGCTGCCGCATTTCAGCAGGCGGTTGCGGAGACGCTGAGCATCAAATGTAAGCGGGCTTTGCAACAAACCGGCTTGAAAAGATTGGTCATTGCCGGAGGTGTTAGCGCCAACAAGCAAATTCGAGCCAGCTTGACCCAAATGGTTGCCAAGGAAAATGCACAACTTTATTTTCCGAGGCTTCAATTTTGTACAGATAACGGTGCGATGATTGCCTATGCCGGTTGCCGGCGTTTAATGGCGGGGCAGCAACAAGGGTTGGAGATTTACGCCCGTCCTCGTTGGCCGATTAGTGAGTTATCGGGCTGCTAATCGAGCAACCTACAGGCAATAAAATATAAGCGGATTAATTCACCACGAAGACACGAAGTTCACGAAGAAAACAAGGTAAAGACTTCGTGATCTTCATGGTGATACGTTTTATCAATGCCTAATCAACCTTCTTGTCCGGCCAGCAGGCGCTGGATATTGCTCTTATGCCGCCATAACAAGAAAACCGTCATGATTACGGAGGCTGTAACGATAGATTCGTTACCGGTAATAAACCAAGCAAAAACCGGCGACAGGGTTGAAGCGACTAATGCAGATAGAGATGATATCTTGCCCAGCTTATAAACCAGGTACCAAGTCGCCATAAAGGCCAAACCCAGCGTCCAGAAAAAACCGAGCAACACGCCGACCGATGTTGCAACGCCTTTGCCGCCTTTAAAACCGAAAAATATCGGATAAAGGTGGCCTATAAATGCCGCCAAACCGGTCGTTGCAACCAATTCGGCGGGCAGTCCCAATGCATTTGCGGCATAGACAGGAATTAATCCTTTCAGCGAATCGCCCAATAAAGTGATTGCCGCCGCTTTTTTTCCGCCAATGCGCATCACATTGGTCGCGCCGGGATTGCCCGAACCCTGTTCGCGGGGATCGGGCAATCCCATCATGCGGCAAATAATAATTGCACTGGAAATTGAGCCTATCAAATAGGCGGCCGGAACAAACAACCATTCAACCATTAGGTAACCTTTTCGTTATTCAGAACTTGTAAGCACCGGGCGTTTCCCTGATACTTACCCCCTTTTAAAAACACGCATCATAACCGGAAATTACAATGGACATCATATTTTTAGGCGGCCTGGAAATTGAAACTATCATCGGCATCTATGACTGGGAAAGGGTAACCAAACAAACCGTCATTCTTGATATTGAAATGGCTTTCGATATTCAAAAAGCCGCTGAAACTGACGATATTCAATACACGCTTGATTACAAAACAGTTTCTCACCGCATTGTTTCTTTTGTCGAAGCCAGCCAGTTTTTACTGGTTGAAAAATTAATCTCGGAAATAGCCGATATTATACGTAACGAATTCAATGTGCCCTGGGTGAAAATAACCTTGAATAAAAAAGGCGCGATCAGCGGCGCCAGCGATGTTGGCATTATCATTGAACGCGGAGAAAAAAAATCGTGACCAGAGGTTACATCAGCATCGGCAGCAATATAAACAAAGATGAGCATATTCCCGCCAGCCTCAAGGCGTTGGAGCAAATCTTTGGCGAACTGACGATTTCAAGCATCTATGAATCGGAACCGGTCGGCTTTACCGGCGATGTTTTCTACAATCTTGTAGTGGGTTTCGATTCCGGCTTGGAGGTGAAAGCGGTCGCCAAGCAGCTCAGGCAAATTGAACTGGATAATGGCCGCACTCGCGACAGCCGGAAGTTTGCTGCGCGCACGCTCGATTTGGACCTGATTCTATACGGCGACCTGATCGTCAATGATGGCCGCTTGCAAATACCCCGGGATGAAATCGAACATTACGCTTTCGTGCTTGAGCCTTTAGCCGAGATTGCTCCGAGTTTGAAACATCCCGTCACTCATATCGGCTATGCCGAGCTTTGGCGGCAATTCGACAAGACCAAGGCCCGGCAAAAGCGCGTCACACCAGCCTGGGCTTCAGCAAAATAGGGTGCGCCCGCCGTCGACGGTCAGTATCTGGCCGGTCATGTAACCGGCATTCTCGATCAAAAAGAGTACGGCTTTGGCAATATCGGCCGGTTCGCCGCTACGTTTTAACATCACCCGTTGCAGTATTTCCAATTTGGCAGGTTCGGATAAATCGTTATCGGGCCAGAGTATAGCTCCCGGAGCCACGCCGTTCACCCTGACAGTCGGGCCCAACTCCTTGGCTAAAACCTTGGTCATGGCGGCCAGTCCGGCTTTTGAAATACTGTACACGGGATAGCCGCCCAGCCCGCGTTCGGCATGGATGTCGACGATATTGACTATGCAGCCTTTATTATCGGTTAAAGTTGGCGCCAAAGCTTTTGCCAGGAAAAACGGTGCTTTTAAATTGCTGCCCAATAACTCATCCCATTGTTGCTCGGTCACATCAGTCATAGCTGTTGGGTAAAAGGATGACGCGTTATTGACCAGCACATCAATGCCGCCCCAAGCCCTAGTAGCTTCCTCGGCAACAGCTTCCAGTTCGGTCATGTTCAGTAAATCGGCCTGCATGATTTTTGCTGAATCCGGCCGCAGTCGATTCAGTTCATCGCAAAGCTGTTGCGCTTCGGCTGCCGAAGACCGGTAATGCAAGAAAATATTACAGCCTTCGCTATGCAAAAGCCGCGCACAAGCCGCGCCTATGCGCTTGGCGGCTCCGGTAATTAATACATTTTTAACGCGTGCCTTCATAATGAAAAGGATGGTTTGTCCACGAAAGCCAAAAGTAGGTGCCTCTAGGCGACACGAAAAGCACGAAAGATAACATGCCTGATGGGGCAGGGTGCTTTGACTGAAACGTAAGGCCTTGGTTAGGTGTAAGCACTTTGTTTAGGCACGCGCAAACGTCAGGAGCGGGGTTGCAAACCCCGCCCCGCTTGCCGTCAATGTATTTTTGGCTGCAACCTTCATTGCGCTTGCTGAGCCAAGCTTTTGCTTGCCACTTCGTACACATCTTTGGAAATCGATTCGGTTGTCATGATTCGCTCCAGTTGTGCTTTCATCAGCGCTTGTCGGCCTTCGTCATATCGGCGCCACGCCGTCAATGCGCCGGTCATGCGGGAGGCAACCTGTGGATTCAAGGTGTTCAGTGCAATAATCCGGTCGGCAAGGAATTGATAGCCTTGCCCATTGGCGGCGTGAAAATGCAGCGGATTGGACTGGCTGAATGCGCCTATTAATGACCTGACGCGGTTTGGGTTCTTTAAATCAAACGCCGGGTGCTGCATTAACGCCTGCACTGTCGCAAAGGTGTCGGGCATGCTGCTGGAAGCTTGTAGCATGAACCATTTATCTATAACCAGCGCTTCCGCTTGCCATTGGCGGTAAAAACTATCCAGGCACTGTTGTTTGGCCGGATGCGGGCTGTTGACAATGACCGATAACGCAGATATTTGGTCGGTCATATTTTTTGCGCTGTTAAACTGCTGTTGCGACAGCTGGTAAATATCCTTGCTTTCCAGCTTGCTTAGATAGCTCAAGCAGGTGTTTTTGATGCGTCTGCGGCCTATTGCGCCGGCATCGAATTTTCCGGATTCATCCCGATGATTATTCCGGTACAAAGCTTGGAACTGCGGCTGTAATTGTTCGGCCAAGGTCAGCGTAACAAACTCGCGGGCGGCATGGATGGCTTCTACATCGACAATCTGCATTTGTTCGGCCAGATAGGTTTCCGAGGGCAGGTTTAGCAATAAAGAACAATACGACAAATCATCCCAAGGCTGTTCCAGTACCTGTTTAAATGCAGTAACCATGATGGGGTTGACGTGCAACTCCCTGCCGTTTTGCACGTCGGCAATCAGTCCGGTAATAATTTGCCCGGCCAGTTGCTGCCCGGCTTCCCAACGATTAAAAGTGTCGCTGTCGTAGCTTAATAAAAACGCCAGTTCATCCAGGCTGCGCTCCATCGTCAGTTTAACCGGCGCGGAAAAGCCTCTTAGAATGGAAACAACCGGCTGTGCGGATAAACCTTCAAAGATAAAGGTTTGTTCGGGCTGGGTGAGTTGCAAAATGACTTCATCGCAGGCTTCGTCATTGCTTTGCAGCTTGCAAGGCGCGATGGAGCCGTCTTTATTCAATAATCCCACAGTGACCGGAATATGCAGCGGTTCTTTAACCGCTTGTCCCGGAGTCGGCGGGCAGTTTTGGCTTAGGGTTAAAGTCAGGGTTTGTGCGGATGGATCATAATGTTGCTGAACAGTTAATGCCGGCGTTCCTGCCTGGGAATACCAGCGGCGGAATTGGCTTAAATCAATGCCGTTGGCGGCTTCCATGGCGCTGACGAAATCATCGCAGGTCACCGCTTGGCCGTCATGACGCTCAAAATACAAATCGCTGCCTTTGCGAAAGCCTTCAGGGCCAACCAGCGTATGGATCATGCGCACGACTTCCGCGCCTTTCTCATACACGGTCAGGGTGTAGAAGTTGTTGATTTCAATATAGGCGTCGGGGCGTATCGGATGCGCCAGAGGGCCGGCATCTTCGGCAAACTGGCGGGTACGCAGCATGTTGACATCTTCGATGCGTTTAACGGCTTTAGAAGTGCGGTCGCCGGTAAATTCCTGGTCGCGGAATACCGTAAAGCCTTCTTTGAGGCTGAGTTGGAACCAGTCCCGGCAAGTGATGCGGTTGCCGGTCCAGTTATGGAAATATTCATGGCCGATCACGCCTTCGATATGTTCGTAATCCGAGTCGGTCGCGGTATCGGGCCGTGCCAGCACAAACTTAGTGTTGAAAATATTAAGTCCCTTGTTTTCCATCGCGCCCATGTTGAAATGGCCTACCGCGACGATCATGTACAAATCCAGGTCGTATTCGCGACCGTACACTTGTTCATCCCAATGCATCGCGTTTTTTAACGATTCCATCGCATGGTCGCATTTATCGATGTCATGTTTCTCGACAAATATTTGTAGGTCGATGTCGCGGCCGGACTGCGTGGTAAAGCGGTCTGTAATGCATTCAAGTTGCCCGGCAACCAGCGCGAACAAATAGCACGGTTTGTTGAACGGGTCTTCCCAAGTCACCCAATGGCGATTGTCAGGCAGATCCCCTTGAGCCACTTTGTTGCCGTTGGATAATAAAACCGGATAACGGTCTTTGTCGCCGATCAGCGTTGTGGTGAACAAGGTCATCACATCGGGGCGATCCAGAAAGTAAGTGATTTTCCTGAAACCTTCCGCCTCGCACTGGGTGCATAGCATGCCGTTGGATAAATACAGTCCTTCTAGGGCGGTGTTGGCTTTTGGGTTGATCGTGTTTTCGATAGTCAATACAAAGCGTTGCTGCTGCGGAACATTGTTAACAATTAACGCGTCCTGGGTTTGCAAGTATTGATCTTTGGCTAAGTCATTACCATCCAAATTAACGCGGATCAGTTTCAGGTTCTCGCCCGATAAGATCAGTGACATGTTATGAGACTGGCTGGCAGGGTTGCGGCTAAGAGTGAGCCGCGAACTAACCAAGGTGTTTTCATCATCCAGGGTAAAATCTAATGCAACGCTGTGAATCAGGTATTCGGGGACAGTGTAGTCTTTTAGATAGATGGTTTGAGGATTAGGGTCGCGCATTATTTATACCTGCTGTTGTGATCGGAAGATCTGATGTTTGGTGCGGCGAACAGCACGATTAATAACCAAGCTGTTATGAAACAAACGCCGCCGAAAGGGGTGATCATACCTAGCCAGGTATGATTGAGTAATGCCAGGGCATACAAGCTGCCGGAAAATAGCACTATGCCGGCGAACATGAGCCAACCGGCCCAATGTAATAATTTGGAGTTTGGCGCCTGCTGACGAATCAGGGCGACGCCGATCAATCCCAGCGCATGCCACATTTGGTAAGTCACGCCGGTTTGGTAGACGGTCAACATCTCCGGGCTGATGACGGTTTTTAAACCATGAGCGCCGAATGCGCCCATGCCGACACCGACTAATGCGCTTAGTGCGCCGAGCGATAAAAAAGTCGATTTCATTATTGCTCCATCAGTCTGGGCATCAACTGCACCAGATTGCAGGGACGGGTGCGATGATCTAATTGTTCTTTGATCAGTGCGTCCCAAGCCGTGCGGCAAGCTCCCGACGAGCCGGGCAGGCAAAAGATATAGGTCGCATTGGCTACTCCGGCAATCGCCCTGGACTGGATGGTTGAGGTTTTAATGTCCTGGTAGGAAAGCATCCTGAACACTTCGCCAAAACCGTCCAGCATTTTGTCCAGTAGCGGCGCAACCGCTTCGGGCGTGCCGTCCCTGCCGGTTACGCCGGTACCGCCAGTGCTGATGACAACGTTAATGCCGTCAGCGGCAATCCAATTTGAAACAACGGCCCTGATTTGATAAATGTCGTCAGGGACTATTTTCTTTTCGATAACGTGATGTCCCGCATCGCTAGCGCGTTCCGCCAGCGTTTTGCCGGATACATCGTCGGCATCGGTGCGGCTGTCGGAAACGACCAGTATGGCGATGTTTAAAGGGATAAAATTTTTATCTGCGGTCATGTTTTTAAGAGAGACGAAAGGCAAAGGATGAAGGGCAAAAGGCGATGAACACACGGGTCAGGTTCTTTTGCCTTTTGCCCTTCGTCTTTTGCCTGATTGTCATTTTAACACAACAAAGAACCCTTCCTGTCCTCGCTGAATGTTAAGCAGCAACGGGCCGTTCGGATCAACCACCTGTTTTAATTCCTCAAGATTACGGACGCGATAGCGGTTTGCCGACACGATAACATCGCCGGGACGCAGGCCTGCGCGCCAGATCTCGGTCGATGTGTCGATTTTTTCAATTAAAACCCCTTCAACCTGATTCTTTAGCGAGGCGCTTAACAGTGTGCCTTTTAAGGTGCGATGCAGCTTTTCTCCGGCCAGTCGCGGCACTTCCTGCTTGCCGATCGTTGCGGTAACTTGTTTCTTCTCATTGCCGCGGTAGTATTCCAGGTCGACATTATCGCCAATTTGCATCATGCCGACGATATTGCGTATGTCATGGCTGTTTTTAATCGGATGTCCATTGGCCGAGACAATAATGTCGCCAGGCTCCAATCCTGCTTTAGCTGCGGGTGAGTTGGTTTCAATCCGGCTGATCGCGGCGCCTTGCATATTTTTCAACTCAAATGCTTTGACCAGTTCAGGCGTCAGATCCTGCGTGGTTACGCCCAATAAGCCGCGTCGAACCTCGCCGTGCTTGACCAGTGATTCCTTGATGGTCATGACCATATTGGAGGGAATCGCAAAACCGATGCCGACGTTGCCGCCAGTGGGGGCGAGGATTGCGGTATTCATGCCGACAAGTTCGCCGCGCAGGTTAACCAATGCGCCGCCTGAATTGCCGGGATTGATAGAGGCGTCGGTTTGGATAAAATCTTCATAGCCTTCTATGCCAAGCCCGGACCGGCCCAAGGCGCTGACAATACCTGATGTTACGGTCTGCCCCAAGCCGAACGGATTGCCGATGGCGACAACAAAATCGCCGACTTTTAGCTGCTTGGAGTCGGCGATGGGCAGCATGGTCAGGTTATCGGCAGGAATTTGAATGACGGCGACATCCGCTTCAGGATCGGTGCCGATCAATTTGGCTGCAAGCTGGCGGCCGTCATTTAGGGTCACGGTGATGGTGTCCGCCTTATCGATAACGTGGTTGTTGGTTAGAACCAGGCCTTGCTTGCTATCGATAATAACGCCGGAGCCCAAGCTGTTTTTTTGCTGCCGCCGTAGCGGCTGGTCGGGTACATTAAAAAATTGGCGAAAAACCGGATCTTGCATCAGCGGATTCTCACTGACCGTAATATTGGTCGAGGTTGAAATATTAACCACAGCCGGCATGCTGCGCTCAAGCATTGGAGCCAGGGACGGCAATGCCTGTCCATCTATGTAAGGCGGCAATGCTGCCTGTGTAGCCGTGGTTATGCCAAAATAGAAGGGCAAGAAAGTTATAAATAACAGCTGTTTTACAGATTTAGTATTTATCATGGCTTTTCCAGTGTTTGTGAAACATGCGTAACTCACAATATATGTGTAAAAATGTTTAATACAAGGTGTGGTAAAGTAGATTTTTTAAACAATCAGAACTGTCATTTAGCGGTTATCTTGCTTAGAATATTTAAATGGCCGTAGACGTTAATTCCGAAGATGGACTGATTATTCGTAAATTAATTCCGCTCGCAACATTGCCGGGCGCTCGGTTTAATGCGTTATGCGCTGAGATGACCGTCGAAGAAATACAAGACGGTTTTTTGTTTAAAAAAGGCGATGTAACCCCCCAGCTTGTTTATCTGATAAGTGGTGAGGTTACTCTTCAGGCAGCTGGGCTGGTTGTTGAAGTGATTGCTGCAAACAGCGATTCCGCCAAGTTTGCGCTGGCGCACCAGATCCCAAGAAAAATCGATGCAGTCGCGAACGGAAGGGTGCGTTTTTTGCGATTGAATGCCGATATTGTTAAAAAATTACCCTCCCTGGCTTATAAAGAGGACAGCAGTTACATGGTCATTGACGAGACTGAAGGTGATCCGGATGACTGGATGACAGCGCTATTAAGGTCGCCTATTTTTCAACGTCTACCTCCTGCCAATTTACAAAAAATCTTAACGGGTTTGGAAGCCGTTCATTTCAGGCAAGGCGAAACCATTCTCGAACAAGGCGGCACCGGTGATTATTATTACCTGATTAAAAATGGGCAATGCCTGTTAACGCGTAAGCCGTCACCCAATGCAAAAGAGATTAAATTGGCCAAGTTGGCAAATGGCGATACTTTTGGCGAGGATGCCTTGCTTTCCGGTGCTACTAGAAATGTCACCATTACGGCGCTGACGGACATTGTTTTGCTGCGTCTGGATAAAAATCGATTTATATCTTTAATAAAAGAGCCTTCTTTAAAGTTTGTCGATTATGCCGGAATGCAGGAAGCGATAAGTCGCGGGGCGGTGTTGCTGGATGTGCGTTCGCAGGATGACTATGAGGACCAGCATCTTGACGGGAGTATCAATCTGCCCTTTTTCTCATTAAGAATGCAGCTTAAAACATTAAGTCATGAAAGGCCCGTGGTCGTTGTTTGCCAGGATGGCAGGACCAGCGAAGCTGCTGCGTTTTTATTGCTCAGGAATAAGATCGAGGCAACGATTTTGCGGGGCGGGATAGATAGTCTTGGGCTAAAGCCGAGTATTAAGCCTGAGGTGGAAAATGAAGCGCCTGTTGTTGCTAATGCTCAAGCTGAAATTCTTCCTCAGGAAAATGAGCAAAAACAGCCGGCCGATAACATCTTGGAAGATCAAATAAAGGCGCTTAAATCAGAAAACGAAGCGCTTAAAAATACCAATCAACAGCTCAACGATAAATGCATGAAACTGGAATTTGATAAGCAAAATGCTGAAAAGCAATGCCGGATATTACACAAGCAGATGGAGAAGTTGACTCAAGTGCTGGATAGGCTGAAAGGAGGCGGAAGTCAGCCGCGTTGAGCTTGCCCGCCGGGCATAAATAACCCGGCAGGCAAAGATGCGGATGCCGGGTTATGAAGCGTCCGGTTTGCATTCATGGAGCGCAAACCGGAAAAGCTAAAGCCAAATAATTATTTGATTTTGGCTTCTTTGTAGATGACGTGTTTACGGACAACAGGATCAAATTTTTTGATCTCCATTTTTTCGGGCATAGTCCGTTTGTTTTTTGTCGTGGTGTAAAAGTGTCCGGTTCCTTCGGTCGAAATCAATTTAATTTTGTCGCGCATTTTTGTATCCTCTTAAGAGTTGTCGCCGGCTTTACGCAAATCGGCAAGAACAGCATCGATGCCTCTCTTGTCAATGATACGCATGCCTTTAGTTGAAATTCTGAGGCGAACCCAACGGTTTTCGCTCTCTACCCAGAATCTGTGGTGTTGCAAATTTGGACAAAAGCGTCTTTTAGTTTTGTTGTTAGCGTGTGAAACATTGTTACCTGTAACCGGGCGCTTGCCTGTTACTTGACATACTCTGGACATGATTAACCCCTAATGCGTGCCTAAATTCAAAAGTTAGCCGAGCTTTATACCAAAAAATCTTTTCAAGGTAAATAACAATCTATAAAATAAGACGAAAGGCAAAGGGCGAAAGGCAAAGGGCGCAACGGTTTTTTAACCTTTCGCCCTTTGCCTTTCGCCCTTCGTCTAACATAATCATCAGGAAAAAAATAATGCCTATTAAGCTCGGCATGGTCATGGATTCCATTGCCCATATCAACATAAAGAAAGATACCAGTTTTGCCATGTTACTTGAAGCGCAGGCCAGAGGCTGGGAGTTGCATTATATGGAACTCAATGACTTGTTCCTGAGAAACGGCAGGGCGTATGCCAGAACGCGGACGATCAAAGTCCAGCGCGATGAAAAAAACTGGTACCAGTTTTCCTCGGAGCAGGATATTCCTTTGGATGAGCTGGATGTGATTATGATGCGCAAGGATCCGCCTTTCGACCAGGAATATATTTACGCAACCTATCTGTTGGAACGCGCGGAAAGCATGGGCGTTTATGTGATCAACAAGCCGCAGTCGTTACGTGATGCCAATGAAAAGCTTTTTACCGCATGGTTTCCGCAATGTTGCGCGGAAACGCTGGTCGCCCGCGAGCCGGCCAGAATCAGGGATTTTTTACTGGAGCAGGGCGAAATCATTTTAAAACCGCTGGACGGCATGGGCGGCACTTCTATTTTTCATTTACGTCAAGGCGATCCCAATCTTAGCGTGATTCTGGAAACCATGACCCAGTACAACAGCCGCTATGTCATGGCGCAAAAATATTTGCCGGAAATTGTCGACGGCGATAAACGCATATTGTTGGTTAACGGCGAGGTTATACCCTACGCGCTGGCGCGTATCCCTGCACAAGGCGAAACCCGAGGCAATTTGGCGGCGGGAGGTCGAGCCGAAGGCCGGCCATTAACCGAGCGGGATCGCTGGATTGCCGAGCAAGTCGGACCGACGTTACGGGAAAAAGGCCTGATCTTCGTCGGCATTGATGTGATTGGCAACACGCTGACCGAGATTAATGTGACTAGTCCTACCTGCGTTCAGGAATTGGATCGCCAGTTTGGACTGAATATTTGCGCTCAGCTCATGGATCATATTGAAACGACTCTTGCCGCACCTAGCTCCCGGCAGGTTTGCGGCATACACACCATCCATGGCGATAAATGAGAACACACCAGGTAATGTTTGATCCGCCTGCGCCGCTGTCTAATAATGACTCATTATTGATCGCCTTATTTTTAGCGGCTGTAGTTCACGTTGTTATCGGATTGGGGATTAATTTTACCGCGCCGCAACCGGAGCAAGTCAGCCGGTCTATTGATATTACCCTGGTCGATATGCCGAGCCAAAAAGCGCCTGAACAGGCGTCGTTTTTGGCTCAGGAAAATCAGATTGGCGCCGGCGAGCAGAGCCAAAAGCTGGAGCCTCCGCCGCAACAATTGTCCAGCCAAGGCAATAATAACCAAGCCAAGCCGGTAAAAAAAAGCGCGCCTGAACAGAGCGAGCCTAAAGCGGCGAAAAAGCTTATTACCCAGGCAAAGGCCGAAAAAAAGATAGTTACAGCGACCAAACCGGGCCCTGGCTACCATACTGAAAAACAGCACCCGCAATTGTCGGCGGAGATGTTGCAGCAGCAAATTGCGCAACTGGGCACCGAAATCAGGCTTAACCAGCAAAGCGCCGAGCAAACCAAGATAAAATTTGTCGATTCGGTGAGCGCCCATAAATACCTCGCCGCCCAATACATGAAAGATTGGGAAGATAAAGTAGAACGTACCGGCAATCTTAACTATCCTGAAGTGGCGGCCAAGAAAAACTTTTCCGGCACCTTGACCATGGATGTTGGAATTAAAGCCGATGGCAGCATTTACAGCATACGCATCAACCAGTCTTCGGGAAATCCGGAATTGGACGAAGCGGCTAAAAAAATTGTCCGCATGAGTGCGCCATTTGCGCCGTTACCACTGGATTTACGGAAAGAACTGGATGTTCTGGTCATTACCCGGGTGTGGAAATTTTCCGATGAATCAGGCATGACCGCGCGATAAACAGTTGCTTAAGTCAGCATAAACTTTGATACTAATACCATGAACCAAGCTACCTACTTGAATAACCAGTTTATTATCGCCATGCCCAATCTGGCGGACCCCAACTTTTTTCATACCGTTGCCTATTTATGTCAGCACAATGAAGACGGTGCGTTAGGCATCGTCATTAATAGACCGACGGAGATGAAATTGGGTGAAATCTTTAAGCAGATGGATATAAACGTCACTGCGCCTGACGCGGCTGAAACGCCTATTTTTGCAGGCGGCCCGGTGCAACAGGAGCGCGGCTTCGTGGTGCATACTTCCGGCGGAGATTGGCATGCGACCATGGCAGTTTCGGATACTATTTCCCTGACCACGTCCCGCGATGTGCTTGAAGCCATTGCCGTAGGCGAAGGTCCGGAGCAGTATCTGGTGGCTTTAGGTTATGCCGGATGGGGCGCGGGGCAATTGGAAAAAGAAATCATGGATAACTCGTGGCTTAATACACCTTGCAGTAAACAGGTTTTGTTTGATACGCCGGTTAACTTGCGCTGGAGCGCGGCAGCCGACCAGATCGGCATCGATATTAACCAGCTGACCGCTCCGGCAGGGCATGGCTAAACAAGATCCGTTACAAGCCAAAGCCAACGCCGATACTTACCTGGGTTTTGATTTTGGTACCAAAAAGATAGGCGTCGCCGTCGGTCAAACAACCACCGCTACCGCCAGTCCGTTGCAAACCATCCGCTCGATCAACCAAAACCCTAACTGGGAAATAATCGGCAAGCTGATACGAGAATGGCGTCCCGCCGGTTTGGTGGTCGGCATATCAAAGCAGGCCGACGGCTCGGACAATTTAGTAACTCCCCGCATGTTAAAATTTTGCCGACAGCTGGAAGGACGTTATCAACTGCCGGTTTTCCAGCAGGACGAGACCCTGTCGACCTTCGAAGCCAAACAAATGTTGTTTGATGAAGTCAGCGTTAGCGCAAGCAAACTCTGGGCAGTGCAAGATCAACTCGCCGCCCAGCTTATCTTGCAAACCTGGTTAAACGACCACGCCGCTATGCGGTAGTTAGAAAAATAGGAAACAATAGAACGCTGATGACGCTGATTAATTATGATCAAATAAGATTTTTCTTTTTTGAAAAAGCTTTGTGTTTAAACGCTGGCCTCAATAATTGCTGAATATTTATAATTATCCGCGTTCATCATATTCATCTGCGTCATCTGCGTTCCATTCGATTTGCTGGCGCTGAGCAGTTATCAAAAAGGACCATTAAGTGTTAGATATTTCTGAATTATTAAATAACCTGGAAGCCTCGCTAAAACGAATTATCGATGAAAGACAGCTGGTTAACCCGTTAATGATAGGCATCCGTACCGGCGGCGTATGGATTGCCGAGCAAATGCACCGTCGTTTAAATATCAGCGAACCTTTAGGGCTGCTGGATATTTCATTTTACCGTGACGATTTTTCGCAAATCGGCGTCAATCCCAACGTAAAGCCCAGCCATTTGCCGACGCACATTGAAGGCCGCGACATTATCCTGGTCGACGATGTTTTTTATACCGGCAGAACAATACGTGCGGCAATGAATGAAATTTTCGATTACGGCAGGCCGAACCGGATCGTCCTGGCGGTGTTGATAGAACGCGACGGCAGGCAAATTCCGCTGAGCCCGGATTGCGTCGGCACCAGTATTAAATTAGCCGCGGGCCAACGGATCAAACTGACCGGTCCGGAACCTTTAGGCGTGCATTTGGAAATCATCGACGCGGTGGCCTAAGCAATGACTGATAACCTGCAATTAAATGCGGAAGGCAAGCTTAAACACTTTCTGACCATCGAAGGCCTGAGCAAGAGCTTATTAACCGAAATTCTCGATACTGCCGAGTCCTTCGCCGGTATGTCCGAGCACCAGGTTAAAAAAGTTCCGCTGTTACGCGGTAAAACCATCGTCAACCTGTTTTTCGAAAACAGCACCCGAACCCGTACCACCTTCGAACTGGCTGCCACGCGTTTATCCGCCGACGTAATCAATATGAATATCGCCACCTCGGCCACGTCAAAAGGCGAAAGCCTGCTCGACACCATACGCAACCTGGAGTCCATGTTTGTCGACATGTTTGTGGTGCGCCATGCGCTTAGCGGTGCGGCCCATTTCATCGCCCAACAAACCGCGCCGCATATCAGCGTCATCAATGCCGGCGACGGACAGCACGCGCATCCGACTCAGGCTATGTTGGATATGTTTACGATACGCCAAATCAAGAAAGATTTCTCCAACCTTAGGGTTGCGATTATCGGCGACATCCTGCATTCACGGGTAGCCCGCTCGGAGATCCAGGCTTTAAATACTCTTGGAGCGGCCGAAGTCAGGGTCATTGCACCGAAAACCCTGCTGCCTGCGCATGTTGAAAGCTTAGGCGTGACGGTGTCGCATAATTTAACCGAAGGGCTTAAAGATATTGATGTGGTGATGATGTTGCGCTTGCAAAAAGAACGTATGAGTTCGGCGTTACTGCCCAGTGAAAGCGAATATTTCAAATGTTTCGGATTGACCGAGGAAAAACTGAAAATCGCCAAACCCGACGCCATCGTCATGCATCCCGGACCGATCAACCGGGGCGTGGAAATCGATTCCAAAGTTGCCGACGGTCCGCAGTCGGTGATACTCAAACAAGTCAGCAACGGCATCGCCGTGCGCATGGCCGTCATGGCGATGGCTATGCAAGCCGCACTTGCTCCCGGCAGGTCTGGCGGCATACACACCGTCCCTGGCGATCGCCATGCCGGTTCCCTACCGGCTAATGGCATACACACCATCCCTGGCGATAAATCGGGGGTGGCATGATGTTACGTATAGATCACGGGCGAATCATCGACCCAGCCAACGGCATCGACCGCGTCGGTTCCGTTTACATCGAAAACGGCAAGATTGCTTCGGTGACTGACGAACCGACCGGTTTCAAGGCCGATACCGTCATCGATGCCGAAAATCAAATCGTTTGCCCCGGCTTTATCGACTTAAGCACCCGCTTGCGGGACATGGGCCACAGCCGCAAAGCGACATTTAAAAGCGAAGTCATTGCCGCTGCTGCGGCGGGCGTCACCACCCTGTGCCTGCAACCGGATACCGTACCGGTCATCGATACACCCGCGGTTGTCGAATTGATCAAGGAACTGGCGGAAAAAGCCGGTTACCCGCAAATCTATGCCGTAGGCGGACTCACCCAGAAATTGGAGGGTACCGAACTCAGCTCCATGCTGTCGCTTAAACAGGCAGGCTGCATTGCGGTCGGTAATGCCAATCAGCCGGTGAAAAACCTGTTGATATTAAGGCGGGCCATGGAATACGCGGCCAGTCATGACTTGTTGTTGATGTTTAGACCCAATGATTTTTGGCTCGGCAATAACGGTTGTGCGCATGAAGGCGCGGTCGCGACCCGCTACGGTTTGCCGAGCATTCCTGAAGCCGCAGAAACCATTGCCCTGGCTCAATGCCTGGAGCTGGCCGAGCTGACCGGTTGCCGCGTACATTTCGGCCAATTAAGCTGCAAACGTTCGGTGATTAAAATACACCAGGCCAAAAAATACGGTTTGAAGGTCAGCGCCGATGTTGCGATTCATCAATTGCACCTGACAGAAAAGGACATGACGCCATTCGACAGCGCCTATCATGTATTGCCGCCATTGCGTACCGAAGACGATAAGCAGTATTTAAGGCAAGGGCTGGCCGGCAGCACGATTAACAGCATCTGTTCAGACCATCAGCCGCATGACTTGGATGCCAAGCTGGGTGCGTTCCCGGAAACGGAGCCGGGGATGTCATCGTTGGAAACCCTGTTGCCGTTAATGCTCAAACTGGTCGCCCAACACGCGATAACGCTGGAACAAGGCATCGCCTGTTTAAGCGCAAACCCGGCGCGGGTATTGCAGTTGAGTAGCGGCGCGTTAACGCCGGGTTTTTCGGCCGATGTCTGTATTTTCGATCCGGAACTTGAGTGGCAGGTTAACTCCGAGAACTGGAAAAGCCAGGGCGTTAACACACCGTTTTGGGGGCAAACCCTGAAAGGGCGGGTAACCCATACCTTGCAGGCCGGTAAAATCATTCACCGGCTCTAATGGAACACGGATGCCAACAGTAGGCGCCTCTAGGCGACACGGATTTGACGGATTTACGCGGATTTTTTATCTGTGATTATCAGCTAAATCCGTGTCATCCGTGTTCTATTTTCTAACCGCTAAGTGTTTATACATTTTTAATAACGGCAAACAACATGATGCAAAAAAGAACAGCTCACCAGATCGCCGATGTGTTGATTGAGGCTCTGCCCTACATCCAGCGCTTTAAAGGCAAAACCATCGTAGTTAAATTCGGCGGCAACGCGATGGTTGACGAAGAACTTAAACACAGCTTCGCACGGGACATCGTGTTGATGAAACTGGTCGGCTTAAACCCGATCGTGGTTCACGGCGGCGGGCCGCAAATCGGTCAATTGTTGGAAAAATTGGGTAAAACCACAGGCTTTATCGACGGCATGCGCATCACCGACAGCGAAACCATGGACGTGGTTGAGATGGTATTGGGCGGTTTAGTCAACAAGGAAATTGTCAATTTAATCAACATGCACGGCGGCAAAGCGGTTGGTTTGACCGGCAAGGACGGTAATTTTATCCGGGCCAAGAAGCTGCATCTTGCTCCGCGCGACAATTTGCCGCCGGAAATTATCGACTTGGGCCATGTCGGCGAAGTGAGCAGCATCGATCCTGCGGTTTTGGATATGCTCGGCGGCAGCGATTTTATCCCGGTGATTGCGCCGATCGGGGTGGGTGAGGACGGGCATTCCTACAACATCAATGCCGACCTTGTTGCCGGAAAAATTGCCGAACAGTTAAACGCCGAGAAATTGATTTTGCTGACTAATATACCGGGCATTTTGGACAAGCAAGGGGCGTTATTGACCGGTTTGTCGATCAAAAAGACCGAAGAACTTATCGCCGACGGCACCATTTCCGGCGGCATGATCCCGAAAACCCGCTGCGCGACCGATGCGATAAAAGGCGGCGTTACCAGTGTGCATATTATCGACGGCCGCGTCGATCATGCGGTGCTGCTGGAGCTGTTTACCGATCAGGGGGTTGGAACTTTATTGCTTAATGGGTAATCCAATAAGAAGTTTTTATCGAAGTTGCGAAGCTCCTTTCTTAAGAAACGATTTTTGGCTCAGAAAGAGTTAAATCTTTACAAAATGTTTCGTTTAATTGAAACTGCTTTCGTCCAAAAGTAAGACGTTAGAATGGGCGATTACAAAAACCATAATGCTTAGCAGCTTTACGCAAAGCACGGAAGTTTTAATACCAACATTGAAAGAGAGAATAATATGAAAAAATGGTTTTTAGTCGGTATAGCAGCCATCGCAGCCTCAGCAGCAAGCAGTGTGGTTGTAGCCGAGGCTAAACAAGATTTCACTTTGGTTAACAAGACGGGGTACACCATCGATCAAGTTTTTGTCTCCCCAAGTGCTGCAAATAACTGGTTGGATGATGTACTGGGTCAGGACGTTTTAGGCGATGGTGAGAACGCTAAAATAAAATTTCAAAGTTCCAATGATATTTGTAAATATGACTTAAAAGTCATTTATGATGATAAAGAGGAAGTGGAATGGTCCGATATCAATCTTTGTGAAGAAGAAAAAATCACTATCCACTGGAATAAGAAAAGCGGTGAGACATCAGCTACTTTTGATTAATTATTCGTTTGGATATTGTTGAAGGAAGGTGCGGCGAGGGATAAGCGTCGAGTGCCGCCGGAAACAATAGGGCCTGTGTTTTCATTAAACGTTTTAAGTCGTGAAAACACAGGCTTTAATTAGTGATTGATCGTTATGCTTGTTTTGGACTCGGATGTCCAAAACAAGCTTTTGATTTAAAGTTTTCTTGTTTCGTTAACCATTTAGTACCAAGAAAACACTATTCCTTATTCCACGATTTTTTGTTGTAACCTAAAGAAGTTAAAGCCGCTTGCTCTTCTTTAGTTAGGTTATTCCAGGACGTACCTTCGGAAGCCGGAGACTCTGTATCGGACCCCCAGATTCTGCCGTTCCAGCCTAAAACAGCCCAAAGTTTTTTCTCCTCGGCGGATAGCTCATCCCAAGTAAAGTTTTCCCAGAATTCATTTGCATCTCCCTTAGGCTTGCGGACACCTTTGGCTTGGACTGCTCCCACTTTTGCCTCAGCGTTTGTTACGACATCCTCTTTCGTTACGACTGCTTCCTGAGGCGTGGCGGCTTTCTCAACAGGCTCAGTCGCAACGGCTTCCTGCACAGGCGCCGGCGCAGCAGCTTCTTGAACGGGGACCGGCGTACCGGGTTGATTAATATCTGTCCGCTTGCCGGTAGTTTCTTCTTCAAGAACAAGGCTGTTGATTTTCCATTGTCCCAGTTCTTTTGTCGCATCGAAATAGACAGTTCCTTTACCTTTAGGGCCTTCGACACTAAAAGAAATAGCTGCTGTGCCGGTCGGTTCCGAAGTTTCTATGCTTCCCGACGGTAAACCTGTGGAAAAAGGTAAGCCGATGATGTCCGATGCTTGCCGGCTGCTCTCAAATTGGGACTCCGCTAACTTAAAAGCGTCCGAATCTTTCATTGCGGACATGCCAAGAAAAACCAGGCCCGCGGAAGATACGATAAAAAATAAATAAGCAATGACTGACCAGAGCGCCCATTTTTTTTGCACGGCCTTGAAATGATCAATGCTTTCCCATTCCTTATTTTGCCATGCCCATGCGCTGCCTTTAACGCCGAGCACAAAGGGCATGGCGAAATTTACAAAGGGAACAAACATGAGCAGGGCTATGAAGGTGCTATTACCGATGCCCCAAATCCAGTTTAATAAAAAAGCCCCCCAGTTCCATCTGTCGATTTCCGGTGGAACAATTGCTTTTTTGCCTTGGCCTGAAGTGTTTTCCATTAATCTTGTCCTATGGTGTGAGTGATTTATAAGCTTTCAGAAAAATTAGTTTCTTGAACATTAAAACTTCTTTGCCGAAAGACTTATTTCCGCCAAGACAAACTTCAAAGAAGTATTAGGATGATAGCATTCAAAATCAATTTTAAAAAAACGGTAGGAATGTATTAATAGAGAAATAGAGCGGAGGGAAGGATTCTCCATATATGCATTAAGTTAAGCAAAAAGTCCGTAAGTCCATCAATAAAATGATTGACCCTGGTTCCCAATCTCCAGATTGGGAACCAGCGCGAATTTTTTCTATTCAAAATCCAGAAAATTGGAATTCTTAAATAAATGCTCGAAAGTCTGATAAACGGTTTCCCTTTTTTCAATAATTGCAATTAACAGCAATTCATCCTGAAGCGTGTAAATAAGCCTAAATTTACCAACTCGAATTTTTTTAAACTTACTGTAACCTTGTAAGCTTTCGCCAGCGGTTAAGTCTTTCCTCAGATTTTCTATGACTTCCTTTAGCTTTTTTGCTGTTTTCGGGTCATTTTTTGCCAGAGCAGTTAACGTTTTAAAAGCTTGCTTCGTTAATCTATACGCGCGCATTTTTACAGGCTATCAAGTAAATCTTGAGCTTCTTTATCGGAGGCAAACCCTTCTTTAATAGCCAGCTCTGCGGCCTTGGCGTATAAAATATCTTCCAGTCTTGCTAATTCTTTATATCTGGCCGCCGATAGAATTACGGCGATACTTTTATCTTGTTTTAAGATGGTGACAGGCTCTTCATCTACTGCCGAGATAATAGCGCTAAAATTCTGTCTGGCTTCTGTTGATGTGATGGTTTTCATGGTAAGTGGCCCGTTTCAGCTAAAAAATGTACAAAACTGCAATCATTTTGTACATTAATTCTAGGGTGTTTTCGGGCTGTGTCAAATTAAGCATGTGGACGAAGCAGAGGCAAAGATTTTCTGCCTACCACATCAATAAATCTTCGTGCCCTTCGTGTCTTCGTGGTGACTGTTCCTATTTACCCACCGCAGCTTCAATAAACGTCCTAAACGCCGATCTAATATCACGCACTTTCTGGCTGGAGCAGAGTTCAGCACCCATTGATGATTCCCGGCAGCGGATGTCGAGGAAAAGCTGCTGCTTTTTGTTCTCATCCTCTATTTTCGAGATAGACAGGCTCAGGTCGCTGTCGGTCGCGGGCGCGCGGCCCATAATTAATTTGTCGGTATCGGTGTCTATCGGTGTTGTCGCATTGGCTTTAATAAAGTCATGCGCACTAGCCCAGGCCTTGGCGCATAGCGCATCGGTCTCGCAGGTATATAGGCCTATCTCGTCGGCCGCTTTATTGCCTGCGGATTTGTCAGAGGCTTTTGATGGGTCGGTATTTTCCTGGGTTAAAAATTTAAAGCGAGCGATGTTGGTTTCGAATTCGGCTTTGGCCCGATTCTTTTTTTCGATCTGCTTGTTTATTTCGGCATAGGCCACTTGTATCTGCGTTTCTGTTTGTTTGATGTCGTTCAGCAACGCAGCTGGAATTTTCTTGCCGCTACGTTCTATTTCCGCGGCTTTTTTTTGCTGGGATGCCAGTTGGTCTTCCACGCGTTTTAGATTGCCTTGAGCCACATTCCGCTGTGCATCCAGGGATTGCATGGTTGCGTACAGGCTTGCTTCCATGTCTTTCACGTTACGAAAAGTGCTGAGCAGCACTTTGTCATTAGACTCTTGCTGGGCGATGATTTTTTCTTGAGCTTTTTTCAAGGCGACCAAGCGATCATCCATTTCCTGTTGCTCTTTTGTTTTTGCTTTTTCGGTGACCTCGAGAACGCGGCCTTTTTCGTTTAGCGACTCTCGGCGTAACTGAGAGTGTTCCGGCGGTATCTGATCGGAGAAAACGGTTTCGCCCTTCTCGTTGATCCATTTATACATCTTCTTGGCAAACGCAGGCTGGCTGCTTAGACAAAGGAAACAAACTAGAAGAAAACCGGCTGAAAGAGTACGTGTTTGCATGGCTGATGTGTGATTTTTTCAAGAAAAACAAATTATATTGCAAAGAATAGCGGATACAGGAAGAACAGGCAAAAGGCGCAAGGCGAAAAAAACGCCAGCCTTATATTTCATGTAAATCGCAGGCGCTACAAAGAAATATCAAAGTGCAGGGCGTCCGGCAGAGAAGGGAGCTTTTTAGGCGAACTGATGGCGATACGTTTTTCCCGTCCGGATTCGCCCGTGATGAGTTTGCAGGCCGACTTGCTGACGCCAAACGCATCGGCTATGAATGCAATTAGGTGCTGATTGGCTTTGCCGTCGATCGGCGCGGCCTTGATTCTGAGTTTCAAGCGGTCGCCGTGCAATCCGGCCCATTCATCCTTGCTGGCCTTGGGTTGGACATGGAGGTTCAAGGTTAAAACTCCATGTTCCCATTGGTACCAGTTCAACCGATTAAACTGGCTAGTTGATGCAACGGCGGCAGTATGACCATTTTCGCCAGTTGCAACAGCATTAACGCGGCCAGCGGCGACAAGTCTATGCCGCCCAGGTCGGGAATAAACCGGCGGCACAGCCCCAGCACAGGCTCGGTCAGACTGTACAGAATAGACGATGTGGCACCAAACATGCCGGGATTCATCCAGCTGAGGATGGCTCTGGCAAATACCGAATAGATGAAGATATTGATCAGCAATTCAACCAGCTGGGTCAATGACAAAATGGTCAATGCGCCAATACTGAAAGGTTTCCCCAACAGCAGTATTACCAAAAAGTCGTCCAGCATTTGCAGGGCGAACACCAGCACCAGCGAGGAAGTATCGATTTTTCCGATAGACGGCACAAAACGGCGCAGCAGTTTTAACGGCGGATGCGTGGCTTTGACCAGAAACTGGGAGATTGGATTGTAAAAATCGGCGCCGCACCATTGCAATAAAAAGCGCAGCAACACCGCCATAATATAGAGTGAAAACAGCGAATCGATGACAAAAATAGCCGGGTCGGTCATGTAGCTGGAATCCATTATGAATTCTCCATTTGTTTAGACATTTCGATAGAGCGGTCTCGTGCCGCATGTAATGCTTTAGAAACCAGTTCGGTAAAACCGCCTTGTTCAAAAGTTTCTATAGCCCGTTGCGTGGTGCCGCCGGGCGAAGTGACGCGCTTGCGTAACTGTTCCGGCGATTCGGTCGATTCCAGCGCTATTTTGGCTGCGCCCAGTGCGGTTTGTTGCACCAGCAAACGCGCGGTTTCTTGGCTCAAGCCCAGTTCCAACGCGGCTTTTTCCATCGCTTCCATCAGCAGGAAATAATAAGCGGGGCCGCTGCCGGAAACCGCGGTAACCGCGTCCAGCTCGGCTTCATCTTCGACCCACAACGCAATGCCGACAGCCCGTAAAATATTTTCCGCCAAGTCGCATTGGTCTTCCGTTACCTTGTCGTTGGCATGCAGCGCGGTGGCGCCGGTCAATACCAATGCCGGCGTGTTAGGCATGCAGCGCACGATGGCGGTATCCGCGCCCAGCCAACGGCTTAAACTGTTTTGATTAATACCGGCGGCAATCGATACCACCAGCGGTTTTTTCTGTTGAATCAAGGCGGCGGCACTTTGCGCCACCGCACCCAACGTCTGCGGCTTAACCGCCAGAACCACGACATCAACCGCATTGATGACGTCGTCGTTGTTTGTCGTGGTGTTAACGTTCAGCTGTTTTTTAAGATTTGCCAGCGTATCCGGGTTAACATCCGACACCCAAATCTGCTCAGGAGCATGGCCGCTGGCAAGCAATCCGCTGATCAGGCTGGACGCCATATTGCCGCCGCCGATAAAACCTATTTTATTTGTTTTCATGATTGTTGAAGTGTTTGTTGAGTTGAAAGTATTTTACCCTATATAAGGTCGGTGTGATAAATCACAAGGCTTTTGAGCCGGCAAGCTGTGCTACATTACGCGCACAAAACGATAAATCGAGCTTATGATTGAAACCATTTATATAGAGGAAGCCATCCTGCAACACCCGCGTGTTTTGGATATTCTTGCCAGATTTCCGCAAGCCAGGAAAATAACCTGCGGCCGTTATGGCGAAGTGTTTAACCCGAAAGCGCAAAACTTCCGTCTGCAAAAGCAACAGCCCGCCTTGATATTGGCGGAAAAATATAAAAATTTTGCGCTGCCTGCGCCGCTGGGTTACGGCATCGGGGCGGCAAGGAATTACTATTTTTCGCACATGCTCAATTGTCTGTACGATTGCCGTTACTGTTTTTTGCAGGGCATGTACCAGTCGGCCAACTACGTGCTGTTTGTCAATTACGAGGATTTCCAGCAAGACATCCGCCAACTATGCGCCGCATCGCCTGATGAAAACCTGCATTTTTTTTCCGGCTACGATTGCGACAGTCTGGCCTTGGAGCCTGTGACCGGTTTTGCCGAGCAATTTTTGCCGTTTTTCGAAACGTTGCCCAATGCCTGGCTGGAATTAAGAACCAAAAGTACCCAAGTCAGAAGCTTGCTAAATCGTGAGCCATTGCCCCGCTGCATCGTGGCATTCAGCCTGTCGCCGGATCAAATAGCCGAAAAAGTCGAAGCCAAAGCGCCGTCGGTTGAGCGCCGTCTGGATGCCTTGGTCAAATTACAGGAGCAGGGCTGGCAAATCGGCTTGCGCTTCGATCCGCTGATTTATCAATCCGGCTATCAACAGCAGTATCGGCAGTTATTCGAGCAGGTTTTTTCCCGTATCGATTTAAACCGGCTGCATTCGGTCAGTCTCGGCGTGTTCAGGCTGCCGGAGAATTTTTTCAAAAAAGTGCATAAGCTTTATCCTGAAGAAAAGCTCTTTGCCGGGCCTCTGGTCAGCCAGCAAGGCATGGTTTCCTACAAGCAGGAACTGGAGCAGGAGATGATGCACTACTGCACCGAACAACTCTTAAACTACATTCCAGCCAATAAATTTTTTCCATGTACACTATAAAACGCACCGTTCTGGTGACCGGAGCCAGTTCCGGCATAGGCCGCGCCATTGCCAGGAGTTTATTGCAACAGGGACATCATGTGATCGGCGTGTCCCGCGATAGCGGCAAATTTACCCGGCAGATGGACAACTTTACGCCTGTACAGCTGGATTTAAGCCGGTTAAACGACATACCGCAAAAAGTCCGCGAATTGGAGCAGGCCTTTCCTGAAATCGATGCCGTGGTTTTTTGCGCCGGGCGAGGCCAGTTCGGTTCGGTCGAAGAGTTTTCCTATGGGCAAATTGAAGACCTGATGACTTTAAACTTTACCAGTCAAGCTTTTTTAGTTAAGGCATTGCTGCCTGCGTTAAAACGCAAAGATCACGGCGATTTGATTTTTATCGGTTCGGAAGCCGCATTAAAAGGCAGCCGCAAAGGCGCGATGTATTGCGCCGCCAAGTTTGCGCTACGCGGCTTTAGCCAAGCCTTGCGCGAAGAGTGCGGAAAAAGCAACGTGCGGGTCTGCCTGATCAATCCCGGCATGGTCAAAACGGAGTTTTTTGAGCAATTGTCTTTTGAGCCGGGCGACGATCAAAGCAACTATATTGAGCCGGAAGATGTCGCCGAGGCGGTGTCCTACGTGCTTAATTCGCGTGCGCAGATAGTGATTGATGAAATCAACCTGAGTCCTTTAAACAAGGTTGTGAAGTTTAAAAAGACTTGATTGGGAATGGGCTCAACGTGAATTCATCCATACTGCGCCGTGGGCAATTTACGCTTTTTAGAAGGTCATAAAACAGAGCGCATAAGTATCGTCATCCCGGTGTATTCCTTGCCTGTATCCAGGCTACATGGATGTCAGCTACGCAAGCCAGTCCAACATTGAAATAATCAAATTTACTCTATATGATGAAATTCAATTTTAAAGAGGTGAACAAATGAACACCAAAGTCATTACTGCGCATGTTCCGGAAGAAATGGTCGATAAAGTTGATCAAATAGCCGCCCGCTTGGATCGCTCGCGCGCTTGGATTGTAAAACAGGCGCTGACTGATTGGCTTGGGCAGGAAGAAGAACGCAGGCGTCTGACGCTGGAAGCACTTGCAGATGTTGACGCCGGACATGTCATTGATCATCAAGCGGTGCAAGCTTGGGCTAATAGTCTCGATACTGACAAGCCGTTACCGATTCCGCGTTAATGCAGTTGAGGTGGACTAGCAAAGCGCTGGCTGATCTGGCGCGGCTATATGACTTTCTAGCCATGGTGAACAAGCCAGCGGCAGTCCGCGCAGTTCAATCATTAACCAGCGCACCCACTCGGCTTTTGGAGCAGCCCTATATCGGAGAAAAGCTGGAAGAGTTCGAGCCGCGCGAGGTTCGCCGTATTCTGGTTGAGCATTATGAAATGCGCTATGAAATACAGGGTCGACTATTTATATATTGCGACTGTGGCATACACGCGAAGATCGGTAGGATGTAGGCCGAAGGGGATGAGAATGAAGGTCTATCACTCCGCCAGCGATAAACCTACAGCTGATGTTTTTCGTGCTTTTCGTGAACAGTGCATAACATCAGTCCGTTATATATTTTTTACCGCTAGATCAGCTATTGCCGGCCCCTCAATAACATGTCCATTAATCTTAAACCGGCTGCCATGACAAGGACAATCCCATGATTTTTCCGAAGGGTTCCAATTAACGGTGCATTTCATATGCGTACATACGGCTGAACAAATATGATTAATCCCTTTTTCATCCTTATAGACCGCCAGCTTTTCTCCATCTTTTTCAATAATCTTTCCTTCCCCCAGCGGCACTTCGTTGATTGTATCGATATGCACATCCGAAGGCCCATCTTTCAAGTATTGGACGAAATTATCGGCGTTTTCTTTGAAGAATTCCGCAAAAGATTTTAATGGTGTAAACCGGCTTAGCTTATAAGTATCTTCCCATTTGTTCTTCTTTCCGATGATCATGTCGCTGACGATCATTGATGCCAACGTACCGTAAACCAGTCCATCGCTAGCAAAGCCGGTCAGGAAATACATAGAGTCGCCATGCTTGCCGATATAAGGGAGATGATCTGCCGGCCGATATTGTTGTCCGGCCCAAACATGAGTCAACGGACCAATGTCGAAGTGCGATTTCAAGTAGTTTTCAAGTCCTTGGACATATTCGCCGGTATCGTCTCCGTGCCCGGTTTTGTATTTATCACCGATCACCATGACATAATCTTTGTCGCCGTCTTTAAAACACCTTAGCGAATGCTTCGGTTTATTCATGCCCCAGAAAATCCCCCTCGGCATTTCGCCTGACAGCAACTCGGCAGCCACGCCATGTTCCCGGTACGGGCCGAGAACGGTATGCACCATATAAACGCCTTTCGGCGTATGCGTAGCCATAATCACCTGTGCGGCTTTTACCGATCCATCTTTTGTTTTAACGATTCCTGTGCTTTCGTCAAAGTCAATCACTTGGCTGTTCTCATGGATCTCGCAGGTATCTTTTAGCTTCTCTGCAAGCGCGCGGACATATTTGAGCGGATGGAATTGCGCCTGTCCTTCAACGGTCAGCGATTTTGTAACGGCAAAAGGAAGCCCCGGATTGCTGCCCATGCTTGCCTTAATTCCGGCTTCTGTTAGCGCTTTGAATTCTTTTTCGAGGAAACTTTCAATATCTTCATCAAGGTCTTCAACAAAAAGATTAAAAGAGGTTCGGTAAAAATTGCAGTCGATATCGTACTTGCTTATGTTGGCCTCAATCAGGTTCAGCGCTTCCGTTCGCGACTGGACCACGGCTTTCATCGCATCGGCGCTCCATTTGGTTTTGATGCCCGATAGATATTCGTCTACCGTTACATACAGGTTTCCGGTCGAGTTTCCGGTAGTGCCCAGGCCGATCCGCAATGCTTCCAGCAATACGACTTTTTTCCCCGCCTCGCTTAACAGCATTGCCGATGTTAGTCCGGTAATGCCGCCGCCGATGATCACGACATCGGCTTCATTGTGACCGGCAAGAGAGGAAAATGTGGTGCCTTCTTTAGCGGTGCCTTCCCAAATAGACATTGTGCGTTCTTTTATGTTCGCTTTCATGGAATTGAATGCTCCCCTAAATTAGTTACTAACCATTACCAGACCATATTGCCGCTGGAGTGCAGGCTTCGCCTGCGCTGGCAAGCGAAGCTTGCACTCCGCTCCATTTTCGTAAAATGGCGTTACTTGTTTTTCATAACTATTCAGCGCATTCCTAATAGAACACGGATTAAACGGATTAAACGGATAAACACGGATTTAAAAACGCAAAACAAACCGGGTTAGGGTTAGAAATCCGTGTAAATCCGTACCATCCGTGGCATCCGTGTTCCATTTCTCTATATGCTGAATAGTTACTTGTTTTTCAGGAAATAACAATTTAGCACCAAGGGTGATAGCTGAACCATCAGTAGTAATGCATAAGTATTTTCAACCTTATGCCATCTTGAGATTGGTCTGTCCGGCGATAAAATTCTGGAAAATCTACCCTGCTTAGCCTACATTAATCGCATACGGCAGGCCGGTCCGAACATTTCCGGCAAGCTTTCCAGTCCTAAATGACCCTCACGCCTGAAATTAGTAAGCTCCATGAATGAATTACAACTGCAAGACAAGCCGTGCTTTCGGGATGGCTTGAGTTACAACAGCGCCAATCCCGCCACACAATCGCTAAGCATTGAACAACACTTTCAGGAAGCGGCATGCTGACACGACTGATCGTTTATCTTGCTTATTTCCTGAAAACATCGAAGCGATACCAACGCACCAAACTGTTTTTCTACGACCTATTGGAGAACCCGACCGGCCGGCTGAAACCCTATTTCGATGTTTTTATGATTTGCCTGGTGATGCTCAGCGTTTTTCTGCTGATTTACGAAGTGGATCATCAACTGGGCGAAAGCGAAGTGTTGTTCGAGCACTGCGTCATCAGCCTGTTTATTGCCGAATACCTGTTGCGCGGCTGGCTGTACAGCGACAACCACAAAATCATTCTTGAACATTATGAAAAAGCCGAATACTTAAATATCCCGTTTCGGCTCGGCAAAGTTGTCAAAATCATTATCGCCAAAAAGATAAAGTATATTTTTACCCCTTTGGCCTTGATCGACTTGCTCGCCATTTTGCCGACCTACAGGCCGTTGCGGGTCATGCGGATATTTCTTCTGTTTCGCCTGTTTAAGCTGTTCCGTTATTTCAACAGCATCAAAGTATTTGCCAGGGTCTTGGTCAGCCGGCGTTTCGAGCTGATTACGCTGGGCGTTTTTCTCGGTTTTCTGGTGTTTATCGGTAGTACCGCGATTTATTTGTTTGAAAATCCCGCTAACGGCGGCCAGGTTAACAACCTGTTCGAAGGCTTTTACTGGGCGATAGTGACGGTTGCAACGGTCGGTTACGGCGATATATCGCCGGTGACGACCGGCGGCCGAATCATCGCAATAGCATTGATCCTGGTCGGTTTGGGGGTATTATCTTTTCTTGTTTCGATCATTGTTTCGGCATTTAACGAAGAGATGGACGAGCTGCGCGAAAACAGCACCTATGCCGAACTAAACCGGTTCAAGGACTTTATTATCATTTGCGGATTCGGCCGGGTCGGCCAGCATATCGCCAGACAGCTGGAAAAAGACCGGCTGAACTTTGTCATTATCGATACCAAGGAGGCCAATGTCTCGAAAGCAAAGCGCTTGGGCTATTTGGTTATCCATGAAGACGCCAGCAAAAACGGCGTGATACAGAATGCCGGTATTAACAAGGGCGCAACAGCGGTCATTTGTACGACAGGCAACGATGTGATCAACGTTTATATCACGCTGACCAGCCGCCATTTAAACCCGGATATACGGATTATTTCCCGAGCCAATAGCCAGGATAACGTAAAAAAACTCTATCAGGCCGGTGCCAGCAATGTTATTCAACCGTTTGAAATCGCCGGCATGGTGGTCGCCGAATACATCGGCCAGCCGGTGGCTTTCGAGGCGATTTTGGGCATCATCCGCGAAGAAAGCCACGTCATCATGGAAACATTATGCGTGCATTCCGGCTCGTTGATTGATGGGATGAGCATCGACGGGATCAACTTCGAGCAACGGAAATTAATGCTATTGGGCATCATCAGCGTAAATCCGGTACACCGAAAACATAAGAACAGTTACCCGATAAAAAACCAGCATTTCTACTTTAATCCCGTGCCGCACTTTGTGTTACGGGAAGGTGACCTGTTGGTCGTTATAGGCAGGGAGTACGCGATAGATCATTTTCGCGACCGGATCGAAAAAAGCCGGTTAAAACACAGGAGTCAACGATGAAACGCATTGCCGTATTCGGTTACAGTGTCATGTCTTTGGAAGCGATGAGCCGGTTGGACCGGGAACAATACAGCGTTGTTTTTATCGGCAAAGACGAGGCCGAAGCCGCGCTGGTTGAAGAAAAAGGCTTTGACGCCAAGGTCATTGATTTTCGTAATGACGATGCGCTTAGGTCTATCGGCATCGGTACCGATGTCGATACTATTTTTTGTTTTTATCCCAGGGATTTCGATAACGTATTTTTAACTATCTCGGCGCGGGCCATTGATAAAAACATTACCATTGTCGCGATTGTCGACGATCCGGAATCGGCGGAAAAACTACTGGCCGCCGGCGCTAATAAAATCATCGATCCGTATGAGATCTGCGGCAGGAAAACCCACGAGATGTTAACCAAACCGGATATTACCAACATATTGGATAACACCGTTTTCGGGCGGCATGACTTAAATATGGCGCAGATAGAAATCCCCAAAGGCTCTTGTCTGGAAAATACCAAAACCAGCGACTTAAAGTTGAGTCAAAAGCATAACCTGATCCTGATCGGCGTTGTCGACCGGGAATTAGGCGATCAACTGCATTTTGCCATCGGAGAGAAAGAGCATCGTCTGGATGCGGGGGATATCCTGGTGGTCATGGGGCCGGCAAAAGAAATAAAGGCGTTTAAAAAAGAGATCGAACAATGTTGAAGATTGGCGGATTCCTACCGAAAGCAGCGCTTTTAGATTCGATTCGAGACTCCCTAAAATGAAGGGGAGCGGGTCACTTTCCGCCTGCCGGTTAGACCTTCCAGGTTTTTAAAACCTGGAAGGTCCGCACATCGCTCTGTTTCTCGATAAGGTAGCGCCTCATCTATCAAGACCGCGCGGGACCGGTTTTGTCTTTACGCCGAAGTGCCGCTTGAGGCGTCGCATTAACGAAAAGTATGATTAAATAGCTGTGTAGGGCCGGATTTGCAGCAATAATCGAAAAACCCAGACAAAGAGAGTATGAATGTTTAATCACCCTTTTATTAAACAACTGTTCAGCAGTTTTTTGGATCTGGCGCCTATTCTCGCGGTTGTTCTGGTATTCCAGGTTGCGATTATCCGGCAACCGATTCCCGACGTCGGCAGTTTAATTGCCGGCACTCTGTTTGTTATTCTCGGTTTAACCTTATTTGTTCAAGGGCTTGAGCAAAGCCTGTTCCCGATTGGCGAGGCGATGGCGTATGCGTTTGCCCGCAAAGGCAGTTTGTTCTGGCTGCTGACCTTTGCCTTTTGTCTGGGCTTTGGCACTACGGTGGCGGAACCTGCGTTGATCGCGATTGCCCAGGAAGCTTCAAGCATTGCCGCGAAAGCCGGGGTTATCGGGCAAAGCGACGAGGCTAAAAACAGTTATGCGCTGGGTCTGCGCATTACTGTCGCGTTGTCGGTCGGCTTTGCTATCTTGGTCGGCGTATTGCGGATTATCCGGGGCTGGCCTTTGTATTACCTGATTATCGGCGGTTATTGCGGGGTGATTGCAATAACGCCGTTTGCGCCGCCTGAAATTATCGGCATCGCTTACGATTCCGGCGGCGTCACCACTTCGACCATTACCGTGCCGCTGGTCACTGCGTTGGGCGTCGGTCTGGCTACCGCCATTAAGGGGCGCAATCCGATGGTTGACGGCTTCGGCCTGATCGCTTTTGCCTCGTTAACGCCGATGGTGTTTGTGATGGCCTACGGGGTGCTGAGATGATTGATTGGATCAGTCAATTTGCGCTGGTTCTACTGGCTACTTGCCGGGATGTTTTGCCGATTGCCGCGATTATTATCGGCTTTCAGTTGCTGGTTATCCGCAGGCCGTTGGCGCATCCGAAAAAAATGCTGGTCGGTTTTATCTATGTTTTGCTCGGTATTGCGTTTTTCCTGAAAGGCCTGGAAATGGCGCTGTTCCCGCTGGGTAAGCTGATGGCGGCCCAACTGACTACGCCGGCGTTTTTGGGCATCGATCCCGGCCAGCAGAGCGTAAGCTGGCAGGACTATTATTGGGTGTATGTATTTGCCGCCAGCATCGGGTTTGCGACCACGCTGGCCGAACCGTCTTTATTGGCGGTTGCCTGGAAAGCCGAACAGATTTCCGGCGGCGCTATCCGTGCCTGGGGCTTGCGCATCGCGGTTTCCATCGGCGTCGCGTTCGGCATTGCCTTGGGCGCTTACCGGATTGTGACCGGCACCGAGCTTTACTATTATATTGTTGCCGGTTATATCGTCGTGCTGATTCAGACCCTGTTTGCGCCCAAGCTGATCATCGGCCTGGCTTACGATTCGGGCGGGGTCACGACGTCAACCGTTACTGTGCCGCTGGTCACCGCATTGGGCCTGGGTTTGGCTTCTACCGTTCCCGGCCGCAATCCGTTGCTGGACGGCTTCGGCTTGATCGCTTTTGCCAGTTTATTTCCTATCATCGCTGTCTTGGCTTATGCGCAAATCGCGCAATGGCTCAATAAAGGCAGTCTTTCATCCAAATCCTGAGGACAATCATGCATTTCAAATTAATTATCGTATTTGTCGAAGATGACAAGACTGACCTGGTGCTTGAGACCGCGCGCGAGAACGGCGCTAAAGGCGCAACCGTGGTCAATAATGCCCGCGGCGAAGGCATGAGGCAATCGAAGACTTTTTTCGGTTTGACTTTGGAAGTTCAGCGCGATGTGCTGTTGTTGCTGGTCGAAGAACATCTTAGCCGGCATATTCTGGAAGCCATCGCCAAGGTCGCGCAATTCGACGACAAACCCGGTACCGGCATTGCGATTCAGATCGATGTCGAAGATGCCGTTGGCGTTATGCATCAGGTTGAAAAATTAACCCAGGAAATTGAGGATAAAATATGATTGAGCCACGCATTGTAATTCGGGTCAGGGATGTGATGAAAACCGACTTCGCCACTATCGACGGTATTGCTACTGTGGAAGATGCCCTGAAAAAAATGAAATCGTTTAAAACCTCAATGCTGATCGTCAATAAGCGTCATGACGACGACGAATACGGCATGATTAATTCCGGCGACATCGCCCGTCATGTATTGGCGAAAGATCGTGCGCCGGATCGGGTTAACGTTTATGAGATCATGGCTAAACCGGTGATTTCGGTACATCCCGATATGGACATCCGTTATTGTTCGCGCTTGTTTGCCGACTATAATCTGGTTAGGGCGCCGGTCATTGAGAATAACAGGATTATCGGTGTGGTCAGCCCGAATTCGCTGGTGTTGGATGGGATGTATAGGGCTTGTCAATAATCGACAGTTGGAAAAATAGAACACCGATGACGCTGATCAGGCGGATAAGCGCTGATAAAACATAAAGATAATTGCACAGGTTCCCTAGCTCCTGAAGCTAGGAAAGAATCCGCGTAAATCCGCCCGATCAGTGTTATCCGCGTTCTATTAGTTAGTTCAATAGTTACAATAAACTTTTTTAAAGGCGGTTGGTTATGTTGGAATTGTTAAGATTTAATTCGAGAATCTGGTTTTTTCTGGGCTTTTTAGGCTGTGTGTTTTTGCTGTCGATGGGCGCTTATTTTCAATTTGTGCAAGGCCTGGATCCTTGTCCGTTGTGTATTTCCCAGCGCATTGCCATTTTGTTGACCGGTTTGGTTTTCTTAGCCGCCGCCATTCATAATCCGGGACAGAAAGGCGTAACCGCTTATGCCATTGCCGGCGCGGTAACGGCTTTGTGCGGCGCGGCGATTTCAACCCGGCATGTCTGGATACAGCATTTGCCGGCGGATAAGGTGCCGGAATGCGGCCCCGGCCTGGACTATGTGCTGCAAAATTTCCCGTTGTTCGAAACGGTCAAGTTAATGCTCAGCGGCACAGGCGATTGCGCCAAAGTGGATTGGACGCTATTGGGTTTCAGTATGCCTGCATGGACCTTGCTGGCTTTTTTAATGCTGGCAACGTTAAGCTTGCTGCAAATTTGGAACTATAAGGAATCAGGCCGGTAGGCTATAACATATCCGGTTAGGAACGAGCACAAAATAACTTGAGCAAGTTGCCAATAGCTGGAGTGCAGGCTTCGCCTGCAAGCGCAAGCAAAGCTTGCACTCCCGCTGCTTACTTACGCCGCGAGTTGTTCAAATTGTTTCATGCCCATTCCTTAGCTATATGGCGTGTCGCACACGATTGTTCGAATGCGACGGCTATGCTAGATTCAAACCCCAATATGAAAGGCAAAAGGTTGTTACGATAATGAACGTTAATCTATCCCCTCAACTTGAAGAAATGGTCAGGCAGAAGGTCGCATCCGGTCTCTACATGTCCGCAAGCGATGTTGTTAGAGAGGCGCTACGCCTTATGGAAGAACACGATCGTATACACGCCGCCAAGCTTGCGCAATTGCGGCAGGATATACGCGACGGTTTTGACAGCGGCAAGCCGACACGGTGGGACCCCGAAGAAATCAAGCAAGAAGGCCGTAACAGAAGAGCTGCACGCATCAATACTATTCCAGAAATATAAATCGTCAAACGTCCACTTACGGAAGGCATTGGAATCGTCCGCGTGCTTCATGGCGCTCGTGACTTAGAGTCCATTTTTCATCCGGACGATTAATTGCCGGCTTGGTTTATCCTTAAGATCCACCTCATCCTGAATCCGATACATGCAATCATTGATCGACCTTTTTGCTATTAAAGACCTCATCCCCCACGGCTATTGCCTGTCGTGGAGTCCGGTATTACTTTGGCTGCACGTCATTTCAGACCTGCTGATCACTGTTGCCTATTATTCCATTCCGCTGACGCTGGTTTATTTTATCCGCCAACGTAAAGATTTGCCCTATCCGTGGCTGGCGGCCATGTTTGCCGCATTTATTGTCGCTTGCGGTTCTACGCATTTACTGTCGGCTATCACGATCTGGATACCTTTATATTGGCTGGACGGCTTGCTTAAAGGCTTTACCGCGATTATTTCGATTTTTACCGCGATGCTGGTGATAAGGGTTATTCCTCAGGCTTTGTCCGCACCCAGCAGTGCGCAACTGCAAGCCGAGATAGAACAAAGAACAACGGCGGAGGAAGGCTTGCGGATTGCCAATGCTGCGTTGCGGCAAAATAGCGCACGTACCCAGTTACTGTTGGATTCGGCGCTGGATGGCATCATCAGCATGGATCATAACGGCACTGTCGTCGGCTGGAATGGTCAAGCCGAACATATTTTCGGCTATTCCGCCGAGCAGGCATTAGGGCGCAAGATAGTGGATTTAATCGTTCCCCCGGCTTACCGGGAAAGCCATCGTCAAGGCTTGGCGCGGTTTATGGCGACAGGCGAATCGAACATTATCGGCATGCGCCTGGAAGTTACCGGCTTGCGCGCGGATGCTTCGGAATTTCCGATGGAGTTGGCGGTCGATGTGCTGGGACAAAAGGACGACTATTTTTTTAGCGCTTATGTCCGCGATATTTCCGAGCGTAAGCAGGCAGAGGCGGCACAGCGAGAGGCTTTGGATAAGCTACGGAAAATAGCCGCCCAATTGCCCGGCGTGGTGTTTCAATTCCGTTTGCGTGCCGATGGCAGTTACAGTCTTCCTTACGCCAGCGATGTGCTGCGCGACATTTATCATATTGACCCGGAAGATGTGCGCGATGATGCGGCAAAGTTATTTAGCGTTGTCCATCCGGACGATTTGCACAGTCATCGGGTCTCCATCCAAACATCGGCGCATGATTTAAGTCCGTGGCGTAATGAATACCGGCTTAAATTTGCCGACGGCACGCAACGCTGGCTATTCGGTAACGCCTTGCCGCAACGCGAAGAAGACGGTTCGGTGCTTTGGCATGGTTTTATCACCGATATTACCGAGCACAAAATGATTGAAGAGGCGGTGCATGAAAGTGAAAATAAACTCGCCACTATTCTCGACACTGTCGATGCCTTTATTTATATCAAGGATTGCAACTATCAATACCAGTACGCCAATCAGGCGGCGCGGCAAGTGCTTGGCAGGTCGCTGGAAGACATCATCGGCAAACTGGACAATGACTTTTTCGATCGAACCACGGCGGCAAGATTACGCGAACATGACAGCCGTGTTCTTCAGCTGGGCGAACGGATAGCGACCGAGAATACTTATACGCAGAACGATAGCGCTATTGCCAGCACCTATCTTACCGTCAAGCAACCGTTACGCCGGGAAGACGGCAGTATTTACGGTTTGTGCGGTATTTCCACCGATATCAGCGAGCGCAAGCAAATGGAGGAAAAATTGCGCGATAGCGAGGCGTTTAATGTCAGCGTACTTAACTCGCTGACCTCGCACATTGCGGTGCTGGATGCGCAGGGTGTTATTGTTGCGGTTAACGATGCGTGGCGGCGGTTTGCCGATGAAAATAGTTTATTGGAATCCGATCGCAGTATGATTGGGGCTAACTATTTGGAGGCGTGCAAAAATGCCTTTAATCAACCTTACGGCGATGAGGCAGGTTCGGCTCAGGCCGGCATTGCGGCCGTGCTGGCGGGCGAGCAGGAATCGTTTCATTTGGAATATCCTTGCCACTCGCCCAACCGGCAACGCTGGTTTTATATGAATGTGTCGCCGTTGCAAGGTTCGCATCACGGGGCTGTGGTCAGCCATAAAAACATCACCGAGCGCAAAAAAGCCGAAGAAATTGCCCAGGCCGCTTCTCAATATGCCCGCAGCCTGATTGAAGCCAGTCTGGACCCGTTGATAACGATCAGCGCGGAAGGCAAGATTACCGATGTCAATACCGCCACGGAACAGGTCACCGGCGTGGTTCGGGACAATCTGGTCGGCAGCGATTTCGCGGACTATTTTATCGATCCGGAAAAAGCGCGCGAGGGCTATCAACGGGCGTTTTCGCAAGAGCTTGTGACCGATTATCCGCTGGCTATCCGCCATATATCGGGCAAGGTCACCGACGTGCTTTACAACGCCAGCCTGTACCGCGACAGTCATGGCGATGTCCTCGGCGTGCTTGCCGCCGCCCGCGACATCACCGAGCGCAAGAAGATTGAAGCGGAATTGATTCGTTCCAACGCCGACCTGGAACAATTCGCCTATGCGGTGTCCCACGATATGCGCCAGCCGCTACGCATGGTGAGCAGCTATTTATCCTTGACTGAAAACGCATTGGCCGGCCGGTTGGATGAGGAAACGCAACAGTTTATTGATTTTGCGATTGACGGCGCCAAGCGTATGGACGCAATGATTTTATCGTTGCTGGATTATTCGCGGATAGGGCGGAAATTTGAAGCCAAAACACGGATCAACAGCAAGGACTCTTTAGATGAAGCGCTGGCTTTTCTTAGTCCCGAGCTTAATGCGTGCGCTTGTAAAGTTGACGTTACAGGCGATTGGCCTGAGTTATTCGCCAGCCGCGATGAACTGACGCGGCTGTTGCAAAACCTGATCGGCAATGCGCTTAAATATCACGAAGAAAATCAAGCGCCGCAGGTTCATGTTCATGGTGCGCTCTGTGCCGGGGCATGGCGGGTAGAAGTGCGCGATCACGGTATCGGTATCGAACCGAATCAATTGGACCGGTTGTTTAAAGTGTTTTCACGGTTACAGGCGCGCAGCCGTTTTGAAGGCACCGGCGTCGGCTTGGCCTTGTGCCGTAGAATTGTCGAACATCACGGCGGCAGCATTGGCGTAGAGTCGGCGGGCGAAGGCCAGGGCTGTCTATTCTGGTTTGAATTGCCCATCGTGAATGCGATAGATGTGGAATAGAACATGATCATCCTTTCCCTATCACGCGAATTTAGCGTTTGGGCGCAAGCATAAAATAATAATGAAATTACTATCTGCCAAGCGCTATTTGCGCTTCCTACCGCCCTGGGCGGCACTCATATTGGGGCTGTTCGCTACAGGCGCCGCCGGTTACTGGATAAAGCTCGACATAGAGCAGGACGAGTATCGTAAGTTTGCTTTTTATTGCGATGAAATCCGGTTAAAAATTGCGGCGCGGCTTGATGCGCACAAGCAAACATTATTGGGCGCCGCCGCGTTGTTCGACGCATCGGATGACGTGTCGCGCCAGGAATGGCGGCATTATGTGCAGCGTTTACGCAGCGATGAGCATTTTAACGGGATTCAGGGATTGGGGTTTTCAGTCTTGGTTCCGGCCGGGCAATTGGCCGCACACCAAGCGCAAGTGCGTGCCGAAGGTTTTCCCGACTATGCGTTGCGTCCTGAGGGTAAACGGGATTTCTATACGGCCATTATTTATTTGGAACCGTTTAACGAACGTAATCTGCGCGCCTTTGGTTATGACATGTATTCCGAACCGGTGCGCCGTGCGGCAATGGAACAGGCGCGGGATGAAAATCAGGCCAGTCTGTCCGGCAAGGTGACGCTGGTACAGGAAACGGCTAAAAATGTGCAGGCGGGGACGTTGATGTACGTGCCTATTTACCGAAAAAACCGGCCTATCGATAGCGTCGAACAGCGCCGCGACGTGTTATTGGGCTGGGTATACAGCCCTTTTCGAATGGGCGATTTGCTTGATAAGCTGGTGCAGAACTTTGACGGTAAGGCGATGACGCATGTGCATTTTCGCGTTTATGACGGGCGCACGGTGCAGGCAGACAAATTACTGTATAGCAACGCGGAAGCGTCCGATATTGAGACTGCCCAGCCCTCGGCCATTGTAAAAATAGAGAACGATTTTAACGGCACGGTATGGACCTTGCAGTTCGAGAAAATTATCGGAACAGAGGGCGGCATCGATTACAGCAAAATATGGCTTATTCTGGGAGCCGGATGTCTCAGTAGCTTTCTGTTGTTTTTGTTGCTGCGCGCCTACCTTAATATGCGCGTTAATGCCGATGCGATGGCCTATGAGCTGACCGCACAGTTGCGCGAGAGCGAACAGCGTTTCCGGCTATTGGCGGATTCGGCGCCGGTGCTGATCTGGCTGGCGGGTACGGATAAATTGTGTTTTTACTTTAATAAAGTCTGGCTGGAATTTACCGGCCGTACTTTGGAGCAGGAACAGGGCAACGGATGGGCGGATGCTGTGCATCCCGATGATTATCAGCACTGTCTCGATACTTATATAAAAGCATTCGACTTACGGCTAGGCTTCTCGATGGAATATCGTTTGCGCCGCCATGACGGCGAATATCGCTGGCTGATCGATACCGGCGTTCCCCGCTACACCGATGATAAGACCTTCCTGGGCTATATCGGTTCATGCGTCGATATTACCGAGCGTAAGCAAGTTGAGAATAAGCTGACCCGCGCCCATGCCGAACTGGAACAGTTTACCCGTATTGCCGCCCACCATTTGCAGGAACCGGCGCGGCGTTTGGTGAGTTTTGCCCAACGTTTGCGGACGCAAATACCGGCGGAACAGTTAAACGAAGACGCTGCAATCTCGCTGCACTTTATCGAGCAAGGCGCGGTGCGGCAAAGTGCTTTGGTTCGGGACATTCAGTTGTATCTTGCTGCGGACCAGCCACGTAGCAAGATGAGCCAAATTGCCGTCGACGATGTCATGGCCGGCCTGCTGGAGCAACGGGCGGCGCTAATACGTGAAACAGGCGCCCAGGTCGATTATAATGACAGCCCTCCCGTTTATATCGATCGTCCCCGTCTGAAAGATATTTTCAGTATTTTGCTGGACAACGCTTTACTCTATCGTCATCCTGAGCTTACACCTCATATACTGATTAGGGGTGAATTAAAGGCCGGACGGGTGTTTTACCAAGTTGCGGATAACGGCATCGGTATTCCCGAAGAATACCGGGAGCGCGTTTTTGGCGTATTCGAGCGCTTACAGGTGCATGACGATCAAAATTCCACCGGTGTCGGATTGGCGATTATCCGGCGCATTATTGAGAGCTGCGGCGGTTCTGTAACATTGCAGGAAACACCGGGCGGCGGCACTACCGTTTTATTCGATTTGCCTGAATAAATACCGGGTTACGCTATTGCGGGAGCAACTATCCGCCGATGAGGCTTTAACCCAATTTACACAAGAGATTTAATAATGAGCGAAACTCATAACCCTCACTTCGTTGAAATTTTGCTATTGGAAGATGAGCCCTCGGATGCATATTTAGTAAAAATGGCGTTAAAGGAAGGCAAAGTACTGGCGCATTTGCATCATGTGGTTGACGGACGTGAAGGACTGGATTTTTTAAACAAGACCGAAAAATATGCCGATGTACCGCGCCCCGATTTGATTTTTCTCGACCTTAACATGCCGCGCATGAACGGCTGCGAGTTTTTAACCGTGATCAAGGCCGATGAGCAATTTAAAGGCATTCCTGTGGTGGTGTTAACGACCTCCGATGTGGAAAAAGATGTCGTGCATTCCTATCAGCTCGGCGCCACCAGTTTTATCACCAAGCCTGTGGATATGCCGCAGTTTATCAAGGCCATTCAGCAGATCGGCGACTATTGGTTCAGTTTGGTACGTTTGCCGCAAGGCAGCAAGCCATGAGCCAACTCGAAGCGATTCGGGTATTGCTGGTCGAGGATGAGGCCGGCGATGCGCATCTGGTCAAGATGAAGCTGAAGCAGACCCAGGGCGAGAGTTTTGACGTAACCTGGGCGCAATCGCTGGGTGAAGCGCAACGCTATTTGGACGCTTCGCCTTTCGATGTGATGCTGCTGGATTTGTCGTTACCGGATTCGGAAGGTCTGGCAACCGTGTACAGCGCGCGAAATATGGCGATGAGTATTCCTATTGTGGTGCTTAGCGGACGCGGTGACACCAACTTTGCCTTGACCGCGCTGGAAGCGGGCGCCGTAGACTATATGGTTAAGGGGGATTTCGGCTACGACGGCCTAGCGCGGGTGATTCGATATGCGCTGCTGCGAACCGAAATGGAGGCGCGTAATAACTTGCTGATTGCTGCGTTGGAAGCGGCGGCAAATGGCATTGTGATCACCGATAAAAACGCAACTGTGATATGGGCTAATCCCGCTTTTACGCGCTTAACCGGCTACAGCCCGGAAGAAGCAGTAGGGCTTAAACCGAATAATCTGGTTAAGTCGGGCTTACAGAATGCAGCCTTTTACCGGGATATGTGGGCCGATCTTATGCTCGGCCAGCACTGGCGCGGCGAGCTTATCAACAAACGTAAAAACGGCAGCTTGTATCATGAGGAGCTTAGCATTGCGCCGGTAAAAAACGGCGCCGGCGAAATTACCCATTTTGTCGGTATTAAAGAAGACATTACCGTGCGCAAAGAAATGGAATCGCAACTGCAAAAGCTTGCCAGCACCGATCCGCTGACCGGATTAGCCAACCGCCGCGTATTCTTGGAACAGCTGGAGCAGGAGCGGGCGAAAGTGGCGCGGTTGCCCCATTATTCGGCGGTATTGTTAATGCTGGATTTGGACTTTTTTAAACGGGTCAATGACGGTTACGGTCATGCCGCCGGCGATGCGGTATTAAAAGCGTTTGCCGAAATCGTGCGAAATACCTCGCGCGCCATTGATGTGCCGGCGCGTTTGGGCGGCGAGGAATTTGCCATTTTGTTGAGCGGGGCTGACAAAAACGATGCCTTGGCAATGGCTGAGCGATTACGCGAACAAGTTGCCGAGACTGTTATCGAACATGACGCCGGCCCCGTGCAGATTACCGTCAGCATCGGCGCTGCTGCATTATCGGTTAATGACAGCAATAGCGAAGCCGTGTTGCATCGCGCCGATACCGCGCTGTATGAAGCTAAAGACAAAGGGCGTAATCGAACTTGCTGGTTTGGCTGATGGCGGCTCCGCTGTCGGCGAATGGTCCGTTACAAAATGACTTATTGGAATAAATAATATGAAAAATATTTTATTGGTGTTTTTGCTGGCAAGCAGCTTTTCAGCAGCGTACGCTGTAGAAAAACCGAATTCGTTACATCAGGCAATCGCAGGGAAGCAGCGCTCTGCCGAGCACAAGGCCAGGGATAAGTATCGTCATCCTCAGCAAACGCTGGAATTTTTTGATGTTAAGGACAACATGACCGTTGTTGAAATTTGGCCCGGCGAAGGCTGGTATACGGAGATTCTCGCGCCTTATCTAAAAGATCGAGGCAAACTGTATGCGGCGCATTTTTCGGTCGATGCCGATCAATCTTATTATAAAAAGAACCTAAGCGAATTTGTTGCCAAGATAAAAAAGCAGCCGAAAGTTTACGATAAAGTCGAGTTAACCGTATTGCAGCCGCCGAATTTTTTACAGGTAGCCCCGGACGGTTCGGCCGACCGGATTTTGACATTCCGTAATGTGCATAACTGGATGAAAAACGATCAAGCCGCAGCCGTATTCAATGCAATGTATAAGGCATTAAAACCCGGCGGGATTTTAGGCGTGGTGGAACATAGAAATTCGCCGTTGAAACCGCAGGATACCAAGGCCGAATCCGGTTACGTCAGCGAGGACTATGTGATTGCGCTGGCGAGAAATGCGGGCTTTGAGTTTTTGGATAAATCCGAAATCAACGCCAATAGCAAAGATACAAAAGATTATCCCGAAGGCGTTTGGACTTTGCCGCCTGCATTAAAGCTCAAGGATAAAGACAGCAAGAAATATTTGGCTATCGGTGAAAGCGATCGGATGACGATCAAGTTCGTCAAGCCTCGGTAAATTTAATCTGCTGTTTTGAGAAATCGAGTAGCTGAAATTTGCAAGTTAATCCACAAATCGGCTTGCTGTTGCGCAAGATCAAAACGTAGTTGGCAGAATAGCTGATATTAAGGGTGCAAAAACGGCAAGCTATTGAAAGATAAATAAAATTAATTGCCGGGCAAAAATTGTTCAAATTAATAAAACTGTAATAAAAACCGGTAGTAAGAGAAGTTAAAAACTATTTTTCCACAAAGTTATCCACAGATTCTGTGGGTAACTCAAATAGTCTAAACCGTAGAGTGACTTAGCCTTCAATCATCAAAAACACTTCAGGAATTATGGCCAAGTTGCAAAACGGGAATGGGTTGATTTTTAGGGTTGCGATTGCGCTGCCTGTTTATCGCTTGTTCGATTATCTTGCTCCGGAACAGTTGAGGCAGACTGAGATTAAACCGGGCATTCGCCTGGAAGTGCCTTTCGGCAAAGCTAGAAAAATCGCTTTCCTGATCGAATGTGTTCAGCATAGCGATATAGACATCGGTAAATTAAAACGCGTCGAACGGATACTGGACGAAACGCCGTTATTATCAACGATAGACTTGGCGCTGCTGCATTGGGCCAGCCGGTATTACCACCATCCACTGGGCGAAGTTTTCAGTGCGGCATTTCCTGTCGCGTTGCGTCAGGGCAAATCGGTCGATATTCCGGCAGAAAAACGCTATATCTTGACTGAGTTAGGCAAGGCCAGCGATAGCGGGCTATTAAAGCGGGCGCCCAAACAAAAAAGTGTATTGGAAAAATTTCAGGCGCAGCAAAACAGTCTATCCGAAACCGAACTTTCCGCATGGAACGACAATTGGAAGTCTTCGGTGAAGCAATTAATGGACAAGCAATTGCTACAGCTTGCCGAATCGGGAGCGGGGGCGGATTTTGCTCTGAGCGCAGCCGAAGCGATCATCAGGAATAACGCCCTCGAATGCAATCCACAGCAGCAAGCGGCGATAGACGCGGTATACGATAGTCTTGGCCGGTTCGGCGTTTTTTTACTGGAAGGCGTGACCGGCAGCGGCAAAACCGAAGTCTATATGCAGGTGATTCGCTCGGTGCTGGAACGGGGGCAGCAGGTTCTGGTGTTGTTGCCGGAAATCACCCTGACCCCCCAGCTTGAAGACCGCTTCAGGCAACGCTTTAACGTCAGTATCGCCATTTCTCATTCCAAATTGACCGACCGGCAGCGGGCTTGCGCCTGGCTTAAAATGCAGCGGGGCGAATGTTGTATTTTATTGGGTACACGGTCAGCGCTGTTTACGCCGCTAAAAAATCCCGGATTGATCATTCTCGATGAAGAACATGATGCTTCGTTCAAGCAACAGGAAGGTTTTCGTTTTTCCGCGCGCGATGTCGCGGTGGTGCGCGGCAAGCTGTTAAATATCCCGGTATTGCTGGGTTCCGCAACGCCGGCGCTGGAAAGCCTGCATAATGTCGATAACAAGCGTTACCGCTTGCTGCATCTGCCGGAAAGGGCAGGGAATGCAACGGCGCCGGCGTTGCAGTTGTTGGACATCAGGAATAAAAGGATGCAGGAAGGCCTATCCGAAGCATTGATTGCAGAGATAAATCTTACCCTGGCAAAAAATGAACAGGTACTGTTGTTCTTAAACCGCCGCGGCTTTGCGCCGACCCTGATCTGTCATGGTTGCGGCTGGGTCGCGCGCTGCCGCCGTTGCGACGCCAATATGGTGATTCATTACGATGAAGGCATGTTGCGTTGCCATCATTGCGGACAGGAGCAACGGCTGATCAGGCAATGTCCTTCCTGCAAAACCGGGGAGCTGACGCCGCTGGGCCTGGGTACCGAAAGGGTGGAAAAAGTGCTGGCGGAATTGTTTGCCGATAAAGTCATCGTGCGTTTGGACCGGGATTCCACCCAACGCAAAGGATCGCTGGAAAATTATTTGCAGCAAATCAACCAGGGTTCGGTGGATATTATTTTAGGGACGCAAATGCTGGCAAAAGGCCATCACTTTCCGAATGTGACGCTGGTGGCGATACTGGATGTCGACAGCGGCCTGTTCAGCATCGATTTTCATGCCCCGGAAAAGCTGGCGCAAATGATCGTGCAAGTCTCGGGCCGTGCCGGACGCGCGGAAAAGCCCGGCCGGGTCATCATGCAAACCCGGCAGCCGGAACATCCTTTATTGATGACGCTGATCAGACAGGATTACAGCAGCTTTGCGAAAATCGCGCTGGCGGAGCGCAAGGAGGCGGCATTACCGCCGTTCAGTTATCAGGCCTTATTAAGAGTGCAGGCCCCGGACGCCGAAATGCCGAAGCTGTTTTTGCATGCGGTTGTTGAATTGGCGAACGAGCACAGCAAGGGGCATACCCAAATTTTGGGCCCGGTTGCCGCGCCGATGGCCCGGCGCGCCGGGCTTTACCGCTATCAATTGCTGTTTCAGAGTGTCAAACGGCCCGAACTTCATGCCTTGCTCGACGTGCTGATGCCGCTTATCGAAAAGCTCAAGCAGGCGAAGAAAGTGCGTTGGTCATTGGATGTCGATCCGGTGGATTTGTATTGAAACCATCGCCATCGTGCGGGCTTTACGTTTGTCGGCGCCAGTCAAGGCCAACTGCGCTTTTTGGTCATCGGCCAATTTTTTTAAATTGGCCGTCTCAAACAACATCTTGGCTTTTTTCTTGCGAATTTCTTCTTCCGCCTTGCTGACCGTAAGGCCTTTGGCAACCGCCTGCCCGAAAGTGGCCGAATATTCAAAGGCAAAACCGCCATGTACCAAGGCCTCGCGCCGGCTCATCCAGGCGCCCGCCGCCGTGCCGGTACCGCGGTGGCCTTCATCGACCAAAACCAGGTTGTTGCCTTCGAAAGCGTCAACCGCAACGGTCTTATCGCCCATCTCATCGCCGAGCTTATTGATGTCGATAATTTCGATAGCGCCTTTAAACACGGCATTGCCGGCTTTTTTATCGAACAGATGGCAAAAATCAAAGCCGGACAATTTCAATTCATCCAAATGCTGGCGCGACAAACCTTCATTCGGCGTCAGCAAAATGATTTTGTCGGGATATACACCGTGTTTGCCGTTTTGAAAGTAATGCAAATACTGCTTGATGTTCACATGCAGCAGCAGGGTTTTACCGCTGCCGGTGGCATTCCAAAACGCCAGTTTATTCAGCTCGCCGGCATCGAACGATTGAAAGCGATGCTCGGCATCCTGGGCTTGATTATAGGTTTGTAACGACTCGTTTAAGCCATTCAATAACTGCTGACGTTGATTGAAATACCAATCCAGGTAAATTTCGGTAAACAGCAGCGACAGGTACTGAAAATACTTCATGTTCAGCACCGTGCCTTCCAGCTTGTTGCGCTGTTCGGTGATGGCATTCCAATGCTGCACAATGTTCAAATCGTAGCGGCGCAAATCCTGCCGGTTGATACGGTCCACTTCAAACAGGGTATGCCGCAATTCATGGAAAAAGCCGGTCTGGCCGTCTTCGTCCATGCCTTCGTGCCTGTCTTCGCCCAGCCGGTCTTTCAAGGCAGACAGACTACCGCCCTTGAAAAAGCTCATCATGAAATGGTTGAGCACCAGTTCATGATGGAAGCTGCGTTTATGGTTCTTACTCATCCGATTTTCCATTCCGTTGTTGTCTTGTTTACGTCCAATTCGGTACGCGCTACGTTCCAAATTTGTGGGCAAGATATTCGTTTCAAGGTTATTAGGGCAAATTTAAAGACACTCATTTTTTGTTCTTCGGTTTGCCGGCAGTCAACAATTTAGCCGCTGCTTCCAACTGCTCGAACTGGTCTTGTTCGCCTAGCGCTTCTTTTTCAGCGCGACGTTGTGCGGCGAACAATTCATATTCCGAATGCGCCTTGTTATCGGCTTGTTTTTTGGTGCGCTTGCCCGCATCGGGCAAGACGTTCCGATCATTGAAACGCAAAAAGTCGTCCAGCTTTTGCTCCCAATCCTGCATGAAAACCTGCTTGCGCCGACTGGCTTGATCTTCGGCAAAATCCAGCCACATCGTGACAATACGATTCAGTTCGTTAACCTCATCCGCCGATAAATAATTCTTGGCAATGGTCACATCGGTTTTGCGTACATCGTTGCCTGCCCACGTTGTCAAACCTGCATTGGGCGCCGCATGATTGACGCGGGCATCGATGATTTCGGCGGCGGTCATGCCGGTGACTGCAAAATGGAGTTTGTTTTGGATAGTGCTGAAAAAACGGGTGGTTTCCGGCAATGACGGTTCATAATCGGCAGCTAAGGCGAAGATTTCCCGTACCCGTAAATACATCCGCCGTTCGCTGGCGCGGATGTCGCGCACCCGCTCCAACATTTGCGCAAAGTAATCCGGCGCAGTAGAACCGGCTACTGGCGGATTTTTCAGGCGCTCGTCATCCATGACAAAGCCTTTAACAATGTATTCTTTAAGTTGCTGCGTCGCCCAGATACGAAAGCGTGTGGCAATCAGGCTTTTGACCCGGTAACCGACGGAAATCACCATATCCAAGTTGTAACTATCCAGAGCCCGTTCTACCTGGCGATTGCCTTCCTCTCGAACCCACAAGATTTTCTTGTAAGTTGCCTCTAGCGATAATTCACTATCATCGTAAATATTCTGAATGTGTTGGCTAATATTTTGCTGAGTCGTCTGGAACAACTCTGCCATTTGCTGCTGCGTCATCCACAGCGTTTCATTCTCCAGACGGGCTTGCACTCGCACTTGGCCGTCTTCCTGTTGGTAAAAAACAATCTCGCCGGCCATTACACCGCCTCCACCGCAAACATCCGGCTCAGGAATTCAGGTTCGATCTGGCGGATTTTCAGGTTTTTGGTGATGCCGCCTTCGTTCTCAAGGCTGGTGAATACTGCCGGGATATTGTGGTCGCCGTTGATGTAAATCACTGCATATTCGCTGTCCGCAGGCTTGATAGCCAGTTTGTCGCATAAGCGGTTCAATGCCTCGTAATCGACTTGTTCTACATCGCGCCATAACACCAGGGTTTTCTCGCCGCCGGCTAACAAGCCGGTGATTAATGCGAAGCCTTTATCGATTTGCATGTCGATGTGTTTGACGCGCAAGCCGATCAGGTAATTGAAGGTCTCGACCAGATCGATAGGCCGTTCCTCATAAGCCCCCGCCGAATCGACGGCGACCTTGAGTTTAAAAGCGAAAGGTTTGCCGAATTGCTCAACCGATAGCAGAGAGCCGCGGCTTTCGATGTCCAGCATGTAGCGCAACAGGTAATCTTCTTGCGCGGTTTGCGGCAAGGATTCCAGTAAATCCAATTGCTGCCGGGTGCGGCGCAGCTCCAGATTGTTCAGCGCGTCTTCGTAGCTTTCGATTTTCAGCACTTTGAAAGCATGGGAAATGCCGGTGTGCGGCGCGGTGGCTTTGCCGTCTTTCCAGTCGGCGGAATAGACGACTTTTTGGATGCGGGGTTTTAGGACGGTATCGAAGTATTCGCCTTGTTCAACGAGAATGTATTTGCGATTGCCGACCTGTGCTGAGTCTGCCGAAGTATCTTCGCGGTTGAGGTTGATAACTGCGTGAGCGGTTGTGCCGGAACCGGCAAAATAATCGAGTACAAGTGCAGACGAATGACTGATGATATGAAGTAATTTTTGAATTAGCCGTGTTGGTTTCTGGGTAGGGAATGCACCTTCTCTTGAAAATAAGTCGCTGCCTTCTTTAAGACCTTCTTGAGAATGCCCGGATGATTGATGATCCCACCATGTCCAAGGAACCATGCCTTCCATCTCATTAAGAAATCTTTTAACCGCAGGGCGGCCATTGCCATCCTTACCGAAAATAATGCGTTTATCGTTTTTTAACTTTTCATAGTTGTCCTTGGTCACCATCCAGCAACGGCCAGCTGGCGGGCTTAAAACGCGGCCGTCCGGCGTCTCGATTTCATACATTTGGTTAGCTCGAAAGCCAGGCGCGGTAAAATCGGCAGCTTTCCAAGGCCCACGAGGATCGTTATCGGGATTGGAAAACTGTTTAGTCTGCTCATTGCCTAACGGCAGTAAATTACGGCTCGCCTTAAAAGCAAAAGGATCGGTAGCATAAACAAGAAGGTATTCATGGGCGTCACTAATGGCTTTACGAATATCAGGCGAATAACGTTTCTGCCATATCAAATCGGCAATTTTATTGTCTTCTCCATAGGCTGCCGTTAATAAGAATGATAAGTTGGCGACCTCATTATCATCAATAGACGCACAAAAACTGCTATCTTTTTCCTGCAAGGGTTTGGTCAAAAAAAGTTTTTCTTCAATGCTGGATAACCAACTGGAATGTTTATAGTTGTCCTTGTAATTAAACCCATCGCCCCCTGTGTTATAAGGCGGATCAATATAAACACACTTCACCTGCTCCCGATACCGCTCCTGCAACAGGTTCAATGCCTGAAAATTATCGCCATGAATCAGCAATCCATCCAGGCTATCGTCCAAATCATGGATAGCCGACAATAGCACTTGTTTGAACGGGTCATCAAACAGCGCGCTATCCACCATCAGGTATGGGTTTTCCTGCAAATAATCGGTGCTGCCGACTTCCGCCTGATTGAGCAGGTCGGTTTTGCCGTGCAACATGCCCAACGCTTCCCATTGCGCCCATTGCTTTTGATTAGCCGCAATGGCATCGAGTAAAGCAGGTGCATCTTTAATGATACGATCCAGAGTGATGCAGTAATGCGCGGCGACGACGAATTTTTTCTTCAGCCACAGCTTAAGCTGGAAGTCTTCCAGTTGCGTCAGGAAGGTGATCAAATCCAGCGCAATCGAGCGTAGGGTTTGGATCATGCGCAGGTTATGCTCGATGTCGGCAAACTTCTCGGCATGCTGCACATCGTCCAGGTTCATCACTTCGTTCTTGATGTAAAAATCCAGCTCGCGGCGCAGGAAGCCGCCCAAATCCTTATGGATGAAGTAATCGGCGGAATTCTTGGCGGTGTAGTTGGTTAAGGCTTTTTCCAACAATGTACGCTGCGGATTTTTCTCGGTCGGTTCGCGCTGGGTTAAATCCAGCCAGCGGGCTTTAACGATCGAGTGATTGAGTATGGTTTTGGCGGCCTGTGCCACCAACTCATCCTGCTTGCTGCCTTTGGGCATGGCTTTATATTCAAAGCGTAATACCAGCTCGCCGTTTTCTTCGGCAACGGGTTCCAATTGCTCCTGATATTCCTCACCTTCATCATCGGTTATTGTCCGTAATTGCGACTCGATCAGCACAAAGCGGCGCTCCTTGTCATTATCTTTGCGGTTGTCCTTGGCGGTGTCCGCCGCAATCAGCCGGAAGCGCACACTGCGGCCGTCATCGAGCTTGAAGGCGTAATTGGAAAAGTTTTCGCCGCTTTTGGTGTAGTACTGGTCTTTGTTGGCCCAGTGCAAAACCACTTCTTCGCCGGAGTAAGGTATAGCGTAGGTATCGCCTTTGTAACGGCGCTGGCTGATGAAATCGCCTTTGTCGTAGTAGCGGGAGAAGAAAGTCAGCAAATGGGTGAAAACGGCGTTTTCATGCTCGGAGCTTGTGACATTATATGCCGCCAGTTTTTGCCGGATTTCCTGAATTTTAGGCACTGTGTCGGGATCGATGCCGTCGGCGCTGTATTGGGCTTCCTTGTCTTTCAACTCTTTTTGCAAACCTTCCAGATTGGCCGCGCCTGACACGGCCAAACTTTCGGCCACTTTGGCCTTCAGCCGGTTTTCCAGATAATCGTTGATCTCGACCACGCGGGCATTGAGGATGCGGTAGATGCCAAAATCCAGCTCGGGTTTGTCGATTTGGAAAATTTCTTTTAACTTGGTTACGAGATCGTCGTATTTGCTCATATAGGATTTCTTTAATTAAGTTCCATTAGATAACAGTCCATTCAATCGTGAATGGTTGTTTTGATTCGGTAAATATCAGCGCCTTGCGTTGGGCGCCGGTTATAGCCATTTGCTGGAAGCCGATTCTTCAGGGCATTGAGCAAGGTTCGCGTTCCGGCAATCGCTAGTGACTATGACGGCAGCAGTTTTCGGCTGTCCTCAGCCGCTCAGCGTGAACTTTTCTTCAAGCTCCAGCGCCCATTGTTTACGTAGCGAGGCTGGACAAAGTATCAGCAAACGGCGCTTTCTTTCGGACCAATATTGGCACAGAACGATACCGGCTTCGATGGTTTTGCCCAATTCTACTTCGTCGGCGAGTAGCACCCCTTTGGAAATAGGTGAACGTAAAGCAAACAACGCTGCTTCAATTTGATGAGGATTGAGGTCGACGCCAGCATCAAACAAAGATTGCGACAAGCGGCCGACATCGTTAGCGCCATGCCGGCGGGTAAGTTCGTAAGCGAAATATTTCGCGTGGAATGGGGTTATGTACTTATGAGAGTTCAACGTCCAACTCTATTAGGTCAATTGGGATGATGTCCCTTGGCTTAGAAACCATCAATGCCGATCGTTCAGTCGTTTTGCTATGTTTTGATCTAAATTCATCAGCTGGTTATTGTTGCTTTGGTTGCTGATGTTTTGATGACCAATTGCTAGTTAAAAGAGTGAATTGTTAAATCTCAGTAAAATGTTTGGCAATGTCAGTTTTAGAGACATACTTTCGTTGCGAACATCTATTAGCTGTTCAAAAAGCTTACTTTTCCAAACCGATAAAATCCCAAACCTGGTGCGAAAGGGTCGAGTCTTTATGTTCGGGTACTGGGGGACCGTTGGGGTAGTTTAATTCATAGACTCGGGCGGTATCTTTGGCTAAATCCGGCAGTTCGAGTTTGGTGTAGGCCTCCTGCATGATTTGCAACGCAAAAGGAACCGCAGGCGTACGCTGGTATTTGTCAACTACGGTGGACGCCCTGTTGATCGCGGCAACATACGCTTTGCGTTTCATGTAAAAACGGGCGACGTGGACTTCATACATCGCCAGGTTGTTTTTAAGCGCGATCATACGTAGCTGAGTATCGGGCGCATATTTGCTGTTTGGGAACCGTCGCAGCAGTTCTGCAAAATTGTCATAGGCGTCGCGAGCGTTTCCAGGGTCGCGTTGCGAAGTATCGGTAGGCAGGAAGCGATCGATAAAGCCTATGCCGCGATTGTAATTAACCAAGCCTTTTAAATAATAAGCATAATCGACGCTGGAACTGCGCGGGTTAATTTTGATAAAGCGGTCGGCAGCGGCGATTGCGGCCTCGGGATCGCCATTTTTATAATAAGCGTAAGCCACATCCAACTGGGTTTGCGCGGACTCGTCACCGAAAGGATAGCGTGATTCAAGCGCCTCGTAGAGCTTGATGGCTTTTTCATAGCTGCCGCTGTCCAACGCCGTTTTGGCTTCACTGCGGAATTTTTCGGCATTCCAGTCGGCGTATTCGTCTGTGGTATCGGAATCGCCGGAGCCTAGGCTTTGAAGCGTCTCACAACCTTGAACAGACAAGCCTAAACAACAGATAAATAAAAATTTAATTAAAATTAATCGCATAGTGCTAACGACACGTTGTAATATTAGGGGTTTTTCTCGCTGGATATAACTGCGATACTTGAGATGGCTTGAGAATCCCGCGAGTATAACTTAACAATGGGTTAATCAGAAGAACTTGTTATGACAAGATTAACGGAAGAAGTGCCGTTTGAAATGGCCGGCATGCGCTTGGATCAGGTGCTTGCGGAACTATTTGCGGATTACTCGCGCAGCAAGCTGCAAACTTGGGTTAAAGCCGGCCGGGTGCTGGTCAATGGCTTGGTCCTTAAGCCGAAAGACAAGCTTGACGGCGGCGAAACGATAACATTGGATGCCGAAGCGGAAGTCGTGGTGACATCCGAAGCCGAAGAAATTCCTTTGGATATTATTTTTGAAGATGAAAGCATCCTGATTGTGAATAAACCGGCAGGATTGGTGGTGCATCCGGCGGTAGGAAACTGGAACGGTACGCTGTTAAACGCCTTGCTGAATCATGATCCCAATCTGGAAACTTTGCCCAGAGCGGGCATTGTGCATCGAATCGATAAGGAAACCAGCGGACTGTTGATGATTGCAAAAACGTTGCAAGCCCATAACAGCCTGACGCAACAATTACAGGACCGGGCTATTACCCGCGAATATCTGGCGATTACCCGCGGCCGCATGACGGCCGGCGGTACCATCGACGAGCCTATCGGCCGGCATCCTACCGACCGTAAGCGCTATGCGGTCAGGGAAAACGGCAAGCATGCGGTGACCCATTATCGGGTCGGTCAGCGTTTTACCCGTCATACTCTGGTCCAGGTTAAGCTGGAAACAGGACGCACCCATCAGATCAGGGTGCATATGGCGCATATCCGTTTTCCGCTGTTGGGCGATCAGGTTTATGGCGGACGCTTTCAGATGCCGCCCGATTGCAGCGAACGGTTGGAAAAAGAATTGCGCAGTTTCAAGCGCCAGGCGCTTCATGCGGCCAAATTGGGCTTACAGCATCCGGTTACCGATGAATATCTTGAGTGGGAACAACCGATGCCTGACGATATGGTCCGGTTGTTGGAAGCGTTGGCGGAAAATGAGCGGGATTAAAGCTGAGTTGAGCAGCTTGTCTGCTCAAACGAAACTTATGCCCTCTGGGTATAAACATTGGCTGACGCCTGACTGGCCTGCTCCTGCCAATATTCATGCTGCGACTACATTGCGTACCGGCGGGGTTAGTCGTGGTGCTTACGCCAGCCTTAACCCGGCGATGCATGTCGGCGACGATGAGAATTTGGTTAAGCAAAATCGGCAGATTATTAAAGAAATGCTGGATTTACCTGGCGATCCGGTTTGGCTGGAGCAAATACACAGTAATCGAGCGGTACCGGCGCTAGCAACCGAACCCTTGCAACAAGCCGATGCCGGTTATACGGCTGAATCCGGGGTCGTGTGTGCAGTGATGACGGCGGACTGTTTGCCTTTGCTGGTTTGTTCGGCTGATGGAAGTCAAGTGGCTGCTATTCATGCGGGATGGAAAGGTTTGCTGGCCGGCGTGATCGGCAATACCATCGCTGCAATGCAAAATAACGATGTGCTGGTTTGGTTGGGTCCTGCAATCGGTCCCGATTGCTTCGAAGTGGGCGCCGAAGTACGGGATGCTTTTTTGGAAAAGTCGGCTGAATTCATAACGGCTTTTAAAGAACAAAATAACAACAAGTGGTTGGCGGACATTTATCGGCTGGCCCGAATCGATCTGGCTATGCTGGGTATCGATAAAGTTTACGGCGGCGGTTTTTGTACTGTCACCGAACATGAACGTTTTTATTCCTATCGACGGGATAAACAAACAGGGCGTATGGCTACGCTAATATGGAGAGCGTAACAGAGTGAGTTTATTGCTATTAATTATCGTCTTTACGGCGATTGGCGGCGTGTTAAGCGTGATGGCAGCCGCGGTATTTTTGTTATTGCCGGATCACCGCAGGGCAGCGGTGTTGCCGCATGGTATCAGTTTTGCGATTGGGGCGTTATTGGCGGTGGCCTTTTGGGGTTTGATTCCGGAGGCATTTTCAGGGGTTCAGCCTGAACGGTTTCAATCGTTATCCGGGACGATTTTAGCGGGTGTGCTCGGTTTTTTTGTGTTGGAAAAATTGTTGATCTGGCGGCATTGCCATTCCGGCAGTTGCGAGGCGCACGGCGATGAAGATGAGCATCATCACGATCATGGGCATAGCCACCACAGTCATGGTTCGGCCAAGTCGGCCGGCGCGTTGATTATCTTGGGCGACAGCATCCACAATTTCGTCGATGGGGTTTTAATCGCAGCGGCGTTTTTGACCGATGCGCAATTGGGGATAGTCACCAGTCTGGCCGTTGCCGCGCACGAAATTCCCCAGGAAGTAGGGGATTTTGCGATCTTACTGCACAGCGGTTATTCCAAAAGCAAGGCGCTTTTTTACAATATACTCGCCAGCTTAACCACGGTTTTGGGCGGTATGTTGGCGTATTTCGGACTGGAAGATTTGCATGACAGCCTGCCGTACTTTCTGGCGCTGGCGGCTTCAAGCTTTATTTATATCGCGGTTGCCGATTTAATACCGTCGTTGCATAAAAAGACCGACATGAAGACTTCGTTGCAGCAGATTGCGTTGATTGCTATGGGGGTGTTGTTGATTTGTTCATTGCACGGCATTGCCCATAATATGGAGGTGTAAGGGTTTTTGATACTTGCTGATTAAGGCAGGTTTGAAAATTGAAGCTTAACATTGGATGCGCTGTCTGATTGGCCGGCTATCTGCTGCCACGTAGAAAGCTCCCTAACTTCTTGAAGCTGAAACCTACACCAGAAATATTGGGTTCAAGAATTATTGCATCAACAATTGCAGATCCAATGCCTTTCTGAGCTTCTTTTGCAACTTTGAATTCTGAAAGGTCTTTGCCAGCTTCAATGTCAACGAAAAGGTTTTCTATAAGCGAGATAACTTCTGAGGTAGTAGAGCAAAATTTTTTCAATGGAATGAGAACAAGCTTTAATTCACCATTTTTGTCCTCTCGATAAAAACCATGTTCACGTATGTATCCATGGTTGTTCGCCAAAAAATACGAGGGATGAGCATTCGTTATTAATATAGCCGGAAGAATTTCTTCTCCACGCTCATTGTTGATTTGATGCCAAGAAAATACTTCGTTTTCAAAATGAGCTAGTTCAGTACCTTTTATCACCACGGCCCGATTTTGCGCAGCAATGTTCGCCATTTTGCCAAAGTTGTCATTTAAACTTTGAGCTAGAGGCTCATGCCAGCCATATTCCAAAAGATAAATCAGATAGTCCCGGTTTTCAGATTTTGGAATATTTTTTAAGGAGTGTACGTGAAGTCCCATGTTTTTAGCCTCTTAGTAGAGCACACTACTGTTTAATATTTAGTTAGCAAAATGTAAGCAGGTTAATTAACCACAAAGACACGAAAGAAAAATCCAAGATAAGAGCTTCGTGTCTTCGTGGTGAGATTTATTAATTAGGTGACCACGTCAGGCTCAGTCCTGCCTGTACGCTTTTTAACTTCACAAAACTGCTCGGCAAGGTTGATTAACTCTGCCAAGGCCACTTGGGCATCCTGATCATGTTTTGATGCGTCCGCTTCAAAGCGTTCCAGGTAGATTCTTAAAGTTGCTCCAACGGTTCCGGTTCCAGATAAACGAAAGATAATGCGGGAGCCGTTGTCAAAGCCGATGCGTATGCCTTGTTTGCTGCTGACGCTACCGTCTACCGAATCCTCATAACTGAATTCATCGGCATACTTAACTTTATATTCGCCGAAAGTCTGCCCCGGTAATGAGGGTAATTGGCTTCTCAGGTGCTCGACAATGCCGTTGGCAATATCCATTTCCACGGCTTCATAGTCATGCCGGCAATAAATATCCCGGCCGAATTTTTGCCAATGTTCATGCACAATATCTGCCACAGACTGGCGTTTTCTGGCGATTAAATTCAGCCAGAATAACACCGCCCATAAACCGTCTTTTTCCCGTACATGATCCGAGCCGGTGCCGAAACTTTCTTCGCCGCACAGGGTAATTTTTCCTGCATCCAAAAGATTGCCGAAAAACTTCCAGCCGGTCGGTGTTTCGTAGCAAGGAAGGTTGTAACAGGCAGCGACTCGGTCAACGGCCTGACTGGTGGGCATGGAGCGGGCCACGCCGCGTAATCCCTGGGCATAAGCCGGAATTAAATGGGCATTGGCCGCCATGATAGCCAGGCTGTCGCTGGGCGTTACGAAAATGTTGCTGCCGGTAATCATGTTGCGGTCGCCGTCGCCGTCGGATGCGGCGCCAAAAACAGGCGCGGCAGGGCTGAACATGCGTTCGGCAAGTTCTTGGGCATGCGCCAAATTAGGATCGGGATGATGGCCGCCGAAATCTTCCAGTGGTTCGGCATTAATGACCGAATCCGGGGTTGCGCCCAGTATGTCTACCAGTATTCTTTTTGCGTAAGGGCCGGTAATAGCATGCATCGCGTCAAAAAGCAGGCTGATATAGCCGGAGCCTATGCTTTGTTTGAGTAAATTGAAGTCGAAAATAGATTGCATCAGTTCCGCATAATCGGCCACCGGATCGACGATAGTGATGTTAAAACCGTCTATTTGGCGAGTGCCGATGCTGTCCAGATCTATATCTTCGATATCGGCTATTTTATAACTGTCGAGTCCTAAGCTGCGTTGATAAAAGTCATTGGTGTATTTTTCCGGGGCAGGACCGCCATTGCTGACATTGTATTTAATACCGAAGTCTTCATCAGGTCCGCCGGGATTGTGGCTGGCCGAAAGGATCAGACCGCCGAACGCATTATTTTTTCTGATTAAATGTGATGCCGCCGGGGTAGACAGCAGCCCGCCTTGACCTATAATAAGTCCACCGAAACCGTTGGCTGCCGCCATCTTGATGATGGTCTGTATGGCCGGTCTGTTAAAGTACCGACCATCGCCGCCCAGTACCAGCGTTTTTCCGGTAAAGTCATTTAACGAGTCGAAAATCGATTGAACGAAATTTTCCAGATAACCGGGTTGTTGAAATACTTTAACTTTTTTTCTGAGTCCCGATGTTCCTGGATTTTGATCGTTGTATGGATGCGTTGTGATAGTTTCTATTTGCATGCTATATCCTTAAGTCGACAATTAACCTAGTGAACTAAAGTACACCAAAATTCTTATCTAGTGTAGAGCATTTATGTTACGGATTTCTTTATTGCTATGTTGTAGTTTTTTTTCTTTCGCTGTCTTTGCGGATGATGATGTTTGGCTTTTAGTGGATACCAAGGCGCTCACTATTGAGGTAAAAAAAGGCCAGCAGACATTGGAAACCGTGAAAGATATTGCGATTGGCCGAGGTGGCGCCGGGTTTAAAAGCCATCGGGGCGATAATGTCACCCCTTTTGGCAGTTACAGGATAGGGTGGGTTGGCGAAAATAGTAATTTTCGGAGGTTTTTCGGCTTAACTTATCCTTCAGCGGAAGATGCCCAAAAAGCCTTGGAACAGGGTGTCATTAATCAGGTGGCCTATAACAGCATTATAAGCGCTCATCGATCTCATCAAGTACCGCCGCAAGATACACCTTTAGGTGGGCGAATCGGTATTCATGGCCTGGGACGGGCAGATGAAAAGATTCATAAATCGATGAATTGGACCCATGGTTGTATCGCATTAACTAACGGCCAGATTGATCATTTAAGCCAATGGTTAGACAAAGGGACGGTGGTGAGAATAAAATAAAACTGGAAAATAATTTGAAAACGGTGCAAAATTAAAGCCGGTAAGCGTTTTTTTGTAGTAATAACTTTAAGTAAGGAAAAATAAGATGAAAAAAGTAATGAAATTGTCAATGATTGCTATGGTTGCTAGCTTGGCTGTTGCTTGTGCAAGCACTTCAGATGTTGAAAACTTACAATCACAAGTTGACGGCTTGAAAACTTCAGTTGCCCAAGCATCCGCTGATGCTGCTAGTGCAAAAAGCGCTGCTGATTCTGCTTCTTCACAAGCTGCTTCTGCTGAAGCTGCTGCTAACCGTGCAGCTCAATATGCTCAAGACACAAACAGCAAATTGGACAGCATGTTCAAAAAATCAATGATGAAATAAATCATCACCGATTTAAAACTAAAAAGCCCGGTGGGATTCCACCGGGCTTTTTTTTTGAGCACATGATTCAGTTGATTTGAATCCAAGTATTGCTTAGCCATGGTAGAATAAAACCTTTTTCAATTCGTCACATTTCATGCGTTTAATTAGAGGATTATCTCATTTAGAACCGTTAAAAAACGGTTGCGTACTGACAATTGGGAATTTTGACGGCTTGCATTTAGGGCATAAAGCGGTAATACAAAAGCTTGCAGAGCGCGGTGAGGCATTAGCTTTACCTGTTGTTGCTATGACTTTCGAGCCGCAGCCGTTGGAGTATTTTCTTGGGGAAAACGCACCGTCGCGGCTGATGCGCTTACGCGAAAAAGTGATCCGGTTTTCTAAATTGCCCGTTGATGATTTATTGATATTGCGATTTAATCGACACTTTGCCGACTGCGATGCCGAGCAGTTTATTGAAGATGTTTTAGTAAAAAAATTAAATGTAAAGCATCTGGTGGTCGGGGATGATTTTCATTTTGGCAAGGCCCGGCGCGGCAATTTTGCGATGCTCAAGGACAAGGGCAAGCTATTCGGTTTTAATGTTGAAGACACCGGGTCTTATCAAATAGCCGGGCTTCGGGTCAGCAGTACCCTGATCAGGGATGCATTAGGCAGCGGCGACTTGGCTCTGGCTGAAAAACTGCTTGGTTATTGTTATTCTGTTTGCGGGCGTGTGTCCCATGGCGACAAGCGAGGACGGACTATCGGCTATCCCACCGCCAACATACAAATGTTTAGAAAAAATGCCCCTGTTAACGGTGTGTTTGCCGTGACCATGACCGGTATCGACGGTCGCGAATTTGAAGGCGTTGCGAATGTAGGCACCCGGCCTACGGTCGATGGCGGTTCAAAAGTTATATTGGAAGTACATTTATTTGATTTTAATAGAGAAATTTACGGGCGTTATGTGGAAGTGCATTTCAAACAAAAGATCAGGGATGAAATGCGTTTCCAGTCACTGGATGAGCTTAAAGTCCAGATTGTAAAAGATGTGGATGAAGCCAAAGCCGCGCTTGGCTCCCGACACTCATGCAGCAAGCACAGCGTCCCTGATTGATCGCCGCGCCGGTTTCTTCCGGTTGGCGGCATACACACCAGCCCTGGTGATAAAGATTTTTGCCGAGTTTAATTGTTATGACAATGGATTATAAAAAAACACTGAATCTACCTAATACTGCATTTCCAATGAAAGGCAATCTGGCCCAACGCGAACCGGAGCGCCTGAAAAAATGGAACGAAGCGGATTTATATAACAAAATCAGGCAAGAATTTGCCGGAAGGCCGAAATTTATTCTGCATGACGGCCCACCATACGCCAATGGCGAAATTCATATCGGCCATGCAGTCAACAAGGTGTTAAAAGACATCATCGTTAAATCAAAATCGTTAAGCGGTTTCGATGCCCCTTATGTGCCGGGCTGGGATTGTCATGGTTTGCCGATTGAATTACAGGTAGAGAAAAAAATCGGCAAAGCGGGCGTTAAAGTATCTCCGGCTGTTTTCCGCAAAGCCTGCCGCGAATATGCCGGCAAACAAGTCAACATACAAAAAGAGGCCTTTATCCGTTTGGGTATTTTAGGCGATTGGGATCATCCGTATTTAACCATGGATTTTGCCTTTGAAGCCGATATCGTGCGCTCATTGGGTAAAATCAGCCAAAACGGCCATATAGCCAAAGGCGCCAAGCCTGTACATTGGTGTACCGATTGCGGTTCTGCATTGGCTGAAGCGGAAGTCGAATACGAAGACAAGCATTCGCCTGCTGTCGATGTGCGTTTTCAGGTCGTTGATGAAGAAGGATTTTTGAGCCGCTGCCATCACGTGCCCGAGCATGACGGTTCAGGGCCTTTATCGGTAGTGATCTGGACAACCACGCCGTGGACCTTGCCGGCAAATCAAGGGGTCGCATTAAACCCCGAGCTTGAATACGCCGTAGTGCAATGCGAAAAAGACGGCAACAAAGAGCGCCTGGTTGTTGCAGAAGCTTTGCTTAAAGATGCAATGCTGCGTTACGACATCGAAAACTACCATGTCGTTGCTTACTGTAAAGGCGCAGCATTAGAGCATCAATTATTGCAGCATCCTTTTTATGATCGGCAAGTGCCTATTATTTTGGGTGATCATGTCACTACCGAAGCCGGTACCGGTGCAGTACACACCGCACCCGGACACGGCCAGGACGATTATGTGGTCGGCTTGAAATACGGCTTGCCGGTTGATAATCCGGTCGGTAACGACGGCGTATTCCTGCCGAGCACGGAAATCTTTGCCGGCGAACATGTGTTCAACGCCAATGCCCATGTCTTGGAAGTATTGACGCAACAAGGCAAATTATTGCATCACGTCGCGATACTGCACAGCTATCCGCATTGCTGGAGGCACAAAACCCCGATTATTTTCCGGGCCACGCCGCAGTGGTTTATCTCGATGGATAAAAACAAACTGCGCGAGCAGGCGCTTGATGAAGTCAAGCGTGTCACTTGGATTCCGGAATGGGGCCAAGCGCGCATTGAAAGCATGATGGAAGGCCGCCCTGATTGGTGTGTGTCCCGTCAGCGTACCTGGGGCGTGCCGATCACTTTTTTTGTTCATAAAGAAACCGGCGAATTGCATCCCCGCAGGGCTGAACTGGTTGAGCAAGTGGCCCAACGCATCGAGCAGCAAGGCATAGAAGCCTGGTTTGAGCTGGAAGCGGCTGAATTGCTAGGCGATGAAGCCGAGCAATACGAAAAAATGACCGATACCCTTGATGTCTGGTTCGACTCCGGCGTGACCCACGCCTGCGTCTTGGAGAAGCGTGAACAACTGCACTTCCCGGCCGATTTATATTTGGAAGGTTCCGATCAGCATCGCGGCTGGTTCCAGTCGTCATTGCTGGCTTCGGTTGCGATGAACGAAGTTGCACCTTACAAAGCCGTGTTGACGCACGGTTTTACCGTCGATGCCGACGGTAAGAAAATGTCCAAATCAAGAGGCAATGTCGTTGCCCCGCAATCGGTGATGAAAGACCTCGGCGCGGATGTGTTGCGTTTATGGGTGGCATCGACCGATTATCGCGGCGAGATGAGCGTATCGGATGAAATTCTCAGACGCACTTCGGACGGCTACAGACGCCTTAGAAATACCGCCCGATTCCTGCTATCCAACCTGGACGATTTCGATCCTGCGCAGGATTTAGTCGATACCAAGGATTTGCTGGCGCTGGATCGCTGGGTTTTAGATAGGGCGTTCGCGTTGCAGGAAGAAGTCAAAACCGCTTACGAAACCTACCAATTCCAGCATATCTACCAAAAAGTACATCATTTTTGCGTGATTGATTTGGGCGGTTTTTACTTGGATATCATCAAGGATAGGCAATACACCGCAAAAGCCGACGGTTTGGCGCGGCGTTCGGCGCAAACCGCGATGTATCATGTGCTTGAAGCACTGACCCGCTGGCTGGCGCCGATCATCAGCTATACCGCCGATGAAATCTGGCAATACATGCCGGGCGAGCGTAGCGAATCGGTGTTTTTGGCAACTTGGTATCAGGGCTTGGTTGAGCTGGATGACAATTCCGCGCTGAACCGCGAGTTCTGGCAAAAAATCATGGCGGTCCGGGCCGCTGTCGGTAAGGAACTGGAAAAAAGCAGGGCCAAAGGCGACATAGGTTCCTCGCTGAATGCGGAAATCGAGCTGTATTGTAATGCCGAGTTTTTTGATGCACTGAATCGGTTGTCGGATGAACTGCGTTTTATCTTCATCACCTCCAATACCACGGTCATGGCTGAAGACCAGGCTTCCGAAGAAGCCATTCAAACTGAAATTGAAGGCGTTAAATTAAAGGTCGTCGTCTCCGCACATGAAAAATGCGTGCGTTGCTGGCATCAGCGTCCCGATGTGGGCAAAACAGCGGAACACCCCGAACTGTGCGGCCGTTGCGTGGAAAACGTAGCGGGTGAGGGCGAACACAGACACTATGCGTAATAAGGTTATGTTGAAATGGTTGTGGCTGTCGTTATTGGCGGTAATTCTCGATCAAGCCAGCAAGCTTGCGATAGCGGGTTCGATGAAACTTTATGAATCCATTCAAATCATGCCATTTTTTAAGCTGACCTATGTGCATAACCCCGGCGCGGCATTCAGTTTTTTGAGCGAAGCAGGCGGCTGGCAGCGCTGGTTTTTTGCCGGGTTGGCGTTGGCGATCAGCGTAGTTATAGCGGTTTGGCTGACCCGGTTGCAAAAACACGAGACTTTGCTGGCGGTGGCTTTGTCGCTGGTTCTGGGCGGCGCTGTCGGCAATTTAATCGATCGGCTGGCTTATGGTTATGTGATCGATTTTCTTGATGTCTATTACGACACTTGGCACTGGCCCGCTTTTAATATCGCCGACTCCGCGATTACCGTGGGTGTGATGTTAATGCTATTGGAATCGTTCGGTTTTGGGGACTCGAAAGAGTCGATTTAAAAAATTATTCACCACGAAGACACGAAGGACACGAAGAAATAAACTTCGTGTCTTCGTGGTGAATAAAAGCTGTCTATAACTAAGGCTATTTCAACAGTCCTAAAAGCCGTTGCCAGTCAAAAGAAGCGCCCGGATCGGTTTTTCGTCCCGGCGCAATATCACTATGCCCGGTAATACGTTGGGTCGATAGCTTGGGATAAGCCTCAAGCAAACTTCGAATTACGTCGGCGAGTTGTACATATTGCCGGTCGGTATAATCGACCGATTCGGTGCCTTCAAGTTCTATACCGATAGAAAAATCATTACATCTTTCCCGGCCCTCATAGATCGACTTCCCCGCATGCCAAGCGCGCTTGTTGAACGGCACATACTGAACACAACTCCCATCGCGCTTAATCAATAAATGCGCTGATACGGTGAGTTGATAAACGTCTTCAAAATAAGGGTGATCATCGGGATCAAGCTGGTTGCAAAACAGCCGGTCTATATGATGATTGCCGAACTCGCCGGGCGGAAGACTGATGCAGTGAATCACCAGCAGTGAAATATCCGTTGGCTCAGGCCTTTCGTCGCAGTTCGGTGACGGCGTTTGGGTAATATTTGTTAACCAGTGCTGGTTTATGTTCATGAGTTAGGCAGATAAGTAAAAAGCGGAAAACAAAGCACAGTATCCAAGGTGAATACACATATTATTAGCCGAAACACGACTTGAGGACTAGGCTATGACTAATTTATCTTTCAATAACAGTAGATATACTGCAACGGGCAATCGGCAACAAATAGGTTCAGGTTTGGATAAAGTGGATAAGATTGAGATATTAAGCAAAATCAGGCCGATTTTCTTCCAGCATTTTGAGCAGATTGTTGATGATTGTTGCATGCGAATCGATCTTGAATTCGGCTTGCAGCTAGGCAAGCATCGCGAAAGACTAAGTAAAGAGCAATATATCAAATTGTTGGAATATGTTCGTTCTGCTCGAAGAGAGATTAAACAAAATTATTTGGCCAAAGTTCATCGTCTTTTTGACGAGCAGCAAACTATAAATAGCCAAGGTACAGAATTAAACCTTTTTAAAGCCTCGCTAACCGGCGATGAGGCGGTTAAAGAGAACCATGCGATTAACCTGATTATCCGCCAGTGTGAGCGTTTGTTTTATGAAGAATTGATCAGCCTTAATAAACAGTTTGCCTTCCGTCGAGGTAAGCAAACGATTGCCGACAATCAAAATCCTATATTTCCAGAGCAGTTGATGCGCACTTTGGCAGAGACTGTCCAGCCCCTGAAACTAAATACCGATGGAAGGATTGCGCTATACAAAGCATTTGAAGTTAATGTTTTTAAGCATTTAGGCTTTATTTATGCTGAACTGATGAGGCGGTGCGAAGGCACTACGACGGCACAGTTAGCGGATGCAGCGCAGGCCAAGGAACAACAGCATGGTAGTGTGACAAGTTCGCTGCCGTTATACGTAGCGGCTGAGCGTGAGGACCTTGCCGGGATAAGCTCCGAACAGCCAAGTGCAGAGTTCAGGCTGATGCAAAAGAAGCTGGAGCTGTGGCGATTGGCTCATTTTCCTTCCGCTTACGATGTCATTTCAGTTGCCGGAAACATCTTCTATGAGCAGCTTGAAATAAAAAATGCATTACAAGTGCTTCAATTGGCTAATGATGAATCAAAGCAGGGAGAAAAGAAACAGCCGCTAAAACGGCGGCTGCTCAAAAAACTGGAGGAGCTGAGTTTTAGTATCGATAGCAGAATTTTGGCTAGGCATGATGAAGACATGCTGGATTTGGCGGCGTTAATTTTTAACGAAATAGAGCAGGATAAATTGCTTCCGGACGCTGTAAAAACAGCTCTTTTACAACTGGAAATTCCGCTGGCAGCCGCTTCTGTAGGGAAATACAGTGTTTTTACCAATCGGGACAGCGCTGTCAGGCAGTTGCTTGATGATTTATTTGCGGCTGGAATGTTTTTGAATAACGATGAGTCTGATGATCGGCTAATTCAGGAGCGTATTGCCGGTGCAGTAAAAAGAATAACCAAGGATAGCGGCTTCGAGCTTTCCGCCTGGGCGACGGAAGCGGGTGAATTTTCGAACTACATGAACAAGCAAAAACAGCGCAGTCAGCGCATCGAAGAGAGCGCCAGACAGTTTATGGTCAATAAACAGGCATTGGCGTCAAGCAGGAAAATAGTCGCTACAGCCATTGAAAACAGCACCAAGGACAAAAATCTGCCGGCAGCGATAGCCGAGTTTCTACGCGATGTTTGGTCGCGTGTCTTGCTGGATGCTTATAGTCGCAAAGATGAGCAGCCGGAGCCATGGGAAAAATCGGTGCAGGCCATGGATGAGCTGATTGTAAGCGTCATGCCTCCGGCAGATGACCAGCAAAGAAAACAAATATTAAAATTGTTGCCGGGATTGATTGCGGAATTAAGAAACGGCTTAAAGCAAATTGCATACGAAAAATCCGCACAGTCGCGTTTTTTTAAAGAGCTTGCCGTATGGCATATTATTTTAATGGATAAAAAGGAAGCTAAAAAAACAGTAGGCGATAGGGTTAGTGAGGTGCCGGTTGAAGGCGAGAAAATAATAGACGAGAATTCCGAGCAGGCCGGAAATCTTGCCGAAGGAAGCTGGGTTGCATTCAGCTCGGAATTGGGAAGGCAATGGGGCAAGTTGTTATGGAAAGATGCCGCGGCAGAAGCGATGCTGTTTGTCGGTAAAAACGGAGCAAAAATAGTTGAACTTCAAGTCGCCGAGTTGGCGGAAAAACTGCGAAAAGGGCGGGCGGCTATTGTTAAGTTCGATAAAAAGACGATCACCGAACGCGTATTTTTAAAATTGATGAGTTTATGACAGAACAACAATTGAACATGGTAGAAATAAAACTTTTCCTCGAAGAAGACATCGGTTCCGGCGATATAACCGCTGCCATTATTCCCGAAGCGATGACGGCTGAAGCCGAGGTTGTGACAAGGGAAGACATGGTGCTTTGCGGCCGGGCCTGGTTTGATGCGGTTTTTAAGCATCTGGATTCAAGCGTTAAGATCGACTGGCTGGCCGCTGAAGGCGAGTCGGTCGGTAAAAATACGCTGTTATGCAAGCTTAGCGGCGCGGCCAGAGGCTTGCTGACCGGTGAGCGCACCGCGCTGAATTTGCTGCAAACCTTGTCGGCAACGGCAACGGTCGCCAGGCAATATGCCGATGCGGTTACCGGTACCGGCTGCAAAGTGCTGGATACCCGCAAGACCATTCCGGGACTGAGAAATGCGCAAAAATATGCGGTAGCTTGCGGCGGCTGTTACAACCACCGGATCGGTTTATATGACGGGGTTTTGATCAAGGAGAACCACATCATCGCGGCGGGTTCCATAGCCCAAGCCATCCGGGCTGCCCGTAAATTAACTTCGGTTCCCGTGGAAGTGGAGGTCGAATCGATGCAGGAATTTCTGGAGGCTGTTGCGGCAAAGCCCGACCGGATTATGCTGGATAATTTCAGTCTTGAGGATATGGCCGAAGCAGTAAAATTAAATGCCGGGGCCATAGAACTTGAGGCTTCCGGCAATATCGGCCTGGACAATATTAGAACTGTTGCCGAAACCGGCGTCGACTATATTTCCATCGGCGCGTTAACCAAGCATGTCAAGGCGGTTGATTTATCGATGCGTATTAAGCTGGTGCATTAGCATGATTGAAGATATTGAAACATTGGTCAAACGGATCAGTCACGGTGTTTATGTGATCGGCGTCGGTAAAGGCGAACGGCAGAATGCGTTTACTGCGGCCTGGGTCATGCAAGTGTCTTTTGATCCGTTGTTGCTGGCGATCAGTATTAATCCCGAGCATTATTCCTATCAATTGATGCAGGAAAGCGGAGTTTGTACGGTCAATGTTTTAGGTCAGGACCAATTTGCGCTAGCCGAGCATTTCGGCCGATCGGCTCCGGACAAGATGGCAGGATTTCAATGGCAGCAAGCCGTAACCGGCGCACCTGTTTTATCTGAGAGTTTGGCTTATTTAGATTGTCGGGTCAGTCATTATGCCGATGCCGGCGATCATAAAATTGCCGTTTGCAAAGTGGTTGAGGCGGCGACGCTTAACCAGGGACGGCCGTTGCTGTATAGCCAGACCGGCGATATGGACGGCAGTAGCGAACTATTCGGCAGTGAGAAATAGCTGTCTTGCCGCTCCTGCATCCACGTCGTGCGCCCCTTATTACAGGCAACGCTTCGGCTCCTCGCCTCTGGAGATTGGGAGCCAGTGATAACTAAATTTTACCGGCGATAATGACCGATGCCTCACTTGGAAAGGCCTTGGCAAATGCCGCAATGACTTCCCGCACTACCTTGCGCTGTGCTATAGGTAAACTCAAATACTGTTCAATCGTTTCCCGTTCCTGATAATCCAAGGCTATATCCCACTGCTGCCGTTTAGCGCGTATCGACTCGGCCGCCTGCTCGCCAAAGCGCAATGCATGCGGTTCTATTTTCAGCCACTCCGCCAATACCTGTAATTTCTCCTGCGAAGGAATAGCTTCGCCGCGCAACCAGCGGGATGCCGCCTGGAACGTCACCGAGCGGCCCCAATAGCGGCTGTTAAAGCCTTTTTCCAGCACCGAGGGACGCGCCTCGTAACCGGCGGCCTGCATAGCGTTGCGTAAGCGTTCAGCAAATTCGAGTTTCTCATTCATGAACAAGAAGTTAAATTTTTATTGCTCATGAATTCAACTTTATGTTGTATTATTTGTTAAATTTTCGGTTTCATTGCTTGGTTCGCCTTTGCGCTTGTTTCATGCGAATTTGCGATGAGGTAAGCCCAATCCCGTATTGCTCCGCATGAATACCAATAAATGTACTGTCTGTTTAATGCAGCCGCGTCAGTTTAATTGCTACCAAATTATTTTAGAAAAATAGGAACCTTAGATGAATAAGAACAGGTGGTTATGTCGGCTAACCATGGGCTTGGTTACGCGGCTTATTGTTTTGGCCGAAGACGGTGATGAGAGTCGAATTCGCCTAAATCCCGATTGAGGCGCTTGCTGATCGATTTGATGTGAAAAATTACTGTAACTGTACAAAAACAAGCTATGAAAAAAACCAACAATAGCGCATTCATTGCAACTAAACCATTACTAACTAACGCACTCCCCGCTGTAAGCGATAGAGGATCTACTTTCCGCCTTAACCCTCTGCTGGCGGCTCTCTTGCTGGTTTGCCCCTTCATGCAGGCCCGTTATGTCCAGGCGGAAGAAACCCAGGCCAACACGCTTCCCGACCTGGGCCGCCCCAACGACCGCCCCAGCAGCCTCAGCGTAAGCCCCAATGGCCTCACCTTTGGCAACAGCCTCGACGGCAAGCGCGTCGCCATCAACCCCGAATACAGCGATCAGACCGGCTTCGGCGTCGGCGGCGCTACGGCTATGTCCTTTGGGAAGGTTGCGGCAGGCGGCGTAGTCTTCAACGTCGGGGAGAGGAAGAAAGAACTCCTGCTCAACGCCGGATTCCAGGTGACTGACGCCCAGCGTTTTGTCCTCACCATCGGCCAATTGCGCCAGTACCTCAACATCGGCTTCGTCTCCGGCCTTGAGAAGGCAGAAATGATTCAGAGCGGCGGTGGCGCCAGCTACCAGTTCCGCCTGGAAAAGGGCTGGTTAAGCAGCGCCGAAATCAACGCTTACCACGCCGACACCCCAAGCCGCGACTTGGCCGACAAGACCTACGCCGTCGATACCGCCGCTCTTTACGAGCAATGGAGCGATCCGCGCCGCGTGGCGGGCGGACGCGTCTCCGGCCTGCAAGGGCGAGTGGCGCTCACGCCTCTGCCCGACAGCATTCTCAAACTTGGCCTGGGTGGCGAGTGGCTGGAATACGATTACCTCACCGGCAAACAGAGCACTTTCCATCCTACCGGCAGCGCTGAATATACCCAGAATCTGCCAGGGGACTTCCAGTTCAAAATAGGAGCCGATGCAGCCTCCGCCCAGAACCGCTATTCCTTAGGCCTGGATCGGCCCTTCGGCGGCGTCGGGCTGTTCGGCGTCAACCTTGTCGCCATTCGCGGCCGGGACGGCGCGCCGGACGATAACCAGATCAAGTTCGCCTGGAGCCATACTTTCGGCAGCAAGCGCGGCACAACCGGTAGCAGCGGCAGTGCAGCTCAGGCTTGGGGCAGCCTGCTCGACCAAGTCGCCAAACGCCCGGCCTTCATCCCCGCCCAAGTCGTTGCCAAGCTGGATACCACCGCCATTCCCACGCGCCTGATCGCCGTCAATAAAGCAACGCTCCCAGCCGGGTCAAGCGTCAACACCGCCACCGGCGTTATCACCACTCCCTTGGGCGTGGCGGTTACCGGCATTGCAGCCGTCACCCTTAATGCCCTGCCGTTTGGCAACAGCGGCCAGTTCGCCATTTCCGGCAACAACCTGTCCATCGATCCCGGCAATATCGTTCAACCCGCTGTGGGCGTGACCGACACCTATGTCGTCACCGCCAACAATGTCGGCGGCGGTACGACACTGATCTCAATACTGGTATCCCATGGTTCGGTGAAGGTTGACAGCATCACCATTGCCAACGGCGATGTAACCGCCCCGACCACCACGGCAGCGCCAAGCGTCTCCGGCACCACCGGTACCGGCACGACGCTGTCGGCCACCATTAACGAAAACGGCACCGGCTACTACCTTGTGCAAGCGGCCGCAGCAGAGGCACCGACGGTTGCGGCAGTACAGGCAGGTACTGCGTTTGCGATGACCGCCAACGTCGCGGCCAGCCCGGCCATTACCGGGCTGACCGCCTCCACTGCGTACACGGTTTACTTCGTCGCCAAGGATGCGGCGAATAACGTACAGGCGGCGGTGCAGAGCGGTGCGACTGGCATGGTAGTCAGCTAGCTGGTGGAAGTCCAGCCATTGCCCTGTGGGAAGGGAAAATGTAGTCGAAGGCAAGGGTGTCCAAAGAAACTGCCGGTAGCTACCCAACAGGGAAGCAC